>Ga0315533_1000002_pt1 | contig 622256 bp, 567 predicted proteins | sample SalMarSW160130MG_FD_203081 | JGI IMG/M metagenome (GOLD analysis project Ga0315533, IMG submission 203081) | Salt marsh sediment microbial communities from the Plum Island Ecosystem LTER, Massachusetts, United States - Salt Marsh Sediment SW1601-30 ...
CCAAGGGATTTCAATGCATCAATATTAAATTTTAATTTTGAAATTCCAAATTTTTTTAGAATATAATCATTTAAACGATCAACATCTGATTTGGGTTCATCTAATGAAGGTTTATTAAGCTGTATAAAAAATTTTTTTATTAACGGTTCTACTTTTACCGGTGCTTTAATCCCTTCAATTTGCAATCTTTGTTTTCCAGTTCGACTTGCTTCAGGAATCCTTATTATCAAATCATTAAATACCTTAATTTGACAAGCTAATCGATAATTTTCATCAATCTGATCTTTTGTCAAAAATTCTTTCTCTTTTTCTGTTAAGGATTCTTTTATTTCTCCCTTTTCTATGATAATTTTGCATTTTCCACATGTTCCTTTACCACCACAAAGAGAAACAAGATCAATCCCAGTTAAATTAATTGCTTCAAGAACCGAAATTCCTTGTTCTACATTAATCCTCCTTCCATCAGGTTGAAAACGTATTTCAAATTGTGTCATTTTGAATAATTTACTTTTTTAAGTGAAATAATAAAATGAAAAATATAATTAAATTCATTTTTAATGAAATAAAATCGTTTTTATTTAAATTAATTCTTTAAAAAATGTTGAGAATTCTTGTTCAATTAAATTTTTTTCTATCTCAAATGCAGGTTCGTGTTCCATTTTATCAATAATTACTTCTATAAATGAGACATTGCAATTATTAAAAATTCTGTAAAATTCCTCTAAAGGTGTTATTTTATCTTTTTCTCCAAGAATTACCATAATTTTCTTGGCATTCAAATGAGAAATAATTTTTTGAATCGGATAATCTCTAAGTTCTATTATTGTATTTTTTATAAATTTGTCTACATTTTCTATTCCATGAATCATCCCTGGCAAAAATTTATTAATATAGTTCAGAGTTTCGCGAAATTTTTTACTTTCAATATGCTTAGATACATCTAATATTGGATTTAAAATTCCCAAATAATTTATTTTATCAATTTTTGAAGAAATCGCAAGTGAAATAAAAGCTCCAAAATCCCGAGCTAATATATTTATATATTTATTATCAATAACAGATTTTTTTGCCATTAATTCAAGAAAATCAATTATTTTCAAACCATCAGAAATTTGCCCCTGAATAGATATAGTTCCTTCACTAAATTTATACCCTCTTAAATAAACAAGGATAATAGCGAATCCTAAATTTAATAAATATTTAAGTTCTTGAATTATATGAAAAAATGGAAGAATTTGAGGGAAACCTTGAAAATAGATAATAACGGGAAAAGGTTTTTTAAATTTATTTTTATCAGGGAAATAGATTATCCCTCGAAATTTTTTTCCTTCATTCGTTATTTGAATTTCCACAACTTCATATGGTCCATCAAAAATTTTTTCTTTAAAAGAACTCATCATGTATATTAATAATAAAATATTTAAATAGTTCTTAATTCGTTTAATTTTTCTTTTGAAGGTTTTTGAAACATTTAACTAATCTCTTAAATTTATAAAATAAATAACAAATTTTGAGGTTTTTATAAATCACCATTTGGGCATCATAAAATGAATTTAAAGCATATATCTGATTATCACACTCACAATCAGCTGTGTAGACATGCAGCAGGAAATTTAGAAGATTATGTCAAAGCAGCAATTAAAATTGGATTGGGTGAAATTGGTTTTTGTGATCATTTTCCCATGTATTATTTACCTGAAAACATCCCAATTGAAAAATACGCTATGACAATGGATGAATTTCCAGAATATATCAATGAAGCAGAGATATTAAAAGATAAATATAGTGAAAAAATTTCTGTAAAACTTGGAATTGAAGTTGATTATATGAAAGGGCAAGAAGTAGAGATCTCAAATGCACTAAATAAATTTTCGGATAAGTTAGATTTTGTTTTTGGGTCATGCCATGTTTTAATGAGTAGATTAGGAGCATGGTGTTTTGATGACCCATATTTCATCGAAAATTATAATAATTATGATATTGATTCTATTTACGAACAGTATTATGATAAACTACTTCATTTAGTGGAGTCAAATTTATTCGATGTAGTAGCACATTTTGATTTACCTAAAAAATTTAGAAAATTCCCTAAAAACCATGATAGAATTTTTGAGAAAGTAATTAAAGTCTTAAAATCCATAAAGAGAAATGATATGGTTATTGAGATAAATACAGGTGGATTTCGAAAAGATGTAAAAGAACAATATCCTAGTTGGGAAATAATTAGAGAAATGCACAATTTGGATATATCAATAATATTAGGTTCAGATGCACATCTTTTAAGTGAAGTGGGGTATATGTTTAAAGAAGTTTTATCAGAATTAAAAAGGAACGGTTTTAATCAATTGGTTCGATTCACAAAACGAAAAAAAGAATATATTTGCATAGAAACTTTATAGGACCAAGAAATAAAAAATTATTATTAAATATAATTTCAATTAATAAATAAAAGTATATGATAGTAAAAATTACTTGGTTGGGAACTGCCGGTTTTATTTTAGATATTGAGGGTACGAATATTCTTTTCGACCCATTTTTTTATCGAAATGAACAATCGAAACCAATATTAAGTACTAAAAGAGAGGATATAAAGTATATTAGCGCGATTTTTATTACACATGGACATTTTGATCATTCTGTAGATGCTGCTTTTTTTGCCGAAACATTAGATATCCCCGTTTATTGCTCAGAGACAGCTAGGGAAAATATGATAAATTGGGCAGAAGGAAAAATTATCGAGGAACATACTTTCCCTCTCTCCGATAAAGGAAAGAATAATATAAAGCCTATTGATTATTTTGAGAAAATAAAAATCAATGATGAAATAACTGTAGAGAGTATAAAATCAGAACACATTGTGTTTGATGCTAGAACATTATTATCGAAATTATTCTCATGGAAGGTACTGAAACAAATAAAAAGCTTATTACCCTACGGGAAAGGTTTTCCAAAAGGAAAAGTTTTTGGATTTTGTACTTATTTCAATAATAAAAAAATAGTGTCATTTGGCAGCCTTTGGCACAAATTTCCGGAAATATTAGAACAATATGAAAATTGTGATATTTTTCTTGCTCCTTTAGCTGGAAATAGTAAAAAACATATTGCAAAAAAAGCTGGAATTATTATAGATGTATTAAAACCAAAGATTGTGATTCCAATACATTGGGATGATTTTTACCCTCCAATTAGCTGGACTGTAAACTTAAAACCATTCTTTAAATATATGGAAAAAAATCATCCGGAAATAAAAATAATCATGCTAAAGTTTGATGAGGAAGTTTCAATCGAATTGAGCTAATCTTTTTTTTCTTCATCTTGCTCATATGGTAATTATTGCAGAGCCCGTAGTGGTAATTCTTTCATCTTGAGTTTTACTCATGACTTCAATTTGAACGAGATTGTCGCCATTTTCTTTATATTTTTTTATAACCTTTCCTGTAAATGATAAAGTATCATTTTCATTTGTCATACCAACAAACCTAATTTTAAAATTTTTTAAAATTCCACCCTTTGCCCAGTCAGTAAGATAGCTTCCAACCATGGCCATTACAAGCATTCCATGTGCAATACATCCAGATATTCCCGTCTGTTTTGCGAAACCTTCATCATAGTGTAATTTATTATAATCTCCTGATGCTGATGCATAATCTACCAGTTGTTGTCGATAAATTGGACCTTTTTTAACCTCTGGAAGTTCTAAGCCTTCCGAAATTTCTTCAAAATTTAATTTATTTCTCAATATTTGTTACCTCCAAATTAATTTAATGAAATACAATTAATGTGCATATTGAGTCCCACAATTTTTCTTTAGTTTCTTTATTTTTTCCTGTTGTAATTGCGATTACAATATCCATTTTACCTCTTTTACTTTCCTTTTCATCGATGCTTTGTACTTTGGTTTGATATATAATAGTATCTCCCGCAACACATGGAGAATAATATTTATACTCCCTACCACCATCTAATAATTTCTTATAATCAATTCCCAGCGTAGTAAAAAAATTCTTTTCCCCTGAAAAAGTAAATTTAGTATAAAATGTAGGTGGACATGGGATATCCTTAAAACCCTGCTTTTTTCCTTCATTTAAATTATAATAAATTGGATTAGAATCTCTAATTGCATTTGCAAATTGAGCAATTTCCCATCGTGTGATAGATATTTCACTTGATTGAAATTCATAACCAATAAAGTTCCTATCTAGCTTCATTTTTATATCAAATAAACTACTCTAAGATCAATTTTTATAGTTCAATTTATATCTATTAATAGAATATAAAAAATTTTTTGTAGAATAATGAAAATTGGATAAAATCAATAATAAAACGTGAAATAAATTATGTCCGAAAATAATAATATAAAAACATTAAAAGGAATTCTTGAGAAATTTTCAAATAGATTTAATGATGTTGCATCAGGTTTGATATCAAAATTTAATGAGATTTATGAATCGATTACTTCCATTCAAAAAACTCTAGATAATATTAGTGAAATTCAAATTCAAAGTGATGAATATAAGCAAAGTATGTCAGATCTAATAAAAGATATCACAGAATTGAATCAAAAGGTTTCAGATATGCCAGAAATTAAATCTACTATAATAGAAAAAAAAGATTCAAAACCAACTCAAGATATAACTGATGCTTTGGATGCATTAGATGCTATGTTAGAAGAGAAACCTAAGGCTATGCAAAAAAAAGTTGTAAAAAAAAAAAAAACTCCAAGTGTATTACCCCATGAACAACCAGCCCCCATCCCAGCGCCAAAAAGTATGCCAGAATCAGATATTATCTTAACTCCATTGCCGAAATTAAAACAATCAATATCAACCGATAAAAATCTAACTCCAGTGCCAAAATTAGCACCTAAATTAGAAACTTCTTCTAAGTCACAACAAGAAATTAAACCTCAAGCAACTCCATTAGAAGAGATGAAACCAAATTCAAAATCCGCAGCCCAGATTAAAAAGAAGCCTTTAAAACCAGAGATTGCAGAAATACCAATTAAAACTGTAGCTGATGAAAGTTTATCTCCCAAATTGGAACAGGTAAAAAAAATTAAAGAACCATTAAAGAAAATGCCAGAGAAAATTTTAAATATGCAAAATACGGACGATATATTTCATAATTTAATGATAGATATTGATTTATCTGAGAATCACCAACAGTTAGGCTCAATAATTAAATTAACATCTGATTTATTAAAGACATTTGTTCAATTTCATAAAGTATTATTTGATATGATAAAAGTTGCTTCAAATGTAAATCGAAAAAAAGGAGAACTTACTGTTGAATTTAAAAACAGTATTAAGAAAAAAGCTGAAGAATGGAAAAAAAAATTGTTAAATACTTAACATGAAATATATACTACTTCGAATCTAAATTTTTCTTGATCTTAGCCAAGTTTCCATTATTAAACTGTTAAACAATGTAATATGAGCAGAATCTTTTGTATAAAAAGCTAAATAATTATTAGGTTTAGTCCCAACAGCGCAAAAAAATAATTCCTCTCCATCTCTAAAAATAAGCCACCGATCTTCACTTTCATAACTTCTTATATTGACATTATCAAGGCTTTCAAACTCTTCTAAAAGGTCAATATGTTCTTCGACGCTTGGATCTATTAAACAGCTTATCCTCATATTTACTGAGGATTTCACTTCATATAAATCTAAATCTTGCAGATCTGAAATTGACGGACTTGAAATTGAAACTGAATGTAAAGCATTTAATAATATTTCTTTCATTTTTTTTATAATTTCATCTCTATTTATTTCAATATCTGTAAAATCGATGAACAGATCTTTTGTTATACTTGCTTTAGACTGCATATTTTCAAGTTCATTACTTAATCGTTCTATTTCATCATCGGTTGTAGCCAATTCTTCATTTAATTTACCTAATTCATTTTCTAATTCTGCGATCTTTTTATCATTTTCTTTTGAAACACTCTCATTAATTGTTGAATCTAATTGCTGAGACAAATCATTTATCGTTTTATTTTTTGTTTCAACTGTTTTTTGCAATACATCAATCTGAGAATCTTTTAATTCAATTGAATCTTGTATAGCTTTTATTAAATCATCCTTAGTTTTAATAGTCGTACTGATAGTATTGATTTGATTATCTTTTAATTTAATCTGTTCAGAGAGTGAATCACTTATCTCTTTATATTCCTTGAAAGTTTTCCTTAATTCTTCAAGCTCTTTTTCCTTTTCTGCAAGTTTTTGTTTTAAATCTTCAATTTCAGAATTGCTCATATTTATTTAACCCAAATCTAAGTTCAAATTATATATTCTAATAATTGCAATATAAAATAATAATATAAATTGTAGTATTTCAATTTAAACATTAGTTAACAACAATCTCATTTTTTAAGAATATCATTTATCTATAAAAGAACTAAGATTTATATAACTCTATTATTATGATAAAATCATGGGTTCTAAATCAAAAGAATTTCTTGGCGAAATTGACGACCTTATTTTAAAAGAGATGGATGAAAATTCAGCAATTCTTGGTATTAGTATAGGTACGGAGACAGGTCAGATAATAAGTACTAATTTTAAAAAAGAGATTAAATTATCAGCGAATGAAGTAGTTGCTGCTTCAAGCAGTTTAATGTTTTTATCTTCAAATATTTCAAAGCAATTATTAAACCAAAAAGTAAAATATCACACAACCGTTGCCAAAAATGAAATATTAATAAATGTCTTAGCTAATAATATCAACGTTTCTATGATCTTAGATAGAGAATTAACAGAATTGGAAGGAATCGGTTTATATCAGAAAAAAATAACGGATTTTGCAATTAAAGTTTCTGCTTTTATCGAAACCTCGGAATATATTAAAAAAGATATATTTGTTGAGATAAAAAGAGCAATTCCAACGGCAATATCAATAGCAATAATTACAAGATCTGGATTACCTATAAAGATTCAATCAGTTATGCCTGATCCTATGATCTCTGCGATTACATCGGCTTTATTTAATCTTACAGATGTATTGTTGAAAAAGACTGTTGTATATTCAATTCTTACTAGTGAAGATGGTTCTATTATAGTGCATCAGATTGATGATGATAGAATATTATGTGTAGCAATTCCAGATAGGAGAGAAGATCAAATTGGTAAATATATAGCTAGAATAAAAGAAATAATCAAGGAAAATAAATAAAAACTTTTATTTTATCAGTAATTCTATCGATTCTACTATACTCAATGCTCCCTTATATGCTTTTGAGTAGTTATCTGCTTTATATAAAATAGAACATAATGGTTCAAATGGTTGAATATCTCTACCTGGCGCTGGTATATCTTCCACATTAATAATTTGCTTTAACTTCTCAATTTTGTGATAAGAAATCAACTTTGGAGCGAAATAAATAAATTTTGAGACAAAATTAGTATTAATATTTAGATTTGAGATTATAATTTCTTTATCTGGATTTAAGCAGCAATTAATATGTTCATCAATTAAATTTCTTTTCAGTGCAACCTCTGCTGCATTTATCGAACCTGGGATTCTAGGATTTATTTCCATTAAATATGGGCATCCATTTTTTAATACAAAATCAAACCCATTTATACCAATTAGATTAAGATGTTTAACTAATTTTAATGAAATTTCTGAAATTTTATTCTGAAGAGAAAAATTAAGGTCTGCAGGAACAATGTTACCACAATATATAAATTCACTTGGTGCATTTAAAAATTCTTTTCCAATTAACTGCTCATTTATTGAAATAATTTTTGCATCAACTTCATTGCTGATCGTCGTGCAACTAACATCAATTCCATCTATGTACTCTTGAAATAACCAATTTTCAGAATTTTCATCAAATTCTTCATTATTCTTAACAATACTTAATAAATGAGCTTTAGAATTAATTTTAAAAATATTTAAACCGCCAGAGCTTTGTTTTTTTTTCAAAATAATTGGATAATTTATTAGATTATTATCAATTAAATCATAATTAAAAGTTAAAGTCTTAGGAACTTTGTATCCCATTTGTTCTAAAATGAGATAAATATTTAAGATATCTCTTGCTTTTATAATTTGGTTTATATTATTACCTAAATATCGAATTGGATGATTTAATTTCTTAATTTTCTTAAATATTTTTTCTCGCCCAATAATATTATCGTCTAAACCACTTGCTATTATTAAATAATCTAAATAGGGATATTTCTTAATCATTTGAAGGGTTAAATCCGTTAAAACATTACTATAAATTAATTTTAACTTTTGAAAATTGGTTTTCAATTCTTTAGTAATAATTAAAGCATCCTTAATATAAGGAAATAAGTCTGAATCTCCAAAAAAATCTACAGTATATACTTCATAATTTGCATTATATAACGATTTAGATAAAGGTCGAGCATTAAAACCTGATATAAGAACTTTTCTTTTTTTATTAATCATCTTCAAACAAATTTAAATCATTTTTAATCAAAGAACTCTCTTTAATTTAAGGATTGTCTGGGTTGGGTCAATTTCATTGAATTTAAAAATGTCTGCTTTACAATATTGTCTAAAATTCCTTTTTATTTCTTCTGCGGAAAATGGATGAATTCCCAAATTTTTTGTAGCCCAAGATTTTTTGGGCTCTAATATTACCACTTTTATTTTTCTTTTTGCTATAATTTTTGCAATATCTTTTAATTCCTTAGTAATCAAATTATAGTCTGATTCAATTTGAGCAACTAGATCAGGATGAGTATAAGAGATATTTGCACCACAGTCACTACAAATAAATATGACAGGAAAAATATTTCGATTTCTCATTTTCTCAATGTTTATCATCTCCAAACATTTATTTAGTGCAAAAGCCATTGGTGTATATGATTTACCTTCAATATTTTTGATTTTACTAAGTGCATTTCTTAGTGCGACAGTTGGTTTTTGAAGTACAATCGCATCTTTACCACGGAACATAATAATACATATTTTATCCTTTTTCTTATAACCTTCTCTCTGGAGTGCCTCGATTACATTTGTCATTTGCTTTAAAACACTATACATAGATGCGGAAGCATCTAAAATAAAGAATAAAGCTAAAGGCGCTTTAAATTCAAAAACCTTTTCCATTATATCAGTTTTATCTAATTTTAAGGGAAATTCAATTTTAGTAGGATTATAGCTCAAATTTTTTAAATAACTTCTAATAGAAGCATCTAATGCTATATTTCTAGGATATTCTAGTGGTCTTCGGAAAGAACTATAATGCCCCTTTTTGCTTGAAGTAAATCTTGTTCTGTTTCCTACGCCTCGACCACCAAAATTTGATATTCTCTTAGTATTTCTGATGTTGTTCAAAATTGAAATTATCTTATCCTCCAATTTATATGCAAATTTTTGCAAATTAATAGGTTTATCTTCTCTATTATTATAAAATTCCTTAGATGGCAATCTCTTAACTTTCCAACCACCTGCAGGGTCATATTTATGGTTTTTATCCTCTTCTTTTGGGGGAGGAAGTTTTTGTTCTTTAGTTTCTGGTAAATTAATTTTATCTTTATCTATTGGATTTCTTTTAAACTGCTCTTGTGGTTCATCAGTGGATTTTAAAGGACCTTCAGTCTCTTCATTTGGTTTGTAAACGTCTAAGTTCTCATAGGCTTCTTGAATTTTTCCATAAGCATCGATAATTTTGCCTTTTATCTCTTTTGCTGTCATTGTTGCATCAATTGATTCCATCCTATGCTCAAAAACAAGATCTAAAGCAATTTCTAAATCCTCATTTAGAATATAAGTTCTATTATTAAAAGCTGCATTTGCTCGAGCACACCGAATAAATGAAATATCAGCTCTCTGTGAAAAAATACCTAATTCACTTACAACTTCTGATACAAATTGGAAAATTCGGTCAGAAACTTTTACATCTTTCAATATCATTCGGGCTTGAATTATTCTCTGTTTTAATTGTTTTTGGTTATTTTGATATTGTATAATGAATTCTTTCGGATTATCATAAAAATCTATGACTCTTTTAGTAATTTCAGCTCTTACTTTTGGATCTGAAGGTGCTACAATTTTTACTTCTAAACCAAAACGATCTGCAATCTGGGGTCGTAAATCTCCCTCGTCTGGATTCATTGAACCAACTAAAATAAATCTTGAAGGATGCATTACTGAAATTCCTTCTCTCTCAATGATGTTTACACCTGATGCAGAAGCATCCAATAGCGTATCTACTATATGATCTTGTAAAAGATTTACCTCATCTATATATAAAATCCCTCTATGTGCTTTTGCTAATAAACCAACATGAAGGCTTCTTATTCCTTCCGCTAAGACTCGTTCTATGTCCAAGCTTCCACAAACCATATCCTCTGTAGCTCCTAATGGAAGATTAACAAGTTTCATCTGTCTTATTTCTACTTCAAAGTTGCTACTTTTGACTTTTTCAAGACAAATCTCACATAAATCTTCAAGATTAGAATCAGGATCACAATTAAAAGAGCATTCTTTTATAACTTTGATTTCGGGCATTATATCTATAAGAGAACGGACTGCTGTAGATTTTCCTGTACCACGATGACCTGATAAAAGAACACCTCCAATAAAAGGATCAATAACGTTGAGAATTAATGCAATTCTCATTTTTTCATGTCCTATTATCGCCGTAAAAGGAAAATTGATTTTTTTCATCTAGTTAAAATCAGCTATATAATTGTCCAAAAACTTCTAAATTAAGAAAATAAAACCCATATAATTTATATAACTTTTCATACAAATAATCATTGAAAGAGTTGAGATAGAACGCGAATATACATTTTATTTATTAAAATTTCTGAGATATTACACGTAAATCAGTTTCTAAATTTTCTACTTTTTGTTCCCATTGATTAATTACGTCTAAAACTTGATGCAAAATTAATTCTCTTTCTTTATACTCTAAGTAATCTAAGAATTCTTTCATTTTCTCAATTTTTTTATTTACTCTTTCAACAAATTTATTTATATCCCTAGTTTGGTTCAATAGAACTTCTGGAATCCTCGAAGTTGCTCCCTCTCTTGCAAGTGTTTTGAGATATTCCTCTGTTCCAATTAATTGAGAATTTAATTCCTCTATTGATTTATTCACTTGATTCTGATATGACTCGATTAGGCCTTCTTTAGGGAGTATATTTGTTACATCGACAACAAAAGCTTGGGTTGTTTGAATTAATTGCTGTATACTCTCATATCCTTCTATTTTAAAATCGATTGGATGATAACTTGCTTCAATTCCTCTTACTTCATCTAATCGAAAAATTTTAAAACCCGGATCGTTTTCTAGAGGGATATCAGGGTCTCCTTTTTTATCAGGCAATTCGATTTGTTTTATTAATCTCATATGGTTAAATACTAATGAAATCGCTAATGGATTATTTGTTTGATAGCTTAAGGTTGTTCTGATATCGATATGTGACATCATTACTTTAAAACCGGGGTGACTATGAAACCATCCAACGGTGAATTCTTCTCTCGAAAATGCCTCATCATCAATTATAGACAGTGCTTCATAATCTTCATCTTTCCATTTATATTGATCAATCACTGCATCCTTATCTAATTCTTGATGCATGATTGGATATACGGCTGAGATTAACACATCATCACCAACATTCTTACCAATTACTACACCACTAACTTCCAACCAATCATCTTTTGGTATTCGTGCATTAGCAAATCTAACTGCTGATGCAACAATTGTTAAATATGCTTTTTTTGGAATAATAACTGTCATTAATTATATAAAGAAAAATTCAGCCTAAAAAATATGGTATAAATTATAAATCTGAAAAACAAAAATAATTTAATGAAACGAAATATCTGTTTAATTTCACTATTATTTTTTCCTCTACTCACATCATTTATTGTTTATGTTGAAGCCTTTACTTTTCAAGATTATAATGCATTATTATACCCCCCTTTTAAGATCTCAGACGATACTAATAATACCTGTTATCATACTTGGTGGACTGAAGATTGGGAATTTAATTATTACAAAATTATAAAACACCATCAAAATGATTCTGTAAATATATGGCTTTCGAATTATGGCAATGAATCAATCTTTTCTGTTTTTCTTCTAGAATATCCTGGGGATGGCGATGTTTTAAATATCTGTTATTGTCATAAGGAGAGAAACGGTGTAATTGGTTTTATGACATATGAGCTAGGGGGAGGTAGAGAGTATGAAATTATGCTCTATAATGGAGATTATTACCCAGACTACTGTACAATGTGGTTTGAAGGAAAAGATATGGAAGTATATTTCTATTGGCATCAAGATCCATCTCAGTATGATTCTTATTTTTTTCGCACATTTATATTAGTCCCGCTTATTGGGATAATTGTTGCAATTGTTGGGATAGGTTTATTTATCTTCGTTAAATTAAGATCTTAATTATTTTATGCAAGAGCTCTTGCAAATGATTCATTAAAAATTTAAGCCGATAAACCAATATGAAATCTTGATTCAGCAATAATCAAAGATATAATTAATCTTTTAAGGAATATAAATCAAATAAAGAACCATACTATAATTAAATCTATAAACAATTAGTTTGTTGCAAATATCACAAAGAAGTTTTTACTTTTAAAAGATAGAATGATTCAAAATAAATATAAATTAATTCTATATGTTTTTATGGGTTTTTTTAATTATTCTCAATCACGTTATTTTTTTTAGTTATAAGTATTTTTTTAGCCAATCGATGGTCGCATTAATAAATTCTATAAGATGCTCATCTTTAAAATCATGGCCTGCATTATCAATTTCAATCATTTTATGGTGTTCATCTCGAGGAAAATATCCAAATGATTCTCTTGTATAAATGGGCTTAACAGTAGTATCAGCCTTTCCTTGTACAATCAATGCTGGAGTTGTAAATGTTCGAAGTTGTGTATTTATATCGATTTTTAAAATCTCTTCGATAAAACTGTAATCTAACCAAATAGGTTCATTATCACCTGAGGAAGGTATTTTAAGTGGAGGTTTCCTAAGATTTTTTAAAATTTCAATTAACTCAATATTTCCATTTTTAAATATTCTCTTAATATTAAAGCCAGGAGCCCAAAAAATAGTTGTCTTTATTCCAGAAAGATTAGCATTTAATACAGTAAGAGCACCAAAGGAAAGACCAATAATAGCAATCCAAGAATAATCATGTTGTTTTACCCATGCGTAAACATCTTCAAGGTCTTTCACTTGTTTAGAAAGTAATTTGAGTTCTCGTTGATTCTCACCAGAACCTGAAAAATCAAAAATCAACGCATCAAATCCTTCATCATTCAAAATATTCGCCGTTTTCGTAAAGCGACCCCACTCATATTTATCACCAGTGAATCCATGACATATTATTACAAATGGAGCTTTTTTATTTGAATCCTTAAATAAATTGTTCGAGGTAATAAAATGAATTGCACTTAAAGAACCTCCTGAACTTCGGGGAATTAATATTTTGGTTTCAGACATAATAATTTTCCTTTAATAACTTTGAATATAAAAAAATACATTAAAATTTTTTTGTTTGTAAAAAGTTTATCATTTATCTAGAATAATCCTAAATATCATATTTTTGAAAAATAAAGATTTATTTTTAAGGTAAAACATACTTTCTTAAATTTGTAACTAAATTTTTTGTCCTAGGGTCTTCTTGGGTCCCTCTAAATTTAATATATAAAATCCTCCATTCCAAATTCGTCAGAGTACTTGCATTATGAGCATGTTCTAGACATAATGGATAACCAAGTGGAGAAAATGGGATAATTGTTTTAATAATAGCAATTGCCCCATTCAAATCAATCCCTCTTGGGACGTCAAATCTCAAGGCAGGCATATCTCTTTTTATCAATCTTACAAGGTGAGAGTTGCTTACTGAATGTTTTTGTGGTATCTCTACAATAAATGGATCTTTTTCAATAATTTTAGAAAACACAGGTAAAATAAAAACACCTGTATCTTTCTCACGTAATCTACAAGTCTTTGAAAAGGCATAATATATCAATTTATATTCCTTAAGGAATTTCAGAAAAAAGTTTACAAATTGACTGGAATTAATATAACTTGGTCTAAAAGCTGCAATGCCGTCCCCTAGAAAGATTATTTCACGGTCAGGAAACTCTTTTTTTATTTGTTTCATTCGTATAACCGTGCTTAATAATTCATCTGCCGTTCTAATTCTATCTGCGACATGGCCCACAGAGGGTAAGTTATGCTTCCATTCTAAATCTCTTTCAGTAGGAAAAACTTTTTTGCGCCACTTTCGTATTTCGGTAATAGATGGCTCTAATGGTGTTCCCTTGAATTCTTCTTCTAAATTATTTACAAAATTTTCTGCTGCATTTGTATAAACATCAATTTTCTGATAACTATCCTCTATGTAGCCAAATAGTGGTTCATACATATAGTCTCGATATTTATATTTTCCATTTTCAAAATAAACTTGACTTTCTCCAAATTTAAAGCAAGATACTCTCGCATAAGTTCCAATCTTTGATTGCTGACTTTCATCAAAACCTATCAGTAGCCCACCATTTTCAAAAAAAGTATTATCAATACCGTCGATAAGAGTACGTTTCATATTTTCTATAATAATCTCTGTTTTTTCTTTTTCAAGTTCCTTTTGATATCTCTCTCTAATCTCCTTTGCCTCTTTTGTCCATTGAACATGTTTCTTCTTTAACTCATCTATTTGAGCAGGTAATTCTGCCTTTTTCAGTGATTCTTCTAATTCTATTAATTTATATTTTTTTAATCCCACAGATAATCCACTTTTTGTTTAACTATTTAAATCAAGGGAGTCTTCGTACCTTTTGATTTATATCTACCATATTTTGCCTTATTTTCCTCAAAAAAATCTTTATATCTTGGAATAATAATCTTTTGAAATTTCGTAAGCCAATTTCCGTTTATTATTGAAACGCCTAATGTCCCCTCTAAAGATTTAAGATCATTTATCTGGATTGAGCTTGAAGCATTATCAATAAGCCCTCTTCTCTCTTTATCACTACCAACAGGTAAATCAATATATGTGTTAAGATTTGAAATTATTGCATTATCTAATGTAGAAATCTGTTGACTAATCACAGCCAATGAAATATGAAATTTTCTTCCTTGTCTTGCGATATCTTTGAAGATATTTGGGCCTCTCATCAAATCTGGGTTGAGTATAGACGGAGCTTCTTCGATTGTAAAAACTACAATTGGCATATCTGTTGGATCTTTAACTTCATTTCCTTTGGTAATATATATGTTCAATTTATTTTCATAACTTTTAACGAACGAGTTGGGCAAACGAGAAAATAATTGAGCCTTAAAATCAGTCATAGTAGCTGATGCTTTTAGCGCTTTCCTAATATTAAAAATTGTTCTTGCCACAACTGTATTAAAAAGAAACATTTCAAAATCACTTAACAAGGAACAATTAAAATCTAAAGTTTTACCACTTTCCAAAGCGTAAATAATTTCAGGCAAGGTTGAACTATTCGCTGATTGGGGCTGAAAAATATTAGATCTTTCAATAGGACGTAATCTTCTACGTACAGCAGCTATAGAAGCATCATGATGTCCCAATGAGGTTAAATTACCGGTTAATATATTTTCAATCCAATCATCATGAGCAACAAAATATTCTGCTTCCATAACTTCTGATTGTACCCCAGTAAAACTTTGAACATTTAATACATCCAATGGAGTTATTTCCTCGTAATTTATAACACATTCTAAAGAAAAAGGAGATAATTGGCTTTGAATTCTTGTCCCCCTTGGATATAAATAGAAAAAAGAACCAAAAATATCATTTCTAATTTTTAAATCTAATAAATTAACAAGGTGATATAATCCCCTCCCTTCTGGTCCTAAAGCATATTCATCATGTGGGTCTATTGCAAGTGAAGAAACTAATGGAATATTTGTTAAATTCTTAGTTTTTACTTCTAAATTATGATCAACTGCTCCATTAATCATAACTTGCATTAAATTAGATTTCCCTGCTCCTGTCGTTCCAATAATTCCTAAATGAACTGGTAATGATTTGATTGGAATATAAACATTTGTTTTATCATACAATAAACGTCCAATAAAGACTCCATTTGATTGTGGAAAAATATTTTCCAATAGAACTGGTATATCGCTTTGATCTTTAGAAATTTCTGAAGTATGGGGAGATAACACTCCACCTTGCATAAGCTTTTCAATTTCAATAAGTACATTACGTTTTATTACATAATTATTTTTATCAGGTTTAGGTTTTTTCAATTCTTCCAATTCTTTCTCATGGTCTATTAAAAGGATAGGCGCTGCAAATAAGACATATTTTAATCCAGTCTGAAGCAATTTTATCAAATATTCGTTGATTTCAATATTTGCAGTTTGACGTCTTAATTCAATATATTCTTCAACAGTCATAACTTGTTGGTTCATACATAAAATAGTATATTTGGGTTTATCTTTTGGGCAATCTAATTTTATATAACTATGAACTGGATAATAATTTTCAATATTAATTTCAATAACTCTTTCTAATGCATTTATATTTATTATCATTTTTTTTTACTCTCATATTTTTATTATTGATTTTTTTCTTTATCTATATAAACGGCTGAACTTAGCCCATTTTCAAAATTTTTCTTGATTTTTATAAAATTTGGCTTAATTTCTTCTGGAATATTCGTATGTGTAATTAAAAAAATTTGATTGAAATCTTTTTGACTTTCAAGAGTTGTTAATACTTGTGTTCTACGATCTTTATCTAATGCTGCTAATGGTTCATCTAAAATCATAAAATCAATTTTAGGATTTTTCTTTGGGGAATTTTTGGTTGGTCTGATTTTTGTCATTAACTCTGAGATCCCCATTCTTAAAGCAAATCCAAGAGCAACTTTATCTCCTCCACTAAGAAAATCAATATCTTTCATAGTTTGGCTAAATTCATCAAATATAGCAATTTTTATACCACGTCCTTTATCCACACTCTTTAAATCTAGATTTGAATATTGACCGCCTGAAAAATATTTTAGAAATCTTTTGGTTTCATATTGAATATTATGGATCAGTCTCTTTTCAACCATATACTCTGTTATAAATCCTTTTACTAGCTCTTTATTTTTATCAACATGCTTAATTTTCATTTCCAACTGTTCTCTTTCATCTCGAAGTTTGATCATGTTCTTCTTTTTTAATTTGAGCTCCTGGATTTCATTCTTTAAATAATTATTTTCACTTTCGATTCTCTTATTTACGTTTACTAAAGAAGTTATTTCACTATCGATTCTAGTTATTTTTTCTCTTAATTGATCTAAATTTTTCACTTTAAATCTTTCTAAAAATTCCTTTTCTGTTGATACATTAAATTTTTTCAATAAATTGGAGTTTTCTAATCGATTATTTTCTAGTTCTATTTCAAATTTTTTCTTTCTAGTATAAATCTCTTTAATGTCTTGCAAGTTTCTAAAAAGTGAATTTAATTCATCTAACTTATTTTCTATATCTTGTTTGTTATTTTCTAATTCTTCTAAATTTGGTTTTAATTTATTTATATCATTTTTTAAAGCATTAATCTCATTATCATAGTGATTTAAAATCTCTTGAGCATCTTGATAACTTATTTCTCTTGTACAAGTTGGGCACTTAGCTATTTTTTTCCCTCCTTTAAAATCGAGGTTTTTATTTATTTTACCTTTATTTTTTTCAATCTGCGAAATAATTCCCTCTTTCTTATTTATTTCTGAAATAACTTTTTCTAATGCTTCTGACAGTGTATCTTTATTACTTTCTAATTTAGTGATTTCATTTTCTTTTATTTTTATAAAATGATCAATATTGGATTCTTGGATATTATTATCTGAGCTTAAAGTTTTTAATTTATTGGCTAATTGTTCTAAGAATACCTCAATTTTGCCAACAAATTGTTCAATTTTTTGCTTAATATCTTTGAGTTCTGTTAATTTTTTCTTATCAGGAAAGTTTATTAATTGAGTTTTTAAGGTATCGATTTTTTTAGAATTATTTTTAATTTCTATGTTATTTCCTGTTAATTGTTGATCTTTTCTATTAATATCTTTATCAATTTCAGAAGGAGCTACGTAATTTCTATTTATAGATTTTATCCGATTTATAGCATCTTTATTTATTTTCTTAAGATAATCTGAAGCATAGTCAACAATGTTTAAACGAAATAAATCTATTATTAAATCTCGTAATTTCGCTGGGCTAGCTGATGCCAAACTCTCTATCTCACCCTGTTTTACAAAAGATGTTTGTAATGCTTGTTCTCTCGTAATCTCTATTAATTCTTCAATTTTAATCGTGTTATCGGACTTCCAAGTATTATTAACTCTTATATAATTTCTTAGCTTTTGGGAACCACTTGAACTCGTTCTATTTAATAATCTCTGTATCATATAATCGATCCCATCAAGTTCAAATATTATCTTTATCTCTCCTTTATCTTGACCAAAAGTAATTAAATTATTAATTGATAAAATTGTACTTTTTGGTCCAAACAAGCCAAAAAGAATTCCTTCAACAAAACTTGTTTTCCCGAAACTATTTGACCTCTCAGGAGTTGTTCCTTGTATTAAAAATAAACCTTCAGAGAAATTCTCGTCTTCTCTTTCAGGAAGTATTAAATCCGGAAAACATTTGAAATTTTCAAATTCCACTTTTTTGATTCTCAATCAGTTTCTCCTCCAAATTTTTTTAAAGATGTTTCAATTGCTTCTATTGCGATTTCTGCTAATAAATCTACATTATACCCTTCAGCTGGCTTAATTTTTCCGTGAATATATTCCAGAAATTCCTCTTTAGGATTACTTAATATGTATTCTTCTATGATTTCAGGAGCTAACTCATCACCCAAATCTTTCGAAACTTCATGCCAGTCGATAATAAGTTGTAAAATATTATAATTCCCTTCATTAATAACTTTAGACTGAAATGATCTTAATTCTTCGCTTAAATCCCAAAAACTTGTAAGAGAAATATTACCTCTAAAATTAATTTTTAATCGAGCGGCAGAAACCCCTTCCCATTTTTGGGTCTTAAATGGTTCAATTTTTTCTTCTATGGTAGAAAATATTGAATTAATTGTAGTTGATGGGTCTACTTCTATATCAATTTCTTCAAAAGCACGATTTTTCTCGAAAATATGATTCTTGACCACGGGTTTCTTATTTTTTTCAATAATAACTTCTAAATACCCGTTTGAAATATTTACCTCATCAAAATTAAGTGGAACAAATGATCCTGAATAATAGGCATTACCAGAAAATTTTCTCTGGTTATGTTCATGACCTAATGCAATATATGAGTAATTGAATGACTTTATTTTCTCGTGAAGCGTGTTATCTTTATCAGATCCATGAACTACGGCAATTTCGACCATATCTTCTTTAGGTCTCTGTTTTTCAATCCATTTATCATACTCAACTTTAATATCATTGTTTAAATTAAATTCAAAATAAGGAAACAAATAAAATCGAGTGCTTTTATTTGGAAATTCCACAATTAATGGTTCAGAATTATTTATGGCATATTTTAAGGCCCAGACGGAAAAATAATGGAGGTTAGGAAAGATGGAGGTAATGCTGTCCATAATTGAATATCTATATCCTTGATAAATACCATGATTACCATCAATTAAGATAATAGGGATTTCATTTTTAGTAATTTCGAAAAAAGTTTTAAGGCTTTTAACAACAACTTCTCTTGCCGGTTCTGGTGGTGGAAATGGATTTTCTCCGAATGGAGTATGAAAAATATCTCCCGAATGAACTATAAAATCGATATTATCCTTATTATCAATACAATAATTAAAAAAATCATCCCATCTCTTATAAAAATCATTTTCATACCATCGAATTTCACCAAATTTAAACCAGTCATTTTTAAAGTTCTTTCTTAATCGAAAACCAAGATGAGTATCTGCAAGATGAATAATTTTTACCATTATCTTTCAACCTTTTCTTTATATTGTAATATAATAAGTATTGGTATTTCACAATTATTAAGATTATTTACTTAATAAACTTAATAATATTTGTCTAAAATCTCTAGACTTTTTAATAATTGAATGATATTTCATTTTAATTCATTTGAATTTAATCTCACAGAAATCTGCATCACAAAATCTTTCACCCAGTGCTTCACTTTTAACTGTACTCAGGTTGAGTGGTTTTAATTTCGATTTCATTTCATGATACTGTTCTTGTGTAATTTCTTCATAAGGAGCTTGTTCATAACCGTGTTCATTCAAGGGAAGGAATGTAACTCCTTTCAACTTATCTTCGAATATTTCTAAAGCAACTTTAATCTCTTTTGCTTCTTTTTCTTTAAAAGTAACTGTGATGGACACTTGATTATCAGCCCAATATTTCTGGTATGCAGCAGCATTCTCTAACTGTTCCCACATCGATACGTCTTTCTTTGCCCTTTCAAAATATGCCTCATGAATAGGGAATTCTACAACGCTTGTGTTGGGAGAGTATTTATCTGTGTGAATTTCATATCCGGCTTCTCTAAGAAATGGAAGCAAATCTGAATTTTCATTAAAGCGAATCCTGCGTATGTAATATTCAGAATGCGGATAATGTATTCCTGGAGTTACTCCCGGAAGTAAACTTACACTACCACTGGGCTTTATTGAAGTCATCTTAATTGACTTAGGGGTAGTTAGCCAATCTGAATATTTTGAATCCAACTCCTTTAAGTATTTGTAACCTTTTTCACACCATTTAAATATTTCCCTACGCCCATGTTTAATAAAGGCATTAATTATTCCCGATTGGGAAGTGCCAATTCTTCTGTTTTTGCCCATAATTGCATTTGTTTGCTTCCAATGTGTATTTAATAAAGTAACTGATTTTGCATAAAGATATGCATATTTTAGCGTATCTTGAAACTCCTCGTAGGATTCATGATTTGAAGGAAAGGACTCCACCAAGCAGCATAGCTCATATGATTCAAGGCTCTGTTCTCCACAATTCGCTGTAAATATTATTTCCAATTTAATTCTTTCAGATTTAGTTTTTTTCTCATCTAAAACAATTCCAAAATTATGAAATTCATCCACCGTTCCATTAAAGACATTTCCTATTCCAATCTTCTTGACAGATACGATTTTATGGTTATAATTTACTCCATTTTCAATCCATCTACTAGCAACTAATTTTGCATAGCCTTCATCACGCGATAATTTTTTAGAATCTACTTTAATTGTTTTAAAGTTCTCAGTAATTTGATCGAGGATGTACGCATAACTATCAGGCATACCAGCACTTCGAAAGTCAGCAATTCCATTCTCTCTTAAAATTTTCAGGAAATCGGGTTTTGAAGGAATTTTTTTCTTTAAAGAAATTTCCTTAATTAATAATTTAAAAATCAACTCTTGCTTTTTTTTTCGAATTTTTTTATATTTCTTCTTAAGAGCTTCTTGTCCTTTATCATGTATTGATCGTAATAAGCAAAGTCTTGAACAATAAGCTTGTTCTCTATTAGAATATTTTATCTTAAATGAATTTCCACATCCCTCACATTTTTTTTCTACATAAATTATACCTTTTTCAAAAGATAGTTTTAAGTCAGAACTTTTTAATAGCTTAATAAATCTATTGTATTCCCTTCTAGAAACAGGATCTTTTTGATATTCATACCCACACTCAATATTAGCACGTTTCATTAAATTAGTAGGAGTTTGAGTATGACCCCATCTTGGGGATGTAAATGGCATTCCAATCTTTTTTGCATGCTTTCTCCATATTCCGCTAGATAATGGTGCTCCATTCCGTTTAATTAAATTAACCATTTCATTATATATCACATCATCTGAATATCCCGAATATCGTGGGTTTTTTTCCCCAGAAACCGCTCTCGACATACTCTCTCTATATCTCCTTTTCTCCTCTTCCGAAGCCTTGCTCCACCATCGTCGCATTGGGTTTTTATCGCCAGATATATCATGTAATAAATCATGTTCTTCCTTCGACATCATCTCCAGGTTTTTTATATCATTATTAGTTCCAATGTTATCCTTATGGTGTATTACATGGTTCTTAGGTACCTTTTTATTATAATACGACTCAAAAATAAATGTATGTTCAAAAATATTTTTTCTCCCGTCATTTATCATCCAATAAATTGTTTTTTTCTCCTTACGCTCACTTCCCATCATTTCATCCCAAGATGTTTGCCATTTTGCCATAATCATAAGGGAGTCACCTTTTCGTAAATTTTTAGCTTCCTTTTCGCTCATATCTTTTAAAATGAATTTATGATCACCCGTACATTTTATTTGACTTCCATCATCTAATTTGACTTCATATATTTCTTCATTTATCCTTGTAATTCTTGGATTCCGCATTATTCTTATAACAATTCTGCCATTATTGTCCCTGCAATAAACAGGTACATCCAATCCTTTTTCAGCTAACTGCTTAATTGATACAGCGTTCCGACCATCTGCAACCGCTATTAAAGTATCTCCTGTAATACAAGGATTTACACCAGCCACTTTTTTGTCTTTATAATCGGGGGGTTCAGCCATTCTTGAATAAGCTCTTGAATTTTCTAACCATAATACACCTGGCTCACCATTTTTTGCAATTTGTTCAGCAACAAATGAATAGTCCATACCTATTTTTGCAAATATTGAATTATTACTTGCCCAGCGGTGGGACGTTAATTTTTCTTTATCCTGTTTCATAGTTATAAATTCTGTATCATTTATATCTCCAAGGGCTATTTCGGCACTCCGGCGGACATTCCCGGCAACTACGCATTTGCCTATAAAATTCATGATATCGACTATATCTGTTGAACGAAGTTTATCTCCAATACATTGGTTTAAAAGATCCTTGATGTTTTCAATCATTTTTTCAAGCGGTTCTGGTCCAGAGGCGATCCCTCCAAATCCTCTAATTAATTCTCCCGCCGGTCTTATTAAGGAATAATCCAATTTTGGTATTGGTTTTCCAAAAAAATATGCCTCTAAAGTATATTTTAGTGCTTCAACCCATCCTTCTCTACTATCTGGAATGCGAAATAGAAAATTATCTTCTTTAGGTTTCTTAATAATTATTTTTCCTGCCCCTTTTGTGTCAAATCCAACACCAACACCCAACATTAATGCATCCATTGTCCATTCAAATGGAATCGTCCCTTTAATATCAATATCCTCAGTTGAGGCAAAACCGCAATTATTAAGGGCCATACTTCCGTGTCGGTCAATAAATGAGGTTCCCATTATCCATAATCCACGACCTGGAGCAATAAATTTAAAATTCCACATTTTTTGAAACATTATTTGAGCAGATTTTTGAGCTTTATCTTGATTCCAAGGTAATCCTAATTTTACACAATGCTCTTTTTGAATTGAAAAACATCCTTCAACAACTCTTTTCAATGTTTCCCAAAATTCTTCTTTTCGATTTTCTTTTTCGATATATCTTGCATAAGTTCTCTTATAAGTAATATAACCTAAAGAACCCCATTTTGGTTGAATTTCTTTAAATTTTTCAATAAAATCCTCATCTACAGAGAATTTGGTCATACTAATGTTAATATAGCGAGCATAAATGTTTCTAAATTTTTCTAATCCTCTTGCAGTTAATTCAAGGCATACTATCTCCCTAATATAATTGGTAGAAACTCTTTTTAACCCTTGTCCGATTATTTTTCGTAGAACCTCTTGAGCAATTACTTCGCAAGTTTCTAATTCCAATCCGGTTTCTCTATTAATTGATCTTGCTACATATGCTATATCAAAATCCTTAAGTATTCCTTTAGAATTGATTACATATTTTGGGTATAAATCGATTAAACTGAAATCCTCATCATTTTCATTATAATCTTCCAATTTTTTCATACTCTCCCTTAATAAAAATAAAAATTATTCTTTTTAATTCCATTGATTTTAGAAGTTCTAAAATATTTAAGAATATTTATTGTAGCATTAACATTTAGTGGAATTCTCTTTTTAAATATAAGGAGAGAATCGACATAATATAAAAAATATCATTTCTGTAAAATATCAACAACTATAGAGAATTTTAATATTAAAAAATTTCATCAATTTTATATTTAAACATAAACAAAATTTCAGTCAAAAATTATAAAGATATAATAATTTTGAATAAATTATAAAAATAGAAAAATAATTTATATCATTAATAAAATTCAATTTGGGTAAAATCATGTCAGAAAAAGATTTTGAACCATTAACAAGTCAATTGGGAATAGCAGGTACAAGTTATAGATTACAATTAGGACAAATTAATGAAAAATGGGCATCTAGATTAATGAAAGGAAAGGATACTATTATTGATTCTTATATTTACGATAATGTTGATGGAATTACACCAAATGGAAATCGTATCGTCAGTTGGGTCCTCAAAACAGTTGCAATCCCAAACATAAATCCTCATCAAATCATGAAAACAACTCAATTTTTATTGAGACAAGCAAGAGAGAATAAAGAGAAGAAGAAAGTTATAATCCCACTTCAAGAAGCAAAGGAAGCACAGTTAGATAAGGTACCAGAATCAGAATTAAAAAGGCCTAGAACTCAAGGGTGGGTTAAGGAAGATTTATCAGAAAGAGAAAAATTTCTCCAAAGAACAAAATCTAAAGCAATATCTCAAAAATATGATGTCGAAAAAGAATCAATTATCGAAAAAGAATCAATTATCCAAGAAGCATCTCCTGAAATAATTCCAACTGAGAAAGAACTTCCCAAGATTCCATCTAAAGATACTGCTGAAACAGAAGATTTAAAAAAACAAACTTTGGGAAAGATTTTTTGTCCTTTCTGTGGATTTCAGATAAAGCATTGCCCAAGTTGTGGAAAGGAATTCAAGGACTACAATTAATACTCTTTTTAAAGTTTTTTTAATATTAACTTTCGGTGTTATAAATCTAAATAATATCCTTAAAATTAATATTAAATTTTTATTAAACACAGCTAATTGGAATAATAATTGAATTTGGATAATATTATAAAAACTCAAAAAATAATATTGGTATAGGAAAATTAAAATGAGATTAATTAATTAAGAAGTTTTAAATATGGCACACACACAAAAGCAAAATTTCATTGATAACTCGAAGGTAATCATTAAACCATTAGCTTATTATAAAATGCTTATTCATGTTTTACGGTTTGGTTCAAAAATTAAGGATCCTGATAATTACCGTGAATGTATGGGTGTGTTATTAGGAGAATTAGAAGGTTCTGGAGATATTAAAGATGTTATAGTTAGAGATGCGATTCCAATAAATCATGGAGGTCAAATTGAAGTACAATTTGCAGAAGCCGATTATATAGCTTTTGCAAGTGTAGATGAAGAGGTTGCTGATAAGGGGTGGTTTTCCGTTGGTTGGTACCACTCTCATCCTGGTCTAGGCGTCTTTTTTTCAGCAGTTGACCTCATAAATCAATTAGGATTTCAAAATCCAAATCCCAGTGCAATTGGAATTGTCTTCGATCATGAACTATTAGAGAAGCAAGGAAATATGGGTTTTAAAATTTTTCGATTAGATAAACCTTCTTTTACGGAAATACCAACTAGTTATCATGAGGTAAAATTTGTTGTGGAACCTCCTGATAATATTGGATTTTATCATGAAATTAAAAATTTAATAGATAACATTCATAAAAAAGAACCTGTCATTTTAGAAATTAATGAAACTCCAGATATCTTTGGAGAAATTTCTATTCCCAGTCAAAGTCAAATTATGGCAAAACAACCTGATTTAAATTTAATGGTATTATTGCAATCATTGAATGATGGTATTTCAAAATTTATTTATTCGTTCTTTGAACCATTATTTAGATATCTAAACCAATGGGGTCAAAAAACGACTAAATTAACAACTGATATCAATCTGAAAACTAGAGAAAATCTAATAACCTTAAAGGATAACCTATCAATTGGTCTGAGGGAATTACACACTTGGACTAAATTTGCAATTATGGATATATTTAGAGATATGGAAACATATATTGATGATAAATTAGATACATTAGATATTAATAAAACCGCATTAAAAAATTCAATCCACCAACTAAAAGATACTATTGAATCGAATACATCTAAAATATTCACAGAACAAATAAATGCAATAATTAATGAAACAAATTCATTAATCAATAACAGTAAACAAAAATTTACTTCATTAAAATCTAGTTATGAGAATAACTCTAATCATATAATTCAAAATACTAAATTAATTGATGAGGTTTCCAGGAAAATTAATCAACTAAGTAATGAAACAGTGCAAGAAATAGATTCAAACACAGAAAAGATTAAAAAACAATTAGAAAAAACTCTAAAGCCTTTAATAAAGGAGATTAATGAAATTAAAAAGAAGCAAGAAGATTCTATTAGTTCTTTAGATTCTACTATTTCAATCTTAGATACAGTGTCTAATAATATTCACAAATTAAAAGATATCAATGATAAAAATCAAGGAGGTTCTTAAAAAATGTCTCCAGAACCACCTCCGAGTAATGGACTTAAGCCACCTAGCAAAAGATTTTCTCAAGATAAAGTAGTTGATAAAGATTTTTCACATGAAGGAAAAGTAATAATAAAATCAGATGCTTATATTGCTATGATTTCTCATGTTTTACGCTTCGGTAACGAAGGTCTTGAGAAAAGCGTAGAAGCTCTAGGTGTTTGTATCGGAAAAAAGGCAGAAAAAGGAAAAGATCTAATTTGTTATGAAGCTGTTCCGGTAAATCATGGATCAGGTATGGATGTCGAATTTAATGAGCTAGATTACAAGAAATTTACTTCTATTGATAAAGAGGCCAATGAAAAGAAAATGTCTATAATTGGTTGGTATCATAGCCACCCGAGATTAGGGTTAATTTTTACAAATATGGATATTAAAAACCATTTATTTTGGCAAAAGGAAGGAACACCCGATGCCTTTGCAGTTGTATTTGATCATTCACTAATGGGAAAAAAAGATTCTTTTGGGTTTAAGTCTTTCAGATTAGATAATTATCAATTAGGTGAAAAAAGTGATTATCATGAAATCGTTGTTGAACTCGAGCCTTCAAAATCCTTAGATTTTTTCAAAATTATTAAAAATCTAGTTGAAGAATCCCAAAAAGAAAGTCCCATTATAATAAAAGAGTATGATGAAATTGGAGACCTTCAAGAAATTCCTAAACCTACTGAAGGAGAGATTGTTGAAATAAAAGAGAAATCTCCCTTAAAGCCTACTCTAGATGGTTATATGAAGGGCACCCAAGAACTTAAAGACAATTTTTTACCAACATTTCAAGACAAAATAAATAAATGGACGCATGATATTACAGTTGGTACTTCAAAAAGTTCAGCTTTTATAGCTAATACTATTTCTACTATGCAGAATTCAATAAATTTAGGTATTAAAAAAGTAGAAGAATGGTTTGAAAAGACCTTATCAACTCAAATGGAAGAATTTAAGTTGGAAATTAAAAACCAAGTACAAGAAAGATTAGATTCTGAAATTGAACTTACAAAAGAAATTAATGAGAACATCGATCTTATCGTTGAAGACATTGTCAAGATTATCAATGAGAATATTACTCAAAAAATTAATGAAATTGGAGAAAAAATAAAACAAAATTCAAAAATTTTTAAGGATTTGGAAAAAATTCAAGAAAAAATCACTCAAGATGTAAATAAACAAACTGAAATTGTTAATAATTCAAATGAAAATACGGAAAAAACAATATCGGGAATAAATCAGAAAGTTAATACAATATCAACCAAATTCAACGAGATCTTAAATGAGGAAATTAATAATATCTCGGATGGATTATCTGTAATTAATGAACAAACTGAAAAATTGGCCTCTCAATTAGAAACATTACAAAAATCTATTAAGAAAGTAAAAAAAATATAACTTCTTTTTTAATTCGGTAGATCTAGAATTTAAGTTTTGATAAACGAGAGATCTTTAGGGAATATTTGGGAATATTTGTTTTAAGTCTTTTTAACTGATTTTGCTTGGCAATATTCGCAAGCATTCGACCAATTCTATCCACTTTAATATCTACACCAAAATACTCTCTTAAAACGGAATTGATTTTATAAGAGCTTAATATAACTACATCTGAAAAGTTCTTTTGACATAAGAGTTCTATCGCTTTTCTGACATATTCTTGGATTTTTAAATTATCTTCGCTCATAAAAAAATTTTCCCTATATTGTAAAATCAAATTTTCATATATAAATTTTTTACTATTAATTTTTTTTGAATTCTTTTAATTTTCCAAATAAATCTCGAATAGATTGAATGGCTTTTGAGTTTGGATTAAAATCAAGTGATGCAATCCCCTCTAAATCAGCTTTTCCAATTTCTGGGTCAAAAGGAATAACATGAAATGAATTTAATCCAATTTCTTTCAATTTTTTAGTAATAATCTCTAATTCTGCTTTGTCTATAATTTTATTCAATACAATTAAATTGTTTTTTACTCCTAATCCTTTTGACAATTTTAGTATATGTTGAGTTAATTCTATTGACTTTATTGACGGTTCTGTTGCAATAAGCATGATCTCTATTCCCTTACCAGTACCTCTTCCCAAATGTTCTAATCCAGCTTCAAAATCCACAATTATTGCTTCATTTCTTTGCACAAAAAGATTATAAAGAAGAGTTCTAATTAATACATTTTCCGGGCAAAGACATCCCGTGGCTGGTTCCTCAATTGAACCAACAACAAGCAATTGAACTCCATCAGGTCCATAGATTTTATATTTATCAGGAATATCGGAAACTTTAGGGTTTATATTATATATCCCCCCACTTGCTGCACCAGGTCTTTGTCCCGTTCTTTGTTCTATAAGATCAAGCATTTCTTTTATTGGGACTATCTTTTGACGGATATATTCATCAATCCCTAAAGAATAACTTAAATTCATAGATGAGTCATTATCAATAGCTAGAACCTTATAACCATCTTGAGCAAATAATCTAGCTAGTGTTCCCGCAATTAATGTTTTGCCTGTACCTCCCTTACCAGCCACTGCAATTTTCATTTCTAATGCCGTTGTTAATTATGATTCTGCTACCTATTTTCAGAAAGCAGAAAGTTTATTTAAATATAAAAGGATATTAAATTTTTTAATTATAAAATTTTATAATTGAATATTCTAATTAAAGAGTATTAATTTATAAAATAATCAAATTATGAAGATATTATCTTTAGCAACCATAAGAAAAAAGACAACAGATATAGCTAGAATTATTAATGCTCCTAGAGATCTACTTCCTACATTTGGTAGCACCAGAGATTTTGGTAATCCTCATATAGAAGTAGATAAAAAAAATTACCATTATGTTATCGTAGAACGAGGAATAGAGTGGGAAAGAAGTACAACTCAAAATTTGAATGAACTTCTTTACTGGATATTTAATGATGTTACATTTCAGATGGCATGTGATTATGAAGTAAAGAATAGAGTAAATAATCAAGATTTTAGGAGAGAGCTTTTTAGGAAGCAATTAGAGTTTATGAAGAACATAAATTCTGATTTTTCTAAAAAACTAGAAGAAGAAATTAGAGAAATATTAAAGAATCATCCTTTCAATGATAATAGATAAAAAAGATAATAATAATGGATAAAATGTTCCTAAAGAATTAAGAAGTTTATTAGTGAATAATTAGTATGTATACATACAAAATGTAAGTTAAGATTGATGAGTCATTATCAATAGCTAGAACCTTATAACCATTTTGAGCAAATATTCTAGCTAATGTTCCTGCAATAAATGTTTTACCTGTTCCACCTTTTCCAGAGACTGCAATCTTCATTTCCAATTTTGTTTAAATATAAAAGGTTATTAAATTTTTTAGTTATAAAATATTTTAATTAAACCAGAAATTAAATATTATATTATTAAATTTAGATTGTATTATCAATATATGTGAATTTATTTAGTTAAGGGATTAAATAATAAAGAACTCTAAATAAAAATGAAAAACATTTATTTAAATCTTAAAAAAGTCATTTTTAATAAAGAGATTTATGTAAAAGGGAAAGAACCTCCAAAATCTTATTATGGAAAAAAATTTTGGGGATTATTTGGAATTTTTTTATATTTTTCTTTTATGATTTTTTTTAATATCAATAATCCAGATAATCTTTTTTTCCAAATTATGATGTTTGGAAACCCTTTTATTTTTGGAAATGCATTAATTTTATTTTTTTTTTCACTCTCTATATTATTTAGCGTGGATAAAATAAGGCAATTTATATTTGAAAAAAATACTGTTATTAAGCAGATAGGTATTTTTTTCGGATTAATTACAGGATGTTATTTTCTATTTTTCTTAATAGACACCATATTTCAATTAAATTATATGAGCTTTCTTTTAATGTTAGCGATGATCTGGCTATTTTTACAAAGTTCAAGATTTTATACATATTCAAGAAAATTTTCTACTAAAATTGAGGCAAAAGTAGTTGCAAAATATTCAGTTATAAGAAATTTTGCAATCTTTTTAATTCCATTTCTAATTTTAGGAATATTAGTGATTATATCTTGGTCTTTTAGAGCTTTTATTGTTTTTCTCACTCTAGATTTCTTGGGAACTATAAATCCAATAGGATCAATTGAAGTTTATCTGATTGAAATGAAAAGAGTAATGCCATTAATATATATTTCACTGATTACAACTATTGTATTCATAATTATTGAATTCGTTCTTACTAGAAAGCGGGCAGAAACCAGAAGAGCGGGATTATTTGATAATTTTACATTTGCTATAATTGTTTTTTTCATATTTTTTTATCAAATTTACCAAGTGACATTATATACAATTCTTCTACCAGAAACATCAGATGCGTTAAAAGGAGCTTTTGGTGGAGCTTCAAATGTAATCGGATACCTATTTTTCTTTGAATTTATTATTTCAATGATATTTTTAGTAAGAATAATACGAAAAATTGGTACTACTCTGGGATGGCGAATTTTATTCTTTAAAAAAGATGGTTTAATAATGTTTTTTCTAGCTTGTGTTTTAGGACAAACCATATCACGATTCGCTGTAGCTACTAGCGCTCCAAACCAAGAAATTGGTGGATTTTCAGAATTATTAGCGCATGATCGTTATCTAATTTCAATTATTATGATTTTCTTATTAGGATTAACTATTTTAGTTTATTACTTAAAACCTCATGAAACTTCAATGTTTATGCGAATTCAAAAAGAGATTGTTAAAGAAGAAGAAAAAAGTATAGAAACAATATTAAAAATTTTGAGGAATGAATTTATTCGAAGGGGTGAAGCCTTTCCAATTGATCTAATTGAAATTGAATTAATAAAGGCATCCCAATTATCTAAGGGAATTGTTTATTCAATTATTCGCAAAATTGATGATAAAAAAGTTGATTTTAGAGTAATAATCCGACAAGAAAAAGAAGGTACAGAAAGAAAATATGCTGAATTCACTTCAATTACCGAAAAATTTCAAAAGAAAGGAAAAGCTGCTAAAAAAGCAAGACATTATTTATCAGAACAACTAGTAGAATCCCTTCAGAAGCAACCTGGTGATACAATGCAACTTCAAAAAAAAATTGATAAAGAAAAAGCTTCAGATAAATTCATTCAATCTCTCTCAACTGATTTTTCAAAAAAACTTATATCGGAACAAGAACATACTGAATCCATAAAGGATAGAACTGTCTCATTTGTAAAAGAACGTGATATGATTCTTGAAGATGAAATTATTAATTTAATTAAAAACGAATATATATATCGGATTGAAAACCCTGAACAATACCCAGAATATAGACTATTAATCTCTGACATTGCACCAATAATTGAACAAGAAACAAAAGTTAGTCCCGGTATTTTATATCCTTTATTGGAAAAGTTAAATAAATCAAATCTTGAATTAAATCTTTTAGATAATAAAGAAAATCCTGTTGATAAATATATAAGTTTTATACCACATTGGGATTTTGATATTGATGATTATTTAGTTAATTTCCATCCCGAAGAATACTCAAAAATTATAATTCTCTATTATAAAAAATTAATTTCTTGCCTAGAACAACCAAAACATTTAGATGCATTAAAATCAATTTCTAAAAATTTCAAAAAAGAAAATGATTTACAAGAATCTCTAAATTCTTTATATAATAAATTAATTAAATATTATCCAGAATACGAAAAAAAATTAAAGAGCGTTCCTGATAATAAGAAATTAATAAAACTACTTGAAAAATATGCTATTGTGATAGAAGAAATACGAAGAGAAGTGTAGAATTCACTAACTTAAAATTTAATCACTTAAAAATAATTACTTATTTTCCTTATATTAATGATATATCCTATTTTCAATAGATTAGTTATAAATAAAGTCAATTAAAGTTAGCTATTCATTCATATTACGTGGATGTTATTCTATTTGATAATTTTCTGTATTATTTAGAAATATATCTAGATATTTTTTTGAAAAAATCAGTTTTAATATCAACATCTTTCATCTATGGGTTAAAAAATGGCATATATTAAATCAATGATATGTCAAGGTTTTAAAAGTTTTCGAAATAGAACTATAATATACTTTGATAAGGGATTTTCCGCAATTGTAGGGATTAATGGATCAGGAAAATCTAATATATTAGATGCTTTCGTTTTTGCTCTTGGCGAATTATCAGGAAACAAAATGAGAGTAAAAAACGTGAGGGATTTAATATGTAATGGGGGTTCTGTTGAGAAGAATCCCTCTAATTTTGCACAAGTTGATATTATTTTCGATAATTCTGATGGAAAAATTCCTATTGATAGTAAAGATGTAATTATTTCAAGAAAAATTGATATTAAAGGCAATGGTAATTATTATATTAATAGAAAACGAACAACCAGAAGGGATTTACAAGATTTAATGGATTTATGTAATCTTATTCCAAATTCTACGAATCTGATATTACAGGGAGAGTTATTTCGAATAATAAATATGACCAATTTGGAAAGACGCATTTTAATTGATGAAATTTCTGGGATTGCATCTTATAATGAAAAAAAGGAAAGCGCAGTAAAACAGCTGGAAAAAGTTGAAGAAAACATATCTCGTATTACTATTCTTTTAAACGAAGTTTCTATTCAATTGACCAATCTTGAGTCTGAAAAAAATGATGCACTAGATTATCAACGTTTAGATAAGGAACAAAAAAATACGGAAAAAGCTTTATTGATTGTAAAAATTAATTCTATTCGCACTGATATAAGGGAAATTGAAGAGAAAAAATTAGCAATTAATCAAGAAATTAATGAAATAGAAGAAAATATTATAGACAATAGAAATCTCTTAAGTGATATAAATGAAAATCTCGAAATTATTAATAAAAAGATAAAGAATCTAGAATCTGATGAATTATTAGAATTAACAAAAAAAATTAATGATTTAAAAACAGAAAAAGTGAAATATGAAACTTCAAAAGAACATTTAAATAAAGAAATAGACAAGTTATCGCAAGAAATAATCGAATCAGTAAATAAAAAAGGAAATATTCAAAAAGAAAAGCAGAATTTAAAACAGGAATTAATTCAATTCGAGAAAGAAAAAGAGATACATCAAAATGGTTTAACAATTAAAAATCAAGAATTGGATGTTTTGAAAAAAGAATTACAAAAAATCGATTCCAACTATATGGAAATTCAACAGCAATTATCAATTTTAAGAGAAAAAATTTCAAAAGACCAAGAGATAAAAAATCAACTATATTCCGAAATAAAAGTCCTGGAAAATAAGCAGCAAAATTCCGAAAATATTAAACTCAATGCACAAGATAAAATAACTAAATTAAAAAGAGAACTCCAGAATTTTAAAGAAAACCTAATCCAATTAAATGAAAAAAGAAAAGAGCATGAAAAAACAGGAACTATTACTCATAATATTAAAAATTTAGAAAGTGAAAAAATCAAAATAGATAACGAGCTCAAAAGATTACAAGAAATCATCGAAGATAGACATATTCAACTTATTTCTCTCAAATCTAAAATAAAGACAATTAAAAATTTTAGTCAAAATCGAGCAGTAGAGGCAATTTTAAAAATTAAGGGTACAGATGTAATAAATGGAGAAATTTTTGGGACCATATCACAGTTGGGAAAAATTGATTCGAAATATAATATCGCTCTTGAAGTAGCTGGTGGTGCAAAATTAAATTATATTATAGTAGATTCTCAAAAAACTGCTAAAGAATGTATTCAATATTTGAAGGAAAATAAAATTGGTCGTGCTTCATTTATTCCATTGGATAAAATTAAGGTAAATTACCCAAATTTTACAATTAATAATAATGAAGATGTAATCGGTAGAGCTGTTGATTTAATCCAATTTAACTCTCAATTTGTAAAAGCGTTTGAGTTTGTTTTTGGTAAAACAGTAATCGTTAAAGATTTGGAAACAGCAATAAAATTGCCAATAAGTGCGAGAAAAGTTACATTAAAAGGAGATATCGTGGAAGTTTCGCATCTAATGCATGGAGGTTCACACAAAAAAAGAATAGGGTTATCATTTAAAACTATTGAAGAATCTGAAATTCCAGTACTTGAAGAAGACCTAAATAAACTAAGAAATAAAGAGAATATGTTACATACTGAACTTAAGCAGATTGACATTAAAATAACTGAATATTATCATACAAGAATTCAAGGAAATAATTCTCTAAACGAAATAACACAACAATTAAACCTTTTTGAAGAAAGAATAAATGAAAAAGAAAATGAGTTAAATTCCTTAGAGAGCGAGATTCAAAAAATAGACGATGAAAATAATCAAGTAAAAGTAATTTTTACTGAGAAACAGAATATATTAGATGGAATTGCTAATCAAATATCTGATTTAAAAGATCAAGAAAAAAAATTACAGGAAGGGATTCAAAACAGTAAAAATATTAAACTAAAAAAAGAAATTCAAATTTTAGAGGAAGAAACAGGCAACATCTCGAGTAAAATTTCAGAACTTGAATTAAAAATAACAAAAATCAAAGCAAAATTAGAGGATTTCCTTGAAAATCGCATTAAAGAAATTGAACAAACGATTTCTAAAAATGAAGAAACAATCAAAAATAATTTATCTGAAATTGCATCCATTGATGGATCTCTTAAATCAATAAATTCAGAAATGCAAACAATTAATGAGAAGATATTGGAAGAAAATCAGATTCTTGGGCAATATATCGATGATAAAAATCAATTATTAAAAAAAATTACAGATCTAAGGATAAAAATTGAAGAGATGAAATCATCAATTCATCCTAAGTCACTTCAAGTTAATACATTAGAGAATAAAATGGAAAATCTAATTGAACAATTGAACGAATATAAAACCGAATTCGGAGAAAATTTCGAGCTTTTTTTTGAGAAGGAAGAAAATAACATCCCTCAAGAAATCAAACAAAGAATATCGATTTCTCAGCAAAAATTAGATGCAATTATTAAAGATTGTATAGAGAAAAAAGCGTTTCTTGAACCTGTTAATATGAGAGCAATTGAGAAATATGATAAAATTAAGAACCGATATGATGATTTAATTGAAAAACATGATCAAGTTGCAAAAGAACGACAATCAATTCTTGATTTCATTGAACAAATTGAAACAGAGAAAAAAAATGTTTTTATGGCAACTTTTAATCAAATAAACGAAAATTTCGGTATGATTTTTTCAAAATTAAGTCCAAATGGAGAAGCCAAGCTAGAATTAGAAAACCTTGATGATCCTTTTGAGGGTGGTCTAAGAATAATGGCGCGACCGGGCGGGAAAAAGTGGTGCCTAACTCGGTCAATGTCCGGTGGAGAAAAAACACTCACAATTATTGCCCTGATATTGGGAATTCAACAATATGTTCCTTCACCATATTATATTCTAGACGAGATTGATGCATCTTTAGATGAGGCTAATACAATACTTGTTGCAGATATGATTAAAGAATTATCTCTTAAATCCCAATTTATTCTAATTACTCATAGAGAACCAACTATGGAAAAAACCGATCAATTATTAGGAATTTCAATCACCGATGGTATTAGTTCCGTATTAAATATCAATATTGAGGAGGCTTTAAATCAAATTGCTGAGTAATAAAATTGAAAATGGATTCAATAATCATGATATTAATTTCGCTTGTGAGGATTCAGCATTTATTGATAAAGCGGAAATACATTTAAGGCGAATTTTAGAATATGATGAGTTTAAGAGAACTATTGAATCTATATTATTTCAAGCACGGCGGCCTGTTAAAATTCGAGAATTTTTAAAGGTTTTAAAAAAAACCTCAAAAGAAAGAATAATAAATGCAATTCATGACATCCAAAAAGAATACAAATTATTTGATACCGTATTAAAAATCGTAGAATCTTCCGATCAACGATTTGAATTAATTGTAAAAAAAGAGATAATAAATACAATTGAAAAATTTACACTCGGTGACTTAATCAATCAAATTGAGATTAAAATATTAGCATATGTAATATTTAAGCACTCCAAGGCAAGTAAGAGAGATATCGCTTCCAAATTTGGAAGTTCAGCATATAATTATATAAAAACATTAAAAAAGAAAAGACTTATTGAAGAAAACAATAAAAAGATTACTCTAACTACTCATTTTTATGATTATTTCGAATTAAAGGATAATTCACCAATAAACCTTAAAGAATTTCTGTAGAAATTTTCAAATGCAAAATAGAACCTAATAATTTCAATTTGATAAAAGATTACTTCTTCTTCATATAAGTCTTTAAATTTATCATCCTCATCTTATCTATAATATAGAGCGATAAAAAAAAACAAAATTTTTATGTCCTTTATTTGATAAATTTATCATTAAGCGTTACTAAAAATTATTAAATAATCTGAGCCAATCTCTTTAATATATAATGGATTAAAATCCGAAAAGAATTTAAAAGTATCTTCTTTATTATCAAAATATTTCATTCTTTCATCATAACTATTAATTCCATCACTATCTCCTAGGAGTGTATCAAATGCTTTATATATAAAATATATAATTCTATTTTTTATTTTAACTATAGCTGCTTTTGACTCTAAAACAATAAGTCTTTTTGTTTTTTCTTTTGCTTTTATTAATAATTCTTTATGTCTGGGCATTACATGATGAAGTAGATCACAGATAACAATCACATCTGAAGCTGGATAGTCATCAAAATCAAAAACATTTTTACATTTGGTATTAATTCCATCCATATTTTTTAAAAATCTTTTATTTAAATCCCATCCTTCATATTCACACGATTTATCTAAGAATTTATATAATAACCCAGTTCCACATCCTAAATCCAAAACTTTTTTATTTTTTCCAATAATTCTTGCAATTTCTTTATATCTAAATAAAAAATATTTTCTGTGAATTATTCTTAGAAAAAAATTGTAAATTTTTGGAGAAAGATACATAACTGACTTCATAATTAATCATTTTGGCAAAAATTCATCCTAAGTCTTATTATATAAAGAATGCATTTTTAATAATTTTTTTTTACTTCTTTAATGACTAAATTAATCAAATCACTAATATTTGAAATTTGATAAAAGATTGCTCCCTTATCGTATAATTCTTTAAATCGTTTATCCTCATCTTGTCTAATAGATGGACTGATAAAAAAACCAACAATCTTATGTCCTTTATTTAATAATTCCAACATTCCTTTTCTTGCAGGTTTCCAATTATATAACCCAAAATCAGTGATTAAGATAATTAAAATGTTTTTTTCAGCCTTCTCTGCTAATATTTTCATAGATTTTATCGGTAAAACTGTCCCACTTCCTTGATATTTTAATAATCTTTTTTCCGCCTTAATATAATCAAATGTCCAATCACAAATATCGGCTCTACCTGAAAAATTGATGATACTGAATTTACAACCTTTTTTAGCAACATAATGTAATACCGCGAATGCTGCTACTAAGGCAATATGATATGGAGATTTTGAGTTCTTACTTATTCTTTTAGAATAGGACCAATTCATCGAACCAGATGAATCTAAAACAATCATTAAATCCGGAAGTTGTTTTTCTTGCATAATTCCAGGACCTTCTATAGAAACCCACTTTTTTGTAGTAATATTAGGAATAAGTTTGGGGTAATTCAATAAACTTTGAACAACATCAAGTTCTTCTAGAGAGTCTCCAATCCTCCAAGTTTCTGGATATGCCGGCATTAATCCACTTGGTTTTTTCTCATATAATTTAATTGAAATTAAGTCTTTAGCTAAACCTCTATACTATGTATTTAATACCTCACCGTCTTTTAAAATTCCTGCTTGTACTGCCGGTGATCCAAATTCATTCAAACTCTTTTCTTTTGCGAAATCTTCGGCTTTCTTATTTTTCGCATCCTTATTATTACTTTTAATCTTATCAGAATTCCGATTTTCTAATGGATTTCCCATTATCTGAACAATTTCTTCAGGCATTTCTATAATATTTCCTTTACCATCATCAGAAAATCTACGAGTACTTCCTTCAGTACAGGGATTTGCCCCAATTCCGATAAGTGTAAATGTATCATTAACAATAGGTTTTAATATTGCGGCAATTTTTCTCGTTTTTTCCTCCCATTTTGAATCATCTTCAAAATTCTTATTAATAATTTTGGTAATTCTCTTTGCAGTATCATTAACTTCCTTGAAATCATATTTTTCATCAATTTTTTGATTCCATAAAAGTTCATAACATCTAAAGATCAATTCGGCAAAATGTGCAAGTTTCTTTTTCTTACTTATTATTCCATTAAAGGTGTGTTGTGCTTCCCATAACATATCCTCTGGATATTTCTGATGTAGTTTTGTATCTATAATTAAATCAGCAAAAAAATTTACAACGATCGGGGCAAATATATTCGCTACTGATTTCATTGCCGCACTTAATAAACGTGCATTTATTAACCCATCATAAGGAATAAGATCATAATGTCCAATTTCGTGCATAGCATTAACAAAAAAATACCTTACGTAATCATCATTTTCTATAAACAATGGTGCTTGAGCTAAATTCATGGTGATTTGCCATTGTTCAGATATATCTATATAAAAACCTTCAATACGAGTGTAATCAAATTTAAAGTTTGGAATTGATAAAGGTGGGAAAAAATATTCTTCCAAAGCCTTAGACCATGCAATTCCAGCAAGATTTCTTAGTTTTTCTTCGTTTTGCAGCAATTGCTTTTTAGAGACTTCTTTTCGACTCTTGAATTTCACTTTTTTTGATTCAGGTGGCAGTTATTCATTCTCCTCGATAAAAGGTTCTTTTTCAATTAGTTTTTTCAATTTTAAAGCATCTGATCCACCAGAAATTCCAAAATTTACCGTTGAATTCTCACTTGTACCAGAGACATTTATCTCAATTAATAAATCTTTAGTCCTGATTTGTTTCGTTTGCCGTTTCTCAAAAGATTGTTTAATCAATTCATCCAACTCAGGAAATTCAACGGCTATTGAAGCCCATATATCTTGCCAATATTTATATTTGAAATTAAAAACCCTTATGGTTTGTTTATATAACTCTTCATTGCAACGATTTATTAGATCCCCCCGATTCGGAAATTCAATGTTCTCTAATAGTTCATTTTTAATTTTAGAAAGTATCTCAATGTCATTTCTCTTTGAAGCAGCCGTAATTTCCTTGGCGACTTCTGCATATTTTTTATTATTTAATGTCTTTATTAATGGGTCTAAATCCATTTTAACTATTAAATCATTATTAACATATTTATTCAATGTCTGCAAATCAGTTTCTGAACCTTCACCTAATCTAAATTTATCTAAAACATCATAAGCCTCTTTTCGGTTTAAATATCTCTTTCTAACATTATCAATTAAATCTTTTGTATAATTCAATTTATTTCCATAATATGGACTAGCGTTCAATTCTCTATCAGTAAAACCAACTCTATGAGAAATCACATATGGTGCAACATTTACTACTAAAGGGAGCTCTACCTTATTTAAATTCATTAACCATGCCAATGCTTTTGAATATCTCAGAAGGTCTTTTGCTACTCTAACACTTAATATTGAAGAAACCTTATTGCAAATATTTGCCTTCGTGTTAAAATGGCAACCGGAACACAACCCTTCACCTGGTTTTAATTGCTCAATATTTCCTTTATCAACTCGCATACATAAAGTAAATTCACGAATTATTGCATGAATGATATTATTAGCATCTGTGGTGCAATCTATCTTATCGACTTGATACCAGATCTCCATAAGATCGTCAAGAGTTAATACCTGGGGCACTTGAACAAGCTCATCGTAACCACTATATTTTTCATCTTTGCCTTTTAATATAATTTGAAGATCATGACTTGTTGGCATGGAAATTGGAACTGATATACCAAATCTATCTAAAAAAGGTTCCGATAATTCAAAAGTTCCCACATCTTGCGGATTTATTGTTGCATATAAGGAAAATTTTGAAATATTTTGAACCTCATCAAAATACTTAACTTGCCCCTCAGCCAATAATGATAGTAATATATCCTGAGCATATGGAGACAAACGATTCACTTCATCTATTATTTTCCAAAAATCTATTACAAATTTTCTCCAACTGACTATTTCCTTTCCTTGCATCAATTCCCCTAATTTTAAAGTTCCTATTAATTTTTCCTCCGTTAATTGTGGATGTCCTCGAATTATTGAAGATTCTATTTCTTTGAGTGATTTCCCTGTAATCATTCTGCCTAGTAGTTTACAAATTGAGGTTTTACCGCCTCCGTGTCCTCCAATTAATAACATTGCGGAATTAGGAGCTATTGCATTAAGCATACAGATTGTTAAAATTTCCGGAAGGCTTTTTTTTTCAACTTTTTTCTTTCCCTCTGGAGTGAAAGATACTTCAATATTACGTGAATGAACAAATAATTGATTTGCTTCAAGCAAATTTATAATCTTCCAAATTTTCTTGCGCAGTAAATTACTATTTAACTCCTTGTTCTGAACTAAGCTCTTTTTTGTCGGCAAATTCTTTCAAATATTAGGTTTGATGAATAAATTCAGTTTTATACTTAATTAAGAAATTCTATTTATAAAAATATGTTTTAATGGGACAATTGTGTAATATTAAGATCAAAAAATTGATCTCTCTGTAATATTTTTTAATTAAACAAGGATAATTGAAAATATTTTTCTAAAATAAGCTTTTAAAATTCTTATTTCTATTCTAAATATAGATAATTAAATTAATGATTGATCACGTTGGGTAATTTAAAACGCAATCCGAAAAGATCAAAAGAAGAAACTTATAATAATAAAGAAGAACCATTACCTCCTAAAAAGTACGCATATCGCAAATCCCGAACAAGCATTTGGATGGTTCTTATCTTTTTAGCCATATCTGGAATTTTAATCATTGCGATCTTTATTACATTTACTCCGAGAGAAACAGAAATAATTGAGAATTACGATCTAGTATTACTAGATTATACTATTTGGGCTGAGGAAAATTATGATTATAATTACTCAAATCCTGTTATTGAAATGTATAATGCTACATTAAATGTTTCTTCACGGTATGATGAGGATGCGGAGGATGGATTAATATTAGGATTTTATAATGAACTCTTAGGAAAGTCTGTTGGGCATGGCCGTACATTTAATATAGATGTATCTATTGATCTTGATAAAGATGGTATTGATGATGTAACTAATAACGATGCATTAGGCTATGGATTTCCAGAAGATGGATTATTATATAATAAAACAATTATGATAAACTATAAAATTTTAGCAATACAAAAAGCTAATGCAACAATAACTTGAAACTCGATAAAAAACAAATAACTTGAAAAATCTAGGATTTTATGTATTCTTTTTTAATATCATCAATATAATACGCGATCTCTTCTATCTGGTCTTCCGCACTAATTACTCTATCTAATTTTTCAATTAATTTCTTAGGAAATATTTCTACCGTTGAAATTTCTTCTCGATATTGTTTAATTCTGTCTGTAACTGTATATTCATCTGTACTTCTCTTTGTATCAATCTCCTCCATTACGATATCTACATAAGAATTTATGAAACCATTATTTATCTCATTTTCAAATCTTTCAACGTCCATTGTAATCTCTTGAATTAAATGGAAATATTTTTGATTTACAGCTTCTATTTCTTCCTTTTTCTTTTCTTCCAACTCTTCAACTTTTGGTTGGATTTCACTCTTTTTTATTTCGAGTTCTTGAAGTTTCTGTTTCAGTTGATCAATCATATTTTATCTTAATTAATATAGTAATTTATTTAAAATTGTTTTATCAAATTTGAGTATATTAGGGATCTTTCATATTTTTAAAATTTCATCTAACTGATTAATAATAAAATTAGGTTGGTATTCCCAACTTTTAATTTCTTCAGTATAGTAATGTTTTTTTCTTAATATTAAGCAAGATTTAACTTTCGCTCTATTAGCAGAAATAATATCCACTATAGAATCTCCAATCATAATCGTTTCTGATTGGATGTTTTTAATACTTTTCTCTCTTTTGTTCTGCTCGGTTTCCAAGAAGTACTTTAATGCAATATTTATTCCAGTTGGTTCTGGCTTGCAAATGGTTTGATCTTCACCTAACCCAACCACAATATCAAAATATTTTTTTATTTTAAAATGTTTCAATTGATATTCTATAATATTTTCAGGAGTATTGCTTATTATGCCCATTTTTTTATTCAATCTTGAAAGTTCTTTAAGTACTTGTAAAACATCTTCAAAAAGCATAATTTTGCCATCATGAATTAATTTCTTTCGTTGTCTAAAATCTTTTAAATCAAGCACTTCCCAGAATTTTTGATGGTTTTCTATGCCCCAAGATTCTAACAAATTAATATATAGCTTTCCAATAATCCAAATCTGTTTTCTCTCGTTGAATTCGGGAATTCTCTTAACATTATATTCATTCAATGTTTCTACAAGTAATTCATCAAAATAATTCCCTATATTAGGAATTTCAACAAGGCAATTATCCAAATCAAATAAGATGTAATTGAAGTTCAATCTTAAATTTCTCCTATTATGAAATTTAACTTAGAAATAACCTAAATGCATTTTTTTCCCGTTATCATCAAATACATAAATCACACCCATAGAAAGGATGTCATTTTGCTCTTTATTATTTTCATCTATTGATATTTTCTTTTTTCTAGCTACTTTCTTTAGTGTTTCAAATGAAAGCTTAAATGTTTTATTACACTCCTCACAATGGATGGAATAAGTTTGGATTAATTTGGTATCATTTTCATTTTCTTCTTTTTTAATCGCCTTTAATTTCTCAATATCTTTATTTTCACAACCCGGAATAAAACATTGAGTAAGTTCAATTTTTTCCATACCCCTTCTTCCAAGAGCAATATACCCCATGTAAGGAATTTCATCCCATAAATCCTTTTCAGTCATTGTTTATCTCATTTATTTATAATCAGTTAATTTTAATTTCAATATTACCTTCAATAAAAATAATAATTCATATTTATAATAATTAAAACCTTTTTTCTTATAAAAGGAAAATTTCTATATAAAAAAAAAATTTTGAATGTTAATGGAAAAAAAAGAAATAATTTCAAGAGAAAAAATAGAACATCTTGCAAGATTAGCCTTAATTGATTTAAGCGAAGAGGAAAAAGAAAATATCTCGAAGCAATTAAACAATATATTAGATTATTTTCAAAAACTAAATGAACTTGACACTTCAAACATCAAACCAACAAGACATGTAATTGATGGTTTAAAAAATGTTTTTAGAGAAGATATTCCTGGAAAATCCCTCACTCAAGAAGAAGCCTTAAAGAATGCTCGTGAGAAGCAAGATGGCTTTTTTAAAGCCCCTAGAATAATTAAAGAATAAAAAATAATAGAAATAGATAAAGAAATTACTTTTCTCTTTCTTTCGCTTCTTTTAGGTGGTTGGTTAAAATTTCCATAGTTTTCCTCATCTCTCGCAATGCTTTTTCTCTTTCTTCAGGGGTTATATCATTAGAATCTTTCCTAATGTCTTTACCCCTCTGAGGCTGAGACATACCCTTATATTTTTTATAGATTAAAGCCTGAATATAATCATCATATCTTTTTATTGCTTTAATTAATTCTGGTTTCTCCTTTATTTTCTCCCATAACTCCAAAGTCTCTATCGCGCTTATACCCATATCGATTCTAAACCAACAAATTGGAACTATTACTTCTCTCTGGATGGCGTAAAAAACTGCATCTATATTATCTTGATCAATTTGTATTTTCTTTACCTCTCCTTCTTTCATTACAATATTTTCGGTCAAAATGTAAAAATTTGCTGCACCTCTGGAAGTGGCAACCAATCCAATGCCAAATCCCTTTGCATTTCTAATTTTATCTGCTAAATCTTCAATTTTTTCTCCAATTATATGAAATAAATTTTTTGCTTTGCCCTGAAATTCTATATTTATTCTATCTTCTTTATCAATTGAAGAAGTAATTAAATCTGGGAAAAGATCTAAGTCCCTTCCATGTTTATGAGCTTTCATTAATCTATTTACTGTTTTATAATCTAATTCTAATCCGTTAATTGCAACGTTCTCATTCATAAAAGCATCAACCTCAACATCCAAAATCCCAAAAAAAAGTTTCTTTTCATTCATTATTTTATAAATTACATTTACCAATCTTTTCGTTAGTTCTTCAGGATCTTCTCTAATTGATGAATATTCTTGTGTGGTAAAACTTTTAATCTGATCCTCAATACCTTCTTCACGATAAAACTCACCCCATGAAATCTCCGTGAATATTTCTTGTTCAAATTTTAAGTTGCTAACATCATCCATACTTAAAACGCATTTATCTCCTCCTAATTCTACCCCGGATTTCGTTCCAAAGGCTAATAATGAGCTTGGAGGATTTATGAAATACAATTTTGGAGCACATCTCAGAGAGTTTTATTATAAATCTGTATTAAAATTTAATTTATTTTCTTATACGCTCTTTTTATACTATTTATATCGTTTTCAGAAATAAATAATTTCAGTTCTAATTGTGGTATTATTGGATTTCGTATTAAAAAAAATCTAAATATCAATTTTAATTAATTTTATTAATGATTTCAAATCATGAAGAAGACTTAAATAAAGCACATTTTCTTTATTCCTTATTAAATCCTAAGAGTATTTGCATTTTTGGAGCAAATAATAATTTACTTACTACAATGGGGTCAATGCAGTTGAGGAATATTATTGCTGGAGGTTTTCCTAAAGAGAAAATATACCCAATTCATCTTAGGCTAAACGCTGTTCAAGGAATGAAAGCATATAAGAATGTATTAGATTTACCCGAGACCCCTGATCTAGCATTTATTATTTTACCACCTAAAATTATCCCCAAAATAATGGAAGAATGTGGTCAAAAAGGAATAAAACGTTTAATTATTACATCAGGTGGTTTCAGAGAGGTTGGTTCTGATGGAATTAAACTCTCACAAAAGATAGATGATATTGCGAAGAAATATCATATGAGGTTTATTGGACCAAATTGTCTCGGTATTTATAATGGTTGGTATCAGCCAGATATTATAAAATCTTATTTTAATACAATGTGGATTTATTATTTCCCTGAAAGGGGTAATATTTCCATAGCGAGTCAATCTGGAACTATTGCATGTCACACATTTTGGCAAGCTAGGGATTGGGCTGTTAAAATTGGTAAATCAATATCAGTGGGTAATGAAAATAATATTGATTTAGTTGATTTCTTAGAATTCTTCAAAGAAGATCCTCAAACAAGCGTAATTGGATTATATATAGAAGAAATTAAGCGTGGAAAAGAATTTATTAAATTAGCAAAGGAAATAACTCCTAAAAAACCAATTGTAGCGATTTATGCTGGTGGGACAGAAGCTACAACAAGGTCAATCTTGAGCCATACAGGTGCAATTGGCGGAAACCAAAAGATATATGATGCAGTCTTCAAGGAAACAGGCATTATCTCCACTGATTCTATGACAGATTTTTTGTATTATCTTAGAACTTTATCTTTTGCTCAAAATAATAAAATATTTACAAACGGAAATAGATTGGGAATAATTACAGATTCTGGAGGCTCCGGTTCAATGATGGTTAAGACCGCCGAAATGTATGGTCTTGAAGTTCCTGAGTTTTCTGAATATTTACAATCCGAGATTAAAAAATATATTCCTCCTACTGCCAGTGCATGTAATCCTATTGATGTAACTTTCGATATTGACTTTTTGAATATGTTTCTCAAATTTCCTAAACTTTTAATGAAATCAAATGAGATAGACGCAATAATAATTTATGGAGTCTTCGATTTTGATGATGTTATGGAAACTATGACTAAATCTGGGATGTATATTGACGAAACAATGAGAAATCTATCACAAATAATAGATATCCGTGTTCTGAAACCAATTAAACGTCTAATGAAAAAACATTCAATTCCTGTGTTTTATGTTGGTCCATATCCTTATAGATATCCTTGGTATCAAAAGTTTATCTCTCACGATGTTCCTATTTTCGATTTCTGGGACTATCCAACAAAATGTATGAGTGTGTTAGTAAAATATTCAGAATATCGAAAGAGATTTAATTAATTTGTCTTTTTTTTCAATAAAACCAAGATCTCCAATGGCTCTATCTAACTTTATTAAAAAAAAGATTATTATGAATTCATAATTATTCAATTTTTATTATATTAATTTCCGTTCTTTTGGGATTAGATCAATCTAAAAATTATTATGTAGTTATTATTATATTGTTCGCTATTGTAAGATATTATTAATTATAAAAAATTTAATTTTTTAAAATCTAAAAAAGAAATTTCAAGATTTTGGTGAGAAATTTGCATAAATATTTAAATAAAAATAGAAAGGTTACATATTTACTTTGTATCTTTACGTTTACAGCAATGGGATTCTTTCTAATAAGTCAAATTGGAGTTTCTAATGATATTATAAGTAATAATAGTAATTCTGATTTAGATTTGGATGATTTAACTAATCCACCGAATTTTAACCCAAAACTCGCATTAATAGCCCCTCCAATATTCATTGATGGAGAAGGAGCATGGGGTACTAATCCTTGGGTAAATGGATCTGGAACCTTTACTAATCCTTATACTTTAGAAGATTTAATTATAGATGCCAGTGGAGGTAGCGGAATCGTAATAAATAACTCTCATAATAAATATTTCAGAATCGAAAATTGTACAATTAGTGATTCTGGAAGCACACCAAACGCTGGAATTCTCTTAAATAATACAGCAAATGGGACGATTGTTGATAATAATTGTACAAATAATGGCGGCTATGGAATAAATCTTATCAAAGGCTGTTCCAACAACTCTATATATTACAATAATATAACAGATGGTATTTTTGGAATTTATTTAGATTCTTCCGATTGGAATAGGATTTATAATAATACAATAAAAAGTGTAAATGATGGGATTGGTGATGATTATGGTATTGAAATTGATAATTCAGGGTTTAATACCCTTTATAACAACACAATTCTTGAATGCGAATTTGAATTAAAGTTAGATAATTCAGATAATAATACTTTTACTCAAAATATAGTGATTAATGGGACGAAAATCAATTGGCATATATTACTTTCTAGTTCAGATAATAATACAATATCTCATAATTTAATAAAAGCTTCAGCTCCCAATTGGTGTGGTATAAGATGTGACGGTTACGGAGGCTCAAATAATAACTCAATTATTTATAATACCTTAGAAAATATTGGTTTAGGAGCGCATGGGATAAGTGTATATAAAGGTCAATTTAACAATATCACTCTCAACGAAATTTTTAATTTTACATCTAATGGAATTACACTTGGCGGAACTTCGTCCAATTCATATTACAATACAATTTCAAATAATACATTATATGACAATAGCAATGGTATCCTCTTAAGTACTGATACAACCGATAATAAAGTTTTCAATAACACTATAGTGAGATGTAGAACTGCACTTTACTTATCGGGAGCAGATAATAATACAATCACTCAGAATAAATTGCTCAATGGAACTGGAACTAGCTTTAACTTTCAAATATCAATTTCAACTTCAGATAACAATACTATCTCTTATAATTTAATAAAATCTTCAACAAACAGTTTACGCGCTATAGGGTTCATATCTGGTGCTAAAAACAATACCTTTATTCATAATACGATTGAAAATCATGGAGGTGGTGATACAGGAATATGGATTCAAAACGCACAATATAATAATATATCCTTCAATAACGTTTTTAATTTCAGTACTGGAATGAACATTCGTGATTCTACTACTTATAATAATACAATCTCATACAATAGAATATATAATAATTCAAATAATATCAACTTAATTCTTGGTTCAAATAACAACAAAATTTTTAACAATACTATTTATGATTATGATGGAAATGGAATTAAAATTGCTACTGGCTCACATAATAACGAACTATTTTTAAATTGGCTATATTCAAATGAGGGGGACGGTATCTATATCACAGAATCAAACAATACATTGATATTTAAAAATTCAATCTTTAATAATGATGATGGTATATATCTTGAAAACTCTAATAATACATTGATATATAATAATACTATTTCTGGAGTAGATAATGGTATATATTTGAAGGATTCAATTTTAAATAACTTGACAAAAAATTCTATATATTTCAATGAAGATGGAATCGTTTTACTTCATAGCTCCTTTAACAGCTTATCATTTGAAACTATATTTAATAACAATGATGAAGGAATAGTTATTTGGGGTTCATGGAATAATACCATTTGGAACTCAAATATTGTAAATAATGATATAGGGCTACATATACTAAATGAATCAGGTGGAGAAGACTCATATAATAATTGGATATACTGGAATGTTTTTGCTAATAATACAAATAATGGCATTGATGAGGGAACAAATAATACATACTTTCGATATAGTGATGTAATGATTCCATCAGGTCTGGCTGGAAATTATTGGGATGATTATACCGGACTTGATATTAATCTCGACGGAAGAGGGGATACTCTACTTCCTTACGTTATTAACCCAAATGGAGTAGATTGGTATCCATTAATGCATTGGAATTTCTCTGGTTTCATTGATTCTGATGGAGATGGACTTTTAGACAATACAGAGGTAAGTGGTTATGCAAATCCATTTTATAATGAACCAACTAATCCTTACAATCCAGATAGTGATGGTGATGGTCTGAATGATTGGGAGGAAATTTCCGGCAATAACAATACTGCATATAATTATGAACCTACTAATCCGAATTCTCTAGATACTGATAGTGATGGTTTGAACGATACTGCAGAATGTACTGGATTTGATAATCTATATAATAATCTTCCGACCAACCCCAATGCTTTTGATACTGATGGTGATGGTCTGAATGACACCGCAGAATGCACAGGAACTGGTAATCAATATAATAATCTTCCAACCAACCCAAATGCTGTAGATACTGATGGTGATGGTTTAAATGATACTGCAGAATGTACTGGAACTGGAAATCTCTATAATAATCTTCCAACCAACCCAAATGCTGTAGATACTGATGGTGATGGTTTAAATGATACTGCAGAATGTACTGGAACTGGAAATCTCTATAATAATCTTCCAACTAATCCAAATGCTGTAGATACTGATGGAGATGGTCTGAATGATACAGCAGAATGTACTGGAACTGGAAATCTCTATAATAATCTTCCAACTAATCCTAATGCTCTTGATACTGATGGAGATGGTCTGAATGATACAGCAGAATGTACTGGAACTGGAAATCTCTATAATAATCTTCCAACTAACCCAAATGACTCTGATACTGATAATGATGGTCTTACTGATGGAGAAGAAATTGCTGGAAGTAAAAATGAAGCATTTAGCAATGAGCCAACTAATCCAAATGCACCTGACACAGATGGCGATGATTTTGATGATGCCGAAGAAATAGCTGCTGGCACAGATCCAAATGATCCAAACAGTTATCCACGTGCAGGTATCGATCCTATAATTATTATAATAATAATTATTATAATTGTAGGAGGCGGTAGTGCAGCTGTGTTAATATTTATCTTCATCAAACGTAAACGTGGCAGTAGCGGATAGAAAAAGAATAAGAAATCAGAATATCATTATTAAAAATTTAAATAATTTTTTATTTTTTTATTCTCTTTTTAAGATAAGTTATTTATTTTTTACCAGTAGAACCAAATCCTCCAAAATCTCTCTCTGATTTTGGTAATTCATCGACTTCTACGAATTCATAATCGTATTTTTTAGCTAAAATAAGTTGACAAATTCTTTCTCCTTTTTTCAAAACAACATCTGAGTTTGATAAATTTACTACAATTGCCATCCATTCATTTCTATAACCGGAATCTATAGTTCCAGGTGAGTTTACTATACTTAAACCATCCCATAAAGCAAGACCGCTTCTTGGAACAACTTTAAAATAAAATCCTTCGAGTATTGCAGTTGCAAATCCTAAAGAACATCCAATTCTTTCAAGAGGGCGTAAGATATAGGTGTCGGATTTAACTACTTCCAATAGTTTTTCACCTTTATCATCAATAATAACTTTTTTAAAACCAGTTATCCGAGCATCTGCACCAGCATCATCAGGCTTAGAAGGAATAGGAATTTGAATCTCTTTATCAATTTTTTTAAAAGGAATTTTCATAAATTCTAATCTCTAAATTTATAATTAAATCAAAATTAGTACAATAGGTACGATAATAACAATAAAAATAAAAAGAAATTTTATCAATCAATAAATAATTTTAATTTTATTTTGTGACTTCCAAATTTTTTTAAGAATAAATATAAATAATTTTGTAATAACATATTCGAAAAGAAAAAAGATAAGATTAAAGTCAAGTTCGAAATAATATAATTTAAATTTAATTTAACAACAATAAATGGAGAATTACCTATGATTGTTATTGATAGATACGATCCAAGAAAAGATAAAGAAGAAATTTTAGAAATTTTTGAAGATTTTATCGAAAATAAATCTTACTACTTCTCATATAAAGAACGATTTGAAATAGAATTAAATAAAAGAGTTCTCGATCTTAAGCTTCGAAATTCAATAATTCTCGCAAGAGAAAATGGGAAGATTGTTGGTGTCGGATTTGTTTCTGCATATATCGATATATTAGGCAATGAAAATTGCGTACTACATCAAGTTATGACGAAAAAAGAAGATTCTTACAAACGTAGCATAGAGGAGCGGATTATAAGAGAATTAATGAAATACGTAAAAAACACTCTAAAAATAAATAAGATATATATATATTGCCGTGATTCTGATAGTGCTTTGAGATCATTATTATTAAAATTAGGTATCAAGAAATCTAAAGAAGTTTTATATGAAACGGAGTTATAGTTTTTAATCTTCCTAATAAAAATTTTGCATATTCTATTTATTTTTTTAATTAACAAAAGTAACAATAAATTGGGTGTATTAAAATTTCTAATAACAGTAATAAAGATGATTTAAAAAAAGGATTATTATTACTTAGACAAGGTAAATATGAAGAATCAATAGAGCAATTTAAAAATTTATTGAAGAAAAATGCAAAAAACCCTAATGCAAAAAACCATTTAATCAATTGTTTATTTAAATATGGAATCTATTTGGATGATGGTTTTACTCCAGATTATGAAAAAGCCGCTCATTGTTATGAGGAAATTATCGAATTAGATAAAAATAACACGAAAGCTTGGTATAATTTGGGTATTATTCATTTCAAACAGAAAAAATATGAAAAGGCAATCGAGTACTATAACAATGCCCTTAAAATAAATCCCAAAGATAAATATGTCTTATATAATATGGGATTACTCTATGAGGAAATAAAGGATTATGGATTATCTCTCTCCTATTATAATCAATCATTAAAAATTGATTCTTTATTTAGTTATGCAATCCAAGGGAAACGAGAATCAGAAAGAATGTTAAAGGAGTTAAGTAATTCTAATGCTGATTTGGAATCATTTGATTTTCATTCTTTTTCTAAAGAAATTATTGATAAATTAAAAAGATTGATTAAGATTTCTTCAAAAATAAAAATAGAGCATATTGGAACAATATTAAAGTCAAATAAAGAAGAATTGTTGAATTTAATTATATTATGGGCTGAAAAATTCGATTTTAAGATAGATGGGGATTATTTAATTGTAAATGAGTCAAAGTTGAATAATTTCTTAACTTATCTTGCAAATTATGAAATTTAAATTAAAAAAAAAATATATAAAAAATTTTATTATTTAATATAACAAAAAATTTTTTCAATCAAAATGTGTATTCGAATCGATTTCAGTAAAATAATTAATTACGATGAACAATTCAACCAAAATTAAGTCTTCTAGAAATCTACCTCCAAAAAGAAAAATTTTTTTGTTCTTGTTTGGAACTTTATTAAACTTTCTTATTCATATATATGCTTTACCAAAAAGAAAAATTTTTTTGTTCTTGTTTGGAACTTTATTAAACTTTCTTATTCATATATATGCTTTATATGATCGTCAATTTATTCCTTGGTATATACCAAGTGACTTCGATTACTCGTTTATGGACGCTACCGAACATTTTTGGAAACTAAATTGGGAAAAGATTTATTGGTCTGGTAATTCATTCGTTTATACTGTTGGAACGGTGTTTATTTTTACTCCATTTTACTTTCTAACAACGATCTCCTATAACTTAGGGTTTTATGCTTATTTTATTGTCTTGGATATCTGTTTTATGTTTGTTTTAGCATACATTATAAGTAAAATGGAGAAAAAATATTACCCATTTTGGCTAGAAATATTGCTAGTCGTTGGAGTTTCGTTAATATTGAGTAAATATTACGACCATAGAGTACACAATCTAAAAACGATGGTATCCTTCTTCATAGTAGGATTTCTTTGGAGTTCAGAAAAATTTCAAAAATGCATCGTTCCTTGCCTTTTTCTCGTGTTAATGGTTAGTTTCGCATTATATCTCGTTCCAGTTGTTCTTTTTTATTTGATAAAACCTTTCGATCTCAAGAAAATTTTATATTTTTGCGTAATTTTTATAATATTTAATTTTCCCTTCTTATTAGAACTTAATTTAATAACCAGATACATTAATTATTCACTTTTTTTCTTTGAAGTAGGGTATAACGCATTCACATTATCCCAATACAATCTATTAGCCTACGTCTCGTATTTAACTAATGTTAATTTGGCTTTGTTGGGCTACATTCTAATTTTTACTACTTTTATTGTTTCTCTTAAATATTTAGATTTCAGGGAATATACTATGATTTACCCTTTTATTTTAATCCTTTTCTTCGTTAATTTTACTATATGGAGGCACCATGCAGCCATCCTACCGATTTTATATCTGTATTGTGTAGAATACTTCAGTATCGAAAGAGAAACAAATTGGAAGTATTTGCCATTTATTTGTTTGTTAGGACTAAGTTTTCCAATTCCCTTAAACTATATGGCATTGATCCTCCCCGAACTTTTAGCACCCATTACAAGTGTTTTATTTATTATTGCCTTTTGCGTTTACTTCGTAGTGTATAAACGCGATCTAAAACATACAACTTCTCAAATAAATGAATACAAAAAAAAGGTTAAATAAATTTTAAGTTTTTCTTATTTTCTTTTGATGATTATCACAATATTATTGTTTAACAACCTTTAAATTAAAAAAAAACATATAAAAAATTTTATTAATTTATGCATTTGGATTTTCCAATATAACAGCTACTCCTTGACCCCCGCCACAACATGCATTAGCACAACCATACTTAGCGTTCTTGTCTTTTAAGATTCGTGCTAAGGTACCTGGTAATCTAACCATTGTCGAGCCCAAAGGATGACCAATTGCTGTCGCACCACCCATAACATTAACTTTTTCTTCCGGAATGTTAAAGTGTTTCATACAATTTAAGGTAACAACAGTAAATGCTTCGTTTATTTCCCAATAATCCATATCATCAGCAGTAAGACCAGCATATTTTAAAGCCATTTCCGTTGCAGGGACAGGTCCTCTGCCCATAACTGATGGATCAACAGCACCCCAACCAATAGCTACAATTTTTGCCATTGGTTTAAGACCTCTTTTTTCTGCTTCTTTAGCATCCATCACAAGACCTGCAGTCGCTCCAGCGTTTAACGGTGATGAGTTTCCTGCTGTAATTACTCCTTCTTTAGTGCCTTCTCTATCAAAATATCCTTGTTTGCCGCCATTTTTTTCTAAAAAGAATGGTTTTGATAATCTCCTTAATTTTGCAACACCTTCTAAGTTGGAGGCTCTTGCTGCCATATCTCTATCAACCATCATTGGCTCTTCAACATTTCCTTCAGCATGCCCCTCAATTGGAATAATTTCTCCTTTAAACCATCCTTCTTTCTGGTTTTTAACCGTTAAATTATGAGATCTTACTCCAAGTTTATCCAAATCTTCTTTAGTAAAGGCAGGTATTTCTTGTTCGTATAGTTTTTGAGCGGTTTGGATCATATTTATTGTAGTCATAAGGTCGTATTGAGGTCTATACCATTTACTTTTTTTACTTACCATAGCCAAGTTTGGTCTGACCCAATCATTTTGCATTGAAACCCGGGTCATATGTTCAACTCCAGTAGCCAAACAAATTTTGCTATACCCTGTCATAATTTCCATTATACCAACATGCAGTCCCGAACCAGCAGATCCGCATTGTCTATCCACAAATAATGCAGGTACTTCCGCTGGAAATTCAGCTATAAAACAGGGAAGTCGACCCCCATAAGTCCAATTTTCATATACTCCCATTGCAGTTCCAACTGTTACTTCATCTATATCCTTTTTTTCGATTCCTTTATCGGCTAATTTTTGATCAAAGAATTCTCTCATTAACATACCAAGTAATTCATCACTTCGAATTTCTCCAAATACATCTCTTTCAGGTTGTTTTGGCCTAGAACGGGAAAAAGCCGTACGAGCATAATCTATAAGCCAAACTTCATTCATTTCTTTACCCATTTTTAAAATTTCCTCGTTTTTTTAAATTATTTTGACAATAAGTTTTTGATGTTAATTAAGGAAATAAAAAAATAATATTAAACTTTTTGATAATTTGGTATTGAATATTAAAATATAAGATTAAAGTTTTTGATAAATTTATTTGAAAATATTAAGAACCTATTAGAATTATTTTTATTTTTAAAATATTTAGATTAATTATGTCCAATTTTAACATAGGTAAAAATGAGGAATCATTGGTTTCAGTTATTGCTGGTAGTAATTCAGATAAGCTAGTTTTTGATAAAGCATTAAAAGTGTTAGAAGAAAATAACATAAAGCATGAATTTAAAATTCTTTCTGCACATAGAAATCCCGAGGAATTGGATAAATACATTAACTCAACAAAATCCTTAATTTTTATAGCAGTTGCAGGGTTATCTGCAGCCTTACCTGGAGTAATCGCTTCTAAAACAGACAAACCAGTAATTGGGGTTCCTGTAAGTCATAATTTAGGGGGATTAGATGCACTATTATCTATTGTTCAAATGCCACCAGGAGTACCTGTTGCTTGTGTAGGAATTGATCGTGGTGATAATGCAGTATATTTAGCCATTCGAATTTTAAAGTTATTGAAAAAAATCTAAATTGGAAAATAATATGGAAAGTGAAAAAGATGGGAGATATTAATCTTATTGAAAAATGTAAGCGTGAAGCTGCAAAACTTGCAGTTAAAGAAAATATTAAAAATAATATGAAAATTGGTATAGGTAGTGGTTCTAATATTGTTTTTGCTGTAAAGGAATTAGCTAAAATTGTAAAAGGAAATAATTGGGATGTCATTTGTATTCCTTCATCATATCAAGCAGAGCAGTTAATAATTGAAAATGGATTAACTTTAGGGACATTAAATCAAAATCCCGAGCTTGATATAGATCTCGACGGGGCTGATGAAATTGATGAAAAACTTAATTTAATAAAAGGAGGTGGCGGCTGCCTGGTTCAAGAAAAAATTCTCGCTTCTTATTCTAAAAAATTAATTATTATAGCAGATTTTAGAAAAAAATCGAAATATCTTGGAGAAAAATGGAAAAAAGGAGTTCCAATTGAAATTTTTCCGGGGGCTTGCATTCCAATAATGAAAGAAATTGAAAAAATTAACGGAGTCCCTAATTTAAGAATGGCTGTGGCTAAAATGGGTCCGGTCGTGACAGATAATAGTAATTTCATTATTGATGCTGATTTTAGCATTATAAAAGATCCTAAAGATTTAAATAAAAAATTATTAAGTATTTCGGGTATTGTAGATACTGGCCTTTTTATTAATATGACATCAGTTGCTTATATTGGTCAAGAAGATGGCTCTGTTCAAAAATTAAAGAAAAGTTAATAATTTAAAAAATAAAATTAAGTCGGAAAAATAAATTTGTTTTATATAATTACGTTTTTGCCTCATTCTCATTTTCTAAATGTGAACGTTCGGATTTATCTGAATACATAGGTTCTCCACAATGTGGACAAAAAGCCACTTTTCTTTCAATCTCGTTTTTACATTTTGGGCATATCTCTTTAAATGCAACTATTAAGGGAATCTTCTTTGCAATATTTTCAAATGTTTTTCTTATTAAATCCTGAACTTCAGAAATTTTATCATTATGCTCCTCTTCTGGAAATGAATGAATATAAATCGATATTAATTCATTTAAAAAATTTTCCATGAATTTTATTTGATCTAAGAAATGTTGATTTACCTTTCCCTTCAAAATTTCTTTTCCAGCTTCTGTTAATTGATAAAGTTTTTTCAAAGGTCCAATTGGACTTTTAACAGTTCTTGTTTTTAGAAAACCTTTAGTTTTTAATTTGGACAAAATTGGATAAATTGTCCCTGATTTGGCCTCCCATGTCCCTGCAAAGTGTTCATTCAAATAATGAATAAGGTCATAACCTGAAATCTCTTCATGGTTGAAAATATTCTCTAATATCGAGAATTCTAGGGGAGTCAATTTATCTTTTTTAATATCAGCAAATAGTTTCTTCTTAAATTCAGAAGTTTCTGCGTCTACTTGGTCTTTGATATCTAAGAATTTCCCAAACCACATCTACATCTCACAACTTACTTCTTTTTTTTTCTAATCTAATCTTCATTTTTTGAAGTTCTTTTTCAATAGCCTTTTCTTTTTTCGATATTTTTTCATCAGATTTAGTTATTGATTGTCTATAATATAGCAAGTAAATAATTAGGTGTACAATCAAAGCAAATCCCCAAGAAGACGCTGGGAAAAAAACCCATAAATACGAACTGAGAGTTAAAATATTGATAAGAAATAAGAATAACATTGTTGAGAGAAAAGCAGTTAAATTAAATATAAAACCTCTTTTCGCCATAGGATATACTCCCTTTGCATATAAAATGTATCCAACAGTGTGGACACTTAATCCTATTAACCATCCAAAAAATGGATAAAATACCCATAACTCATTAGGAAGTGTTAAGAGATTTATAAATAAAAGTAGTGCATTCACCAATATGAAAGCAGTTAAATGTATTCTAACCGATATTCTATAATTTATCTTTTCTTCAGCGATTTTTCTTAAACTCTCTTCAGAAAACTTAGAACTAACATCCATATTTCTTCACAATTTATATTTTTGTATTAAATTAATTGTTGAAAATACATAGTATAACTTACTTTATAAAAAGAATTCCATATATTTAAATTTTATTGTTAGATCTACATAGATTTATTTTGGAAAAAAATCTGATAAAGGCGAAGATAATGTAATTAAAAATGGTGGACCTGACGGGAATTGAACCCGTGACCTCTTGCATGCCAAGCAAGCGATCTTCCACTAATCCACAGGCCCAGAAATAGATTTTAAATAATTAATTCTCTTTTTAGATTTAAATATAATTGTTATTTATTTCAAATAAATTTTTTCAAAACTCACAATGCATAAATATAAAATCGAAGCAAATTAATCAATTTTCTTAATATAAAGATAATTACATTCGATATTTAGATTTAGCTCTATTTTAACAGAAAACTATTAATTCTAAAATTCGATTCTGTTTTTAAAAATCGATTTTATCTCCAAATTTTTTAATTTGCCACTGCCAATATAGGTCTGTTTTAATTACACCTTTTTCATTTAATTCTTTAAATAGGTCTTCTTTTTAATTACTAATAATCATTTTTTTTTCTAATATTTCTTTGACACAATTAGGTGACTCATATTCCTATTACTAAAATTAGGGGTTCGCAATTAATTCCCGTAATTTTAATTATGATACTTTTATTTATTTCCGTTGCTTGTGCGAATATGCTCATACCAAGTTATGGTGTAATAAAAGAATATTTTAACATTGATGATTCACTTGTTGCAATTCCAGATGCTTTTTTTGTGCTGGTTAGTGCTCTTTTTGCCTTACTTTGGGGTTATTACACTGATAGAATAAACAGGTCAAAAATTTTATTAGCTGGGGCTTTTGCTTGGACGATTGGAATGTTTCTTACTGGAACAAGTGAATATTTTGGGGTATTAATTTTTTCCAGAATTTTAAGTGGTTTTGGTTTGGGATGTGTTTTACCAGTAGGATACTCTATTATATCAGATATTATTCCACCAGATGAACGTTCTGGTTGGTTTGGAACAATTGCTATTCTTTCTAGTGTATCTAACGGTGTTGGTCAGGGTTTGTCTTCATTTTTAGGACCTTTAAACATATTAGGATTTGGGTGGAAATTTCCCTTCATCCTTCTCTCATTAATTAGCATTATAGTTACTTTCATATTATTTTTTGTAGACTTTCCACAACGAGGTGCCAGCGAGGCAGAATTATTAGATTTATCCCAATATGAATTAGAATATGTTTATAAGATCTCTAAAAGTGAATTAACACAAATTATACAAAAAAATACAAATAAATATCTAATAATACAAGGATTTTTCGCAATTATCCCTGGAACGATAATTGTATATTTTTTAATTTCTATGTTATCCCAGTCTTTTTTTAATGTATTGCCAGCCGCTATACGTATTCAAACAGCAACAATTTTTGGAGGTTTAGTTGGGATTGGATATATTTTAGGAAATATGCTCCTTTCAAGGTTAAGCGATACATTATTTAGAAGGAATCGTAAAAACCGTGTTAGATTGGCGGTTTTTTGTATGATTACAACAGTTCCATTATGTCTAATTGCATTTTTAATGTTAAGGCCTTTAAATTCTGAATTTGTAACTTCTTTAAATATTCCCGAACCAATTCCAGTTGAACAAACAAGCCAGTATATTTTTATTGCTGTTGGAGCAATATTTGTTAACTATCCTTCCTATATAATTTTCTTCATTTTTGCATTGATTGGATCAACTTTAAGTGCGGGACCCATTGCAAATAGAAATGCTGTAATGTTTGATGTTAATTTACCCGAGCATAAAGGTACAACTGCATCCCTATTTCGTCTTTCAGAACAAACTGGAAAAGGTATCACTCTCCTTATTTCCTTTACTTTAATACAATTATTAGGAAGTGTCTATAATATGATGATTATCGCAATATTATTTTGGATTCCTGGAGGAATTTGTTGGGCGTTATCTCTTAAATCTCTAGTTAAGGATATGGATGAAAAATCAAAAATATTATCAGAAAGAAAACAAACATCATTAATTGACTATATATTTGAATTAGAAATTCAAATTGATCGAGCATTGCAGAAAGTATATGATTTAAGATTCTACTTTGAATCAAATGTAAAAAAATTTATATCTTTATTAAATGAGGCAATAGATATTTTTTCCTTTTGTGAGATAAGGGGTGAAAGGAGAAGTATTACCAATATTGAAAATAAGGCTCATATTCTCAAATTAAAAGCAATTCTCCTTAAACAAGACTATAAAAAGGTTCAAAAAGAATTATCTAAAGAAAATATCTCACAAGAGCGTAGAAAAGAGATAGAGATAGATAAAACCCAATTAATGTTATCAATTGATGAGTGGGAAATTAGTAGCCTAGGTAAACTTAAAACTCTATATGATGATGGTTATTTGTGGATATGTGAAGCACGTTTAAAAAGAAAATACGACTTATTCGCTGTGTTATTAGATGTTAAAAGAGCAATAGCAATATACAATCGTGTGGAATTACTTTTAAAAGAGCGTATTGAGGGTTATAATATTCAAGAGATAGAGCTTTCTGAAGAAGATAAAAAGTATCTTGAAACTATTGAGTCATTGCATGATAAAAGTATGAAAGCTAAAAGTGCCACTCAAAAATTAGAAGATAATATGACTCAAATTTTAAGTGAATTGGATACCTTAGGTATCAGTCAAAAAGAATTTAAGAAAATTTCTGCGATAACTGGTGAATATGAGGCGGATATTGAACAAATTATCTTAGATACAATGCAGGCTCATAAAGGTAAACAAAAAATTGTTAAAAAACTTCTAAACAAAATTGGTTTAATATTTGACGAATATGATAAATTAAGGGAAGAAGATTTTAAAATTTTTTAAAATTGAATTTAAACCTTTAAATTTTGGAAAATTTTTTGTTCTAAATCCAAAATATCATCAATACTCTTAATCTCCTCAGAAGCTACTTTAGTTAGAAATTGTTTTAAATTTTTCTCTTTCTCTTTATCTTCAGGGAAAATAAAAGAGTTTCTATAGTGTTCCCAGTCCAATATTGAAGTTAGAATTAAAAAAAGTAACTGAATATGACTATAGTTGATTATATCTTTAAATTTTTCTTTTGTTATTTTTCCAAGCACCAAATCATCATAGAAATTACTGAGATCATCATAGTAGTTGATTAAGCGAGAGAGATTATTGAGCTGCTCTTTAAGAGCGGCCCTAGTAACTGGGTTTTCTTTATCTTTATATAGAAGATCATAATATTCGAATATGAATTCTTTTAAATTTTGTAATTTTTGCTGAAATCGTCTGGTTTTCATAATCCTCTCAAACATTGGATTTTCTTTGTCCTTATGAAATTCTAATTCAAACTTTACATGCGATAAAATTTCTAGATATATATCTTTTAAATTTGTACCAATTCTGGACATTAATTCATCCCAAGGAGTTATTTAATTAGTTCAAGCTGTATTAATTATAATAAAAATTTGAATCTATAAATTTGTAATTATTTAATAATCATATTATTTTTTATCTTTAATTAGTTTTTTATACGACAATCCCAAATTATGAATTCTTAATATATTTATTGGTGTAAGGAAAGAATATCCAAAACTAGTTTTAGTTGGATGATTTCTTAAATATATAAATCTATTGAAAAAAGAGAATAATGAATTACTTTTATTACTTAATTTTACAAAACGTTTAATAATTTTATTAAGTTCGCAAGAATCATTAAATAAATAAAAATTTGATGCCTTTAATGACCATTTTATTGCTTCTAATTCATATTTTAAAGTATTTTTATAAATTAAACCAAATCCAATTGAGAAAATTGAAATAACTAAATTTAAAATAATACTTTTAATCATTCCAAATGAATCAATGGAAATTTCATCATCAATATATCGTAAATCTTCTCCTAAAAGAATAATTGAGGAATTAATCATATTTTTTAATACAATATTTCTCGGAGCGAATAAAAAAGCAAAAATTCTATTTACTCGAAAAACTTTGGCAAATTTTTGTGCTAACCAGTGAGATTTTCTTGTTACAAAATGAGATACATACATTCCCGTAGATTTTTCAATAATTTTGAGTATAGAGCCCAAAAAATCATTTGGCTTAATATTTAACTTGTGTTTGATCTCTAATTCGAAGAAATATTTTTCTAATGAATTGATTTTGGCATCTGAAATATCGTCAGATAAGATTATTAGTAAATCGCAGTCTGAAATCTTAGAAACATCATTAGCATTGACAATACTTCCAAATAAAATAATTGATTTTATATTATCTAAACCAATTTTCTTATTAAGAAATCTTATTAAGTCATTTATATATCCCAAAATTCTTTGATTTGAAAGACTTGGTATTTTTTTTATATCTTCTGGTGAAAATATCTCTCTGCGGATACCTTTTCTTGTTGTTGATTTGACCAATATCTTCCCTTTTAGATTTTTTAATAGGCTGAAAAAAATTAAATGATAAAAAAAATTAAATCTTGTTTGCGACGCGATAACCTCGGTGTGTTGCTTCTAAGATCGTCGCAGGTTCTTTGCAATCTCCGATTAGGAATAATTTTTTGTATTTTCCAGATTTTTTAAGTTGATTAAATAATTCATCATTTGGTTTTACACCTGTTGCAAGTATAAATGTATCAACACCATCAATTTCTAAATCTTCCTGATCTGGTAGCGAATAAATTATTCTATTCTTCTCTATTTTAGTAATGTTAGCATTTGTGATTATATTTACTCCTAATTTATCACATTTACTTAGTAAAGTCCATTTTGTGGTTTTACCTATGTCACTTCCGGCTCGAGGTAACATTTCTAATATAGTAACTTTTTTATTTCCTTTATAAAGCATATTTAAAGCAACTTCAGGTTCTAAACAGTTATAAAAAGTTAAAAATTCAAGTGCATCTTTTGTCAAAGCACCAAATTTTGCTACATAAATCGCCACTTCAATACCTGTTCCACCTCCTCCGATGATTACAACATTTTTACCTAATGGCGCATTTCTTTCTAAAATGTCAGAAGCAAAAAATACGTTATCGTTATCGCTTCCTGGAATATTTGGAATGATTGGTTTTGCACCTGTTGCAAAAAGAATAACATCAGGATTAATTTGTTCGATTGTCTGCTCTGTAACATTATTATTTAAATGCAGATTTATTCCAAGTTTCTCAATCTGATATTCATAATAATCAATCATTTTTTTAAATGATTTTCTTCCAGGGGGCATATAAACTGAATGAATTAACCCACCAATTTTATTTTCTTTTTCAAATAATTCTACAATATGACCTCTGGTTCTTGCAATTCTTGCTGCTTCTAAACCCGCAGGTCCAGCTCCTATGATCATAATTCTTTTTGCTTCATCGATCTTTTTAAGTTTATATTTTCGTTCATTTCCTGCCTGAGCATTTCTTAAGCATTGAATTGGCTTTGCGGCGAAGACATTATCGAAGCAGCCTTGATTACATGCAACGCAATGTCGAATATCTCGTAGTTCACCTTTTAATGCCTTATTTGGTAGATATGGATCTGCTATTAATGCTCTTCCAAAACAAATGCAATCTGCTTTGTCAGCCATCAAAATTTCTTCGGCTAATATTGGATCATTAATCCTATTAGAGGCAAAAATTGGGATTGATACTGTATTTTTAATATTTTCTGCAAGATAAGAATACGCACCAGGAGGAACTTCGGCAGTTATTTGTGGGGTCCTAGATTCGTGCCATCCTCCTGTAATATTAATATAATCTAAACCTGCCTTTTCATAAGCTTTAGCAATAGGCGGTTTATCTTTATAGGTTAGACTACCTGGCATAAAATCATCACCAGATTCTCGAAAACCAAATGTAAGATTTCCTATTTTATCACGAACTGTTTCAATTAACTCTAACGGAAAATTTAAGCGACTCTCAAGTTCTCCACCATATTTATCAGTCCTTTTATTAACCAACGGAGATAAAAATTGTCCTACTAAATACCCTGCTGAAGCACAAACCTCTATACTATCAAAACCACTGTCTTTTGCTCTAACTGCTGCTGCAGCAAAAGCTTCTTGAGCCTCTTTAATATCCTCATAGGTCATCTCTCTTGGTGTGGTTTTAGAAAATTTTGAATAAGTAGGTGAAGATGAAATGGGTGTATCATGAATAACAAATGGCATTGAATATCTCCCAGAATGATATAATTGAGCTCCAATTTTAACGTTATTATCAGCTTCATGGATTTTACTAGCAAGCTCAGTCAAACCGGGAACATATTTATCATCATCTATTCCAACCATACTCGGTAACCCCATTCCTAACCTATGAACGTGGCAACCACCTATTATTAAAAGACCAGTACCTCCTATTGCTCTTTCTACATAAAAATCAATCATACGATCAGTTATAAAACTTTCTTTAGCGTACCCCAAATGCATTGCAGGCATTACAATTCTGTTTTTTAATTCTATTTGTCCGATTTTTAACGGATTAAACAGCTTAAAAAATTTCACTTATACTACATCTCTTTTTAATTTGAATTTTGTTTGTTTAATTTATTTAGAAGTATTAAAGGAAAATTAAAAATGTATTTAATTGTGTTTTTTCAAACAATCATTAAATTAATCTAAAACTGGACTGGTCTTTTGTTCAATCGAATTTATCTTTCTTGAAGTTCTCCAAGCTTGTAACAATATAATTAAATAAACAGGAACTGCACCCATAAAGCACCATACGCATATCATTGTTTCCATTAATCCAGGTGCTCCAGAACTTCGATAGAAGGGATTTATATCTAAAGGGAATAATGGTTGAATATCGGTATAAATTGGGGCATCGAGTAGAATGTGGATATAAACACCAGCTAAAGCAGCTACTAAGATTCTTTTAAATGATATTTCTTGTTCTAATTTAAAAAATGACAATAAAGGAGAAATTGGTTTTCTAATTTTACTCATCACTGCTGCTAAGAGAAAAGCAATAATAGTCCCACCCAAAAAGGAATGACAAAAACCATGTAAAGGATAATCTAAATCAAATAAGATAACAATAATTGGTTCTACATCAACAATTACGCTTGCTATCAAAAATGTGGGAAAATCAATGAAATTAAGCAGAATCAATCCGATTAAAAGCCCAGGCCCTAAATGAAAAGGTGTTAATGGCATACAATAATAAATATCCTTTTTTCTTTTTTTAATTCTTCGATTAAAAATTAGAAAGTTGTTAATGAATCTATTATTTTCATAAATAACGTTCTTTTAATTTAGTGCCACAAGATTTGCATATTCTAGCTCTCCAATGTTGAATTGTTCGACACGTTGGACAAGTGTTTAAATCAATAGTTTTAGATATCCATTGCTCTTTACCAAATTTTTTTTGATAATTCACATCCCATTTAACTTTTTTAATAAATTCTTTAAATGGAAAGCGTTCTATTAAATCACAAGGAAATTCTTCACATTCTGCACAACTCTGGATATCTTTATTTTGTACACACTCTTTAATTTTACACGCTTTACAAAAAAAAAAAACTAAATCAGAATTACAACCTTCACAGATTATTTTTTCTGGTTTTATCCCAATACTCTTTGCTAATTTTTGTTTTAACTTATCATCATTGTTTTTATAAGCAATTAAATATGGGCAAACACCGCAATAGACGCCACAAGGCGCCAACAATTTCGAATAATCCATTTATAGATCACATAAATATTAATTTTACTTCCCTTTAAACTACATTAACGAAAATATGATTCGTCGCCGGTTTTTTTTTTCCCAAAATCACTTACAACTCTAGACTTTAATGAAGAAATCATTTTCTCTAGATCTACAACCTGTTTATCTAATTCCTCATAGCTCACATCTGAAAGAGAGAAATATTCTTTAATAGTGGTAACCAGAGCTCTTGAAGCTTTTGGATCTGCATTTAACATAGGAACTGGTACGGTCTCGGCTAACAAACAAACTCCTGGTGCATATCCTTTAACACCAGCATACGTAGGTAATATTCCATTAGCTCCTGCAATGATACCTCCCTCCATTACTTTTGTGTTTTCTATTTTTAAAAAACTCTCGACAATATTTGGATCTGTTCCAGATATGTAAATATTTACGATTTCCGGTATTACTTCAGGAACTAACGCTCCAGTACTAATATACATTTGCATGCTATTATTAGTAATGTTTTTCATCAATTCACATAAATTTTTGCTAAATTCATAGATGCCATCAGCAGTTTGAGGCTGAAAATCTGCCGTTAAAAAGAAAAAATCATGGTCTTCACCAGATTTATAATAAATATTTGCAGTTGGTAATTTCATATTGCCCTTTTCAATAATCGATTTTGGAGGAAAATCGTTATATTCGATTTTTATATAGGATTTCGCTTTTATTGACTCTATTATTGTTGTAATTGCAATTTTTCCTACTAAAGCAATTCCTGGCCATCCAATTAACATTACCGGATTTTTAATATCACTTCTTGTAATCTCAAACTTATATTCTGTATTGAAAATCATATAAATCTCTGATTTCAAACCAAATTGGTTCTTATATTTAAAAATATAAAATTGGAAATTAAAATAACTATATATTTAAAAACATTTATGCTTTTTGGAAAAAAGAAAAGTGAGCGTATTCCAAAATTTTTAAACTTATATCGCAATTTTTTTCTTATCACATGCTGATTTAAGGAATCTTCTCGCCACAACTAGGGCAAAATCTGAAATTGAGACTTCTCTCCATTGAAAATCCACAATAGGGACAAAATATTTCTGATTCTGGCTCTATTGTTTCTGGTTGTGTTTGGGGTTTAAGGATAGGCTGTTTTGGAAGTTCATAAGGAGTAGAACTAGACACTGGAATTTGTGGTGGGGGGCTTCTTTGGTAATATTGCATTCTTAAATCTCTGTTATACCACTGCTTTTTACAATAAACTAACAGAGTAATTAGTAAGCATGATAAAAGTGGAGATAAAAGCATATTTGTAATATTGTAGATTAAAGTATAAATAATAATCATCAAATAATTTCTTGTTGCTGGGTGAAAAGCAGCATTATATTGTGCTGTAGGTATTATTAAATCAAGAATTGAAGTATAAATCCATGAAATAATACCTATTAATATTGAATTTAAAATAATTATACCGGAAATTCTCAAGAAATTCTTTTTTGAATAATTACGACTCGATTTAAAACAGTTTAATTTTTCTTCAGACTCTATCGAATGCATTACTGGAGAGAATATATAATAAACATATATTATCAAGGCAGGCAAAAATAAAAGAAACAATCCTATTGATATAAATATAGCAAATAAGATAGGAATTAATAATGTCTCGATTTTCATAGATCTTTTAAATTCTTCTCCAGAATTTGCCTCTTGTTTCAGATATATTTTATATAAAAAACCTCCAACAATACTGAAGGCTAAAAATTGAGAAAAATTCGAAAAAAATAATTCTGCACCTAAAATTAGAAAACTGAATCCTAAAATGGGTATCATAAAATTCATTATTTCTTGCAATTCTTCAAAGCTTGCTGTTTCATAATCTATATTTTCAAGCATTTGATCTAATTGTAAATTTAATTCCAATAATTGCCAAGTTGGATCTGTCATAATTAAACTTGAAATAATCAAAAAAAGAACTGAAACAATGATAGAAATCGGTAAAATCTTAAAATAACTCTTCTTAAAAAGAGAGAAACCATCAGTTATTGAATCAGAATAGGATTTACTTAAATATTCTGGAGGTATATCAATTTTTTTCTGCATAATCTCAATAAACTTTTTAGTTATTTATATTTTGAGAATATCAATTTCTATTGAATAACCTCTTGAATTACTATTACCCAATGACTTAAAATTGAATTAAAAGAAAAAAGAAATTTTATTTTCTAGTTTCTATTCTCCGAAGATCCTCAGAAAAGAAGGAATTTCCATAATGTGTAAATAATATTGATGATGGAGCATGTTGTGTCATTCTATCCTTAGCAATAAGAGTAGTTACGGGGGCTTCAGAATATTTTGTAAAAGTAATATCATGACCAACGCATAAACCACAGATAATATTCATTTCTGTCCCAGCATCATTTAAAAGTAATGCTTGAGCAACAGGATTGCAAGTTACCGCCCCTATCATATACCCGGTCTTTGATTTCATTTCAAATTCTTTAGGAACACCAACTTCTGTTTTTAAAAGACCTCCTGTTTTGCAACAAATACTTGTCACATCAAAATTATACCGTTCAAGAATTTCTACTACTTTCCTCGCTTCATTCATTAATCCGACACAAAAAGCGATGCCTAATTTTTTATATCCTTGAAGTATGGCAAATTCAATAGTGTCTTTCAATCTTGGCCACTTGATATAACCCGTTGCTTCAACTATTGACGCATTTTTTGTGATTTCTTTGGTTTCATCATCTTCTTCATATATTTTTTTTGCTTTTTCTAAAATGTCTGGGGCGATTCTCATAGGGCAATTTTCAATGCCTGGTCGATTAAATGTACATGGAGCTATTGCCTTTTTACTCAAATGACAAGTATATTTTCCCAAAATCTTTTCCCTCCTTATAGTGAAGTATTTGAAATAAAAATAATGATTGAATTTAATTTTTAACTTAAAAAGAAAAAGATAATAAGATCTACTTAAGCATTTCTCAACTGTTAATAAGTGTTAAGCTAATTTTAAAAAAAAAGAAAATATAATTTTTAAAAAATATTTTGGAAAAGATTGATTAACCTCCACCGATTAATGGGAAAATTGCTATAATGTCCCCATCATTGAGATTACAATCATTTTCTTGACGTATTCTATTAACCAAGGTTATCAACCTTTTTTCTTTCCTAGGTATTTTATATTTTTCGATTACAGAATTTACACTACTACCTTTTGGTAAATTTATCACTGATTTAGCCGCTCCATATTGTCTTAAATCGGCAAATAATTTAACCGTAACGGTAATTAAATCATTCGTCGTGGTCTTCCACCTTTTTAAAATACCACTTATACAGTAACGCCATATTTCTTGGGAAAATCGCAACTCTATCTCCGTCTTTAACCTTTTTTCGAAATCCGGAATATGCTCTATTTACAAATATATGACTTGTTTCGCTTTCTTCTATGCCGATTTTTTTAAGAATATCTCTTACTGATTTTATCCCTATATCATTGATATTAAAGATATTTGGAGCACCTTTCGAGTAATTGTGCTGCTGCGCTATTTTTCTTAAATCTCCGTACAATTTTACTTGTATAGGCATTTTTGTAAGCTCTTAAAATTTGAAGACACTGTCCAGTTCTTCATCTGAAACATTGAAAACTTCATTATCTGGAGGAAACTTTTCTTCTTTCATGAATTCGGGAAGTCTATCATCCAAGGATGTGAACCCAGCTGCTTTATTAAACTTCATTTCAGTTTCAATGACTTGCATTCCAATTGTAGGGATATCATCTAATGTTAGATTTGCCCCTAACACACCATTAACTGAATCTACAACCCCTTGTAATCCTTCAACAATATCAAGGATGGCAAAAGCTATGAATAGACAGTAACCTGTCGAATCTACAACAGCTGTGGCTACTTGTAAGTTGCGAGAGAGTTCTGCCTTTTTAGGATCTAACCGATCAGCTGTTCCTCCTACACCCATAATTTCCGTAGCTATTGCATAACCTGCTGTATGATCTGCACCCATAGGGGAAGTAGCGTAGGTGACTCCTATTCCTTTTATTGCTCTTGGATCATAAGCAGGCATAGACTGACCTTTTACTGTGGGGATTCTCGTTACTCCAAAAGCTTTACCAGTAAATTCCGTTCCATTAACCAATATTCTCCCAGTTGGGGTTTTTTTACGTATTTCTTCCAGAAGTTTTATAGCTCCCTTCCCATCTCCAAATTCAATTAAACCTCCTTCCATAGCTACTGCAATTGTGTCACCTGTTTCAATTGTATCCATCCCTAGGTCATTAATTGCGCGATTGAGTTCGCCTATGGTATCTAAATCATAAATTTCACAATTTGGACCTAATGCCCAGACAGATTCGTATTCTAGAACTCCGACAGGATCTTTTCCACCTGGTTTTGTCCAAACTTCAGAACACTGAATAACGCACCCTGGATGACAAGCATGAGGACGTGCCCCTCCTCTTTTCTTTATTTCTTCAGCCTTTTCTTCACCAGATACTTTTGATGATCTGTCATCTTGACCTCGGGAAAAATTCCTTTGGGGTAAACCGCCACTCTCATTGATGATGTTGATTAATACAGCTGTACCATAAGTATTGAGAGCTCCTCCCGGTTTAGTTACATCATGATCACCAAGTGCCTTTACAAGTTTAGCTATACCCGTTTTAAAAAGTTCTGCATTCTTGATTTCTACTCCTGGAGCGCCAGTATCATCAACAATTATAAATTTTAATCCTCGAGACGCCATAACTGCTCCAAGTCCCCCTCTTCCAGCATATCTGCTAGGCAATCCTTCGGGGTCATTAAAACTGAGTCCTGAATTACCTCCACGTAACTCTGCGGCGATACCAACACCACAGATACTGATTTTTTCTCCAAACTCTTTACGAAGATCCTTATAAACTTCGTAAAGTCCCTTTCCTACCCACTTATTTGCATTTTTTAATTCAGCTCCATCATTTGTGATCTTCAGAAGATAATAATCTTTTCCTTCACTTTGTCCCTCTATAATAATTGCTCCAATGCGTAACCTACCCAGCTTCTGTCCAAAATCTGTTCCCGCATTTGCTTCCTTTATTCCTCCCGTTAAAGGGGACTTTCCTCCAACTGAAATACGACCAGAGCTTGGGGCATTAGTTCCAGTTACAATTCCTGGAGCTAAAACAATCTTATTATTAGGTCCCAATGGATGACAAGTTGGTGGAACTTCATCCGCAACAATTGTCGAAGTTAAACCACGTCCGCCTAAAGCTTGATATTTCTCAGGTAAGTCTTCATAGTTTGCTTCGAGCTTGTTCATATTCACTCTTATAATTTTTTTTGGCATAATTTACACCTTTTATCTTTTTTTAAAATTTTTTTTTAATTTTTTTTTTTAAATTTGTTTACTGAAAAGATCCTAAAGGTATTTATACTTTATTTGTTGTTAAAAGCGTCATGTTTGAACGTACATAACGAAGAATTACTTACCGTTTCTTCGGAAACATTTTATTTTTTAGCATTTTTTGTATTAAATTCAATATATTGAATTAAAATGTATCCTGTATCCACTGAAAAAAGGTGAGGTTGTTAGTTCATTATTTGTGACATACTCGTTGTATATAATTTTAGGGCCATTTACCATTTAGCTTATTCGATATAGAACATCCTGAATGGTACCAATATTCTTCCGTTTTAACTATACCTATAGCATTATATTTAATGATGGGATATATGTATTTATTAAAAGCACACCCGCAAATCGCTAGAAACCCTGTTAGAGTTTTTCTTGATAAGGGCATGATTATTTCTGGATTAATCATTGTAGTCTTATTGTTTATCCAATTTTATTATAAATCTATAATACAAATTTTTGGAATAATTTAAATAAAAAATATTACTTATCAGACGAAGAAATAACTAGATATAATTGGAGATTCGATAAATAGGCATTGTATCTTTTAAATAATTAAGGTCTAATATAGAATAGATTATAAACCAAAAAATATTGATGTTAAAATATGAAAATTACTTAAAACAGTAATTTAATAAATTTCTTTATATTATTGATTGCAATAAAATAAAATTCTTCAGAAAATTTAGATTTGAAACTTTATATTTTTGGAAATTGGAAATTTTAATTTCTTAAAATTTGTTTAAGAACTTTAAAAAAAATATAAAACTTAAATGTTTTTAACTCAACTTATTTTTTGGTTCATAATTTAATTATTATAAAAAATAATTTTAAAATGTGTTAATGATGCATGATGTGATAATATCAGGAGCGGGACCCTCCGGATCTCAATGTGCTGAAGTCTTAGCTAAAGCAGGTTATAGAGTTGCTTTAATAGAAAGAGATGTGAATTGGCGGAAACCTTGTGGTGGTTCTGTTTCTTCCAGAGTTCTAAAGCTTTATCCTCAGATTAAAAAATTAAACATTCCAAAAATTCGAGGAGGTGTATTGTACTCAGCAGACTATCATAGAGTAGAATATAGACGGGAAGATAATTTGTTTTCCACAGTAATGGATCGTTTAGAACTCGATAATATAATGAGAGATACGGCCATCGATGTTGGAGCGGAACTTTTTGACAAAAATTTAGCATTTGATTTTATATCAAAAAATCAGGAGAAGATAGGGATTAAAACTAAATCTCCTTCTGGTGTAAAGGAATATCATGGCAAAATAATTATAGTTGCTGATGGCATGAGTTCTAAATTAGCTATTAAATCAGGATTGAGATCCAAATGGAAAACTGAAGAAATATCAACAGCTAAATGCGCAATAATGGAAGGAGCTAATAATATAGATGAAGAATTTATATATATATATTTCAAACCATACATGGGTTATGGATGGATTTTTCCGTTGGGTAGTAACCGATTTAATATTGGTTGTGGCATTGCTGGTGAAGACATTCTTAGATATAACTTAAATGATATTTATACAGAATTTATTGGGGATCCAAAAATAAAGGAATATATTCCAGGCTCTAATTATAAGATAATTTGGTCTGGTTCTTATCCTGTACCCATGGTAGGAGTTTTGGAAAATAGCTTGTATGATAATAATTTAATGCTTATAGGAGATACGGCAGGATTTGTTTCCCCGATAAATGGAGAAGGAATTTATGCATCAGTTTATTCCGGAAAAGCGGCTGCAGAAGTAGCGATTGAGGCTTTAGAAAATGAAGATTATTCTAAAAATACTTTAAAAAAATATAAAAAACATCCAGATATCAAACATTTGATTAGGAGTTTTAAAATGAGACATTCCTTTGCTAAATTCTTTGTTGAGAATAAGGGAATAAATTTAAATAAACTGTTTGAATTAGCTGAAAAAGATTCAAACTATATGGAACAGATAACTGGCCTATTTTCACAAGGATTGTCACAAGGATTAAGGAAATTAAGGAAATCTTCTCACAAGGATTAAGGAAATTTAAACTTTTTTTGCAAGTATTGCAGATAATATAATAAAAGAAATATAAAAAAATTTAACAATTTCTTTTCTCATATAAATTTCTTTGGAGATCGCCTGATTAAATAAAGAAATCAATGGAGCAGAAAGATTAAATAAAAATTTTTTTATAAAGAAAACTTTTCAGTAATTTCTAAAGATCCTTATAGTAAATTGGAAGAGATCTACTATTAATAAAAAATTATAAATATAACTTAACTTTCTTTATTTTCCTTTCTTTATTATTACATATCTTATTAGTATAAAGAAGAAGAGATTCTTTTTTTAGTATTATTCGAATCAAGTTCAATTAAAATGAATCTTGTATCCACTGAAAAAAGGTGAGATATCCCCCAATCCACATAGATGCAGTTAAATGAAGGTATAAAAAGCTAAATATAAAACCAAACACTATTCCGAAGATTACATCCAGTGGATAATGCATACCAAGTGTTATTCGTGTTAAACCCATTGCACATGCTATAATGATACCCGCCAGTAAAATTATCCACGAATTAAAATAAAAGGCAAATAAATATATGAAAAAAAGAAAGAAGGTTACATGGCCACTTGGAAAAGCTTTTTTTGCCTTAGTAATTTTATCTCTTTTTTTAATTGAATGGTCTTTTAGCTCAACATAAGGTCGTTTTCTCTTTACTATTACATATCTTATTATAATATAAAAGAAAAAAGTCTGGTCAAACCCTCCCGATATCAGCGAGAATAAATAATAATCTCTAATTATATAATTTACAATGAGAATTGCAATAGAAACGCCAATTAAAAAGTAAAGATTACCAAAAAATGATATTATCCTTGCAACTATCATATATTTCCGGGATAACTCATTTCTGTACAGTTTTAAAAATATCCTTTTATCCCAATCCAGAAGTTTATCAAATGAATTTCTTAGACCCATTTTATCTAAATATTAAAATCTTGTATCCTTTAAATTTTTTTTAATTAATTTTTAATGATTAAATCAAAAAATAAATTATTATTTGGAAATTTATTACCTATCCATTTTAAATAAAAAAAAACCTAATAATTCATTACGTATTAATTAATAAAAATAAAGTAAATCATAAATAACAACTATTGAATGTGAAATAAATGAAAAATTGGTATGAAACTTACTTTAAGGACCCAAAAAGAGAACCAGTATTAATTGATTATGTTAGAACTCCTATTGGGAAGAGAAGGGGTAAGGTTATTCGTTTAAGAGGGGATGATTTAATCGTTCATTGCTATCGGACTTTATTAGAACGAAATAAATTTGATCGAACTCTTGTTGATGATTCTATGGTTGCTTGTTGCACACAAATTGGCGAATGTGGCATGGATATTGGAAGAAATGCTGCTTTAGCTGCTGGATTACCTGTAAAAGTTCCAGGGATGACAATTAATCGTCATTGTGCCTCAGGGTCACAAGCAGTGCTCTCAGCTTGGCAGGCAATAGCCTCAGGTTATTGTGATTGTATTCTAGCTGGTGGTATTGAGGTTCAAAATAGATATCCAATCATGGAGGATCTTAAAATCTTTAAAGAAGGAAAAATGATCACGGTCAGTCCTCATAAAGATATTGTACGTCATCCTGAAATAAAAGCAAGTGCAGAAAAGTACAAACAAGGAATTCAAACCCAGATTTCAGCTGCAGATCTGATGGGACGGATTTGGCAAGAAAAAGCAGGATTTACTCGAGAAAGAATGAGAGAAGAACTTGATAGAATTTCATTGGACTCACATAAGAAAGCTTGCTCAAATTACGATAGAAGGGGTAAAGAAATTGAACCAATATGGTCTCCTAAATTAGATGAGAATGGAGAACCAATTTATGATGAAAATGGAAATGTAGCACAAGATAGTAGCACGTCTGAACTAGTTGAAAAAGATGAAGGTCCAAGACCTACCACTTCCTTTGAAATATTACAAAAATTAAACGTTTTAGGAAGTAAAAGGAAAGGATTATTAACTGCGGGAAATAGTTGCCCAACTTCTGACGGAGCTGGAGCGCAATTATGGATGTCAAGATATTTAGCGGAAGAATTAGGTTTTAAACCTCGCGCTTCAATAGTTTCTTCTGCCGTGATTGGATGTGATCCAATTACAATGCTTGAAGGACCAATACATTCCATGCCAATAGCGTTAAAAAGAGCCGAAACAACATTCGATGAGATGGATTTTATTGAAATTAATGAAGCGTTCTCCACGGTTGTTTTTGCATGTTGCCATGATCTAGGAATAGATTGGCGTGATGAGCGTTTTAATGTATGGGGTGGAGCCATTGCTTTAGGTCATCCTACAGGATTTACGGGTAATCGACTAATAGGCACTAATTTGCAGCAACTAGAGCAATTTAATAAAACATACGCGATAAGTTCAATGTGCGTTGGATTTGGAATGGGACAAGCGACAATTATAAAAAGAGAGTAAATATTAGTAAATAATCTTATTTTTTTAATTTTTCTTCTTTAAGTCTATATTTCATCTTTGAAAAGAAAAAAAGAGAAAATGTGCAGGGAGGGAGATTCGAACTCCCGAAGGCCTACGCCACTGGATCTTAAGTCCAGCACCTATAATCAGTCTTGACCCATATTCAAGTTTCTTATTGACCAGGCTCGGTTATCCCTGCAATATTACTGCTGAAAATTAAAAAAATATTCTTATTTAAAATGTTGTTTATCTAATTTATAATTATTTTATATTCGATCTTTAAAAATTATTTCTAGTTAAAATATCATTAATTCAGTTAAAATTATTTAGAAATGCCTTTTGAGATTGTTAGAGAAATAATTCAAATAAAAAACAAGTTGCTTAAATTTCTTAAAATTCTTTAAATAAATTTCTGACTTTTAAGAATGAGTTAATAAGTGATATTAATCGAATTGGATTTAGAACAAAAAAAAGGCCACGTGCTTTTATAATTCGGAAGGGAAAACTTTTCCAATTATTGAAATACCTTAATTTTCTAAAAGAGTAATGTAATAGATTAGATAAATTTCTTGGACTTAATTGATATGTTTTAATAACAGGGTCAAATACTGTATATTTCGACCAATCTTTAGTAATAACTAGATTTTTTGCTTCTAAATCCTTTAAAGTTTCACTTCCGGGAAAGGGTGTTAATAAACAATAACTAACGATATCTAAATCGACATTTTTCATAAATTGAATTTCTTTTTTAATATCCCTTTCAGTTGCATTCAAATTAAGCCCAATTATTAAGTTTCCGATAACAATAATATCATTTTCATGTAATATCTCTAAAGCTTTTAATACTTTAGAGAAATTAAACCCTTTTTTTATCATTTTTAATGTTTCTTCATCTACAGTCTCAATCCCAATAAAAACCACCCAAAATCCGGCTTCCGCCATTTTCTTTACCATATAAGGTGCTTCTACAATTGAATCTACTCTAATCTGCGCAAAAAATTTAAAATTACTAATTTCCTTTTTTTTTTTACATTCAATGATTCTTTCACACAATCTTTCAATCCTTTTAGTATTAGCGGTTAAATTATCATCTACAAAAAAAATATCCGAAATTCTTCTATTATGTGATATCATTTTTAACTCTGTAATTATTTTCTCAATTGGTCTAGGTCGCCACTTCCCTTTATTGATAATATGAGTTGTGCAAAATGTGCATTTATAAGGACAACCCCTTGAGGTTTCAATCGTTTCTAACCTTACGGTAAACATCTTATATTTATTTTTTTTTGTAAGATCTCTTGCTGGAAATCTAATTTTTTCAAAATTTTTAATTAATGGGCGTTCAGGATTGTGGAGTGTTTTTCCATTCGATTTATAGGAAAGTCCTTTAACAGCTTCTGGGGTTCCTTTTATTATTAAATCTCTGAATGTTAGTTCTCCTTCTCCCCTAACAACATAATCGATATCATTACATTTTAATGTCTCATAGGGTTCGAAGGTTGGGTGTCGCCCCCCAAATACGACTATGCAGTCAGAATTAACTTCTTTCACAATTTTTGCAATATCATAACAACAATTTATCGCTGCAGAAACAAATACTGAAATTCCTACAATATCAGGGTTGTATTTTTGTATCTTTTTTTTTATTTGTTTATAGGTTAAATTATTTACTTTAGCATCAAGTATTTCCACCTTAACATTTAAATCTATTAAATAACTCGCAATATAAGTTAAATTTATTGGTGGGAAATCCATATTATAGTAATCCCAACCAGTTGTTCTATAGTTTGGTTTGATTAACAGAATTCTTTTCCATCTAAAATGATTTTCTATAGGAACGGTAATTACCATAATACTGTTTTTAACTCCCTTTTATGATTGCTTGCTTTAATTCAATCATGTCATTAACATTTCCTAGAAGTAGTTGATTCCTTAGTTCTTTATTTAAATCTTGTATATTCTCCATAACTATCTTTCGCCACGTAAAATAAGACTTAACTGTTCTGTATGCTCTTCCAGGATGGAGAATGTATTTAAATCCTCTTGATTTAATTCCTCTACGAAGTAAATTCCATTTAGTGAACCAATCTCCACCATAAAAACCAACATAATGGAAACCAAGAAATAATAATTTTCTAAGAACTTTAGGACTGAAATTTGGTGTTTTTATTACAGGCGTGAGCCAATTATATTTAGAATAATCTTCAGTTAATAATAAATTTTTTTCCTTTAATTCTACGTAAAACCCTGTTGCAGGAAATGGTGTTAATAAAGTAAAGCTTGGTAAATCCAACGTTAATTCTCTTGTTCGCTTAATCGTAATTAGAACATCTTCTACAGTGTCATCAAGATTTGTACCAATAATTACATTCCCCATAACGATAATCCCACTTTCATGTAATACTTCTATTCCTTTTCGAATATTCTCCATATTACAGCCTTTTTCTACATTCTTTAATCCCTTGTTATCAGTTGCTTCAACTCCTACAAGAACAAGCCAAAAACCTGCTTTACCCATTAATTTTGTGATTCCCGGATATCTTGCCATTGAATCTAATCTTCCTTGGAAGAAAAAATGCAAATGTTTTTTAATCCTTCTCTCTCTTTTAGCTCTTATAATTTCCAGACAGAGCTTTTCAATTCGTTTCATATTAACAAGGATATTATCATCAACAAAGAATACATCACTAATTTTTTTATTTTTTGATACAATTTCTAATTCTTCAATTACATTTTCAACAGATCTAGGTCTCCAGCTCCGCTTGTAAACTACGTGAGTGCTACAAAATCTGCATGCTTGAGGACATCCACGTGAAGTTTCTATAGCATCACAATTCATATTAAATGCTTTATATTTATATTGTTTAACTAAATTTCTCGCTGGAAACTTTAACTCATCTAAATTTTTAACAAAAGGTCTATCCGGATTATGGATTAATTTTCCATTTATTTTATAAGATAAACCATTTATATTGTCCGGAGTCCCCTTTTCAATCAACTCTCGAAATGTAAATTCCCCCTCGCCTCTAACTAAAATATCAATCCAAGGAGATGATAAGGTCTGTTCAACAGCTAAAGTTGGATGCCATCCCCCAATTACTGTTGTACAACCAAAATCTTTAGCAATTTTTGCATACAATAATACATCATTAATTGCACTTGATACTGGCACCGATAAACCTACTAAGTCAGGTTCATATTCCTCAATTTTTTTTTTAACTTGTTTTAAACTCAAATTATCTGCTTTAGAATCTAGAATTATTACATCGACTAAGTCTTCCACATAAGCTGCAATATATTCAAGAGCTAACGGAGGAAATGCAGAGTCATAAAAATCATAACCCGTACATCTATAGTTTGCCACCAATAATAAAATTTTATTCCATTTCATCGGATTAATTCCATTGTTGAATAAATAACTAAAATTACAAAATCAAAAAAAATCTTTGTCTTTTTAATAAAAGAAAGGAAAAAAATTAATATTTTTTTATCCAAATTTTTACAAATTATTGCATAAAATTAATAATATCGTTATATTTCCTTTTGGTGTTTATTTTTTAATTCGAGAGCTTTATCAATTTCCATTAATAAATGATCTTTGTTGATTCTTTTTTTACATACAGGACATTGGATAATATCATTTAAAATTAATTGTCCACAAGAAGAACAAAACCCTACCACTCCCTCTAACTTAATTCCAGAAATGTTTTTAATCTTTTCGTCTGAATTTGTCTTACTTGGTACCAAATTTAAATCAACATAATCCTCGGAACCATTGAAAATTTTAATTAATGAGTCAATTAGTAATTTATTTTCATTAAATTTTTTTGAAGAGAGAATCATATTAATTAAATTTATTTTAGGGAACCCCATATCTAACGCCATTTTGATAAACAATTTTTCTATTAATAATTCAAATTCCTTTGTAATTCTTTCCCAGATAAGCCCCATTTCTAGAAGAGATTCTGTCATATCTTCTGCAACTTTATCCAAATCATCAATTCTCGTTTTTCCCTCAATATTAAAATGTATCAATTCTTCTATAAGCCGATCTTTTATTAATCGCAAGGTGATAGTTCCTAAAAGATCGTCAGAATGAAAAAAGAATTTATCATCTCCTCGTTCAAACAAATAAAATCCTAAATTACTAGACATAATTTTATAGATATGATAATCAATGCTAACTTCATTTACCTTGTATAAACTGCAAAACTCCTTAAGTTCAAATCTAAAATTTGGTGTTAGAGCGGAGTTATAAAACATAAAAAAGAGGGACATAAATAAATCTTCGTTTTGTTCTATGGTAAAAAACTGATCTCCCAATTTTGAAATGATCCTAATTATTCGATTAATTATTGATACATCCACAGAAATATTCTCATAAAATTGAATTAGTTGTGATAGTTTAGAAATACTGCGATTAATTTTACTTATTAAAATTAAATCATCATCAAATTTTTCAAAAAGTTCTTTTGTAATTTTATTACCAGATTCAGTAAGGACATATTTTGGCCTTCTTTGGTTATTTTCTAATTCAAATAATCTTTTTTCTATATAATCTTTCTGGAGATGAAGGTTTACATATTTTGAAACTGTTGATTTGCTCATTTTTGAAAGATCCTTTAATGAGGTAAAGCTTTGCGGCCCAAAAGTTCGAAGAACAAAAAGAATTCTATCAGATTTAGCCATAGATTTAAAATAATCTTGATTTAATATTTCTTCTTTAATTTTTTGTTTTTCATTTGAAATACTCATGAAATAAAATAAGAAAAATAGTAATAAAAATTATACCTTTGTTCGAACTAAAATTTAAAAATTGAACAAAAGGATAATCACCAAACACCTAAACTTTAAATATTTGTATCGGTTACCTATAATTAACTGAAGTAATTTATAATTTCTGTTGAAAAATTATAAATAACAAAAAAAGATCCAAATCGAAAAATAATTAATAAAAATTAATTTAGACTTAAAATAAATAAAAGAAACTGAAAAAATTATGCCGCAATATAGATTTAGGCTAACTGGGGTACCCCCAGACCAAGCAATTAAATTAATTGAAGTAGATCCAAATAATAGCATAGCAGAAATCAAGAAAACAGTCCAACGAGAGTATAAACTCAATCCCATTTTAGCAATCCAGTTTATTTTTAAAGGAAAAGTACTTCCTGATAGTCTTAAATTTACCAAAATCGGGATTCATCCAAAGAAAGACGTTATTACAGTAATGGCCACACAAGCTGGTGGAATTTAACTTTTAATTTCTTTTTTTTTCATTTAAAGGTTTTTGCGAATTTCCAGATTTCATCTTTTATTGTGTGTAGGTTTTTAATTACTTTCCCGGTTGTCTTGTTTTCCATCTCTCCCGCATTAAACATAGCTTGTCCAACAGCAAGAATTCGATCATGAGTTTCATCTGCGATTCTGACTATATCTCCTTTTTTGATTGAAGGTTCAATTTTAGTTATTCCAGGACGCATTATATCTGCACCATTAGTCACAAATTTTATTGCACCCATATCTACAGCGATGGTTTTTAATCCTAAATTATCTTCTAATAATAACGATAGTGTAGGAATATAGATTTCACCGTTTTTCCACAAGCTAAGTTTATTATTAATTGCGATTAACTCATCGCCATGTTCAATTAAGATTCTCTCAACTTTAGATTTTTTTGGAAAAATTTTATCAACAAAACCTTGAGAATAAGTTTTTTTAATTTGTGAAATAATTTCTTTTATTTCAGAAGAACGAATAAAATGCCGCTGTTTAATATCCAAAAATTTCACTCACTAAAGAATTGAAATCAAAAACTCTATTATATTTAAAATTTCTATTGCTTTTAGTTTTTCGCTTTGAAATTATTTAGTGAGAAATCTTTATATGACTATTAGGTGTAATTATTAAATAAGTATCTCCGATCCTGCCTATAGATCCTCCTGTTAAATTAATCTCTGCCCTTATTTGGTCAATAGATCTCTTAAAATCGACTATTGACACATTTTGATCCCCCAAAATAGTAGATACATTAATAATTAAAATATTACCCCTCAATAACTGCTTTTTTACATCAGCAACCTGATCTATGGATGACAAATTATACTTTTTAATTAAATACTGTGATAGATGTGAGCTCTCAATTGCCCCCATTCTGTGTAAACATCCCATAGTCTCCTCTACTGAGGTTCTAAAGTCATATCGACCTTTTTTCCACAGTTTCAATCCAACACACAACCTTTTTTTTAAAAAATTATTTAAATGTAATTTTTTATAGTAAATTGAATTATGATGATATTTAAACTCGAAAAATATCAAGATCTATTTCTAAATTATACTTGTATGTGATCCAGAGAATATCCAAATAATACACAAATAATATATGTGCATTAGCAAGCCATTTCCTTTTTATAAATTCTTCTAAATATTCAGTAATATTTCATATATATCAAATCGCCTATCATTGTTATATTACAATGTAAATTTTCTTATTTTCAATAAAAAATTAGACTTATTAACATCCGAGTTGATAATTTAAATGATATATAATAATTTAAAAAAATTTATTTGAAAAATATAAAAGAGATTAATTAAAAAATGAGAACTTTCGAACAATATTATGAAGATCTTAAAAAGATGAAGCATAATATTTGGATAGGTGAAGAAATAGTGGGTAGAGACGACCCCCGAATTAGAGGAGGCATGAATATAATAAAAGAAACCTTTGATCATGTAAATGAAGAAGAATTTAAGGATTTATGCACTGCAACCTCTCATTTAACTGGGAAAAGAATAAACCGTTTTTGTCATATACACCATAGTGTAGACGATCTATTAAAAAAGCAACAAATGACTAGGCTTCTTTGCCATAGAGTAGGTGGTTGCATTCAGAGATGCATGGGAATAGATGCTATAAATGCATTATCTGTTATCACGTATGAGGTTGACCAAGCATTAGGAACTGACTTCTATAAACGATTCGAAGATTATCTTAAATTTTTTCAGGAAAATGATTTGGTCGCGAGCTGCGCACAAACTGATGCTAAGGGAGATAGATTAAAACGCCCTCACGAACAAGAAGATCCAGATCAATATTTAAGAGTAATTGAAACAAAAGAAGATGGTATTATTGTAAGAGGTTGTAAAATATGCATAACAAATACTGCTTATGCTGATGAATTTATCGCAATTCCAACAAGGTTTATGGGACCTGAAGATAAAGACTATGCTGTTGCATTTGCTTTACCATCAGATTGGGATCGTGTTAAATTACTTGCTAGACCGGCATGGTTTCGGCAAAGTAAATATGGATTGGATGCTCCAGGGTTAAATATTGGTGATGTTGAAACTATGATTATCTTTGATGATGTTTTTGTTCCAAATGAGCGAGTTTTTTTAAACGGAAGTGTGGATTCAAGGCAAAATCCCTATGCTGGTTTTTTAGCTTTAATGTTCGCTCATTATCATCGGCATTCATATACGGGTTGTAAACCAGCTGTATCTGAAGTTATTGGAAGCGCTGCGGCATTAGTAGCGGAATATAATGGGATCGAAAAAACTTCTCATGTTAGAGATAAATTATCTCATATAATTGGTACAGCGGAGCTTGTAAATGCTGCAGGTATAGCAAGTGCGTATCGCGCTGAGAAAGCACCCTCAGGAACTTTTATCCCAGATGAAGTTTTAACTAATGCAGGAAGGAGATTAGCTGGAGAGGAAATTTATAACGAATATAAAATATTAGCTGATCTTTGTGGTGGCTTTGTTGCAGCTATGCCCTTTGAGGGTTCTTTTTTTGCTGAAGATGTGGGTGAATTAGCAATGAAATATTTAAAGAGAAATCCAAAGATTAAGCCTGAAAATATTCTTCGTTGTATGCGAGGAATTGAAAATATGCTTGTATCAGATCTTGCTGGTGTAATGCAAGTAGCAGGATTACATGGTGGAGGCTCACCCCAGATGGAAACTATTACGATGATGGCGAGATATGATTTGGAAAAATTGAAAAATATAGCCAAATATCTATTTGGAATAAGGAAGACATTGCCTAAGTATGAAAGACCACCTGTAACACCTAGAAAAATGTTAGAAAAGTATAGAAAAGTAATGGAACTAAAAAAATAAATATTTGATTTTAATAATTGAAATCTTTTTTTTTTCTTTTTTTAAGATTTAGAAATCAAGTTAAATTTTTTTAAAACTATTAATTTATTAATAGCAATATTAGTAATAAAAAATTTTAACACGCAATTTGGTAATATTAAATGTCTGATAAAGAAGAACGTGAGATTCAAAGGTTTATGGAACTTGACAGTAATAAATTGACAAAAGGAAAAGAAAGAGAACTTGCGATACAAATAGAAGAAGATATAATGAATCAAAATGAAGTTTTAGCCGATCAAATAAATCAAGAATTTAAAAAATATAATATAAAATCCATTGATATAGTCGGTGCAATTGGCGCTGGCAAGACCGCAATAATAGAAAAAATACTTGAAAAATTAGCTTCAAAATATAGGATATTAGTTATATGCGGTGATGTTACAACCAGAGTGGATGCAAATCGAATAGAAAAACATAATGTGGAGTCAATCCAAATAAATACTGGCCGAGAATGTGCTTTAAACGCTTATCACATAAACCAGATAATTAAAAATAAGGATTTGAATAATTATGATTTGATTATTATTGAGAATGTCGGAAATTTAATTTGCCCCTCTGATTTCATTTTGGGCACAGATAAAAGAGTAACAATTGTTTCAATTACAGAGGGGGAATGGGTTATTGAAAAGCATCCGATGTTGTTTAAAATGTCCGATGTTGCAGTAATTAATAAAATAGATCTGGCTGAGATATTAGAAACAGACGTAGATAAGATGATAAATGATGCAAAAAAAATCAATCCTAATATTCAAGTTATAACTACAAGTGCTAAAACAGGAAAAAATATTGATAAATTAATTGAAATATTTGGTTTAGAAAATTAATTAAGTACTAGAAATAAAAAGAAATTATATATTCAATAAGTAAAAATAAGGAATTGAAAGAAATTGAAAGAGAAATTAGAAATTATTAGAGAACTTTTAGCAAATAATCAAGAAATTGATGCTTCAAAAATCCATATTTTAATGTTAGACTTATTTAAAACGCAATTTAAAGGGCTTCATGTTGAAAATTACATCGGTGATTATCCCACCTTTATTGAACCTGTATATCTTGGAGATAAAGTTAAATTAGGCGATGATGTTCTTTTAGGACCGAATGTCTATATCGGAAAAAATTCAGAAATAGGTGATTATGTCCAACTTACTAATAGTATTATTTTTGATAATGTAAAGATTGGAGCTAACATTAACTTGGAAAATTGTATTGTTGCTAAAGATAGTTCTTTGAACTTTAATAATCCTAACATAAAGAATTGTATAATTATCGGGAAAGCAGATTCAGAAGAAGATCTTAAAAAAATTTCTTTCTCAATTTAAAAATAACATAAGACTTAAAATTATGATTCGAAAGGCAGAAAAGAGAGATATTGATTCATTAGTAGAGTTGGTTATTTTATTTGAAGAAGCAATTGATGAGATTTATCAGGGTGATTTTGGTGAATTAAATATAAATAAAGAAATAATCAAGCGGATAATGATTGAGGGATTTGACGATAAATATCATACTATTCTCGTTGTTGAAGAAAATGACCAATTAATAGGATTTGGAGATATTTGGATGTATCCCGAATTTGGCCATGCAGGTTTTGCCGTATATCTTCATAATTTTTTCATTAAAAAGGAATTTCAGAATAGAGGATACGGTAAGAAACTGTTAAAAGAATTAATCGATATAGCAAGATCGAAAAAAGCTACGGCGTTCCACATTACTACAAGTTTTAAAAATAAAAAAGCAATTGCTCTATATAAAAAAATGGGAATTGACGATGAGGGTCTATTATTAGATAAGGTTTTAACTTATGATTAGATTGCAAGGGATCTCTTATGATTCAAAAAATTACAAATGAAATTAAATCTAAATTAAAAGAAAATGTTCGAACGCTAACTCAAGATCAAAAAGAGCGAATGTTAAAGATACTTAATTCAAGTAATCCCAATTTTAATACATATGCTCTTAAAATATCTGAGATTGAAAAGATAGTAAGAGATATTTTTAAAGAAAACAATGCATCTTTTGATGATTCAATTGAGATTTTTAAAATTTTATTAAAATCTAATATCAACGATGAAAAATTTGCTGGATTTTTTTTTATTAATAAGTTTAAAAAACATTTTGATGAACAAACTATTAATTTATTTCATGATGCCCTTTTCGAATCTTGTGATACCTGGGCTTTATGTGATAGTAGTGTTATTAGAGTAATTGGACCATTTCTCTCAAAGTATGATAAGTTGGCGAAAAAAACTATCGAAAAGTGGTCTCATTCTGAAAATTTATGGATTCGACGTGCATCTATGGTTAGTTTATTAAAAATTATTTCTTTAAAAAAAGATTTTGATGAGTCTTATGTATTTAACTTAGTAGAAAAAATGCTTTTGAACAATGAAGATTATATCCAAAAAGGAATAGGATGGTTGCTTAAGACGTGTTCAAAATATAAACCTGGTATAATTTTTAATTACTTAGAGGAGAATAAAAAAACACTTCCAAGATTAATTCTTAGGTATTCTAGTGAAAAATTACCAAAAGAGAAAAGAACACAAATTCTAAAAAATAACCTTTAGAAATTAAATTAACAATATACATTCTTAAATATGAATTTTTTTTATTCTTATAGATAAAAATCATAGAAATAGGAGAATTTTCTTTTGAGTTTTTGTTTAATTCTACTTAATTGGGAAAGAGAAAGGGGTATTAAAATAGACTTCACATATCCTGAGTCAGTAAACCTAACAAAAGAAATAATTGATAAAATATACGCGACGCATACTTTTTTACAAGATGAAACAAAAAATGAAGAATTTATTGAGATTGATCATAAAGATCAAATTATCATGAGTTATTTTAAGAAATCAATGGATCCAGAAGAAGAACATGAATTATTAATTTTTTTAACTCTTGCAAATGAGAAACCAGAATATTTCAATTTAAAATTAAAAGTTATATCTTTTGCTAGAAATGTTTTTAATACTTCTAAAGAGGAACGCAAAGATTATGTTATTAATAATATTGAGGCTAAATTTTCAAAAGAAACTCAGAAAAAAAAGATCTTAATATTAGGAAGAGCAAGTACGGGAAAAACAAGTATAAAAAAAGTAATCTTTGAAGGTAAAAACCCTCAAGAATTTTTAGAGGAATCAATTGAACCAACAAGAGGAGTTTCTCCTTCAATTTACTCTTGGTTTGATTTAACCTTAGGATTTTTTGATACTTCTGGTCAGGAATTGGACGTTTTATTAAGTGATGATCAAATACTCAGTACAGCATTTGAAAATTCTGATTATATTATATATGTATTTGATTATATTATTTGGAATTCCCAACAGCAAGAAATCATTAATGAAATAAATAATATTTTAAGAATAATTAAAACAAAATCATATAATATGAAATTAATTCTTTTTTGTCATAAAATTGATTTGATAAAGAAGCAAAAATATGGTTCAAAAGCTTCACAGCAAATTATGGATAAATATTTTCAATTGCAAATTTCAGGGATTAGACATAAAATTGAAGAAAACTTTAATCTTCCCATATATTTCACAAGTCTTTATCCCAAATTAATTTATAATTTATATACTGCATTTTGTGATATTTTAGGTAAATTATCACGGCAATCATTAAATATAAAAAGCTTAATTGAGGGAACAATCATAAATTTTTCAAAAACTATGGGTTTTATCACAAATACAAAAAACAACATAGTAGCACAAGTGATTTCCGAAGATTTTAATATTGAACTTCTTAATTACGCCCATAATTTAACGGCTCAATTAAACCAAACTTTCTTAGATATGGTTGAGAATGATAATATTAATTATTTTCTATTATCTAGCTATAAAGGGTTAACTATTATCATGAAACATCTAAATCTTAAAGAGCTCAATATAATGAATTTAATTTGTATTTCAGAAACTTTAACTAATGACGAAATAGTTGATTTAGCAATGCAAAGTGGGATTCATATTGAAAATATCTATACATATTATTAAAACTAAAAAAGTATTGAATATTTTTTCTTTTGAATTTAATGAATATTGATACATACAGGAAAACTCAAAAGTTTTTTTATCACTGCTATTTCAAGATATATCATCGATTGAAAATTATTGGATTAGAAAATATACCAGATGGTGCAGCTCTTATTGTAGCACATCATGAAGGTGGTTATGATTTAGATAATCATGCAATAAGTTGTTGTCATCCAACAAGGGATATTCATGTCTTAGATTGGGATAAATATCATTATATAAATTCAATGTGGGGTAGATATATTTTAGTTGGAGGAATTCCTTTATGGCTACGTGGAGGTATTAGATGGAAATACATAAATCCTTATTTACATAAAAAAGGAAGTCAATACCCATCCTTAGTATGTATCTTTCCAGAAGGAAATTCTGGAACTTTCTTAAATCGCCATATTCTTTGGAAGTTTTTCCCTGGAGTAGTTAGAATTGCCTTGAAATATAAAATCCCAATAGTCCCTACAGCTTTGATTGGATTTCAAAAGGCTAGCCCGATCTTAATTTCAATTGAACAAGAACATGGTCCAGCTGATCCAATATATTTTCCATTGATTAATTTACCTTTTAAATTAAAAATTGAATTTGGAACCTCTTTTGAATTAGATAATTTTTATGATAAAAAATTGACTAGAGAAGAAGAGTTCTGGATTGCCAATCGTATAATTCGCCCAAAAATTGCAAAACTTTGTATGAAACATAGAAAAGTTCAATTACAAAAAGTAGATTTTAAGATGAAAAAACCAGACTTTTAAATATCTCATTTTAATTTTATTAAAAATAGGGACTTATCATGAGTTTGAAAATATACGGTGAAAATGACTTAGATATTCATGTTGTATAAAATGGTTGGAAAGGGAATGGCACTAAAGAAAGTCCATTTATTATCGAATCCCGTGCGAATATTGAAGATAAGATAAAAATAAAGAATATTACAAGATTTTTACACATAAAAAATTGTGATTTTCACTCAATTTACTTAAGAAATTGTAAAAATATTGCTATAGAAAATAATAAAATCCAATATCTCGATTTATTTAATTGTTCTAAAATTATAATTAATAATAATAAGATTTTTTTTATTGAAATACTTCACAGTCCTGAAAACATTTTTCAAAATAATGATTTAACTGAGTTTGCACTAATTAATTTAGTTAAATTCACTAATACTAAATCTCAATACAATAGTTTTATTAAAAGTATTCTTTTTTTGATAATTGGATTTAGTGTTACTTCATTAATATTTGGAATACCATTATTTACATTCGAAGCAGACCTTATAGCATTTATAGTTCTTTCAGTCATATTTATTACTCAATTTTTAGCAGTGATTGCTGGAATATTAAATCTTATAGTTCATACCAATTGGTATAGAAAAGTTAAATTTCTTCCACCTAACAAAATATTAAATAATTCAGAACTTCTAGATTTGGAGGATTTTAATTAAATTTTTACGAAATAATACATTATCTCTATACATTACCATCTATGTAATATTTTAAAATATAAAATTTAGTATTAAGTATTAAAATTGTTTTGAAAACAACAAAAATATTAAGATTTATCAATGACTAACAAGAATGTTCAAAATTTTCAATTACTAAAATATTAGAATTATTTTAATTTTAAATTTAAGAATATGAAAAAAATTGGACTATTAATAAATCCAATAGCCGGGATGGGAGGAAGTGTAGGACTAAAAGGAACAGATGGCCATATTTATAAAAAAGCAATAAAAATGGGAGCTCAACCAATAACACCAAAAAGACTTAGTGAATTATTATCAAATTTAGAAAACAAAGAAGAAATGTTTTTCATTGCAGCCCCTGGAAAAATGGGTGCAGATATTATTAAAAATAAAGGGTTTAAATTTAATACTGTTGGGGAGATTGGCAAAGATACTTCAGCGAAGGATACAAAAAGAATTGCAAAAATGATGCTAGAAAAAAATATTGATTTACTAATTTTTTGTGGAGGTGACGGAACTGCCAGAGACATCTTTGATGCTATTGGATTGAAAAAGCCCGTTGTTGCTATCCCATCTGGCGTGAAAATGTTTAGTTCTGTTTTTGCTCTCAACCCTAGAGCAGCAGCGGAAATGGTGGATGCTTTTATAAAAGGAACAGATACCCAAGAAAAAGAAGTTCTCGATATTAATGAAGATTCTTTCAGAAAAGGCATATTGGATTCAAAATTGTATGGTTATTTAAAGGTTCCGAATATTAAACGCCTATTACAATCAGGAAAAATAGGTTCAAAAATCAATAAGACTGCAGCGGAAAATAAAGTAGAAATTGCCGATCATATAATTGAAAGTATGAAGAACGATATTTTATATTTATTGGGCCCTGGTACAACTGTTAAAGCAATTACAGATGCGTTAAATTTACCTAAGACTCTCCTTGGAATCGATGCCATATATAATAATAAGCGAGTTGGAGAGGATTTAAATGAGGAAGGTATTCTAAGATTACTTGATAAATATAATAATGTAGAAATAATAGTTTCCCCTATCGGAGGGCAGGGGTTCATTTTTGGAAGAGGAAATAAACAATTAACCCCAAAAATCATTTCAAAAGTTGGAAAGGAAAACATAAAAATTGTAGCAACAGTAGATAAAATGAAAGGATTAATGTGTTTGAGAGTAGATACCGGTGATATTGAAGTTGATAATATGCTAAAAGGTTATACCAAAGTAATTATTGGATATAAAGAAGAACTCATTACGCAAATAGAATGTTAAATTTATTATTGAAGGACATTAAAATATGAGAATTAGATTAGATAAAAATGAAATGTTTAAACCCCCTCCAAAAGAAATTATTGACCCAGTAAAGGAAAGTATTGAAAATATAAATCGTTATACTCCCCAAGTCAAAATAGAAGAATTAATTGGATTAATATCTGATTATACAAAAATTCCTCAAGATTCAATAATTTTAAGTTCAGCTTCAGATATATTGATAAAAGAATTTATTTATCTTTTTGCAAGAAATCGACAGATAATTATTGCAGATCCAACATTTTTTTTGGTCACAAATACCGCTCAAAAAACATCTTCACCGTTGTTAAAAATCAGATTAAGAGAACCCGAATTTAAAATTTCTTTAGAACAATTTATTGATGAAATTAATAAACCAACTATGATTGTGTTTGACAATCCTAATAATCCCACTGGATCTTTGCTATTAAATAAAAAAGATGTACAGACAGTTTTGGAAAATGAAAATGTGATATTTCTAATAGACGAGGCATATTTCGAATTTTCAAAAATATCTTATGTAAATTTATTGAATGATTTTCCTAACTTAGCTATTGTAAGGACATTAAGTAAATCTTTTGGTTTAGCGGGTTCTGGAATTGGGTATATACTTTGCGGAGATGTTATAAAAAGGAGATTTATTGGTTTAGAAACTATGCTACCTTATCCTAGTGTCGTAGCTGCTATTAATGCATTACAAAATTTGGACTACATGAAAAAATATATTAACGAAATTGAAAAGGAAAAAAAAAGGATAATAACTTCAGTTTCAAAAATGGGAATTATGGTTTTTCCAAGTTATACCAATTTTATTTTAATGAAAACTGGTATTCAAAACATTTCTCAAAATTTAGTAAAACTAGGAATTTATGTTCACGACATATCTGAGCAATTAAGTTCAGAATATATAAGAGTAACAATAGGAACCGAAAAAGAAAATAATTATTTTTTAAGTTATATTGAAAAATTAACTAAATCTTAGGTGAAAATAAAATATGGTTAAAGAAATAAATGTTGTTGCAGTAATAGGAGCTGGATTTATGGGGGATCAGATTATACGAAAAACAGCATTAAAAGATTATACTGTACGTTTTTATGATGTGAATCCTAAAGGATGTGAAAAATTAGCAAATTCATTAACAAGAAAGAAAAAACGTAATGAAATACAAGGAGAGGTTACTTTTCACGAAAAGCTTAGTGAAGCTGTAGCAGACGCAGATCTTATCATTGAAGCAGTACCTGAAAAGTTAGAATTAAAAAGGGATATATTCTCACAAATTGATAAAAAAGCTCCACCTAATGCAATAATTGCTACTAATAGCTCATCGATTGCAGTTTCTAGGATTGAGGATGCTGTTGAAAGAAAGAATAAAGTATTAAATATTCACTTTTATAACTTAACCTCAATCCCAATGGCGGATATAATGAAAGGTTCTAAAACAAGTGATGATACTTTCGAAAAAGGAAAAAAATGGCTTGAGAGTATAGAAATTACACCTCTTATTGTAAAAAAAGAATGTTTTGGTTTTGTATTTAATAGAGTGTGGAGAGCCGTAAAAAAAGAATGTTTGGAAATATGGGCAGGTGGATATGCAGATATTGAAGAAGTAGATAAAGCATGGAAAATTTATACTAAAATGGGATTGGGACCTTTTAAAATAATGGATGCTATTGGACTTGATGTTGTCTATGATATAGAAATGTCTTACTATAAAGAAAGCGGAGATCCTAGAGACAAACCACCACAAATTCTTAAGGAAAAGGTTGAAAAGGGTGAATTAGGATTAAAAACTCAAAAGGGTTTTTATTCCTATTGAAAAAAAAACATTTCTTTTTTTTTTAAACCTTTTATTCTATATTTAATTTATGACAAGAATATATAAGTTCATAAATTAATGTAATAAGAAACTTCAAATAATAAATTTAGAATAAAATATAGTGATACTTTTATGAGTGATTTAAAAAATCAGCAAGAAGTGGAAATTCAACGATTTGGGAAATTGCAAAAATGGAGTTTTGGAATGGGGAGTTTTGCGCAATTCTTCATTAATAGCGCTTTCAATACTTGGGTTTTTTCATTTTATTTTACTGCAGTTGGTTTACCAATTCATTATATCATACTTGCTTATGTTTTATGGACAATTTGGAATGCAATTAACGATCCATTAATCGGTATAATTTCAGATCGGACAAAGACCAGGTGGGGACGCCGAAAACCATATATCATGCTTGGGACTATCCCAGTTCTTATCATTGAGATAATCCTCTGGTTACCACCCACGGGTAATGATATATTTGGGTTTGTATATCTGCTTATTATGCTTTTTTGCTACGATACATTCTATACTATGATTGCGCTCCCATACGATTCTCTCTTTCCAGAACTTTACACTTCAATAGAAGAAAGGGCCGAAGTTAATACAATTAAGCAAATTCTTGCTACAGTTGGGTTAATTTTAGCTTTTTTAGTACCCGGATTCTTTATTGGTGAACTTACTGAGATGACCGGTTACCTTATTAATGGAATTGTCACGTCTATTATCGTGGGATTATCCCTACTATTCTCAATAAAATGGGGCGTATTAGAACGGGAAGAGTTTAAATTAGACTATAAACATGAGTTCAAATTTTTCCAAGGCCTGAAATATACATTAAAAAACAAAGGATTTGTTTTGTATACAATAATGTTTTTCTTATATGAATATATTTTGCTAGTTCTTGCCACAGTTGTCCCCCTGTTCGGTGAACATATTTTAAATGTGGAAAGCACTTTCCAAACGGGAATTTTATTAGGGGTAATGTTCATTGTGGGCATTGGTACAGTCATCATCTGGAGAAAATTGGATGTTAAGTATGGGAGTAAAAATATATATGCATTTTCAATGATTGTGTATTTTATTACAACGCTTCCATTATTATTCGTGGATACCTATATTAGCGCACTTATTACAGTGATCTTTATGGGTTTTGGTTTTGGTGGTATGTTATACTTCATATACCTTATTATTGCAGATGTTATTGATGAAGATGAGTTAAAAACCGGTGTGCGACGTGAAGGAGCCTTCTTTGGAATTACAAATTTTTTCATGCGACTCGCAATGGTTATGTCTATTGTAACAGTAGGACTTGTGTTTTCAACAACAGGATGGGAAGAATATATACCAACTCCAGGAGTGAATGTAATACTTGGATTGCGATTATTGGTTGTTCTCTTCCCCGGTATTGCACTTGGTATCTCACTTTTATGCCTTTATTTCTATCCTTTTCCTAAAAAGCGTGTTGAAGAAATTAAGAGTCAATTGATTGAACTACATAAGAAAAAGAAAGAGCGTATTCAATAAACTTGGGATTAAAGTAATTCTGTCTATTTTAAAATAATTTTTTTATTCTTTTTTTTATTCTTTTTTATTTTCCATTTAAGGGAAAAGTTTTTGGATTATAATTGAGCTAATGCTTGAGATAAATCATCGATTAAATCATCTGGATCTTCCAATCCTACCGAGAATCGAAAATGTGTATTTGAGATATTCATAGATTTTCGCTCCCATTTGGCAAGATCGACACCTGTCATGAATGATGTATATTCAATTAGTGAGGTTGTATCTCCAAGTGATACACCAACCTTTATCAATTTTAAGAGTTCTATGAATTTTTTACTTGCGTCTTCAGATTTCAATTCAAATCCGATCATACCTCCAAAATCAGACATTTGTTTTTTTGCAAGTTTATGATTTGGATGTGATTCTAATCCAGGATAAGCAACTTTCAACACTTTAGGGTGTTTTTCCAAATATTGAGCAACTTTCATTGCATTTAATGAATGTTGAGCCATTCGGATACTGAGAGTTCTGACACCTCGCAGAATCAACCATGCGTTGAAAGGACTTAAAACTTGACCTTGTGTTTCTAGCCAGAAATAACGAATGTTTCTGATATTATTATCAGCCCCAATAATCGCACCTCCGAGACAATCACCATGACCATTAATATATTTTGTTAGGCTTTCAACAACCAGATCAGCCCCCAATTCCATAGGTAGTTGAAGCGCAGGAGAGGCCCAAGTGTTATCAACAATACATTTACCTCCAGCTTCATGTATTAAATTTGCACATTCTTGGATATCTAGGATGTCTACTGTTGGATTGGCTGGTGTTTCGATAAAGATAAGTTTAGTTTGGTTATTAATGGCTTTTTTGACTTCACTTAAATCACACATATTAATTGATTTGGTTTCAATACCCATTTGAGGATAAATTCTCGTAAATAGTCGATATGAACCTGTATATTGATTTGTATGGATTATCATATTGGGAATCTTATCCGGGTTAGTTTGTGGAAAAAACTTTTTGATTCTATTTGGACTTAATCGCTCTATGCGTTTTTGTAATACACTTGAGCAAGCAAGGTGGACTGCAGCCATCCCAGATGCGACTGAAATTGCTCTCTCTCCTCCATGAAGTATTGCAAGTTTTTTATCAAGAGCAAATAAGGTAGGATTTTCTGTTCGCGAATAAAAATATTGATTTGCAAGCAATTCAGAGAGAGATGAGTATGTATAAGACTTTGTTGCATATATTGGTGTTCGGATGCTATACGATGTTTCGGGATAAGGATCTTCGCCGGCTCTGATTAATTTTGTATCAAATTTCTGTTTTTCCCATTTTTCTCGATTTTCTTGATTAATTTGCCTAACATCTTTCTTTTTTTCTGCCATCCCATATCACAGTAATTTTATTTTATTTTATTTATTGATTTTTATTGATTTAATTAATATTATTCTACTAATATCATTACTAATTAATTTGAAACTTTTAAAAAACCTTTTTTACAAATCTTAATAGATAGTAAATTAAATAAAATTCAGTATTTCTTTAAGAGGAAAGTAGTGTAATGTTTGAAGAAAGTATGAAAAAAGCTATCTTGGAATGGGATGAAGATGGATTAAAAAAAATGTGCCAGTCAGCAATTGAAAATAAGGAAGTATCTCCTGTTAAAATTATAAAATTAATTGGAAAAATAATGCAATTTGTGGGAGATCGTTTTGAACGAGAAGAAATTTTCCTTCCCGATTTAGTAGGATCAGCTAATACAGTTAAGGCTGCTATTGATGAAGTTCTTGATCCTGCCATCAAGATTATGGGGGAAGAAAGAAAAACACGGGGTAAAGTAGTACTTGGAACTGTTGAAAGTGATGTCCACAGTATCGGTAAGGATCTTGTTGGCTCGTTTCTCTTTGCTAGCGGGTTTGATATATATAATTTGGGAGTTGACGTTCCCGCTATAAAATTCATTGAAAAGGCTGAAGAAGTTGGGGCTCAAGTTATCGCATTATCCTCGCTTTTAACTATGTCAATGGATTTTCAGCGCCAAGTAATTCAAGAGTTGAAAGGGCGGGGATTAAGGAATAAATATAAGGTTATTGTTGGAGGAAGTCCTACATCAGAAGAATGGGCAGAGAAAATTGGTGCTGATGGTTGGGCGGATGATGCAATAGAAGCAGTTTCCCTAATAAAGAAATTATTAACTTAGTTAAATTTAATTTAAAAAAATGAAGTGCAAAATTATATTATGAAATTAAATCGAATTAATGTTCTTTCAAAAGATGAACTTCAAACTATCCATTCAGCAACGATGGAATTACTTTCAACTGTGGGCATCAAGATTGATGCTCAAGACACACGAGACCTCCTTGAAAAACATGGAGCAGAAATTGACCCAGAAACTACATTTGTAAAATTTCCCGAAACACTCGTTAAAGAACAATTAAAAAAGGTACCCAATTCCTTTAAATTACACGGACCGGATGGCACGTTTAATTTTGAAGTGAATACAACAAGTACTCAGTTTGCCACTATAGGAACGCCTGTTAAAATCTACGATCCAAATAATAAAAACAATGTTCGTAAATCCTTACTTGAAGATATGATTAAGCAAATTCGAGTTGTAGATAGTTTGGAACATATTAATAATTCTCATGTAGATGTTTGGCCGAATGATGTTAAGTATACGGCTCTTCATGCTCATGCAATGTATCAATGGGTGAAAAATACACGGAAACCTTATGGACTTGGGTGCTATGGGAAAGTAGCGAGCCAAGATATGATTAATATGGCGTCAATTATTGTAGGTGGAGAAAAGGAGTTAATTAATAAACCTCGTCTTGTAGGTTTTTTTAACCCTACTAGTCCGCTTCACTTCCCGCAGATTATGACAAATGGCCTTTCCGTATTTGCAAAATATAAACAGCCTACTATAATAGCTCCTGAAGCACTTGCCGGGAGTTCTGCTCCTGTCACCTTAGCTGGATTGATAACTCAAACTAGTGCAGAAACACTTGGAGGCATAGTTCTCGCCCAATTATATAACCCAGGAGCTCCAGTATTTTTTGGAACAGTTTCTTGTATTACAGATATGCGAACTGGTAATTCTGCATTAGGATCAATTGAGACAGCGCTAATTACTACAGGAGTTGCACAAATAGCAAGATTTTACAACATACCATCTAGAGGTCCAGGATCAATTACAGAATCTAAATGTTTTGATCTGCAAAATGGTTTCGAACGTTTACAAACATTGATGTTGGCGGCTCAAGCAGGCATAAATTATATTACATGCGCGGGGACATATGAATCTACATTAGCAGAGGCATTGGAACTACTAGTTATTGATGACGAATTAGCAGGAGTAGTAAAAAGAGCACTTGATGGAATTACCGTAAATGAGAATACAATTGGATTAGATATTATTGAAAAGGTTGCAACAGCTGAAAAACCAGGCGCTAATTTCTTAGGTGAAAAACACACTCGGGACCATATGAAGAATGAACTTTATATACCAAAGTTAATCGATCGTAATAGAAGAACAACTTGGCGTAAAAAAGGGTCTAAGGATATTATTACAACAGCAAGAGAAAAAGTGGATCATATCCTTCAAAATTTTAAACCACCCGAAATTTCAGCTGAAATTGAAGCGCAATTAAAAGAATATATCAAGAAAGTGGAAGCACGGTCTTTTGAATACTACAAAAAAGCTGAAGGGATATCAACCAGTAGCATTTCCATCGCTGGTACTGAAATTAAAGCGGATGAGAAATAACTCTCTAGGTTATAGCTATTTAGTATTCTAATTACTCTCAGTAAAATATTGATATGAATTTGATAGAATGGATCATAATATTATGAAACTTATCAATTTGGAGAAAGAAAACTAGATTAAATTAAAATGAACACATTTTAAAAAAATAGGAACTTATTTAACCATATGCTCAATTCCAAAGACCAGATTTTCCTTATCGTTCTGGTTTAAATTCTTCTAAAGAAATAAAGAATCTAAATAATTCTTTTCCTTTTTTATTTTATATTAGCTTATTTTAAAATTATGAAAAAGAAAAAAGATTTAGAATTATATGATTACTCTTTATGTCTTATTCCAGCTCCTGTATACCTCATTTCAACAATGGATAAAATTAATATTTTAAATATTGCCCCTTATGGAATGGTTATGCCTGTTTCTTATAATCCTTTAATTATTTGTGTTGGGTCAGCTAAAAATCGAGATACTTATAGAAATATATTAGAAACTAATGAGTTTGTCTTAAATATACCAAGTATAGAACTTTTGAGAAAAGTTAATAAAACCGCTGATCCAATCCCATCCGAAGAAGATGAATTTATACACGCTAATTTAACCCCTATTAAATCTTTAGTTGTTAAACCTCCAAGAATCGAAGAATGTAAGGCTCATTTGGAATGTAAAACAATTTGGATAAAAGAAGTTTCAAATGATGCTGAAAATAGAGTTATAATTACTGCAAACGTAGTTGCATTATCACTTGACGAAGATATTTTTATAAAAAATCTCTGTAAACAAAAAGGATTACTGAAACCATTATTTTATGAAGGAAAATCATATTTTACTCTTGGTAGCTATATAGGTAATCGAAAAATGAGATAATTTATTAGTTGATATCATAATGATTGCAATAGTAATAGTGAAAATGTCAAATTTAAGAAAACTCTTTCCTTCTATTAGTGAATTTAACTATAAAAATAAATGAGGGAAAGAATAGAAGAAAAATGATTATCATTAAATGCGCTAAATGTAAAAATAAAATTATTAAATACGTGAAATTAGGAAAAGGAAATGTCCATCGTTGTTATAAAAGCCGTATTCAAAAATATTATGTGCCACTAAATAATAAAGAATTAAAATGCCCTAATTGTGGAAAAGTAATTGGAACTGATCGAGGATATTATATTAAAATGAACCCTCATACATTTACATACTCTGGAACAATTAATTAATCTTAGAAAACTATTTTAAATTAGAATCCTCGCTCCCATCTGGAAGAATATAATCTGGAGAAATATATCCTTCCTCTTCAAACCTTTTTTTTCGAACACAATTTTTTCCCCCACTCCAACAATAATTTTCAACCCATCTCTTATCAATTAACCCTTTATCATAGGCACGTTTCATTGCGGAACTCTCATCAAACCAACGGCATAAATTTTTTTTCACATTCATAATTCTATTAGATACTTTTTCAAGCTATTAATTAAATTATATCTTCTTTAAAATAATAACAATTATTAAAATTAAAAAAAAAAATAATTTCCATTAGAAAAAGTTTTTCAACTTGAAAGAAGATAATTATCAACTTGCTACTAAATGGATTTTAGAATCAAAATATGTTGTTGTCTTTTCTGGAGCAGGTATTTCTGTTGAAAGTGGAATACCTCCATTTAGAGGTGCAAACGGATTATGGAGTAAATATAATCCTATCTTTTTGGAGACTGGTTATTTTTTGAAAAATCCGTTTAAATCTTGGTCCTTAATTAAGGAAATCTTTTATGATTTTTTTGGGCAAGCAAAACCAAATAAAGCTCATTATGTCATTGCAAAAATGGAGAAAAGAGGATTGATCAAAACAATAATTACGCAAAATATAGATAATTTACATCAAGAAGCAGGGAGTAAAAATGTTTTGGAATTTCATGGAACAGCACAAACATTAACTTGTATTAAATGTAAAAAAACATTTAAAAGTCATGAGCTTATAAAGGAATTACCTCCGCATTGTCCTGATTGTGGTGGTTTATTAAAACCAGATTTCGTTTTTTTTGGAGAACCAATCCCTCAAAAAACTCACAGTGATTCAATAAAGGCAGCAAAAAATGCCGATCTATTTATTTTAATAGGCACTACCGGAGAAATAATGCCTGCATCCTCCATTCCATATATCGCAAAAGAAAATAGAGCCAAATTTATCGAGATAAATGTTGAACCATCTAAATATACATATACAATTGTAGATATTTTCTTAAAAGGAAAAGCATCCGATGTTATGTTAAAATTAGGAAATCTTTTAGAATTATAAAATAATTTAAAAGTTTTATTCATATTAAAAAAAGGGGAGCAGCCCAGAAATTCCAAATGCTTCCAAAAGTAATCCAATTCCAATATATAATAAAATTATTGCAAATATTTTTTGAAGTTTAGAACCAACTTTAATTAATTGAACAAAAAATCTCTGTTTTATTTTTCCAATTGTAGCACCTATAATCAAATAAGGAATCATAATTCCTAAAGCATAAAGAAAAAATAAAACAACTCCTATTGCAATGTCTTGGTTTGGTAAAACTATAGCAACTATAGAAAGATAAATTGGAGTAACGCATCCAATCCATGACGAGCCCAGTGAAAAACCCAAAATAAAGGATCCACTATACCCTTTATATCTCCTTATATGCACATCTATGGTTGATGCATCTATTTCTTCATTATTTTGATTTATATCATTTGATTCAGCTATATCTCCTTCATTATTATCGTTTTCATTAGAATTCTGGAAAGATTCATAAATAGGAGTTTCCCTCGTAAATTGTTTTGCAAAAAAAACATAAATGGCTAAACATAACACTGTAATACTTGAAAATAAATTTAGCCAAAAAGTATATCCGATAAATCCAAAAATAACCATTAATAGAATAGCGATAATCGAAAACATTAAGCAGAACCCTAATGAAAAGAATAAACTCATCAAGATACTCTTTTTAATAGTGTTTGTTTGACTTGTTACATAGGTTACAAAAGATGGTAATGTAACTACATTACATGGAGTGAGAAAAGATATTAACCCTCCAAATATAGCTAATAAAAAGAGCATTAAATCAATCATAATTAAAAAATAATCTCATTTTCATATATTTTTTTTAATTTTTTAGTAATGCGTCAATTTCATCCTTTATAGTTGAATAATGTCCCTCATCATAACCGACTATGGTTTTTGCAATATTGCCATTTTTATCCAAAATTTTAGTTGTAGGAGTATATGCAATATTAAATGGTGTGCTATATGTATGATGAATATCATCAAGAACAATGTCCCAATTAGAATTATAATCATTTCTCCATGTTTTTAAATCAGAAATTGAATCTTTATATAAAACATCGATGAGAATAATCTCTAATTGACTGTCTGTATATGCATCATCTATATCGGCTATAACACCGGCTTCTGGATTACAATAATAACAAGGTAAATCAAAGAAATAGAGTATTACAACTTTTCCTTGATTATCTGCTAATTTAATTGTATCTCCATCAATTGTTGAAAAAGTCATAGGTGTCCCATATTCATTATTATCCCCATTTTCACCACCATTTTCACCACCATTTTCACCACCATTTCCACTATTATAATCTTCAGATATAAAAAAATAAATTGCAAAACCCCCAACAATAATAATTACTCCAAATATAAGAATGTATGGAATGAATTGTCTTAAATTTCTATTCTTTTTACTAGTAGCGATTCTTTTTTGTTTCCTTTTTCTTGTATCTCTTGCTTCTTTTGGATTATATTTTGGCATTTTTTATAGATGTTTATCTGTTTAAAAATCTTTTAAATTTCCTTATTAATTAAATTTTACAAGTATTTTTAATAATTGGGTCAATATTTTTAAGAATCAATACTTTTGTAAAAAATCCGCCAACATCTAATTGGTATTCCTTTAATTTACCATAAATCTCAATAAACTTTTTTGATAAGTATAAGGTAATATCATTTCCAGAAACCTTTACAAGATTTTCATACTTTTCTGTATCGATATTTTTAATCATTTCTATTTTCGGGTCGTAAATTTGAGTGCAAGGTTCCTCAATAAAAGTTATATCAATTAATAAATGAGAAATATCATTTTTTTCAACAAACTCTTTAGATTTATCTGATAATAAAATTGACATTGAGAATAATAACAATTTAATAGAAATTTATTTATGAATAATTGGAAGAAATTTAATTATATTAATAAATTTTAATCTTTTTAACTTCAGAATCGAAGATGGAAACTACTCATAAAATATTTTTTAAAAATTCTTCTGATATGTGCGAAGTAGAATCTGAAACAGTAGATTTATTAGTAACTTCTCCACCTTATCCCATGATAGAAATGTGGGACTCATTATTTTCATCCTTAAATGAAGAGATAGGAAATGCATTAAAAGAAGAGAGGGGTAAAAAAGCATTTGAATTAATGCATTATGAATTAGATAAAGTTTGGAAAGAAACTGCAAGAGTTTTAAAATTAGGAGGGCTCGCTTGTATAAATATTGGAGATGCAACAAGAAATATAAACAGAAATTTTCAACTATTTCCTAATCATGTTAAAATTGCAAATTTTTTTCAAGATAATGGCTTTATTGAGTTACCCTGCATTCTGTGGAGAAAACCTACAAATAGCCCTACAAAATTTTTAGGATCTGGAATGCTACCCCCTAACGCCTATATCACTCTTGAACATGAATATATTTTAGTCCTTAGAAAAGGGGAAAATAAAAGAAAAATTCCAACTAAGTCGGAATATAGATATAATAGTGCGTATTTTTGGGAAGAAAGGAATAAATGGTTTTCGGATGTATGGGAAGATATTAGAGGGACCTCTCAAAGCCTAAATAATAACTATAGTAAGAAAAAATTACGAGAGCGATCAGGAGCATTTCCAATAGATCTTTCATATAGATTGATTAATATGTTTTCTATTTATGGAGATACTGTTTTAGATCCATTTTGGGGAACTGGAACAACTTCAATGGCTGCCATGATTTCAACAAGAAATTCAATAGGTTACGAGATTAACTCAGAATTTAGGGCATTATTTAAAAAAAATGTCAAGAAAATTAAAAAAATAGGTGATTCAATTAATGAGGATAGATTGCATCAACATATTGAATTTATTAATAGATATAAGAAGCAAGATAAAGAAATAAAATACAATGCAATTAACTATAAATTTCCTGTAATTACAAAACAAGAGAAAGATATTTTATTGTATTCGATAAAGAAATGTAGTGACATAGATAATCAATTTATTGTTGATTACGAAAAATTTGAATTTGAGCCAAAAATTAAACTTATTCAATCACGTCTGATGCCCTAAAGTGTTCTTATTATTATAAAAAGAATTTAAAATATCAAACCTTTTTATTGAAGGCAATCAATTAAATTAATAACGTTTTTTAAGAAAGTGGATTATTATGACAGATAATATTAAATATATCGACGCAGTCAAACTCAAGAATTTTATGAAAGATGTATTTATTGGGTTAGGGGTTCCTGAGGATGATGCAGAAATTTGTGCAGATGTGTTGATAAAATCAGATTTAAGAGGAATTGAATCACATGGAATTCAAAGAATGAAGATGTATTATGATCGGATAAAAGCGGGTATTTATAATCCAAAAACGGAGTATAAAATTATTAAAGATGGTCCTACAACAGCTCTTATAGATGGAGGAGTTGGAATGGGTCATGTTATAGCATATAATGCGATGAAATTAGCGATAGAAAAGGCTAAAAAATACGGGCTTGGAGCAGTAGCAGTTAGGAATTCAACTCATTTTGGAATCGCTGGATATTATTCTCTAATGGCAATAAAAGAAGGAATGATTGGAATTGCCGTTACAAATGCTAGACCTTCAATTCCCCCAACCTTTGGAGTAGAACCCTTGTTAGGTACAAATCCATTAACTGCCGGCGCACCGACTGATGAAAGATTTCCATTTCTTATTGATTGCGCAACTTCAATCATTCAAAGAGGTAAAGTAGAGGTATATGATAGAATTAAGAAACCACTTCCGCAAGGTGTGGTGATTAATAGTGAAGGGAAATCTGAAACAGATGCAACTAAAGTCTTAAAAGATTTAACAAATAAAACTGCGGCTTTACTGCCCTTAGGTGGAAAAGGAGAAGAAACTAGTGGATACAAGGGATATGGATATGCAACATTAGTAGAAATACTCTCAGCGGCATTACAAGATGGAATTTATTTAAGAGATACAATTGGAATCGAAGAAGGCGGTAAAACTGTTCTAAAAGTCGGGCATTTCTTTTTAGCAATTAATATCGAAAGTTTTATTCCTTTAAAAACTTTCAATAAAACCGCTGGAAACATTATGAGAGGGTTAAGGAGCGCAAAAAAGGTTCCGGGACAAGATAGAATTTATACAGCAGGAGAAAAAGAATTTGAAGCTGAAAAGGAGAGAGTTAAAGTAGGAATTCCACTTAATGAAAGTATTCAACGAGATATTAAAATAATGCAAAAAGAAATAGGTTTAATTCAATATAAATTTCCATTCTAAATTAATTTATAAAATCTATTTTTAAAATAAGATTTAAAAAATAATTCCATCCGTTCGTCCGGTTAAAGGCTCAGAATGTAGAATAATATCTTGGAGATTTTCAATTTTAATATTATTTCGGATTTTTTGTTCTAGATTTGTAAGATAACCGTGAACAAGAGAAATATTCAACGATCCGTCAAAAAAAATATGTAATTCTAGTATGTAATTCTTACCAGTGGTAAAAAATTCAAATCCATGATAACCTTTGACATATGGACTTTCTTTTAAAATGGATTCAATTAATTCTTTTATTTTCTGTATTTCCTGGGGGTTTATTTCTAATTGTGCAATTTGAATAAAAGAATAAGGTTTAACCAAAGTTACAGCTTCAATATGGGTTGTAATTCTAGTTAAAAATGGTACTCGATTTTTTAATACTTTTTCAAATTCCGAAGATAATTTATGAGCTTCATTAAGAGTAAGTTTATCATCAACAACTATTGTCATAGAAAGATAATTTTTATCTTCTAAAGTAAAAAGGGCATAATTTTTGACATCGATTATACCTGAAAATTCTAAGATCATTGAAGATATTAAGTTTATGATATTCTCGATTAATGATCCTTCCCCTGCAACGGGATTCATCTCAATAATACATTTCAAATCATAATTAGGAAAAAAATTTTTAGCCATTTCATTAATAGCTATATTTATTTCATGAGCGTGGATAAGGGAAATATGATCTTCTACTAAGAGCCCAACTTCTAAAAATAATTCCTTCCCGATTGAACGTATACGTAAATCTTCAACAGCATTGACATGCTCTAAATTAAAAATTTTTAAGCGTATATCTTCTATATCTTGATAATTAATTGGATTTGTATCTGAAATCTCTTTTATACTCTTCTTGGATAATTTCAGGGCACTTAAAATAATCCATAGAGAAAGAGCGATACTAAATAATGGATCAGTAAATAAGATCCCAAATATCACAAATAAAAAATTTACCAATACAAAAATTGAACGTATTGAGTCTTGGAACAAGTTTAATCCTTGGATCTCCAAAATAAGACTCATACGACGCCTACCCTGCCAAATGATAATTCGAGAAAATATTAAATTTACTGAGAAAGAAATGATTGTTATAATTAAACCTATATCTGGATTAGAAGGCAAAAAAGTTCCCTCAATAAAGATTTGAATTGTAAAAAAGATCAATAAACCATATAAATTTATTAAGATGATACCTTGAAGTAATGCTCCAATTGGTTCAATTTTGGCATGCCCATACATATGTTCGTAATCAGGAGGTTTTGAACTATGGAATAAACAATAAATCGTCAAAGAAACAAACCCTATATCCGTTATTGTATCCAATGTTTCGGATAATAAAGCTAAGCTATTTGTTAGAATCACTCCAGATATTTTTAATGTAGACTGAAATAAAACAATAATAAGTGAAGCAAATCCAAACTTAATTTTAATCTCCATATGAGCTTATAGAAGTAATTAATTATTTTAATCTAATCTATTTTCCGAGATCCGTCTTAATTATTTTTGAAATTTTATTCATAAACCTTCATATATAATAATATTTAGATGATATATCTCTTTTTGAATTAAAGTTGTTCAAACCAAGTTATGGTTGAACCAATTAAGGTTATTGAGGATGATATTTCGAAGGATTTAGATCATGCAATTGCTTCGAATATATTCAAGAAATTATATCAGGCAATAAAAGAAAATGATGAAGAGACTATTTGGAATATCTCTAAAATCATAACGAGATATCGGTTTAGATAGAAAGAAATTTAAGTAAATATCTAATTCATAAAGTCCAACAAGAAGAGGAAGCAGAGATTAAATTTTCTCTTTTTTAGAGAAATAGCTTAATTTGGCTAATTCATAAATCTCCTTCAAAGAAACATTATTTTCTTTTGCCAATTTTTTACAGTCTTCATATTCAGGAGATATTAATTTTATTTCATCTTTTGTTTTGCCAATTTTAATGGTTATTTCGCCATATTTTGTTTTTACTTTTACCTTCTCAACAAACAATTTTTTTCTATGAGTTTTGTAAATTCTTAAACCAAAAGTAGTGGTTTCATTAAAGATAATATCTATAAGTTGATTTGTAATTTCCAATGGTGAAATAATACTGAGTTTTATACCAGGTCTATTTTTTTTCATTTGAATATTTGTAAGATAGATATCTAAAGCTCCATTTTTTAATAGTTTTTCAAAAACAACTTCATAATATTCTGGATTCATATCATCAATATTAGTCTCAATAATATTCACAGTGTCTATGTCATATTTCTCTAAAGATTCACCAATAAAGATTCTTAATAAATTTGGATGATCAAAATCGGATTTACCTGCTCCATATCCGATCTTTTCGATTTGCATTAATGGCATTTCACCAAAACATTCAGTTAAAGATGAGATTATTGCTATCCCTGTTGGGGTAACTAATTCACCCTCAACTTTAGTAGAATATGTAGGAATTCCCTTTAGGAGTTCACTAGTTGCTGGTGCTGGGATTGGTAATTTTCCATGTGCCGATTTAACAAAACCTCTCCCTACAGGGATAGTTGAGCTAAATATTTTTTTAATATTGAGATTATCAAGACCAATAACGGCTCCTATAATATCCAAAATCGAGTCTATCGCCCCAATTTCATGAAAGTGGATTTCATCAATATCAACGTTATGAACTTTTGACTCTGCTTTAGCGAGTTTAAGAAATATATCTTTACTTTTTTTCTTTACTTCTGGATTTAATTCGCTCTTATCTATTAAAGCATTAATTTCTTTTAAACCCCGATGTTTTTGCTTATCCTTTACATTTATATTTACTTTTATGCCTGAAATATCCCTTTTTTTAATTTTTTCAGCATTTATTTCATATCCAGAGATATTAATTTTTTTAAATTCGTTTTTTAAATATTCAATATCCAATCCTAAATCAATTAAGGACCCGAGTATCATATCGCCGGAGATGCCCGAGAAACAATCAAAATATGCAATTTTCATTTGATTCACCTATTTATTAAATTAGCAAAATAACCTGCACCAACACCGTTATCAATATTTACAACAGTGACTCCGAATGCACAAGAATTAAGCATTGTTAAAAGAGGACCAATTCCTTCGAAACTTGCACCATATCCTACACTTGTTGGAACAGCAATTATCGGTTTTGATGATAATCCACCCACAACACTTGGCAATGCTCCATCCATTCCAGCTATTACAATAATTACGTTTGCCTCAAAAATTTTATCTTTAATATCAAATAAACGATGAATACCAGCTACACCTACATCATAAGCTTTCTCCACTTTATTGCCCATAATTTCAGCTATAACAGCAGCTTCTTCTGCAATGGGTATATCCGACGTTCCCCCTGTTAAAATTAATATCTTTCCCTCCTTTAATTTTACTGGTTCCCTTTGTACAGCAATAATTCTAGCTTTTTCATAATATTCTGCTTCATTATAGACTTCTTTTATTGCATCAAATATTTCTTTATTAGCTTTCGTTGCTAAAACCGTATGTTTAAGCTTCATCATACTCTCAACTATTTTCATTATCTGTGGAATAGTTTTTCCTTGACAATAAAGAATTTCCGGAAAGCCCTTCCTGAGAGCTCTATGAGTATCTATTTTTGCAAATTCTAAATCATCATAAGGCAGAATCTTCAATTTTTCCAAAACTTCTTCCAATGATATTTTTCCCGCCTTGTAATCCTCCAACATCCTTTTCAAATATCTAAAACCTCATTTAAGCTCCCTGTTCTATATCCCTCTAAATCTCTCGTTATATAAGTGAATCCTAATTTTTTTAGTTCGGCATTTATTTCATCTGAATGTTTTAACAATAATGGAATATCATTTTTATTTATTTCAATTCTCGCAATTTTATCGTGATATCTTACACGAACTTGGCTGATACCTAAATTCATTATGTATTTTTCAGCCCTTTCGATCATCTTTAATCTTTTTTCAGTTATTTCAATACCATACGGAATCCTTGATACTAAACAAGCGAATGCTGGTTTATTCCACGACTTTAAATTCATTTCTTTTGATAATGCTCTTATCTCTTCTTTCGTTAATTTTACATCCTTTAAGGGACTTATTATCTCAAGTTCTTCTAAAGCTTTCACACCAGGTCTATAATCACTCAAATCATCAAAGTTTGTTGCATCTAATATATATTTAATATTCTCCTTATTGGCTATATTTTTTATTGCAGAGAATAATTCTTTTTTACAGAGATAACATCTATCTGGAGGATTTGACTTGAAATTCTCATTTTTTAATTCTTCAGATTTAAAAATAGTATGTCTAATCCCATTTTGGGCAGTGAATATTTTTGCATCTTTTATTTCAAACTCTGGGTGAATTGATGAGGTTGCTGTTATTGCTAAAACCTTATCTCCTAAAACGTCCTTCGCTACTTTAACAAGAAAAGAACTATCAACCCCTCCTGAAAAGGCTATAGCTACGTTTTCCATCTTTTTTAAAATTTGTTTTAAATCTTCCAGTTTTTCCAAGATTAGTTATTGCATCCTTATATTAATTTAAATATTATATACATCTATAACAAATAAATGCCTTAGCATCTATAAATATTTGAGATAATAATGTCATCTGAAAAAAAACCTAATATTTTAATATTTATGCCGGATGAGATGCGTGCAGACTCTCTTGCATGTATGGGAAATCCAATAATTAAAACTCCAAATCTCGATGAAGTTGGTAAAGAAGGGGTTGTATTTACAAACTGTTTTGCTGTAAATCCAGTATGTGTTCCCTCAAGATGCTCTACTTTTACAGGACTTTATCCTCATTGTTCAGGACATCGTTCTCTATATTTTCTTTTACAACCTCATGAAGAAAATTTATTGAAATTCCTAAAAAACTCCGGATATTATGTTCGAATGATTGGAAGAAATGATTTGTTTTCTAAAAAGGCTTTTAAAACAAGTTTATCTAAAAGAACTGGAGGATTTTCGAAAATTGACCTTAAAGCTTATTTAGATTCACCTCCTGTTGAAGCCCGATTTAAAAAATCATTTTATTTAGGAAAAAGAGGAGAAAAACTTATTAAAGATTTAGATTACAGTATTATTCAAGAAGCACTTGAGTTTTTAGATTCCAATCCCCCAGAACCTTTTTGTTTATTCTTAGCTTTAGCCGCTCCACATCCTCCTTATTCTGTTGAAGAACCATATTATTCAATGTACGATAGAGAGAAAATTTTCACTCCAATTCCACCAAAATTGGATGATAAGCCGCATTTTATGAAAGAAATGTATTATTCCTATAATTTAAACCTCTTATCAGTTGAAGATAAAAAGGAAATAATTGCTACTTATTATGGAATGATTACTAGAATAGATGATCAATTTGGTCTTATTATTGAAAAACTAAAGGAAAAGAAATATTTTGAAAATACGGCAATTTTTTTCTTCGGGGATCATGGTGATTATACAACTGATTATGGTCTAACAGAAAAATGGCCCACAGGTTTTCAAGATTGCTTAATAAAAATTCCTCTAATTGTAAAAATTCCTGGAATCAATAATAACAATAAACCAATTCATAATTTGGTTGAAGCAATTGATTTATTTCCTACCATTTTAGAAATTGCAAATATAATTCCAGAATATACTCATTTCGGAAAGTCATTAATCCCACTTATCAAAAGAGAAAATACTGAACATCGAGACGCTGTTTTTGCTGAAGGTGGTTATTTACCAAGGGAACCTCAATGTTTTGAAACGAAGGTTCAATCACCAGATTTACCATTTCTTGGCATTTATTACGATAAAATTAGGATTTCTTATGATGATCCTACTACTGTAAGCCGAGCGGCAATGATAAGAACAAATGAATGGAAATATGTGGCCCGATCTGAAGGACAGGAAGAATTATATAATTTAATTATAGATCCTCAAGAACTTACTAATATAATTAATGACGCGAATTTTAAAGAAATAAGGGAAAATTTAAGGTATAGACTTTTAAAATGGTATATTGATACAAGTGATAATGCCCCAATGAAAAAAGAACGTGCTTTATAATATTATCTACAAGAAATCTATTAATTTAGATTTTATTGTAAATTAAGATTATCTAAAAAGAAGAAATTGAGATATTCACGCAAAGCTTAATTGATAGAGTTCTTTGTTTGCATCTAAATTGGTTCTTACATTTTTTACGAGATCTCTAAAATCATTAGTAAGCCTCATCATTTCATCATAGGCTGAATCTGCATGACCAGAAAGTGCTATTCTCCCAAATTCAGAATTCACAAGTTTTCGCAATTGTCTTTTTATTATAAATTTGGGTATCCAAGCTAGAGTTTTAAACTTTTTAGGCAGAATCGGTATGCTAAGCTCTTTTAAAGCTTTAAAATTTTCCCGAAACGCTATAAGAGATAAATCAAGTAACTCCTCCTCTTCACCTAATCTTTTATTATTCTTTCTTGCTGCATAACTTGCCATAGCTAATGGACTGATAAATGCCGCATGTGTCTTTAACCACGCATCTATATTTTCACTAATATCAACTTTTATACCTGAATTACTAAATGTATTTTTTATTTTCTCCAAACGGTCACTATAATTCCCATCAAGTTCACCAACATATAGAATAGCTTTATCTATATATGCAATAACAACTACATTCTCTTCCCGATATCCCCCTGGTCCACCAAATCCCAATAATATCCTATTTTTATTAATAACTTGTAAGTATTCATCTGCACTATTTACATTATTTCCTATGAAAATTATTGTGGGAACTTTTTTATTATTCTTTAGAATAGGTAATATTGAACTAATTTGCTGGCGTTGCATGATTACTAAAATTATATCATAATCATCTTCGGGATTTAATTGATCCGTGGCATCAATCTTAATTTGGAATTTTTCATGGATTATATCATCACGCAGAATTAATCCATTATCTTTTATTTGCTCTAATCGTTTACCTCGTGCTAAAATTGTGACATCGTTACCACCATATTTTAATTTATATGCAAATATACTACCAATAATTCCTGCTCCATAAACTAATATCTTAATAAATAATCACTTTATTTTTTAAAATCTATATTAATATAATTAGATTAAAGTTAATATTTAAATTTTAGCCCCGTCTAAAAATCAAAATTCTTTCTTCAAAAATTAGAGTGTATAAATATAATTATAAAAAAAAATGGTTGTTGAAATGATTATTTAATATTTTATTAAAATATATCTTAATATAAAAATCTCTATTAGAATAAAAAGGTAAACAGATTAATTTTAAACAAAGTCTTATAAAATAATTTATTGATAATAATATTATCACCTCAGTGAAAATGGAAGGTTGATAATTAAAAATGGAAGAAATATCGAACTAATAAAAAGGTTTTTAGGATTATAAAGAAAAAGAAAGGAAGAACATAAAAATTAATTTAACTGGGTGATTTTCATCTCAAATATTTTTAATTATTCTAATTTAATACCAAAATTAAGCTGATATATAAAGAAATTTCCAAATTTTTCTCGAATTTCTAAACCGGCTTCCTCAGCCCAGCGTATTTCAGTTTTTCTTCGAGGATAATCGGGATCTGGAAGTAGTTCACAGAGAGATACTAATCCATCATTTTTTAAAATTCGCTTGCAATCACGTAAAACTCTAATGGGATCTGGAATTTCAGGGAGACATGTATTAGCAAAGATCCTATCAACACTTTTGTCATCAAAGGGAAAGTTATAGGCATCTCCAACCATCGGAATAATGTTAGAGATTTCTTCCTTTTCAATTCGCTTTTTTAAAGATTCTATTACGGATTCTTGGATATCAAGGGCGTATACTTTTCCATTGGGTATAACTTTCTTTGCTACCGCTTTGGTATAAGATCCCTTACCCGGACCAATCTCAACGACTATCATTCCAGCTTCAAGATGCATTCGCTCAGCAATTACATTAGGTTTTTGTATGAATCTCCGCCAAGGATTATCAATTAAACGGGTTGCAAAAGCTGGAATTGGAAATTTATGATATCTACGAATAATTCTTAAAATTATCATCACAAATACGAAAAATATTAAAAAAATAATCATAATAATCAAGAAAACCCATTTAAATAAAAGCCATAAATCAATCATCACATTCTTCACCAACCCAGATGATGTCTATTTTTTATTGGTTTTATATTTATTTTTATTTTCTCAATTTTAAACTATTTATCAAATCTAAAAAAATATATTTATTTAAGTTAAAACAGAGAATCTTCTATTAATAGTAGAGTTGATATAAATGAATACCGATCAAACATTAAAAGATTTGCAAAACATTGTAGGTAAAGAATTTGCAACCAATAGTCCCGAAGATCTTTATATTTATTCCCAAGACCCTGGAGCTTCTTTACCTCGCTCCGTTGATTTTGTTGTAATGCCTAAAACAACCGAGGAAGTTCAAAAAATTGTAAAATTAGCTAACGAGGAAAAAATACCTTTGGTACCCATGGGAGGTGGACTGACGCTTAGTGGATTAATCATTCCGGTAAAGGGTGGTATTGTATTAGATATGAAGAGAATGAATCAAATAATTGAAATAAATGAATTAAGCCGGTATGCTCTCATTGAACCTGGAGTTTCTACAGGACAATTGCTTGCATATTTAAATGAGCATCATCCTGATCTGCAACCTGCGATTCCTGATGCCCCTCCTTCTGCAACTATTGCTGGCAATGTATTAATTCATGGGTCAGGTTATTTATCACAGAAATATGGAGACCATGGTGCAATGGTTAATGGATTGGAAGTTGTTTTAGCAAGTGGTGAAGTGGCTAAACTTGGGTCTTGTGCAGTTTCCGATTATTGGTTTGCAAGAGGACCCATCCCTGATTTAGTAGGATTATTTCTAAGTTCATTTGGAACTATGGGAATCGTAACAAAACTTTCTGTTCAAATATTTCCAAAACCGAAATTTAGGAAAATAGTGTTTGGATTGATGAAAGATGAAGAAAATATTCCAAAACTTCTACTGGAAATTACAACCAAAGATTTTATAGAGGATGTACTCCTTGGTAAACAAGATAAGCCCGAGTGGATGAAAGGATATATATTTTTTATGGTCTATATTACGGGAGATAATCAAGAAGATATTGATGCTAAATTAAAGGTTCTTAAAAAAACATATCGGGAAAATGGAGCGAGATATATGAAGGCACCTCAAAAAATGATAGATCTTTATATGGAAAAACCAATATTTGCGGCTGGAGCTGCAGATTTTCGAAAAGGGGGTGGCTTCGAATATGTTGGTGCTAACATGCCTTTAGAAAAACTTCCTGAAGCATACCGAAGAGGTGCTGAAATTTCAAGAAAATATGGGATACCTCCAACATTAGGATCTAGACTTATTGGACAAACTCATAATATCGTAATGTTCTTTTCTTATTCATTCAATAGATCTGATCCAAACGATATGCAGAATGCAAGAAATGCACTTGAAGAAACAAATCATTTAGCATTAGAGCTTGGTGGCATTCCTTGGAAAGGAGAATTGGGTGCCCAGAAACTAACTCTTCAAAAAATGGATCCCAATTATAAGAAAATGTTTTTTAATATTCGCCAGATGTTAGATCCAAATGGTATTATGAATCCAGGAAATTGGAGTGAGGAGGAGAATTAAAATGGCTTTAGATGATGTTAAACATATAATACATAGATGTTTTAGGTGTGGATATTGTAAATTTACCCATTCTTATTCCGAATTTAATTGTCCCAGTTATAATAAGTATCGATTTGAGACATACAGCGCAGGTGGTCGGATGTGGCTTATTTTTGGTCTAATGAATAATGAACTTCAATGGAGTGATAATTTAGCTAATATTCTCTATGCATGTAGTACGTGTGGAAATTGCGTTGAAAATTGTCAATTTGTAAAATTCAATGAATTTTGGGTGGATATTATTGAAGCAGCCCGAGCCGAAGCGGTTAAAAACGGTTTTTGTCCTGAAAAGCAGAAAAATCTATTGGAACGCACTACGAACCCAGAAATGTTTAATCCTTACGCCGAACCAAATTCAGATAATGAGGAGTTAAAAAAGGAATATAATTTACCGGATAAAGCAGAATGGGTCTATTTTATAGGGTGCACATCAAATTATCGTCAAAAAAATTTAAGAGATTCTACTTTAAGATTTCTTAAAAAAGCAAAAATTGATTTTACCTTAATCGATGAACATTGTTGTTGCAGCCCAATTATAAGAACCGGACAAATTAGTCCCGTAAAGGATTTTATGAATTACAATGTTGAAAAAATTAAAGAAGCAGGAGCTACTAAAGTGATTACTTCTTGTGCTGGGTGTTATCGAACATTAAAGAATGATTTTAAGAAATTTGGAGTCGAATACGATTTTAAACTATATCATACAGTCGAATTAGTTAAACAAATTTTAGATGAGGGAAAACTAACGTTTAAATCAGAATACAACAAAACTGTCACTTATCATGATCCTTGTCATTTGGGTAGGCACTCTGGGATATATGAGATTCCGAGGGAAGTTTATAAGAAGATTCCTGGGATTAATTTTGTTGAAATGAAGAGAAACAGAGAAAACGCATATTGTTGCGGAGCAGGAGGAGGCGTTAAAATTGGATATCCAGATTGGTCTGTAGAAATATCGAAGGAAAGATTAGAAGAAGCTAAAGAAACGGGAGCTACAGTTGTGTCTTCAACTTGTCCATTTTGCAGAACGAATTTATCTGATGCAAATGATAAGTTCAATATGGGTTTTGAGGTAATAGATTTAATAGAGATTCTGGATAAGTTAGATCTGGAAATAACTTAAACTTAAGTATTTTTTTTTGTTTTTTATTTAAACTTATTAAAAAATCTAAGTTTTATAGACTAATTCTTTATTAACAATTTTTTTAAAATTATTTATCGGTACTTGACTAAATAATCATATATAACGATACTTTATGAAGATATGCTTAACTTAGATTTAATCAATAGGCATATTAACTGAAGTATTTAATCATTTTTTCCTTTTCTAATAATCATTTTCTCCTTTTCGAATAATCATTTTTTCCTTTTCGAATTCACTTGTTTCACTTATTTTTATAATAAAAACTTGGAATTCGCCTAATTCAGTTGGTATGTCTTGAATATTCGTCATATTATCTTCCACATATATGGCTATTCCGATAATATAATTATTTTCGTCCCGTGCAATCCCCGCTCCTACAACACCATCAATATTTAATAAATCATCCTCGTTTTCATGGAGAATCTCTATTATCTTTATATCTGTGGGGTATATATTAAGACTAAATAAAAAAAATAAACTAAAACTAAATAATAAAATCAAACCAATCCCAGTGATTATTAAATATTTTTTTGCCACGCGATTAAAAGCGCACATAATTATATTTAAATTTTATGCAAACCTAAAGAAATTAATAATTTTCCTTTTCTGAAGGTTCTTTCTCTTTGTTTATTCTCTTAAGGTTGGATGGGATTAAATTCGAATTGGTTCGAGAATTTTTTAGCAGGACAGAGAAATAAAAATAATGAGGAATTAGATAAAGCATTCAAATGCTTTAAGAAAGCTCTTGAATTGAATCAAAGTTCTAAATTTACAATTTATAAGAGTGAAAAATTAAAGAGATATAATGAAAGAATCGAAGAAAAAGATTTGGAGAAATAATTAGGTTAACTTTTGATAATTTTTTTCATTTTATAAGTGAAGAATGGCTTTTAGTTTTATGTATGTGGATAATGGTCCCTAAAATTAAAAAAATGAGAAAAATTGGCGTTAGTAAGATTATTGCATCAAAACTTCCAGGCCACCATAATTTGAAACTCCACCGAAACATTGCAAAATCAAGGGGATAAAGCCAGTTTATCCCTCCTGCCCACGGCCACATGAATGAATCAAGAAAAAGATGGAATAGACCTCCAATAAAAAGCAGGAAAAAAGGGCTCTTTATTTTTGTCTGCCACATTGATTGAAGTTTAAGTAGTTTAAATTTGAGTCCACTTTTATTTGAATTAAGTTGATGTTTTATTAACCCAGATTCTAAAGGTTTGAGAGATTCTTCGAAAAAAACGGAAACAAAACTCGCAAGAGCAAGAACTCCTATGATAGAATGAGAAGATTCATTTATTGGGTAACTAATAAATTCTGAGAGTAAATCCAGATTAAAAAAATCGGTTATAATAAGAAATCTCACGAAATCTGGCATTAAATTACCGATTAGGAAAATTATCCTTTTTTCACCTTTAATTCCTAATATGAAAGATAATATTGTCCCAAACATTAAATGTGCAATCCAATCAGGTAACTTAAAAACCTCCTTTCGATTTCTTTTCTCTTCGATGAATCAATTTTAATTTTTTAAAATCTATTTTGAAGTAATAAAAAATCAACGGTATTATTACTGCTAATCCCCCTAATGAAAGGATAATTGTACGTATACTATATATCTCCATAATATCTAAGCCAATAACAACATCCTCGGAATTAAGAAGCGATATCCCCTTAATACAATAAGTATTTCCTATCTTTATATTTGTGCTACTAAATTTCTCGTGTCTTGACCAATTATGAAATTGAATAATGATTTGAATTTCATAAAAATCGTCTCTAAATACAATGGATAGAAGATCAATTGATTCATTATAATTATAGTCGCTTATCTCTTGATTTATTACGATTTGTTCATTCTCTACTATACTTGCTCCATTGTAGAGCTCGTAAAGATCAATACAATAAGGGTCTTCATTCAATTTAGTGGGAATTGGAGGATATAAAAATCCTAAAAATCCTAAAAAAATTGATCCAATAAATATGATTCCAAAAATTAAAATCCTTTTTATTGTCTTTTTATTGTTCATCTATTGGTAATCGCTTTATTTACATAATAGTTTGTATATTTTTAATATTTGTTTGATATTTTTATTTTTTCAATTTAAAAAAAATCCTTAAACCTACAGTTTCTTAAATGGGGAAATTTATTCCTCAATCCTTTATAATCAAAATTCACACTTTTTTATTAGAAACATATTAGTAGGTTTAAAAGTATGAAAAAAAATAAAATGATTTTATTTGGGGGATTAATGTTTTTAATAATCTTTTCCATCAATAGTACCCAAAATGTGATAGCAGATAACCAGAATACACTTGAAGTCAATGGAGACTCAACGCAGATCCATTTAATGGCTCATAACAGAGTTAATTATCGCTTTCGACAGAGAACACAATTAAGAATCAATTGTTCGGCTAATCTCGATTTAAATATATCGTGTGATGCCTTAAATATAGGGAATAAGATATTTGAGATTGAAATTAATTCAACTAAAGATCTTAAAATGAATATGACATGTACTGAGGAACAAGCCGAACTTGGACTTTTAAATGGAGAAATACATCAAAACAGAAATCGGAATAGATTTCGGTATCAAGCAGGGTTTGTTGTAGCTTTACAAAGTAATGGAAGCATTCAAGCGAAATTAAAATTGCAAGCTGAAAATGAATATAAACACGGCACTTGGGCTTATTATGATGAGGATTTAGAAGCGTGGATTCCGGTAGAGACTGTTCTTGAAGATGGGTTTTTAGTGACTGAAACAAACCATTTTTCAACATGGACCATAATAAATCTTGAACAAGATTTCACAATTGCATTGATTATCGGATTAGGAATTGTTGCGGTTTTAGCTATAACAGGATTAATCATATGGAAAAAGAAAAGAAAGTAAAACTAAGAAAATCTATATTAAATAATTTTTTTTTTTAATTTATTCTGAATTTTTTATGAACTATTAAAAAAATATTGATTAAAAACAAAATGGACTAATATGGTTGGAAAACATTCCCAAAATCTTAAATCACGGGAGAAAGTTATAAAAATCACTTTTTTAATTATATTTTTCATTTTAATTCAAATCAATCTATTAATACTTCCAACTTTAGCTAAAAAGAAAAACATTACAGGCTTCTCAACTCATGATTTTCTCAATCCTAATGAATCAAATACTTATTATTTTTCAAATGGGATTCAATTTGGAATTAACACAAATGTCAGTATAGATTTCGATATCCAATATGATAATAAAATTCAAAATCGGGAGATCTATATAAAGATAAATAATGATCAATCAATATCGTTGCAAATAAATACAAAGACTAATATGATGAATTTTGGATTATCTAAACAACCAGGTAATCCTAATTATAAAAATAATCGGTTTGAATATCGGTTTAATTGTATATACCAATTCATTTCAAATGATTCAATCCAAAATTTAACTATTCAATTTAATAAGACCTCAAATTTTGAATTAGATCCAAATAAAACATATTTTATCGCAGTTTTTGAGTTAAATAATGAATCTTGGCAGATTATTCCAACAGAAGAATTATTTAATGAATCATCTTCTGAGAGTTATTTAGAAACAACTATTCTAAATCTTGAAGGAAATACTGAATATTATTTTACACTTTATGAAGTTTCCGTTTCTTCAGATGTTTGGACATGGATCTTAATTATCCTTATCATTGTAGTTATAGCTACATTAGGTTTAGCTATCACAAAAACAGATTATTTCAATTACTTAAAAAATAGATCAACTAATATTGATAAAGGAGCTCATCGATTAACCATAGAAGAAGTCTTAGAAAATGAAAATCGAAATAAAATAATAGATCTAATCTTGTCTAACCCAGGTGTTCATTTTAATGAATTACTACGACAAACTGGAATTGCTGCAGGAAATTTGGTTTGGCATTTAGATATCTTAGAAACTTATAAAATTATTGGAAAAAAAAGAATTGGAAATTATATTGCATATTTTCCATATTATGATAAAAATCCTATTAGCAACATTGATTTAAAACTCCAAAAGAGTAAATTTACACTAGAGATTCTAGAAATGATTGAAAGAAATCCTGGAATATATAATAATTTGATCACAAAAAAATTTCGAGTTGATCATAAAACAATACATTACCATTTAAGAAAACTGTTCGATTTGGGGATTATATATTCAAAAAAAATTGGAAGGAAAAAACAACTATTTCCAAATTTGGATTCAGAATATTATAATTCAAAATAAGTTCTATTCATTTTTTATAAGAAATAAATGGAAGAAATTTTAATTTAGTCTATTAAATTTTTATCCTCTAAAATCTCCACTTTAACTTGAAATCTTGGTCTAAACTTTTTTTTGAATATAGATTTCATAATTCTAATATTTTAAGGAATTCTAGGTTATACAATCTAATAATTATTTTTAAAAATTTTGGATTATTGTAAAACCTAATGCAAAAAGAAAAAAATAATAGTTCTAATGGGTTTCAAGGGTCTTTTGAAAAGTTAAAAAGAATTAAATATCCAAATTTAATCCCTTTATGGATAGCAATTTTTATCGATATTCTTGGATTTTCGATATTAATTCCATTTTTACCAATTTTCGTAGAAGTATATGAAACTAATGAATTTATTATTGGCCTCCTCTTGGCAACAAATGCGATGTTTTCTTTTTTTTTTGCAATCATTTTGGGAAAATTAAGTGATAAATTTGGACGAAGACCATTATTAATAATTTCTCAGATTGGAACAATGGTTGGCTTTTTAATGCTTGCTTTTTCAACATCCTTAGAAATGCTTTTTCTTTCACGCATTGTTGATGGAATTTTCGGAGGGAATTTTCCAATTGCTAAAGCTATTATTAGCGATAGCGTGCCTCCGAAAGATAGACCGATTCAAATGACAAATGTAGGAGTATGTCATGTTTTATCTTCACTTATTGGGCCAGGTTTAGGGGGTATATTATCAATATGGGGTATCATGCCGTCTGGATTAATTGCTGCGGGATTATCGCTATTCACAATTATTATAACTCTCTTTTTATTAAAAGAAACTTGGCCAAAACATAATCGAGTGAAAAAAGACAAAGAGAAAATAGAAATTAAAATTAGAAATAATAAAACTGCAATGTTTTTATTAACTCAATGGAGTTTTCATACGATCTCTTTCATTATATATGTATCTACCTTTTCATTATTTGCAGCAAGTGTTCTTGGTTTAGATGGATTTCAGATCGGTATGTTATTGATGATCTCAGGTATATTTAGAGCAATTATTAGATTTACTCTTTTTAAGCCTACCCTAAATAAATTAGGTCTTAACAAAATGTTAAAACTTGGTTTAGGTATGTTTACTGTTATATTTTTTCTTATTGGATTTACTCAATATTGGCAACAAGCTATGGTTTTATTACTATTTGTTAGTTTTGCAGCTTCTTGCACTAGGGGTAATCTCAGTAGTAAAATAACTCAATCGGTAACTCCTAAAGAACAAGGAAAAATAAATGGTTATTCCTCTGCTTTGGATAGTTTTGCTCAAATGATAGGACCTTTACTTGGTGGTTTTGTATTATATGCGTTTGAACCTTATTGGTTGGGAATTGCTATGTCCATATTCTCTCTTGTTGCATTTTTCATGGCATTTAAAAAATTAAACCTTGAAAAAACCAAGTAAAGTAAAATTAATAAAAAAAAAGACTATAGTTGAAGATCTTTATCTTCTAAAATCTCAACTGTTATATCCGGATTTTTACTTTGCATTATTACCTTAAATTGGTTTAAATCTTTACCCCAATTATGCATGGGAATCACGATTTTCGGGTTAATATCACATGCAGCATCAGTTGACTCGTCAAAATCCATTGTATATGTACCACCGCATGGAATCATCGCAACATCAATATCTTTTAAGTCCTTCATTTCTGGAATTCGTTCTGTATCTCCGGCGTGATAAATTCTTTTTCCTTCTGTTTCAATTATTATACCTGCCCAACCCCTATTTTTTGGATGAGTATTCTTTTTGATTGTATATGCGGGAACAAGTTGTATCTTAAAATCTTCTACCTCAAAAATTACTCCTAATTTTAAACCTTTGCCATTGAATTTTGTTAAATTATCTGATTCACTTTCTGGTCCAAGTAAAATAGTAGAATCTTTTGATATTTCTCCAATCGATGAACTATCCATATGATCTCCATGAGAATGACTTGAAATGATAACATCTGCCTTTTCTAAGCCAGTAGGAATTTCATAAGGATCTAAATATATAATCTTATCAGATTCTGTTATAATTTGAAAACATGCATGGGATATCCATTTTATCTTCATAATTACAATTTATAATTCTGATATTTAATAATTATGGATTTTTCGAAAAAGAATCTTTTTTATAGGTTTTACTAATCTATTTCTTTTTTCATCGAAGTATAATACATAATTTTTACCTAATATTCTTTCCAAAGGAGAGTGAAATCTGGGATTCTTTTCTTTTATAAAAAATTTGCTTGGGTTTTTAATTGGGGTTTCAAAAATTTAATATTTTATATATTTTAATATTGAAAAACTTTATAAATATTTTTAAAAACTATGGATTATTGTAGAATTAAAGAACATGGAGTTTCCGAGAGTAAATCTACATATTCATTCTAATTTTTCAGATGGGGCAAATTCAATTGAAGAAATTGTATTAGAGTCTTTGAAATTAGGATTAGATTATATTGCAATTACAGATCATTTTACAAATACTTGGAAGGCAAATATTATTAAAACCTTAAATAGTAGGAGAAAAATTTCAAGGTATTTGGATGAAATTTCAGAGTATCAAGAATTCTTAAGGTCAAAAAAATTACCTCTGAAATTGTTGAGTGGTGTTGAAATTGATTTAAGAAGCTCGATCGATTATATAAAGAATAATATTGAGATTGATAAATTCCAATTGATTTTATTTGAGTATCTTCAAAATATGAAAGATGCTGTTAAAATTGAAAGGATAATTAAATATTGGAAGGTCTCAATTGACTCTAAGTCCGATTTTCCGATTATAGGATTAGCACATTTTGATCCAGGATATTTAATTTATAATTATTTAGAAGATTTGATTGAATTTCTGAAGGAATATGATATTTATTTTGAGTTTAACTATAGTTATTCTCAATATTATTCATCCGAATATCGATTATTTTTTGACAAATTAAAAGAACATAAAATTCCTGTAGGTATTGGTTCAGACTCTCATTCTTTACCTTATCTTGCTAATATTAAGGAACCCCTTGAAAAAATTATCCAGTATAATTTAGAGGATAATTTTCAATTATTAATTTTAAAATTAAGAGAATTGAAATAAAAGATTGATTTGCAATTACTGATTGTTTTAAATTCAAAAAATCTGGCAAAATTCTCTTGTTCTCAATCAATATAGAAATTTAAAGTTTGAAGGCCAGTGTGGAAAATGTGTATATAAAACAATTTGTGGGGGTTGTCGAGCCAAAGTTTTTCTCGCCACTAACTCTTATACCAAATCTGATCCAACTTGCATATTAAATAATCATTAAATGACTAAGATAAAATTATAAAATTTTTAAAAATCTTATCTTTTGGCTGGAGACGCATAGCAATAATCGCAGTTATGAATACACTTAAAAATACCTGTATATCCTCCTATATCTTTTGACTTATAACACCCACAATCTTTTCTTTGTCCGGTGTCTTTAAGTAATGGTATCTCTTCTTTAACAATTTTTCGGATTTTTATTGCATCAATACAATGTGCTTGTTTTATCCCATCGATTTTCAGTAAATCCGGCTGACAGCAAGCCATCATTTTCATTTGGAACTTATCACATACTTTTTTTAATTTTCTGAGAGTTTCTTGTTTCTTTTTAAAAGAGAGTTCGAGAGGTATATTTCCTCTTGCTAACATTCGCTTTTTTACCTTTGGATAAATATTTGCGAAACTAAATATCATTTCTTTTACTCCAAAACTTGCAATATTTTCTATAATATAATCAAATTGTTGCAAATTATGTTTAACTACATTTGAATCCATTGATTTATAAAATATTATTGGATCATACCTGAAATTGACCGCAAGAGTTCCGAATTCATTGACCAGCCACTCAAATTGCTTAAACCTTTCTTTTAAAGATACCTTTAGATTTGCTTCTAACTCTGAGGGTGTATTAATTGTGAATTGAAAATAGTGCCCTTTATAGGATTTGAATAATTGATTGTAGGTTTTATAGTATTCTATCCAATTTTTAAAATTTTTACTCCACCAGACCCAGCATTTTACATCTGTTGGTTGTAATGAGACTCGATAAACTTGTTTTCGATTGAAAGGATTAACAACATCAACATATCCTTTCTTAATCTTGTCAATAACCCAATCCATAAGGAAAGCAGGGATATCTGTTCTTCGGGAACAAGAAATGATTGGAGATTTAACTAATTTAGGGATAATTGTATTTTTAGCCATGTTTTTATATAATTAAAATCAAATCAAAATTAATTAATTTTTATAAATTAAAAGATGGTCAATGTAATAGAGGATAAATTAATAATTCGGAAGGCGGCTTCAAAAGAAGAACTTGAGGAATTATATGATTTAAGATGGAAATTATTAAGAAAACCATGGAATCAACCAAAAGGATCCGAAAGAGATGAAAAAGAAGATGAATCTTATTCATTCATTGCAATTTTAGATGACAAAATTGTTGGAACAGCACGTCTTCATAAAAATAATGAAAAAGAGGGGCAAATAAGATATTTAGCAGTAGAAAAAGAATATCAAAAAATGGGTATTGGAAAAAATTTAATGAAAAATATTGAAATGCATGCAATAAATCTTGGATTAGAATCTATTATATTAAACGCTAGAAAAACAGCGGAAATTTTTTTTGATAAACTCGATTATAAAGTAATTAGAAAAGGTCATACGCTTTTTAACGAAATTGAACATTTTGTAATGAGAAAAAGTTTAATCAATGCAAATTAATCCAAAGTTTTATATTGAGTTTATATCAAGAGAATATTATTATAAATATTATTTTAAAAATAAAATCATAAATAATATTGTTTTATTAAATTATCACAATTTTTAGGTGAAAATAAAAATGGTACTGAAAAGTCCAGAAGAATATTTTGAAAGCATTAAGAGACCTGTTAATTTGTACATGTTTGGGGAGAAAATTAAAGAATTCTGGAAACATCCGATAATAATCCCTTCAATTAATTCAGTAAAGAAGATTTATGAATTAGCTCAAATTGATGAATATAAAGATTTAATGACAACAACTTCCCATTTAACAGGTGAGACAATAAATCGATTCACTCATATCCATCAATCAGTAGACGACCTGATAAAAAAAGTAAAAATGCAGAGATTGATGGGGCAAAAAACGGCTTGTTGTTTCCAACGTTGTGTAGGATTTGATACCGCCAATGCATTATATAGTGTAACTTATGAAATGGATAAGGAATATGGAACAAATTATCATGACCGATTCAAGAAGTATTGGATCGAGGTTCAAAATCAAGATTTGACCGTTGACGGCGCAATGACGGATACAAAGGGAGATCGGAGTAAAAGACCGAATAAACAAACAGACCCGGATGTATATTTACATATTGTGGATGAGAATGATGATGGAGTTGTAGTAAGGGGTGCAAAAATTCATCAGACAGGATTTTTAAACTCACATAGAGCCATCGTTATGCCAACTTTATCTTTACGACCCGGTGAAGAGGATTATGCTGTTAGTTTTGGGGTTGATACAAATGAAAAGGGAATAACATTAATATATGGAAGGCAATCAGGTGATACTCGTAAAATGGAGAATGGAAAATTAGATATTGGAAATTATAAATATGGTGGTCAAGAAATATTTGTAATTTTTGACGATGTATTTATTCCAAATGAACGAATTTTTATGAAGAGAGAGATTAAATTCTCGGGAGAATTAGTCAATCGTTTTGCCGGATTTCATCGTCAATCATATGGTGGTTGCAAAGTAGGTGTAGGAGATGTTCTTATTGGTGCCTCAGCTTTAATTACAGAATATAATGGAGTAGAAAAAACCAGTCATATACAAGATAAATTAGTAGAGATGGTGCATTTAAATGAAACTCTTTTTAGTTGTGGAATTGCATGCAGTTCATTAGGATTTCAAAGAGAAGCTGGAAATTATGAAATGGATATGCTTTTAGCAAATGTATGCAAACTAAATGTTACCCGGTTTCCATATGAAATTGGTAGAATTGCTGAGGACCTAGCTGGAGGGTTAATATGTACGCTTCCTTCTGAAGCAGATTTTAAATCTGAAGAAATTGGCTCCTTATTAAAAAAATATCTCACCACTTGTAATGAAATTTCTGTTGAAGATCGGTATAAAGTCTTTCGCTTTATAGAGAATTTATCTATGGGTGTTGCTTCCGTGAGTTATAGAACAGAGTCAATGCATGGAGCTGGCTCTCCTCAAGCACAGAGAATAATGATAAGAAGACAAGCAGATTTAGAAAGTAAAAAAAAACTAATTAAGGAGATTCTAGATATTAAGTAAAAATCATTATTAATGATAGAGCTTTAAATTCTATATTCTTTATTATTTTTAAAAAAAACATTAGATTGGTTAAGATTATGATTCCTTCTATTGAATGGGTTGAAAATAAAGTCAAAATGATCGACCAAACAATTCTACCGCACAAACTTAAATTTTTAGAATTTAAAGATTTCAGAGATGTTGCGAATGCTATAAAAATAATGAATATAAGGGGTGCTCCTGCTATAGGTGTCGCAGCAGCCATGGGAATGGCCCTAGCTTCTATTGAATTTAAAAATAAAAATAAAGAAGAGTTTCTGAGCTCATTAAAAGAAGCAGGAGAATTAATAAAACAGACAAGACCTACGGCAGTTAACTTATTTTGGGCAGTAAATCGGATTTTAAATAAAATTAAGGGAGTTAATAAAAAACCCGGTGAGCTTTCTGAAATCATAATAGATGAAGCAAAAAAAATGTGGCAGGAAGATATTGACACCAACAAAAGTATCGGTAAACATGGAGCAGAATTACTCAATGATGGAGATACAGTTCAGACACACTGTAATGCAGGTTCCCTTGCAACAGTTCAATATGGTACTGCACTAGCTCCAGTAAGAGTTGCTATTGAACAAGGTAAAAAAATTTCAGTGGTTGCTGACGAAACCAGACCGAGATTACAAGGTGCTCGATTAACTGCTTTTGAATTGCAATATGATAAAATTCCTGTAAGCGTTATTTCCGATGGTTCCTCAGGTTTAATGATGAAATTAGGAAAAATCCAAAAAGTCATAGTAGGAGCAGATCGAATTACATCAGATGGCGTTTTTAATAAAATTGGGACATATATGGTCGCTTTGGCTGCTCAAGATAATAAAATCCCATTTTATGTAGCAGCTCCCGTATCAACTTTATCAATGAGCGAATCATTTGAAGATGTTAAAATTGAACAACGAGATTCTAAAGAAGTAAGTCATGTGTTAGGAAAAGTTCAAATTGTTCCAGAAGGGGTTAATTGTATTAATTATGCTTTTGATTTTACACCATTTGAATTAGTTTCGGCAGTAATTACTGAGGACGGTGTCTTTCCACCTAAAGATTTGGTGGAAAAATATACCTAAACTGAGATGAAAGTAAACTTTTAAGTATATCATCATTGAAATGACTAAGTGATTTAGATAACAAAATGCGAAGTATTAATCTACATCCAAAGAAACCCAAAATTTTTTAACATTATTATTAAATAATATATTTAATGGAATTAACTTATAAAAATGCACATCGAATATCATCTGGAATAACGTTTATCATTAGTATAATCTGGTGGAGTATTTTTGAATTATTTCTTAGTTTAGATACAAATAGTTTCATTATATGTGGAACCCTTACACTATTGGGTATTTTTATGTTTATAATAGAATCAGTTCGTGATGACGAACCAGAAAGACCTAATAAATTTGAAGTAATTATTACTTATTTATTAGGAATAATTTTGCTTGTAATTTGTCTTCTATTTAAGTTCCTTTATTATCTTTTTGTCCCCCTTATTTTCTTGAGTGCCGCACTAGTATTCCATTTTTCATTCATTGCTTTAAAAAAACAGGGGGGCAAGAGAATATATCAACATAATGAATTGGAGCATGTTGATTGTGAGAAAATTTAAATGATTAGTAAGGAGTTTACCCTAATTACTGAGGAAATTGTCTAATTCTCTCTTAAAGTCATACAGGGTTTTAATTCTACTAATATTATTTCTAAATATTGTTGCATTTTTCATAAATTTGGATAACCATAAAGAATTTCTTTTTAATTCAACAAATTTAAAATCATCATAAGGATAATTAATCCCGGAAAGAAAGCTATCAATACAATTTTCATAGATTTCAATCATTTTTTTTAATAAATCCTTGTGAACTCTATAAGTTTCTTTCTCTCCCGTTTTTAAATATGTTTCAATAGCCGAAAAAATTTGTGGATTCCCCATGGACCCTCTTCCAATCATTATTGCATCAACTCCTGTATAATCTAACATTTTTTTGGCAGACTCCGGATCAAATATATCTCCATTGCCAACAACAGGAATTGATAACGATTCTTTTAATTTTTTTATTGTCTCTAATTCTACAGTTGTACTTTGAAATCGCTTTGTTACAGTTCTCCCATGTAATGTAATAAATTCAAGACCTAAATCTTCTGCTATCTTCCCTATCTTCAAATAAACATTAGGTTTATAAAATCCCGTTCTCATTTTTAATGAAACTGGTTTATTTGAATATTTTATTATCGTATTTAAAATTGCTTTTAATAAATCAATGTCCTTTAATAGATAACCTCCCTCTTTTGAATTAATAGCTCTTCTGGAAGGGCATCCTGCATTAAAATCCAAAATATTAAAATCATAACTGTTAAGAAAATCAACACTAATTTTAACTGATTCGGTATCAGGACCTATTAATTGGACACTAATTGGTTTTTCTTTTTCAATTTTAAAGAGTTCATGCTCAATGGAGTCTGACTTGCCTGCAAACCTTTTTGAATATAACATGGGTACTGAAACCAATCCGATGGCTCCAAAATGGCGGCAAAACCTTCTATAAGGCCCTGTTGAAATATTTAATAAAGGTGCCAAAATTAAATTATTTTCGAGTTTTAATTTACCTAATTGCATTTACATGAATATTAACAGTTTTTAATTATATTTCATTTAATATTAAAAAAGATTTAATAGTTTTCCTTCTTGATTAATTAATATGTATGAGTTTCCGAAAAAACTAAAATCTCTCAAATACCATGAAAATCAATCCTTTGCTTTACATAAAAATCTAATTTTATTACATAATAAATCGAGAATTCGCAAGTTAATAACGGATCTGCAAATCTTGTTTAAAGAAAGGGTTGGAATTCCTTTAGATGCCACTGCTATTAGAGATAATTATCTTAAAAAGGAATATTCTGATAAATATTTAATTTTACTATGTGCCGAATTAGAAAAAGAAAAGGAATTAGATATAATAATTGAAAAATATGAAAAAATTCAATTAAAAAGTGGAGCCTACAAAATAGAAGTGACTAAAGAATTCACTCTACTGAAAGCAATTGATTTTAAGGGTTTTGAAAGGGGAATTAATACATTAAAAATTATTTTAGAGCAAACCTTCTCTAACTATTTTAAAGAAAATGAATTTGAAAAGTATATACAAATTCCTTCGTTATCAATTTTAGATGAGATATAGAATGATTTAAATCATTTCCATAAAAAAAATAATTAAAAAATATAATAGAAAAAAAATCACTTATTTTGGGATAAATTTCCAAGGATCTTGTTTAACTAAATTCCAGGATTTTTCTGCGTAATCGTTTATCATTCTGTGAGTATTGAAATACGCAGCAAGTGCAATGCTATTTTTCATCCGCCAAAGCCACTCATCTTGGTCCATGTAAGTGGGAATAATCTCATTTTCTAATACCGTGTAAAGTGATTCAGCATCTTTATTCCAATCATTTTTTATCGCGTCGGGATCCGAATCATCTGGACCGATTGCCCATCCAGCCAACCGATTCTTTTTGTATCCTTCAAGCCACCACCCATCTAAAACACTAAAGTTCAACGCACCATTTAAGGCTGCTTTCATTCCACTAGTACCTGAAGCTTCTCTATATCTCTCAGGGCAATTCAGCCAAACATCAACTCCCGCCGTTATTAAATGAGATAAATCCATATTATAATTTTCCATTAAGACAACTTTTACTCCATAATTATCAAACAAATAAATACTGTTGTCATATATCTTTTTAATAAAATCCTTACCCATTTGATCCTTTGGATGAGCTTTCCCAGCAAAAATAAATTGAACTTTACCCTTACAGATTTTTCCTAATCGATCGATATCATGAAATGGTAAAGTGGCTCTCTTGTAAGTCGCAAAACGACGAGCAAATCCAATTGTTATTAATTCTTCATCCAATAAATTCCAAGAATGGGCTTTTTGATAAGATATCAATTTAAATTTGTTTTCATTGTGTGCATCAAATAAGTCTAAATCTTCAAGTTCTATTGCATTCTGCAGAAAATCTGGCCTCATCTTCCATCGAGGCCACTTTTCTGTGAAGATCTCCTCAAATGAGTCTGAAACCCAATGAGGTAAATGAATGCCATTTGTAATATAATCAATTTTATATTGCGGCATCATCTTTTGTGCCACTTGACCATGCTTTTTAGAAACTCCATTAATATATCTAGAACAATTTGCTGCAAGAATTGTCATATTTAATTCATTTTTCCCTCCTAATTCTTTTATATTCCTTGGTAAATCATCTCTAAATACATCATTTACTAAATTATAGTTAAATTTATCATGCCCCGCAGGAACAGGTGTATGTGTTGTAAAAACGCATTTTTCTTTCACTTTATCTAAATTGCCATTAAATTCTTTCAATAATTCTAAAGTGATGAAAGCGGCATGCCCCTCGTTCATATGATATACTTGAAGGTTATCATAATTAAGCGACTTAAGTAATCGAATACCTCCAATCCCTAAAATCATCTCCTGAACAATTCTATTAAATCTACTGGTCGAATCATATAAAACATGTGTAAGATCTCTCTGCCACGGTTCATTCTCTTCTACATCAGTCTCAAGAAGCAAAATGGGAATAATATGACCACTTTGTCCTACTACATTATATTTCCAAGCAGAAATTACAATTTCTTTTCCTTGAATTTGGATCTTGATGGGATTCATTATCTTTTCGAATTCGTAATAAAAGTTCCATTTAATATCGTGCTCTAGTTGGTTTCCATCGTTATCGAATGCTTGATAGAAATAACCACTACTATAGCATAGACATACAGCAACCATAGGAATCTCTAAATCTGCTGCAGACCGAATGGTGTCACCAGCGAGAACGCCTAAACCACCGCTATAGGTGGGAATATTTGAGTCAATACCAATTTCCATGGAAAAATAGGCTACACTTATCTTTTTCTTTAACTCTTTTAAATCCATGATTTATACCATTTGTTTGTTCTTCATTATAAATAATTTATAAACATATTAATTTAAAATATTATTTCTAAAATTACTATTTTCTTAAATTATAATGATCTCAATGTCATAAATTGTGCAAAATACTCGTTAAAATCATTCGAATGCTAATTTACCTACAAATCTCTTAAAAAACTGATTAGATAAAAATATTGACAATTAAAAGAACTAAATTCTCTTAAATTTTTCTCTAATCCCATTAAAAACATTTAAATTTTTATTAAAAAAAATCAAAAATATCAATATCTAGATAAGGTAAAAATAAAACATTTAAAAAGTAAGAAAGAAAATAATTATATCAATAGAAAAATGATATTCTTCATTTATTTATTTTTAACCTAGAAAAAAGAGGGAAAAAAAATGAGTTATAAAAGTAAATTTTTAATGAAAAGCCGCGTAGATGAGTACTTTAGTAAATTAGGGATAAGAAGGGCTGGAGACGTCAAAGATGAAGTTATTAAATGGCTTGATAAACAAGTCGAAGCCAATATTCAACAAATTATTGATATACTACCAAAGAAATCGAAAGGGAAGTCAAAGGGAGAACTAAAAAGAAAAACAATTATGAAAGAAGATATAAAAGCATTGAAGGTATAGATCTTCCTTAATAATTTTATTTTAAAATTTAAATTGAATGTTTTTTTTTTAACATTTTCTTTTTTTTCTAAATATTAAGAAACTATTTTTTGTCATACTAAGATGATATTTATTTTTAAATATCTGATGAATTTTTATAATTTTAACGTATAACACGTGCTTTTCAAAAATTTATAAAAATTTAATAGGCATTTTACTTTAAATTAATTGAAGTTTGTTAGTAAGTTCAAATAATAAATAATGACTTAAAATTATTAAAATCTGGTATAATAGGATGAGTACATGGGAAAATAATAAAAAAGGAAAATACACATCAGAATATCTTGATTTACAAAAAGTCGCAGACCCAAGTAAATTGACGTTGGAACTAAGAAAATCTCAAAATGAATCTCTTTTATGGCTTTTGGCGGAATTGGATATCCAATTTAATAATATGGCACAACATATAAAAAGAGATAATATAACTGATTATAGGAATTTTGCTAAACAGTTGATTCCTTTTTTCCAGAAGCATGTAGAAAATAAAAATAAAGACATTGTTGATTTATGTAAAAAAGGTTTAGATTTAGTTTTTGAGAGATTTCCCAATTTAAAAAGTACTGAATAGATTTATGATTATTTTTTCAGATTCTACTATTTTTTTCAAGTTTAATTAATTTTCTTTTAAGATTTAATGATGATTCATCATTATTTGATCCCATAAATCCGCCAATATTCCTATTTTTGTTAATCACACGGTGGCAAGGAATTATTAATGGATATGGATTTTTACGCATTATATTCCCGACAGCTCTATATGCATTTGAGTTTAATTTAGAAGCCAATTCTGAATAGGAAATAGTTTCGCCATATTTCACCTTTAATAATTCTCTTATTACACTTGAAGCAAACTTTGTTTTAAAAGTTCTTTTATAATCAATTATTATTCCTAATTTCCGAATACTATCATACAGATTAACTCTTTCACCTTTTAGACATGAATTAATAATTTTAACCATATTTATTAACGAGGTATTATTAACACTTTGAAATTTTTCAACAATTAAATCATTCTCTGAAATAAAATTAGAAAGATTTCTACTATCTATCAAATTCACACTTTCAAGAAAAACTTTAGAATTTTTTAAACAATATAAGATAATAATGTTTTTTTCTAGCTCTGAAGAATAAAAGTAAAACCCTTTGGTCAGCATATTATTAAAAATAATAAAAATTATTTAATTCTTAAATAATCAAAAATAATTATAAGATTTAATTCTCACTAGCTTTAATAATTAATAACTCAAGTCGGAATGAATTTTAAAAATGTCTAAAGATATTAAAAATTTAATTGACTCAATAGAGGGTCAAGAAAAAGAAAGCGCTCAGGTTCAAGCAAAAATTGACCGGCTGACTGAAATAGTTGAAAAACAAAAAAATGTAATTTCAGATCAAAATGCAGTTATTGAGCAGCAAAAACAGAAAATTGATTCAATGTATGATGTCCCAGCAGATGTAATTGAACTGAAAGTATTGATTGGTGAACAAAGAGCTGAAATATCTGAGAAGTCCATTCAACTTGAACTTGCTAACGCAACAGTTGCAGAAGTACAAAAAGAAATGGAATTACTTAAAGAACAATTCAAACCTTTACAAGAGATGATGGAAGTTAAATCTGAAACTGTTGGAGATCTAAAAACTACAATTGCAGAGATCGACACAAAATTTAGATTTAAAGAAGAAGAAATTAATAATTTAAAAATTCGAGTCCAGGAATTAGAAACTGTAGAGAAAAATATTAAAGAAGGATATGACGAGCAGATTAAAACTATACGGGAAAAAGCTTTAACAGAGAAGATGGAGTTGGAAGATAAGGTTAAATCGTTAGAATCGCAGATTTTGGAAGATAAACTTTCCACAAAAGAGTCTATTTCAGCAAAAGAAACTGCTCTAAAATTATACGAGGATATGGTCAAAAAATATGATGATTTGATCACTAAATATGATAAACGCGATCAAGAAAATAAAGAGATGAAGGAAAAATTAAAACGACTGACAGACCAAATAACGGAATTAACTGATTTTAAAAATAATAATATTGAAGTTATTGAATTTTTTAATCGACTACAACCTCTTTTTGAAGAAGAAGCTCTTTTTAAGGCATTTATAATTGTCAGAGAAATAAAACACATTTCTTTGTCGGATTTGAAGAATGCATTGGGAATACCTACTGTAACTGTTCAAAATTACGTAGAAAAATTAATTGCCGCAAATATTTTTGAATATAACGATCTTGGAGAAGTAGTTTTAAAAATGGATTTTTTGGAAGAATAAATTTTTTTTCCTCCAATTTTAGATTTTGGCAAGATCCTTATATAAATTTGGGAGCGCTTTTTTGTAATCCCCATCCCGTACTTTCCCTAAAATTTCAGCAGCAATTTTTTTAAGAATTTCTCTATACTTATTGGTTTGCTCATCTCTACGTAATACTAATGCTACAACGTAATTCTCAATCTCTACAAAATTATCGCCAACGCCAGAGAAAAAGGACACAACTTTATTATTCTTTAGTGATATGGAAGCAAACCCAGGATTTAATGATTGATATCTGTGGGAGCTATAAACTTGAGTTAATAAATTATTGGTAATCTTTAGGCTCTCTGGATAAAAAGCTTCGCTGATTGGGCCGATCTCGTTATCCCATCTAATGATAATTATACCTATCGGAATCTTCTTCAACCTCAATTAAGTTTTAAGTGATTTTTAGATTTATGTTGTTATAAAAAATTGTAAATTTAATTTTTTTTCCATTATTTTTATAATTCTAATATCTTAATTTTGTTTAAAATATTTTTGCTATATTTTATTTAATAATTTACTAATTTGAATTTTCCAGATTAATCAAGTAGAAATTTAGGAATATTTTAACATTTTTTCAAGACTTTTTCTTGCTTTATTTGCAATATTATCTGGTACTGTAACTTTATGTTTATCATTATTCAAATTATTTAATAAATTAAATATTTTTTCTAAAGTAGAAAGTTTCATATCTCTACAAATAAAATTTTCGTTTATGGGATAAATTTTATTATTTGGAAAATCTTTTTGAACTCGTTGGACGAATCCAAGCTCTGTACCAATAATAAATTCATTTCCCTTTGAAGCATTTTTTTTAACATAATCATACATTCCCTTAGTGGAACCTATATGATCAGCAAGCTCTCTTACCTCCCTTTTACATTCTGGATGTACAGTGATTAATGCATTTGGATGTTCATTTTTAACTTTAATAACATCCAAATCTTTAATGACATTATGAACATAGCAAAATCCTTCATCTGGCAAATTAATGATATTTATCCCTGTTTTTTGTTTAACATAATCAGCAAGATTCTCATCTGGTCCAAATAAAACTTTCTTTGATTTAAATTCATTTTGTATTCCTTGTAATACCTTAATTGCATTTGAAGATGTACATACAACATCGGTTTCTGCTTTTGTTTCAGCCGAAGAATTAATATAAACAACTGCTGGCACTCCCGGATATTTTTCCTTATACGTATTTACTGTATTTCCATCAAGAAATGAAGCTAATGGACACCCAGCTCGTTTATCTGGCATTAGCACTCTTTTTCCGGGATTTAAAATGTAAGCCGTTTCTGCCATAAAAAGAACTCCGGCAAAAATAATATTTTTTGTATTGGTATGATCTCTAGCAATTTTTGAAAGTTCTAAAGAATCTCCTACAAAATCTGCGATCTCTTGAATTTCCAAGGTTTGATAATAATGAGCTAGAATTGTAACATCTTTCTCTTTTTTAATATTTAATATTGACTTTTGGATCTCTTGTATCTCTTGATTAGTCTGAATCATAATAATACATTTTAATAATCGAATCTTTCTTATTATAATTACAATTTCTACTAAATTTAAATGTAATAATTATAATTAAGTAAAGAATAATTGAATTCAATAAAATAATTGAGGTAAAAGAAATTGGCTTTACAAATTAATATTTTAAAACTCTTTCTTTTTTATCTTAAAGAACGATTAAAACATCCATTTTCTTTTAAAAGGAAAAGGTATAGCTTTTATTCAGAACCAGCTCTAAAGCTGGGGCTTTCAGATCATCCTCTCGACTATAGCAGAATTAAAATTTTAATTTAAAAAGAAAAAAAAATTTATTTTTAATTTTTTACTTTATATTTTTCCAACTTTATGATTTTGTATATGTCTTCAATTGGAGTAATTATTGTTATTACGATTATTACAGCCATTATATTTCTACAAAGATCATAGAATTCTGGTGTGACTCCTATATTAACCAAAGTATTTGTTGAATTATCCCAAATTAGAAAAGGAATTATGTCTGGTCGACTCCAAAGAATTACAACTAATGGTATTGAAGCTAATTTTACTCCAATCGTTATTATATGAATTATCTGATGGGTTTTTACTTTATAATTTCCAATAACTCCACGAGTTGTATCCAATCCTCCCTCTATTATTATTACCACTCCAAAAACACCAAGTATTAATAGAAATCCTGGATTCATCGAATTGACTAACCCTGGAATTGGATATGTAATAAGAAATACACCAATAATAATTACAACGATTCCTCCAATAATTTCACCAACGGGATGAATAAAAGGTTTTAAAGGTTTCCCAGTTCTGGAAGAGATAGGTAATCCCTTTTCTTGAGCGATTTCAAGCCGACGAGCCTCCTTCTTAAGTTCTCTTTCTGATTTGAAATCTTCAGGAAAATAACCTTCCATTGATAAAACTACAAAAATTATTGTCACTATTGTAAATGCAGAAAAAAATCCTGTGAAAAAACTGAAAAAATTTAAAGCCTCTGCTAAGTCACCAGTTATTATATTAAATACTGTAGAAAAAATACCAATTGCTATAATTACGAGAAATATTATTGTCAAAACCTTTGTATAAATTGGCCAAAGTTCCTCCGTTATGTAATATTTAGGCGTTCCTCGACGTTTATATTCCTTTGCTATGCTTTCTGGTGTTCCCATATGGGCTATTGCTAATCGTACCGAATCTTCAGTTGGTTGAGCCATACCTGATAACTCTTCAGCTTTTTCCCAAATGTGTTCCTCAAGTTCAGCTAAAATATCCTTAACTTCCTTCTTTTTTTCTTTTAACCATTCTGGTAATTTTTTCTTCACATTTTTTAAGAATTCTTTAACAATTGCTTCCATATATTGTCGACTCATTTTTTTAACCTCCTTTCTTTTAAATCTCTAATATTTAAACCACAGATCTCGCAAAAATTGAAATCCTCTTTAGAAATGTCAATTTTATTCGCACAATTTGGACAATAAATATAATCTTCTTTTAGATTAACATTCATATCCATCAATGGTGAAATAGATTCAGTTAGTTTAGAAAAAAAGCCATTAATATGATTGTAAATCTTAAGACCATTTTCAGTCATGAAATAATAATTTCTTGGTCTTCCACTAAATTCTCTCCGTTCCGATTTAATCAGTTTATCTCTTTCAAGTTTTCTCAAAAGAGGATAAAGGGTGCCCTCCTCAATAACTAACATATCATTTGTTTGTTCTTCTAATTCTTTAAGAATTTTGTAACCATACATTCCTTCATCTCCTGCTTGATTAATAATGGATAATATGCATAATGTACTAATGCCACGATTTATTTCAGATTCAAATTTTTCAACGAAATTTCTAAATTCTCTTGATGCAATTAAAGCTGTTGGACCTAATTCTTTTACTCGTTTTATAATTTTTCTCATCTCTGTGTGTTTTTATTTTTTTATTTTATTTTAGTATTTTTTTTATATTATTTATCCAATACTATGAGTGGTATAGTATTGCTCATTTATAAAGGTTTAGGAGACCAAATTTTTATTAATTATTTAGTTTTTTATTTAAGGTAACATTTAGATTTTGAAAGGATCTCTTTCACTTCTTTCTCAGGTACATCATACCAATATTTATATGCATTTGCAACGGCAAAATGCCATGTATTCGGTATATTAGGACAAAATAGATCATCAACCTCATTTATTATTAATTTCTCTGCACTTTTCGATGCTGTTGGTACGGGAACATAAATGGACGCTGGATTATACTTCTTCAACATTTTTATAGCAGCTAACATTGTAAAACCAGAAGCTAATCCATCATCAATAATAAAAAGTGTTTTATTTTTAATATGAGAATATCTATTTTCTAAATCTAAATAAATATTATAAAACTCTAACCTTTTTTGAATCTCTTGTTTAGTTATTTCTATTGATTTATTTATTTCTACTTCACTTAATCCTAAATGAGATAACAAATAATCATTTAATAGGACAGTTCCATCCGTTGTAACCGAACCAAATCCTGCCTCTGGATTATATGGTATCTTAACTTTTCTTACAATTAATAAATCATATGATATATTGAATTCACTACAAAATCCTTCAGCAACCGGTACTCCGCCATTTGGAATACAAAAACAAAAATAATTCTTGGAATTTTCTCCAATTGAATCGTGTAATTCTGGATTTAACTTTTCTATGAATTTCGTTAAAATAATTCCCGCTTCAAAACGGGATTCATATCTTTCAAACATCAATTTACTAACATAAATATTAATTCTTACCTAAAAAAATCTTAAGATATCGAAAATAATTAATAAAAATTAAGAGTGTTTAATTAATTCAAAATATAATCAACCGATTTTTTTGATGATAAGAATATTAAGGTAAAGAATTAATGGAAATTCTGCTAAAAAATGGATGGATAATTGACGGAACTGGTTCTTCAAGGTATAAATCCGATATTGCAATAAAAGATAATAAAATTCTAAAGATTGGTGCAAATTTGGAGGGAAATGGATATGATATAATTGATGTTTCAAATAAAATAATTGCACCTGGATTTATTGACATGCATTCTCATGCTGATTTAACTATATTAGAAGTAAATAAAGCAGAAGCCGCCATAATGCAGGGTGTTACAACACTTGTAGTAGGGATGTGTGGAATTGGGCGAGCACCCGCAAATGAAAAAGTTCGAAATTATTATTCTAACTTTATAACTAAGGCTTTTGGTTCATCAGTATCACAATTATATGACTCCATTCAAGATTATATGGAAGTGCTCAAGAAAAAAGGCGTTTCTTCAAATCTTGCTTTTTTTATACCACACGGAAATATAAGAACTTATATCCTAGGATTGGAAGATCGTCCATCAAAATCAGAAGAACTTGAGGAAATGAAAAAAATAGTAAAAAAGGAAATGGGAATAGGCGCTTTTGGTTTATCTACAGGATTGGTTTATCCTCCCGGGTCAATCACTCCAACGTCCGAAATTATTGAGCTCTGTAAAGTTGTATCTGATTTTGGAGGTCTATATGATACACATATGAGAAATGAAGGAACAAGGATAATAGAACAAGGAATTAGAGAAGTTATTGAGATTGCCAAAAAGTCGAATGTTCGCGCCCATATTTCTCATCTAAAAACTGTAGGTAAATATGCTTGGAAATTAACTCATGATGTCATAAATCTGATTAAAAATGCTAAAGAAAAAGAAATTTTTCTTCATGCAGATTTATATCCTTATGAAGAATCATCAACCAGCTTATCAGGCATTCTACTTAACCCTTGGGTTTATGATGATTTTGAACAAAATTTAACCAATTCAGAAGCAAGGAAAAAAATTGTTACAGAAATCCTAGATATGATATTCTCGACTTTTTTATCAGATCTTCCTTTCATTACTCGTATTATTCCAAAATTCTTAATGAAAAAACTAATTTTTTCCTCTTTCAAGAAAGACATAAGAATTATTAGTGTTTTAAAAAACCATCATATTGAAGGAAAATTTTTAGGCGAGGCATTAAAAATTCTTTATCCAAAAAGATCATTTTACGATGCTGTATTAGATTTCATTAGAGATGAAGAAGGCTCCATCATGATCTCCATTAGACAGATGAGCGAGGAGAAAAGTATTTTATCATTATTTAAACAAGATTTTGTTTGTGTAGGTTCTGATGGATTTTTGGTTATTGAGGGAAATACCCATCCTCGATCTTATGGTACCTTCCCCAGAATCTTATCAAGATATGTTAGAGAAAAAAAGATTGTTTCTTTAGAAGAAGCTATTCGAAAAATGACTTCTTTACCTGCAAGCATTTTAGGTCTTAGAGATAGAGGTATAATCCGACCAAATTTTAAAGCTGATTTGGTAATTTTTAATCATCAAACAATAAGAGATAACTCGACATACGAAAATGGTCGTCAATATCCTGAGGGTATTGATTATGTCATTGTAAATGGTGAAATCACCGTCGAAAAAGGAAAGCATTTAGGTATTCTAAATGGTCAAATTTTAAAACACGAAAAAATAATTGTATAATAACATGTCAAAGACAAATAAAATAGATGGGCAGAAACCTAATATTGTTTTATTTATAACACATGATCAAGGACAATTCCTCGGTTGTTATAATAGTCCACAAACACCTAATTCGCTTAATACCCCAAACATAGATAGAATCGCTTCCAATGGAGTAAAATTTACAAATTATTTCTGTACTGCCCCCCAGTGCTCTCCAAGTCGTGGAAGTATTCAAACTTCTAAATATCCTCACCAAAATGGGCTTATGGGACTTGTGGATAGAGGTTGGACACTGCCTAGTATCAATAAAACTTTACCAATGTATTTGAAAGAGAATGGTTATTCAACGCATTTACTTGGTTTTCAACATGAAAGTAATAATATCTCATCCTTAGGATATGATACAGTGAGTAAAAGAACAAGAGAATATAAATATTGTAAGAAATACATGGAAAATAAGATTTTAAAATTTTTCCAAGAACATAAAGACGATAATTTACCTTTTTATGTAAATATTGGAATGATTGAAGTACATAGACCTTTTATTGTTTGGGGGGATCCAGTTGAACCAGAGAAAGTTAAGATCCCTCCTTTCTTACCTGACCATCCAATGATTAGAGAAGATCTTGGACAATTTTATGGAGCAATTCATGCGGTAGATAATTTGATTGGGAAAATTTTAAAGAGTTTAGAAGAAAATGGATTAATACAAAATACTTTATTTATCTATACTACTGATCATGGGAGTGCTTTTCCAAGAGCTAAATGTACATTATACGATCCTGGAATTAAAACACTATTATTGATGTCTTGGCCAAATTTAAATCTATTTAAAGGAGGGAATGTTGTAAATAAAATGATAAGTAATATCGATTTACTTCCTACTCTTTTAAACATTATTGGAGCAGATATACCAAAAGATATAGAAGGAAAAAGCTTCCTCCCTGTTCTTAAAAATAATAATCAATCCTTTCGAGAAGAAATTTTTACGGAAAAAACCTATCATGAAATATATGATCCTATTAGAAGTATAAGAACAAATAAATACAAATATATCTATAATTTTGAAAAATTAGACACTTTATATCAAATGCCTATGGATTTAATGAGAGATCTTTCGGGAAGATATATGAAAAATAAATATAATAAACCGAGAAGTAAAGAAGAACTTTATGATCTTGAAAAAGATCCCAATGAACGGAATAATTTAATTAATAATTCAGATTACAAGAATGTGGCAGTTGAATTAAAACAAAAATTATTTGATTGGATGAGAAAGACAAATGATCCAATACTGAAAGGGAAAATTAAACCTCAAAATTAATTTTTTTTGAATATTAAAATTTTCTTATCTTTTCCGGGTGATCTGAATTTTTTTAATTTAATTTTATTTACTCACAACTAAATTTTTATTAATTATTGATCTGAATATTTAAGTATTATGTATTGGTTTGAATCATTTTATAGAAAACAAGGAAAAAAATGGCTTCTAGTTTTCATAATAGCTTTTGTTAGTTTATTCATTTTTGAAATGATCCTTTTGTCAATAGAACCGCTTTGGGCAGATTTCAATGAATATCTTGGAGATCTCATAGGATCTAAAGCAAATTATGTTCTAATCTTTTTAATCATCATTGGAATTCCACTAGCATATTCTTCAGTTTTATTAATACTCAACCTTAAAAATATCTTTACAATTAATCGAATTGATCCTCATATAGTACATAAAATCCTTGCTATAATTCTTATTGTTTTTTTTAGTGCACTTTTATTTATAATGCTAGACCTATTCGGCGAGGAAGCTGCAATAGTATCTTATCTTTTTGAGACTATAAATATATTAATTTTCATTGGAGTTGCCATTGGCATAATAATTATTCTAGACCCAATTATTACAATAATAAAGAAATCAATAAAACGACCCAAATCCATTTTGATTTTAATTTGTTTTATCACGGCTTATGGATTTATCTTTAGTCTGCCTTTTTTATATGTGCCTGCAAATGTTATTGAAGGTCCTTTACCTCCAAAACCTGGTATTGTTGCTCATCGAGGGGCGTCTCATCTTGCCCCGGAAAATACAATTAAAGCTGCAACATTAGCTGTTAATTATGGATGTGTTGGATGGGAATCAGATGTTCGAATCAGCTACGACGGAATTCCCTTTTTAATTCATGATTCTACACTCAAGCGAACAACTAATGTTGAAGCGATTTTTCCTGATCGTACTGATTTAAGGGCGAGCAATTTTACTTTATCCGAGATTAAACAACTTGATGCAGGTTCATGGTTTGTTGATAATGATCCATATTATGCTATAGCTAAGGGTCTCATCACTCCTACTCAAGCGGAAGAGTATCGCGGGATTAAAATTCCAACATTCGAAGAAGCTTTAAATTTTACTAGAGATAATAATCTATTATTTGATTTTGACCTTAGAAGACCTCCAGAGGGTCATGCATACCGTCAGCAATTTTACAATATTTGTATAGACTTAATTGTAGGGGCAGGTATTGAAGATAAGATTTGGATACCCACCGATGATGAATTATTTGATGTGATTGAAGATAAAGCTCCTAACATAACAAAAATGAGGAGCGCTTGTTCTATAGAGGAATTCTTAGCTTCTGATTATGATCAAATTAACACACATTATAGTTTGAGTAATTCAAAATTTAGAGAGTATTCGGAAGCAAATATTTCAGTGGTTACATATACTGTTGACTTCATAGAACGCTATTCCCAGCTTTGGTGTTTGGGGGTTAATTATGTTAAAACCAATGAACCCCATAAGTTTACTAATTTGACTCAACCTCTCTGGTATTTACCTGCCGATTTATATTATAGTTTATGGATTGCAATTAATACTCTCTGTTTGGTTTCAGTTATTCTTTTAAATTATCTGATTAGGAAAGATAATTGGCAATAAAATAGAGTAAATTACAAAAATTTCTTTTTTCCTTTTAAGAAAACTCAGACAATAATTCAATTTCATATGTAATTGGGAGTAATTTTAGCAATTATTTTGATTTTAAAAATTAGTTGAATATTGAGTTGCAAAAGGTTTTTAGGATAAAAAAGAATATATATGATGGAAAGAATTGGAGGGGCAAATGTTGAAAAAATCATATTTTATTGTTTTTTTATTGTTTTTAGTAATTAATTTGGTATTTCATCCTACAATTAAAAGGGAAGATCAAATTAATAATGAAATATTCAGCGATAAATTATTTAATTTATCAAAAGCAGAAATACGAACACCTATTTATATTGATGGAAATACTGCATTAGATGCTTTTTGTACGGGAACTGGTACAGATGGTCTTTCATGGTCTACCGCCCATATAATTGAAGGGTATATTATTGATAAAGGAGGGATTGAGACTTGTATTGAAGTTTTAAATACTGATAGATTTTTAATTATAAAAAATTGCATTACTAAAAATTCCAGATCGGGATTATGGAGTACGGGAATTAAGCTATATAATTGCACGAATGTAAATATCAATCACTGTAAAGTGGAAAATAATGACTATGGAATTTTTTTACATAAATCACATAATATTGTTCTGTCGGATAATAAGGTAATAGATAATAATAATGGTATTCGCTTATTTTATTCGAATAATAATTCTCTTTTAAGAAACGACGCTTCCCATAATTTAGAACATGATGGAATTTACCTAGGGCATTCAAGTTATAATAACCTTACTGGCAATTTTGCATCTTATAACTTTCTATGGGGGATTAGTGTTTCTGGTTCAAATAATTTCCTTTCTAATAACTTTATTTTAAATAACGCTTATGGTATTAATATTTGGAATTCAAATAACACCGTTATTAATAATTTGGTTTCTTTTAATAACATCTCTGGAATTAAAATATATGGAACTAATAATAATATTTCCCAAAATACCATCTCATATAATGGATATTCTGGAATTTCTTTATCTTACTATGCAAATAACAATATTCTATCTTACAATGTATTGGTAGAAGATTGGATAGATATATATAAATCTTTTAATAATTTGATTGATTCAACAAATTTAGTAAATGGAAAATCAATAATATATCATGAGAATCAGATTGGATTGGAAATTAATGGAATTTCAAATGTTGGGCAACTCATATTGGTTAATTGCAATAATTCACTAATCTCAAATTCGGATATTTCTATCACAGCAACAGCTATTTTACTCTCCGATTGCTATAACAATACTATTGTAAATAATAGTTGTTCATATAATAGCCACTATGGTATTCTCTTACGTTGTTCAAATAATAATTCTCTTTCGAATAATGAAGCATCTAATAATCAAAACGGTATCAATATTGACATTTCAAATAATAATATACTTGTTAAAAACCAAATTTCATTTAATGATGAGTGTGGTATTATGTTGCAGGGTTCATATAATGTTCTTTCTGAAAATCAAGCCTTATATAACAATTTTACAGGTATTTTATTGCAGAATTCATATTATAATAATCTTTCTAATAACATAGCAATGAATAATGAATATGGGATTTTACTCTGGTCTGCGGATTTTAGTGAGCTTTTTGCAAATAATGCATCATTTAATAATGCTAATGGCATTCAACTAGAAGGATCGGATTATAATATAATTTTTAGCAATAATGCTTCATATAATAATATGTATGGAATCCGATTGGAAGATATCCCTGGAATGTTGTGTATTTGTGATTCAAATGATAATGAAATCTACCAGAATTTTCTTTATTATAATCTTGGTGGATGTATCAGTGACTTGGGAGTGGATACTATTATTTATGATAATTCTTGTGTTGGAAATTATATATTTGGTTATTTTCCTGAGTTTCTAATTGGTTTTGGAATATTAGGGATTTTAATTTTATTTATTAAATTTCTAAAGAAAAATATAGAAGTTAAATGACTCAAAATAAAAAAACTCTTTTCTAAATGAAATAAATAGGTTTTTTTTAATTCTTACAATTAGTTAGGCGAAGTTTATCTCTCTAATAATTATTATAATTTTGTCAGTTTTAAAAGTTAAACAGAAATTTCAGATAAGAAATAAATTAAATCTAAAATCTCAAGACTCGCGATTTTTTCTGATTTCTCATCCCGATTGAAAATTATCTGCCCCTCTTCATCAATTGAATCACTAATTACATTTTTAGCTTGAAAGAACCGAATACCAAATAAATGTGAGACTGGTTCATATTGAAAATCTAAAATTGAATCTTGAAATTTAATTCCAAACTTTTCTTCAATAACATGCAAAATTTCATTTGGATTAATAATTAGTGGCTCCATATTATATACATCCTTAATTTTGCTTAATAACTTATTTGAACTATTTTTTCTTCCAATTTTATCTCTATCAAATTATATTTTTTTGCAATATCCAAAAATGCATCAGTAAATATTTTTACTTGCTCCCAAGCCAATCCAAATGTGTTATATTTCATATTTTTTGATATACCGGTTGCCATACCAATAATCCCACGCTCTTTAAATTTATCACTAATATATTATTTCCAATTAAATAAAAGTATAAATAACACATATTATATTTTAGTATAATAAATTTAAATGAAGGTCAACCAAAATGTTTTTAGAAAAATTAAAGGAATTCCCGAAAAATAAGATTTTGATTTTAATTACCATAATTGCCTTCTTATCATTTCTGCTAATTCAAGTAATAGTTATGGGTCCTATTGAAAGCGAATTAAAATCTAGTACTGGTTATGGGGTATTGGAATTTGAGTTTGCTTGGGTTCCAGAAGTAATAAATAACATATTTGCAGCGTGGGGTTCAGAGGGTATAGCGAAAGAAATATTCGCAACATATATTGATTTTTTATATCTTCTTGGTTATTCTATTTTCGGTTTTGGATTGGTTCTAATTCCTATTCGTTGGGCAGAAGGAAAATTGCAAGAAATTGGTCTTTTTATGTCTTTAACTCCGTTAATAGCAGGTGTTTTTGACGTAATTGAAAATATTCATTTGCTTATAATGCTAGGAAATTCTTCCCTTATTCAACCATTTATTCCATTTGTTGCATCTTTATCTGCTGTGATTAAGTTCGGTTTCTTATTTGTAGGAATAATCTTCTTGGTAATAGCATTATTATTGATGCTAATAAGTAGATTAAAAAAGAAGACTGAGTAATATATCAATTTTTTTATAAAAAAAGTGGGTATAACCTTTTAAAAAAAATATTTTCATATATTATCTTTTTCTACAAATGACTAAAAATAACCCAGATGGATATAAATACTCAATTTTTTATAGATATCATATTAATTCCAATAAAAAATGAAAAATAAAGTGAAAAATCCATGGGAAAATGTCCATATTGCAAGAAAGAAGTTCATCTTAAAGATTTTTTTCAGAATATTGAAACTGGTACATTCAAATATCCATCATATGATTTCTCCGGAGAAGAATTTTCTCCAGGATTGACGGAAAAACAATTCAAAAATAATAGAATTTACCTAATAAAAATGTTTACCTGCCCGCATTGTGATACTATTTTAGGATTTTCAAATAAATAATTATTAATTTAATTTAAATAAATTAATCTTTTTTTTATATTATTTAACACTCAAAACCGACTCCATTAAAAAGCTAAAGTTTTTTAATTCAGCCCAAATTAAGAATATCTTATATTTTATAGGAATCACAACATACTTCCCAGCATGTACCCAATCTGTACCCATAAATTTTACAGGTGGTGAACCTTCTTTAAACTTTAAAAAGGTGTTTCCTCCTAAATAACCTTGAATTTTTTCATCAACAATTTTCAGATCCTCGACGATTGAATTATGACCGCTTTTAATATCATATTTCATTTTATTTTTAAACATATTCAATGCTGATTTTGTTAATTTCTTATCATTTTCAATATTTCGATCATAATCAAAAATAATAAGCCCCGCATCTTTACGATCACTTTTATAGCTCTTAAATTCATAATCGAATACCTTGCGTCCTAACACTTTTGATTGTTCGATTACTTCTGAAAGCACTATCCATTTTTTTTTAAAAAGAGGTTTTAAGTATTTTACTGTACTAGGATAAATATCGTAAATTGTTAATTTTCTATGCTTTAAATAAATTTTTTCAAGATTGTCTCCAATGAAAAGGCACTGTTCCTTTAAGTTATTTAACTTTTTTTCACTTTTTTCGATAAGTTCGTTTAATATTCTGAGTGGTGGTCTTGCAACGAAAATTTGTGCCCTTTTAGGCGTATTTGAAAATCCACCTTTTGAAACCCATCTTTTTTCAATTAATTGATATATTATTTTGTATATTGTTGGCCTTTTTATCTCAAGTTCGTTAAAAAGATTCCCAATTATATCTCCATTTTTACCCTTTTTTAATAGAGCTAGATATACTCTTGCTTCATCAGAATTTAATCCAAAACTAAGTAATTCTTTAAAATATTCTTCGAATTTATTTTCACTCATTTCATTTCAAAATGAATTAATTCCAAATAATTATTAAATTAAAATAATATTTAAGTTTTTGTCACAAATTTATGACAATCTGACAAAGATTTATAAATAAAATAAATTTTTTATTAATTGAAGATTAAAAAAATGAAAAACAAAGCTAAGAAGGAAATTACAGATTCTATAATTAAGTATCAAATAGATGGAATTGTAGGAAATGTATCCGATTTGGATACGGTATTAACTAAATTATATGATTTAACTGGTTTAAAACCATTCCTTAGATTTGAGCTCATATCGAGGGAAAGGACTTTACCTGTTGCTTTAATAGAATGCGGCAATTTTTCGCTTGAATTACTAGGATTTGCTAGCGGAACTCGTCCCAAAAATATTGGTTATATTGACAGAATAATGCTAGAAATCCCAAATAAAGAACCAGGAGAGTTTCAGTTGGAACCTAATTTGACTATTATAATTAAGTCAGGATTAAAAGCACGGATTGCCGAAATTCAAGTATACTCAAACACAATAGAGAATGATATTAATATTCTCCAGAATCAATGCGGATTTTGCAAAAAAAATACGGGTTCAGACCAAAATTTAATTCTATCTCTTTCGAGTGTAGGAATAGAATTTCACCCATTAATTGAAAGATCTATCATATCTACAGAAGATTTATTAAAAATAGATCCGAATCAGAGTATACATGGTTGGCATCGCATTACTTTATCTTGTTCGGATCATAAAAAGGCCACCAAGCAGCTACAAGAAGCAGGTGCTGAAATCTTAATCCCCCCATATAAAGTCATGCCTGGATTGGAGGAATCTATGATAATGTTGCCTTCAGGTATAATTCTTCAACCTGTAGTAGAAAAACTATGGAAAATGTTACCATTTATTATGTTAAAATGGATTGCAGCAAAAATCTTGCGACACCCAATTAGATTCAAATTATAACCTATTTTTTAGGAGGCGAGAGCATTTTTTGAAAAAAAAGAAAGTTAAACCCAGAATCCCCGAAGGAGAAGCAATATTAGATCATCTTGATTTTACTATGGAAGATTATAGCAAAACGGCGAGAAAAATGCTTAAGGTTGAATACAATCGATTTATAAAATTTGTAGTTAATGATCTGGGAGTTAATGATAATTCAAAAGTCTTGGAGATTGGTCCTGGACCGGGTTGGATAGGAATTTGGATGGCAAAAACAAATATTTCACTAAAAATTATTGGATTAGAAATTTCTGAAGATATGATTCGGGTTGCAAATAAAAATAAAGAATCGGAAGGAGTTCAAGATCGTGTCTCATTTGTATTAGGGAATGGCAAAGATATGAAGCAATTTTCAGACAATTCATTCGATGTCGTAATATCTAACGGAAGTCTTCATCACTGGGAAGATCCTATACAAGTTTTTAACGAAATTTATAGAGTTTTAAAAAAAGATGGGATTTTTTGTGTTAGCGATGGAAGACGAGACTTAGATTGGAGGGGGAAACTCATATTTCACATATTTAAATATTTTGGTCCAAAATTCATGAGAATTGGCTGGAAAACTTCAATAATGGCGGGATATACACCGAAAGAAGTCAAAGAGATGCTTGATAAGTCGAATTTAAGAGATAAATGGCAATTAACTCCTAGTTTTATGGATTTTTCAATTCATAATAAACTTAATAATAAAAAATAGCTTATTTTCTCGTTGAAACAACTTCGATATTTGAGCTGGAAATCTGGCTTAAAGCTAATTTTATCTCACTATTCACTAAATCTTCAGAAAATTTTAAAACGTCCATATTATCATTTCTATTTATAGTAATTTAATAAATTTTAATCACAATATTTAAATCAATAATATTGATCTTTTTAAAACAACGATATTTGTTGAAGAAAAAATAGGAGTGATAAAATTATGCCATTATCTGAAGAACAAAAAATAAGATATGCAAGGCAGTTGATTAGCCCAGAAATTGGAGAAAAAGGACAAGAACAATTATTAAAGTCCAAAATATTACAAATAGGAGCGGGAGGGTTAGGGTCTCCTTGTTCAATGTATTTGGTGGCAGCTGGAATTGGAGAATTAACTATTGTTGATAATGATATTTTGGAGTTATCAAATTTACAGAGACAAATATTATATGATGGTAGTTCATTGAATCGAGTGAAGGTTGAGGCAGCTAAAGAAAGATTGAATGATATGAATCCTGATACACAAATTATTATTAAAAAAATGTATGTTGATGATAAATCTATTGATGAATTAATCATTGGAAAGGATTATATTGTTGATTGTAGTGATAATGCTAGAACAAAATTTATGGTTAACGATGCCGCCATAAGGAATAATGTGAAATGCACAATTGCGGGTGTAAAAGATTTTTATGGACAAATGATGACAATTAATCCAAGAAAATCTGCTTGTTATCGATGTGTTTTTTTTGGTGAGCCTGAAAAATTAACTAAAAAGGAAGCCCCCTTACCAGTTATTGGGGTGACTCCTGGAGTGTTAGGCACTTTAGAGGCTCTAGAGGTAATCAAATCATTATTAAATATTGGAGTAACTCTAGAAAACAATTTGCTAATGGTAAATTTACTTAAAATGTCTTTTGATAAAATTCCTGTTCAAAGACATGAAAAATGTATTTGTTCAAAATGATATAGTAATTTTAGTTAATTATAAATGAATCTTGCATATTAATTGACCGTAAATAAAATTTTATCATTCCTTTCGATTCTTTTTACTCTTTCTTGATGTTCTAAATAAATCAAATGACTTAACACCTCATTTAACGCTAAAAATGAATTCATTTCGTCTAAATCTTCTCCAAAGTGAATTTGCGAAATCCTATAAGGAGTTAATGGATTCTCCTTAATTAAGTTATAAATTTCGTTTAATCGGTTCTTATGATGCTCTTTAATTTCCATAATTCGTTGATGAGGATTATAAATGATTTCTTGATGTGCAGGAAAAATAATCTTAGGGTTTAATTTATCAATATGATCTAATGATTCTAAGTAATTTTTTAAGATATTATTAAAATTATATTTATTTTTAAGAGTAGGAGATACATTAAAAACACCAATATGTGGTGTTATTCTAGACAATATGTGATCTCCGGCAAAAAGATGTTTCTTATCTTGGTCAAAAATGCAAATATGTCCAAAACTATGCCCCGGGGTCCAAATGATTTTTAATTTATTCGTCCCAAAAGATATTTCATCGCCATCATTCAAAAGTTTATCTGGTTTTTGATATTTTACCATTTTTGACCAAGAAGTAAAAATTTGACTTACTCTTTTACCCTGTTTATCACTGATCCCATATTTTATCATCTCTTGAGCCATTTTCTCTGCTGAACTTTCAATTTCTTCAAAATTTTCAGGATCCGTGCTCCACTTGAGTATATCATTAGTAATATCATGCATAAATATCTTTAAATTGGGATTTTTGCGTTTAAATTTCTTAAGTAAACCAACATGGTCCATATGGGCATGTGAAATAATGCAATAGTCTATATCTTTGATATTTAATTTTGCATCATTTAATACAGAAAAAAAAACTTTACTCCAATCCCCTAAATTTACACCCGCATCAATCAGAACATTCTTATTATCAATTTTCAATAGATATATACACACAAATTTTACATGAAACGGAACATCTATTTTAAATCGATAAACTCCTTCAATTTCACTAAATTCAGACTTATACATATGACAACTTTGAACCAAATGATTGAAAATATTAAATATTATATAAAATAAATAAGGAAATTTGTAGTTTAGCTTTTTAAATTAAAAGATCTTGATAACATTTATCAAGTGAAAAAAAATCAAAAAAAAAAAGGAATTAAAAATTATTATTTAAGCACTTTTTCCATCCACACCAATACCGCCAGTAGTAGTGTGTAAATCAAAAGTATATTTATAACTAGCAGTGTTATAATCATCGGATACTAATATTTCATCTCCAATTTGAGTAAATCCTCCACTATTATCAAGATCAACTCCACCTGTTGTTGTCGTTCCACTAAATTGAGCACCCACCGAAGCTTGATTATCCTCATAAAATAAGTCAATTCCACCAGTAGTTAATGTTACTTGCCCAGTTATATTTGCACCCACTGGCTTATATTGGTAAATCTCAATATCAATATCACCAGTTGTAGAAGTAAGTGTCCATTGACTGGCTTGTGTGAATTCAGGATTATAGATTTTAAAATCTATTCCACCTGTAGTAACATCCCCCACTATATTTCCTCCAAAAATACAATTGGTAAAATTCATTGTTAGACCCCCTGTAATAATTTTTCCATTTACACCAGTAGAAAAATTGGCGCCATTTGCTAATATCGAAACTCCACCCGTAGTGGATATAAGTTGAAGATCACCGACAGTAACACCAGTTGGAACTGTCATTTCTACACCTCCAGTAATAGCTGTTGCATCAATCTTGTAGATGACATCTGTTCTAAGAGTTACAGTCAAAGTTATATTTTGGTGAAAAGGGAACCATGTTATAGGGGAAACCCAAGCGTCTGGTTTGGATTCTAAAGTAAATGTTATGGGGCTGCTAGTATTTACCCAAGAAATTGGCTCAAAATAATCTTCATAAGTTTTACCAGCTCCAGATGGACCTTCAATATCTAAATCAACATCAATTTTCGCAACATGTGGTGTGGGTGTTTGATTGTATTTAATAATTATCTTACCTATATCGAGATTAAAGTCCATTGACTCTAAACTCGATGGAGATGCTGGCGTATAATAGTAGTCAAAAGATTCTTCATATTTTTCCCATGTTGTACTAGGAATAATTATAAAAATAGTAACCGGCACCATAATTATAATGGTTAAAAGTATGATGATTATTGCTATATTTCTCCCTGTATGACTTCGAGCCTGATATGGGGTTGGAGCGACAGATTTTGCTCTTGTAGGTATTATCCCTGTCTTAATATCAGCACCACATTCAGGACAAAATTTTACATCATCAAATATTTTTTTTCCACAATTTGAACAATACATTTTTTTAAAATCTCCTAATAATTGTTAATAAAATATGATTTCGCTATATAATAAAATATTTTTAGACCAATCTTTAGCACATTTTAAGTATAGTTTGTTTAAAATCTCTATGTAAATAATATATAAATGGAAAAAAAAAGTATTAAAAACTTAATTGCTTCTTACTAAAAGAAATTCAATAAACTTTCTTAATTTCTTAACAGAATTAAACAGTTTAGGATTCTTTTCTTCAAGATAACCTTCAAATATATCCCAATTTTCCTTTTTATCGGTTGGGGCTTCATTAATAATTTTTTTAACTTGTTGAAAATTCTGCGTATAAATCAATTCATCATTTATTCTATTCGCTTCATCTGATAACAAAAACAGATAATATTCATTTAAATCACATGGATTCATTACAAAATCATCTTTATTTCCATCACCCGCTTTTCTTCCACGTAATAATCGTGTATCCACCATTGTTGGTAATATTATGTTAAAAGTAATGTTCTCTTTTTTATATTCCGCCGCTAACGCCTTAACTAAACCAACTACACCCCATTTACTAGCAGTATAAGCTGCAAACAAGGGCATTACCGTTTGATAAGCACCACTCCCAGTCACAATAAACCTAGCTTTATTTTTTTTATCATCCTTTCTTAAATAAGGTAAGGCTGCTCTTAAAGTATAATAGACACCAAGAATATTTACATCAAGGATTTGTCGGAATTTCTCAATTTCGAATGTATCTGAAGAACCCCTACGAGAATATCCTGCGTTTGCAATAACACCATCTAATGGACCAAGTTCATTATGAAAGGTTTTAAAAATATTCTCAGTATCTTCATATTTTGAAATATCCCCAGTCGCTATAACAACTTTTACTCCAGATCCTAAATCTATTATCTCTTTCTTCACATTATCTAATTCTTCTCTAGTTCTTGATGTCAATCCTATGTTGGCTCCTTCCCTTGCACAAGCCAATGCAACTTCCTTTCCAATACCCCGCCCCGAACCTGTTATAACAATATTTCTTTCTTTTAATAACATAAAATTTCACCTAATGTTAATTAAAAACAATTTTTAATTCTTACTTAACTTTTCAAAAAGTTTTTTGAATTCCTGACCGTTTCTATAATAACCTATTGAATCAATTACTCCCAATGCCTTTCCAGTACTTTTCAAATCTTTTTTTATCTCAGCAGGTATGCCAACAACTAATTTTCTTGGAGGTATTTCCTTATTTGTTAAAACCGCCCCACCAGCTAATAAACAGCCTTCACCCAATTTGGAATTATTAAGTACATTAGAACCTATTCCTATTAAACATCCATTTTCAATAACACACGGTCCATGAATCATCGCATGATGTCCCACAATACAATGATCTCCAATTTTTGCTACTTTATTGACTTCGGTATGAATAGTTACATTCTCTTGAATTGAAGTATATTTTCCTATTCGAATTTTGCCCCAATCTCCTCTTAAAACTGCACCAAACCATATATTTGATCCCTCTCCAATCTCAACATCACCTATAATTACTGCAGTTGGGGCAATGAATACCGATTCATGAATAATTGGCTTTTTTCCACTATGAGGACTTTCAATTATCATAATATATTCTCAATAAATGTAATAAAAAATAAAAAGTCTAATATCATAAATAATTAGATAATTAATCACTTATGATATGCCTTTTGACCGTTAAAAGCTTTTACGTGACGGCTCCAATTATATTTTCTTAATTTAGCGCTAGCTCCGAAGCCACAACTTGCACAAACCTTTTTCTGCCGGTGATAAGATCTATTTCCACATCTACGGCATATCTTGTGGCTGGCTCTTTTATTATGTTTTCCAAAACTTGGTGTTCCTTTTGTCATTATTTATTCACTCTTTAAAATTTAATATTCTGCACCTTCATTGTCATCTATCTCTTCATCTTCATCTGCCATCAATTTGGAAATTTTTTCTTCGCTTAGATTTATGGTTTCATATTTTTGTCCAATTAATATAATGCTTGCACCACGTATCATAATATTTCCAAGTTCTTTTTCTCGATTACCCCCTGGTCCCAAATAAATTTCTCTTGCATCAGATAATAAAAGATTCAGATGATTATCAAATTTAAGTATCTTTCCAACTATGTAAGTGTTCCAAATTTTAATTTTTATCCTTACACTTGGCTGAAGTGTCGCTTTTGCTAAATAATTATGAATATTCTGTACATGTTCCAAAATATCTTCGACTGAATTTGGTTAGATTATAAGTTGTATTTTATTTTAAAACTTAAATATTTTTTTATTTTAAATATTGATTTCAAGCGAATATTCTCGTGATTAATAAAAAGCTTATAATATTTAATCATATAATTTAACTAAACATTGGTTAAAATTAAATTATAATTTACGGATTTAAAATAAAATGGCTTACAAAATAGGTTATGTTGATCCAAGTTTTAATACTCCGGAAGAATTAATGATGGCAGCGAATTTAATTCCATATAGAATTTTTGGGGATCCAACAATTGATCTAATGGATGCTGATAAATTCGTACCCCCTAATCATTGTTTTTGGGCAAGAAATTGCCTTCAGAGAGGGTTAAACGGATTGGATAAAGATATAAAAGGAATTATTATAACTCACGCATGCGATTGTTCAAATCGCGAATATGATATTTGGTTTTACCATGTACCTTATGATTTTTATTATTTCTTAAATGCACCATTAAAGCGAGATAAAATATCTTTAAAATTTTTCATTAATGATTTAAAAGAATTAAAATTTCAACTGGAAGAACATTTTGGGGCTGAAATAACTGATAAAAAACTATATGAAGCAATAAACCTAACGAATGAAATTCGAAAGTTATTAAAAAAGATTTCTGAATATAGAAATAAAGGGTTATTGCTAGGATCAGAATTTCATGCAATTGTTAAAAATGCATATAAATCGGACAAAAAGGATGTTTTACACAACTTAAAAGAAAAATTAAAAAAGTTGGAAATTAAAGAACCTTTACCCTACGTTGATGGTAGTAAAAAAAGGATTTTATTAACGGGTTCTATTTTAGATGATACAGAAATACTTATTTATCTAGAAAGCTTAGGTTTTGAAATTGTTACTGATGATTTATGCATTGGCACAAGATATTTTCATAATTTAATAGAAATAACTGGAGATCCCATAAAAGATATTGCGAACTTTCATTTATCAAAACCACCCTATTCCACCGAACATCCTTCGTCGGGGAGATTCGATTTTATTAAAACGCTTGCAGAAAAGTATCAAGTTCAAGGAGTAATATGTTTAGTTCAAAAGTTTTGTGAGCCTTTACTTTATGAATATCCATTTTTTAGAGATTCGTTTAAAAAAATTGGAATGCCTTTTATTTTTTTAGAAAAAGAATACAAGAGAGACTCCTATAAACAGTTATCCACAAAATTAGAAGCTTTTAAAGAAATATTAAGAGGTGTTAAAAAATAACAACACAAAGAACTAAAAGTAAAATATTGAAATCATCTTTAAGTGTTAAAAATTTAATGGGACGCCATTATTTAGCGATAGAACAAGCCTATCGAGATGGAACTCCTACAGCTTGGGCTACTAGTGGGACTTCTGTCGAGATGCTTTATACTTTTGATGTTCAACCAATTTTACCTGAAAATGCTGCTACTATTTCTGCCGCCCAGAAAGTTTCAAAAAAATATATTGAATCTGCTGAAGACTTAGGTTTTTCATATGATTTATGTTCTTATTTTAAAACAAATGTTGGAGCTATGCAAAATAATGCACCTATTGACTTAGGAGGAATAAAACCTCCAACATTTATGGTCGCAGCAGATGTAATTTGTGATACGCATGTGAAATGGTTTCAAGTCCAATCTCAAAGATATAAAGTTCCACTATATATAATTGATGTCCCTCATGTCACTAGCAATACAACAAATAAACAAAAAGAGTATTATCAGTCATATGTAGAAGAACAGATGCTTGAATTAATGGATTGGATCTCAGAAATAACTAAAAAAGAATATAATGAAGAAAAATCAAGAGAGGTCATTACTAATTCCTACGAGTTAAGTGAATACTGGATTAAAATTTTTGAATTAAGAAAAACAATACCGTGTCCAGTGTCAACAAAAGATACTTTCGGTGGACTCTTTCCACTTTTTACTATGCCCGGGTTAAAAGAGCCAATTAGAGTATTTAAAAAAATGTATCAAGAGACTAAAGAAAGAGTAGATAATGGAATCGGGGCTTTAGAGAACGAACAATTCCGGCTACTTTTTGAGGGAATACCTTTTTGGTATAACTTAAAATTCTTTGGTGTCTTGGAACAATGGGGAGCAATTATTGTTTTTGAACCTTATACATATTCATTTGGAAAATTCTTAGACCCAACGATGACGAAAGATTATATTATAAATAATCCAATAAAAGCCATGAGTAAAATTATGCTGAGTTTTTGGTATATATACGACCTTGAGACGAGAGTTAAGGAATTTAAACGAGTAATTAAAGAATGGAAAATTGATGGAGTTATTTTACATAATAATCTTTCTTGCCGACCAAACTCTTGTGGTATGTATGACCTTAAACAAAGATTAATGGAGGAGGAAGGAATTCCATCCCTTGTTATTGAAGCGGATATGAACGATCCAAGAAAAATGAATGAAGAACAACTCAAAAATAAGCTTGAAAGCTTTATGGAAATCTTACAAAAAAACAAGAAACGATAAAATTATCCCCAAATTAGGAAGTAAAATAAAAAACAAAAATTCGGTGGATAATAGAGAAGAAAATTAAAAATAAACACAATGTTAATTTGACAAAAATATATAAATGAAAAAAAAAGATATATTTAAAGACAAAATGAAAATTTTTTATGGGAGTAATAATCCATGAAACAAAATAATTTTAAATTAGCTTTATTGATCTCTTTGTCCATCTTTTTTGGTGGCTTCACATCTATTTATCTCTATAATAACATCAATTTGTTAAAGGATCATGTTGTCGAAGATTTAGAGAGCTTTTCAGAAGAATTAAAAATTTCTGCTTGGAATTGGACCACGATCGAGGTGGTCTCCACGGAAAGCACTGATAACTCCTTTTTTCCATCAATAGCAGTGGACCGTTCCGGAAACGTGCACATTGCGTGGTATGATTATACGGATTATGGAGGTTCGGGAACGGATATTGATATATTTTATAAGCGCTGGAACGCGACCACGGCGGCCTGGACTACGACCGAGGTGGTCTCCACGGAAAGCACTGATAATTCTTGGTTTCCAACAATAGCAGTGGACGGTTCCGGAAACGTGTACATTGCGTGGGATGATCATACGAATTATAGCGGTTCGGGAACGGACAGTGATATATTTTATAAGCGCTGGAATACTACCACGGCGACCTGGACCACGACCGAGGTGGTCTCCACGGAAAGCACTGATAATTCTTGGTATTCAATAATAGCAGTGGACGGTTCCGGAAACGTGCACATTGCGTGGTATGATTATACGGATTATGGAGGTTCGGGAAAAGATCGTGATATATTTTATAAGCGCTGGAACGCGACCACGGCGGTCTGGACCACGACCGAGGTGGTCTCCACGGAAAGCACTGGTGATTCTTCTTATCCAACAATAGCAGTGGACGGTTCCGGAAACGTGCACATTGCATGGTATGATGAGCCGTATTATCCCCCTCCCGTACATTTCTACATTGCGTGGGATGATGAGCCGAATTATGGCGGTTCGGGAGGGGATTATGATATATTTTATAAGCGCTGGAACGCGATCACGGCGGTCTGGACCACAACCGAGGTGGTCTCCACGGAAACCACTGGACTTGAGCCTGAGGGGCCAACAATAGCAGTAGACGGTTCCGGAAACGTACACATTGCATGGAATGAATATACGAATTATGTGGGTTCGGGAAAGGATTGGGATATATTTTATAAGCGCTGGAACGCGATCACGGCGGTCTGGACCATGACCGAGGTGGTCTCCACGGAAAGCACTGGTACTTCTATTCTTCCAACAATAGCAGCGGATGGTTCCGGAAACGTGCACCTGGTATGGTGGGATGGTACGAATCGTAGCGGTTCGTTAGTGGTTTGGGATCTATTTTATAAGCGCTGGAATGCGATCACGGCGACCTGGACCACGACCGAGGTGGTATCCACGGAAAGCACTGGACCTGATCCTTTTCGACCAACAATAGCAGTGGACGGTTCCGGAAACGTGCACATTGCGTGGGATTCGAGGCCGTATTATGGCGGTCCGGGAATAGATTATGATATATTTTATAAAAAATTAATATCACCTCCATTAAATCCATCCGTAATTATTCCTGGATATCCTGCTGGCTGGATAATTATTTCACTGTTTGCAGGAATAGGAGTAATTGCGATTCTTAATAAATCTAAGAGAATAAAATTGAGAAACTAACTTCCAATTAATGGATTTTAATTTTAATATTTTTCATATTTTTATTATAATTATAATTCAAAAATAGATACGGAATTTATGGTAATAATATTACTTATTTTTTTTTCAATAACTTAAACAGGTTCATATACTGCTCAATATAAATCTCATCACCTGTTTCTTCATATTTTACTAACAGTTCTATTGATTTTGATAAAGCAAAAGTTCTTGCTTCAATATCTTTTTTAATTTCTTCCTTTCTCCGCTTCGACATAGTAATCTTAAGTTGATCTTCCATTTTATCTATGTCTTTCTGCATTTCTTCTTGTTTTACTTTTAGTGCAGCAGTTCTCTTACGTCTTTCTTCAAGTTTAATACAATTTTCACAAATTTCGCTTGTAGAGTTTTCATCTCTAAAAAACGGATTTGAACAAAGTTTACACCGAACTAATTCTGTTTTGAGTTTTTTCATATTTTAAAAAAAGTATTCAATTTTATGAAAAGTAATAAAATTTAATATTAAATATCTTTTTATTTCTTAGAATCTTACAATTATGTTTCTTAAAAATTAGCATTTTTTTTATTTTCTACATTGATATCACCCAATTCTTTATATATGGTAATTCTATAATCTTTAAATTATTCATATAATAAGTACCTCATACATTTCGATTTATTCGAATTTTTTTTAATATTTCTGGTGGATTCCTAACGATTAAAACCGCACGAATGCGCTGTTTAACCTATTCAATCTTTGATTGAATCAGGAGCATTAAAGAATTTTTTAGCGCAAGAACTTAGAAATCATCATAATATTTTTATCATAATTTTGGTAGTATACATAATAGTCAACAAATCCTGACTAAAAAATTTAATATAAAAAGTGTCCTTAATGGGAGTAAAAGAAAAAATTAAAAACTTTTGGAAAGCCTATAAAAAGAACTGGTTATGGGTTAATATTGGAGGTTGTATATTCTCAACGTTCATGCTTTGGCTGTTATTTTCTCTTGGAGTTATAAATTTGGTGATAGCAATCCTTTTAACAGTTTTTTACCCATTTGCGATATTTTTAGCGTATTATGGTCGGATATCAAAACACCAAAAGATTATTATTAAGATAGTATTGGTAGGATTTGGTGGATGGGGTCTAGGTTGTCCTATATGGATTTTTCTCGCCTATGTACTTATTGCTGCCCCTTGGGCACCCTTACAAGTTTTGGTTTTGGATGCAGTGTTAAGAGGTAGAATTCATCTCCTACTTATGGTGTCTTCATATGTACTCGGAGCATATATAATGTATAGAGTAGGTAAAAAAAGAGAATGGAGACTTCCTTCGACTTATTAATTTGAAAAATAAAAATATAATTTTTTTTTAAAGTAAATTGAATATTTAGATAGTTTATTATGATCTTTTAAACTTATAATTTTCTTAAGAATTCTTGTTAAATAAGATTTTGTAAATAACTTGAAAAATGGGTATATTTACTTTCTCCTACTTTTTCTTCTTTTAATTATTAATTTCCTTTCATATTTTTCATATTTTTCTTGAAATAAATCTATAATCTCGAAATATTGGGATTTAAATGCAGAGTTACAAAAATTACTAAAAAGAAGCGAAGAATAAAAAATGGAAAGAATGACTTCGAATAAATAGTATATATTTAGATTTAAGATTATAAGAAGAGTAATTTAATAATTATTAGCATCAAACTCAAAATTTATTGATTGAAAACATTAAAATCTTGATTTATAGTTTTGTAATATAGATAAAATTTAAATGCAGATATAGAATTTTATATATCTTAATTAATTTAGGTTAATTGATAAAAAAATAAGGAATATAAATCTGGATAGTCAGTTAAATATATTATAGATTAATTGATTTATTTGAGTTTTTTCATTATTTTAAAAAAAAGTATTCGATTTTATGAAAAGTAATAAAATTTAATATTAAATATCTTTTTATTTCTTAGAATCTCATAATTGTGTTTTTTTTAATTAGCATAATTCTAAAAAAAAAGTGAAAATATTGTTTTTGGATGATCCTAGAATTTCTAATGTCGTGTTTTATCCGCGCAAAATAGCGATTCCGAATAATTTAGATCCAAGCATTAAAGTGTTAAAATTTCAAATTGATAAAAATCTCCTAATTGGTGGATTTTTTTTTCTAAATAATCCCGATCTCCCAACGATTTTATTATTCCATGGTAATGGTGAAATTGCACTTGATTATCAATATTTTGCACCACTATTTTTTCAATGTGGGGTAAATTTAGCAGTCGTTGATTTTCGGGGGTATGGTTTTAGTACAGGTCATCCAATATATAGCAGTTTAATATCGGATGCAATTCCAATTTATAATGAAATGAAAAAATGGATGGATGATAATAATTTAAAAGATTCGCTTTTTATCCTGGGACGATCGCTAGGAAGCGCTTGTGCCGCAGAAATCGGAGCTCATAATCCAAAAGATTTACGTGGCATTATTTTTGAGAGTGGATTTGGGAGTATTTATAATATGATGACGAGATTATTTAGAGTAAGTGGTCCTAATATCACACCTGAAATATTAAAGCAATACTCAAATGATACTCGTATTGAAAAATTTAAAAAACCAGTATTGATTATTCATGGAACAATGGATTGGATTATTCCTTGTGATGAGGCAAAAGTAATATATAATGCCCTCCCTGATGAATTTGAAAAAAAATTAATTATGATAGAAGGGGCTGGACATAATGACATTTTTTCCTATAAAGAAGAATATTTTTTACCTTTGAAAGAATTCATTGAAACTTTCAAGTAAAATTCTCAAAAAAACAAGAAGATTAAATTTTCACTGTATTTATTATATTCAAGATTATTTTAATTACAGATTCTGCCGCTTTTTGCACTTCTTTTGATAATTGAAATTCAAAATAAGGCAGTTCTGGGTTCTCATCATAATCATCTAATGAAATTAATCCTTCCTTATAAGGTGTTAAAGGTTCAGAAAGGTCAATATTTTTAGGTACTATTCCAATCATGAAAATTTTTATATTATTTAATTTTTCTTCTAAAATATTAATAAAAATGGGCACAGGAATGGTATGTGAGGATATTGGCACAGATTTTAGAATATCTTCCTTTTCTAAGATTGCTACAGTTCCAGGAGGTTTGTTTAAGGTGCATGTATCAATTAAAACAATATGAGATGGAGAAAAATTTAATATATCTTCCATTCTCTCCTCAGGGACAATTCTTGCATTTATATATTGTATATTTAATTTGGGATTTTCACTTAATTGAGTAATAATAAACGGACCCACACCATCATCACGTAATTTATCTTCACCAATGCCCATAAAAACAATCTTTTTAGCGCCCTTTAACTTTTCTAATATTTTTTCGTCCAAATCCATTTTTAATTTTTCCTATTACTTGAAAATTTAACTCTTAAAAGCAAAAATTTTACTATTTTCAAATTTTATTAATAATTAAGATAATAATAGTCTTAAAATATAATTAATGGAAAAAAATGAATAAAAATAACGACGAAGAACAAATTAAGGAAAATGAACAAGAAAAACGTTTATTTAGAGCATTTTTAAGAGACGATAAAGCAATTATTGAAGATCATGACGGAATTAATGAATTTTTTGATAACTCTTATCTTGGAAATAAAGAGACGGATGATGAAAAAGATATTTTAATATTGGAACCAATTGAAGTTTTATTATTACATGAGCGAGACAGAATATATATTGCAAAAGATGACTCTACTGAAGAAAATGATTTACTTTCATTTGAGGATTTATTAATTTATTTCTCTAAGTGGAATAAAAATTTATGGCAAAAATATGTAGTCTATAATGATTTGAGAAAAAGAGGTTATTTTGTTAGAGCAGGTTATGGCGAAGGGTTTGAATTCAGAGTATATAAAAGAGGTGCTGATTTTACAACTGAGCCCGCAAAATATTTAATATATCCCATTTTCGAGGGGACTCCAATCAATTTAAATGAGTTAGATAAAATAACCCAGACTTCTATAAGCTCAAGAAAAGAATTAGTAATTGCAGCAGTGGACCGTCTAAGTAAACCTATTTATTATCTTGTTAAAAAAATTGCACTTGAGAAAATTGACATTTAGTTTAAATAAATTAAAAATGAAACTGGTTTAATCGAATAAATAAAAAAGGGATGAGATAGATTGGAAAAATTTATTGTGGATACATCAGTTATCCTGAATGGAAAAATTTTAGAATTGATAAACGAAGAAGAATTAGGTATTAAACCCAATATTTTAATATCAAGAATTGTTACCGCAGAAATTGAATTTCAAGCAAATGTAGGCAAAGTAATTGGTAAATATGGATTGTATGTATTAAAAAAGTTAAGAGAATATCATAATCAAGATAAAATTAAACTAGAATTAGTAGGAAAACGTCCCACTATGGAACAAATAAAACTTAATTATGGGGGGGAATTAGATGCAGCCATTCGCCAGGATACACATGATGCCACTCTAATTACGGGAGATAAAGTTCAATATGATATGGGTATTTTTGAGGGCTTAAATGTGATTCTAATTAAAGAAGAAGTCAAAAAGAGGAAAAAAGGATTACCTCATTTGCAATTATTCGATTTTTTTGATGAAAATACGATGTCAGTTCATCTTAAAAGATATATTCCACCCTACGCAAAAAAAGGGAGTCCAGGAAATTGGCATTTAAGTAAGATCAATGATGAATATATAACTACAAAACAAATTGAAGATATTATTTATGAAATTCTTGAGGCTGTGAAAGAGGACTCTCGCTCATTTATTGAAATTGAGAAAGAAGGGGCTATTGTAGCGCAGCTACGAGAATATCGTATCGTCATAACTCGACCAAATTTTTCTAATGAGATCGAAGTTACAATAACCAAACCCCTAATTAGAAAAGAGCTTAATGATTATAATCTTGACAATATATTATTGAAAAGACTTCAACGAGCAGAAGGCATTTTAGTCTGCGGACCACCTGGGGCGGGAAAGAGCACGTTCGCTGCAGCATTAGCAAATAATTATTTAAAACAAAATAAAATTGTAAAAACGTTAGAAAGTGTTAGAGATTTACAGGTCAACCCCGAAATAACTCAATATACAAAATTAGAAGGTAGTTTAGAAAATTCTGCTGATATACTTCTTTTGGCAAGACCAGATTTCACAATTTTCGATGAAGTTAGAACCACAGCTGATTTCAAGGTCTACTCTGATTTTCGCCTAAGTGGTGTAGGAATGGTGGGTGTAGTGCATTCTTCCTCGGCTATTGACGCTTTACAGAGGTTTATTGCTCGAATTGAGCTTGGGATGCTTCCATCCATTATAGACACAATAATTTTCATAAAGGGTGGAGAAGTGTCATCTGTGCTGGTTGTAAAAATGGCAGTCAAAGTTCCCACGGGTTTCAGAGATAAAGATTTGGCTAGACCTGTTATTGAGGCACGAGAATTCTTTAATAATTCTCTAATTTTTGAAATATATTCCTTCGGGCAAGATACTGTAGTGGTTCCTATTTCAAGAGAATACAAAGAAAGTTATAGTAATTACATAACAAAAAAAAAATCTAGAAAAAGAGAGCAAATTCAATTGGATTTAGAAATACAAGATAACAATCTCGTGGTTTCTGCGAATCCGATTTACGCTGGTAAGAACGTAGAGATATATTCTGGGTCGAGAGTTATTTTTACAGGGTGTTTTAGTAAGAGAGGAGATATAACTCTTTCTGTTGATAATAGAGATGCCCAATTATTATTAGCTGAAATTGATAATGATAAAAATCTTTATGCTCGATTAAAATAAAAAAAAGAATTTAATTTCCTTGGTTAATAAGGCTCACCGAAGGAAAAGATATTTTAGATTCCAAGTTCTTTTAATTTGATTCTATTTTTTTCAACTTTATCAGGTGTTAAATCATACCATTTCCAAAAGATAAAGATTGTTATGAGAACTAATATTGCTGGAATGAGAGCTGAGTGTAATCGAATCCCTAATAATGGTAAGAAAACATTTTCTGCTCCAACTTCATTTACCAATTCTTGATAAGTCGCAACACCTTCTGGAAAACCAACCATTATATGAACAATAGCGATTATAATTACTTTAAATGCCTCTCCAAATCGAATAAAGAAAGTTTGATATCCATAATAGATTGCTTCTTCTCTTTTTCCTGTTCTTAATGCGAGATCATCGAGGACATCACCCATAGCCGGTGGATCCATGAACCACTGACCCCCCAAGCCAATTCCGAATAAAAGTAAAGCAATGAAATAAAATTCATAACCGACAGCAAAGAATATTGGTAAAAATGTAAGAACCATTGCAAAACCTGCTATTAAACTCATTTTCTTATTGTTATTTACTTTCTTCGAAAAATAAAGCCAGAGTGGGACGGATCCAAGAGCACCTAAAAGCATTGCAGCCATAAAAATGCTAATATCGGGCGTGGTTCCTCCAATAACGAATATTACCATAAATTGAGCAGACGCAGACAATAGTGCGACGGCTGCTTGATAACCAAAAAAGTATATAGTTTTTACCATGAAACGTCTATCAGTAATTACTCTTCTAGCAGTTTTAAGGAATTTCTCAGCTTCTTTTCCTTCTAATTTTATCCTCCTTTCTTCATACCGAGCTCTCGTTTTTTTATCTTCAAATATTCCCGGAATCATAAAGAGAAATATAATTATCCCTAAACCTATGCCCATCCAAGCTGCGGTTCTATAGGTTTGAGGAACACCCTCGTTAATAAAAAGTGGTGGAATTATAGAAGAAAAAACGATACCTAGAATACCTATAAGCGTACCAATACCTCCAGCGGTTCTCCGTTCATTTAATCCTCGAAATTTGTCCGGATATATTGCTGTAGTGTTCACATTCCATATTGTAAATAGAGTATCAAATAATATTGTTGTCAATACATACCAAGTAAAAACTGGCCAATTAGCCGAAGGATCAGCAATTGGATCCCACTCAAGTGGAACCATATAAATAAGTAAATATGAAAAAAGCCAAGGAATAGCTCCAATTATAATCCAAGGAAATCTTTTTCCCCAACGTTTTTCCCATTTCATATGAAAACGTTCTATTAGATAACCAAATAGAGGATCATTAACTGCATTCCAAGCAGCGTATATAATCATCGCCGTCATAGCTAATATAACATTGAGACCAATCTCTTGCTTAAAGAAAAAGAAAACGTAAAATGAAAAGGGCCCAGTTATCCATTGACCGAAAAATTGAGTAGTTCCATAAGATGCCATGATTTTTTTAGAATTCTCATAAACTTCCCTTTCTTCTACTTTATCATTCATTTCTATATCATTTTTTTTTAGATAATTTTAAAATTATTTATATTAATTTTCTTTTCACTTCTTTAAATATTTTTTAAATTTATAGAGATTTTGTCTCCAACGTTATTTTTCATATACTCGAGATTTCTCTTTAAATATCATCTGGACTGCTTTTCGAGTTCCAGCAACAACACCTGCCACTCCACCACCTGATTCACTTTGTGCGCCTATAAACCAGAATCCACGGATTGGTGTCTGGTGAGGAGGTCCTTGTTGCCCTATAACTGGAGGCAATCCACCGAAACTATGACGATCAACATTGATTCTATTTTTAAAATCGTCTGGAGTGAGAATTATTTTGGTTTGTGTTCTTTCTCTTAAGTTTGGGATAATCTTTTCAGCCTCTATTAGCAATTTTTCTGCAAGTTCTTCTCTACGTTCTGTCCAATTCCCTTCACTTAGCTGATCAGGTGCAATTGTATATACAGTAACTGCATATTTCCCCTCTGGAGCCATCTCTGGAGAATGGAGAGATGGTATATATATTAAAAACCCTTCTTTCCCTTCGTGATAATCACCCGATCTGCAGTGATTAACACCTTCTTCAATATCATATGTGAGATAATAGTAGCAAAGAGCGGCCCGTTGATATGGAGTAGGATCAAAATCAATTCCAATATGCACCATCAATACAGACTCCATATGGACTAGATTTTCAAGATTTTTGACGAAATCTGCGGACAAATGTTCTCGTCCAATTAAATTAAAAAAGGTTTTATGAGCACTACCACTAGCTAATACTAGATCACCTAGTATAACATTCCCATTTTCTAATTTTACTCCCGTAGTCCGTTCATTTTCAATAATAATTTTTTGAACTAAACTATTTGTATGAATTTTTCCTCCGTTAGTAGTAATATAATCTGCAAATGCTTTAACTAATTGTTCACAACCACCTTTTATATAATGGTATGTAGGCAATTTACCTCCTTTAATCTCAAGGGGTATGCGTTTATCAAAAGCAGTCTCTATATTGACTGCTGGTACTCCCAATCCATAGAACTCACTCGGCTTTATTACAAAATCTGCTAAAATTCCCAAATATATTGCCTTTATTTTAGGTTCTTTAAAGAAAAAATCCATAACTTGAGCAGCGTTCCAATCCATCCACTTCTTTACTTTGAAAAACTTTGGAAGTAGCTTTAATTTAAGCCAAATAGCTTTTAATCCTTTTGTCCATTCTAATTGGTTTACAACTGCTAAAAGCGTCATCATTTGATCATAGAACTCATAATATCGATCCAATGCTAAGCTTTCAGATGGAAATTTTTTTTTTAGCAATTCTCGCCTCCAATAAGGTCCCTCATATTCTTTTGGCCTCCAAAATTCAAAATCTGGAAACCATTGTCCACGATCTTCTCTTATTATTTTTATTTTATCGGTTAAACCTAACTCTGCTAGAACTCTACCAAGTTTTTCATGAGGCGCTAAACCTTCCAAGAGAAGAGGTCCGAGATCCCAAGAATATCCATCTTTGTGGATTGTTGCTGTAACTCCTCCTATCTCTGAAAATTGTTCATAAATTGTAACTTCATATCCTTTACGAATTAAATAAGCACCCGCGGTTAATCCAGATAAACCAGAACCTATAATAATTACTTTCAATTTTTTATCAACTTTAATTTCGAACTTCTTTATTAATTACTTTATCATAAAGAATTAGAGAAAATTAAATAAATTCATTAATAGATAGAATTAAAATGTTATTTCATTAAAAAATATTTAAAATTAATTTTGGCAAGGTATGTAATATGAAAGAAAAGAATAATAAGAGATCTTTAAATATTAATGGGGATTCAATTCTAAAGGAATCAACCATTCTCCATGAATCTAATCGTTCGATGTTCTCGTTTGGTATGGCAGATTTTTTATTTGACATTTTTAACGGGATTTTAATGGGGTTTTACTTTTTATTCTGGGAAACTGAAGTTAAATTAAATATATGGATTGTGGTACTTGGTTACATCATTTATGCTATCTGGAATTCTATTAACGATCCACTTGTAGGATATTTCGCAGATCGTCCCAAAAAATTTTGGAAAAAGTATGGAAAAAGATTTCCATTTATCATCATTGGGGGAATCCCTGCGATTCTAACACTTGCTGCTATTTTTAGTCCACCATATCTAGATCCTATAAGTGGAGTCTGGATTTATTTTGCATGGATCTTAATTTCTACATGTCTTTTCGAGTTATTCTTTACGATTATCTCATTGAACCATTATGCATTGTATCCTGATAAATTTCGTTTAGATACTGACAGGCGTAAAGCTGGTGGAATTCGAATGGCATTATCTCTTATAGGGACCGCAGTGGGATTTATGATTCCTCCGATGCTTATTACATACGAAGACCGCCAGTCATATACGAATATGGCTTGGATATTCGTGGGTTTTAATATGATTATTTTTTTAACACTTATTCCAGGACATATTGAATCTAGGGAGTTGAAGGCAAGGTATGTTATGGAACAAGAAGAAAAAGAGAAGATATCCTTCTGGAAAACCCTTAAAATTGTGATATCTCAGAAAAATTTTGTAGTTGTAATTTTAGTTTTTTTTATGGACGCAATAATAGGGGCAAGCTTAACTTCATCAATCCAATATGTAGCTAAATATGTTTTAAAGGCGGAAGCAGAAATGTCCATATATCTTTTAGCAGGATTTATATTGGGTGCTTTAGGATCACTTTGGCCTTGGCTTATATTATCTCAAAAACTTAATAATAATCGCAAGATGTTAATAATAGGAGTCTTTCTTAACACTATCTTCTTGTTACCATTCATGTTCGCACAATCCTTAATTGGTATGGTGATTTGTTGTATCCTACTCGGAATCGGTGGAGGAGCCCTAAGAATTGGAAGAAATCCTGTTATGGCTGATACAATTGACGAGGCAACTGTAAAAGCGGGGCAACATATCGAAGGTTCTTTGATGGGAGTATATACATTCTTCAATAAATTCTCTCTTATTGCCCAAGGTTTGATCTTTGCCTTTGTACATGAATTAACAGGTTTTAATCCGAATTTAACAACTCAAACTGATTTAGCAAATTTTGGAATTCGACTACATACAGCGTTTATTCCTATGATCTTGACTCTCATCGGGTTTATTATATTCGTGAAAGTATACAATCTTACTCCAGAAAAAACACAAAAAATTAAAGAACAATTAAAGAAATTAAAACTGTGATTTCTTTTTTATTGGAAAATATTTTCTAACTTAATAACCTATTGAACACAGCAATATTTCATTTTAAAGATTTATTAAATAGAAACTCTAACAGTCTAGAAGATTGAATTAATAGTTTGAATGATTTTAAATAGAGAAATTTATTATTTTTCTTTTATGAGTTTCTTTACTTTATTTACAATTGCTGGGATAATTTCTGCAACATTTTCACTCATTTTTATATCTGCCATGTTATCATATGGAGTGTCTCCTTTATTGATTATAATCAACTTTGCTCCAGCTCGATACGCTATGGCGGGCATTTCTGCAGCTGGATAAACAACAAGGGAACTACCTATTGCAAGAAAAACATCACATTTTTCAGTGTGCATTATAGAATTACGCAAATCATCTTGTGGTAATGGATCTCCGAAATTTACAATTGAGTTTATTAACCTTCCTCCACAATTTGGACATGCAGGCTGTCCCTTTCTTATTCTTGAAGTGCGATAACCTTTACCCCATTTTTCTTGATCCCATCCAGCATCTTCGAACGTCATTTTTTTGTTACATTGAAGGCACTTCATTAGAGTCATATTTCCATGTAGTTCTGCAAGTTTTTCAAGCTTAATTCCCGATTTATAATGAAGATTATCGACATTTTGACTGATAAGAAAATCCAATTTATTCATATCTTGCAATTCTACAAGTGCGTAATGCGCAGGATTTGGTTCAACCATATGCCAAGGCTTTGTGGTTTTAGGGGGAGGTAATCCTTTATCTCGACGAGTCCATAGTCCATCAGGTCCTCTAAAATCTGGTAATCCAGATTCTGTGCTAATTCCAGCACCTGTAAAGGCTACAATCTTTTCAGATTCTGCAATCCATTTTGCACAAGTTTCAATTTTTTCTTGTAAATCCATAATTAAATCTTATTCAATTCATAATTTAAATGAAACTACTTTGAAAAATTCCGTCCGCAACCTTATTATACCTACTTTAACTTAAAAAATTCATATATTTTAAAAAAAAATATAAAAATTTAAGAAAAAAATGAGTGAATCAAATATCTTTTTAAAAATCATAGCAATAATTCTTTTTGTGGTTCTTACATTTTTCGGTGTGGTTTATATACTTGCATCCCCAGTAGATCCAACACAAACGGTTTTACGGTTGACAATTGGAGTATTATTGATAATTATTGCCATTACTCTTTTAGTTATAATCTTGCGTTTAATTCAGAGAACCAAGTATAAGATTGTAAAAGTTAAAGAACCTAAGGATATAAAAGAAGAAACAAAATATGTGCCATCTGAAATGATTTGTAAAAATTGTGGAACCCCAATTGAAATATCAGAGGATATGAAGAAAAAAGATATAGTTTATTGCGAGAAATGCGGGGAAGCGATTAAATTACCTAAAGATAAAGTGAAGTGGTGAGAAAGAAAATGAACAAAAAATGGTTAATTTATAGTAGTATTATTGGATTAGTGATAATCTTCATTGTTTCGACCACTACAAACGTTAACGCTTATACATATTCTTTTGATGTTGATTATATGAAGACAAATGTTTATATTGAATTAGATGGATCTATTACGATTGAATATTGGATTAACTTTACTTGTGATTCTTGGGCAGATCCAATCAACGTAGTTGATATTGGCTTTCCAACTGCTGATTATGATTTATCTAGTGTAAAAGCAAAAATTGGTGGGTATGATATTCCCAGTCATAGAATTCAAGTATCAGAATTCATAAATATTGGTGTTGAAATATGGCTTACTGAACATTTTATAGATCCAGGAGAGTCTGAACAGCTTTATGTAATCGGAAACAATCCAAATATGATTTTTGGCGATTATGAAAATGAAAGTTTGGCAAGTGTTGAATTTTCTCCAACTTGGTTTAGTTCTAATTTTTGTCCTACTTATGAATATCTTGAAGTTAATTTTTATTTTCCACCAAATTTCACAAATGGAAATGAAGTTAAATGGCATTACAGGGAATATGATGGTTACAGTTTCACGGAAATTGGGAGCACCGATTATTTAGTTTATACATGGAATGAGACAAATGTTCCAATGCAACAATATACATATGGGGTTTCATTTCCTAAGGATGCTGTAGATGTTTCTATTGGCTGGACGGCCGATCCAAGAGTAGTTTTATTTATTATAAGCATATTATTGACGATAAGTATAATCGGATTAATAGTTGGCTTTTCTTATCTTACATATAGATATATAAGGAATTACAAGAAGAAATACTACCCACCTCGGAAACGTTCAAACCCAGGAGACCTTGTTTGTATATTTTTCATGATATTTTTCATTGGAGCGATTTTTTATTTTATATTATGGGGTGCTTTTGGTGATATTATATTCATTTTATTATTTTTCGGAGTTATAATCGCTGGATTTGGAATGATTGGTTATTTAATATATAAAATAATAAGTCGTTTTAGATTACCATATCAGAAACCAGAGATTAAAATTGAGAGTGTAGGGGTTAATAAAAATCTTACAGTTGTAGAAGCGGCTATTATAAAGAATACTCCTTTGAATAAAGTTCTTTTTCTGATAATTTTTGGCTTGATTCGAACAGGTCATTTAAAAGTCATTGAAACAGACCCATTAAAGTTTGAAGTTATGTCAACAAAGGGGATTCAAAAAATGAAAGCTTATCAGAGAAAATTTCTAAAAGCAGTGGATCCTGAAGGACCAGATAAAGGGACTGTAAAAAAGGCAAAATTGGAAAGATTATTAGTTGATTTAATAAAAGCAGCCTATAAGAAAATGAGTGGGTATGAATTGGACGCTACAACTTATTACTATGATAACATGATTAATCAAGCATGGGAAGCAATTAAAAAGATGCCAAATGAAATAGAATTTGAAGATATTGAAGATGAATATGACTGGATAGTTTTAGATGACCTATTTGAAAAACGTTCAGAACGATATCTAAGTCACCGTTATTATGTTCATTATCCTTATTGGTATCCGCGTTATTATTGGTATCATTATTATTGGCCTCGGCATCATTACTATACATATCATCCCGGAAGATCTATAAGTGCGAATATACTTCCTAAACAGCATATTAATATCCATACATTTTCAGATTCGATTGTCCGGGGTATGGAAAATGTTAGCAATACAATAGTTAAGAATTTCACCAATTTCGCTGAGAGTATAGTTAATACAGTTGCCCCTCCTCGACCAAGAAGTACTGGTGGCCGTGGTGGAGGTCGTGGTGGAGCTGGAGGTTGCGCTTGTGCTTGTGCAGGTTGTGCATGTGCGTGTGCTGGAGGAGGTAGATAAAAGATGAGTATAGTAAAACCCAAAGGAAAAACAAAAAAATTCTTCAAGAGATTAAAAAAGAAGATATTACCTAAATTCGTTTTTGATGATTCTATTCCTAGAGTATATTCAAATATAATTGAATTTAGAAAAACTGGATCTCATAAATTTCACTTAAGAATATTGAAAAATAGTAAAGGAATCCTAATAATTGATGCAAAATATGTACTTTATTTAAATCAATTTGCTATGATGTATTTCAAGGAGTTTATTGAAGGAAAATCTTTAACCGAAATTCAAGAATTTTTCATAAAATATTTTCGGACAACAGCCGAAGAAGTAGAAGAAGATTATAATACTCTTTTAGATAAAGTAGAATTTTTACTATCAGAGGAAGATGTTGATCCCTTTTCCCAAATTGGAATAGACGCAAAAAAGCCATTTAAAGTTTCAGAATTTCCTTTAAGAATTGATTTAGCAATTACTTACGACTGTAACAATAATTGTGGACATTGTTACGTTGCACGAGAACGAGATTTTCCAGTACTTGATACAGAGTCTATGAAAAGAATAATGGATGCATTATGGGATGTTGGAGTCCCGCATATAGCCTTAACGGGAGGAGAACCAACAATGAGAGATGATTTTCTGGATTTGATCGCATATGGCCAAGAAAAAGGTTTTGTAATGGGGATTATAACTAATGGAAGGAAATTTGCTGATAAAAACTTAGTAAAACAAGCAATACAAAAAGGTTTAGATTATGCTCAGATAACTTTGGAATCTCATGATAAAGAAATCCATAATAAAATGGTTGGTGTAGATGGGTTTGATGAAACCGTTCAAGCAATCAAAAATTTTGAAGAAGAAGATATTTTCTTTATGACTAATACTACATTATGCAAGCATAACGTCGAGGGAATTAAAGATACAATAAATTTCCTTCATGAATTAAACGTAAAAACTTTTGCTTGTAATGGATTAATTTATTCTGGTAAGGGAAAGGAGTTTGAGCACGGCATTGCTGAAGAAGAGTTAGAGCCAATACTAAACAAGATAAATAATCGAGCTCGAAAATTGGACATGCGATTTATCTGGTATACTCCAACTCAATATTGTTCTATTAATCCAGTAGAAATTGGTTTGGGACCAAAAAGATGCTCTGCAGCAAATACAAGCATTGCAATTGAACCAAATGGAGATGTTTTACCTTGCCAATCTTACTATGAACCTGTTGGGAATATATTAAAAGATGACTGGGACACTATTTGGAATTCAAAACTGTTTAAAAGTATAAGAAACCATGAATATATTGAGCCTAAATGTAAAAAATGCGAATTATTACGAATTTGTGGCGGAGGATGCCCATTGTACATCGATCAAAAGAAATTAATTTGTAATATTCCAAATTTTTAATTATCCTCTTTTATTTTTTTTATCAATAACTAAACACTTATTTTATGATTGATTGGAATATAAGATTCAGCGAACAATTAAAGTGGACTTATGAATTCAGGAATCATATTTATAAGATAATAAATCTGGAGACCAAGACAAATCTTTTGGAAATTGGGTGTGGCACTGGAGCACTTCTAAAAGAAATTGGGAAAGAATTTAATCTAAATTTATATGGAATTGATATTGATGAACATCGTTTAAAAATTGCCAAAGACAATTTAAATCAAGAGAACATCAAGGCAAATCTTCAATATATGGATATTTTAAATAATAACTTCGAAGATGAGAAATTTGAAGTGATTATTACACATTATTTATTTTTATGGATTAAGGATCTTGAAAAATGTTTCAATGAAATTCATAGAATTTTAAAAAAAGAAGGTATTCTATTAATACTTGCAGAGCCCGATTATGGAGGGGTTATTGAATCTCCAGAAACAGGTTTAAAAGATGCATTAATCTCAAATTTGAAAGATAATGGAGCCGATCCTGAAGTGGGGAGAAAAATGAATCAATATTTTTCTCAAAAATTCAAGATAGTTGAGCGATATTGTATAAGTGTTCCTTGGACTTCGAGTAAGAATAAAGATAATTTATTAAAAGAACTGAAATTTATTAAAAAAATTTTAACTAATCATAATTTTAAAAATAAAAAAATGAATGTAGCTATAGAGAATAACAAATATTTTCTTTTTATTCCCATCTTTAGCTATATTTTAAAAAAATAACTTTAAATTTGATGAAAAATTATCGTTATGTATAAGCTTTCATAATGATAAAAGCTTTGAGATTGATCAAATTTGGAGAAAAAGAATCTAATAATAACAAGTATAATAGTAGTTGCTGTGATTATTGCTGGAGTCAGTGGTGGAATATGGTTTATTACGCAAATTGGGACAACATCTGATACTTCCCCTCCTCTTCAAGATCTCAAAATAAAATATTGGGATGGAACTGAGAAGTCAATAAATGCTTCAACTATAAAAGATTTAATTGAATCTGGAGATTTAACTCAAATAAAATTTGAGGATACTGAAACAACTGGACAAGGATATAATATAACTGGTGTAAATGTCGTAGAATTATTTAATTATTTTGGGTTTCATGCTCCTTGGGGTGTAAAGGTTCATAATTTTTCCGATAATCTGGATACAGATGTTGGATTTATGATTAATTCTGATGGAAATATGGTAAAAAATCCTCAAACAACAAACCCTCTAATTATTGGGATAATGGCTAATGATAATTGGTTAAAAAATTCTCCGCTAGGTGCTGCTTATGGAAATTTTTCATTATTTGGTGGAGATCTTAATGCCTCTACGGCGATTATGAATATAACAAGCATAGAGATTACATCTGAGTGGGTAATTCCAGTTTATGTGAATGGAATTTTGAATTACACAATAGATACAAATAAAATGATGGAAGGAATCGGAGATTACAATACATATCATTGGTGGTATGATGATAATGGAACGGAATATTTTGACTGGAATTGTACATTAAAGGGAAGAACCTTAAATAATTTCACAAAAGAAATGAGTGTTGTGGGTAATTATAACATTACTTGGAAATGTGTAGACGGATTTTCTTGGCCAAGTTCAGGATACAATAATACAGATATTGAGTCAGGATTAGTGGAACCATCTATTGTCAATTGTACTTTAAATGCAACAACTGGAGATTGTATTCCTGGCACTGGATTTCCGATGCCAATGGATTCAATTCATGCCCCAGAGGGCAATCTAATGTGGATTGTGAATGCGGAGATTCAGCATCAAAAAGTGGGTTTTGGAAATCCTACGTCTTTAGAACTCGTTGATGGTGGCCCATACAAGTTAATAGTCCCAGGGCAAGTAAAAAAAGGTTATAATAAATGGATAACTAGAATTGATATTGAGCTATAGAAAATAATTGTGATGGAAAAATGACAGATAAAAAAAAATCTTTAACCTTTTTTTTTTTTTTAATTTTTCTCTTACTTGTAATTTATATCGTATCTACTCTAATAATTATTGGATCTTCGTGGCCTGGTAAAGGAGATTGCCAATCTTATCATAATACTATTCATTTAGATGCATATTATGTTCCAAATGCGGTTATTACTCTTGATGGTCAGGATAATGAAGAATTTTGGCATATTCCGGGAAAAAACAATTCCATTTTAATACCTGTTGCCGCTGATTTTTCCTCTGATGATTTTTTTATAAGATATGTTAATATGTCTTTCGTTCATAGTAATACTCACTTATTTATTTTAGCTAGTTGGGAGGATTCAACTCCTTTGAGTACTTGGGATCAATTCTCAATGTGTTGGAATATAAATATGTCAAATTATACTGCGGCATTTTACCAAGGTATGAGGACTGGTCCGTATGGAGGAGGAGATGTGGATACTTGGCAATGGGGATATCGGATAGGAAAAGAAAACGGTTCTTCATATAACGGTTATGATACATGTTTTGGAGATGATGGTTGGTATCCTCAAGATTCTGAGATTAGTCAAATAGAAACTGGTATGATTTATGGGACTTGGTTTAATGAAACTAATCGTTATCAAATAGAAATTTCTCGACCTTTATCAACCGGTGAGCAATATGATGTTCAATTCATAGAAAAGACGATATATGAATTTACAATCGCTATATTGGATAATGAATATGGTACAGGAGAAGGTGAAGATCACGCAATATCGTGGATTTATGCTTTACATTTTTCTGAATTTCCAGCTCCTATTATTTCAGGTTATCAATTAGGTTTCACTTTATTTATTTTGATTTTTTTAACTGGATTAATTATAATTTGGAAAAGGAAATTTATTGCAATAAAGAATAATAGATAATTATTTACAAAATGAATAATTCAAAACATAAAATTAGAGACTTTTTATCAAAAAGGAATCTTTCTATTTTTATATTATTTGGAATAGTTATAAGTGCATCAATTGGACTAACAATCTATAATTTGCAATTTATAGAACAACAAATAAATGGTAATACTGAAATTTCAATTAAAATATACGGAAATGTAAAACGAGAAGTCAATATCACATTAACTCAGTTAAAATCCAATTATCAACAAGTAATTAATCATAGATTTTATTTTATTAATGATTTTGGGAATACTTGGGTTGATAATTATTCTGGGGCGGTTATATGGGACATTTTTAATAAAGAAAATTGCTTAAATCCCAATTCCACAAGATTTCGATTTGAAGCGAGCGATTTATATGTTAGTAGAAATATCCTCTTTTCGGTAGTTGAACAAAATCCTGAATTGGTTTTATTAGCATATGAGAGGAATGGGATGCCCATGGGAGGAGAACCAGATAGAGGGCCAATAGAAGGAATAGTGAATAGGAGTTTATTTCCGGATTGGAATACTATATATACTGCAAAACATACGGTTGCAATTAGGGTATATTAAAATTAATGGTGATTTTGCTCTATGGAAAAAAATCTTGAAGACACAAAAGAAGAATTTAAAAGGACTGGAGTAGAAAATTTAGAAATTGAAAAAAGCAGATTTGGAATTTCAATTAGAACTTTACTTTATGCAACAATTTTTGGGACTCTTGGAGGAATCATTTCAAGTGTTATACCCTTTGATTTATTAATAAAAGTGTGGTACCCTCTTACGGGCGGAACACAATTAGCATCTGCACATCATATTATTTGGGTTGCGATTTTTTATGGTTTAACAAGAAATAAACCTGGGATTCTTATCTCTATGTTTACAAAAGGAATACTCGAATTTCTCATAACTGGTTCTTATGGAATTATTATTATAGGAATAAATTTATTAGAAGGTGCTTCATTACTTGTAGGCTTCTTTATTATGGAACACCTTAATGAAGGAGATTCAAAATTAGGTTGGGGGATTGCAGGTGGAATTGGAAATATAACTCAAGTTCCCGTTTTTTGGTATATTTCGGGAAAATTATTTACTCTTCATATATCTTTATTCATATTAGCAATGATTTTTGCATTTTTATCAGGTGTGTTTATAGCTGGTTTATTAGGGAAAGTTATTAAAAACTACTTAATAAAAGCTGGTGTACCTATTGCAGCTCAAGCCATTTTTACTGTAAAAACAAATGAGATTACAAATTTAGATAAAAGTTAACAATTTTGAAAGAGATATGTACAAAAAAAACAATCTTGCCTTGGAATTTGATGGATTTACGTTTATATATGGAAATGATAATCATGTTAGACCTGCAGTAAAAAATATTTCTTTTAAACTAGAAAAAGGAAAAACTCTAATTCTTGCGGGGAGTAGTGGAAGTGGAAAATCCACGATATGCAATGCTCTAAATGGAATTATTCCTTTTAGACAAATTGGATATATGAAGGGAGATGTAAAAGTTTTCGGTTTAAGTGTTTGGGATCAAAGTTTAGCTGAATTATCAAAAAAAGTGGGATTAGTTAAACAAAACCCTGATGAACAATTAGTGACATTTACTGTAAGAGATGAAATCTCATTTGGATTAGAGAATTTAAATCTTCCGAAGGAGGAAATAATCGAAAGAGTGGATGATATAGTAGAGTTTATGAATATTGAGCATTTAATTGATCGAGATATTGATGATTTAAGTGGAGGAGAGAAACAAATCGTTGTAATCTGTTCCTACTTGGTAATGAAACCTAAAATTTTAATTTTAGATGAACCATTTGCCTTTTTGGACCAGAAATCTTCCACTTTATTATTGAATCGATTAAAAAAGCTCTATCAAAATAAAGAATTGGATTTATCCATAATAATTGTTGAGCATAGATTATCTAAGGTATTAGATATTGCTGATTATTTGTTAGTATTAAATTATAATGGAGAAATTGCACTTAAAGGTTCAATTAATAATCTATTTCGAAACCACTTCAATGATTTAAAATCTTGTAATCTAAGAATCCCTTGGATTCCAGATCTTTTTATTTCTGCCTTGGAAACACCAAAACGTGAAATTCCGTTGTTTTTTGATACTGCTATTGAAATGATTAATAAAGAAACAAATAGGAATCTGGAATTATTGAAAAATAGACTCTATGAAAATTATATGAACCATAAAGAATATTCTGATGGAATGGAAGGCGAGATTCTTTTAGAACTTAAGAATGCCTCATTTAAATACCCTAAACTTAATAGAATGGCTTTAAACAATATTTCATTAAAAATCTATAAAGGAGATTTTATTGGATTAGTTGGTCATAACGGTTGCGGGAAGACAACATTACTTTACCTATTAGCTGGATTATATAATCCATCTAAGGGGAAAGTATATTATAAAGGAAGAAATCTTTTGGAAATTGATTTTTATGAATATGCTGAAAAGATAGGATTCATATTTCAAAATCCCGAAAATATGCTATTTAAAAATACAATAAGAGATGAAATTCTATATGCCCCAAAAAATTTTAATCTCCTAAATCAATTTGATGAAGAGAATTTAAATCAATTAATGAGAATGGTTGGAAATGTTGAATATGATCGAAATCCATTTAACCTTAGTTGGGGTCAGAAAAGAAGGTTAAATTTATCTTCAATTTTTATTTATGATCCTGAAATTATTTTATTAGATGAGCCATTCATAGGTCAAGATCAAAAAACAATAGATGAATTAATTAATATACTTTATCAGGAGCAGCAAAAAGGCAAAACAATTATTATATCTTCACATGATTATCATTTACTTCTAAATCATGTGGATAAAATAATTGAGTTAGATAATGGTAATTTAATAGAATATGAAGAAAATTATTCATACTTTCAAAAATACCAAAGTTTAGGGCCAATTTCTTTATTAAATATTATAAATAAAAAGTTAGGTAAAATCTAAAAAGATATGACTAAAAACAAAAAACAAAAAATTAAAAGGAAACAATTCAATTTAGATAAGACAAGAGATTTCTTTTCCTATGTTCCAAATAATTCTTTCTTGCATAAATTAAATCCCATAAGCAAATTGTTTTTCTTGATATTATTTACGATTTTTGTATTCTCAATCGAGAGTCTAACTTTTCTTTCAATCGTTTTTTTATTAACCTTTTTTTTAGCGCTGTCAAGCAAAATGTCAATTAAATCTCTTTTTTATAAATTTAAATGGATTCTAATATTAAGTCTCTTTTCTGTAATCTTAAATATCTTCTTTAACGCAATCCCCAATGAAGAATCTCAAATCTTATTCTATTTATTTAATCTTACTTTTTTACCGATTAGAAGATTGGCCGTTTACTATGCATTAAGAAACGCATTATGGATCCTTATCTTATTCTTATCTGCAATAATTTTTACTCATACAACTTCCATGAAGGATTTTGTCTATGCATTGATGAAAACCGGGGTCTCCTATAAATATAGTTTTGCTTTTATGGTTGGACTTAAATATATCCCCCTAATCCAACAAGAAGCAAGAACAATTGGACTTGCTCAAAGAGCTAGAGGATTTGGGAGGGAAAAGGCTAATACAGTTAAAAAAGCTTATAATTTTATAAAAGAAAGGCTCATCACAATTCTGGTCTCAATCTTAAGAAAAGGAGATATCACATCCATATCAATGGAAAATAGATGTTTTGGTTTATACAAAACTCGAACAAATCTGATAGAAATTCCTTTTAAAAAGAAGGATATTATTTTTATTCTCACAATTGGGGCACTTTTTATGTATTATTTATTAAGTCTCATTCGTTTAATCCCATTTATTCAATTTCCTTCCCTATACTCATTATTTTTTACTTAATGATTTTTAAATATTAATTCAAAAACCTAGTTTTTATTTTTCTCTTCTAATTTTTTTTTTCTTTTCTCTTTTTTACTTAAAAGCATTTGTTCTCTTGCTTGCTTTATATAATCTTTTGTCATATTCGTTTGTGTTTTTTGAAAATCTTGTATTTTTTTAGAATACCCTTGAGTTGTTTTTAACATTTGTTTTTGATATTTATCTATAGCTTGCTCGACTGTTAAAAATTTTAGTGTTAAAGGCTCCTTTTTCACGATTTTTCTTAAATCATCTGAGAATGAATTAAAAACACTAACCTTTCCACCCGAACTCCCATCTTTAAAAGAAGATTTAAATTTTTTATTAAATACTTTAGCAATTTTTCGAATTGCGTATTTAATTTCAGCATCAGCAGCAGGTGCTTTTGCGTTTACAGCTGCAACAAATAATACATTTTTAGTTAATTCAAACAAAATTTTACGGCTTGATAATTGAATATGTTGTACTGCATCTGTGAAAGCTTCGTTTGCAAAACTTAATAATGCCGATAAAAAACTTGTAATCAAATCGGTTGAGATTCCTTCCTTAGTAAAATCACTATAAATTTCTTCAAAAAGACATATTCCAGATAGATTTTCTAGAATCCATAACCCTTCTATTAAATATTCAACTCTGCTACTATGATTTCCTCTCATGATTTATCAAACTCACTCAAACTTTAGTTAAATAACTCTCAATTATATAGTATCAAAATTTCTTTACTTATATTTCTTTAATTACACATTTAAAATCTAGTTAAAATAATCTTTCGCGTATTTTATTAAAACCAAATTTGAATTCAAAATTATTAGCTGATTATTATATTTTTTTAGATTTAGTTTTTATATCAGTAATTTTAAAGATAAATAAGGAAAGTACTTCATTACCAATCAATTTAAAAATAAAATTGTGCGAAACTAATATGAAAGAAAAAACTTATATAATTTTATTATTACTTCTTTTTTTTACTTCAATAATATGTTTTAATCCTTCTGTGTCTTGTACCGAACTTGAGTTAAGTCAAGATGGAGAAATAAATGCTGGACAACAGGTTATTAATTATTTCCGTGGACTTTTTGAGGAGGATTGGAGCAATGGATACGCATATGTGCCAGAAAATGATGGATTAGGCTTTGCGGCGAGTTGGGAACGTTATGGAAGTAGCTATGAACCATTTCCAAAGCAAGATTTTGTTAATAAAACCATGAGTATTACACCCATTTTATCTCCAGATAATTCTGAAACCAAAATAATTGAATTAATTGATAGTGCTCAGCAATCTCTTTACATAGAATTTTTGTATATTTATAACACTTTAACTGATCTAGTTGATGCAATTATTGCAGCGAAAGATCGTGGAGTTAATTGTTGTGTGATTTTTAAAGAAACCACCGATCCAAAAGTAACGGGAACTGCAGATGCATTAGAGAGTGCAGGAATAACAGTTAAAACAATAGACGGCACTTCACCACAATATTTTGATTTACATAATAAAGGGATTATTGTCGATGGAAAAAAGGTTTTAATATCTTCAATTAATGGCTCACCAACTAGTCTAAGGGATAATAGAGAAACTGCAATATTGATTGAGAGTGAAGAGGTTGCTGGGTATTATATTACTCTTTTCAATCATGATTGGAACGTTGCAGATGATTATAATCTACCTGGGCCTAGTTGTGCATCATCAGATTCTAATACAAATTCAATTCGATTATCTACTTATATAAATCACTTTCAAGCTATAACTTATACAGGAAAAATGACAGTCTCTTGCATTGCAGCTCCTGATAATTGTTATGATTTAATCGCTTCATTAATCAATGATGCAGAAAATTCAATTGATCTTAGTGTATATACCTTATCCCAACCTTATTTATTGGGGATTATGCTCGATAGAATTGCTGCTGGGGTAAAAGTGCGACTTTTACTTGAAAATGATACAGTTAATTCTTATGAAAAAGCATATAACAGATGGTCACTATATAATTTAACGGTTCTTGGAATACCCGATAAGGATGACCCAAGTAATTATAATACAGCTTTAGGCTTATGGGCATCTGAAGCTTTTGATTTTCAGCATTGCAAGTATTGTATTATTGATAATGATACATTAATTATAAGTAGTGGTAATTGGGCTCGAAGCTCTTGCCCAAAACCTCAAGATGATGGCGATGTTGATGGAAACTGGGATTGGTGGTTTGCAATATACGGAGATGGTTCAGGTGGACCTACAGAACCAACAATTACAATAATAGATGGGTTCGATATTTCAATATTAATCATAATAAGTTCTTTAAGCATAATTGCAGTCTATTTTAATTATTATCAGAAACGTAAAAAATTCTGATTTTTTTATTTATTTTCAAGAATTAATTGATTAACTTCCTCATAAGTCGTGTTTGGCATTGGACCAAAATTTTTTACTTTTAAAGCCCCTACCGCATTAGCAAATTTTGCTACTTTTTCTAGATCCCAACCAGCTAAATAACCCACAATAAATGCACCTCCAAATGAATCTCCAGCACCAGTTGGATCGATTTCTTCGACTTTAAATCCTGGAACATATATTACTTCTTCTTTGGTAAAAATTGTACAGCCCTTACTCCCTTGTTTTAAAACAACTATTTCCGGACCTAATGTTAATAATTTTTTGCAAGCCTTTATTTCTCCCTTTATACCTGCCAACATTTCCGCTTCTTCACCACTAGGAAGAAGAATTTTACAAGAATCTAAAACAGGTTGACAAATTTTTAAAATAATTTTAATATCCAGCATTTCTGGGCGTAAATTTGGATCAAATGATATTACAACTTTGGGATTTTTTTTCTGTGCAATTTTTATTGCCTGATAACAGGCGTCTCTAGATTTTTTACTAATGGATAATGCACTACCCATTATGTGCAAATTTTTAATTCCTTTAAAATAATCTTCTTTAATATCATTAGGAGTCGTTTCTCCAGCAGCTCCAGCAGCGAAGATGAATTTTCTCGAACCATCTGAATTATATTGATTAAATGCTATTCCAGTTGTTTTTTCCTTTTCAATTCTAATTTGTGAAATATCTACACTATCTAGTTTTAATTTTTCAACAATACAAGTGCCAAATTCATCATCTCCAACAACTCCAATAAAACCAGTAGTAAAACCAAAAGGCTTACTCATCCTTGAAGCAGAATCGATAAAGATAGTGGGTGCTCCACTTGGAAAGGGACCTCTATAATTTGCACCAACTTTACCATGAGGCACATCTATACTTATCCTCATTATTTCAACTAATAACTCGCCTAAACTAATTATATGCGGACTCATATAATTGTAATTAATGATAAAATGTACTTAAATTATAGTGCCAATGAGAAATTTTTTTGTGTCTTTGATTAGATCATAATTAAAAAGGAAAATAACTATTGATTATATTAGATGTATTGAATCCCAACAAAGGGTCTATCTAGATAAATTAAATATAAAAGCTATACTTCATCATAAAAAAAAAATGAGCTTGAAATAGCATAGGTAATTTTAAATTTTAGAAAACTCGAGAAATTAAACTCTCGTGAATTCTTGCTAAAATCTCTCTGAGAAAATTGAAAATCTTATTAGTAAGATAAATTCAAAAATAATTATATACATCTTTTATTAAAAAAAATTTGTAAAAAAATGAGGCTTTTAAGATAAGCAGAGACGCAACATACAAATTATGTATATTTGGAAATGGTGGAGTTGGGAAAACTACTTTAATTCGAAAATACCTTACTGGTATGTTTGAAGTAGATACTAAAATGACTATAGGACTTGATATTGCTTTAAAAAGTCTAATTATAGAAGGTAAGAAAGTTTTACTTCAGATATGGGACTTCGCTGGCGAGGAAAGATTCAGATTTATGTTGCCTGGTTATGCAGCAGGGGCTTCTGCTGGTATATTTATGTATGATATTACAAAAATGAATAGTATAAATAATATAGATGAATGGTTAGATGTATTTTACCAAGGCTCTATTGATAATGTAAAAAAACCGCCTATACTTCTGATTGGAGGAAAGTTAGATCTTAAGAAAAAACGAGCAGTCTACTTAGAAAAAGCAAGAAAGGTATCAAGTTCTCGTAAATTATATGGACCAATCGAATGTTCTTCTAAAACAGGTGAAATGGTAGAAAAGATATTCACTTTTATAGCTCATTTAATTATGAGGAATGTTGGTTTAATTTAAATCAAAGTTTAAATAAAAATAAATGTAAAACGGATCTTTTAATAAATATTAGTAAAAAGATGGAGGAGGTTAGTACTCTTAAAACTTTCTATTTAAACAATTAATATTAAAAATTTTTTATTAAAAAATTATTAAGGCTTATCAAAATTATTATGGAATATAAATGCACAAATTGTAATGAACAAACAAAATCAGAAAAAATTAAGCATAAATGTTCCAAATGTGGAGATTTATTACTTCTTAAGCCTCAAATAATAGATGCAATAAATATAAAAGAATTAAGAATTGGAAAAGGAGATTTTTGGAAATATCATAAGTTCTTTCCAGCAATTGAAAAGAAATTCCAAATCTCTCTAAGTGAGGGAGGAACAAATTGCATTAAATCCAAAAATCTTGGAAAATCTTTAGGATTAAGTAATTTATTTTTTAAAGATGAAACTCAAAATCCAACAAATTCTTTTAAGGATAGAGTAGGGGCACTTTTAGTTTCTCACGCGAACAGTCAAAATTATAAAAAAATAATATGTGCATCTGCGGGAAATCAAGGTGCATCCATAGCAGCTTATTCCTCATATGCAGGAATAAAGTGTTTAAATATCATCCCTAAAAGAATAGATGAAGGAAAGAGAGCTCAAATGTATGCATATGATTCAGTTGTTGAAATAAAGGGAGATACAGTTGATGAATCATTAATTCATGCTGAAAAAAGAGCTAATGAAGAAGATTTTTATCAAGCTACAGCCGAACTTAACCCTTTAACAATTGAAGCTCAAAAAACTATTGGGTATGAAATTGTAGGGGCAATTGGTGTTCCTGATTGGTTAATCGTCCCTATGGGAAGCGGAGGATGTTTGATAAGTATTTGGAAAGGATTGAATGAATTAAAAGAATTAGGAGTAATCAATGAATTACCTAAAATGGTTGGCGCCCAAGTTGAAGGATGGTCACCAATAGTTGATAAATATAGTTTGAAGAAACAAGTTAAATCAAGTCTTAAAGTTACACATACTCTAGGTATTTTAGTAAAAAATCCCATATATAAAGATTTAGCAGTAAAAATAATAAAAGAATCAAATGGAAAAGCGATTGCAATAAATGAGAATTTGATTTTGCCTACCGAAAGAAAGTTAGCAAGTTCTGAAGGAATATTTGCTGAACCATCTTCTGCTTTGACTGTTGCCTCCGTTAAACAATTAAATGACCAAAATATAATAGATAAAAATGAGAAAATTTGTTGTCTTATCACTGGAAGTGGTTTGAAGGCTCCATATGTATTGCAAGCATTGACTCATAAATCAAAAACTGTAGGTATTGGTGCTCTTCTAAGTACAAAACTTAAAATTTTACAATTAATTGAACTTGAATCAATGTATGGAACTCAAATACAAAAAAATTTAGGAGATATCTCACTTCCTGCAGTTTATCAGCATCTATCTGAACTTGAAATAAGAGATCTTATTGCTAGAGATAAAAAACAAGAAAAAAGAATATATTATAAAATCACTGCAAAAGGAAAAAAAGTTTTGAAGGCAATGCAGACTCTAGTTGACTTATTCTAATTTCAAAAACATATCAATAAATAAAAAAAAATAATTGTTTCATATAATATCCACTTATTTATTATCCTGTACGTTTAATAATATGAAAACCATGTTCTGTTTTTACAGGTTGAGAGATTTCACCTAATTTTAATTTGATACAAGCATTCCAAAATGTGGGCACCATAGTCCCCTTAGCAAATTCTCCTAAATTGCCTCCCTTATTTTTACTAGGACATATAGAATATTTTCTAGCGAGATCTTCAAATTTTTCTCCTAACTGTATATCCTCATAAATTTCTTGTGCTTTTTTTAATTTGGGGACTAAAATATGACTTGCTTTTATTTTTCCAGCACGAATTGAAGCCCCACCTTGTTTTTCGGATCCTTTTGATGGTTTTCCTTGTTTTTTACTTTTTTTCTGAAATCCTTTTCCATACTTATTTTTTCCCATTGTAATTAACTCAGAAATAGTTAGTAAATAATTTTTATAATATATAGTTCAGATTTAATTAATTTATAAATATAATCATTATCTTCAAGAAGTTATAAATAAGAAAAATTAACAGGGTTTAATTTCTAAACCTAGTGAATGTGATAACCCCACTGTATTTTTCTAAAGAAGAAATAGTTGGAACAGCGATTAATATTCCAATAAAAGATTGAAGAAAATTAAATGGAATTTCTGTAAATGCCCCTGCATACTGTAAAACAAATGTAGCATATAATAAATAGCCAATTACTATATTAATGCCACCTAATAACATAGAAATGATTTTAAGTCCAATATCTTGACTATATTTATATCCAATAACAACGATAGAAATGAATCCAGTTACACCTATTATGAGCCATAATATCATATTAAATTCTGCAGTAATTTCCCAAATAGGAGTTCCTCCAATATATCCACCAACATACGCTAAACCTTGATAATATATAAATCCAATAAAAATTACTGCTAAATTAATTAAAAAAGCAATTAAAATCGTTAAAAGATACCAATTTTTCTGAGTTAATTCTAATTTTTTCATCTTAAAATAAAAAAAACCTACTATAAAACCTTCAATTCCCTTAATAACTAATGTTCCAAGAGCATAATGAGGGAATCCCAATAAAAGATCAGCCAACATGGAGCCAAAACCTCCTGAAATGGCACCAACATATGGACCAAACAATATTGCACTAATATAAACCATTGCTTCACCAATATTAAAAAATCCATTACTTGATGGTAAAAAAACAGAGAACATCATTGTCACAATACATACCAAAACAGTCATCATTGCTGTAGTGGCTATTTTAATTGAGGAGCGCATTTCTTCGTTATCGTATTTCTTCATTATTGGTCTAACTTATATATAAGTTTCAACTTACATATAAATTTTACTTTCAATTAAAAAAAAGATTCTGAATTCATTTAAGGATTTTTAAATTAATCTTTATCTATAAATAAATTCAGTTATTTTTTAACATAAACCAATAAATCTAAAATAGCCAGATTTTATATTAATTAATGGATAAAATCGATTGTAAAAATAGAATTATTTAAATTGTGAAAAATTATGGAAAAAAAGAAGTCCCGTAAAAAAGACGATAAAAGTTTGCCAATATTTGCAAAAACGTTAATACAAGTAGGAACTACGGGTATTGATTATTACACGTTCGGTCATATATTAATGGGATTAATTGGATTCCCATTATTATTAAATTTATTTTTACCCCCAGGTGCATTCTCATTTTTACAATTTAGTGCTCTAGTTTGGGAATTATTTGAAAATGTTATTCTATTTAAAGCTGGATTAAAATTCGAAGGTCGACGTGATTCAGGTATTAATACAATTTTTGATATTGCATTTGTGAACATTGGTGGTCTTATTTCCTTTTTCTTCTATCATTTATTTTGTGAGACTCAGGGATTTCATTACAATCTATATATGACGATTATTTTAATTATTTCAGCAATCGTAATTGTTTTATTTATTAGTTTTAGAAAAAAAGTTATCAATTATACTTTAAATAAAAGATTTGAAAAATTAGCCGGTTATAATGAGGAATTAAAGGAAAATTTTTACCTAGCACAAATTTATAGTGAGTTGCTTGAAGAAAAATTAGAAAATGTGAAAAAGAAAGTTAAATCTAAAAAAATTGATATCGATTTACTTTAAATTGGTTTTAATAAATTTAAAAAATAAAAATTAAATAAAAAATAATTAAATTTAGAAATTACTATAAGTTATAAATTTTTGCTCGCTTCCTACTGCATAAATCTCGAATTTCTTCCCTTTTTTACTCTCGCAAAATATTTGTATCAACGGAAATACATGGATTGGACTTTTAATCTTATAGTCTTTGTCCTTTTCAAATTTCTGATAATCATTTGCAGCTCTTTTGACTACTTTTGATATATTTTTATTATAGTAACCCAAGTTTGGTTCAATAGTTTTATCCGATAAATCCTTTACATTAGTAAATTTAATTCCTTCAACAGATTCAATTAATTCTCCTAATTCTTCCCCTATTTGTTTTTCGTATTTAGTTGGAGCACTTGAATAGAGTTTTGGAACATTAGCCATTTTAGATATGAAAGGTACAGGTAATTCTTTCCATTTATATGTAGTTCCGTATCCATCACATGTTTTACATTTGTTTCTAATCACTCCAGTTTTATAACAAAAATTGCAATTATACTTGAACGGTTTTTTTTCTTTTTTTGCTTCAGCGCCAGTTAATACCACCATATCGGTTGTTTTAGTGCCATTGGTACATTCTTTACATTTTGTCTCGGTATACCCTTTTCCTTTACAATCACTGCAGGGCACTGGTTCAATTGTTTCATACATTGGCACAATATTAGGACCTTTCCATTTACTTTTTTCAATCTTAGCCCCTCTTAATGAATAAAAAGTATTTTTGCTTAGTTCTTTTATATCCCCACGTTCTTCTTTCTGATCTTTAGAGGTTTCTTCTTTCTGTTCGATTAAAAAGTAGACGGAGGCTTCTTTCATGGTTTCTTTTACCGTTTCACCAGCAGAAATAGTATCAAGTGAAAATACTGCACCTTTGGTTCCAAATTGCTTTTCTAATTCTTTTTTCTTTTGTCTATATGCTTTTTGTTTCCATTTATTGAAAATATCATCTATATTTGGACTTTTAATTCTAACATCAGGCATTTAATCTCGCTTAAAATTATATTTTAAAAATGTAATATAATAAATTAGAAATTAATAATTAAATACTTTATTTATATATTAAATATCTCAATAAAAAAAGTAATAAATAATTAAGAATTAAATAAGTTTGAAAACATATTAATTATATACTCAAAAGGTATGACGAGATAATGTCCGATCTAGATAAGCAGAGTGTCGAATATTTTTTAGAGTGGATAAAAAGTGGAGGTTTATCTCAATGGATTGAACATTTTCTTAATAGTGGTGACGAACCTAAATTAAGACAAATTCTCGATATTTTTAATCGAATTAAGACCGTATTCGGATTTTAACTAATCAAATTTTAGTTCTTATTTTCCTAAATTCATTCCTTTTCAAGAAAAGGTTATTATTGATAAATATTTTATTAATTCATAGTTATAGATTTAGACATTATTTTGGGACAGCAAATTGGTTTCAATTAATAAAGATTTTTTTATAGTTCTTGATAAAAATCCATTATATACAAAAAATGAAATATTTACAGTCTATTTATTCTATTTAAAAAAGAAAACTGGCAGGCAATTAATTTATTCTAGCCAGCCATTTTTTAAGGGGGAATTGATATTTGGATTGGATTTTAAAAATAAAATACGCCCAGTAAAATTTAAAAAACATCTCAAAGGAGGAACCAAACCTGTTGATCCGAGATTGTTTAAAGAATTTTTAAAATCTAATAAAAATAAATTTCTGGCAATCTCAGACCAAACAGATATAAAGAATTTAAAATCTTTAATGGAAATGCTAAAAAACTTCCAATTTAATAGAATTGAACGTTTAACGCTCTGTAATTCATGCCTAAACAATAATAAATTTACCTTATTGGATAAATCAGAAATTATCAATTCTTTTAAGAATCAATTAATATGTCCTAATTGCGCTCTTTCATTTATTAGTAATGAATTGAAAATGCGGGATATTAATATAAATCCAAAATTAAAAGATTTTTTAAAACATTTAATTTTAAAATTTAAGGATGTTAAAAAAATATTAACTACTTTCACCCCAAATTTCAATCCGATAAAAAATTCTGATTTAACCTTATATGATTTATTAGAAAAAAAAAAAGAGGAAGAAAGAGAATATAAATTAAATATTAATGAAATTGATCTTCCAGATGAGTTTAAGGAATTATTAAAAAAAGAAGGATATGGAGAACTGCTGCCAATTCAAATTAAATCTATAGAATCAGGATTACTTGATGTAAATAAAAATATTGATTTAATGATTGTATCACAGACTTCTTCTGGGAAAACTTTAATTGCCGAATTAGCTGGTATAAAGAAGATATTGATGAATAAAGAAAATAAGATGCTATATTTAGTCCCGATTGTGGCTTTAGCTAATTTACGTTATGAGGAATTTAAAGAAAGATATAACAAATTAGGGATCAACGTTGCCATAAGAGTTGGAAAGACATTAATTGGAGAAGATTATTTATATGATTCTGGAGATATAAAAAATTCCCAAATTATTGTGGGGACTTATGAAGCGCTTGATTTTTTCCTTAGAAGCGGAAACTTTCAAGAATTAGGTGAATTTAAAACAATTATTGTTGATGAAATTCAAAATTTAGGAGACTCCGAAAGAGGATTCACTATTGATGGGTTTATCTCCAGATTAAAATCATTGTACCCTCCCAGAAAATGTCAATATTTATATTTAAGTGCAACTGTTGGAAAACCAGAAGATATTGCAACTGAATTAAATACCAAGTTAATAATATATAGTGAACGGCCTGTTCCCATGCAGAGACATCTATTATTATGTTTAAATGAGCATGAAAAAAATAGAAATATGTCTAAACTTATTAAGCATGAATTTTCTAAAGTTTCAAATTACGGATTTAAGGGTCAAACAATAGTATTTACTAATTCAAGGAAAAATTGTCATACTTTAAGCGAATATTTAAGAAGCCAAGGAATTAAAATTGAAGCATATCACGCAGGATTGACATATAAGGAAAAAAAAGAAATTGAAGATTTATTCATTAAACAGAAAATATCTGCTGTAGTTACTACTGCAGCACTTGCAGCTGGTGTAGATTTTCCTGCAAGTCAAGTTATATTTGATTCTCTTTCGATGGGTATCAAGTGGTTGAAAGTGTCAGAATTTGAGCAAATGTATGGTAGAGCCGGACGGTTCAAAAAGCATGATCTCGGTAAAATTTATCTTTTAGTTATACCAAATCGAATTTTTAATTTAAAAAGTAAAGATACAGAGGAAAAAGTTGCACTTCATTTATTAAATGGTAAACTTGAACCAATTGAAGTTGAACCGGATCAAGATCGAATGCTGACTGAATTGTTATCATTTATTTCCATGAAAAAACACACACAATATGAAGATATCTATGATTTTCAAGAGAATTTAATTAATAGTGATTATTTGTTAGACGATTTTTTGAAAGTTCTCATACAAAAGAAGTTGATAAAGAAAGAAGATTCTCTATATAACTCTACTAAATTAGGGACTGCTATCTCTACGTCTTTTTTAACAATCAATGAAGCATTATTAATTAAAGAGCAAATATTTATTGAGAAAATTCCATTAGAAATTGTCGCTTTAAATTTGGAACCCTTGAAAAATGTGTATGTTAGCAATAAGATCGTTTCTGAAGTATCAAAAAGCATTAATGCAAAATATGTATCTAATCAATTATTCTCCGGAACAATACTTTCAATTATGGAAAGTAGAAATTATAATAAGAGAAAAAGTTTTCCAAAATTTTTAATAGATCTTTTAACAAATTGGATTAAAATTTTATTTAATTGTGAATGTAAGGATAGCCCGTATTGTAATTGCGGGCTAAATAATCTCCAAAACCTGGTTTTCTCATTAAGAATCGATAAGAAATATTCAATTGATGATATTTACTATTACCTATTAAAAGAGTTTGAGATAATTATATATCGCGGTGATTTGATTGATTTTTTTGAAAGTCTAATACATTCTTTTCAAACTATTAAAAATATCTGTGAATCGCTAAAATTGAATGAGGATATAAAAGAGAAATTATTATTTATTCCAAAAATGATTGAAAAAATTAAAGATCCAAAAATTTCAAACAATTAAATTATATATAGATGATATACTAATTATTTATTAATACTTAGAAGGTTTTCAACAGCGACATGCTTTATAGTATTTTCCTTTATCAAACAAACTCCGGATTATTGATGTTTGATAAGAGTTTTCAAAGGATAAGTCATGGAAAAATGGAGTTATTCTCGTCGTTTTTCTCGGCGATTAAAAGCTTTATTCAAGAAATGTTATTAGAGGGCTCAAAGGATTTGAAAAATATTGAGCTAGGAAATTATGTCGTAAAAATTACTACAATTCCTGGACTTAATGTCGATCTTGTTTTAATTATAGACCAAGAAGATAATAAAAAAGCTAATAAACTTATTCCTAAGATAATTAAAGTTTTACTTAATCATCAAGAAATTTTTATGGAGTGGAATGGAAATATAAATCTATTTGATATTTTGGATTATCCAGTTACCCAGTTAATTGGTTCTGAAAAATCATTAATAGATGAGAAAACTCTTACGGATAATCAAATGGAAGTTTTAAAATCAATTTGGGAGCAAAAAGGAGCACTCTCTCCCCAAAAAGTTGAGAATTTATTAAAAGAAAAGCAATTTTTAGAAGATCGATTAAATCAAACCGAAAATTTATTAAGAAAACAAGAGATAATTGATAACATTTTAGAAATTTCTAATCAATTGAAGGATGATGATGGATATAGACAGTATCAGAAAATGCTCCAGCAGGTAAAAAGAGAGATCGATGATACAAAATTTAAAATTAAATATTATTTACAAAAAACAAAAGAATCTTTAAGTGATTCTTTAAAAACTATAGGCCAGAAATCTCTTATTGAGGGAAATTATAAAGATACTTACTTAAATCTATATTCTTTTGGTTCAAAAGTTCAAAAAATCTCTTCCGGAAATGATTATCAGAAATTTAAAGAAATGGCAAAAATGTTACTTGAAAAAGACGCGAACCGAGAATCAGAATTATCTCAGATCATAAAGGATATATTAAATTTAAAGGAAGAGGATATTGAAGATTATTTATGAATAAAGTCTGCCTTATTTTTATACCGTAGTATAAATCTCAACAACATCTTCATTTTGAAGTAAATAATTAATTCCTACTCTTTTTTTTTTCATCTGTGAATCTTTTCTGTAGACTACGGCATATTTAAAGTATTTATAAAAACTTTTATGTATTTTTAATGCGATATCTTTAACAGTTGAGTCATTATCTACAATTAAAGGAGGTTCTGCTATTATATTTCCCGATTTTGTAAATATTTTAATCTTATTAAGAAAGTTTAAAATTTTTTTACCGAAATCTATGAGCCCTTCATCTTTTATGCCACTAACACCAATAATTAATGGAAATTTATTTTCATATTTCTTTTTTAATAAATCGAATTGATTTTGGGTATTTGGCAAATCTCCTTTAGTCCCTAAAAGTATTATTTTTTTGTAGGCAATTGAAGGATTTAATGCATCTGAAACCATTTCTAAATTAATTTTTCCATAGATTTTTACTAATGCATTATGGATGCCACTTTCTTTTACCACTAGTTTAATATCTTCATCTTGATTCAAGTATTTTTTTGCTTCTTCAGTTAAATAAAGCACTTGAATTTTATTAGAGCCCGTTTTTTCAATATCAATTGGCGGTGGTGTCGTATTAATTCGGATATTTGCATTATTTAATTCAGTTAATATTAATTTCATTTGTTTTTTAATATTTCTACCTAAATCTATGCAGATACATATTAAATCCGCGGAACGGATAGATGATAATATCTCTAAACCATGACCGACGCCTTTTGAGGCACCTTTCATTAACGCAGGCATATCTACTATTTGAAATTTAATATTCTCAAATTTGTAGATTCCTATCTGGGGAATAGGAGTAAATTTACCGATATTTTCATATTTTGCTCCTGTTAAATAATGGAAAATTGTTGTTTTTCCCGCTCCCGGCGTATTATAGTCGCTAATTAATATTACTTGAATTCCTTCTGATTTTATTGAGAAAGAACTAATTCTGGAGCTAAGTTTCTTTTGTCTTTTCTTATCAGACTCCAATTCATCTTTTAATTTCGCTAATCTTGTTCTATTTAAAGCAACAATTTTTTCCGTTGCCTTATGTTTTGGAACTAAAGATATGAATTCTTCTAGTTTTTTGATTTTTTCTTCAAGTGATTTTGCATCCAAATATTCTGCATATTTAGCTTTAGCCTCGGGACCGATATTGGAACTCAGAGTATTTTTCCCTATATAATTTAATTATTTTTAATTGAATATTTATAATATCGATTTAAACCGATCTTCTTCTTTTAGCTTCAAATCGCCAAGGATCTCATCGAATAAAGATATAAATTTTTTGAAATATTTAGGTTTTTTTGAAAAAATATCATTTATTGAATATCTGTTGATAAATCTATTAGAAACTAAATTTAATTGTTCTTGTACACTTTCTACGGCAAGTTTTTTATCAATAATTGCATAGGAAATTAGAGGTAGGGTATCTTCAGGAGTTGCAACTCCTGGTAGTGCTAATGGAATAGAAACACAAACTAGTTTAAATGAAGCAAGTGAGATCGTATTGATATCGTCGCCCATGACTTCATGACTAAATCCATCAAGTGCTTGGAGAAATCCTGCTCTTAAATTTGGATCAAGTTGTTCGGGGGAGCTATAATATTTAATTTGAATTAAATTTCTATTTCCTAAATTAATTCCAGTTTCATATATCGGCATAAGGGTCTATTTTATTGAATATTTTAAAATTATAATTAAAATAATCAAATAATAAATAAATTATGGTGTTATAAAATATTTCAATTCTGATTCTTTTTTAAACATATTATAATTTAATTAGGTTTTTATAAACATTATAAGTATTTTGCATAAGCATATGAGTCGTCATTGGTCCCACTCCTCCGGGAACTGGTGTTATTCTTGAAACTTTTGGAAGAACATTTTCAAAATCTGCATCACCATACAAATGTCCATCGATGCGCGTAGTTCCCACGTCAATAATTACAACGCCTTCTTTAATTTGATCAGCCTTTATGAATTTCGGTTTTCCTACTGCAACAATTAAAATATCGGCGTTCTTAATATATTTATTTATATCATTAGTTTTAGTATGGCAAACACTGATAGTAGCATTTCTTTTTAATAGCATAAAAATCAAAGGTTTTCCAACAAGCCTACTTCTATTGATAATTGTTACATCTTTTCCAGAGAGTTCAATATTATAATATTCCAATAACTTAATAATGCCTTTTGGAGTACAAGGACTTAAATATTCATTATAATTAAATAAATTTCCTGAATTTATAGGATTTAATCCATCAACATCTTTTTTTGGATCAATTGTAGCTAAAAATTGATTTGTATTTTCTATCAGATTTTGTGGGAGTGGTAATTGCAATAAAATTCCATGAATGGAAGGATCAGTATTTAATCGATTTATTTCACTTAATAATTGATTTTTATTAATATTTTTATCTAATTCTATGGATACACTTTCAATATTAACTTTGTCACATATTTTTTTCTTAATATTGAGATATACTTTTGAAGCCGGATTATCTCCTACAAGGATAGTAGCTAATTTTGGTTTAATTCCAGATTTCTTGATATCTTTCTCGATCTGCTGCTTCAGTTTTTGATTTAATTCTTCTGCTAATTTTTTTCCATCTATAATTTTTTCTTTTTGCAAATTGATGTTCATTTTAAATCGCTTTAAACACTTATTGAGTCTATATTTAAAATTTCTATTAATTCTTAAAGAATTGGCTTAATTTAATTTACTTATTTTTTAAACTTTACAATTATGCCACTAATAAAATCAATAATGTTTTATTTTTTCTCTGTTAACAATTATGATATGGTTATAAACTTAATTCTAATAAAAATCATTAACAATTTTAAAATAATAAGTATTAAAATAGAAAATCTAAATAAATTGTTTAAATTGCTAATCGAACCTAACTTAATAATGCTTTAAATATATATATCTTTCATTTTTACTTAAATTATTATAAGTTAAATAATTAGAGAATCAAAAAAAATTAATTATTAGGAGATAAATAATGAGTGCTTTAATAAGAGTTAGAATGAGTCTGCATGATGCTCATTATGGTGGGAATTTGGTGGATGGAGCCAAAATACTCCAACTTTTTGGGGATGTAGCTACAGAGCTTTTAATTAGAAATGACGGTGATGAAGGACTTTTCAGAGCATATGATACTATTGAATTTTTAGCCCCAGTATATGCAGGAGATTTTATTGAAGCAGAAGGAAAAATAGTTGAATCAGGAAGTACATCTAGGAAAATAAAATTTAAAGCAACAAAAGTAATTACTCAAAAACCTGAGATCAGCGATTCTGCAGCTGATGTTTTGGATAAACCTATAATAGTATGTAAAGCAAGTGGAACTTGTGTTGTTCCAAAAGAAAAACAAAGAAAATAGAGAAGAAATATTATGGATAAACTCATAATAACCGCAGCTATATGTGGGGCAGAAGTAATAAAAGAAGTTAATCCTAATATTCCATATTCTATTGATGAAATAGGAAAGGAAGCTGAATTGGCATATAAAGCTGGAGCCAGTATCATCCATTTGCATGTGAGAGAAGATGATGGCACTCCTACTCAAAATATAGACAGATTCAAAGTGTGTATAGAAGAGATAAAAAATCGATGTCCAGATGTTATAATTCAACCTTCCACTGGCGGGGCAGTAGGAATGAGTAATGAAGAAAGACTCCAACCAATTTATTTAGAACCTCCTCCTGAAATAGCCACTCTTGACTGTGGTACTTGCAATTTTGGTGGAGATGAGATTTTTATAAATACTGAAAATACTATTATAGAATTTGCTAAAAAAATGAATGAACGGGACATTAAGCCAGAATTAGAATGTTTTGATAAGGGCATGGTTGATATGGCCTTAAGATTGCATTATAAAGGGTATATCAAAGATCCAATGCATTTTAACTTTGTATTAGGAGTTAATGGCGGTATAAAGGCAAGTGCAAGAGATTTGACTTTCTTAGTTGAAAGTATTCCTAAGATTTCGACATATTCAGTATGTGCTATAGGAAGACACGAGTTTCCAATGGTAACTTTATCAATAATAATGGGTGGCCATGCAAGAGTTGGATTTGAAGATAACGTATACTTATCCAAAGGAGTTTTAGCAAAATCTAACGGAGAATTAGTCAAGAAGGTTGTTAGAATCTCAAGGGAATTAGGAAGAGAAATTGCTACTCCAATTGAAGCAAGGAAAATATTGGGATTGAATTAAATTAATTTAATATTAAAATAAGATTGAATTATGTATAGAGAAATTGCTTTATATTATGATTTGATTTATTCATGGAAAGATTATAAGAAAGAAGCTAAAAAAGTTAAAAAATTAATTTTTAAATTTAAAAAATCAGATGGGAATGAGCTTCTTGATGTTGCTTGTGGTACTGGAAAGCACTTAGAGTATCTTAAGGATATTTTTTCTTGTATGGGTGTCGATATTAATGAAGAAATGCTGTATATTGCAAAAAAAAATGCTAGGGGAGTTAGTTTTAAAAAAGCGGACATGCTTACATTAAATCTCAAAAAGAAATTTGATGTAATTATTTGCTTATTTAGTTCAATTGGTTATGTAAAAACTTATTCAAATTTAAAAAAATGTATTCAAAATTTTGCATACCATTTAAAAAAAGGTGGTGTTGTAATATTTGAACCATGGCTTACAAAATCCACTTATACAGAAGGTTATCCACATATGGATACTTATGATGGTGAAGATATAAAAATCGCAAGATTAAATATTTCAAAAATTGAAGGAGATCTCTCAGTTCTGGATATGCACTACTTAATTGCGGAGAGAAATAAAGAAATTAAATATTATAAGGATAGACATGAATTGGGTCTTTTTGAGGTGGATAGAACTTTAGAATTTATGAAAGAAGTTGGTTTACAATCAAAATTTTTGAAAAATGGTTTAATGAAAGATAGAGGACTTTATATAGGAGTTAAAGAATAGATATTTTTTACTTAGGTTAATGTATGTGAAATATTTTAATTTGTTATCTTATCTTATATTAATTTGGATGATATTATGAAAAAAGGAAATAAATATGGAACACACAGAGTAGTTGAGCCGCAAGGTGTTCTTCCTCAGGCTGCAAATAAGATATCAAATGATATGGAGCTATATGATAATGAAATTTTAATTGATGTTATTTCTCTAAATATTGATTCTGCAAGTTTTTCTCAACTTAAGGAAGAAGCAGGTGGAAATGTAGAAAAAATAAAAAATAAAATATTAGATATTGTAAATAATAAAGGAAAAATGCAAAATCCAATTACTGGCTCTGGAGGAATGTTAATTGGAAGAGTAGAAAAAATTGGAAACTCGTTAAAGGAAAAAATTGATTTGAAAGTTGGAGATAAAATTGTTACTCTAGTATCACTTACATTAACACCGCTTAGAATCGATAAAATTCTTGATATTAAACTTAATATCGACCGGGTTGATATTAACGGCAAGGCGATACTTTTTGAAAGTGGAATATACGCAAAACTTCCAAAAGATATGGAAGACATGATAGCTTTAGCCGCTCTTGACGTGGCAGGTGCTCCAGCTCAAACTGCTAAACTTGTAAAACCGAGAGATCATGTCTTAATCCTTGGAGCAACTGGAAAATCTGGATTAATGTGCTCCTATATGGCTAAGAAAATAGTTGGATTGAAGGGTAAAGTGATTGGACAAGCACGAAATGAAAAACGCGCCATTTTTCTCAAAAGCACAGAATTTTGTCATGAAGTTATTATTGCAGATGTTCTTAAACCTATAGAAGTTTTAAATGAAACTTTAAAAGCCAATAATGGAAAAGAAGTTGATATTTCGATAAATTGTTTAAGTATCCCCAATACCGAGATGTCTAGTATTCTTCCGGTTAAAGAAAATGGAATAGTTTATTTCTTTTCTATGGCAACAAGTTTTACAAAGGCAGCATTAGGGGCCGAAGGTGTGGGGAAAGATGTTGTTATGATAATTGGAAATGGATATACAAAAGGTCACGCTCAAATAGCTTTAGATGAGTTAAGAGAATCTGATAAATTAAGGAAAATTTTTGAGGAAAAGTACGTTTAATATAAATAAGTATAAAATGATGAAAAAAAGGCAGAATAAATGAAGGTATATAGAAGGTTTGAACTCTTTAAGGATGTTCCAGATGAACAATGGAATGATTGGAAATGGCAGTTTAAAAATAGAATAACAACTTTAGATGAGCTAAAAAAATACATTCCTTTAAGTAGAGAGGAAGAGGAAGGAATAAAGAAATGTTTAGAATCTTTGAGGATGGCTATAACTCCATATTATTTATCATTAATAGATATCAATGATAAAGATGATCCCGTAAGAAAACAAGCAATCCCTACAGTATTTGAATTAGAAAAGTGTGAAGATGATCTCCATGATCCACTTCATGAAGAAGAAGATGCACCAGTTAAGGGTTTAACTCATAGATATCCAGATAGAGTACTTTTTTTAATAACAGAGAATTGTTCAATGTATTGTAGACATTGTACAAGGAGAAGATTTGCTGGACATCATGATAAAGCTCCCCCAAAGTCGCAAATCAATAATGCAATTGAATATATTGCCAAAACTCCAGCTATAAGGGACGTTTTATTGTCTGGAGGAGATGCTTTGTTAGTTTCTAATAAAGAATTGGAGTATATAATAAAAAAGTTAAAAGAGATACCCCATGTTGAAATTATTCGTATAGGTTCAAGAGCTCCCGTTGTAATGCCCCAAAGGATTAATCAAGAATTAGTTGATATGCTTAAAAAATACCATCCGATTTGGTTTAATACTCACTTTAATCATCCAAATGAGATTACTGAGGAGTCTAAAAGAGCTTGTGAAATGATTGCTGATGCGGGAATACCTCTCGGGAATCAATCAGTATTATTAAGAGGAGTAAATGACTGTATTCATGTAATGAAAAAACTAGTCCATGAACTGGTAAAAATAAGAGTTAGACCATATTATCTTTACCAATGTGATTTATCTATGGGACTTAAGCATTTTAGAACAAGTATCGCTCAAGGTATTGAAATTATCGAGGGTCTAAGGGGTCATACTTCCGGTTTATGTGTGCCTACATTTGTAGTTGATGCACCAGGTGGTGGTGGGAAAATACCTGTTATGCCAAATTATGTTATTTCACAGGGAAATACTCGAGTTGTATTAAGAAATTTTGAAGGAGTTATTACAACTTATGCAGAACCATCAGATTATCAAGCAACATGTAATTGTGAAGATCGAGAAAAACTAATTGGAGTTGCGGGATTATTAAGTGGACAAAAGGTTACGATAGAACCAGAAGATCTAGAACGTAATATAAGGAAAAGGAGTTTAAGTAAATAAAAGTATAAGCATTAAAAATAATTATTATAATAATATCTATTCTTTAAATAGTGGGAGAATCCGATGCAACTTCTTGATATGATTAAAGAATATAAAATTATATCAATTATTGGATTGGGTAAAAATACAGGAAAAACGACAACCCTTAACCATCTGATAAAAAATTTAACCTTAATGGGAAAAAAGTTATCTCTTACTTCAATAGGGAGAGATGGAGAAAAGTATGATGTTATTACTCGTTTACCAAAACCACGAATTTATATTGAGAAAGGAACTTATGTAGCAACAGCAGAAAAGAGTCTCGATAATAGTAATATTAAGATAGAACTTATTAAAACTACAGGATTTAACACGCCATTAGGAGTAGTTAAAATATTAAAGGCAATGAGCAGTGGCTATATTGAACTAGCAGGTCCATCGATAAATAAATATCTATCTAATATCTGTTTAGAATTAATCAATTTAGGATGTGATATTATTTTAGTGGATGGTGCATTTGATAGAAGATCATATGCGGCTCCTTTAATATCTGATGCTACAATTCTTTCAACGGGGGCATCTATCTCAGAAAATATGCATAAAGTTGTTGATTTAACCGCTCATACAGTTAAATTATTAACCATAGAAAATGAAAAAGAAGAAGAAATACTCAAATTGGCTAATGAAATTTTTCAAAACTCAAAAATTGGGATTATTGATTCAAAAAATTCTATAAAAATGTTAGATATAATAACATCATTGGACGCAGCTACAGAGATAAATGAAAATTTAAATAGTAACTCAAAATACGTTGTAATAAAAGGACCAATTTCTGATAAATTATTAAGCGATTTAATGGATTCTACTGATAAATATAAAGGAGTTACATTTTTGGTAGAGGATGGTACAAAATTATTTTTAAGTAAAGGTATAATGGAAAAATTCCAAAAGAAAGGCGGTATTTTAAAAGTATTAAACCCAATAAAATTAATTGCTGTAACTGCAAATCCAACTTCTCCATTTGAATATGAGTTTGATAAAAATGAATTTCTAAAATTATTAAAAGAAAATATTAATATCCCTATTTATGATCTTGGATCTAATGATTAACTAAAACCGTTTTGATTAAAAAATGAAAAGATTGGGGGTTTTAGACGTAAATAAAAAATTGTAAATATAATCAAAAATATAAAAAAATATCATATTTAAAGTGAAAAAATTGAATGATAAAGCAGTAAATAGCAAATTGAATTTAGATTTCTCAATAGTAAAAAAGGCAAGAGAGGCAGCAAAAAAAATTGCTTTAGACACCCAAAAATTCATAGATAAACACACTACAACGTCAATTGAAAGAGCTGTCTGTAGATTACTTGGTATAGATGGGTTAAATGAGTTTGGTGTTCCTTTACCGAATTTAGTTGTGGATAATATTAATAAAGCCAAGAAGCTTGGAAAAGGTGTTGCTATCTTTATTGGAAATGCAATTCTCCATACAAAATTATCCCCTCAAGAGATTGCTGAAAAAATATCGAAAGATGAACTTGATTTAACAAAACTTCCTATGAATGATTTATCTGAAATAAAGGAGAATATCACCAAATTTACTAAACTAACTATTAAAAAAATTATAAATAATAAAGAAAAGAGAGAAGCTTATCTTGAAAAATTTGGCGATAAGGAAGGTCCTCTTCTCTATATAATTGTCGCAACGGGAAATATTTATGAAGATATCACTCAAGCAAAAGCTGCCGCAAAACAAGGAGCAGATATCATTGCGGTTATAAGATCTACTGGACAGAGTCTTCTTGATTATGTGCCTTATGGTGCAACAACAGAAGGATTTGGTGGTACTTATGCAACCCAAGAAAATTTTAGGCTTATGAGAAAAGCTTTAGATGAAGTTGGAGAAGAATTGGGAAGATATATAAGATTAACTAATTATTGTTCTGGACTTTGCATGCCTGAAATAGCCGCTATGGGAGCATTTGAGAGACTTGATGTGATGCTTAATGATGCTCTTTATGGAATATTATTTAGAGATATTAATATGAAAAGAACTATTATTGATCAATATTTTTCAAGATTGATTAATGGATTTGCAGGCGTAATTATAAATACTGGAGAAGACAATTATTTAACTACGGATGATGCATTTGAAGCAGCTCACACTGTTCTTGCTTCTCAATTTATAAATGAACAATTTGCCCTACTTGCTGGTTTAAAAGAAGAACAACTTGGGTTAGGTCATGCTTTTGAAATGAATCCTGAGTTGGAAAACGGGTTTTTATACGAACTTGCACAAGCTCAAATGGCAAGAGAAATATTTCCTAAAGCCCCCTTAAAATATATGCCCCCAACTAAGTTTATGTCAGGTAATATCTTTAAGGGTCATATTCAAAACGCTTTATTTAATATGATAACTATTATGACTAATCAGAAAATCCATCTACTTGGAATGTTAACTGAAGCAATACACACTCCTTTTATGTCTGATAGGGCATTATCTATAGAAAATGCTAAATATATTTTTAAGAATATGAAATCTTTAGGAGAAGAAATTGTTTTTAAACAAGGTGGATTAATGGAAAAAAGAGCCAATGAAGTTTTAAATAAAGCTTATTCACTTTTGAAAGAAATAGAAAAAAAAGGTTTATTCAGCACAATCGAAAAGGGAATATTTGCTGGAATAAAGAGGAAAATAAACGGTGGGAAAGGTTTGGAAGGTGTGATTGAAAAAGAAAAGGATTATTTTAATCCATTTATTGAATTAATGGTTCAAGAAAATCCAATTTAGAATTATTTTTTATTTATAAATCAAATAATATTAAGGAGAAGAAATATGAATAATAAATTTGATAAAACCCTTGATTTGACAAAAATTAAGCCATATGGAGATACCTTTAATGACGGAAAAGTGCAAATAAGTTTTACACTTCCAGTAGAAGACGATGAAAAAGCTATAGTGGCTGCAAAAATATTGGCTAGAAAAATGGGGGTAAAAAATCCCTCTGTTGTATATCATTATCCACTAGATAAAGGATTTACTTATTTTATTGTTTATGGAAGCTTAAATCAAACTATAGATTATACGAAAATTCATTTAGATGCTATAGATAAAGAAATTATGTCTAGAGAGCAAATAAATGAATATATTAAAGAAAATATTAAATATAAAGTTAAAATACTTGGAGCAACAACCGGAACAGATGCACACACCGTAGGTATAGATGCTATAATAAATAGGAAAGGATATAAAGGTCATTACGGGCTTGAAAGCTATGAAATGATAGAAGCTTATAATATGGGTAGTCAGGTACCAAATGAAGAGTTTATTAAAAGAGCTTTAGAATTGAAAGCTGATGTATTACTTGTGTCTCAGAGTGTTACCCAAAAAAATATTCATCTAAAAAATCTAACACAACTTGTAGAACTTTTAGAAAGTGAAGGGTTAAGAGACAAGATTATTTTGGTTTGTGGAGGTCCTAGAATAACTCATGGACTTGCAAAAGAATTAGGATATGATGCAGGATTTGGGCCTGGTAAATATGCTGAAGATGTAGCAACTTTTGCAATCAAGGAGATAGTAAATAGAAAAAAGCTTTAATTATACTTTCCTTTTCTTCCAAATAATAAAAATTATAAGAGTTGGTACCGCTATTATGACTAGAATAATTATTAATAATATTATCCAATTAAATTCTACATCCCACACATTTTCATTTAAAGAAGAGAAATCAGGATCAAAATATTTTATAATATTAAAAGCATAATACGTTGTTATCATAGAAGAATATAATGTAGAACCATCTGATGTTGATTCTGAAAAACCTCCATCGATCGGATTTTGAGATTTTAAAACCCACTGAAGGATTGTTTGAGAATCCAGCTGGCTAGAATTTAATAAATCTACGGTAGAGACACAATAAAATGTTGTACTAACTAAACTTTTAGAAGGAGAGTCTGTTTGAGAAAAACCACCATAATTCTGAGAATCGGCAATATCGGAAATATAAAATTTCATTATATATTTAATAATTGATTCTTCTTGCAATGATAGATTATTAATACTTGCAAGGAAATTAACTCCCAAAACTGCATAATATGTACCAATTATCGATGAATTTAATGTTGAATTTCCGCCAAAACCACCATCGGGCTTATAACAACTAATTATCCATTCAGCATGTTTCTGACTGTCGGAAATGTTTTCTGAACTTAATAGATCTAAAATTTTGACTGAAAAATATGTATAAAATACAGTTGGAGAGGAAATATTATTATTTTTAAAACCACCATTTTCATGTTTTGAGATATTAACCCAATTCATAATTTCATTTTTATTATCTGTACTAATTTTATCTAATCCATCTAAAAGTTCTAATGATTGGAGTAAATAATAAAGGTTTACAAGAGAATTATCATCCAAACCATTAAGTTCGGCTTGAACATTCTGAGCAAGTGTTGTTGCTATAATATCTAAATCTTCTTGAGATTCAAGTAAATTTAAATCTTCAAGCATTTGTAAAGCATAGTAGGTTGATTGTTCGGAAATAGTGTTTTCTTCTAAGATTGAATTAGAATAGCCTAAATTTTCAATTCTATTATTGAGAATAAAATCAGTTAGATAAGTTCTTCTTGATCTTGCAGTTACTGGAGTAAAAATTGCTCCTAATGAAACCGTAATTAAACTCAATAAAAATAGTATAATAAAAATTTTATTCCATCTAATTTTTAAAGTCATTCTTAATGTGGGTTCTCTTTTTAGATTCAATTTATTATTTTAAAAATATTTTAAAATAAATAAAATTATCGAATCGAATAATGAGCAAATTAAGTATAAGTGAGAAAAGATGAGGAATAAAAAATTATTCATTCAATTTTGAAAATTTCCGAGATATCATGATATAATAAATTCGGATTTGCAGCAAATTGATTCGAGTTAATGAATAATTTTCTAAAAGATGGTAATGATCCTAATATTGAACCTCCTAAGAAAATTGCAAATTTTTTGCTCTCGGGTATAAAAAAATTAAATAATTCAGATACATCTTCATAATAAGTAGGTATTGCGGCTATCACTTCAGGAAATTCTTCTACAGGTATTTCTTGACTTTGAACTTTTTCGCCACAAAACGGACAAAATGCATGTTCTGAATCTGGGGGCAAATCTTTTTTACAATGAGGACATTTTTTTATTCCATTATGTTTCTTTTTATCACTCAATTCTGTACCTGTTTTTAAAGGAATGTCAATCATTGGTATTTTCAAGGTATTACCACAATATGGACAAATTTTAATTCCCAAGCTTAAATCAATTAAATTACCACATTTTTCACAAGTATCTTGAAGGGTAGATGTTCCCTCTTGGGCAATTAATGGTTTTTCTTTAGGAATTTTTGGTGCTTCTGGAATTGCTGGGATTGGGCCTAAATTAGGTAAAATTGTGATTAATTCTGCTTTTAATCTTTCAATAAAACCATTATAGGAAGAGTTTCCACCAGATACGACAATATTCTTTAATAATAGTGCCCAATATTCACTATTTATATTTTGAAGGCAACTAATAACAGCTTCTGGAATGCTTTGAATATTATAACCCAAAATTGAAGGTTGAAATAAAATTTCAGGAGAAAGATACATAGACTCATTATAAATATTAATTGTCTCTCCATCAGGTAGAACATAACTTTGTTTTTCTGTTTTTACTTTTGGATTGATGGAGGAAGGATCTAAGGCAATATAACAAAATTTCTCAATAATTTCTCTTAAAATTACCTTTTGAGCAGAAAATTCTAAACTAATACCTTGCCTTAATAATAATGATTTCAAATTAAGGCTTACATCACTTCCAGCTAGTGTTAATATCTGCACAGCTGGATAAAAAATCTTTCCATCTATTATGGGAACTATATTAGTTAAACCTTCTCCACTCTCAATAACTAAACCTGTCGTTAGACCAACAGAGAATAAGGATAATAATGGAGAGGGGATCATCATTAATTTTTTAACGCGATGCGTCTCAAAAAATAATTTTGCAATATATTCTTTTGTTTCTTTAGGGATACTGATTGGTTCTGCATATAATATTTCATATTCGGTGGGATTTATTCTTAGTAAATTATAAAAAATATGATTTAAAATTTCATAAAAGCTTTCCCACTGAGTAATATTTCCTCTTGAAATTGGATAGGTGATTTTTAAAACACCTCTCATTTTCATACAGTCTTCTCCGACATACATCATTTTATCTCTGGCTTCTCCTACATCCACCATGATTGATCTATATTTCTCAGTGCCAGTCATACATGGAAATACAACTCTAGGAATTTGATCTCCAGCAAAACCTATTTTTACATATGCTTCGCCGATATCAATAATAATTGGAACATTTACAGGTATTTCCATCATATTTTTCCTAATTATTTCAATATTTGTGATTAAATTATAATTTTTCTAATTTATTAATTTGTATATATTAGTTTTATTATTATTTATTATCTATAATTTTATTTTTTTAATCTTTATTTTGATTTTTTCTGTTCCTAAAATAAATATCGTTAGATTAAAATTTAATTATTGAACTTCTTAATTCAATAAAATAATTCTGAAGTTGAATTTTTGAAAATTTTTTAAATTCAATGTACAAATTTAATAAAATTTCACCCCATTGATTTAATTTAACCCAACCACCACCTCCATGACCTCCTCTTCCAATAGAGACTGCTGGTATCCCTGTTCTTTCCTCAATCCTCTTTAAAATACTCCAAGCATATTTATAACTATAATTACAAATTTCTGATGCTTTTAATAAAGATTTTCCATCGTTTTCTTTAATAGTCTGTAGTAATTTTGACCAGCCATCCCCTATAATATTTTGATTATTATATTTAAACCAGATTTTAAACTCAAAATTGAGTTTTTCAATACGATTTATAATTTCTTTAGAATATTTTTTTTTAATAGCCATTTACAATCTCCAAATATTTAATTCATTTACCTTTTAGAGTCAAAATAAATAATCAAAAAAAGAAATTCGCTGTACTTTCAATTATTTTTAAAGCTAATTCGATTTCTTTATTTCCATTAGCACTGTAATTCATATGCCCCGGTAATAAATATTTTACGTCTAATTGGCTTAAAATTTTTATCGAATTTTTCAATTTTTCTAAAGATCCTCCAGGAAAATCAAATCTTCCAAATGCACCACCCGAAAACACTACATCTCCACTTATTAAAATTTTATTTTTTTGGTCATATAAACAAACAGATCCTTCACTATGTCCAGGAGTATGTATGATCCGAAATTTATATTCTGCACATGATAATTCTTGATTATTTATAAGTTCATTAACATCTATTGGAATTATCTTAACTTTAAAAGTTTGTGGTCCGATTCCTAAATTTCCCGGAAATATTGCTGAAATATCTGCATTTTTAATGGTTCTTGCTGCATGTCCAAAAGCATAAATTTTAGGAGGGGTATTTTTCATTTTTAATAATAATGGATAGATACCTAATAAATGATCAACGTGAATATGTGTTAGAATCACTTGTTTAATGTTTTTATATGATAGATTTAATTTTTCCATCTCTTCTATTAAACTTTTGAATGAAATACCGTTTCCAGCATCTATTAACGTTAAATCTGTTTTATCTTTATTAGAAATAACATAATTATTGGCATCCAATGTAGGCGTTTCTTTGAAATAATAAACGTTATCTATTATTTTATACCCTTTCTTTGAATATACATTTCCAATATTAAACATCTTTAATCAGTAAGAAAACAAATTCTATCTAATATTTAATATTGACTTAATTTGAATAATGAATTAATTCTTTTTTTCTATAAATTAAGATTAAATATAAAATACCCAATTAATCTAAAATTGATAAGAAATTTTAACCTAATCCAATGATAATGTTAAGGTTATTCAACTATGATTAATAAAAATAAATATAAATTAATTTGATTTATTACTAAATAAAATCTACATAAAATTAATAATATAAAAATTAAGTGATGAATGACTATGGCAGAAGAAAAAATTGATCAAATATTTTTAAGGACTTATCCAAAGGTAATTTTTTTGTGGCCCACTCTATTATCTTCTTTTACGTTATGGCTAATTGCATTAATCCTTAAAGCCACTGGGGGAACTCTTTTTACAGATTCTCAATCATTTTTCTCATGGTTCTGGGTTATAATTTTTGCATTTAATATATTTGTAATGGCTTTTGATTTTCAAAGTACGAAATTTTTCCTATTATTAGCAGCAATTGTCGTTATAATATTGATAATCTTTATTTTGTGGCAAACAGGAGTATTCGGAGGAGTTTCTCTTGGTGATATTCCTGGATTTAATATTGGACTTACTGACAATTTTTATTTGGCAACTACAATAATTTTATTCGGAATCTTGGGAATTGTATGGTTATCAAGAAGAATAGATTATTATAAAATTGAAAGAAATGAAATATACCACAGAAATGGATTTTTAGGTAAAGCAGAGAGGATTCCTACTTCGAATTTAACTTTTGAAAAGACAATTCCTGATGTTTTTGAATATTTATTACTAAGAACCGGTTCTTTAACTTTACACCCACATAGAGGTAAAACAATTCATTTAAGTACGGTTCCAGGTATAAACAAACTTGAGGAAAAAATGGATAAATTATTATCAAGAATTACTGTAGAAGTAGATGACGTAGACAATACTTCTGAATAAAGATAAACTAAATCAATTGTATTTTTTTTTTCTATTTTTTTTTCATTAATAATTCCTTTTCATTTAAAATATCCTAATTTAAAATCTACTTAATAATTAATATTCGTTTATTTCATTTTCTTTTTTAAGTAATCCTTATTTTTATACCTAAAGATATTCCTTCAACAATACCCTTTATAATTTTAAAAAATTCTCTTAAATTTTTCTCATAACTTATTCTATTTTTAAAAAATGATATGGGAATAATAAAAATTGAAATCAATAAATGATAAAGTATTAAAATTAAATGTAAATGCTTGAAAATGAAAAGAAATTTATTTTTAAAGTAGTTATATTTTACAAATTTTGAGAGCTTTTCTTTATTCTCATCAGTTTTGTGATATAATATAATTTTTGGAAAATAAACTAATTTTATTCCCAATTTTTTTGCCCGATAACTAAAATCAATGTCTTCATTATACATAAAATAATTTTTATCAAATAGTTTAACTTTTCTAAAAACATCCCTCCAAACAAACATACAACACCCCGAAATAAAATCTACTTCCATGATTTTATTTATTTTTTTATTTCTTGGGTCCAGTAAACCTCTGCCTATTCTATTTGCTCCATTATAATGGTAAAATTTGAAATATCCCCCCGTAAAATAAATTTTTTCTTTATTAGGATAATAGTAAATTTTTGGTCCAATAATATTATAATTCAAATTTGAATTTAAGAAATGAATAGACTTCTTTAAAAATTGTTTGTTAATGATTACATCAGAATTTAATATCAAAATAATTTTCCCTGAACTTCTTTTTACACCATAATTTATCCCACCAGAATAGCCATTATTTATTCCCTGATAAAAAATTTTTAAATTATATAGTTTTAGTTTTTGAAATTTATTAAAAAAAGAATTTAATGATTTATGCTCATTTTCATTGGAATCATTATCTACAACAATAACTTCAAAATCCTTAAAAGTTTGATTATTTAATTGCTTTAGGCAGTCAATGGTATCACTTGAATTATTATAATTCACCAGAATAATTGAAAGTAGGGTCATTTTTATTATATATCAAAAATTTTCTTTTAAACAAATAAATTAACTAAATAGAGTCTATAAAATTAATATGAATCAATATTTTAATTTTTTTAAATTCGATTGGATTATTTATGCATAATTTTTCTTTCTATCATTATAAAATGTATCATAAATTTTAAGAAGAAGTTAAATATTAGATAAATAGTTTTTATAAAATGAATTTAATTGATTTATGAGATTTTTTGGGTTTAATAATTGAGAAATAAAATTACTTTTTTCAAAATAATTAAAACAATCTACACGATATCTAAATTGAATAATAGATTGGGTGTAAAAAGAACTTTTAATTATCTTCTATATAAGATAATTAAATTAAATCATAATAAAATTACTCGTACGAAATTTGAGGTTAATATCCCCTTTATTGATAATAAAATATTTCTTTATTATAATGGATATGCTGAATGTAACATTATTAAATACATTCAAAATTCACCTAATTTCATAACTTTTATAAATATTGGTTCTGGCTATGGTGAATATTTGTTTTTCTCATCTATGAACCCAAATATTCGTTATATTTACGGTTTTGAACCTGTTCCTTTTCTTTATAAAATAATTAAGAAAATTTTAAGATTAAATCCCATACTTGCTAAAAAAATACATATTAGCAATTGTGCTTTAGGTAATTTTACTGGATCTACGAAAATATATATAAATTATAATGCAATATTTGATAGTAGTTTAATTCCTTCAAATTCAAACACTGTCTATAATATTAATATTAAACGATTGGATGATCTTGATCTAAAAATTCAATCACCTGTTCTTCTTCTAATAGACGTAGAAGGGTATGAACTTCAAGTTATTAAAGGAGCTCAAAAATTCATTGAAAAATATAAACCTTTGATGATTATTGAGGTTTGGGATAAAAATATACAAGAATATCATAATTTTCTATCCAAAATAAATTATAAATATAAAATGATATGGAGAGAAAAATATTCTAATACTGAATCTTGGCATTTACGTCCCAATATTAATCATTCTTAGATTAATATTTTTAATCTAATAAAAATAAAATATAATAAATAATCTACAAATATTGATATCTTTCTTAAATTAAAAAAAACTAATACAGAATTATATGCCCTTTACTAAAATCAGAGAAATTACAACAAAAATTTTTGATTTTGATCTCTCAAATTTTAAAATTTTTATCTTAAAAGTCTTAAAACTAATATCAATCTTAATAAGACCTAAAATTGACAAGGATTTATTGATTTTTGGGGGGAATCTTGGAAAAGCATTTTTGGGTAATACAAAATATCTTTTCCTTTATTTTAATAAATATTCTAATTATAAATGTCTCTGGATCTCAAGATCTAAAGAAATTGTAAAACATCTTCAAGAACAGGGTTTTAATTCTCTCTATGCATTTTCACTCAAAGCATTTTTTAAATTACGATCTGCTCGCTGCATTTTTATTACTCATGGCGAAGGTGATATATTACCCATTAAATATTCACCTAATACTACAATTATTCTTGCTTGGCATGGAAGTCCGATAAAGAAAATTGCTTTTGATGCCCCGAAATTTATAGGAAATAGATATAATTTTGAAATTTTAAAGAAACTCACCGAAGATTTTACCTATATTTTATCATTATCAGATGAAGATAAAAAAAAAATACAAAGCGCATTTAAAATCTCTCCTAAAAAAATTGCGATAACTGGTTATCCCCAAAATGATTTTCTATTCAATAAATCAGCTGAAGAAATAAGAAAAATTAAAAATAAATTTGGGATTTCAAAAAAAAATAAAATAATATTGTATGCACCAACATTCAGAGAAAATTTTATCGATAAAATACCATTTACAAAAAATGAATTAGGGGAGTTAAAGCAATTTCTAAAGAAATCAAACTCAATATTAATTTATAAATCTCATATGTTTATTAAATCAATTGAAGAGGAAAATATAAAGAAATTTCTAATACCTGATAAATTTTCAGATCCTCAAGAATTACTATTAATCTCAGATATATTAATTTCTGATTATTCTTCCATAATGTTTGATTTCCTATTACTTGATAGACCAATTATTGTTTTTACGTATGACTTAGAGAGATATCAGCAATATCGTAAAATATACTATACAAATTTTGAGCAAATAGCGCCAGGACCTATAGCGAAAAATGGTCAAGAGGTAATTAATTTATTAAAAAACATTTCTGAGTGGTTTCCGAAATTTAGAGAAAAACGAAAAGAATTAAATGATCTTATTAATAAATATAAAGATGGAAAATCTTGTGAACGGGTTGCAAATTTATTAAATCTAAAGATATAAATATTTTAAATTATAATTAATTTCTTTTCATATTATTATGCAAGTAGTAATTTTATCAGCTGGCATTGGAACTAGATTAAAACCAATTACTGATTATAAACCTAAATGTTTAGTAATTGTCGGTAATAAACCAATTTTACAACATCAAATTGATTTATTTATAGAAAATGAAAAAATTCAAGAAATCATTATTGTTATTGGATATAAAGCTGATTTAGTTAGAGATTTCATTAAAAATATTTATGATAACAATAAGAAATTAAAAATAATTGAAAATAAAGATTTTCTGACTACTAATAATATGTATTCTCTTTTTTTGACCCAAGATTCTATTAAAAATTCTTTCCTTCTAATAAATGGTGATGTAATTCTCGATAAGGAGATTATTGATAAATTTTTAATATTTCCACATAAAGATGCTATTGCAGTTGATGTAGGTCAATATTACGAAGAATCAATGAAAGTTATCCAAAAAGGTAATTATTTGATTCATATATCAAAAAAAATAATTCAAAAAGAAGCATTTGGTTGTTCAATTGATTTTTATAAGTTCTCAAGCCGAGGAAAACAGATTCTTTTTTCTAAAATGGAAGATATAATCGTAAGAGATAAAAAATCGAATTTATGGACAGAAGTAGCTATAGATGATATATTAAAAGAAGGTATTTTACAGATGAATGCATTTGATATTAAAGGAAAAAAATGGATTGAAATTGATAATTTTGAAGATTTATATAATGCTGAAATTATTTTTAATCGAAATATTGTATTATTAAAGGAAAAAAAAGTATTTTTTTTTGACCTAGATGGTACCTTATATTTAGAAAATGTATTATTTAATGGAGTTCATAAATTCATTAAGCAAATTAAGACTCTTGGTAAAAGAATTTTCTTTTTATCAAATAATTCAAGCATTTCTACAGATGAATATCTGGTTAAACTAAGAAATTTGGGCTTAAACGTAAACATTGAAGATATTATTATATCTACACATCCTACTATTCAATATTTAAAAGAGATAAAAATAGAAAAAATATTTCTTCTTGGAACGAAATCTTTACAATCTGAATTTATTGAAAACGGTTTTGAAATTACAGATAAGAATCCAGAAATTATTGTTTTAGGATTCGATAAAGAACTTACATATGAGAAACTTGCAAAAGCTTCATATTTTTTACAAGATAACTTGCCCTACATTGCGACTCATCCTGATAAAGTATGTCCAACGAGAAAAGGGTATATTCCAGATGCAGGAGCAATAATTTCTTTGTTATTTGAGGCAACTGGTAAGAAACCTAAAATTTTTGGTAAGCCAAATAAAGAAATGCTTCTTTTTAAATTAAGGGAATTAAATATCTCTCCAAAAGATGCCGTAATTGTCGGAGATCGATTATATACTGATATAAGAATGGGAAAAGAAGCAGGTGTGACTACTATTTGTGTATTATCAGGCGAAACATCTCGAGAAATGATTGAAAAATCAGAAATTAAACCAGATATTATCTTAAATAAGGCTACAGATTTAATTAATATTTTGAAATAACATTTAATTTTCATATATATATTTATTTTAAATCAAGTAAATCGTAGAGTTCCTCTAATTTTTTTTTGATTTCCTTATCATCTGGTTTAATTAAAATTTGTTTTTGATAGAAAATCAATTTTCCATAATTTAATTCCAATTCTTTAAATAATTTAACCCACGTATTAAACTTATCTTCTGCTTCTCTAATTGGTTGTTCTTCTTTAAAATCTTTTATTTCTTTTCTAGCTTCTTCAGATAATAATTCATATTCTTTTTTAGAGCTTAAACCTTGTTGTCTTAAAAAAAAGGATGTTTGTTTAAATTTCATTACATTTATTTGGGAGCGCCAACGTACATAAGATTTTATTATTTCATCAAAAGATTTTTGGATAAAAGTAACTTCAGCTGGTCGAATGATCTCATTATCTTTTGTTAATATTTTTCTTATGGATTCAAACGTTTTTTTGAATATTGAGCAATAATAATCAATTAAATTTACAAATTGGTTAATAGAATCATTATAATTTGTTGAAAATTCAATATCAGAACTTACAAAATTGCGATTCGATATATCATATGTTCCAATAAGAGTTTTATTTTTAATCAGAGATTGTATAATATCCTCAATCAATAAATACTCATCTTTACTCAATTTTTTCCCAGGAAATAATTCATCTATAAAGAAAATATCAGAAGAATCCAGAATTTTGTCATTAATTCCTTTCTTAGTATAAAAGATTAATTGATTCTCTTCTTCATAAAAAATACCTTTTAAATTCTCCGATTGTTCTAAATCTTCAATAATTTCTTTGACGATGGACATTTCTATATTAAAATTCCCTAAAATTATTTGAGATTGAGATTTCGATTGAAGCTTTATCTGTTTTCTAACTTCACTTTTTATATCTAATATTCTATCCTCATTTAAGTAAAGCATATCACCTTTTTTGAAATAAGTAATATTTAGACTGTTAATGAAATTAAAAAATCTTTTAGAATTCATCCCCATTTTATCCATGTATTCCATAATACTTATCTCTCCTTTATTTTTAATTATTTCACCAAATTTTTGAATTTCCTCATCAATTTTCAATTGAATTTGGTCCTGCTCTATATTTAATTTATGTGCCAAAGAATTAATTTTCTGGTTTTTTATCGTCTCATCTGCAATGTTTTTAAATTTGTCTATTTGGTCTTGGATATATTTAGAATAATAGAAAATTTCTTGAAATTTATCCCAAAAACCTAATTGTGACTTTAGGATTGAATGGATAAATGAATCAAGAAGAATTTCAGGCACACTCAATTTTTCACTAATCTTCTTCTTATCAAAAAAACCAATTTTTTTAGAGTTCTCAAATTCATTTACTATTTTTGTTTTTCCAACGTTAGTTAACCAAATTGTTCTTATATGATAATCTGTCAAATAACCTTTGGGAAGTTTCTTTATAATTTTTAAGAAATTATTATCATCAAATAATCCGTGATACTGTTTCATATCTATAATACTTTCTTTTGAGGCTAAATGGGAAATATCTTCGATAATTTTTTTGAGAGAGTAAACACCATTCTTAGAATTATTATATAATAATGTGTAATTTAATTCAGACTTTATATCACCAAGAATTAATTCTATAAAATTAGACTCAATATACCTATATTTAGTTAAATCTATAAAACCTCGATCCACAATTTCTGTAAATATCTCTTTTTTTAAATAACCATAAGAGTAAAAATAAAACTCAGAAACATATCCTTTTATAAATTTAAATTGAATTAAGTTTAACAAAAATAACTTTATTTGTGAAATGTTTTCGATTACTTCAGATAAAATTTCTCGCAATTCCTCAAGGGAAATCCGTTTATTTTCTAAAAAGTGTAAAAGATTAGATTTCTCAAATTCGATAAAAAATAGTATCTCTTTGTCCTTTATATAGAAATAATAAATATCTTCATTTTTTATTGTATTTTTTATTTTTTTTTTAAAATCATTAATAATTTTTTTTAGATTTCCATTTTTAACGATCAAATTATGTCTTTTCAGTAAAATTTTGTTTGTAATTCTTTCTAATAAATCATTTTTTTTCTCTTTGGAATATTCAATGTTTTTAACTTCAGGAATAAATTTTGAGAGTATTTCAATTGCTCTCTTTAATATATGTTCATTGTTATAGGTTTGAATTAAATATTTTAATGTCTCTCTAACTCTCAATATTACTGAAAGATTTCTTAGTTTAAATGTATCAATAATTTCTAAAAATATATTTATTTTATTAATATCCTTCTCTTTATGGAGTAAATCGAAAATTAAATCACTATTATTTTCAATAATATCTGGTTCATTTTCAGCAAAATAATTTAAAAAAAATAGTATATTTTCAACAATTTCTTTATTGTCTTCTTTTAAATAATCTAAAAATTTTTTAACTAATACTTTTTCTTTTTTAAGGTTTTCACGTAAATAAAATCCAATAATTATCAACGTATTTATTTTTGCTTTTACATTATTGGAATCCAGATTTTCTTTAATGGATTCTATGTTGTTTCTATTGAAAAGTTGTGGAAATTTCTCCGCAATAATACTTAAAATATATAAGGCTTGAATATTAAGATGATCGACTTTTGTAAATTGCTCTAACTCTTCAATAATTTCCTTAATTTTCTCTTTTTTGTCCTTATCTATATATTTATTTAGTTTATTAATAGTTTTGATTAAGTTTTTATCGATAAAGTCATTAGGATTAATATCCATAACTATATTTATCTTTAAATTTTTAAATCTTTTATTTTTTATTCACTCGAAATTTTAAATCTTGAAAAATATCATTCTCTAATGAAAAACAAAAACCTCTCGGGAATGGAATTTATTGCTAAAAACATAAAGTATTTTGATTAAGTTTTTAATATAAAGTAAGAATTATTTAGAAATCAGATAAAATAAGTGGGATTATACTTTAATAACTTTTTTCTTTCCTTTAACTTTATTTAATAGACTGTCAATATCTATTTTTTGCAATTTTACAATTTTATAAGTTTTAGGGCTATTACTTCCATTGCATCTAAGGATTCCATCATTTTCAAGAACTTTCAAGGAACGCCAAATAAAATTAATTTTTGACCTATTTGAGGATTTAACATTAATTGTTTTTCTAATTCTCTTAACATCGACGTAACTAATCTTTCGGTCAATTATTTTATTTATGGCATCAATAGTTTCTTTTAAATTTTCGATAAAGAAGTCCATGGAGAAAAAACCCTCAAGAAAATGTGATTACCTAATATTATATAATAAATTATTAAATATTATTAATTTACACCGTAAATTATTTAAACTTTTATTTCAAGTTAATCTAAGAATCATTTATGCTGATTTTAAGAGTTAGTTAAAAAAGAATGAATTAATTGCGTTATTATTGAAAAAGTGAGAAATATTATTTAATGTCGAAACACTCGTTTGCCACAAAATACTAATCCACAATTAAATTCATCTGCTTTTTTTATAACTTCATTATCCCGAATGGATCCTCCTGGATTAATTATTGCAATAGCACCAGCTTTTATTGCAGCTTCTAATCCATCCGAAAAAGGAAAAAAAGAATCTGTACCCATTACACTATTTGAAAGGTCATGCCCAAATTCTAAGGCTTTTTGATGTGCCAAATTAACAACATGAACTCGACTTTGTTGCCCTGCTCCTATCCCAACAGTATAGATTCCATCATGGTCCCATTTCGCAAATACAGCAGAATTTGATTTTGCATATTTACATATTTCATAGGCGAAAATCAATGCATCTTTTTCATCTTTAGAGATTTTCCTTTTACTAACAACTTTCCATTCTTTTATTATAGGACCAAAATCATAATCTTGAAATAAAACTCCCCCAAGCACACTCCTTATTTCTGGATTTTTATATAGTTTTTCTCTTTTATTTAATAGATCTCCAAATTCAAGAATTCTCATTTTTTCTTTAGATTTAAGAATTTTTAAAGCACCTTCTTCATACGTTGGTGCAAGTAGGACTTCTACAAAAATTTTCTTTTGATTTACAATAAAATCTGCAATCTCAACTGTTAATTCCTTATTTAATCCCCAAATTCCTCCAAAAGCAGATAAAGGATCGGTATTAAAAGCTCTTTTTACTGCATTCAATTGACTTCTTTTATCTATTGCAACTCCATTAGGAGTTGTATGTTTGAAAATTGAACAAACATAATCTTTTGTTCCAAGCTCTAAAAGAACTTGCATGCATGCATCAATATCTAAATAATTATTGAACGAGATTTCTTTTCCTGATATCTGTCTAATATTTTGAAGTCCTAAGTCTGCTGAGAGATCCTTATAAAATGCAGCATCTTGATCCCAATTTTCTCCATATTTAACATCAAGCACTTTTTTATATATTTTTATTACATTATCTCCAAATTTTTCATCAGGGAAATTGATTTTTTGTAAATAATTTGCTATATTTGCATTATACTCTGCCATAATAGTGAAAACTTTTTGAGCTAGGAGAGCCCTGGTTTTTTCACTGATTGCTCCTTCATTTTCCCTTAGCTCTTTTATAATGAGTGGATAATCTTTGGAATTAGTAATAACGGCTACATCTGGATAATTTTTTGCGGCTGCCCTTATCATCGTTGGGCCTCCAATATCGATCATTTCTAAGGCTTCTGTTAAAGTAGATTTAGGCTTAGAAATTACGGCTTTAAATGGATACAAGTTACTAACTATTAAATCAATTGAAGGAATATTATATTTTTCAGCATCTTTAATATCATTAACGATATTTCGTCGAAACAAAATGCCCCCCTGGATTTTTGGATGTAAGGTTTTAACTCTACCATTAAACATTTCATCTGTTTGTGTATATTCTGAGATTTTTTTAAAAACGATCCCATTTTTTTCTAATAGATTTCCCGTTCCACCTGTAGATAATATTTCTATTCCAAATTCATCCACTAATATCCTAGCGAATTCTACAATACTGGTTTTATCATATACACTAATCAATGCTCTTTGAATTTTTTGCATATTTATACCAATTTCATCTTTTATTATTAAAATAATTTAAAAATCTTAATCCTAAATTCAAAAAATCAGAAAAATAATTAAAATTGAATTAAATAATACCATTACCTTTTACCAATTAAATCGTGAGGCTCGCTTTCTAATTTACCACTCATTGTAATAATTCCAATTTCAACATTTTTCATCTCTTTAATATTTTTTGCCCCAGCATAAATCATCCCATTTTTGATTCCTGTTTTCATTTGTTCAATAACCCCTTCTACGGGCCCAACAAAAGGTACATAATCACTCACACCTTCTGGTAATGTTTTTGTTTCTTCAGAATAGCGATCAACAATATAATCTCCCGCTACATATCTTGCTTCTTTACTTCCCATACCTCGATAAACTTTAACCTTACGACCTTGAATTGTATCCACAAACCCTGGACTCTCAACACACCCAGCAAAAAAATGTCCAGTCATTACCATATTTGCTCCAACGGTAAATGCCTTAGGTAAATCACCTAAATTTTTAAAGCCACCATCTGCAATTAAACCCATTTTTGGATCATATTTTTCTATTGCATCTGCAATTTGAGCTGTAGCAAATAAAGTTGGAGCACCAACACCAGTTTGAATTGATGTTGAACATATAGAACCAGACCCCATTCCTGCTTTTAATGCAATAAATTTATCTCTGTCATAATCAACTTTTGTTAAAATATATTCAGCTGCTTCAAAAGTCCCAATATTCCCCAATATAAAATGAACGTCAAAAGTTTCCATTATTTCTTTAGTATTCTCAATATCTTGTTTTTTATAAAAATCTGCAACATCAATAAAGAATATATCCGTATATTCAACAATTTCTTCAAAAATCTTTCTTTCTTTAACATTAAGAGGCATAACGGGAGAAACTGCTAAAGCACATAATAGCCGACCTCTCTTATCAAGAGAAGCTTTTGGAAAATCTGGTTTAAGATCCTTATTTGTAATTAACCCAACTAACCTTCCTTCCTCATCTGTTATTGGTAATTTCTCCTTCCGAAACTTATATAACATTTTAGCAGCTTCTATTCTTGAAATACCAATATTTCCGGTGATTACTTCTTTTGTCATAACATCTTTTACTAAGCCGTCTTCTTTCAGCTTTGCGTCGAAAGGTATATCTCTCGAAGTAAGGATCCCCTCAACTTTATTATTGTCATCAACAACCACTAAACCACTGATTCCTAATTGCTCCATTTTAGATATTGCTTCATGTAATGGAGAATTTGGAAAAATAGTTGCTACATCATCAACTATATAGGAGCGGGCTCTTTTAACTTTTTTAACCATTTCAAGTCTCTTTTCGCAAGAACAATTTCTATGAAGTACTCCAAGACCACCTAATAATGCCATTTGAATTGCCATTTTTACTCCTGTAACTGTATCCATTGCCGCTGACATTATTGGAATATTAAATTTATATGGACCTAAACTACTCGATATATCTACTTCATTAGGATCAAAATTTGTAAATCCGGGCTTTATTAACACATCATCAAAGGCATGCATATAGCCTTGATCGGCTAATATTTTTTTTCTATAATTTCCAGCCATTCGAAAAAACCAATTAAATTTCTTTTCTTTTCTTAAATAAATTATTAAAAATAAATAAACTGTTAAAAATATAACTGTTTACACTCTAAAAATTTTTTTAAAAAAGGAGAAATTACATGTAAATTAGATTTTTAGGTTCCATATTTTTAATTCTCGGATCATTAATAAATGAATCTAATATCTTTAAAACAACTTCACGATCTTCTTTTATATTCTCTGATTCTACATCGCAATAATTGGATATGTGATCATTTCTAAATGCTGATGTGACGTTGGGTCCTAAATTATCAACAACCTTATATTCTTCCTTTAATGCATCAACAGGTTTCAATATTTTGAATTTTCCCTCTTGTACTTCTTTATATAACTCTGTATTTGGTAAAACATTTAGGGTTCGAAATCTAAATATTGTTGGATTTATTTCGGTAAGAACTCTCGCTGTTTCTATTGCATGTTCTTCAGTATATTTATAACCACCTAATCCTAAAATTACATATAGAGACAATTTTATTCCCGATTTCATTACTTTTTTTCCTGCTTTAATAAATCCTTTTGAATTTATACCCTTTCTCATCATCCGCAATATTATGTCAGATCCACTCTCTAATCCCATATAAACAATGTCAAGTCCAGCTTCACTTAATATTTTTAATTCTTCATCAGATTTTCTTAAAATATCTAATCCTCTTGCATAACAGCTCACTCTAGGAACATTTTTGATTCTTTCTCTTATATATTTTATAATTGTAGCTAGGTGTTCAGTAGGAAGTGAAGTAGGATTACCTCCAGCTAAAAAGACTGGAAACCCGTCATAATGCAATTTACCATATTTATCAATATTCTGTAGAACATCCTCCAATGGTCTTATAGCATATGGCTGTATTCCTCCATAAATTCCTTTATATGTCCCACAAAATTTACAACCACCAGTTTGGGAATTCCAAGAACAGCCCCCAGTTACAGCGATTAATAAGGAATATGCTTCAACTGGCGGACGTATAACTATAACTTCAGGAGGAAGTATTTTCATTTAATTTGATACATCTAACTATTATATAATAAAATTAAATAAAGATAGACTAAAAAATGTTAAGATTACTCATTATAAATTATTTTTTTTTGAAGAAAAAATTAAAAGCAATTATTTACTAAAAATAATGTTAAGTAGATTTCTTTAATTTTTGGTTGAGTCAATATTTGAAAAAGAATCCCTCAACAATAAAAGTTTTACTCATTGGTTCAAATTACGAAAAATCCATACATTTTCTTCGGACTTATGGTTTTAAATTGACTGAGGGAGAGTTTGATAATAGAGATACAAAAAATTTTCTTGAATATGAAAAATCCTTAATCTATAATAATATTTCTCTAATAATTAAGATTTGGATAATTAATACATTTTCAAACATCTTAGAAATGCGTGATCTCATTCAAGAAATCAATTCTTTACTTTTAATTTTTGATATTCATGATATTGATTCATTTAAATTTCTGAAAAAGGAAGATTTTGATAAAGTTATAAACGTATTTGAATTTTCTGAATCAATAATAATGGTTGGGATAAATTATGGAAATTCAACAGGTATACAAATCGATAGAGACCAAATTATCAAAAAATCTTTAGATTTAAACATTTTATATTGTTTCGAAGCAGATTTGAAAAATTTTGATGACTTAAATGAGATTTTTAATAAAATCATTAAAGATTATGTTTTTAAAATGAAACTTACAAGTCCTAAATTGTTTGAAAAAACAATAATACACAAAAATTTAGTTGATTTTAAAAAATCAGAAGAAAAACCAATTGAACCAATCATAACCCTGACTCACGGATCTGGAACTTCCAGAGTATTAAATTTAGAGAATGCTTATAGTGAAATGCAAATAGAGATTAAAAATGATTTGAAAATTAGAGAAGAAATAATTGAACTTACAGAGCAAATAAAAGAAGAAAAGATTATCAATAAAATAATTAAAGAACCAATGGAAATTTTAGTAATCAAAAAACCAGAAGGTAGGAGAAGATGCCCTATCTGTGATAATGCAAATAAAGCCATGATCCATGAATCTGAAGATAGAGATAAAATTTTATTAGCTTATCCAAGGATTTATGGACGTAAATGGAGATGTGGCTTCTGTAAAGCAGAATGGAGAGAAGAATATTAAAACGTTTTAAAAATTAATGGATTTTTTTTTATGAAATAAGTTTTTAATTATTCGATTTTATTCCTTTTTTCATTAAACCTTATCATTTTGATTTTAAAATATCTAATAGAAAATAATTTAAAATAATGTGAAAAGCGAAATAATGTGCTAATTATTATTTTTAATCCTATGATAAATAAGCTTATATATAATCTAATTTCAAAATATTATATAACAAATGTAAAATTGATTTTGTACGAGTGAAATATTATGGTAATGTCCCTTACCCGGATTCTGCAAGTATATATAATCCAAGGAGCAGTCTGTCTTTTCTTTTTTTTTATTGGGTATAAAATAATTAAAAGAAATCGCAAAAAAAGGTTAAATCAGATATTCGCATTATATTTTCTAATTGTAGCAGCGAGTCTAGTTATAAATTTTTTTTATGCACCGATTGAAGATCCAAATCTACAAGAGTTGGCAAGAATTTTGAATATCTTTACAATCTATTTTATCGTCTTATCTATGGCTTTTCTACTTATTTTTATTATGATTGTCAATAAATCCGAGAAAATTATTAATACTCGAAAGCAAATCCTTATCATTATAATCTATGCAGCAATATTATCTGTTCTATTTTTTATACCGGAACCTTATGGTGCAAAAGTGGAAATTCTACCTGATGGAACTCAATTAGCCCCTGTTTGGGGACTTGTTTTTGTAATTTATACACTTACAATAATTGGAATAACTATTGGAATAACATATCGATTATGTGTAGTAGTTTTTTTTAAGTTTGAAGATAAAAGTTTACAAAAAAAATGGAGATTTTTCACACTTGGTATGTGTTTTTTCTGGTACGTTGCTATAGGAACATGTATTAATAATTTTTTAAATAATGAAACTTTTAGACTCATTTTTGGTTTAACTGGAATAGTGATTGTTGTCGGTGCTTATCTGGTATATTACGGGGTTGGAAAACAAGTTTAAATTATCAAAATTATTTTTATTTTTTTAAATTATTAGAAAAAATTTTTTATTCCAATCCTAGTAGATTATATTATGTATATATCCTATTTTTTTAAAAATAAATAGGTTATATCTTTAAATTAGAATTTTATTAAGATAGAATCATTATAAGTCTGGCGGGATAAAAAATTCCAAATCAAAAAACTAAATCAAATTCACAAATAAAAACTCATACTAAAGAAGTAAATGAAAGGAAAATTCCGGCAGAAAAATTGAGTCAGTTGAATGAAGCTGAACTTATGAAATATTTTGAAGATACTACAGGTAAAAATGCTATATGGAGAGGCCAAATAACAAAAATATACCTCCGATGGAAAAAAAGACATAATTTGTTAATATCAAAAGTAAAACCTTCAATTCCTAAAAAATCTCTTACTAAAATTCAAAAAGTAGAAAAAGAACTAACTGAAAAACTTAGTGAATTAGAAGAAGCAAAATTAATGAAGGTTTTTGAAGATTCAACTGGACGTCATGCAATTTGGAGAGGAAAAATAACAAAAATCTATCTCCAATGGAAAAATAGACAAAAAATCATAACTCTAAAAGAAAAACCTGCTAAATTCAAACCTGAAAGTTCTAAAATTTCCAAAGGTCTTAAAAAAGTTAAACAAATTTTTGTAGAACCAACTATTATTTCCCCAGATTTAAGTAAAAAGAAAGGACAAGATGTCATCGAATTTGAGGAAATTCCAGAATTCGAGTACGTGTCAGAATTCGATGATATCTTCGATTTAGAATTGACGCCTGAAATAGGGTTGGACACACCAGAAGCCAAACAACCTAGTGCTATTAAGACTAGTTTATTAGAAGATACAATCTCTCAAGCATTAGTGCGTTTAAAGGAATCCTTTGAAAGACACTGCCCAAAGTGTGGAGGAGAAATGAAACAAGCGTTTGTGATATTAGGTCCCCAACGTAGAATGATGGTTTATCAGTGTGGTTTGTGTAAATTTTATTTACCGAGATAATTTATTTCTTTTTTTAACTTGAACACATTTAATATTCATATAATTAAATAAAAGACAATTTAAGAGTAATTATTAAAAGTAATTATGAATCAGTATTATTAATATATTTCAACTCAAGGAGAAAGAAAAAAAAAAAATTATTATTTTGAAATATTTTTATTTTTGAGTTTGATCATATTCGACCTTTTTTCTTAAGTATGACAACAACTACAACTGCTGCTCCACCAATTATTGCTACAATGATTATTATCAACCCTACCATTACTGGGTCAATCCCTACACCAATCTCTGCAATTACTCCTTCTGTATATATTGCCGTAGTATTATATTGACTTAAAGCAATTCTGAAGGTAATTGTTTCGTGATTCGGTCCTGCTAATTCTTCATATTCAAAGATTAAATAGAAAACTTCGTTAAATACTCCAAATTCATGTGTTATATTAGCCGTTACCGTATCCAAGAGTTTTTTTACTTCATCATTCGGTCCAGAATTATCAATCCATGGAAGATCTTGCATTATATATAATTCATAATCAGATACATTTTGCATTGCCACTACGGCTTGAGTCCAATGATATGGTTTACCATAACATTTAAGTATTAAATAACCTTCACCAGTAGCTTCTACTAGGGTATCGTTAAATGTTGAAACTAATCCATAGGGATATATCGTTGCATTATCTATTCCATAGCCCGAAGCGGTATAATTATTAATATATCCAGCATGTAGGCTTGGCTCTGCAGTAATATTATATTCCGCAAAAACGTTATAATTCCATAAGTTTTCAACAGCAAATCGAATTGTTACTGAACCTGCATAACACCATTTTTCTGGAACAATCAGTAATTTGTATACACCTGTCTCAAATCCAATAGTGTGAGGATCAACAGTTTCTATTATATAACTTTCAGATGAGTCAAAATTGAAAGGTTGACTCCACCCATCTAATCCTTCATCTAGACTAACTCTTAACCCATTTGGTTCTCCTGGTTGATCAGGCCCCCAATAATCACAATATTGATATCCGCTATCTCTTAAAAGGGCAAAATTAATATCTCCACTAATAGTAATATTTAACAATGTTATAAGCGAAATGACAGGTACAGGAGTAAATACAGCATCACAATCCAATCTTAGCCAATAATAATTATCCTCGTCAGTAATATCCGGAAAATCTATTCCTCCAGCTCCTTTAACCCAATCTCTATAAAATGAACCAGTCGTGTCAAATTCAATTATTCCATCCTGAGTGAGATCAAGAGTTCCATCTGTTCTAACAAGATCACCATTAGTCCAACTTCCATCATATACCTGCATATCATGATCCCCTGCTAAATCACCAGGTGTTGAGAAATTAATGATCATACCTGTGTAACGGCAAGGAGATCCTATATAGAAATAATCATTCCCCATGCCTCCATCATTACCAAATGCCCATATTGGATATGCAGAATCAGTGTATTGTGGGGTAGCAGATTGATTATATGTATAAAGATATGTTGGACTTCCCGTGGCGGCAGCGCCCGGATTATCGGCAGCCCATATTGTTGTGTTTAATCGATATTGACCAGGTTCAGTTATATTAATTTCTATCCATTGTGCATCTTTAAGACTAGTATAATAATCATCAGGCGTGAAGGTAATTGATTGAAACGTTGAGGGATTAGTATCCGGATAAACCAAATTATTAATTGGGATTGTATTATTATTATGTGTTATGTATTCCGAGCTAATCTGTATAACTCCATCGTATCGAACATCGGTGTTTTTTATAAGGACTTCATATCTACCTGCGGGCATATAATAGTAATGAAAGAACTTAGTTCCAACCCTTTTAGTTTCGAGTGGAATTATTGCTTCAACACATGATATTTTCTTCGCATCTAAAAATGTTGTAGCATTAGATATAAAAACTAATGTATTGTAATCAAAACCAGCAATTAACGGATTGCCAAGACCATAGGCGGTATAATTTATTCTAACAAAAGAATCATCTTCCACGGTGAAATCTAATGCCTTTCTTTCATCCCTTGAGACTTTAATTGTTGTTAAATTACCTCCTATTGTATAATCACTGCTTTCAATTTTAGTTAATAATAGCGAATATCTGTACAAATTCATATAATTTCCATCACTGATATGAATATAAAAATCTCCGTCGGATGGCAAATAGATGTCATGAGTTCCAAAGCCCACATTAGTTGACAAAAGATATCCCTTACTACAGGGATACCAAAGATCCACCGCAGGAGGGGTCGGTGGTCCCATCATCGCCGACACATAATCAAGTCCCAAATCCAATCTAAATTTATCACCCTTTAATCCTGAGAATCTATACCATTGTGGATTCCATTCCGCATCGAGAAAATCTTGGTAACTGGGATTAGTATCGCCCTTTCCTCCTAATGTTAGCACATCAGTAGCCAGCGTTGCTAGATTAAAATTAAGAAATTCTAAAAGTAAATATGCAGGTACAGTATCAACAAGCTTCAATAGTAACTTATAAGTTCCAGCTTCATGGGCAATAAATGATATATATTTAAATACAAGAGGCGCAATGCCAGTTGCAGAAATTAAAGTATCTTTAATCACTTTACCAGAAGGAGAAATCAAAACATGTGAAGCAATTATATCCGCCATATCATTGTTTAAACTATCCACTTTTAATAACTTAGGACCTATAGTATTTATTGCTATATCAACCTGAACTGGAATTGTTGAGTTTAAGGGAACTTCTAAAATGCTACCTTCAGACATTGAATAAGAATTCCAGACTGTATTAAAAGAATAAGGACTAAGTGTATCATTCTCAGCATCATGAGCGCTTACATTAAGCCATCCAATATCGAGCCATGGATCTGTATAATTATTATTGGTAGTAGAATCCATAATATAATTATCAAAATACCACGGATATACAACAGAGATATCATTTCCTGGTATATTAACGTTTTCTTGAGCCATCTGATTGCCATTATGATCCATTATTGTAAATTGACCTTGATGATAACCACCAATACTCGTAGCAGTAAACAAATTTGGGTCTTGCATAAAAACACCGTATCCTATTGGATCGTCTTTTTCGACTTTTATAGTTGCACCATTACCTTGCATTGATATCGCAACGGAAAATGATGCATTTATTGCAGAAAGTAAGAATAGAAATAGTATCGTCATAAATGCGTATATTTTTATCTTTTTTACCATATTTTTCACTTTTTTATTTAAATTTGGTTTCGTCAAATTAAAAAAATTAATCAATATTATTGATTACATTATAGATGTTTTTTTAAATATTTAAAACAAGCGATTATTAGAAATAGTAATTTTAATCCTTTTTTTACATATTTGGAAGATGGATTTTAATCCTTATTCTCCAATATAATTTTCAAATACTATTTTAAATAAGAAATTATTAATGGTAATATTTCACCAACCTTCCCTTTTAAAAATAAATCAGCGGTATAATTCATAAAAGTTTCTTCTTCATTAATAAAAATAAGATTTGCTCCATTTTTTTTAGCTAAATAAGGCATTTGGTTTGCGGGGGAAACAAGTAGGGAACTTCCAATCATTAAAAAACAATCACAATTGCTACAAGCATTAAGAGCACCAGATAAAACTTTTGAAGGAAGCTGTTCTCCAAATAAGATTGTTGTTGGTTTAATAACTCCGCCACATTCGCAATGTGGCACAATTTTTTCCTCTTTTGTTAAAAGACCTTTAATTTCATCGTGATTATATTTTTTATCACATTCCATACAATATAAATCACCAAATGCTCCATGCAATTCAAAGATAGGGACATTATGGACTGTTCCTGAACCTGCTCTTTGATGAAGCATATCGACATTCTGTGTAATGATGGCTTTTAATTTCCTCATTTTTTCTAATTCAAAAATTGCGTAATGTGCAGGATTTGGTTTAGCTTTTATCAACATATTAACAACTTCATGATGCATCGTCCAAAAAGGAGAAGGATTTTTTAAAAATAGAAAGTAATTCGCATATATATCGGGATCATATTTACTCCATAATCCTCCTGGACTTCGGAAATCGGGAATTCCTGATTCTGTTGAAATACCAGCTCCAGTAAATACTACAATACGGTTACTCTTTTTTATAATTTCTGCAGCTTTAATAATATCCTCCTGTAAATTCATTCCGATCATATTGAGCTCTATTATTTTAGGAATCCTATATCTTTAATTAAAATAATGACCTTAAATTATTTATAACCATTTATTGAAGGTAGATAAAATATGGGAAAAGTACTTGTTAAATTAGGTATTTTTATTGGGGAAATTAAAGTACCATTAATTCTGATACTGGTCTGGTTTGGTGGAGGATTTTTATTTCATTGGTTCATGTATAGTTCCATCGCATCTCTAACAGATATTTTTTTAGCAACATTTTTTATGAAAGATTTTGGTGCTGATAATACTTTTGAAATATTTTACCAAATATTTGGAACAATTATTATAAGTCAGGGAATTTTTACGGTTATCATTGAAAGATCCACGAGTCGAATCAATCCGAGATTAACTGCTGAAAAAATTGCAAAAAATATGGATAACCATGTTGTGATTATTGGTTGGTCCCATTTGGCTCTCAGAATTATTGAATATATGAATGAAAAAGGGATTAAATATGTTATGATCGAAGAAAATGAAGAGTTAGTACAAGATCTTTTGGAGTCGGGAGATATTGTTGTTATTAGGAACCCTTTATTACCTGAAACCTTAGAATTAGTAAATATCAAAGAATGTAGAGAAGTGTTTTTAGTAAATAATAATGTTAAACAAGCGATTATTTTAGTAAAAAGGATCCGCGAAATAAATGAAAAATGCCCTATTCATTGTAGAATATTCGATGAGAGATTAAAGAAACTGATAAAAGGATTTGATGTTAATATTTTCTCGTCAACTAAATGGACATTTGAAAGAATAAAAAGTTGGTTTGTTAATAAATCAGGATTAGTGATTATAGTAGGTTGGAATAATTTTTCTCGTCGATTAGTAAATTATTTTGAATCTATTGGAAGAGAATATTTTGTAGTTGAATTTGAAAGAGATGAATTGGACATTGAAGAGGTTGAAGATTTATTAAGTATAAAATTAATAATAGGAAGCGCCACTTCTAAAAAAATATTGACCCAAGCACGAATCTATGATTGTACACAGCTCATTATAACATTAAAAGAAGATGTTAATGAAATACTGGAAATAGTTCAAAATGTAAAAAATTTAACACTTAAACCTGAAATAATTTCAAGAGCATATGATGATGAAATTGCTGAAGTGTTGGAAGTGTTGAATGTTAAGACATTTTCAACTTCATATTTCGCATTTGAAAATTTAAAAGGCGAAATAATTGATTAAAAAAAATAATAAAAAAAAAAATAAAAATTTTTAGCCCTTAATTTCTTTTCCTTTTTCCAATTTATCAAGATCTTTTTCTTGTAATACTCTTCTTTGAACTTTTCCAGTAATACTTACAGGCAATTTCCTAAGAAATTCGATATATTTTGGAGATTTCCATTTTGCCATATTTTCTTGACACCATTTTTTCAAAGATTCAGAATCAATATCTTTTCCAGCCTTATAACCTGGCTTTAGAGTAACCCAAGCTTTTACCGCCTCTCCAGTCATTTCATCTGGTATGCCAGCAATCCCAATTTCATCAACCATTTCATGTTTCCCCATCAATTCTTCAACTTCCTTTGGAAAAACACTATGTCCTGAGACTTTTATTAATGATTTTTTGCGATCTCTAATTTCTACAAATCCGTGTTCATCCATAAAGCCAATATCTCCTGTCAATAACCAACGTTTTCCGCCCCACATTTTTATATTATCTTCTTTTTCACCAGCTTCTCCCAAATATCCCTTCATAATTATTGAACCAGCAACACAAATCTCACCAGTATATTCAATACCAAAATTTCCCCTTTCTGGACTACCATCACAAATAGGACCTGCTTCAAAATTATTTGGGTCAAATATTGCCCAATCTACACCAGGCAAAGGCAAACCTAACTTACCAATTTTATTCTTTCCCCAGAAAGGAGCTACACTTAAGACTGGAGAAGTTTCTGTTAAACCATAACCAGACCGAATTGGGCAATTAAATATACGTTCAAAAGGTATTCGAACATAATCATGAAGTGGTCCTGCACCTTGAGTTGCAAATTTTATTTTTTTCCAAATATCATATTTATTTTTAAACTCATCTTCACCCATTGCTTCAACTAAATCTGTTAATCTTTTAAAGAGCATTTCTACTCCGGTGTACATTATTCCTTCAGAAGCATCAATATGATTTATTGCTTCACATAAAGCGTCATCTGGAGGTGGTTTTGGAAATAAAAGCATAATCATTCCAATTGATAAAGATGCATTCATTACACATGTCATCCCGAAAACATGAAAAAAGGGAATACTTCCAATAGTAACCATTCCAGGTTCAATTTTTGTCCAAGGTTTCAATATTTGCAAATCTGTTATCAAATTTGCGTGAGTTAATATTGCTGCTTTAGGAAGTCCCGTCGTCCCGCCAGTCATTAAATATACTGCATGATCTTCCCAGGGATCAATTTCAACTTTAATTTCTTTTGGTTCAGTTTCATTGATGATTTTTTTCATTCTATATGTCTTAAAAGTTTCTCCTTCATCTGGAACAGAACTTTGAAAATCTGGGAGTGCTTCTCTTAATTTTTCAAATATCTCTCCTTCTGCAGTTATAAAATCTAAAAGATTTGTGGAAATTAAGTACTTTATGTTAGTTTTAGGTAATATTTGATTAGGTCCTGTAACATATAACGCGTCCATTACAACTAATACTTTTGCTTCAGTTATAGTTAATTCATGTAAAAGTTCCATCGGTTTATATTGTGGATTAACTCCAGCAACCACTGCTCCGATATACTGGCAACCAATATATGCAACCACGAAATTAATAGAATTAGGTAAATCAATTGCAACAACATCACCTTTTCTTATACCGAGATCATAAAGAAAAGTTCCAAATCTTTTTGCATAGTCTATTAAAGTCCTTAATTTTACTCTTTCTAAATGACCACTTAATACAAAAATGCAAATATCTTTATCCCATAGATTATATTTATCTGCTGCAGTTAAAAATCCTTCATATAAAGGTTCTACTGATATATCTTCAACATCATATATTTGATGAGGTACTCCTTCTGGCCAATATCCACCAGTAAACCATACTTTTTTTTCATCTACGTGAAAATCCTTTAAATCTGGCATTTTTTTTCAACTTTTTACATTTATTTTTTTCTGTTTTTCAAAAATTTTACTAATAATTAATTCTTTTAACTTAAATTAAAATATTATTAAAAATTCTTACAAATCTGCTAAATTGATAAAAAATATTTAATAAGCTAGCAATTAATAAAAAAAAAATTAATATTCATAAAATTCTTGAAATTCTTTTAATTCTGCTAATAATTTCTCCTTATCCTCAAGTTCTTCGATTGATGGTGGCATCTCTTCATATATATCAATATCTTTTAGATTTAAAGTTGCCCTGACTTTTTTTTCCAACTTTGCTATTCTTTGTTTTGTTGCAAAGAATTTAATGAATCTAAATTTCAATTTGGCTAATTTTCCTTCCCATTCCCTAGCAAAATCCCCATTTTCTAATTCTTTAAGGATTTGGTCATACTTCTCTCTAAGTGGTATTTTCCTAAATTTAATGCCACGGCTCATTGAACCATATTGACTGGTTTGAGAGTGGAAATTAACCTGCTTTATCAACCCAATATCAGCCATTTTTTGAAATGTGTAGCTCATTTCCCCACTCATGTATAATTCCACTAATACTGCTTCTGGAGGATAACCTGCATCAACTAACGTATCAACATATGTTAATAAACAGCGTCCCATTGAGGGACCCCAAGCTTGTTCTGAGAAGAGGTCTAAGATTGCCTCCGTCTTCATATCGATTTCAATCCCTCCTTTCATTAATGTTCCGATCCCCTTAGATAAAGCCAATAATATTTTTTTTGCATCCCCAGTAGCATCTTGATGTACACAAATAAAACTAAAAAAGCCTTTTTTTAAGAGAAATGTCTCTCTTACACCTATACCAATCATTCTTGGTGCAATCATTATCACATTAATATTACTTGGGGGTTTGATGAGATTAAATGCAATATTATAGCCACTAGCGAAGCATAAAGTCTTTCCCTCTTTTAAATTTGGTTCAATTTCTTTCTTATACACATCTTTCATTATCTCGTCTGGAAGAAGAATAAATAAAATATCGGACATCAATACAATCTCTGATATGGAATATGTATCAAAGCCATCCTTCTTAGCGATTTTTCGATATTCATCTTTTTTATTTCCAATAATAATATTTAATCCATTATCTCTTAAATTTAAAGATTGAGCTCTTCCTTGATTACCATATCCAATAATAGCTATAATTTTTCCATTTAAATCTTCTAAATTTCCGTCTTTATCATGGTAAACATTAACCATTATTATTAACTCTCAATTTTTTTAATAATTTTAAATTCTAATAAAATATTATTCATTACTATTAATTAAATAATAAAAAGAATCATTTGAATTAGATGAATTTTAAAGATCGATTAAAAATTGCATTGAATTCGGAATTAACTCAAGAAGAATTGGACAAATTACCGCGTGGTTTTCAAATGATTTCAAAAATAATCCTTTTAAAATTACTATCAGAATTATATGAAAAACGATTCATAATTGCAAAAAAATGTCTAGAATTATATCCGAAGATGGAATCTGTATATTACTATGGAGGAAAAATTACCGGACAATTTCGAATTCCAGAAAAGATTGAATTTCTAGCTGGAAAAGATGATTCTATTGTTATTCATAAAGAACATGGTGTATTATACAAATTTGATATTACCAAAATTATGTTCAGTAAAGGAAATCTTAATGAAAGAAAATACTTAACAACACTTGTAAAACCTGGAGAAATAATAATTGATATGTTTGCAGGGATCGGATACTTTTCTTTACCAATTGGAATACATTCAGAAGCAAAATTAATTTATAGTATTGAATTAAACCCAGTTGCATTTGAATATCTAAAGGAAAATGTAAAATTAAATCATTTAGAATTTAAAATTATTCCGATTTTCGGTAATTGTAAAGAAAAAGTAAAAGAATTAGCTGAAAACGGAATTACGGCAGATAGAATAATAATGGCTGTATTTCCTGCTCCGAAGGATTTCATTTCATCTGCATTATTATGTGTAAAAGATTCTGGGACATTCATTCATTATGAAGGAGTTATAGAAAAGGATAATTATTTAGAACTATATGATGAGTTTGATAAAGTGGCTCAACAAAATGGATATCAATGTGAATTCATAGAACATAGGGTTGTAAAAAGCTACGGACCTCGGTTATATCATATTGTAGTTGATATATTAGTAAATAAATGAAGGTTAAGAATAAAAATAAAAACTTTTATTACTAAAAAATTAATATTATGAATTTATATTTAATCCTAAGTAGACTGTGGTAATTTTATGAGTCAAGATATAAAGATTTGTTTTGATTATTCCCACGGAAATAAGCTTGTTATTGAAAGTCCTTCTTTTATTGATTTTGTTGAATTTTTATTCACTAGTGGGTATAAGCTTGGAAAAATCGAAGCAGGAATAAATTCAGTGAAAAAGTTAGAAAATTATGATTTAGTAATTATTGGTGCCCCCTATAACTCTGTTTATTCCGAATCAGAAATAAAAGTTCTAATTGAATACGTTAAAAAAGGTGGGAGTTTATTTATTATTAGTAATAGTGGGGGCGATCATACTAATAAAACTAACTTATTTGATTTAACAAAGGATTTTGGATTTACATTTTCTCCAGATCGAATTAATGATTCAGTTTATTATTTAAATCTGCAAAAACGTCCAATAATCAAGAAATTCATACATCACTCGATAACTGAAGATCTAAATTCATTTGTGCATTCAGGTGGGTGTTCGATTGATGTTGTTGAATACAGTGAAGATAAAAATATAAAAATCGAGATAATTGCATATGGTGGACTCAACTGTTGGAGGGAAATTTATGATGGAAATAACTGGAATCACGAAGATTGTCCTAATATCCCTATACTTGTAGCAACTAAATTTTACAAAGGAAAAGTATTAGCTATTGGTAATGTATCAATGTTTAGCTCATTAAGTAGAGAATATGGTTTTGGAGCATTAGATAACTCTATGCTTATTTCCAACATTTTTAAGTGGTTATCTCAAGAGCAAATCTCTGGAGGAAAAGCTGTTTCAATTAAGTTAAAAGATAGTCTCTATCATTGGACCAGAAATATTTTAAAAGACCAAAATTGGGAATCTATTTCAGATGTAGTTAATTTTAGTTTAAAATATCTTAAAGACCATTATAAAAATATAATTGAGACAACAAAAAAAGAACGTTTAAAAAAAAAGGAAGAGTATGAGAAGAAAAAAAAAACCGCTGCAGTAAAAAAGAAAATGGCTGAAGATAAAATATTAGATATGGTAGGAGATAAAAGAGAAAAAATAGATATAGATGAGATAGTGGCAGATATTGATAAAGTTGCGGGCACGGATGAAAATACAGCACAAAAAAAGGATAATAAAAATAAATAATGAAAAGATTTCTACTAGTTCTTGGTTCTAATTGGCATTTATCTTTAGCAGAAATTGATCTTATTTTAAGAAATCCACCGTTTAAAGGTCGAATTATTGATTATTCAGCAAATATTGCAATAGTAGAAATTGAAGAGGGCTTAAATCCCAAAACATATGTTAATGATTTGGAATTGTTACAATTTAATCTTGGAGGAATATTAAAAATTGCAGTGATTCTAGATTTTATTGACATTTCTAAGGTAAAATCAGCATTTCCTGAATTAATAGTTGCCTATAAAAAAATTAAACCTTTTAGAACGAATATATCTAAAAAGTTAAATGATTTATTACCAAAAATTTTCCCTAAAATTGAAAATGAAAATATCTTTTTTGCGGTTTCAATTTATCCAAATCTTTTTATTGATGATTATTATAAATCCATATTAATTAAGCATTTTTTGCCCTATTTAAATGAAAATATTTCAAGATTATTAAAAGAAAGGAATGCAAAAAAAGATATTTTTTATAGATATCCTCAAAGAAATATAGATACTGGAAATTTAAATCCAATATTTCCACACCATGTCATTAGGTACAATTTATTAGAGAAAAACCGCGCAGAAATAATTTTTGGTTTCACAGAAGAAGGATGTTATATTGCAAGAACATATACAGTTACTAATCCAAATTTTCAAAAAAAGATTGATGAAAAGCGTCCTTTTACAAGTTTTGAGCGATCTATTCCTCCAAAATTCGCTAAAATTATGCTTAATTTCTTAAACCTTTATGAAAATAAAGAATCCAAAAGGATCCTTGACCCATTTTGTGGTTCAGGAACAATTCTCATTTTTGCATATATAAATGGTTTTGAAGTATATGGAGCTGACATTGAAAATAAATACGTTGAACAAACTGTAAAGAATTTAAAATGGGTTGGGAAGATATTAGAAGAGGATGATATACCAAATTTTAAAGAAAGAATTAAAAAAGTGGATATTAAAGAGCTTATAAATGTTTTCAACCAATCTTCCTTTGATGGAATATGCACAGAACCCATATTTGGTCCTTTTTATAAAAATAAACCAGACTTTAAAGATGCAGAGAATTTATTAGAAACAAAAATTCGACCCACCTTTGAAGAATTAATGAAAATATCATATAAATTACTTAAACCAGGAAAGAGATTATGTTTAACCTCACCCGTAATTGAAACCGTTGAAAATCTTGAAGTTCAACTCCCTCTTCAAAAAATCGCTCAAAAACATAAATTGAATTTAATTCCAATATTTCAAAAAAATAGAATTTTTAGTAAATCTAATAAATTACTTCAATTAAACCTAAATAGCTTAAAATCGATTATTGAATCTAAAAAAAATCAAATTATAAAACGCAAATTTTACATCTTTCAAAAATTAGATAATAATAAATAAAATTCTCGGATTTTTATGGACTTTTATGAAATTTTTAAAAAAATAAAGCAATCTTTGAATGGAGTATCCCATTTGGATGAACTAGTCCAGAGAACTCCTAAAAATATTGATCCTTATAAAATTTTAATCTCAACCATTCTTTCAGTTCGAACTAAAGATAAAAATACTTCAGCTGCAACTGATAATTTATTCAAAAAATATAATACCCCTAAAATGATCGCTGAAGCAGATTTAGAAGATATTGAAGAATTAATCTACGTTTCAGGAACGTATAAAACGAAAGCTCAGAGAATTAAACAAGTTTCTCAGATAATATTAGAAAAATATAATGGACAAGTACCAAAAGATTTTAATGAATTAATAGAATTACCTGGAGTTGGGAATAAGGTGGCGAATTGTGTATTGATATATGCATTTAAAATCCCAGCTATTGCCGTGGATATACATGTACATAGAATATCCAATAGAACTGGTTGGGTAGATACAAAAACACCGGAACAAACTGAAAAGGAGTTAAAAAAAATAATTCCAAAAGATTTATGGATGAGTTCTAATGGATTAATAGTAAAGTTTGGTCAACAAATATGTATCCCAACTTATCCTCGATGTAATATTTGCCCCATTAACAATTTTTGTGAAAGAAAATTCTCTAAAACTTTTACAAAAATTCAAAAAAAGAAATAAGATTTATTTATTTGATTTCATATAAAAATTTTCACAAGGAATAATTAAAAATTAGCGTTTTGTTGATATAATAAATGTCTCTTAAAATCAATTACTCTTTATTGTACTTTATATAAAATCTAATTAAACCGATAAAAAATCTTGTATTGATTTTATAAAATCGTTAAGATCTATTGGTTTTGAAAATAATTTGTTGAAACCTGCTTCTGAAACAATGTAGTCATCAAAATCTTCAGGATAACCTGTCATAGCAATTATGGGTATATTGTTAAACTCAGTTAATTTCCGGAGTTCCTTACAAATCTCAATTCCATTTATACCAGGAAGTTGAATGTCTAAAATAATAAGATCAGGAATATCTTTTTTCATCAATTCAAGAGCTCTCCCTCCTTCAGTTTCCATTATAACTTCCAAATCAGGCATAGTATTAACTACAGCTTTAACTAATTTTAAATAAACTTCATTATCTTCCACAATAAAAATCGTTTTTTTCATTATCTTCACAAACTTCCAATAGATATTTTGGAATTAATTTTTTACTTCTATATATAGTTTATCTTGAATCCAATATAAAATTGATATGTAATAGACTAAAATGAATAGCATATCAAGTGAATTTAACCTAATTATAATAAGTATTGTGATATAAGAATCTCTCAATATAATAAGTTGTCATAAAGTTATGCTGAATTCCTGATATGTGTCCATGTCCTCCAAAATATCCTGGAATTAAAATACATATACGATTATTTTCCTGCATTTTTAATTGAATGGTTATACTTTCCTTATAGGGAACCATTGTGTCAGAAGTTCCATGTAAAAGAATACATGGCGGCGAGTTTTCATTTATTAGATAACTTGGACTGTAATTTAAATATGCCTCTGGGTTAGTTTCAGGTGTACCAGGAATAAATTGATTTATCTCATAATACATTTTATTGACATAATAAAAGAATTCTGAAGCGTTATTAGGGGGATAATATAATACTAATCCACTTATATTTAAAGCACTACTAAAAATTCCATTAAAATATTCATTCTTATAACCAAATCCACAAACTCCTGCTAAATGTGCTCCAGCACTTCCACCCATAAAAAAGACTCGATTTAAGTTGGCACCATAAATATTGTTTGAGTTATTTGCAATAAATTTTGTAAAAGTTCCAATATCAGTAATTTGGTCCGCTAAAGTATAATTTCCAGTACGATACTCAAGCCCTGTCGTTGGAAGGCTAAAAAGTTCACTTATTATATCTGAATCTGAATTTTCTTCTAATAAACTTGCATTCAATAGCCTATATTCAATAGCAAATACAATATAACCTTGAGAGGCAAAATATTTTAATGTGCTTGCTTGTTGTTCTTTCTCACCGCCAGTCCATGCACCTCCATGAATATAAATAATTGTTGCATTATTAACAAATCCTAATTCTTTTGGATAATATACGTCAAAATATAGTTGGTAATCAGTTTCATTCACAAAAATTATATCTTTATAAACACCAAACTTGTGCTCATTTGAATCAGGAATACCATAATATAATAGATATAATTCAAAAGGTGTTGTATAAAAATTATTTTGGACTTCAGCTGGGAATGTATTCCAATTTGAACCATAATTAGAATAGAATTGAGAATTTGTCTGTTGAATCGAAATTGGCACCGCGAATAATGGAATTGCATAAATTATGCTTAGAGATAATCCAATAATTATGATAAGAGAGTAAATAATTTTGTGTTTTTCTTTAGGAATTAATTTTGAGAAAAATATTGTAATTATTGGATATAATATAATTAAGTGAGGAGATAAAATTGTATTTGCGAAACCAATTAATATCCCTAAGGAATCTGGACCCCCAGTAAATAATGTATAGGAAAAAATAAATCCACCAATAAAAGTCCAAAAAAAAATTACAATTAATGAGACTTTTAGTATCTTTATACTATCTCCCATTTAAAGATCCCCTCTTTTTTATCAATTATTTTAAGTTCATAATAGCTAATAATTATAGGAAATAGATATATAACTAGAGAAATAATATAATTTTGAATTACTACTGGTCCTGAGATAGAAAATAATGGTAAAACTCCGAATATTAAAAAGAAAAGATAGCAATATGTTACTCGATTTAAAATCTTACCCTTATCATTAGTTTTTATTAAAAATTTAGAATTTATTTGAACAAATATTAAATTTATAAAGATATTGCATAAAAATAAGAACCCAAAAATATTACCAAAAACTGGAACTATTATCCCGATAAATAACAATGGGTATAAAATTAAGGAAATACCCAAAACTATAAAATTCAATATTAGGATTAAAACACAATACTTTTTAAAAAATAATTTATTATCTTTAAAGAATTTCATTTGCTTCAATTCAAATATTTATTTAAATAATCTAAATAATAATTTCATTAAAAATTATTTACAAAAAATTAGATTTATTTAAACGATAAAACATTTTTTCTTAAATTTCTCTTTCAGTCCTTATTTTTTTTATTTTCTTAATTAGTTCTGGAATAACTTTTTGAAGGTCTCCAACAATTCCGTAATGAGCTAATTTAAAAATTGGTGCTTTCGAGTCTTTATTAATTGCTACTATAATTTCAGAACCTTGCATACCCACTATATGTTGTATTGCACCCGAAATTCCGCATGCAATATATAATTTTGGCGAAACGGTTTTGCCAGTTTGTCCAACTTGACGATCTTGTTCAATCCAATTTAATTCAACTGCAACTCTTGATCCGCCTACTTCAGCATTTAGACAATCTGCTAATTGTTCAATAAGTTTAAAATTTTCTTTTGAGCCAACTCCTCTTCCTCCCGTAATTATTATTTCCGCTTCTTCAAGATTTATCTTCTTTTTTTCTCTATTAATAATTTTTACAATTTTTGAAACGGAATCTTTTTGATTATAATCATAATCAATTTTTTTTATTTTTACCTTTCTCTTACTTTTTTTAATTGGTTTAAATATACCTGGTCTTACAGTAGCCATTTGCGGTCTGCTGGATGGAGTTTTGATTGTCGCCATTATATTTCCACCAAACGTAGGGCGTGTTTGTAATAGATTCCTACTTTCAAGGTCAATGGTTAATCCAGTACAGTCTGCAGTAAGTCCAGCATTAACCCTTTTTGCTACTCTTGGTGCGAAATCTCTACCTGTAGGTGTTGCACCGATTAATATAATCTCTGGTTTATGCTCAATAATTAATTCAGTTAAAGTTTTTACATATAAATCTGAATAATAATCTTTCAAGATAGATGATTTGATGTATATAATTTCGTCTGCTCCATATTGACTAAATTCTTCTAAATTATTATCGAAATTTGCCCCTAATATAACAAGGGATAAATTTGCTTCTAATATATCTGCTAATTCCCGTCCTTTTCCTAATAATTGAAAAACAACATTATGGATTTTATTTTTGAAATGTTCTGCTATAACCCACACTCCCCTATATTGAGTTATATCCATTTTTTCAATTTTTAATTTTTCTCGTTCTAAAATTATTGCTTCAACGGGACATACATCAACACAAGCTCCACATAAATTGCAATCGTCTGTTATCTGAGCTATATCATCTATCATTTCGATCCCACTATATAGACAAATGTTAACACAACTTCCACAGCCGGTACAAAGGTCCCTATCTACTTTTATACTCATTTTTCCCTCCTATCATAAGATTTTATCTTCTTTTAAATTTTCACATAAATTTTGGACCATTTCTTCTATTGTACCAGTTAATATGATGTGTTCTCCTTTTCTTTCTGGAATAGATATCTTCCAAACTTGCGTCATAGAACCATCTAACCCTATTTTTGCTTTATCTGCTTTCAATCTTTCTGCATCTAAATAATGAATTTCTCTTTTTTGATACGCATCCACAATTCCAGACATAGTTGGATATCGAGGTGTATTTATTTCGCTTAAAACGGAAATTAATACTGGTAAATCTGTTTCTATTACTACAACTTCTTCTGTTCTGAATACTCTATCAACAATAACTTTATCTCCTTTAATTTGGAATTTTTGCACGTATGTTATTTGGGGTATATCTAATTCTTCTGCTAATTCAGGTCCTACTTGGCCTGTATCTCCATCAATAGCTTGAGATCCACAGATAACGATGTATTTTTCATCTTTTTTCAATTCTTTTAATATTTTTTTAATCGCAAGCGATAATGTGTGTGATGTAGCTAATGTGTCTGCACCAGCAAAAGCTTTATCAGTCAAAAGGAAAGCTCTATCAACACCCATCGCTAGGGCTTCACGCAAAACCTCTTCAGCTTGAGGGGGACCCATAGAAAGTGCCACGATTTCAGCTCCATGTTCTTCCTTTATTGATAAAGCTAACTCAATAGCATTTTTATCATGAGGATTTATAATTGAAGGTATTCCTTCTCTTACAAGGGTGTTCGTCTTTGGATCAATTTTTACTTCTGATACTCCAGGTACTTGTTTTATACAAACGAAAATTTTCATTTAAACACAACTTCACAAAAGAACATTTTATTATTATTATTCTTGTAATAATATTAATCTTAAAAAAATAATCATAATCATTTTGAAAAACGCAATAAAATTGAATTTAATGTAAAATTCATAATAAAATTTCTAAAAAGGGTTATTTAATTAGAAAAAAAGAAGAATTTTATTAATTTTTCTTCCCCTAATTAACTTGATATTGATTAGTTAAAATTTCCAATTAGAAAAACTCCTACTTTAATAACCTCTCCTTAATATACGACTAGCTATAACTAGTCTCTGTATTTCGCTTGTACCCTCATATATTTCACCCATTTTTGCATCCCTAAAATATCTCTCTACTGGATAAGCCTTCATTAAACCATATCCACCATGTATTTGAACAGCATCATGGGTTGCCTGCATTGCTGCTTCAGAGGCAACAAGTTTTGCCATTGAGCTAGCTATCTCATATTCTTGTCCCTTATCACATAAATATGCAGCTTTATAAGTTAATAATCGACCAGATTCGACTGCACATGCCATATCAGCAATTTTCCACTGAATACCTTGAAACCTTCCGATTTTTTTTCCAAATTGTTCCCTTTCATTTGCATATTTAACTGATGCTTCTAATGCTGCTTGACCCAATCCAACGCACTGAGCCGCAATAGATATCCTTCCAAAATCCAATATTTTTAAAGAGAGCCGAAGACCATCTCCAATTTTACCTAAGATATTTTCTTGAGGTACACGAACATCTTGAAATACAAGTTCGGAAGTATTTGAACCGCGAACTCCCAATTTATCTTCTTTTACACCCACTGAATAACCAGGAGTGTTTGTATCTACAATAAAAATTGTTAAATTCCTTTTTTCGCCTTTTTCTCCTGTATTCGCAACAACAAGCAATATCTTTGCTATTCCACCATTTGTATTAAAAATTTTGCTACCATTTAAAATCCATTCATCTCCATCTAATACTGCGCTTAATTGGACCCCTCCAACATCTGAGCCTGCATTGGCTTCAGTTAAAGCAAATGTTCCTAATTTTTCACCTTTTGCAAGTGGAATTAAAAATTTTTGTTTTTGTTCTTCCGTTCCATATCTATATATAGGAGCTGCAACCACACTACAATGAACACCTGTTGTTATGGACCAAGAAGCATCAATACGTCCAATCTCTTCTGTTATAATACAAAAACTTAATGTATCATTATGTAATCCTGCTCCACCATATTCTTTTGGAATACAAGTACCAAAAAAATTCATTTCTTTCATCTTTTCGAAAACATCTTGATTTAATTCTTGTTTTTGATCACTTTCTTCTGCTATAGGAGTAATATATTTTTCCGCAAATTCACGGGTTATTTTTTGGATCATTTTTTGTTTTTCAGTTAGAGAAAAATCCATAATAATCATCAATTTTTTATTTTTTTAAATAATTCTTATTATTTATACTAATTTAAACAATTAAATAATTTAATAAATAATTCTAATTAAATTTAGTAGGTTGATTTTTATGACCAAACTTATATATTCAGAAAATTCCATAATTCATTAATTATGAGTGATGATAAACAGCATTTTAAGGTTTCGAAACATAAAGATTATTTATATGTAATTAAAGAAAATATCTCTGTTGTTCATCCAGCTTATAGAAATGATCCTCTTAATATGTACTTACTTCTAGGAACTCATACTGCTCTTTTACTTGATACCGGATGTGGATTATATCCTCTAAAACCAGTCGTAGATGAGCTAATAGGTGAAAGAAATTTATTAGTTTTCAATACTCATGCCCATTGGGATCATGTTTTAGGAAATGAAGAATTTGGAGAAGTTTACATTCATACAAAAGAAGTTAATTTTATTTCTATACCTTACGATATGTCTTATTTGAAAGATTCTCCATGCGAAATTGTAAAAAAGTATGAGGAAAAAAACTTTTTAATTCCTCCAGCGCAAAATATTAATACATTAAAAGATGGAGACGTCTTTAACTTAGGAGAAATAAATGTTCAAATAATTCATACTCCAGGACATTCTCCCGGTTCAATATGTTTGCTTACAAGCACAGGAGAACTTTTTACGAGTGATGTAGCTTATTATGGAGATCAATTTTTACCTAAAAGAAAAGATTTACCAAAAGTTCTCATAACTCTTTCTAAATTGATAGAATTATGTGAAAAACAAAAAGATCTTGAACTCTATCCATCACATAGAAAAACTCCATGTGATAAGACACTTTTAACGGATCTTTACAATGGAATTAAAAATATAGAGAATCTATGGGATACTAAGAAAGCTTTTAATTTTTTTTATGCATGGCAGATTGATGATAATAAATTTAGATATTATATCTCTAGATTGTAATAAATTCAGATACAACTACAAATATTTGATTGAAATCTTAGAATCCACTTTTACACAATTTTTGTCAAATAATTAAACTGAGTTTAAAAGATTAAATTTTTTAGTTGTTTATAATAATTATATTTAGTTAGATAAAAATTAATTTATAATAAAATTTCGTGATTATTTAATGTTTGATGAGAATTACCTTAAAAAGATTAAAGAAAGGAAGCAAGAATGGGACAAAAAATTTGAAAATACAAAAGAACGTGATATAAAATTTATCACGGATTCAGGAATTCCAATTAAAAATTTATATACTCCATTAGATGTAAAGAGCAATTATTTAGAGAATTTAGGTTTTCCTGGGAACACTCCTTATACCAGAGGAGTATATCCGAACATGTACAGAGGACGATTATGGACTATGAGATTGTTTTCAGGGCATGGGACACCTGAAGAGACTAATAAGAGATGGAAGTTTTTATATTCTCATGGAGAAACAGGATTTAGTGCAGCTGTTGATGCCTTAACATTTAATGGTATAGATCCAACTAATCCTGACGGAGATGCAGAAGTTGGAACATCTGGAGTTCCATTATATTGTATTGACAGCATGTTTGCCCTTACAGAAGGATTACCAATTGATAAAGTAAGTGTTGCATTAATAGTTGAACCCTTTACATCAGCACCTGTATGTGCAATGTATTATAATATGGCAAAAATGCGCGGACTTGATATTAAAAAATTGATGGGAACAACACAAAATGATATCTTAACAATGACAGTCGGATATGTTCCTTATAAAAATGTAAATCCTTATCATATTCTTCGATTAGCTTGTGATTTAATTGAGTGGTGTGTACCACAAAAGAATGTCCCAAGGTGGCATCCTATTAATTTTACGGGATATAATTATAGGGAAGGTGGAATTGATGCAATTCAAGAATTAGGGTTTGTATTTGCAAGTGCATGTTCTCATATTGATAATTTAATTGATAGAGGTTGGAAAGTTGATGATTTTGTTAACCGTCTTGCATTTCATCTCTCAGCTCATAAGGATTTCTTTGAAGAAATAGCTAAATATCGGGCAGCAAGAAGGATTTGGTATAAATTAATAAAAGATAGATATGAAGCAAAAAATCCCAGATCCATGGAATTTAGGTTTCATGTTCAAACTGCTGGAAGCTCCTTAACTGCTCAATCCCCTAATGTAAATATAGTAAGAACAACAATTCAAGCTTTAGAAGCAGCATTAGGCGGAGTCCAATCACTCCACACAAATTCTTATGATGAAGCAATTTGCTTACCTTCTGAAGAAGCAGTATTACTTGCATTAAGAACACAACAAGTAATACAGGATGAAACAAGAGTTCCAAATACTATTGACCCATTGGCTGGTTCTTACTTTATTGAGTGGTTAACTGATGAACTCGAAGAAAGAGTGTGGTCTTACATGGATAAAATTGAAAAAGTCGGTAATATTGCTAAAGCATTAGATACAGGTTGGTTATATAAGGAAATGAGAGACGCTTTCACACGTAGGCAAAACCGTATCGAAAAAGGAGAAGAAATTGTGCTTGGAGTCAATAAATTTTCAGTTCCCTATGATCAAACCACAACTGTATTTAGAACTAATAAAGATGCAGTAAAAATTGAACAAGAAAGGATTATAAACTTGCGAAAGCGGAGAGATAACGCAAAATTAGAAACACTTTTTGATAAATTACGAAAAGTGTGTGAAAATGAAGAAAATGTAATGCCCATCATGATGGAAATCACAAAAGAAGGAGCAACAGTTGGTGAAATATGTGATATATACAGAGAAGTTTGGGGCATCTGGGAACCACCCATCGCAATTTAACCATTTAAATTAAAAGAGTGAAATTATCTTGAGTAAAAAAATTAGAGTTTTGATGTCCAAACCGGGCATAGACGGTCATTGGAGGGGGGGCGTCGTTGTTTCAAGAGGGTTAAGAGACGCTGGTATGGAAGTGATATTTGGAGGGTTTCAAAATGTCGAACAAATCGTTGAATCCGCGATTAGCGAAGATGTTGATGTTATTGGGTTGAGTATGCATTCAGGGGCTCACTTAACATATACTGAGAGAGTTATAAATCTCCTAAAAGAAAAAGGTGTAAAAGACCACTTTTTAATACTTGTAGGTGGTGTAATTCCTGTGAAAGATTTTCTCGTATTAAAAGAAATGGGTGTAGCAAATGTCTATGGTCCTGGAACTGTCGTAAGAGATATAGTCAAATTTATTGTAGAAAATATCAAAAAATAATGGTTAATGATTAAGAATAATTGATTATTATTCTAATTAAAAAAGAATAAACGATATATTTGGTGTTATTTTTATTTGAAGCGAAATTATGACGTTGATGTCTTAATTGAGAAATTTAAAAAAAAGGATAAAATTGCTTTAGCAAGGCTTATAACTCTTGTTGAAAATAATCCTGAAACCACTACCAACATATTTAATAACTTTAATGGTTCAGAAAAAGATTCTTATATTATTGGGATAACTGGATCTCCAGGTGTGGGAAAAAGCACTTTAGTTAATGCTCTTTCAAAGATTTTATTGGAAAGTGGAAAGTCAATCGGAATTATTTCTGTAGATCCAACCTCACCCTTTACTGGAGGAGCTTTTTTAGGAGATAGAGTAAGGATGACAGACGTTTCTTTACATCCAAATATATTTATACGGAGTCTTGCATCGAGAGGTTATAAAGGTGGTATTTCAAGAGCTGTTTTTGACATAAGCTTATTGTATGAAGCTTTCGGAATGGATTTTATCATAATTGAAACAGTAGGTGTAGGTCAATCCGAATTTGACATATATAATTTGGCTTATACTACAGTTGTTATAATGGTTCCTGGGTATGGTGACTCAATTCAGATACAAAAAGCCGGAATAATTGAAGTTGGAGATATTTATGTTGTAAATAAAAAAGATTTGGGGGGGGAAGATATTGTTGTGCAAATGGAAATGATGCTTGATGATGCAACTATCCAAAGTGGTTGGAGAGCACCGGTTGTAATGACAAATTCTATTACCGGAGAAGGAGTCAATTCTTTAATTGAAAAGATAATGGATCATAAAGAACACCTCGAGCTTTCTGAATTACTGAAAGAAAAGAAAAAACATAGATTTGCATATAAAATAGAAGAATTACTATCATCCAAAATAGGAAAGGTTCTAGAAAGTCTAATAAGTAAAGATGATCTAAATAAAATTTCTAATTCTGTTTTACAAGGTAAAAAGTTTAAAATTTATGATATGGTTCATCATTTATTTAGTAATGTTAAATTTGAAATGAAAAAATCAGATTAAAATATTCTAAATTCCTCCCTTATTCCGTTATTGACAACTCTAATATTGTAAATCTAAAAGAGAATGATGATTCCCATATATTTCTTTTAAAATCAAAAACTTCTTTAAAAATTTTAGATATTATCGAAAAGAACCCAGGAATTTTTTCTAGTAAAATTGCTCGTCAATTAAATTTAAAAAGGAGTTCTGTAAAATATCATATCGATAAATTATTTGAAAAAAATTTAATTTCCCTTAAAAGAATAGGTCGTAAAATTTCCTTATTTCCAAATCAAAATAGTTAAGGTAATGGTTTCTCCTTTTCTATATCTGCAGGATCATGTCCTTTATCTAACTGCTCAAACCACCATTTATCAGTAGATATTATTTCTTTTGCCTTTTCTAATACAATTTCAATATTTTTTTGATTTACAATAACAACACCATTAATATCTCCAAATATAAGATCTCCAAGATTAATCATTCTTCCACCACATTTAATGGGTTTCATTACAGAATCCATATCAATAATCATTCGACCGCGAATTGAAGAACAAATAACCCCTCTGGCAAATATAGGAAATTTTAGGGAAATTACCTGTGCCATATCACGTATAGATCCATCAACAAGTCCTCCTTTAAACCCAAATCCTTGGAGAATTCTGCTAGTGCTCTGACCCAATCCTGCTGCAATCATTTGACCAGACATATCAACACACATAATGGGAAAATTCGGAATTTGTTTCATAAATTTAACCAATCGAGCAATGACATTTCTATCTAGTGGTTCATCAGACAAAACCATTTTCATTGTTCCTGCCAATCCAACAATCCTTGCACCAGGCCACATAGGTCTAATTCCTGCATCAAGAAAACCTGGCTCTAATCCTAATTCATCAATAGCGTCTGATACTGCGCAAGTATATAACTTTGAGTATTCATTTATAATATATTCCATTTTTTCTTTATTCATGATTCTCACTAATTAAAGATTTATTTAATAAATGTAAAAAAATATCCTAATAATGATATTATTTTGATTATAATCCATATAAAATTAATATTTAATACAAAAAATAAAATTATATAATAAAATAAACATAATTTTTGAATGAAAATATGAAATGAAAATGACTGAAAAAGAAATAAATATTAAAAAAAGAAGCAACAGTATTTTTGAAGGTATAAAAGACACTCCTTTTAAATATGTGCCATTGGGGATAATTAAAGGTTTGGGGCTCGAGGAAAAAGAGATAAATGAAAAACCTTTTATTGGTGTTGTTAATACGTGGAATGAATTAAATCCCGGACATAAACATTTAGGTAATCTAGCAGAAGCCGTGAAATATGGTATTATTGAAGCAGGAGGAATCCCCTTCGAATTTTGCACAATTGGACCTTGTGATGGATGGGCTAATGGTAATGAAGGAATGCGGTACATATTACCACAAAGAGAAGTTATTGCAGATTCAATAGAATTGATGATTCAAGCACATAGATTGGATGCAATGGTAACGTTATCTAGTTGCGATAAGATAAATCCAGCCGTTTTAATGGCCGCAATCAGACTAGATATCCCAACAATTTGCGTTCCTGGAGGCCCAAACATGTATGAAATAAGATTTATGCCAGATTATAAGGGAATTGAACAAAGTAATTATGGGGATTTTATTCATAAATTAAGCTGTATTTCATGTGCCACATACGGAGCTTGTGAATTAATGGGTACAGCTAATACAATCCAATGTTTAATGGAAGCATTTGGAATGACTTTACCAAATGCTGCTACAACCCCAGCAATGACTAGAATGAAATATCTAATCGCAAAGAACTCTGGAAAAAAAATAATTGATTTATTAAAAAAAGGAATAACTCCTTCCCAAATCATGACCAAAGAATCATTAGAGAATGCTTTAATGGTTGATGTAGCAATAGGAGGTTCAACAAATTCAGCTTTGCATCTTCCAGCAATAGCAAATGAAATGGGTATTGAATTTGACTTAGAAATTTTTAATGAATATAGTAAAAAAATTCCAACAATAGTGAATGTATCTCCATCAGGAGATTATGGAATTGTAGATTTATATAAAGCCGGAGGTATCCCAGCAGTTTTAAGGAGATTAAAGGACTTCATTCATTTAGATTGCTTAACAGTTTCGGGAACTACTATTGGAAAAACAATTGGGAGAGTAAAAATATTAGATGAAAATGTAATCAGACCATTAAACAATCCCGTCTATCCAGAGGGGGGAACTGTAATCTTAAAAGGAAATTTAGCACCAGAAGGAGCTGTTGTAAAGCAATCTGCAGTCAAGAATCAAACTATGTTGAAATTTAAGAGCCCTGCCGTATGTTTCAATTCAGAACAGGAAGTTATCGATGCATTAATTTCAAATAAAATATCAAATAACTCCATTTTAATAATTAGATATGAGGGTCCAAAAGGAGGGCCTGGTATGCCAGAACTATTAGCTGTGACAGCAACTCTAATGTTAAGGCGTAATTTAGATAGAGTTGCTTTAATTACTGATGGACGCTTTTCAGGTGCTACTTCTGGACCTTGCATAGGTCATGTGAGCCCTGAAGCGTACGTAGGAGGGTCAATCGCGATTATAAAAGATGGAGATACCATCAATATTGATATCCCAAATAGAAAACTTGAAGTCAACCTTTCTGATGAGGAAATTCAGGGACGTTTAAGCAATTGGAAGCCACTTGAAAGAAAAATTAAAAGCAAATCTTTACAAAAATACAAAAGCCTTGTATCTTCTGCTGCTAAAGGAGCAATCTTAAATTTTTAAATTAAATTTTTTTCAAAAGCCTATTGTTGGTTGAAACAAGTCAAATTAATAAGAAAAATAAAAAATTTATTTTATTTTTCAATTATTGATTTCTTTTGTTCGTGGATTTCTTTCAATTTTTCCTAAATTTCTGCTAAATATTGACCATGTAAAGGGTACTTATCTCTTATTCTAATTTTGTTTGATTTTGACATAATATATATTTTAATTTTTTTAAAAATATCATTTACCATTTTTTTTAAGGTAATTGAATGCTACAAGGAAAAATTCCTGCCTTAAGAGATTTTCCGTAGATATTTTCGAGTTTCTTTATCATATCATTAAAATTTTTTCGAAAAATGGTTTTCTCAGGATAATAATGAAAAACATCTGCTTTATTTATATTTGGCGAAAAGATTCCAAATTTCATTTTCTTTAAAACTCCTTTGAATATTATTGTTTCTCCCCAATTTTGATAAAGTTTTCCACCTGTTTCTCCTTGCAATGAATGAAAACCTCTTCCTTCACTAGCTGCTGTTAATAGAATAATTGCTCCCCCCCGCTTAATAAATCTTTTGGAACTTAGAAAAAAGTTAAGTCCTTTAAAAGCTTGGGAAAACTCAGTATCTTCTGGATAAAGATTGAAAAATCCAATATCCAAATTTAAATTGGGAGGTAATTCAGCATCATATATTATTTTTGCCAATTCCATTGCTTTTCTGTGAGCTTTAATGTAATGACCTGCAAAGACTCCCGCGAAACCTCTTTTAATTGTAGATACAATATTGACAGTAAAATCTAACCCTGCCTTTTCGCATACATCTTCGATGTCTTTTCTTAAATCCGTTACAAATCCTAAACCAATACCTATACCTCTAACTCCTGCTTTATGATTTGCCTCAAGAGTTTGAATCCCACATATTCCAGGTAATATAATTTTAGCTCCTCCTCCAAACCCAGCCAATGGATGTGGTAATACGGATCCAATTGCAATCTTTACTTCCGCATCGTGATATGTTTTATTTAAATAAATTGGTGTTCGCTTGTTAGAATCTCCAATATAAACCAAGTTTTCGTAAGGATGATGATTTTCAATTTTAACTCTATCCACAATGCTAAGCCCTACTTTTTTAATAGAATCTTGTCTATTCATTGGACGGTGAGCACCAAGAGCATATATTAAAACAATTTTTTCATCTTTTATACCTGCTGCATTTAACTGATTTATTATAATATTTAAAATAGATTCTAATCGAGAGGGTCGAGAAATATCTTCGACAACAATAACAGCATTGCGTTTTCCACCAGCAATTTTTTTAAGTGGTGGTGTTCCTATAGGTTTATCAATAGCATTCTCAATTTCTTTCTGTGAGAGTTCTTTTGCATCTTTCATACTAAAAGATTTAATATCCCATGAATCTGGAAATTCAAGGTTAAAATCTCCATCTCCATACCAAGCAGCCCAAGGAATCTTGAATATCTGTACCATATAAAATTCTCGCGTGAAAGCTCTTTAATTAAAAAATGAAATTCACAAAAAGCTTATATATATTCTTCTAATTTTAAAGATTTTAATTTTTCCTTCGTAGGTATACCCATTTCATCCCATCCTCTGAATTTATAATATTCTTTTAACATTAAATCAATATTTAAAACTTTATTTCGTGCTCTTCCATTCGATAAAGGTGTCCTTAACTTTATTGGGATTCTATCATCTTTTTTTGTAATTCCACACTGAACATTAAATAATCTCTTCAAATTGAAAATTCTTTCTCCTATTTCTATTAATTCTGATAAGGTTATTGATATACCTGTTAAATTATAAATTGCTTTAATTAACAAATCAAAAAGATTTTCAACTATTTGGGTACCTGAAGAAATAGTTTGACGGCAAATCCCCAATGAATTATTTATTTCTGAAAGATTTTGACTAATCGCAATATCATGGGCAAATTTTGGATCGTCAATAGTTCTTAATTTAATTGGAACCCCTTCGTTCATATTTAATAATTTATTAAAACCAGTAAATCCAGAATAAATATCATTACCGAATCCTCTTAAATGACACGCACCTCTATTAGAAGTAGCATATTGTAGACCAAGGGGAAAATTAGCTCTAGGTTCATGCATAGGAAGATCCAATCCTTTAATCTCTGCTGTTAATTGGTCAGAACCTTTTCCAATTATTTCAGAAGCTTTTCTAGTTCCACGACTTAAAATTTTACCTATTCCTTCATTATTGCAAATTAATTTAGTTAATTTTACAATTGCGTCTGAATTACCCCATTCTAAGGAAAATCCAATATCATCTCTTGTCAATATTCCATTTTCATAACAATTCAATGCAAAAGCAACAGTGCAACCAGTAGAAATTGTATCAACTCCCATATTATTACAATAATCATTAATAAATGCTATAGATTCTATATTTGAATTCAAACACATTGATCCAAATGCTGCAGTAGTTTCATACTCTGGTCCTGCAGCATTTTCAATTTTATAGGGACCTTCTTTTATCTCAACTTCCCGACCACAACTAAATGGACATAAATAACAAGGTTTTAATTTTACAAGCATTTTTTCAGCTACGACTGCTCCAGATATTTCATTAACACCTTTCCATTTTCCTAAGGCTCCCCAATTTTGGTGTGGGACATCTGCAAAAATTTCGAAATATTCAATCGCATTTGTTCCAATTAATCTCAAAGTTTTTGCCATAGCTGAATTATTAAATTCTTTCATCAGCTTTCGAGTTATTTCTTTGAATTTACTCTCATTATAGTATTCTATTTTTTTAGTACTTCTTACTGCTATAGCTTTTAATTTCTTTGATCCCATAATCGCACCCATACCCCCTCTTCCCACCGCTCTGCCATGATCATTTATTATTGATGCCATTGGTATCTCTTTCTCTCCAGAGGGACCAATACAAGCAACTTTAAATTGTTTACCTAATTTAGATTGAAGTTCTCGGATTGTAGTTTTAGTATCTAAACCCCATAGTTCAGAAGCATCTTTTAATTCGAAGCTATTATCATCAATTATTAAATAAACGGGTAGTTCAGCTTTATTCCTAAAAATTATCCCATTGAATAATGGTCTTAATTCAGCTCCAAAAAATCCACCAGAAACGCCTTCTCCATGAATATTAGTCAAAGGTGATCTAGCAGATACAGAGAAAAACCCAGAACAAGGATAAGAAGTTCCTGTTAATAAACCAGTCATAAGAATTAATGGGTTTTTTTCACTATAAGGATCATTTTTATAGACTTTTTCTTTCATTAGATAGTCAATGGCAAACCCTGGTCCACCCAAAAATGTTTTAACTAAATTCTCTTCATAAAAAATTTCTTTAAACGTATTATTCTTTAAATCTACTTCCAAAATCTTGCCATCTTTTTCTTTTTCCATGAATAATTAACCTTTTAAGACTTCTAATAATCTTTATTCATATTTGTTTTAAGACTTATTAAAATCTAATAAGTAAGATATAAGGAATGAATAAATTTTATTTCTTTATTTTTATATATTTAATTATAATGTAAAAGTTTTGGAAATCTGTTTTCCATTTCTAATTCCTTTTCAATTATTTCATCCAATAATTCTTCTCGTTCCTTACCTGAGAGGATTTCTAACTTCCTTATGCCTAATGGATCTACTTTTTCTCTTAAAAGTTTTATTTCTTTTGCAGTAGGCGGTTTTGTTTCTTTTATTTTATCAGGGATAATTAAATCAAAACCAGTGGAATTTTTAACAGTTTCAATGTTTATACCAGGATGAATAGATGCAACCTTCATCCGTTTACTTTTCTCATCAAAATCTAAATATGCTAAATTAGTTATTATGCATTGTGGGCCAACACCACCACAAATACTCGGCTTTCCATTAGGAAAACCTACTCCTGAGATAAAGTAAAGTTTCTCTATTGGAACGAAAGTTCGCGTATCATGTCTTGGTGTATAAAGGAAAGAACCACGGGAATAAAACATGCTAAAATCTGCTATACCTGCGCAGCCTGGAAGTCTAATTTTTGGTTTATTCCAATCACCAATGCAAATGTTGTTTGTATTTCCATATTGGTCAATTTGAGCAGGTCTAAAGAACTCTATTGTAGTTAGTTTATCAGAAGGTAAGCTTTCCAGAGTACATTCACCTGTATTTTGAAATCTATATGCTCTTGCTGTATTCATCTCCAAATAAAGCAATGAAACCTGACGAGGTTCAAAAACAAAAGTATTTCCCATGATATAATGATAAATCGCATTTGGTGCATGAGTTAATTTTGCTAATGTGAACGCAGCCCAGACACAAGGAGTTGCGACCCCCACAATCATTATGTCTGTATCTTTTACCTCTCTAGCCATTAAAACAGTCATCATCTCACCAATCGTATAATCTTTTGAATATTCACTCATTCTTTTATCCCACTTTTATTAAATATTTTCAGTAATTTAATTTATAAATTATTATTTTTCATACTCCAATCGTTAATAGCTACTTTAACTGATCGTCGCATTTCCATAGAATAATCCGCAGCTAACTTTGCAAAATAAAATTTTTGTCCTAAATTCTTAGCTTGTTTTACATCGTAACTTCTCTTTACATTTTGAAACATTTCAGTAAAATCTTGCTCATTTAATCTATTGTATTTATTGGTAAAATGGATAAATTTTTGAGAAAATCTGGGCGATAAAGGAATCTTTTCCTTATTGCTTTTTGGGTACCCAAAACAAACCATTATTATAGGAAATACCCATCGAGTAAGATTAAACATTTTACGATGAATTTCAATATTTTCAACAATATCACCAATATAACATGAACCGATTCCTAAAGCCTCCGCCGTTATAACAGCATTTTGAGCTGCTATTAGTGCATCACAACAGGCAAGTAGTAAATCAGATTCCTGTGGAGTTTGAAAATCTATACCAATTTCATCGCATAATTCTCTTGTTTTACAGATTTTGAAATAATCCCACCATCTTTGCATATCTGCTAGAAAAATCAAAACCAAGGGAGCTTTTGCGATATGGGGCTGATTATCACATGTTATTGCCAGTTTATCTTTCAATTTTTGATCAGTTACTTGAATAATGGAATAGAACATCATATTACCTGCTGTGGGAGCTCTCATTGCTCCATATAAAACCATATTAATTTCTTCTTTAGTAAGTGGTTTAGGATCATATGTTCGAATAGTCCTTCTGTTCTTAATCAATTCTAAAGTTTTATTATTTTTACCAGTTTTACTCAATCATATACACCATTTATTCTATTTTTATTTTATTATAATAATATATTTAAAATCATTTGAGCTCCACCCGCACTTTCTAAGTATTGCGCGTGAGATTTAACATCAATAAATTTGCGTTTATATTCATCAAATTCCATTTTGAGATATTCTTGAATATGTAGAGCATCGAATGTGTAGCGATTGTAGCACGAAGTGGGATGAGCACCAAATGGGATTTTCACTACAGCGTCTGTTGTTTGCATGGGTAATTGGGCTTTTCCTGGGAGATATCGAATATCTTCGGTTTCGACCAATTTTTCACATGTTATGATTGTCTTTTTAGCAGTTTTTGCCATATCATCATCAAGCCAAACAGCTCCAGCAATATTTCCATTTCCAAATTCATCAGCATATGGCACATGTAAAATAGCGACATCTAGATCGATTTTAGGTAATGCCATTAATTGGGTGCCTGAACCTAAAGGGTCTTCGAATTGTTTTATGTCCTTCCTTACTTTTGGGAAATCTGTTCCAATTATCCCTTTTAAGGGCATAAAAGGTACCTTTAAATAAGAACATTTAAGCCCTAGGGCGAGTGAGGCTTCACTTTCTTCGGAAATATTAACTTTTCCCGCCTCAACAGCCTTTCTATAATGAGGAGCCATTCCAAAAACTTCCATTCCTACAAATGAGGCTCTAACCTCAGAAATACATCCGGCACCAATAAGCATATCAACTTCAATCCCTCCAACAAAAGTGCAAATTGAAAGATCTTTTTTCTCTTGCTTAATTATTTCTCTACAAGCACTTGCAGGTTTCCTCCAAAAAGAAAGTCCTCCAATACCTATAAGGTCACCATTTTGAACATATGTTGAAATGGCTTCTTTTAAAGACATTAATTTACTTGATCTGATTTAAAATCCCCTCATTATATCTATTAGTACTATTATTTTTCAAATATTACTTAAAAATTATATTTGATTAATTAAAAACCTACTACTATTTACAGAATAGAGAAAATCAAAGTTAAAAAAAAGAAAAGGATGGGGAGATATATAATATTTTAATGATTTCTAGAAAAACTTAAAGCATAGATTATATAAAAAATTATAAGAATTTAAGAGGAGAACATTAGAATGAATGTTATTGAAATTGAAAATCTTTCGAAATATTTTGGTGAAGTCCATGCTGTAGATCAAGTAAATTTTCACGTAAATGAAGGTGAAATTTTTGGTTTTTTAGGTCCAAATGGAGCAGGCAAAACAACTACAATTAGAATGATGACTGGAGTATTAAAACCAACAAATGGGCAAATTCAAATATTTAAAAAAAATATATGGAAAAATCCTATTCCTATTAAGCAAATTATTGGAAATGTTCCTGAAATGGCAAATGTTTATCCAGATCTTACAGGTATGCAAAATTTAACGTTAATAGGTGAATTGTATGGTGTACCTAAAAAAATCAATAAAGAACGCGCTGAAAAATTGTTAAAACAATTTGAACTATTTGAAAAACGAGATTTTAAAACGAAAAAATATTCAAAAGGTATGAAGCAACGATTATTATTATGTATGGCGCTTATGAACGATCCCATAATCTTATTTCTTGATGAACCCATTTCTGGATTAGATGTTCAGAGCGCTAAAATAATAAAGCAATTAATAAAAGAATATAACCAGAATGGAACGACTATTTTTTTAACAACTCATGATATGGAAGTTGCCAATGAATTATGTGATCGAATCGCTATAATAAATAAAGGAAAAATTGTAAGTTTAGATACACCAGAGAATCTCAAGAAATTATTTCAAGAATTTCAAGAAATTGATATCTCTTTCAATCAAGATGTTAATAGTGAAGAATTGGAAAAATTAAGTTCTATAAAAAAAGTACAGAAAGTTAAGGATGGTTTTTCCGTTATTGTTCATGAAGTGAATCAAGCTATTACACAAATTGCAGATTTTGCAAAAACAAATAAATTGGAAATAAAAAGATTAATTACTCATCAACCTCGTTTAGAAGAAGTATTTTTAAAGATAATTGAAAGAGGTGTTTAAAATTAAAGAAGAATTAATATTTCCCAAAAAATCAAAAATTGAACAATTTAGTTCCCAAATAAAAAGATCTATTGCTATTGCAAAAAAAAATTTAAGGATTTATTATAATAAAGGACCAGTAGTAATTCAAGGATTTTTATTTCCAGTGATTTTATTTTTTGCAATGACAATTGGACGAGAGATTCTTCCTATTTATATTATTTCAGGATTAATGGCGATGGTTCTCTTTTTATCTGCAACATCTATTGGACCTATAGCTTTTCCATGGGAAACAAGACAAAAAACCCTTGAAAGATTAATAACTTGTCCAATTTCAATAAAAACAATTATATTAGGAGATGTTTGGGCTTCATTTATATTTGGTTCGATTATTTCAATTGTTCCTTTAGTATTAGGTCTTCTAATTTTTTCATTTTGGAGTTCATTAAATTTGGTAATTATTATAATTGGGGTTCTTGTGTCATCATTTTCATTTTCCTGTATTAGCATTATTTTATCAGTCCCGCCATCAGACACACCTGCGAATACTATGATTTTAACAGTAATAATCAAATTTCCTCTAATCTTTATAAGCCCACTTTTTATGCCAATTGAATCTGTGCCTGGTGCAATAATATCTCCACTGACTTATTTTATTGACATCATAAATTTTGGGTTGTCAGGAAATAGTGCGTTCGGATCTTTAGGATTACTGCTTGATTTTGGTATTTTATTGCTTTTTGGCTTTGGATTTCTATTTTTATCATTCAAACTACACGGAAAAACATTGCAAAAAAGATTTCGAGGATAAAACAATATAAAAAACTAGGCTTTAATTTAAAAAATTTTTTTAATTCAATTATTTTTTTCTATTTTCTTCCATCTTAGGGAAGAAATAACCAAAGTAAAATAAATAAAGCGAAAAAGGCAAGTGCAATTAGACCAAAAATCTTAATCCATTTGGCAATCCCAATATCTCCCGTTTTAGCGTTATAGAAGCACCTTCCCATTGCTGCTACAAAAATAAGTCCAACTAATATTGCAATAACATAAAATAAGATTGAAAATAATGTTAATGCTACATCTACTTCAATACTAGGCCATAAAAAAACAAGAAGCCATGTAGATACGATAAAAAAAAACGCTGCTGCAAATAAAAAAACGATACCCCATAATATTGCCATAATCTTCATATTTTTATCCCTTAAAGCAATTACTTTTTCTTATTTTTTATTCTAATTTACTATTATTTAAATTATTTTTTTCTAATTTCTATAAATTCAAACTCTTTTTATTAATTAGTAAATGAAGTTGATAAATCTTAACAAAAATTATAAATTCTAAATAATTGTTTTTATAATTAAAATTAAGATGATAAAAATGGAAAAACCAATTACTGCCATAGTTTGTGGTGCTGGACAGCGTGGACGTGATGCTTATGGAAGATATGCGGAAATAAATAAAAATAAATTGCAAATTATTGGAGTTGCAGAACCAAATGAAGTAAAGCGTAAAAATTTTTTAAAAATCCATAATATTCCAGAAGAAAGAAGTTTTAAATCATGGGAAGAGATTTTGGCGAAGGATAAATTTGCGGATGCTGCAATTATTACTACACAGGATAATATGCATACCCAGCCGGCATTACTCGCTATGGAACAAGGATATGATGTTTTATTAGAAAAACCTATGGCAAATAACTTAGAGGAGTGTATTCAACTTGTTAATAAAGCTCAAGAAACCGGTAAGCACCTCCAAATCTGTCATGTATTGAGATATACCGATTTTTATTCTACAATTTATGATACTATACAAAGTGGAAAATTAGGCAAAGTAATTAATATTGAATGTAAAGAAAATGTATCTTATTTTCATTATAGTCACTCTTATATACGAGGAAACTGGAGAAATTCTGAGATATCTTCCCCAATGATCCTTGCTAAATGCTGTCATGATTTGGATTTATTGTATTGGATGGTTGGAGTCCCACCAAAACAAATTAGTTCATTTGGAAATTTATTATATTATAAAAAAGAAAATGCTCCTGAAGGTGCACCTAAACGTTGTCTTGACGGATGCCCTCACGCAAATGAATGTATTTATTATGCTCCCTTTATTTATATAGATAATACGCCTTTATTTCGGGTGGGTTTGGATTGTGACATTAAAATCATAAAATTTTTTGCATGGCTTGCAATTAAACACAGAACTACAGCAAAAATCTTAAGCAAAATAATCCCACCGCTTAAAGATGCCGTTGAATGGAAAAGCTGGCCGGTGAGTGTGATTACAGATGATTTAACCTATGAGGGAAAAATGAAAGCACTTAAAGAAGGTCCTTATGGGAGATGTGTGTATCATTGCGATAATAATGTAGTTGATCACCAAACAGTTAATATTGAATTTGAAAATGGTGTTACAGCAAATCTCACTGTTCATGGTCATTCAGCATTCGAAGGAAGAAGTATCCGAATTGATGGGACTAAAGCAACATTAATCGGAGAATTTTTATTTTCGGGAGAACAAATCTGGCTTTATGATAAATTATCTGGAAAGAAAGAAAAAATATTTAAAGGGCATTTAGAATTAACAGGACACGGAGGTGGAGATACTGGGCTTATGAATGCATTCATAGATTTAATGAGACGAAATATTTCAAAACCATTAACAGATGCCCAAGATTCCCTTGAAAGCCATATAATGGCATTTGCCGCCGAAAAGTCAAGACTTAAAGGAGAAATTATTGATATGGCAGAATACAGACGAGAAGTTATGAATTTTTAAAAAATTAGAGAGAAAAAAAAAGAAATTGAATATTAGTTTTAATTTTTTTAATCACTTTCCCTGAAAAAGTTCTCCTATAATTTCTTCCTGCTGGAGATATGAAAGCACAAATAATACAAACATCAAACTAACGAAAATAAAGGACATTATAACATTTAACCCAAAAACACCGATATTAATAATCAAAGCAATCAAGCAAGCTCCAAGCCAAACAAGCTCATTAATCACCACAATCTTTACTTCCTTCCATTCTTTTGCAAAATATCCAAAAATAGAACTTGCTACAAGACCTGCTGCAGCTGCACCAAGTACCATACTAACCGCCCCAGCTTCTATCAAGTAAGGTAAACCAAATATAGGTGCAGAAATTTCCGGTATCCAGTATAAAATTGTGAAAATGCTTCCTAAGATTATGTGGATGAGGAAAGTTATCTTTGTAAATTTTAAGATTTCATCAACCATTTTTTTCCACTTTTTTATTATAAAATAGTTATTTTTTATTTATTGAATTACTATAAAATTAAGTTTTGCTAATATATAAATTTAAAAATTAAAATAATACTCGAGATTGCATGAATAAGTAAAATTGAGAATCTATTAAATAAAATAAATAAAAAGTGAAAAATAAGAATAAAAATAAAAAGTTGATTAAAAATTAATTCATCTTTTTTACCATGTAGTCTGGAAATAGGAGAATATAAATAATCCTAAAAATGCAGCACTTATGAAAACAAATAACAAGCCTCCCAATCCTGTGCCCGCTAGAATTACACTTAAAAGCATAACTACAAAAGCCACAGCTAGCCAAACTATTTCCAATACTACTACAATCTTAACTTTTTCCCAATCAGATTCCCTTGATCCCAATAATGAACTGATTCCAAGGCCTAGAAAAGCTGCACCAAGCAACCTAAGAGTTACTGGATCCGTATAAGGCCAACTAAACAAAGCCACAAATTCATCTGGTAAAAACAAGTAGAAAAAACCCAAGATAACAGCTACAACAAAATGGATGAGGAATGTTATTTTTAATACTTTAGATACTATTTTTTCTGCCATATAATTTCACATCTATTAAAATTTCGATTTTTTATTTTTTGAAATTTAGTTATTGTAATATTAAATTTAACTTATATATATACTTAAAAACCTAATTAATATATTGCCTTGTAAAAATATGCTATTAATAATCTCCTTAATTATTATTTCATATTCTTGAGTATCAATATAAAAGAAAATTCTACTATTTTTAATAGATTCATAGTAAAATTAATTAAATATAAAATTAAAAAAAGAAAAAATAAAAAGAAAAGAAATAAGATTTTTTCTATAATTTATTTACGATTAAATCAACACATCTCTTGCTATAGCCCCATTCGTTGTCATACCATGAAAATATTTTAACAGTTTTACCAATAACTTTAGTCATCATAGCGCTAAAGACAGAACTGTGAGGATTACCAATAACATCGCTTGAAACAATCGGGTCTTCAGTATATTCGAGAATATCTTTTAGTGGACCTTCTGCTGCCGCTTTCATGGCAGAATTTACAGCATCTACGCTCACATCTTTCTCAACTACAACCGTTAAATCTACAAGACTACCATCTGGAGTTGGCACACGAACCGCTACACCATCTATTTTCCCTTGTAAATCAGGAATTACTACACCTATTGCTTTTGCAGCACCTGTACTGGTTGGTATCATATTTGCAGCCGCACCTCTTCCACGAGTCATTTTAATTGGAGCATCTTTTCGAGCTGTGTCTACTGTTCTTTGATCTCCGGTATATGAGTGAATGGTTGTCATAAATCCGCTAGTAATAGTAAAATTATCATGTAGTACTTTAGTAACTGGACCTAAACAATTGGTAGTACAACTCGCATTGCTGATAATTTTATGTTCATCTTTTATTATATTATCATTTACTCCAATGACTACTGTGACATCAGGATCTGTGGCAGGAGCACTAATGAGGACTCTTTTTGCTCCAGCAGCAAGATGTTTTGCAGCTCCATCTCGTTTAGTGAAAAAACCCGTAGATTCTAACACGACGTCAATATTATTACTTGCGTGAGGAAGATTTGCAGGATCTCGTTCTGCTGTGATAGGTATTTCTCGTCCATCAATTATTAAGCTTTTATCTGTGAATTTAACATCTCCCTTAAATCGGCCAAATACGGAATCATATTTCAACACATATGCCAGGTACTCGGGAGCAAACAGATCATTAATACTCACGATCTCAAGACCGGGATTTCCCCAAGCTGCTCTGAAAAAATTTCTGCCAATTCGCCCGAAGCCATTAATAGCTACACGTTTTGCCATATTTTTTCAACCTATTAAATTTTATTTAATTTTTATCTGTTTATATTAATTTATTTCAAAGTAAGATATTTGTATTTAATTTCACTTAATATTTAATCTTTTTAAAAAAAGTTTTCAATTATTTATATCAAAAAATGAAAAAAGTTTGGAAAAATTTAGATATAAAAAAATTATTTTGCTTGTTTTCCTAATAAATTAAGTACTTGCTCAGTCATTTTCTTTTTAGTTGGACCTTGAAGATCTGTAATAGCTGCTGGTAAGCCCAACAATGCTTCGGTAATTCTCTTCCATACGGATGAGACTTCACCTTCATTTCGAATCCGAGCACGAGTGACATCCACATTTATTTTTGGATATTTCTTTTCTGCTGCCTTCTGGCATTTATAACAGTTAATACACTGATCTTTGTCTACGATAATTTCGGTTTCTTTATTTGAGAGCGCTCCAACTACGCATTCTTTTACAAAATCCTCAATATTTTTAACCTTCTTTTCTGTACTTTCAATCTTCGTAGTTCCTTCTACCAATTTTTGAATTTTCTGACCTGTTTCCTTAATTTTAAGTTCTTTTGGTTTTAATTCTGGAAGTGATCCATTTTCTATAAGAAGAAGTTTGGGCTCACCATTAATTCGTAAATTTAATGCAAATCCAGAACACGTAAAAGAACAAATTCCGCAGAATATACATTTATCAATATCAACATATCTTTTTAAATCTGATTCAACTCCCATATCTTCTGGAGAGCCGATGCATTCTTTAGGACAAACTTTTGCACAAAAATCACATTCAATGCATTTATCATTATTAAAGATTAATTCACTCACGTGATTTAGCATTTTGAACTCGTGAGAGTAAACATTATCTTGAATTTCAATAATTTTCTTGGATGGTAAAGACATTTTCTTTCTTACCTTGATATTTTTTAATATTAATCTGGTTTAAGATAGTTATTAAAATTAAACTCAATTAAATAATATTACTCATCAATAATTAATAATATAAATATATCAAATGGAATTCAGGTAAAAAGGATAAAATAAATAAAATGTCCATAAAAAACAATTTTAAATATATAAGAGAAAATTTAAGTCTAAGAACAATAATTATTTTCATAAGAAATTTTTTCTTAACCATCCTTTTATTATCTCCGCTTCTCATTTATTTAGGAGGTAGTAGTTTGTATGAAATTTCCTTATCTAATGAAAATCACCCCTTTACAATTTGGAACGGTAAAAACCCTAAAACAGAAATAATTATAACTTGGGAAACATCTCAGTCAGAATCTTCTGCTGTTTGGTTGGGAAAGGAATCTAATCTTTTATCTTTAGTTTATAATGGAGATGGAGCTGGTGTAAAAGTACATCGAGTAGAATTAAATAGCTTAGAACTGGGAACAAAATATTATTATCGAGTAGGAGTAAATTCGGAGCCTCTACTATTCCATGGACCATTGAGCTCGTTCACAACAGCCCCAGATGATGAAAATAAAGAATTCAAATTTGCTCTTTATTCAGATTCGCAACAATTATTTGGAATTGGGTCGCATGATCGAATTGTAAAAGCTCTAGAGGGGTATAATGATTTGGCATTTGTAGGAAACATTGGAGATCTTTGCCAAGAATGGGACCATCAAGGAGATTGGAATTTATTTTTATTAGAATCAAGATCCTTTATGAGTCAAACTATTTTTGTACCGGTATTAGGGAATCACGATGGGTGGTATGGGGAGAGTGAAGGACATGAAAATAAGTATAAAAAGTATTTTGGAATTGCTACGGATTCAAATATTGCTGATGAGAACCATACTCTTTTTAACTACACATTCAGTTATTCTAACACACAATTTATAGTAGCTGAGATCTCCAAAGAAGAAGATGAGGATCCAACTAAAATAAGGAATGTAAATCATGATATATGGTTGAATTCAACATTAGCAAATTGCCAAGATAAAACTTTTCGAATTTTAATGTTTCACAGACAAGTTTTCTCCTCTAATGGGATGAATACTCGTTTAATAGACCGAATTGTTCCAATTGTAGAAAAATATAATATTTCTATGGTTATTTATGGCCATACTCATCATTATGAACGATTTTTATATAATGGAGTAACTTATCTTTTATTAGCCTCAGGTGGGGTAATGCCAACAGATACGGGAATTAATCCTGCTACTCCTTATACAAAATCTTTTAATATGGGTACGAGTTATACATTTTTCTCCGTCTCAACTAATAACTTGACAGTGAAAACAATAACTCCTGATAATGATATAATTGATTCTTTCGTATTAAAAGCCGAAAATTCAAAAGCTGTGCTCTTAGCAGGAGGTGTTGGGTAAAATATGACCTTTATTAATAATTACTTTGCAATGATATATGCAATCATATTTCAATCTGTACTATTATCAGGTTATTTTTTCTGGGCACCAAAAGCTAGAAACCCTGAAAAATTATATAATTGTTGGTTAGTTCTGGGGTTACGAGGCGTATTTTTTGTGATTGGATGTTATTTAGGTTTCATTTTTCTTGATACCTCAATTAAGATCTTATTTTTAGGTGTTTATGGCTATGGCAACATTTCTTTTCATATTACTTCATGTATCCTTTTATTAGTTTTAGGAATAGAATTGATAATTGGTGCCGTGTTTGTTGCTCCTACCTTGAAATCGATTACAACATTTATAGTCATGCTAACACTTTTTATTTATTATTTTGAAATTAATCAGGTTGTCGTTCATGAAGATTTGGATAAGATATTTACCCCAATGTTTTATGCAATAGCTTTCTTAATAATTATTACTTTGATTTATGAAATCTATCGGAAATTAAAACCCAAAGGATTCGAAGATAAAAAATTGTGGAATTTTGAGAGAAAGTTTAAGAGAATTTTCAATTGGAAATTTAATCTAATTTTATGGATCCTATTATCTATTGAGATAATATTGATGATAGAAGGATATTCACTATTTTTTTGGCTCTCATATATTTTTTAAGGATCAATAATATCTATATTTGGGAAATGATGACAAAAAGAGTATGACATAGAGGATGATTCTCGACGGACGGTCTGATCCCACCTAATTCTTGAAGTGTTACTAAAAAATATTGAAATATCCCAGGTATATATAATAAAGTTAAAAATAAATTTACTCAATTATTAATCGCTAAATATTTTTATATCATCTAATTTTTTAAAATAATTAGTTTTAATAATCCACTCTGGTTTTTATTAAGTAAAAATACACAACGGTGATAAAACATAAAAAATATAAAATTTACAATCTTTGCTCCGGTAAAGGGATTAAATGAAGGTAGATTTTATCAAGTAATAGTAAAAGATGATGCCAAATTTATTGAATCTTTAGCTATGGTTGATAAAATTGTTCTTGAAGATCCAAAAAATTCTCCGTTTCCGTTGTATGATGGTTATATCAAAACTTATCTTCAATTATTTTGGAATCCACAGAAAAACGAGATTTACGATGACTGTGCCGTGAATGCTTATGGGCCTAATAAGCAGTTTATGCCACTTCGGGATGATTTAGATTTCAATTTATATCCAGATAGTGAGATAAAAATACATCCCGACGCTGGATGTTGATGAGAAAAGGTAAAACAACGATTAGATATGGGGTCACTTAAAAAAATAATTATTGAAAAATTTGGAAAAGAAAATGAATCTTTTGCCCATTATTTTAAAAGAAAAAATAGAATAGAATAATTTGAATGAAATCTTTCAGAAAATGTTAGTGAAAGATTGACAAAAGGGTTGCGCCCTTTAATTATTCAAAAAAATTAAGTAAGAATTTAATAAAAAATTATATTTTTAAGCGGTTTTTTCTAATTCCATTTCCCTTATTGCTTTACCAGAGCGGAACGGAATATCATCAATTGATTCTCCAGCAGTATAATTAAATTTCTCTTTAAATGTATCAATTAATGATTGGAAGTATTCAGATAATGGTAAGTTCATTGGACAATTATTGGCACAATTACCGCATTCTATACATCTATCAGCGACATGTGCAACACGGGTTAATTGATATACATTATTATTAATTGATTTTTCTTTTCGTTTTTGCATTAAAATACAATCGATACAGTAACATACCGGGCAACCACGAATGCAGAGACCACACATAGTGCATTTGTTTAACATTTCCAATTTTTCGTCTTGATTCATATTTTTCCATTCTTCCAAATCTTTAGTACGTTTTTCTTCAGCATTTTTTAAAATAGACGCTACTCTTTCAGTATTGTGTTTTTTTAGGTCATCGGGAATTTTTCTGGTTTTAATTCCAGCTTTCTCAACAGCAGACTTTCCCTTCTCTGAATAGATACGTAATATCAAATCATCTGATTTTACAGAGATTCCGATATCACTTATAGATAAATCACCTATAACAGGAACTTTTCTTAGGCATCTCAAACAGTTCTCTGCTATTTTTAAATTTTCATTAAACTCTAAAACCTCTAAATTCCCACCATCTAGGATGAGAGTAAGATTTTCAGCGGTTAATTTATCCCGAATTATTTTGCTTTGATCAAACTCCTTTCTTTTGTTAAATATTTTTGTAATCATTGAAGATGGGATTAGTCCCATATCTTCAATTGCAATAATAAATAAATTATCAGGATTGATTTGATGTAATTTAATAAGTTCAATTATCGCTCTTGTATCACAAGGACGAGCAATAAGTCCTATTTTTTCATCCAATGCGCCATTTGCATTTTTATGTAAATATTTAGATGCACTATCGGTTCGAGCATAACCATAAGTAATAAGTTGAGAAAGCGGTAAATCCTCTAATTCTTCTGGTTTTGATACCAATTTTGGAGATACTGCAAAATGACCTTTTTTGATCTCGCCACTAATTATCTTCGACACTGCCTTTTCTTTTAGTAGGGATGATAAAATATTTTTAACATCTTCATATTTTATTAAGAATTCTTCCATTGGCTCCATGAATATCACGAATTTTATATTTCTTTAAATTAATATTAATCTAACTTTTGATTTTATGAATCTATTAACGTTATTTTTTCCAATTTAATTTTTGAATAAATTTCTATATGTTTTTTAAAAAACTTTTTATTTCCGACACCTCTGCAATAGGTAGTCATAACACGACTAAAATTTTCTCGTATTATTCATTCTTGTCGGAACTTTTCTTATTGAGGGGATTTTTCCCAAGATTTCGTATAAGCTTGTCGTAATTAATAGCTACTTGCTGAAATTTTTGTCCTTCTGCAGAACTACAATATTCCATCTTTACTCTTTTATCTGAGAGACCAATTACATTTAAAATTTGATTAATATATTCAACTTCTCTGTATGCTAATTTATTACCGATTTCATAGTCACATTCACCTGGATGTCATCCAACTACTAAAATACCATCCGCACCCTGACCAATAGCTCTCATTATTAATTCAGAACCAACTCTTCCAGCACAAGGCACTAAGATTGCTCTTATTGTCGTTGGATATTGCGCTCGAATTGTACCCGCCATATCTCCTGCCCCATACCCTCATTTCCAACACATAAAAGAAGCAATTTTTATATCAGAACTCATTTTTTTTACCTCTTTATGTTTACGCTTCAAAGAATGTATCAATAATTGCATTATATTGATAATCTCTATAATAACGTAATTCTATAGCAAGTGATGGACAAATTGCTGCACACATACCGCACCCTTTACAATTAATAAGGTCAACAACGATTTTTCCTGATTCATCAACTGAAATAGCGCTATAAGGACATGTTTCAATACATTTATAACATTTTGCACAACGTTCATCATTTGGTTGAGCACGAATTAATTCTATTGTATATTCTCCAGCAGTCATTGGGATTGAGGCAGCTTGAGCTGCACCTCTTGCTTGATTAACAGTTGCACCGATTGCTTTTTGCCCTTGACAAGAACCACAAATATAAACCCCAGCAATTTTTGTCTGAATTGGGTCAAGTCTAGAATGGAACTCCTTCAAAAATCCACTTGGACTTTTTTCTACTTTTAGAATTTGTGCAATTTCGTCTGTTCCTGCTGAAGGTAATGAAGCCGAAGATAATATTACTAATTCAGCTTCAAATTCAATAATACTCCCAGTCCCTATTGATTCCATAGTAGCAATAAGATTTTTTGTTTCTGGATCTTCTTTTAATGCTCCTACTTTTCCATTTATAAACATAATTCCAGCTTCTCTAGAGCGTTTATAATACTCTTCATATGCTTTTCCAGCAGTTCTCATATCGATATATGATACCACAATATTTGAATCAGGGTATTCTGACTTTATTAATTTTGAATTTTTAACTGAAAGAAGACAACAAACATTACTGCACCATGGATGCTCTTCATTTCTAGACCCAACACAATTTATAAACAAAATATTTTTTGGTCTCTTTCCATCAGATGGCCGCTTTAAGTGTCCAAGAGTTGGACCATTCGGAGCGATAGTTCTTTCAAGTTGAATTTGTGTAATAACATTGTCATATTCTCCGTAGCCATAATCATCTCCTTGATATATGTCCCAACCAGTAGCAATAATAATTGTTCCTACTTCAAATTCAACAATTTCGGGTTCTTGACTTAAATCAATACAATGAACATCACAAGAATCAACACACGCGTAACATTCTACGCACCAATCCATCTGAAGATCCCAAACTGCAGGAACCGCTTGCGCAAAGGCTACATCTATACATTTCCTCGCCGAGAGATTTTCATCAAAATAATTTGGCATATATATAGGACATACATCCGAACATGCACCACAACCAGTACAGATATCTTCATAAACATATCTTGGATTTTTACGTACTTTAACGGAAAAATTTCCAATATAGCCATCTACTTCTATAACTTCAGCCATTGTCATTGTTGTAATATTTGGATGTCTATTAGCTGCTAACATTTTAGGTCCGAGAATTCATATAGAACAATCATCGGTTGGAAAGGTTCGATCCAATTGAGCCATTCTTCCACCAGTTGTGGATTTTTTCTCAACAAGGTAAACCTTAAATCCTTCATTTGCTAAATCAACACTAGCTGTTAATCCTGCTATTCCTCCACCAACTACTAAAGCTGCTTTTGTAACTGGAACCGTTTTTGTTGGTATATCTTCTAAAACCTTAGCTCTTGCAATGCCTGCTTTAATTAATTCAATCGCTTTTTGCGTTGCAATTTCTGGTTCTTGTTGATGGACATAGCTGCAATGTTCTCTAATATTAACAAATTGAAGAAATCGTGGTGGTAAATCTGCATCCTCCAAGACACTATGAAAAACCGGTTGATGTGTTATTGGTGTTCAAGCTGCAACTACAACTCGATCTAACTCGAGATCCTTAATTTTTTCTATAATAAAATCCGCTCCCGGGTCCGTACACATATTTAAGTATTCCCAAGACCAAACATTCTCCATTTTACCGATTTCATCGACAATTTTTGGAACATCTAATATCCCCGCAATATTTATTCCTCATCTGCAAACAAATACTCCAATGCGAATTTCAGACATTTTTTACACCTTTTTGTAAAATACCTCCATTATTCTCTATAATCATTTTAATTTAATAATTTCTAATTAGCTTTCAGATTTAAATAATAAATTATTATTTGTTATGGATTAAAAAGGTATATTGTTTAAAAGTTTTTAAAAATTTAATGGATAATAAAAGTACTGAATTCGATCGATATCAATTAATTATTAAACGTGAAAATATTAAAAAAAATATGGAGAAGGAAATTAAACATAATAACGATAATTCAGAACGTAATAATTTAATTTTTTTTTTTGCTCCCAACTCGATTGCAATAATTGGAGCTTCAGATTCTCCAAGATTTGGATTTTGGAATACAAAATATCTATTAAATTCAAAATTTAAGACATACCCAGTTCATTTATACAAAGATAAAATTTTTGGGCATAAAGCATATAAAAACATAAAGGATATTCCTGATAATATTGATTTAGCAATAGTTTTAGTAGGAAATGAGAGCGTAGTCCAAGCTGTAAAAGAGTGTGTAGATAAAGATGTAAAAGGAATAATAATAGAAACAGCCGGGTTTGCAGAGACAGGTATTAAGAATTATATTAAATATCAAAAAGAATTAGAGGAAATCGTAAAAAGTTCTAAGATTCGTATAATTGGTCCTAATTGTGTAGGTGTTACGAATTTTTATAATGAATTCACTAGTTCTGATGTAGATTTTTCAAAAACGGTGAAAGGTAATATTGCTATCATTGCTCAATCTGGTGTTTTAGGAAATGTATTTATAGATTGGGCTAGTGTTGGTCAGAAAATCGGTTTCTCAAAGATTGTAACGCTAGGGAACAAGATTGATGTCGATGAAATTGATATGATAGAATATTTTGAAAATGATCCAGATACTAAAGTGATAACAATATATTTAGAAGGAGTAAAGAGGGGCAATGATTTTATTAAAGCTTTAAAAAAAATAACGAAACCAATCATAATTCTTAAAAACGGTAGAAGTGAACTAGGATCTACCGCAATTAAAAGTCATACTGGGTCATTGGCTGGTAATGATCGGATATTTGATGCTATCTTTAAGCAATATCCATGCATTTTTCGAGTAGAAAATTTTTATGAAATGTTTAATATTGCTCAAGTTTTTGCAACACAACCTTTTCCTAGGGGAAATAATGTAGCCATTATAACCGGCTCTGGTAGTATCGGGATTTTGGCATGCGATGAGTTGGAAAGACAGGGACTTATTCTAGCTAAACTTGGGGAAGATACAATCCAATCGATGAAATCAGTGGCTCCTGATTGGGTGTCATTAAAAAATCCGGTAGACTTAGGACCATCTCAAATGATTACTCTTAATCCTGTATTAAAGGCAATTTTTAGCGATAATAATGTTGATAGTGTATTGTTCCTTTTTACTGTACCAAGATTACCCTTAGAATTTCTAGGTGTAAGCATTATGCCATCATTAAGACTTATAAAAAATCTTTCCTCTAAATTTAAAAAGCCTTGCATTATTTGTGTTTTTGGTTCTCGGTGGGTTTTTGATTTTATATTAAAACCGGCATTGAGATTTCAAATTCCAGTAATGAACCGAGTAAAAGAAGCTATATTGGCTTTAAAAATGATGTATGAATATAATCAATTTATTTCATCTCAATAACTTAAAAAATTCTCGTTGATTTAGAAAAATTATGATAATTACAGATGTTCAAACACATGTATTGCAATTAGATTTTAAGATAAAAATTGGTGCAATGCCCTCCCTAAAAGCTACTGGTTTATATGTAAATATTAAAACCGATGAGGGTATTGATGGATGGGGGTTATCTCATTGGAATTTGTCAAATAGTGCCCAAAAACGATTTATTGATGAGGCTTTAAAACCTCTATTATTAAAAAAAGATCCTTTTATGATTGAGGATATCTTTCATACAATTTACCATACAAGTAATAGAATTTTATTTGGTATTCCTATGGCTACATCGGTCATACAAGTAGCTCTCTGGGATTTAGTGGGAAAAGCTGTAAAGATTCCTATTTATCGTCTTCTAGGAGGGATGAAGAAAAAGGTAAGGGCTTATGCATCATTGTTTAGGCCATACAAAAATCCTAGGGCTGCTGTAGGCGCAGTTCAAGCTGCTTTAGATTTGGGGGGGTTTAATGCAGTCAAGTTAAGGATTGGAAAAACTCCTGAAAAAGATGAAGCACTTATAAAAGCAGTAAGAGATGTTTTTCCAGATATTGAAATAATGGTTGATGCGAATTCAGGTTATGAAACTGTTAATGAAGCTCTAAAAATCACAAAGATTTGTGAAAAATATAATATTACTTGGCTTGAAGAACCATTAACCTCTGATAATCTTAATGGACTTGCTGAATTAAGGAGGAAATCACCAGTAGAGATTGCTGGTGGAGAAAATGATTTCGGGATGTATCGATTTGATGAAATTCTTACTAAAGGAGCGTATGATATAATTCAACCTGATGTAACTCGTAGTGGAGGTTATTTACAGATGAAAAAGATTGATGCGATGGCGGAAGTAAAAGGAGTCCGTTGTATCCCCCATGTTTTTGGTATGGGGCACATTTTGGCAGCCAATATTCATTTCGTAATGGCATCAAGATGTCCATGGTTAGAATATCCATTTATTCCTGATGAATATCAAATACTTGAAGAACCAATTAAGGTTGAAAAAGGAATCGTAAAAGCGTTGGAAAGACCAGGTCTAGGCGTCGAGATAAATCATAAAATGTTCGAGGAAAATTTAATTGAATAATCTTATTTAAAAATCAAAAAGATGATATTAAATTAATATTAAAAAGTCTTAAATGAAAAATGGTGTTTCCAAAGTGAAAATTGAAGATTTTAGAGATATTATATATGAAAAAGAAGAAAATGGTATTTGTACACTTACTTTCAACAGACCTGAAAGAAAGAACGCATTATCTTTTTTAACCTTCTTAGAAATTTTCACTGTGTTGGATGATATGGAAAAAGATCGCAATGCAAAAGTCTTAATAATGACTGGATGTAAAGAAGCAAATGCTTACTCCTCGGGTGGCTATTTCAATTTGAAATTTCTAGATGAAATTCCTCCCGAAATTAAAAAGGAACTTAATTTGATGGATATTGCCCAAAAAAAAGTGTGCATGAAATTTTGGAATTTTACTAAGCCAGTTATTGCAGCTATTAATGGTTTAGCTGTGGGGGCAGGCATAACAATGTCATTAGTTGGAGCAGATTTGATTTATATGTCGGAAGATGCTTGGTTAGGGTTTTATTTTGTAAAAAGAGCTGCTATACCTGAATTTGGAATGAATTTTATTTTACCTTTTTATTTGGGATTTCAAAAGACTAAAGAAATTATCTTTTTTGGAGATAAAATAACAGCTCAACAAGCATATGAAATGGGTTTAGGTATTAATAAAGTTCTTCCGCCGGTTGAATTAATGCCATACACTAGAGACATTGCTTTGAGATTGATACCTCCGAAAGGTCCAAGTTTATCAATAAAATTGATGAAAAAAACTATGCATTCTTATTTTAAAGATATATTAGAAAAAACTTTGGATTTAGAAAATAGAGGATTGAGAAAAGCCATGACTTCTTATGATCTTAAAGAATCAATGCAAGCATTAAAAGAAAAACGAGATCCAGTATTTGAAGGACATTGAATAATTTAATAAAAAATGAGTTTAAATTCTATACTAATTTTAACATTCTTTTTTAATTAAAATAAAATTGTTTAGGAGGAGATTGTATTTTTTGTAAAATTGATGGAGAAGATATTCCACTTGTTATGACGGGAACTTCTCCATTTATAGGTGCTGGTCAATTCGGATCTAATGCCACGGTATGGCGCAGAAAATTCTTAAATCACACAGATGCTATGCTTGAAATTTTAGAAGCATGTTATAAAGCTGGAGGTCGTGGTATTGAAGCAATACCCGCTGGAAAAATTTGTGAAGTTGCTAAAATAATGAAAGAAACACACAATGATTATGTAATTACCGGTTCTACATTTCCAGGGTCTGATCCCTTAATTGAAGATTTAATTGATATTGGTGTAAGGCTGATTTTTGTTCATGGAATGGTTGCAGATAATAAAAATAGCAAATTAATTAACCTATTAGATGAGATCTCCTCCCGAGGTGTAATTCCAGGAATAGCTGCTCATAACCCCATTTCCACTCTAACATATGCTTTTGAAAATTCATTAAATGTTAAAGCATTTTTAATTCCCTTTAACACAAATGGGATGTTCATGGATGATCAAAAAAAGCTAGAAGCACTTATTAATCAAAATAAAAATTACTCTTTTTTAGGAATGAAAACTTTAGCGGCAGGAAAAATAGAACCACAAAAAGCTTTTGAATATATTTCTAAACATAATATTTGTTCTGTAGCAATAGGTATGGTTAGTGTTGAGCAAGCAAAAATTTCTACAAAAATTGCTTTAAATGCATTACAAAAATGATGTGAAATCCAGTTTTTAAACCAAAATTATTAATAATCATGCAAAAGGAAAGTCAGTAAAAGATCTCCTTGAAAATTTATATTTTATAAAGTAAAAATATTAAAAATGAAATAAATCTTTATTACATAGAGTTTGAATTTCAGACATATGTGAAATATCTTGAGTGTTACTTTAATATTTGCAGATCCATTTACTACAATTATGCAACGATGGGATATGGAGATCAAATTAGATAAACCCATTACTCTAAGAGAATTACTTCTAGATTTGATAGAAAAAAACGGAGAACCTTTAAGAGAAATACTTTTTAAAGAAAATATGGAAGAAATGGTAGAAGACTTAGTTTTAACAATCAATGGTATCCATTTTAGGTTCCAGGGAGGGCTTGATGCTGAATTGAAAGACGGCGACCGCCTGAACTTTATGTGGAACTATTATGGAGGTTAGGTTTTCTTATTTTTCCATAAATTTGTTGTGTTTTTTCTTTCCATTCTTCAAATTTTTCCATTATTTTTGGAAATTTTTTATAATGATTTGAGATCTTATTCATATTAATTCTCACATAATTTAAATCTAATAACAACTTAGGTTGAGATATACCTTTAATCGCCTTAGAGATTAAATCAAACAGAGATAACTCAACCTTTCCCGTTGAGGCTATCTCTAATATTTCGTTCCCAGTTAATAAATCACGTTCTAAACCAAAATTTAAATCTTCATTAGAAAGATTTTGTAAAATAATTCTTAACAGGTCAAGAGCGGCAAATTCTGCACCAAAAGTTGTCATTACATTATAATTATAATTCCATAATGCATTTAAAGAATAGTCTTCGCTTTCAATTGCTTCTTTTGCACTAACTGCAGAATAATATCCTCCTCGCATTGAAGGGTCAATCCCTCCTCCATGAAGTGGACTGACTTGACATGCAGCATCTCCAATAAACATAATCCCATTGTCTGCACAAGACCAAATTGGCCTTCTCACAGGAGCAACACCACCTCCCGAAGAGATTATCTTATATTCAGAAGTTTTAATGAAATTTTCAAATACATTTTTTTGGTATAATTCTTTAACTTTACCTTTAAAATCCATAAATACCCCTAATCCTATATTGACTGAGTGTTCATTTTTCGGGAAATACCAGATATAACCTCCAGGTGCCTTTTCTTGGTCTAAAATAATTGAAATATATTCTGGATCATTTACTATTAGGTTTTCAGGACCGAAATCAACAATCTCTCTATAACATAAAATTGAATCCTTCTTAGAAATTTCCTTTTCAATTATTAAACTTTCTATATTTTTTCTCAAGGGAGAATAGAAGCCGCTCGCATCAATTATTATTTTTGAGTGAAGATCGGCTTTTTCTCCATTGCTCAATTTAACTGTTATTCCATTTACGGTTCCATTTTCATATAATAAATCTAATGCCATAGTATTATCTAAAAATTGCTTCACTCCTGCATCAAGTGCCTCATTTAATAATCGTTGCCCGAATTCTAATCGATTAATAACATAACCGGCTAGTTTTGGGTCAAGCATTATTATGCATTTTTTTAAATTTGGAGAATACAATTTAGCACCTTTTATGTGGCATGCTAATTCTTCTCCTTTTGGTGGATTGATATTCAAGAATTCAAAAATTTGAGTTCCAATTCCATCCCCACAGATCTTATCTCCAATTTTGTCCTTTTTTTTGCTGTCAATCAAACACACATCGAGTCCGTATTGAGCTGCAAATCGGGCTGCAGTACTTCCTCCGGTTCCTGAGCCGACGACTATTACATCATATGATTTAGGTAAACTTTCCATTACTACATCAATTAAAAGTAATTATATTTGTTAAAATATAAATTACATCAATCCTCTTAATATATTTCACAAAAATAATATTCGTATTGATTTTAAAAGCTTTTAAAATCTTTAATTGTTTTACAATATGATTGATAATGGATACAGTTGTAAAAGAATCTGAAAAGCAAACGACATATGGATATATCATTAATAAAATTAATGATGATGGGGCTCTTCACTTTTCTCTTATAGATCCTGACCCTCTACGTCAAAGTCCTTCACGGGCAGCAAAGATGGCTAAATATGCTGAAGATGCTGGAACCGATGCAATTTTAGTGGGTGGGAGCACTGCATTTGACCAAGTATTTATAGATAAAACAATTGAATCAATAAAGAGTAAAGTAGATATACCTGTTATCATCTTTCCAGGAGGAATAAGTAATATTTCTCCTAAAGCGGATGCGATTTTATTTATGTCTTTATTGAATTCAAAAGATCCTTATTTTATTGTTGGTCAACAGGCTCTCGCATGTTTGCCAATTAAATTAGCTAAAATTGAAAGCATATCTATGGCATATTTAATAATAGAACCAGGTTCAACAGCAGGGTGGATTGGAAATGCAAAATTATTACCAAGGAATAAGCCAGAATTAACTACAGCTTATGCATTAGCAGCAGAATTGTTTGGATTCAAATTAATCTATTTGGAATCTGGTTCTGGTTCTGAAAAAATACCTGTAAAGATTATCAAAATGGCATCAAATCATTTAAAAATTCCCATAATCGTTGGTGGGGGAATTAATAATAAAGAAGATGCAAGAAATTTTATTGAAAATGGTGCAGATATAATCGTTATGGGCACTTTTCTTGAAAATAATACTTTTAATGATAAAGGAACCTCACTGAAAGAAATTATTGATGAGATTAAAACTTGTGGTAAGCTTTACGAAAAAAATTATGAAAAAAATTAGTTAAAACAAACATAGAGTGATAGTCATGAAATTCAAGGATGCCATCGAAATATTAAGACCCATAAATTGTATTATGGGAACACTTACAGTAATAATAGGTATTTTAAACACCCGAACAGGAATATCAATCGATATAATACTTATAAATTTAATATTAGGTATATTGACCTATTTCTTTATTGCAGGTTCAGGGATGGTAATTAATGACATATATGATATCGAAATTGATAAAATTAATCGCCCAGAACGTCCTATTCCAAGAGGATCAATAACTCTAAGCCAAGCAAAAATATTTTTTTTTGTAGTATTGACTATTGGAGTAGTACTATCTATCATTCATAGTATAATTTTTAACTTAGGTTTTCTCAATATATTTTTTGCTATTTTTTTCGGCTTTTTAGGATGGGTGTATGCTAAATGGGGTAAAAAACAAGGTTTTCTAGGAAATTTAGTTGTTAGTTTATCATTTTCAATAGGATTAATATATGGTGCGATTTTGAATAGTTCAATAATTCCACTATACATTTATTATTTCTTTTTAACCTGTTTTTTTCTTTTACTTTCTCGCGAGATTATAAAAGGATGTGAAGATATTGAAGGAGATAAACAATATGGAATAAAGACTTTAGCAATTCAGATTGGAATTGAAAAAACCGCTAAATTCTCTGTAGTCTGTGATATTTTGGCTATAATCTTTTTTATTTTACCTATATTTACACCAATTTTAAATCCCATTTTGTTTTTTATTTCAATGATTTTTGGAATAATTATCGTTATTTATGCGTTAATATTATCTCTTAAAAGTGATCTACAGGCCGCTGATTTTAAAAAAATAAGCTTATTCTTAAAATTAGGGGCTTTTCTTGGCTTAATTGCTTTTATATTTGCGAGTATATAACTTTTTATTATAATTTCTATAAGAGAAATTCGAATAAATTATAATTTTTAATATTATGAAACTTCGGAAAACCTTTTTAATAAAATAATAACGAGAATTTAATAATCTGAAAATAACCCTCTTAATTTTCTTGAATGAAATTTTAGATATTAACTAAAATGACTAATATCTTAATAACTGGTGGCACTGGATTTATTGGTGTTCCTTTGGTTAAACGTTTATATGAATTAGGACATAACTTAAAACTTCTTATAAGAGAAAATAGCAATATTGAACCATTTAAAGATCTAAAAAATATTGAATATATTATTGGTGATGTTCGAGATATTGATAGTTTGGAACAAGCTGTGAATAAAGTAGATGCTATATACCATCTTGCCGCTTATACAGGGATATGGGCAAAAGACAAATCGATTTATTATGATGTTAATGTTAAAGGAACAGAGAACATCGCTAACATTGCTCTTAAAAACAACCTAAAATTATTTTATGTTAGTTCTTTTACTGCTTTAGGTCCTACACCTCAAGAACCTGTTGACGAGACTCATGAAAATGAGTATTTTTTTATGGAATATGAGAAATCTAAATTTCAAGCGAAAAAACTTGTGAAGAGTTATATACCAAAAGGTTTGAAAGTGATGATATTTTATCCCGGAATCGTATATGGTCCAGGAGATTTTAATATATTCGGTAGAATGCTATTTGATGTTATGAGGGGAAAAATTCTTCCCTTGGGCATTTGTCCTGGAAAGGGAGAATCTATGACCTGTCTATCTTATGTATATGATACATCAAATGCTTTAGCAGACGTAATAAATAGAGAAGATCTTTTTGGGGAAGATTTTATTCTTGGGGGAGAAAATGTTAGATTTAAAGAATATCTTGATTTAATTGCCAAAATTGGAAGAGATAAAAAAGCAATAAAGATTCCTTTTACATTTGCGATGGCATATGCTTGGTTATTGGAAGTTAAAGCAAAGTTTAATAAGAAAATTCCTTTTTTAACTCGACCTACACTAAAATCAATTAAATATCATAGATCATATTCCTCAAAAAAAGCAATAGAAAAGTTAAATTATAAAATAACACCTTTAAGAGAAGGTCTTCGAGAGACCATTGCATGGTATAAAGAATATATTGAATTAATTAAGGGGAAAAAAGAATAAAAAAAAATGAGGTTTTTATATGAAATTAGATGTTTTAAATAAATATACAGGGGAGGTAATAGAATCTATTGAAGCAGATACTGAAGAGACAATTCACAATAAGATTAGAAGAACAGTTCAGTGGGAAAAAAGACTTTTAAACACCACATTAGAAGAAAGAATTGATGTAATCAAAGATATTGCTAATGTATTACTTAAAGAAAAGAAAAAAATTAAAGATATCATAGTTGCTGAAGGAGGATTACCTATTCGCTATTCAGAATGGGAATTTGCTATGATTGAAAAGGGATATTCTTATGTTGACTGGTTTATCGATCTAATAAAAGACAGAACACAACGTGATCTTGAAAGTGGACAAGTTTCACTCATAAAATATCAACCTATGGGATTAACTATAGGTATAACTCCCCGTAATACTCCCATGAGTCTGCCAATGTACTTTTGGGGATCAAGCTTCATGGCAGGAAACCCTGCTATTATAAAACCTTCCACAGCTTGCCCCTTGACAATGAAATATTGTATAGAAAGAATTAATGAGAGTGATTTTCCATTTAATGAAGCATATGATTTGGTTATTAGTCCTGGCAACTATGCAACCAAAATATTTATTGAATCAAAATTAATTAAAAATATTATTGTTGTAGCCGCTTCGCATACAGCAAAACAGGTTCTGATGGATTACGCTGAAGTTTTAAAAAAACATACCCAGAAGTTTCTTGGAGTTAATATGATAAATTTTCCATTCAAAAATTTTGTATTCGAAAGTGCCGGAAATGATGCAGGAATCGTAATGCCCGGAGTAAATTTAGAATTAGTAGCTAAATGGAATATAATTGCTTCTTATACAAATTCAGGACAACAATGTTTTTCAATGAAGCGAATAATTGTACATCAGGATATATATGATGAGTATATTGAATTATTACTTAAAGAGATTGAAAAATTAAAGATAGGAGACCCCAGAGATATGTCCACAGATATTGGACCTCTTGGATCTCGGAGAATATTAATGATGATGGAAGTAATGGTTGGTGAAGCCACAAAACATAAGGGTGTAAAAATATTATGTGGTGCTGAAAAAATAGATACCGGGAAAAGCTATGGCCTTTTTTATAAACCAACGTTAGTAGAGATTCCTCGCGAAAATATACTTGATTTTGATAAAGCTCCTTTTCTGTGGCGTGAAGAAGCTTTTGGTCCCGTAAGAAGTGTAACTAAAGCCAAAAATATTGATGATGCTATTTTTCTCGCAAATCATTCTAACTATGGAATGCGTGCTGTAGTGTACACTCCTCCAGAAAATATTGAAAGATTTGTCAATGAATTGCAGGCAGGAAGCATATATATTAATAATGAACCGATGCAGGCTAATATTAGTACAGCTTTAGGAGGTTGGAAAGATAGTTCTTATCCTCCTGGAATAAAATATTATCCTTCTGAGATGGTGATCTCTAAGATTATATACAATGGTTCACTTAATACTTCCAAACATCTTTTTATTGAAGCAACTCAACCTGTTTTGAAAGATGTAGTTGATTAGTAAAATTTAAAACAATTTTAATTCTTTTTCTTTTGAACTCTTTTATTAAAGAAAATCTAATTATCTTTTAACAATCATAATTATTGTGATAAGAATGAAAGTTGAAATTTCAAATGATGATTCCGAATATATGTATAATGTTATAAAAGATATTATAGAAAAATTTGGACCAAGAATGCCATGTAGTCCTGCAGAAGCACAAGCAGCTGAATATATTAAAAAAAAACTTGAAAAGACATGTAATGAAGTTATTGTTGAACCATTTAAGTGTCACCCACGGGCTTTTTTGGGGTGGATAAGGATTGACATTTTATTAATTAGCATTTCAATTTTAAACTTTTTATTAATGCCATTTATTGCACCAAATTTGCTCTCACGTATATTAGTAATTACTATCGCTGTGATTCTTAATATTTTTGCATTCTTGATACTTTGGAACGAATTTTTTAATTATAGAGAGTTTATAGATAAATTATTTAAAGAAAGGGATTCGCAAAACGTCGTAGGAAAGATTAAAGCAAAAGGAGAATTGAAAAAAATTATTATTTTTTCAGGACACCATGATAGTGCTCTACAATTTAACCTATTACGATATTTAAAGTTTGGGTATGTAATTATTATTTTTTTGGGATTGAGTGTATTGTTTATATGGATAATAGTTTCAATAATTATATTTATCATAATATTTTTTAACTTGGAATATGCGTTATTTTATAATTTTACTGTTATTCTCTTTATAATCGGCATCCCTGCTTTTATTGGGTTATTTTTTTTTGTATCAAGTGGCGAAAAAGCGAATAAAGTACCAGGAGCTATTGATAATCTTAGTGCTGTTGCTGTTATATTAGGTCTCGGAAAATATCTTAAAACTCATAAACAAATTATTCCAAATAACACAGAAATTCGTTTAATCTCATTTGGATGCGAGGAAGCTGGCTTAAGAGGTGCATATCGCTATGCAACACGTCATCTTGAAGAATTAAAAAAAAATGATGCAGAAATAATAAATATGGATGGCATTCAGAGTGATGAAAAATTTTATATAATAGAATATGAACCTACAACAAGAACGAGACATTCACCAGAAATAGTGCAAAAAATAAATAAATCCGCAGATCTGGTTGATGTTAATATTAAACCATTTGGTTCTGGTTTTATAGAGAAACTTATAGGACAAATTAGTGGGGGAACTGACGCAACTGCATTTTCAAAAGTTAAAATAAAGGCAGCAACTTTTGCATCAATGAATTTCAGCAAATTTTTGTTATTCTATCATCAACCCACAGATAATATAGAAATAGTAAATAAGAATGCACTCACAAATGCACTAAAGATTTGTATCGGCTATTTGATTAATGAATTGAGTAGTTAATTTATTAATATTTTTCTTTTTATATTTTCATCAATCTAGGGAAATCTATCTTTTCAACAAATCATAATTAATATTGGGAATTTTGTGGGATTTCTACCATAAAATTGATCAATCTCCTCAATACCTCTAAATTTTTATAAAAATTTAATTAGAAATTTTTATATCCCCATAAATGGCAAAAATTTTTAATGAATTTCAGATAAAAATATAGATTTTTGATTAAAATGTGATAATATTTAAATATAGATAGAAAGAATATTAAATCGATATAACAAAAAAAAATTTTTTAAAAAGTGATATGAAATATGGAAACAAAAACTAGAAATATAATTATTGTCGTTGTAATAATTGCTATAATCGCTGGTGTAGGTATTCCACTTGGAATGGTGTTTTTAGGACCTAAATATGGAGCAGTACAAACAGGTATCCTTGTTACTCCAGGAGCTCCAGCTGATGTTGCGAGTGATCGAATTATAAAGATCGGAATACTTGGTTCTCTAACCGATATTCAGGGTGAAAGTCAATGGTTTGGAACATATATGGCAGTAGATGAGATAAACACTGCTGGTGGTGTTGATATCGGAGGAGTAACGTATTATTTTGGACTTGTAGGTGAGGATACTTTCGAATCCGAAGCCAGTCTCGATACAGGCAAAGGAGTTACTGCAGCAACGAAAATGATGACACAACATGAACCCCATTTTTGCATAGGTGGATTCAGAACAGAATCTTTAATAGCATATCAAGATATTGTAATGGATGAAAAAATCATTTTCATTAATACAGGTGCGTCTACAGATAATTTCGCGGAACAGGTTCTTGATGAATACGAGACATATAAATACATGTTCAGAACGATGCCTATAAACTCTACTAGTTTAGGATTGGAAACCATTAAGCTTTTTTTCGCCCTTGGTCCAACCCTATCGGCTATGACAAATAAAACTATTAATAAAGTTGTGATTCTCAGAGAAGGCCTTGACTGGACGTTACCAATGGATGGTGCTCTAAATTATTATCTAGATAATAATCCTTATTATAACTATACTATCTTGGACGATATACCTTATGATATTACTTCTACATCCGAAGATTTCGCCACAATATGGCAAGAAATTGATACTCTTGGAGCTCAAATAGTCATTCCTATAATCTCTGGAACAACTGGAATCATAATGTGCACTCAGTATGCTCAAAATCAACCAAAATGTATCCTTGCAGGTATTGACGTTCAATCACAGTTGGATTCTTATTGGGTTGAAACAGATGGAGGTTGCGAACACGAAATAAGTATGCAACCATTAGTCCGTACCAATAAAACATCAACTTCAATTGCATTTTGGGATAGATGGATAGCGAATTATGGGAATTCTCCCCTTTATACAGGTATAGGTGCCTATGACAGCGTTTTTATGATGAAAATGGCGATTGAAGCATGTGATTCACTTGATTCAGACACTCTTGTTACTCAATTGGAGACTATCACTACTGAAAATCCAATGACAACTTCGGTATCAGCAGTAAAATTTGCATTTACAGCATCACATGATGTATTGGAAGGTTGGCCATATGGCGTCACCTTATGGACGCAATGGCAAGCAGGTGGAGAAAAAGTGTGCATAACAACTGGGGGAGTTATTTATCCAGATTCTATTGTAAGTGGGACTATTTCAATACCATCGTGGGGTTTAAACGATTAAATTTAGTAAGGATAGAAAAATTAAATTTTAAATCTTTTTTTTTAATTTATTTAAATTCTTTTGATTTCCTTAAAATAATTTGAATGGGGATTAAAGTAATTTTTATAAAAAATTTTGGATCACACTAAATTATTTATTAATCAATGACTCCATTGCATTAACTCTACAATTTTTGAGTATTTCAGATGTTTTATTAGAAGAAAAAATTAATTAAACTATATCAGATAAAAGATTATCATAAAGATATTTAAAAATTTAGTAAAAAACTGTTTATTAATGTCGAGAAATGATAATAAATTATTAAAACGAAAACGTTTTTAAAGAAATAAATCGAATTAAAAGTAATAGAAATAATAAAAATAATCTTAAATTGTACTCTAAATAACGATTAAATAAGGATGAGTCGATATGATATTTCAAATTGAGAGCGTATTAATTTTTGGAACGGTACAAGGGTCAGTATTAGCACTGCTCGCTTTAGGTTTTTCTTTAGTTTTTGGTGTAGGAGGTGTTTTGAATTTAGGTCACGGTGCATTTTACTTAATTACTTGTTATACATTTTATTTAATCCATAGGGTTTTGTATCTTGATCTTATAACAAGTATTATTATTTCACTAATTGTTGCAGTAATTGTTGGTGCAGTTACATATCTAGCTCTGATAAAACCTTTGCAGGATTCTCACATAGGAGTTGTGATTGTTACTTTTGCAATGGCCGTTTTCATGCAGGAGTTTGTAAAAGTAATTGCTGACATAAAACCACATTATATTCCTCCTTTTATTTTCGGTAGCATAGAGCTTTTAGGAGTTACTTTTCCTATTCAGTTCGTTTTTGTAGTCATAGGATCTTTAACTCTTGTACTTTTAATTGGTTTATTTATCAGTAAAACCAAGATTGGGAAATCAATTCGTGCAGTTTCCCAAGATCGCGAGGCAGCGATGCTTATGGGTATTAACGCAGATAGAATTCTTATGATAACAGTTATGATATCCGCTTTACTTGCAGGTGTGGCAGCAATTCTATATGCTCCCACTTATGCTATAACAATTGATATGGGATGGAGTTTTCTATTAAGCGCTTTTGCAGTCACTGTTTTTGGAGGTATGGGAAGTACCTCAGGATGTATCCTTGGAGCCTTTATTATGGGATATGCAAAAACTTTTTTTAGTGTTTTTATTAGCACATCATTCGCTACAGTATTTCCACTTTTAGTCATCATAGTGATGCTTTTATTTAGACCTCAAGGTTTGCTTGGAAAGAAGGAGGTGTAATAAAAAATTGCCTAAAAAAATTCGCCGGGTACTTTATAATTCCAGAGAATCTTTTAAAAATTTTTTTCTGGGGGTTCCAAAATCAACTAGAAATTTATATAAAGAAATACCTAATCAAGTAAAAAGTTTTAAAGAGTGGATTTTTACTTTCCGGGGAAGCTTAACTATATTATGTTTAATTGGAACAATTCTTGTTCCACTTATAACTCAAGATGATTATATCATAACTATTTTAATCTCTTTCTTAATTTTTTCAATTTTTGCTGCCAGCTGGGATTTATTGGCAGGATATACAGGACAAACTAGTTTTGGGCATTCTGCTTTCTTTGGTCTCGCAGGTTATACCGCAGCCTTTTTAGTTAAAATGGTTGGATTACATTGGATATTTTCTATGATCATTGGAGCTAGTGTAGCAGTATTATTTGGTTTAATTGTTGGAATTCCCTGTCTAAGATTAAAAGGACCGTATTTAGCATTAGGAACCCAAGCATTTAGTTTAATCTTGTTCAATTTATTTATGTCGGGGGATTTAAAGGACATCCTTGGAAGTACAGAAGGAATATCAGGTCTTCCTGTAATGGCAGAAGAACATATCATAAAGTTCTTCTATATTTTGATTATTATGATAATCTCGTTTGTTATTTTGACTGTTATTGTTAAATCAAATGTTGGGACTGTATTTAAAGCAATCCGCGATGATGAATTGGCTGCGGATGCCTCAGGTATCAATACAACGAAGTATAAATTACTTTCATTTATGATTAGTGGTTTTTTTGCTGGGATTGCAGGATCACTTTATGCCTTGAATATGAGGGCTGTAAATCCTTCAATTTTTCTAGTCCTCTACTCTTTTTACGCAATTATTATGGTAGCTTTAGGTGGGATCGCTACAATATCCGGTGCGATTGTTGGAGCCTTTATATATTGTGTTGTACTTTCTGAATTATTTAAACCATTGGGGGCTATGGGGACTATTTTTCTATATTTTCCAACATTAATTTCCGCTATCATTTTAGTAATTATGATCCGTTTTGCTGAACAAGGAATATTAAAACCCGCTTTAGAGCATCTAAGAGAATTTTATGATTTCTTATTAGGAAGATAAAAAGTTATTTAAATTAAAAAAATATAAACAATGTTGATTTAGAAAATGGGAGTAATTTTGGAAGTAAAAAATTTAACGAAAAAGTTTGGAGGATTAACAGCGGTTAACGACTTTAGTTTTGAAATACAACGAGGAGAATTTGTAGGACTTATTGGTCCAAATGGCGCAGGTAAAACTACTGTTTTTAATTTAATTTCTGGATTTGAAAAACCTAACGCAGGATCAATCAGATTTGATGGGATGGATATTACTGGATTAAAACCTTTCCAAATTGTAAATTTGGGTCTTGTGAGAACATTTCAGTTGGTTAGATCATTTCATTATATGTCAGTGCTTGATAATGTTTCTGTTGCATGTCTTTCACCAAGAGGTAAGAAGGCTGCTGAGAAAGTAGGAATTGACCAATATGCTAGTAGAATTCTTTCCGAAGTGGGACTTATAGATAAAGCTAGGTTCCCACCAGTTATATTACCTCACGGTGATTTGAGAAGACTTGAGATTGGTAAAGCTGCTGGTACTAATCCACAGATACTTCTTCTTGATGAACCATTTAGTGGACTCTCTTATGAAGAACAGGAACATATACATGCATTGATAAGACGATTAAGTAATGAAGGTGTAACAATTTTTATAACAGGACATGTATTACGTGAATTAATGAATTTAGTTCCAAGAGTGATTGCTATGCATCAAGGTAAATTTATTACTGATGGTCCCCCTCAGGAAGTTGCCAATCATAAAATTGTACTTGAAGCATATTTAGGTAGAGGTGGTGGAATTGCTTGAGGTAAGAAAAATTTATCATTATTATGATAAAGCAAAAGCCCTTGAAGAAATTAACCTAACGGTCGAAGAAGGATCATTAGATGCTGTTATCGGGCCAAATGGTGCAGGAAAATCAACTCTGCTCCGAGTAATATCCCGTTTAGAGGAACCTGATAGGGGGAAAGTTATATTTAGGGGTGAAAGGATTGATGAGTTAGAAGCTTACCAGATTGCTAGGAAGGGTATAGCTCATTGTCCAGAGCGTCGAAGGTTATTTTATGATATGACCGTTCTTGAAAACCTTGAGATGGGGGCATATTCACTTAAAGATAAGAAAAAATTTCATGACTTACTAAACTTTGTGTTCGAAATATTCCCACGTTTAAAAGAACGCCAAAAACAGCGAGCAGGTACTCTTAGTGGAGGAGAACAACAAATGCTTGCAATAGGCCGAGCAATTGTGGCTAATCCAAAACTTCTTTTAATGGATGAACCTTCTTTAGGTTTAGCTCCAAAAGTTAAGACAAAGATCTTCGAAGCTATTGAAAAAATAAAAAAGGAAGGTACAACCACTTTATTAGTTGAACAAGATGCGGTATTAGCTATGGCTGTTAGCGAGAATATATATGTTCTTGAAGAGGGAAAAATTGAAATAAGAGGTACTAAAGAAGAACTCAAGAGAGAACCACGAATAAAAAAAGTATATTTGGGAATATAGGAGGGTGAAAAATGTCAGCATCTTTAGAAAAATTGTTGAGAGACGCTAAAGTTGATTTAGTTATTGCACGTGTTGAAAAAGATCCATCTATTATTAATGAATTAATAAAATATTTAAAAAGTGAGATTAGATCAATTCGATTTAATGCTGTATTAGCACTAGGTGAAGTTGGTCTAAAAGCCACCGTGGGAGTATCCAATCTAAAGGAATGTTTAGCAGATGACGATTGGAGTATATGTCGTGAAGTTGCGCGATCCTTAGGAAAAATAGGAGTTCCAGCAAAAGATGCCATCCCTGAGTTATGTAGGTATATTAATAATAAAGAAATGTCGATTCGAAAAGAAGTTGTGATTTCTCTTGGAAAAATCGGTTTCGCAAGTCAAGAATCAATATCTAATTTAATTAATAGTCTAAATGATGAAAATGAAGAAATTCAAACCGAAGCCGCTAAATCACTTGGAAAGATAGGTCCTGATGCCTATAATGCTATTCCCCACCTAATGAATAGCCTTAAAGATATAGGTTGGACTGTTAGAAATGCATCTGCTCAAGCAATAAGTAGAATTGGCGAAGGTTCTACAAGAGCAATTCCATCTCTTATAACGGCACTTAAAGATCCAGATTGGAGAGTGCGATATCGAGTTATTGATACCCTTGCAGTGATGGGGCAAGAATCAGTTCCAGCCATTTTGGAAGTTATAAATTCTAAAAACCCTATCGTTAGAAAGGGAGCAATTGAGGCTTTAGGAGAATTAAAACTTGCTAATCCTGAAATACTTGAAAAATTATCATTTTTACTACATGACAAGGTTGAATATGTTCATGGAAAAGCTGCTGATGCACTTCGTAGTATCGGTAAAGAAGCAATTCCTGCTTTAATCAAAGAACTTAAAGTAGCAAATAAGGAAAGGAGAATTCTTATTATTTCTGCAATTGGGGGAATAGGTATTGATGCAACAGCTGCAATCCCAAGTTTGATTGAATCATTAAAGGATTCAAAAAGTTCAGTTCGGGTAGAAGCTTCAAGAGCATTAGGAAGAATAGGTCTAAATTCAGAAGATGCTATAATTGCTCTACAAGAAGCTCTAAATGATTCAAAAAGTATAGTAAAACGAGAAGCGGCACTTTCTCTGGGGAATATTGGTCTATCTGCTGCTAAAATAGTTCCTGCTTTAATTGAGTCATTAAAAGATAAGAAACCTGACGTTAGATGGAGAGCTTCTGAAGCCTTAGGAAAAATAGGAATTGATAATCCGAAAGTTATCGCAGCTCTAAAAAGTTTAGAACATGATAAATACGACTATGTGAGTGAATCTGCTTTAAATGCGCTTGATAATATCACAGAAAAATAATAAAAATATTTAATTATTGATATAAAGAAAACTATTTATGTGCCTTTAATTAAATAAAATTAATGTTTATTATTTAAGAAGATGTAAAATGTTAGAGGTAAATATTGAAAAATGAGTGAAAACCCTTATGCTAAGAAACCCTGGTTAAAATCATATGATAAAGAAGTACCTCCACATATAGATTACCCAGAACATAATATTTATAAATTTCTTGATGATAATGCTAAAGATTTTGGACGAAGAACTGCGATTTGGTTCATGAAGAGGAAAATAACATATAATGAGTTTAAAGATATCGCTGACAGGCTCGCTACAGCTCTTGTAGATTTAGGTGTAAAAAAAGGAGATGTCGTAGCTATTATGATTCCAAATTTTCCTCAATTTCTTTTTAGTTTTTATGGTATCCAAAAAGCAGGTGGGATCGTTACAGCATGCAGTGTTCTTCAGACAGAACCTGAATTAGCATACCAATTAAATGATTCTGGTACAGAAATAATTATTGCGTGGGATGGACAGCTTGATAAAATTAATAAAATAAGAGACAAAACAAGACTTAGGCATGTAATTATTACAAATGCAATGGATTATATTCCAAACGCTTCTAGGGATCCTCCAGAAATAGCTGGAACTATACAATTTGTAAAATTAGTAAATAATACAAAACCAAACCCTCCAAAATTTGAGACTAATGCTAAAGAAGATATTTGTGTGCTCCAATATACTGGAGGAACAACCGGTCTACCAAAAGGAGCAATGCTTACACATTATAACCTTGTATCGAATTCTATTGTTGTTAATAAATGGGTAGGTTCAGAAGTAGAGAGGGGGAAAGATACGGGATTAACCAATTTACCGTTATTCCATATTTATGGTATGACTGTTTGTATGAATTCACTGATTTTTAATGCTTCTACTCTCGCATTAAATCCAGACCCTCGAGATGAGAAATCATTATTTGAAATAATAAAAGCAACAAAACCTGCTCTGTTTCCTGGAGTGCCTACTATGTTTATGCATCTATTAGAGAGGGATGACCTTGAAGATTATGCTAAAGATCTAAGGTCCATCAGAATTTGCAATACAGGTGCCGCTGCTATGCCGCCTGAAGTTCTTAAAGAGTTTGAAAAAAGAACAGGTGGAAAAATAATTGAAGGATATGGACTAACTGAAACATCCCCTGTTGCCACCACAAACCCAATAAATGGAATAAGAAAAATTGGTTCTATTGGTATACCAATTCCAGATACCGAGTTAAAAATTGTTGATGTCGATGATTATACAAAGATTATGCCCTTAGGAGAAGAAGGAGAGATAATGATAAAAGGTCCTCAAGTCATGAAAGGATATTGGAATAAACCTGAGGAAACGGCTAATCAAAAAAAGGGTGATTGGCTTTTAACAGGAGATATAGCCAAAATGGACGAAGATGGATATTTTTATATAGTTGATAGAAAAAAAGATATGATCGATGTTAGTGGATTTAAAGTCTATCCACGAGAAGTTGAAGATATCTTATTTGAGCACGAAGCCATCGCAAATGCAGCTACAATAGGAATTCCTAATCCTGACCTTCCTGGTAGTGAAAAGGTAAAATCATATGTTGTGTTAAAAGATGGTTATAAGGAAAGCGATGAATTAATAAGGGAAATAAGAGAATTCTGCCGCAAAAGTCTTTCTCCATATAAAGTCCCCAAAATCATTGAATTTCGAAAGGAACTCCCAGAATCTTTAGTAGGTAAAGTACTCAGAAAAGAACTAAAGGATATAGAAGCTAAAAAAAGAGGAGAAGATGAAATTTATTAAATTTTCTCAAAAAACATTCTTATAAGTCTTTTTTTTAAAATCTCTTATTTTTTAATCAGATTCAAAATCGTTTAATTTACTTTAATTTTTAAAATACAATAAGATTTTGATGTTGACTTCTTACCTAAAATAATACTTATCTAAATATATTCAAAATAAAAAAATAAGAAAAAAATAAAAATAAAAGAAAAAATTATTTTGACTCTTCCAACATTTCAGATAATAGTCTCTTGACTGCGTCTATCCGGTTCTCATCCCCAATTTGATCGACTGATTTTAGTGAAATAGCTTCTCTTGGGCATAATTCTATGCACTGAGGTTCATCGTATTCTGTAGATTCGCATAAATCGCAAATTAAAACAATTCCTGATTCAGTACTTAAAGATATTGCTCCAAATGGACATGCACGAATACAAAAAGCACACCCAGTACATTTATCTTCATTTACTTTAATTGAACCTGTTTTTTCATCTTTTTCTAATGCTTTTTGTGGGCACGCATTTACACAATCAGGGTCTTCACATTTTTGACACGATAAGGCAATATTTACTATTGGCTCAATACGAACTCTTTTTATCCTAGATAGAAGAGGGTTAAAAACTCCTTCATGAACAAAACTACACACGCTTTCGCAAATTTCGCAACCAATGCAAAGATCAGGGTCAACTACAATAAATTCATGTCTTGGCATTATTTCTTGCCTCCTGTTAGTTTTCCAATTACGAAATCTAATCCTAATCTTTTGAGTGTTTCGTCAGTTGGAATACCTTCTTTAGTCCACCCTCTTGCTTCATAATAGCCTTCTAAGATTGATGTATAACCCTTTTTATCAAGTGTAACTCCTTTAGCGGGTCCTATCGTAGGCGGTTCAGTAAAAAACCTTTCTGGTGGATAGTCATCTGCTTTTGTTGCACCTTCTCTTATGTTAAAGCATTTTGCTAGATTATGTATTGCTTCACCATTGTTTAAAAATTGTTCTGTTGTCATTTCATATCCGGATACATATTTATACATATCACAGTATTCTTGATTATTCTCATAAATTCCCCTTGTAAATTTACAAACAATAAGTGAATCAATTAAACAATACTCATCTTCTGTTTTTTTAATTGCTTTCCCTCTTTCTAAAGGTTTCTCATACCCAAAACGATCAAATTTACCTTTAGCGTCCAGTCCATATGCTCCATTTCTCAAATGGCATGCACCTCTTATAGAAACGCTTGCTCCAACGGCAAAACTAGACATGCCATGAATTTCATACATTGGGAACTCAAGCCCTTTAACTTGCATAGAATATTTCATTGCATCTCCACCCAATTTTTCGGCTGCTGCTCTACTCCCATCTGCTAGAATATCTCCAATTTTTGAACTTCTATTTCCCATTTCTTCTAAAATTCGTATCATTGATTTGTAATTACCAAAAGATAAATCATATCCTAAATCTTTTTTTGTGATGATTCCTTTCTCAAAGCACTCCATAGCAAAGGCTACAGTTGCTCCAGCTGAAATACCGTCCATTCCTAAGGTGTCACAAATTTCGATACCTTTCATAATTGCAGGCCAATCAGAATGACCGCAATCACAACCCATGGAATAAATATTTTCAATATCCATGCTTGCAACGGTTCCAGCCCAATCAGGGTGATCATTTGGTACTCTTGCTAAATGATCGCACGCTATCGTACATTGACTACAACCACACGTTTTCACAACATAATGATCATTTAAATATTGTCCGTTAAGAATATCTATGTCTTTCCAATATCCCTCTCTAAAATTATAATTTGCAAGCATTCCCATATCATTGTATGAAGCAAGACCATTTGGTGTCCCATTTTCTCTATATTTTGTTGTAGCTGTACCGATTGAGCGCTTAATTAATTCTTTTGCTTTTTCATAGAATTCTTTTGGGTATGCAATTTTGACGCTTTTAGTCCCTCTAAAGCATAAAGCCTTTAAATTCTTTGAGCCCATTACACCACCCATACCGGTTCTTCCTGCTTGCCTATTCCTGTCATTAGTAACACATCCCATTCTCGAAAGTTTTTCTCCTGCAGGACCAATTGCAGCAACAGAAAGCCTTGAATCATTATAATGCTCTTTCAAGATCTCATCTGCTTCCCAACATCCTTTTCCCCACAAATCTAATTCTTTACAAGGTATAATATTGATATCATCGTCATCAAACATGATGAAAACGGGTTCTTCCGCTTTGCCATAAAACACAATCATATTATGACCTGCTCTTCTGGCTTGCTGTGCGATACTACCTGAAGATATAGACATTCCAAATAGTCCAGTTTGCGGTGATTTTGCAAAAAGTCCATATTTTGAACTTGTGGGTATAATCGTGGTGGGATATGGTCCTATTGCCCATACTAAAATATTATCAGGACTAAAAGGATCAATATCGAGTTTTAATTCATCCCACAGCACTTTAGCACCAAAACCATAGCCTCCAATCCATTTAGTGCAAAAATCCTCATGAATGGTACTAATATCGATTTTTTCAGTATCTAAATGGATATTTACTCTTTGTTGAGTGTATCCTTCTAAAGTCATATTTCTACACTTTTTTTACTTTCTTAACAAATGTTATTAACTTAGACATTTCTCTATAAAAGAATGTCGTATGATAATAATTTACATTTGAAATATATAATAATTAAGATTTATTGTTAATCATTATTAAATTAAATTAATTTTTACAAAAGACTAATTTGTTAATTATATGGTAAAATAAGGTTTTTCCTTGCAAATTTTTGATTAATAGGAAATATTAAGAAAGGAAAATAGAGAAATAATTAATAACGGTATACCATACCAAGGAAAGTGATTAAACACATTAATTTAAGGTCTATTGCAGGGTTTTCATGTAAATAGCAATTAAAGTGAGTTAAACATTTTGGGCAATTAAAAATCATATATTTTGCTCCCGTTTCAATAGCTTGATTAATTCTCTCGCCTTGTATTTTTTTTGAGTAAATATTGCAAGACAAATTAGCAGCGACACCACAACAAAGAGCATCCTCTTTATTGTTTTTCATTTCTATTAATTCGACAAATGGAATTTTATTCAATATTTCACGGGGAGCATCATATACTTTACTCATTCTGCCAAGTCTACAAGGATCATGGTAAGTAACTAAAATTTTATCAGAATTAGAGAGTTTTAAATTATCTAATAATCCTTCTTTTAGAATATATTCACTAATATGATAGACTTCAAAATTAAAATCATTATTTTCTTTAAAAAGATTTTTATATACAAATTTCCACATATAATATCCTTCTGCGCAATTGCAAATTATAGTTTTTACTCCAGCATTTTTAAATAATTGAACATTATGTTTTGCAAGTTTTTCGAAAGTATCCATATCACCTGTCCAATAATTATCATGTCCACAACATTTTTCATCCTCTAAAACTACAGGAATTATTCCATTTTGATTTAAAATACCTATTAAGGTTTTTGGAACTCTTAAATAATCCATTTTATCAGCAGAATCGTAAAAAGATTGTTTTCCATATATACATTCAAATTTTTGCCCTTTTTCAATTGTTTCTTGTAATAATTCATGAGGTAAATCACAATTAGCACACATATTACATAAAACACATCTATTGGCTTCTTGAACTGCGTCTTCCTCTGAAAGTCCAATTTCACATTCATGAAATGATTTTATCCTTTCTTCTACAGGAATTATTGACATATCTCTTCTTTGGGTGACTTCAATTTGTTTTTTAGGCATTGCAGCAGGTCTTAAATCTTCTCTAAAGAACCTATCTTCTTCTAGATCGACACCTCTGAGATCTCGATCGATTGAAATTGCTGCTTCATATCCATTCGCTATTGCTCTAATGACTATACCCTCACCACCTATTATATCTCCTCCAGCAAAAACACCAGGAATATTTGTCTCTAAAATTAATTTATCGGTTTGAATGCTACCTCTTTTGTCGATTGCTAATTTTTTTTCAGCAGCTAATATAGGTTCATGGTCAGCTGCCTGACCAATTGCTAGTATTAAAACATTAATTTTCATTTTAATTTCAGAACCTTCAATGGGAATCGGTCTTCTTCTACCTGAACTATCTGGTTCTCCAAGTTTCATCCGGATGCATTCAACTTCAGAAAGATTACCATTTTTATCCCCCAAAATTCGTACTGGATTAGTTAAAAAATGAAATTCAATATTTTCTTCTTTTGCCATCTCAATCTCTTCTTTTGATGCGGGCATTTCTTTTTCAGATCGTCGATAAATGAGTATTACTTCTTTTGCACCTAATCTTACGGATGTTCTTGCGGCATCCATAGCAACATTTCCGCCACCTACAACTCCAACTATTTTATCTTTAACTTTTACTTCAAATTTTTTTGATGTTTTATCTGATAATTTATAATTTTTAAGATATTCTATACCTCCGATAACATTTTTAAGATCATCTCCCTCTATTCTCATTCTTCTGCTATGTTGAAGTCCTATTGATATAAAAATTGCTTTATAACCCATTTTTTTTAAGTCGTCAAACGTTAAATCTGGTCCTATAGGTGTATTTGTTTTAATTTCGACACCACTTTTTTCGATATATTCAATTTCATAATCTAAGATTCTTTGAGGTAAACGATATTCAGGAATACCAAATCTTAACATTCCACCTTTAAATGGTGAAGCTTCAAATACTGTAGGTTTATATCCCTTTTTTGAGAGATAAAATGCTGCGGTCATACCAGATGGCCCTGAGCCAATAATTGCAACTTTTTCTTTAGTCTGTTTAGGTGGGATAATATTCTTTAAAGGAGCATTTTTTATTTCCCAATCAGCAACAAATCTTTTTAGTGCTTTAATAGCAACAGGTTTATCTATACTCCCACGATTACAAACATCTTCACAAGGAGCAGGGCATATTCGACCACATACCCCTGGAAAGGGAATCCTTTTTCTTATTAAATCAAGTGACTCTTGAAATTTTCCTTCTCTAATAAATGAGATATAACCTTGTATGTCTACACCTGCTGGACACGCTCTTCTACATGGAGATATCTTATCCACGTATGGAATACAACCAACGAAATAGGCAATATCTCCCTTTTCAGCCACTTTTAAACCTGTATCATCCAAATAACCGAGTTTATTCTCGAATTCTATTTGATTATTTGCCATTAAATAAGGTAAATTTGCATATAACCTACCATGTGTTGTATATTCCAATTTCTCCTCTTTCAATTTTTCAGATTCCGTAGCGATCTTCCGAAGATTCAAAATAATATCAAAAAAATTTACTCCGACATTTTCTTTAGACATTGGGCAGTATTCAATACATTGTCCACAAGTTAAACAACTCCAAATATTAGAATTATTAATTGTTTCTTCAATTGAAAAATTTGAAAAGTCGCTGACTAATTGTCTTGGATAAAAAAGCCCAAATTTTGAAACAGGACAAACATTCACGCACCTATTACAATCATAACAGTAATTAGCCGATCTCACCAATTCTGCGATTCTTTCAAGATCTTTTTTTTCAATTTTTAAACCACTTTCTGGTGAAATTTCCTCTTTTGCTTTCATTTTAAAGTACTTTTTAAATTTTAATTATTATTAAATTTAAGCAGATTATTTACTGATTCGTGTTAATCAATATTGTAAATGATTTTTCAATTTTTAATGTTTATTATTATTTTGTATAACCATCTAGTTGTTTTTGCTGAATAAATAAAATGAGTTAAAAAATTAATTTTGATATTGAAATCTAAGAATATTATTGCTTTTCCTTACTTATTTAATGAAATTCATCACACCATGATTTAAAGAAATTTCTCCATTTTTGATTTTGAATTTTATTGTATAGTTTACCCCCTCTCTCATTCAAATATAGAATTTTATTATATTCAGTGAAATAATCAAAAATCATATCTTCTTTGGAGTAACCTCTTGAAGGTCTTATTACTGAACTTTTTAATGGATTTAAATTGTTAATTTTCCAGTATTCATCTATAAATTCTATTCCATAATTTGTAACATATTCATCTTTATGTTGATACACAAATGAGTTTGGGTATATTGAATAAAGCGTTGGGCCTATATCAATCAAATTATGAATTGAATCATTATTTATATAATCTACAGTTTCAAATAATGTCTCTTTTGTCTCTCCTGGATAACCTATTAATAAATTTAATCTGCATCTTACATTTGCATGCTGTTTGTAAAATTCTATTATCTCATGAGTCTTTTTTATGTAAGAATCTACTTCTTTTATGGATATTTTATTCATTCTAACCAACATTTCTTTGGAAATAGACTCAAGTCCATATCCTACAACCATATTTGCTTCCTGAAATTTTTTTAACATCTTTTTACTAAAATAATCGATTCTCGCTTGACAAGAGAACTCCATTTCCTCATTTAATTTATCCTTTTTTATTAATTCAAGCCATTTATATTTATACATTAGTGCATTAAAGCATTGATCTGAGAAATTAAATCTTTTAACACCATTTTTTTGAGCAATATTATATAATTCTGTAAAAAATAATCTAGCTTTGTTATATTCTAGATTTCTGAATCTAAAATTACTACCACAGAAATAACAATTACCTGGGCATCCTCTTGATACAAAAAGTTCAAAACTCATTTTAGAGCTAAAATCGGGATACATATCTAAATATCCAAGATAGTCTGGGAATGGCAAGGAGTTTATATCTATTGGTTCAGGTATTACAACTCTCGTCTTTGGAGTTTTAATTATATTACCATTCCTTAATAAATCTAAAAAAAATCTCTCTCCTTCGTCTCTTATCACAAAATCAAACGGTGAATTTTGGAATAAAAAGTCATTTGGAACTGCAGAAGGATGATATCCACCAACAACTATTTTTAAATCAGGTTTTAATTCTTTTAAAATAGAAGCAATTAATTTAGTTTGTAAATATGCGGCAGAAGTATAGCAACTTAATGCAATTATTTCATTTTCGAGTAGATTATATTTATCAATAATTTTTTCAAAAAATTTATCAAATTCTTCTTTTTTATATTCAGAAATTTTATACCCATTTGGATTTAATTCTTCTTCACGTCGGATGTCGATAATTAATGGTATCTTTTCTTTTATTAATTTTTTCTCCACTAATAGAGCTATTATTTGCAACGCTCCGATTGGAAAATTATAATAATAAATAGGTTTTTGATAATCTTCATCAATATTGAAGAAACTTGGAATTATCATTACAAACTTAATTGGAGTTTTTTCATATTGATTAGCATTCATAGGATTGATCTTCCTAAAATTATATTCTTTATTTTCTATCTTATTTTGTATATATAAAATGCTTTTTTTCCGATTTATTTTTTTTTAATAAAGTGATAAGTAAATACTCCCAAATCAAAATAATTTTATATAAATTATTCAATAAATTCCTTGATCACAACATTTTAATATAAATTATAAAATGCAATATTTTTAAAATTAAAAATGTAGGCTAGAATTATATGTCAATAGAGGAGTTAAGAACCAAAATAGCAGAAAGAGAAAGTGAGAAAGGTAAAGTTGAAGCTGAGGCACTAACTAAGACTACAGCTACAGAGTCTGAAATCAATTCTACTTTTGATCCAAAAATCTCAGAATTAAAGGGGCAAATGAGTATAGCACAAGAAGAGGTTGAAAATGCTCAAAAACTTTTGAATGAGGTAAGAACTAAACTTGGAAATGCTAAAGAAAATGTAAAAAAAATATCTAATGACATAAAAATGAATGAAAGAAAAAAAGCCACTGCATTAAGAGATAAAATCAGAGAAATTCAAGTTAATAAAAAAGCAAAATTAAAATATCTAAATACAAAAATAAAGGAACTTTATACTCAAATTAGAGAAATTGAAAAAGAACAAGCTGTTGCACGGTAATTCTTTTATGGAAACGATTTAATATTTCGATAATCGTTATTTTTTTTTGTTTAATTTTCAAATCTTTAATAATTCTATTAGGATTTGGACTTTTTTATTTTGAGAAAAATTAGGTAAGATTTTCTTAAAAGATAAAAAAGAAAAAGTAAAAATTAATTTTATTAAAGAACAGTAATTTTCTCTGAATTGTATATTTTGAGAGCTTCTTCTATTGATTTTCCTTTAAAAATAGCTTTATATCCCAGAGCTTTGTTTATTGGTTTAGGATCTTGAAAAATATTCCTACCTATTGCCATTCCATCCAGAACGTGAACAATTTCACTTGCAGTTTTATATGCTTGTTCAACAGTATCTAATTTAGCACCTCCTGCGATTAAGCAATACATCCCTTGAGCATATTCTTTTATTTTTTTAAGACCATCCTCTCCTCTTGGATAATAAAGTTTTACCATATCTGCTCCAAGTTCAAATGCAACTCTTGCACCATATCTTACATTTTCCCAATAACCTTCCTCATCTTTTTTCCGGGGATGTTGCCTTATATATGACCACACAATTACTGGAACTTGAAATATCCTTGCCTCTCTTATAATATCCGCAAGTTCAGTTAATTGGGAAGTCTCATCTTGTCCTCCTACATAAAGACTGTATCCTACAGCACATAATGTTGGACATAATGCCAAAGCTTCATCAACAGAACAATCAAGTCCTCCTCTTGGAGTACGATTATCACTATATAATTCAGTCTTGCCATTAATTTTTATTACCATTGGGAGATTTGGATGACGATCAGCATATCTAATATATAATCCTTTATGTAAGATTAGTGGAATTCCAGCTTTATCTGCAACTGTCATAACATAATCTGGGTTTGCAGCTTCTGGAATGGTAAAATCTGAGCGATGTTCAAACCCTTGATCGACTGCAAGAAATAAAGCTTTTTCTCCTAATTCTCCTTTAAATAGCATTTTTTCCATTCGAATTTTAAAACCGGTAAATGGATTTTTTAAACTCATAATAAATCACAAAAGGATAATAATATAATTACTATTTATTATTTTTGCTTATTACCTTTAATTTATATTTATTTTTAGTTAGAATAATGTACAAATTATTAAATAATAGTTAAGTTAAATTAAAATTAATAAAAATTCAAAATGAAAATTATAAAAATTGAAAAGTAGCGTGATTTAGGAAATGTTAGAAGGAGATAAATGTAAAAGTTGTAATACACAGAGCTGTTTAATGAAGTGTCAATTTATTGATATAAGTAAGGAAGATGCAAAAGTTGAAATCATGAAAATGGTTAATGGAGAGAATTCACGGATTTTAAGTGAATGTGTAACATGTTTTGCATGTCAAGAATACTGTGAATTAAATGCAAGGCCATTTGATAGGATTGTAGAATTGCAAGAAAAATATAATTCATTAAATATTCCTTCCGATATGATTGAAAGGGCAGTAAATCAATTTGCTCCTCACACAGAATTAAGAATGAAAGAAATCGACCCAGAGAAGCCAGTTTTAGACAAATGTACCTTTAGGAATATGAGTAAAAACGAGATGCAAGGACAATTATTTGATAATCTTCAATACTTAAGCGGTACTGACTTTTTCTGTAATTTAATGTTTCATCATATGGCAAGAGATTCCGTAGTTAAAGAGAGAGCTCCTCTTATTATTAATAATTTCAAAAGACACGGAGTAAAAGAATTAATTTGTTGGCATGATGAATGTTATGGGTTTTTTGCATCGTATTGTCCAAGAAATGGTATTGAAGTACCATTTAAAGCAATTCATCTTTTTGAATATCTCTATAATTATCTAAAGGAGCATGAGTCAGAAATAAAAAAATTGAACATGAAAATTGCTTACCTGCGTAATTGTTCAAATAGATTCATACCTGAAACCGATCAATGGGTTGATAAAATATGTGAACTAATTGGCGTTGAGAGGGTTGCAAGAAAATACGATAGAGAAAACGCTTTATGTTGTGGGGGCTCCATGGAGGCGATACCAGGCAAGAAAAATTTACGTAGAGAAACTCAAAAGAAAAATGTCCAAGATATGGTAGATCATGAAGCAGAAGCTTGTATATTTAATTGCCCCATGTGTAAAAATATGATTGGCTCATTAGCTGAGAGAAATGGCTTGAAATTATATCTATTAAGTGATTTATGTAGGCTTGCATTGGGAGAAACATTAGATTACATTAAATAAGAAATTTCAAAATTTTTATTCTCTTTTTCTTATTTTTTATATCATTCAAGAGATCTCATGCATGTTAAGTAAATATTATATAAATAAAATACTATATTTTTATGTAAATGGAAAATAATATTTCGAAAAAAATCAAAGTAATTCTTTCTAAAATTAAAAATATTAATAATCAATATTCTGATTTTTTTGATACTTTGGATGAATTAGAAATTCCTTCTAAGGATGCGTTGATTGAAGATATCTACAATAATATCCTTCTAAAAAATGAATTCTTTTCAGAGTTTACTCAAATCAGTAGTAAAACAATAATGAAACTTGAAAAAGAACAAATTTTTGAAAGAATCATTTCTCAAATTAATAATAATCCTAACCAAAAAGACATTTATATCCAACAATTTTTAGAATTGTTTGAAGATATTTCCCCTCAAGATAAAAAAGTGATGATACAATCCTTTTTAAAATTAAATGAACAGGAACTTAGTGATCAAATGATTAGTTTGATGTCTATTTTAAAATTTAAAACATAACTTCTAATTTAAAAAAAAAAGAATTTTTATTAAAATATATTAATTAATTGAAATTTTATTTCTATAGTGCCATAAGTTTCCCAAATATTGCCAATTTTTTCAATCCACGCAACTTTATTTTCCTTGTGATCCATTTTTTCAATAAGGTGCCTGTAGACAACCCCTCCTCAAAAACCTTAGCTAATAGATTAAAGGGGCCTTCAAATAAGCCATCATATTTTAAATTTTTCAAGGTTTCTTTGTCGTTTTTAACATCTTCAACATCTATAGTACCTTTATCAATTTTTATTAGAGCAGCACGTTTTTGATCTTTAGGATTAACTAATATCTTAACTTCAACTTCTGCAAATTCTTCTATAAATTTTTCCATGGAATTCAAGGGCTCAACCAGCTTCCATACAATACCTGCAAATCCTTTCATTCTTTTAGGTTTTTCTTCAGACATTTAAAATCGTTAAAATAATTAATTTAAATAAATATTCATTATTTTGAATTAAACTTTTTAATTTAAATAATCTTTTTATTTCAGATTGAAATAAAATTATGCTAAATAAATGAAGAAGAAGTTAACTATTAATAATCTTCAACCTAGAGACATGAATTAGTATGTTGGATTCTCAGTTTTACCAAAAAATTCTTCAAAAGCTTTTCTATCATCTTCAGAGATTTTTTTATGTAGTTCAGATTCCTCCACAACAATTGGAGCCTTTTCACTCTCTGAATGTTGGATTTTTTTAATTATTTTATATTCTTCTTTGCTTGTAAATTTATAATCACAATCACATGCTCTACAGTATAGAATCTTTTTCCCCTTTTTTGGAATCAAAATATTATTGCACTTTGGGCAAAATTGCACTTGTTTTCACCAATTTCCTTCTTTTATAAATTCTTTTTTTTATCCACAATAATTATTTCAACAAATTTACTTAACTTACTTTTTATATAAATAATTATTTTTAAATTTATCTCTTATTAACCATAAAATTTTTAACCTAAAAAATTTTTATAGCAAATCCGGTATATAAAATTTGTTATTTTCTATTAATTACTAATTGACTAAATTCAAATTTGAATTAATAAAATTTTTAATAATCATTTCTTTATTTTTATATATGTTAGTTATGGCACATAGAGGTGCAAGTTCTGAAGCTCCAGAAAATACATTAATTGCTTTTTCTAAAGCTGTAGAAATTGGGGCTGATTATATTGAATTTGATATTCGTTTAACCAAAGATAATGAAATTATCATAATGCACGATGAAAATACTAAAAGAACTACTGGTTATGATGGATTAATTAAAGATATGACACTCAGTGAATTAAAAAAATTAAATTGTGGTAATGAAGCAATAGATGCTGAAATTCCTACACTGGAAGAAATCATCAATCTCAAGAGGGGAAATACAAAATTACAAATAGAAATGTGTTCCCTTGGATTGATTGAGCCATTATATAGTCTTCTAAAAAAGTATGATTTAATGGATTTAGTATTAGTAAGTTCATTTAGATTGGAAGAATTATTAAAATTACAACGTTTAAATCCAGATTTAAAATTAGCTTCACTCCATACGGCGCAACCTGGGGTTTTCGAAGAATTAAATCCCAATTTAAAATTAGAAACACTTAAAATAACTAAGTCTGGATGGGTTTTGGACTCCAAATATCGGAAAGCAATAGTTGATTTTGCAATTAGAAATAAATTTTATGCGATTCATCCTTATTTTTTTTTTGCTGATGAGGAAATGATTAACTACACTCATGAAAATAATATTTTAATCAGCATATGGACAGTAAATAGAAAAATGTCATTTAAAAAGTATATTAAAATGGGAGTAGACGGAATTTTTACAGATAATCCTAGACTCTTAATAAAATTATTAAAAGAAATTTAAAATGATAAATAATTTCATTGAAACACTGAGACGGAAAACCAGATTTTCTAATATATTTAAATATCTTATACTTTTAAGATAAATGCAAGTAATTAATTTTTTATGTTTTATTACTCAAATTAAGGTAGGTTGATGGATCATTATGAAAAAAATACTTGTTGTTGATGATGAACGCGATACTGTAAGGCTCACAAAAAAGATTCTCGAGGATGATGACTTCGAAGTTATACCTTCATATGATGGAGAAGAAGCATTAGAAATAATTGAACAAAAATACAGTGATATTGATCTAATCCTCTTAGATATTATGATGCCAATAAAATCTGGTTTTTCTGTGTTAGAAGAATTAAAAAATGATGAACGATTTAAAAATATCCCCGTCATTTGTTTTACAATAAAAAATTTTAATGATGATATTCAAAAAGCTAAAAAATTGGGTGCTTGTGGATATTTAGTCAAACCATTTTCAGGGAATCAATTAATTACGTACGTGAAAAATAAACTTCAATGATTGTTATGGAAGATAAACCCAGAAGTTAATCTAAAAAATTCATTATCTTTCTATTTCTTCTATTCCCTTATAGGTTCCAGTAAGTGGCTTCCCGGGGGATCCTTGATAAAAGAACTCATTCAATTTCCCTTTCCAATGCTTGTGAATTACCGTATTTGGAAAAATTACATAATTTTTATCAATTAAAGCTCCACATCCTGAGATATTTCCTGGATAAATTACTGAATTTTCATTGATTTTAACTACAAACATATTAAGCCAGCCAAAAATTGAATTGACTGAATGAGACGACACTGCCGTTGAAGGATACATAAAAACATTATCTTGAATATCAGTAAATTCTAATCCCACAAAGACATCTTCCATTATAACATTTTTACCAATTTTATTATGACCGATTCTTCTTAAAGCCCTATTGAGTAACCAAGGAAATGGAGATTTCCCAGATAGCCATACGGGAAATTTAATTATAAATCCTCTTAAATGGTAATATTTAATTAAACGAGTTTCAGGAGTTTCTTTATCTAGAAACATTCTTGGAAAAACTCCTTCTTGAGGGGGACTTTTTTTATTCCATTTCCTAACTAAAATTGCAGCAAATTCAATTAATAAAATAATATAAATATAAAGAAGCAATAAAAACAAGGGGGGTAAAAATAAAAATATCCAAATTATATCTACTGACAATTTAATCATTATGAAGAGAAATAAAAGAAAGAGTCCCATACAAGGATAAAGTGGAATTACAAAACTAAGCATATTTAATCCAAAATATGTTGAAACTGGTAAATCTACTGTTTGCTCCTTTTGTTCTACTTCATTAGTTTCTTCGCTTCTGTTTTCCATTGAATATATTTTATTTGCAAATTTTAAAATATTTTCTATTTTTTAATTTTATTCAATTTAGAGTTTTTATAAAATATTTTAAACATTCCAACCCTATCAATTATCATGATCGACCCTTTCACCATATTTTCAGGAATTACTTTATCAATTATAGCAGCTTTTTGTTTTAATTATTCAATTATTTTAAATAAGAAAGGACTTTTGCAAGGATTACCTGATATCAACTTTGATCAAGGAGTAAAAAGTGTTGTAAAATCATTTATTTCTTTTTTTAAAAATAGAGATTGGGCAATTGGATTCTTCTTAGGTATTATTGGATACCTACCGTATCTTATTTCTCAGAGTTTAGTGGGTATTGTTGTTACACAACCAATAACAAGTGTTGGTTTAATTATATTAGTTTATTTTGCTCATAAAAAGTTGAATGAAAAAATTGGATATATTGAAATTATTTCATTTATATTAATGATTGGAGGTATTATTCTGATTGCTTTTGCTCAAGTCTCAGATATTTTTATTGATATTTTAAACATCGCATTATCGTTAATTCTTTTTAACTTAGTATTAATCGGGATTTCAATAGGACTTTTTTTTATGACATTAAGGAATAAAGGAAAAGGTATTGAAAGTGTTTTAATAATGATAATTGCCGGGTTAATAACTTCGATTGGTTCAATACTCTCGGGTGCTTTAGTATTAACATTAAATAGTGGTGAATTCTTTACAATTCCTCTATTAGGAATTTTTGAAATTTTTTTTGGGATATTTTGGTTCGAAACTTACCATATTTGGGCATTTATTTGCTGGTGGGGATTAATTATCTTTAATATAATTGGATATACATTTGTTCAAGCAGGATTACAGAGAGGAAAAGCTGTATTAACATTTCCCATATCAAATACCACAAATTTGATTGTTCCTTTAATTGCAGGATTATTTATATTTCAGCAAACTTTTCAAAATTACATTTTTTTCTTTATAGGAGCAATCTCAATTACGATTGCGACAATTATTTTATCAAGATTCCAAGCAAAAATCGAAAAAATTGAAATGCTCGAAAAAGAAAAGGAATAGAAATATAAATCTCATTATATAATATATTTTTTTCCATATTCTGGAATTACAATTTTTATATCATTTAGTTTCAATGATAAAAATAAATTAGGATATTGTGTGTGAATTGGAAAAACAACTTTTGGTTTAATTTGATTAATAATATATTCTAGATCTTTTATTCTTGCATGTCCGGAGCAATGTACTTGAAAAAAGTTCCTCTCTTCGATTTTAAACAATTTCAACCAACTCATTAGTTTTTCATGTTCTAATTCCATTTCCAGTTCAAAAGGTTCCGATTTTGAATGAATGAAAACACTTCCTGGAACGGGACTTAAATCTATCAAACTAAAAAGCGACCAGAAAGGTAAATAAATTGCATATAATCCTTGATTGTTTGCGATATCGTCGATAGTAATTGGCTTAACTTGATTATTTATTTCAAAATCTTGTTTTGTTTCCTCTTCAAACATATTCTTACTTGCAGGAGAATATGTATAATCTTCTTTCTCATATAGTCCCCAACCTTTCCTTGAGAGATAAGGAACTAAATCCATATCTAAAGGTGGAATATTCGAATAATCTCCCTTTATGTTATATTTCTTATCTTTTAGGGCGTAATTTAATCTTTCAATTAATTTATAAGTATTTGGCATAATTGCTAATTTTCTTCCATTATTTTTAGCTGCTTTAAAAAATGAATTAATTCGACTTAAATCTCTCAAGGAACAAGCAAACATAACTAAACCATTTGTTTCTTCAATTATTTTTGTTATTTTCCTTTCTAGTATATCCTCACTTTCAACCTCTCCCTTCTCTCTTGAGCCACTAATATTAGTTCCTTCACATATTAGAACATCTGGTTCGAATTTTCTTCCAATCTCTATAAAATTTAATGTTTTTTGTTTTAGATTCGATGGGCCATGCATTCTAATATCTCCTGTATATATTATACGTTTATTATTTTCAATATCTTCAATTAAATATGCTCCAGCTCCAGAGGTTGAATGATCTACTTCATGGAATTTTATTTTAAATGCCCCATTAACTTTTTTTTCACCTAAAAAATAATCCAAAGTTAATTCTTCATTTGAATTTAAAGTAATAAAGCTCCTCTCTTTCATTTTAATATCTCTTTTATATCCTCTCCTAAGCTTAGTAAAATCTGCTCTATATGGAACCAAAATAAAATTCTCCATATATTGAGTAATACCGGAAAAAGTATCACTTTGAATAAATTCAAAATGATCGAGAAATTCCTTAGAGATTTTACTACTAATATTAATCACTCGGGGATCTATAATCTTTATGTCCGAAACATGATCAGAGTGAGAGTGAGTTATTAACACATGACTAATTTGAGATTCACCTATTGGGTTATAACCAAATCTTTTTTTCCAAATTTCATAATTACGTTGATATTTTTGCTTAGAATCATATTTTTGTTTAGTTACTTCACCTGTAATATTGAAAATATACCATTTTTCATTAAAAAAACTACAATCTATTTTAGCTAATTTATCTCCAAATGCTTTAATAATCGTATTCAATGTTTCCTTAACTTCCTCTGCACCATCAAGTCCCGCTTTCGATATAAGAGTAAATAAATTGTCTTCATCAATTTTAAAAAATGTAATAAATTTATCTAAATGTTTTTCTGTTAGATTTATTATTTCTCGTATCCCTCCATACTCAATACTGAATGTTATGCTAATATTATAGCCAAATTGTGGATTTCCATAGTATTTTGTTTCAAGAATATCAATATTTTTGCAAGGGATATGTATGTTTAGAAATTTGTTATCATCTGATTCAATTATTCCTAATTCTCTTACTTTTGTAGCAATACCTACTTTTTGTTTTAAAAAATATAAATCCTCTCTATAAAGACCATGAAATGGCGTACCGGGTTTAGGTTCCGGGATAAACCCTAAAGTTATATAATCCTCAATAATGTTGAATTTTCGAGGATTTAAAAAAGTGTCAAGATATTGATTACTAAAATCCTTTCCAAAATCAAGTAGAATAGACTTTTTATTTTTATTTTCGGGAGAAACAAGAATTTTATTGCCACCGATTTTTCCAACTCCACCCCAAAATGAAATTGTTGTCATCTTTAAATACCTTTTATCAAATATATTTATAAAATCTAATTATTTATTAAATTAAACATTATATGATTAACAAATCTTCACAGACTAATAATTTATTAAAAAATAACGCATTAATTAAAAATCAAAATGAGTAAAGACAAGGACTCTAAAGATCTTTCAGAAGAGTTTATATTTGAATTTTACGATGAGGTTGAAGATACTTCTGTAAATGGTAAGGAACTAATAAAAAAATACAATACAATTAATTTTGAACAAGAACTAAATGAGGAGCAGCTTGAGATAGTAAATAATATTAAAGGTCCAATGCTAGTAATCGCCGGAGCGGGTTCAGGTAAGACAAGGACTATTGTTTATTCTGTAGCTAGATTATTATTATATGGAGTTCGCCCCTCTGAAATAATGCTTGTTACCTTTACTAATAAAGCAGCTCAAGAAATGATTAAACGTGTGGAAAAATCACTTGGCAAAAGACCGAAAGGAATATGGGCTGGAACTTTTCATTCCATGGCCAATCGATTTATTCGAATATATACCAAAACACTTAGCTTGAAACCAAATTATACAATAATGGATGAATCCGATGCAAATGCACTTATGAAGTTGGCAATTGATGAAATAAATGTGAAAGAAATTGAAGAACGGTTTCCAACTTCTAAAATATGTAAGAATATATTGTCATATTCGATTAATTGTAATAAATCTATTCAAGAAGTTATTCTCTGGAAATATCCGCAATTTGATAGTAATAATGTACTCACGAAATTAAATGATACTTTTGAGATATACAAAAAGAAAAAAGCAAAAGATAATTTGGTTGATTTCGATGATTTATTAGTCTATTGGAATCTATTATTAGATGAAAGATCATTTGCTCAACGTATTGCAAAAAATATAAAATATATTTTAGTTGACGAATATCAAGATACAAATTATATCCAAGATGAAATTATTCATAAGATTACTATTCAAAATCCTGAGCATAATATTATGGCTGTTGGAGATGATGCACAAAGTATTTATGCATTCCGAGGAGCAAATTTTCAGAATATATTAAATTTTTCAAAAAAGTTTAGTAATTGTAAAGTTTATAAAATCACTTATAATTATCGTAGCATTCCTGAAATTCTTGATCTAGCAAATAATTCAATTCAATATAATAAAAAGCAATATAAAAAAGATATGAAAACCACTCGACGTAATGGAATAAAACCTTATCAAGTTAATGTAGGAGACGATGAAGATCAAGCAAAATTCATTGCCAACCAAATTTTAACATTGCGTTCAAAAAGTTTTAAATTAAATGAAATGGCTGTCCTTTATCGTGCTGGGTTTCATTCTATGAAGATTGAATTAGAACTCCAAGCCAAAAATATACCGTATGAAGTACGATCAGGTGTATCATTTTTTGAAAGGGCGCATATAAAAGATTTGATTGCTCACTTACGAATAATTGAGAATCCTTATGATGAGTTATCATGGTCTCGAATTTTTTCTATGATCCCGGGATTTGGGACAACTTCTGGTTCAAAAATTTTTAGTGTCATATCTCAGACTGAGCATCCCATCGAATCTATATTAAATAAAACATTTTTTTCAGGAAAATTGAAAGGAGAAAGAATTCCAAAAGATGGATTAAGAAATCTAAGAGTTCATATAAAACAATTAATTACACTTTCCCGTGAAGATAATCCTTCTGAAGTGATATTGAATCTTACTGAATTACTTGAAGATCGACTAAAATCAAAATATTCCGATTGGTATGATCGCTTAGATGATTTAAAACAACTTAGTATTTATGCTACAGATTTCAAAACAATTCAGCAATTTTTAGAGCAAATGAGCTTAAATGTATCCGAATTAGATTCAAGAACTACATCATTAGGTTCTAAAAAAAAAGATGAAAAACCGTTAGTTCTTTCAACTATTCATCGAGCAAAAGGTCTAGAATGGCGAGTTGTCTTTATTCCTATGCTATCTGAAGATTATTTTCCATCTCATAGAGTAGTGGGTGATGAGAATGCTTTTGAGGAAGAACGAAGAGTATTTTATGTAGCAGTGACTAGAGCAAAAGATCAGTTATTTATGATATCTCCCTCTGTTATTTCTGGATTTAAGGGGAATCAAACAGCAAGACTATCCCAATTTGTATCCGAGTTAAATCCTAAATATTATATAAAATCAAAAGTTCGGTTTAAATCAACTCCGATTGAATATAAAAAAGGCAGAAAAAGGCAGAAAAGGCATTATGATACTAGCTCTTCGTTTATCTCAGCTGATACTCTATTAGATGATAAAAAGAAGAAAAAATGAAAATGCAAAATGCTATATTTACTATTAATTAATTTCTTATTCTATTATCTGATAAGTGCATTTAATAATTGCAATCCCTTAATATTTAAAACTCTTTTAATAAGTTTTTTAAATTAAATAATAAGCTTTAAATTATGGCTGAAAAAAATCTCTTCTATAAAGATAAATATTTTATGATTAATGGAGAACCGTGTTTTCTTTTTGGTGGAGAAATGCACTATTCTCGAATCCCAAGAGGATTATGGGAAGATCGGTTAAATAAAATGAAACAATGCTTTCTTAATACATATAGCTCATATTCTTTTTGGAATTATCATGAAAAGGAAAGGGGAAACGTAAATTTAGCAGAATTAGAAGATATTCTAGGTTTAGCTCATAATATAGATTTACATGTTATTGTACGCTGCGGTACTTATGCATGTGCAGAATGGGATTGTGGTGGATATCCACATTGGCTTCTAACAAGTAATTTTCAGTTCAGAGATTTTAATAAACAATATTTAATGTTAGAAAAAGATTGGCATGGTAAATTTTCAAAAGTAGTAATCCCTTATCAGTTTCCACAAGGTCCGGTTATTTTATATCAGGTTGAAAATGAGTTTTTCTGGCATGATAGGAAATACCTCCCGTATTTATATAAAATGGCCAGAGATTTAGGAATAACAATTCCAATTTTCGTTAACGAAAATTTTGAAGTAGAAGATATATGTCCTTTAATAAATGCAATTGATTTGTATCCCGGAGAATGGGACTTTTTTGAACCTTCTTTTTGGATGTTTAAATATATGCGAAAAAATCATGACAAACCTCGATTCATAGCAGAATTAGAAGGAGGTTGGTTTAGTCGGTATGGAGGACAATTACCAACCCAGAGAGGAAAATGGGATCCTAATTGGACCGAAGTGCTTACAAAATTTTTTATTGCAACAGGTTTAAACGGAACAATAATGTATATGTTTGATGGGGGCACAAACTTTAATTATTGGCCTTCTGGTGGTGATGCTAGGTTAACTACTACTTATGATTATGATGCCTGTATAAGAGAGTCTGGAGAATTACACGAGAGATACTATCGAATGAGACTAATTGGTGGGTTTATCGACACTTTTGGAAAAATCTTGGTCCAAATGAAACCAAAATTAAATTACTTTAAATTGCTTTTCTTTGGGATAAAGAGGATTTTTAATAAAAAAAGACCTGTCGCATTCATCAGATCTTTAAATGAATCCCAATTTTCATTCATTTTAAACGATAATCCAAATAAAATTAAGAATAAGGAAATAAATTTTAAATTAGAAAATATTGAAGAAAAGAAGAAAATTAGTGTCATAATTCCTCCAAAATCTCTTAAAATAATTCCTATTAATATTAAAATTAGTGAAAAGGTGAAAATAGAATACTGCACGGCTGAAATTTTCCGAATAACAAGTGAGAAAATTGCAGATAAAAATATAATATTTCTCATCTGCTACGATAAAAAAAACATCAAGAATGAAATATCTATTAAGATTGAAAATGAATCTGACTCGAAAATATTACAACTTGATCACAGCATCCCTATATGCGAAGTATTAAATATTAGTGACAAGAATAAATTATGTGTAATATCAATCAATAAAGATCTTGCTAAAAAAACTCAATTTTTTAATGGAATCCCAATTATCTCAAATATATACTTTGCTGAACCTCAAATCCTGCAAACTTCTAGAAATGAACTAAATATTGAATTAGATTCCAATAAAATAATTTTATGGATTCCAGAAATTGCTTCTATAAATTCTATAAAACTTAAATTACTTGATGGAACTGATAATACCTATGAAATAAATCCCAAATCAATTAAAAATGGATTAAAATATTTTGAAATTAATGATTCTAATATAAAGGAATTTAACCAATTCGAAAACCCCAAAATTGAATTTAATAAATTGAAATATAAATCAGATAGTGAGCCCCTACTAATAGATTATAATGATAACAACTGGAAAAATATGGACCACATAATCTCTTTAGAAGAATCTGGATTTTATAAAAATGGTTTCTATATATACAGAGTAAAGTTTTCTACTCCTGATATAATCTCGCAAGAATCTTTTGAAATAATTCTTAATTTAGGGATAAGAGGACATTCTTTAGTGATTTTGAATGGAATTTCTTTTGGATTAGGAAGAGGGGTGCGTTTATTAAATATTGCAAAGCTTCTTAAAAAAGGAGATAACAAAAATACATTAATAATACTAGTAGAGAATGATGGGCATCGTCATTTCGCTAACGTCTGGGAGAGAAGTGGGCTTACAAGAACTCCAATTCTTATGTTTGGAAAAGAAAACTCTTTAAAAATTCGTTTTACTAGAACTCGTAAATTAAAGGGGGATAAAATTCCATTAAAATTAAAAAGAGCTCTATTTTTACCCGCTAACATCATTTCAAAACCTTTAGATAAATTAAAGGCAATGGTAGGCGAAGGAATGACTTTAAGTGGGATATTTGGTCTTTTTTCTGTCTATTTAAATATAAAAAATGAAGGATACCTATGGTATAAATCTACTTTCTATTATGAAGAAGAAAAAATTGAAGAATTTAAAAAAACAAATAAACGATTATGGTTAATGATGGATAAGGTGGGACAGAATTGTAAAATATGGCTAAATAATACCGTTATCGATACTCTATATAATCGAAAGAATGCAAATGGATTCGATATAACAGATTTGTTAAAACCAGGAAAAAATGTATTACTTGTTGCAATGAATTTAAGAGGAGGCTACACAATACTTTCAAATGTATATCTAACTGAAGGGTATGAATTAACTGATTTTAAAATTCAATACGGATTTAATGGGCAAATTGGTAAATATTTCTTACCCGAAATTAATACTGACGATTGGCAAACGATTGAGGATAAATCCTTTATGTTTGTTCAGAAAGAACCAGTTGGTTGGTTTAAAATACAATTTAAAATTAAAGAAAAGAAATCTGATATCATATGTCCTTTAAAACTAATAATCCCTAAGGAAATTAAAGGAACTGCCTTAATATTTCTAAATGAAAAACATATCGGACGATATGAAGATATTGGCCCTCAATTTGAATATTATTTGCCAGAGCCATGGTTAAAATGGAATGGTGAGATTAATGATTTAACAATTTTAGTTGTTTCATTCAAGAAAAATACAGTCTTACATCCTGACTTTAAAATAAAACCATACTTTACTCATAAAAAAGTTCAATTAAATTTTCTCTAATTTTTCATAACTTTCGGCAAATAGTCCCATTTTTAAAATCATGTATAATCCTTTTCCAAATGCTTTCTAATTATGTCTTCTTCATTTCTGTAGTCCATAGTTTTTTTTATCTCAAATAGTAAAAGTAATTACCATCTGTTTTCTTTTGAACCATTTCATCTGAATCATATATCCAATGAATTTTCTTTACGATGTCTGCCGGAACATCTGCACTCAAAAAACAATCCGAAATAACACCTTGAATCTTAGACTTCTGGTCCTTTTGATTTAGAACGTCCTGAATTTTCTTATGGAATACCCAAAGAGATAATTCTCTATCCTTATGAATGGTGAAGCTAGGGACTGGTTCTATTTTGTGAACCTGATATTTCTGAGGAAGCTTCTTCTTTGCTTGAGCTATTCCCCTTGAAATTCTGTTAACAATTTCTAGTGATTCGTCTTTCTGCATAATTATTATTCTGACATTATGTAATTAATGATTTTTACAAAGAAATAAAATAGTTTTTAATTTTTTTATCTTTTAATGTTTCTAATATAGTGATAAAATGAAAATAGAATCACTTTAAAATTTTTCACTTTTGAAATCTTAATTTTAAAATTTCGGTATATATTCCATAACTTTTAGATAATTTAATTTTTAAATCATAATTACAATTAGCACACTTTCCATCTTTAGTTAAATTTTTTTTATCTATATCGAAAATATATCTGTTAATAACGGATTTTCCACAATTAGGACAATAAGTATTTTCATACTTATGCCCCGGAACATTTCCAATAAAAACATGATCTTCTCTTTTCATCAATAGATGAAAAATAGGAATTAACAGAGGAAGAGAAGGTTAAATTAAAGAGGACCGAATCAGAAATTACAGTTCGTAAGGAGATATTCAAGTGCTTTTTATAGTAGGGGTATCATCCTCGGTTCAATGTATGCTTGCTCCAACTTTGGTGCATTATATTGCAAAAATAGCTTAAAGGCGTTGAGGAAGAAAAAAGAGGGACGTTGGGTTTGTAAGAAACCACTTCGTTAGAAGCAATTAAATTTCCTTACATTTTAATAAAATATCTTCGCATCACACCAAATTTTGTACACATTGTATATACAACCATAAAATATATTTGAAAAATTATTTGAAGAATAATGAATTTATCTATTTCTTATTGTATTTCTGCAAGATTCGTTCAATTTCTAGCTCTGCTTCTGCTATTTTGTAATCCAAGGTGATATTTCTTTTTTTCAATTCATCCAACATCTCCCAGATGGATATACCTGCGATTTCAGATGCCTTACCAATTGATATTTTATCATTGAGATATTCTTTTAGCGCAAATTCTAACTTTTCTCGAGCAATACTTTTCCATAATAATTTTCTTATAAATGATGATTGATCTTCCTTATAAAGTTCTCTTAATTTATCAATCTCTTTTTTCAAATTATCAGGTAAAATAATAGAAATTTTATCTCCTATAATTCTCACCCTTTTCAATATATTCTTGGATAACATCAGCTGAAATCCAACTGTTTTCAGAATATCTTTTTAAATTTGATTTATATTCGGTATAATCAATAATATCCGCAATTAATAATTCGAAAATGGTTGTTAAAGTTGTTTGATGTTCAATTTGGAGGATTTGAGCAAAATTTCTGCTCTTTTTTTCATCGATTATTAAAAAATCATTACTTTGTCTAGCTAATTCAAGCACCTCAATCTCTCCTCTTCCTAAAGGAGGATAAAGTGTCTCGTCAAAAGGTTCTAAATTAATTATCTTTATTTTCCCTTCTTTAATAAAACTTTCAATAGTATAAGCTTCTGAATAGTTATCTTTTTTGCCTTCAGTGACAACTTCTTCGAACACAGCTTTAGGTATATTGATATTTCCAACCACATTAAAGAAATATTTTATTTTTCCTAATCTAGTCAAGTGAATTAAAGGACTGGAATTTGATATTACCATATTACAAAATATGATAATTGCATATAAAAAGGTGACTATATATGAAAAATACTGATATCAACATATATAAAAAAAAGATTTCATCTTTGTATTACATTATTATACTTAAATCATAATTACAATTAGCACACTTTCCATCTTTCGTTAAATTTAACTTATTTACATTAAATATATATCTTTTAATAACCATTTTCCCGCAATTTGGACAATAAGTATTTTCATATTTATGACTAGGAACATTTCCAACATAAACATAATTTAATCCGACTTCTTTTCCTATTTCATATGCACTTTCGAGCTCTTTCAATGGGGTTTTTTTACTTGCCCCATATTCACGTGATTTATAAGCAGGATGGAACCGATTTATGTGCCAAGGAGTTTCATTACCTAAATCTCTGTTTATTCTTTCAGCAATCTCTTTGAAGGTGTCATGGTCAGAATTCATCCCTGGGATAACTAATGTTGTAATTTCTATATGCATTCCTAAATCTTTTGCTAACTTTGCATTTCTCCACACTTTCTCAACATCAGCTTTACAATATTTCTTAACAAATTCTTGATTTCCCTTAATATCGATATTTAATGCATCTAAACCATTTTCAACAAGAGATTTAAGAACCATTTCGGTCATATATCCATTAGTAACATATGTATTATAGAGACCTTCTTTTTTGGCCAATTTAAAGACTTCCAAAGAATACTCAAATAATAACGTTGGTTCATTAAAGGAAATTGAAGTGCCTTCACTTAATCGTGATTTTGCTAATTTAATTAATTCCTCAGGAGAAATAAAGAGATTTTTTGAATTAAAATTATCCGGGCTTTGTTTTGAAATATCCCAATTTTGACACCAAAAACAATCAAAGTTGCAACTATAAGTTCCAATAGTTATTGCAGTAGTTCCCGGATGAAAATGGAAAAATGGTTTCTTTTCAATTGGGTTATAAGAAAGAGATGATATCTTTCCAAATACAGTGGTATAAATTACACCTTTAATATTTTTTCTTGTTTTACATATTCCAATATTTCCCTCCGATATTATACAACGATGTTCGCAAGTTAAACATTGGGAAATTTTTTTCCCTATCTCCTTCTGAAATATTCCTTTTTTAATGAATTCTGAGTTCATTTTGATGATAATAATTATAAAATTCTTTTTAAAAAAGATTATCCTATTAAATTATTTTTAACGGATTTAATTTATCCAACTAATAAATTTTAGGGAAGAAAAACAAAACCATTCATTTGCATAATAATTAGAGTAATGAAATAAATAAGAAGGAAATTTCCCATTAAAATTCCAACATCTTTTACGCCCTTTGTGGATCTCGTGGGATGTCTGAATGTATATAATGTACCGATTGGGAAAAGAACAAATGGTAAAAAGTAGACTATAGGATAAACAATGAATGTGCAGATTGCCACTATTAATGTGATTATTGATGATACCCAGATTATTTTCTGTTGAGTTTTTAAAGAAAATCTTGTAATACTATCCCCATCTATAACCTCATGAACAAATTGACCTGTTATTGCGAAAGTAAAAAATGCAAACATTAAAAACCATTCAAATTCGCTCATAAGTGGTTCAGTTAATGGAATACCAATGTGATCTATTTTTATCATAAAATATGGTAATACGATATGAGAAGCTCCGAGTAAGATGTGATTCAATATTGGAACTGATTTATATTTTACACAGTATAATAAAACCAGTATGATTATAACAATAAGAAGGATGCCATTAATCCATTTTTCAATACATGTTCTTATTAGTAGTGTAAGCCCTAAGAAAAATGTAACCAAACCTATTGTAAATATTTCCTTCCAATGATACCCCTCAACTCTTTCAAGTGTCTCTGTTTCATTGGGATCTCTCATATCCACTACATCATTCCAAGTATTACCCGTGATTGCGAGCATTACAAATCCTACTATAATATCGATATGGTTCCAAATTAGGTATTTATTGATAAAAATTGCGATAAGAAGGGGAACAATGACCGAAAAAGTGTAATCAAGTCTTAATAAATCAATCCTGCGGGACATTTACATCACTTTTTATATTTAATTAGAAATTAAACTATTATATTATTAGTACTTTATGGTATTCATATAGAAAACTCCATTCCTAAGGAAAAAACATTCTTATTGAACCAATTAATAAAACAATTGCTAAAATTATTGTTAGTTTTTTTCGAGATATTTTTTGAGATATTTTTGCACCAAAATATGCACCAATTAGACCTCCCGTCCCCATTAGAATTCCAATGATGAAATCAATCTTTCCCAACACTGATTTAACTATTACATTATAAATTGAAGTAAAAAAAATAATTCCTGTTGAATTTGCAGTTGCATAATAGATTGGAAATTGAAATATATAGTGTAAAGTTGGTGTATTAACAATTCCTCCTCCAATTCCCAATAAATTTGCAAGAAATCCTGCCAAAAGAAATAAAGGTATCCCTTTTTTTAAAATCTTTTTATGATTTTTAAACTCTAGGGAAAAATTCTCGCTTGCATTTGCACTTTCATTTGAATTGTTATTTGCTGGATCTTTTCTGAATATTAAGTTGATTGATACATAAATCATTACGCACGCAAAAATCAACCTCAATAGATAATTATCTATTGGAGATATGATAAATAAAATAGTAGAGATTAAACTTCCTATAATAGTGAATATTGAACATATTAAACATAATCTTATGTTTATCCTCTTTTGTCTCTTGAGTAAAATAAATCCAAAGCCTGAGGAAATGAGAATAATTAGAGAGCTGGTTCCTACGGCGATATCTTCACTCACCGCAAAAATTATAGTCATCAATGGGACTGCTATTACGCCTCCCCCAATCCCTGATAAAACTGCGATTGTGCCTATTAGAATTCCAATTAAAAAGAGTAAGAGAAGAGTATACCAATAATAGTCCATAACTCGTTAAGTGATTCTTTTCTTTTATGGTTTCTTAATCTTTATAATAAAGCTTTAATCATTTTTTTGGAAAAACATAGATATGTTCATAACACTTCTTAAAGGACGATATGTAGCATCTATTTTCATCAAAATCGAACTGAATTTAATAAACTTTTTCCAAAAACTTCTAAAAACTGGATTATCGTTATATTTTGTTCTTAATTTAATTAAATTTTTTTCAACTTTATCTGGATTTACTGCTTGAATTTCAGAAATTTTCATCAATTGTCCGTAAATTCCAAAAGTTCTAATTTCTTTAAAGCCATTAACTTCAAACATATCTTTCAATTCTTTTATTTCATATCTACGATAATGACCAATAATTTTATCTTGTTGAGTATAATACTTTTTTCGGTGAGGTACAGTAATTACGACAATTCCTTTGGGTTTTATTACCCTACTAATTTCTTTTATGGCAGCTTTATCATTTTTTATATGTTCAAGCACATCTAAAGCAATAATTAAATCAAATTGATTTGCTTGATATGGCAGCTGAACCATATCAACGCAAATTGGATGCATTTTATAATCAAGTTTATTTTGCAATTTTCTATTTTTTGGAATATATTGTTTTAAGGGAGTTATAGCTATATCTAAAAATGATTTATGAATAATCATTTCACAAAAATAAAGAAATGAATCGCCAGAACATCCAATTTCTAAAGCATTAGCAAATTTCCTTTTTGATCCCAAATTTTTAAGAAGTAAATCGAATTTACATCGTATACCTGGAGATAGATAATATTCTGATAATGTTCTCAATGAAAAATTTTTATGTTCTTCATAAAATTCTTTATATTTCATTATTTACCAAAAAAATTTCCTCTCAATTAATATAGAAACATGATATATTTATTTTTTTAAGAATTTTTGATTAAAACTAATAATTTTTCCAAAAATTCTTTAACTCTGAGTAATTCATTCAGTTATAATGCTAATTGGGGACGAATTTGCTTTTCTTGCGATTTTTTTTGGTCTCGGTATAGGAATTATCGCGTCAATGGTTGGTCTAGGTGGTGGCATTCTAATTATACCTACTTTTATATTTATTTTTGGATTTCCTGTTAAAGATTCTATTGTTATCTCACTATTCTTTATGACTGGGACAGTAATAAGCGCGTCAATTAGGTATATGAAATTTAAATTGGTTAATTATAGACTAGCGTTATTATATAGTATTTGGGATGTTCCAGGGGTGATAGTCGGCGGCCTTATTACTTTAGTAGTAACTAACAATATTTTAGCTTGTCTTTGTGGCTTAGTAATAATGATTTTGAGTATTTTGCTCTTTAGGAGAAAGGAAATTGAAGTGAGTACTCAGCATATCTCTAAAAACAATGAATCTATAAATGTATTGCCTAAGAATTCAAATGATAGATTAAAATCAACAACTACATTTAAGGGAAAAAAAAATCGTGTGGAAAGTTTTGCTTTTGCCTCTTTTAGTTCATTTTCTGGCGGATTAATTTCGGGGCTTGTAGGTTTAGGTGGTGGCACTGTTGATACCACTTCAATGATACTTCTCGATTTAGAACCAAAAGAAGCTGCTGCTACAGGTACATTAGGTAATATAGTGAGTCCATTTTCTGGATTAGTTGTTCATCTCTTATTAGGCTCTTATACAAGTTCATGGTTATGGCCAATTTTAGGGACATTAGGAGGAATTGTTGGTGCTCAAATTGGAGTATATTTAACCTCTCGAATTAAAGGTAATGTAATACGGAAAATACTTGCTTGTTTAGCGTTTTATACGGGAATATTGATGATCTTTTCATTTTTTGGAATAAGTTGGATCCAATAAAACTGAATAACAATGATTTAAATTAAATAATCCCGTAATAAAGAAATATATCAATAAAAAATATGTGAGTTTTAAATTGTGAAGTGTCCTCATTGTGATGCGGAAATAGGTGAGGATTTAGATGAATGTCCTTTCTGTTATGCTGATTTAACTGCACCTCCAGTTGCACAAGATATCTCTCAGGTAGGTGTATCACCGTTAGATTCATATTCAATTGGTCATGTTGCAATGGGTGTAATGGCATGGTTGATTATTTCTTTAGGATATTCTATTTATCAATATTATGGTCTTCCCCCACTTTTTGAATTATGGGTTGTTTTTCTTTTAACATTATTATTTGCCGTTGTTTGGGAATTATTTGAAAATGTTATTCTATTTAAAGCTGGATTAAAATTCGAAAGTCGCAGGGATTCTATACTAAATAGTATTTGGGATATTCTTTTTGTAGTTTTGGGAGCAGTAATATTCTGGATTTTTTGGTATTTTTATGTAGAAGTAGCTAAAAACACTGGACGTTGGTATTATTTAATTGGCTTTATAACGTTCACACTCTTAGTAATAATCTTTATATTTTCACTCAAATTCATAAAAAAAACTTCTGAAAAGAAGTGGATATCATAACATAAATTTAATTAATTCTTTTTTATTTTATTTTCCAACTTAATATTATACAAAAAATCAGATATCTATAACAGAAGAAACTAAAATATTTGCTTTTTTCTCCAGAAATAATTTAAATTCTCTTCATAAATCATATAACATTTATTTTCCTCTAAATTATAAAAAATAATAAGGATTAATAATGCGTTAATAAACCAACCCATTTTCTCGAAAAATCGAAAATTATGAATCAAAATAAAAACAAATTTAAAATTCAAAAAAACTTCGATTTTTGTCTGCAGTAAACTTAAAAAAAAATTTTTATTTTTCTTAAGAATTATGGATTATTTTCTTTTTTTCTTTAATTTATTTGAATTTATATAAAAATACTCTATTTTAATTCAATTAATTTTGAAATATAATTACAATTTATTCTCTAATCATTTCAAACATTCATATTTTTTGGACAAAAGTTTAAATAAGGATTTGTGTATAGATATAATGTAAGAAATTTTATAAAAAAAAATTGGAATGCATTGGAAATAATGGATTTTTTGCCATAATTTATTCCTCCGCTAATATTGAATGGTAATTGATCATTAATTTATAATTCCTTTTTCCTCTTGCATTCCAATCCTTTCTTACTTTCCAGATTTATATTATTGAAATTTTTAATATTATTTAAATATAAAAATTAAAATCCTATTTCAATTTCTTTTAAAATTCTATTTAATTTTTAAAGAGTTAATTTGGAAATGTAAGACAATTTTAATAATTTCATTGAAAATTTTTAAAGTACAGATAATTTTGCATTATTATAAATCGTATTTATTATAATTATTAAAAAAGAGTCGATAATTATTCGAAAAAGGTTAAAATTGGGTTTAGTTCAACTATATTTTGGTAGAGGAAAAGGAAAAACTACTGCTGCGATAGGTCTAGGCTTACGCGCTTCAGGCCATGGATTCAAAGTAAATATGATTCAATTTATGAAAGGAAACACGAAATATGGCGAATTAAATGCCGTTAAAGGAATTGAAAATTTTGAAATACACCAGTTTGGAAGAATTGATTTAATTATGGAACCAGAAAAAATTGATATTGAAGAAGGCAAAAAAGCCCTAAAATACGCAGAAGAAATTATTATGAGCGATAACTATGATCTCGTGATACTTGATGAAATTGGAGTTGCTCTTGAAATGCATATAATCAAGATTGATGATGTGATGAATTTAATTGAAAAAAAACCTGAAAAAGTTGAATTAATTTTAACTGGTGGGCAAAAAATACATCCCAAAATAAAAGAAAGAGCAGACCTAGTAACTGAAATGAAGATGATAAAACATTATTTTTCCACCAAAGGCATTCAGGCACGCCTGGGAATTGAATTCTAACTGGAGTATTAAAAGGATTACTAATTAACAAAATGCTATATCATAAACATACCTATTTAATATGGTTATTAAGTCTCTCAACTATTCTAACTTCTTTTTATTTGCTCCAAATTGGAAAATCACAAGCTCCAAATATTTCTTTTTTTAATAACAATAATTATTTTCAATTTAATTCTACAAATGCATATAATATAATTGAAACCCAACTTAATTTTGGATTTCGAATTCCAGGAACTGAATCTAGTAAAAATTGTGGAGATTATTTTATTGAACACATAAATACAATATCACCCACGCTTCCAATTTTTCAACATAATTTTAGTGTAAATACAATAAATTGTCGGAATTTTCTTATTACTATTAATCCCAATAACCCTCGCATAATAATCCTCGGAGCACATTATGATAGTAGAGCAATCTCTGAAAAAGATCCTACTGTAGATAAAAGAAATGAACCATGTCCGGGAGCAAATGATGGAGCAAGTGGAGTTGCCACACTCTTGGAATTGATTAGAATTTTCTATGAAAAAAAAGAATCCCTAAATTGTTCAATATGGATTTTATTATTTGACGCTGAAGACCAAGGTAATGGAGCCTTGTCTGGTTGGGATTGGTGTGAAGGATCAAAAAAATTTGTCGAAAATATTAATAATTATTATAATCCTGAAACCCAATCAATTGAAGCAATGATTTTGTTAGATATAGTTGGTGGGATAAATTTAGAATTTATTAATGAATTGAATTCGAATAAGCTATTACTAGGTGAATTATTTGAAATTGGAAGATCTTTAGGATTTTTAGATGCATTCCCATCTGATCCGGTATCTAACGCAATAACTGATGATCATTTACCGTTTAAAGAACTTGAAATACCAGTAGCTGATTTGATTATTAACTTTTGGAGTCCATCAAGTCCCTGGCCTTATCATCATACAACATCGGATAATATCAGTCATATTTCACTAGGAAGTCTTGAAATAACAGGAAAAACGGTCGAAAAATTTATCTACAATCATTATTTCAACAGCCCCGAATATGAAAATGACTCAGGATATTATCCATGGAAAGATATCAATGGAAATTTCAATTTAGATATCACATATTATATTATTTTTTTTGTATTAATTGTTGGAATAGGAATTTCACTAATAATTATCAAAAAGAGAAATAAATTTCAAAAACCTAATAATAAGATAAAATTGAAATAATTCTGATTATTATGATAAATTAAAATTGTATTAGTTATAGTTTAAATTCCAGAAATTTAATCTTTATTTAAAATGGAATAATTGTTGAGATTATGGAAAATAATAAAAAGATTTCCAATTCTGAAAATGGAGAATTGAAGAAAAAAAAGTTATCTAAAAGAATCATAATTGGCATATTAATAGTCGTAATTGGATTTGGAAGCCCTTTTATTATAAATTTCTTAATGCAAGCCATACTTCAAACTCAACACCCACTTGTTGTAGTAGTATCTGATTCTATGAATCCAGCAATTTATCGAGGCGATTTATTGATCTTGCAAGGAAAAAATCCCATAGATATTGTAAATGGAACAATCGAGGGAAAAAATGGTGATATAATTGTATATGATGCACATGGGGTATGGGATGAATGGCCAAATGGTCAAGTTCCGGATGAACCAATAGTTCATAGAATAGTTAATAAATGGTTTGATAATTCTACCGGAGAATGGATGTTCTATACTAAAGGAGATAATGATGTTACAAATACTAATATTGACCCACCTGATGGATATTCTCAATTTGATTATAAATATCCAGTTCCAGAAGATAAGATACTTGGTGTTGTTTGCCTTAGAATTCCGTTTATTGGTTATTTTAATATTTTCTTATCAGAAAATAATATATTTCTATATCTAATAATCGGGATTCTTGGCACTTTATTAATAATTTCTGTTTTATGGGATATTATAAGCCCCGAAAAAGAGAAAGAGAAAGAAAAAGAATCTAAACTTATAAAGGAAAAAGATAAGGAACGACGATTAACTTCTGAAAAAATTATAATTCAAGATGAATTTGAAGAATAGAAAAATAAATTTTTTCGAATTATTTTACATCAATATTGGATATAAAAGAAAAATTTTAAAATTAATATACTTTTTTTGAATATAATGTTCTTTTGAACATTATTAATTGATTAATAACATAAAAAACTCTGCACACGCAGAATTACTATTAAACAATAAAACGAGAATAAATTAAAGAGAGGTTATAAAAAATGGCTGGAAATGATCAACAAAATGCTGTCTTCGTTGGACGAAGGCCCACAATGAATTATGTCATGGCTACAATGATGGTACTTAACAGAGGCGATGAATGCACAGTAAAGGCACGAGGAAGAGCAATTTCTCATGCTGTAGATGTTTGCGAAATCCTTCGCAACCGATTCTTAAAGGGAACAGAATACGGAGATATTATCTTGGGCACAGAGGAATTAGAAGGTGAAGGTGGGCAAAAAAATAATGTAAGTTCCATCGAAATTACATTGAAACCACCAAAATAAAATACCTAAACTAGAAAACGTCGTTACATCGACAATACTTATCTACTTTTTTTTTTAATTTTTACATTAAAACGATTATGTATATTGAATCAGTTTATGTTAGAAATTCTTTTTTTTCAAATTAGTTAAAGCATTTTTAATTAATAATAATTTTAAAATTGATTAGATTATTTCATAAAATAGGTTTTTAAAAGGATTTGAAAAATTATGTCAGAAGAAAAATATAAAAAAGCCGCAAGAATAATTGTAAAAGCAGGATTTCTTCCTTTTCCAATTAGTAACACTTTACTTGAAATAGCGAAGTTATTAATTAATGAAAATGAATTGGATTTAATTTTTGCTTTTAAACGGCAAGTTTCTCAAACTATGGAGCAATTAAAAAAGAGTAGCAAAATGGATGAACCAGAAATATTAAAAAATATAGAGTCTTTAGCCAAAAAGGGTTTAATTTTCGATCAACCAAGTTCTAAAGGTGTTATGGTTTATAGACTACTACCTTTATTGAATGTTGGCGTTTTTGAATATACTTTTATGAAAAAGCTTGAGTACTCAGAAAAGGAAAAGAAATTTGCAATCTTATTTGAGAAATTATTTAGTGAATATAAAGATTTTGTTCAAGATAATTACGATTCAATTGTACCATTTCTTCAGACAATGCCTCCTGTTGATCGTACAATTCCAATAGTAGAAAAAAATGTGGAAGGTAAAGATATTGAAATATCCGTTAATGAAGAGTTAGAAGCACCCCAGGAAGAAGTCTTGCTCGCACAGAACGTAGAAGAAATAATTAATAAATTTGATGATATTGCAGTTGGGTATTGCTATTGCCGACATCATAAAGATTTACTTGGCGATTCGTGTAAAATTAATGCGCCACGGGAAAATTGCTTTACTTTTGGAAAGTCAGCTAGATTTACTACTAAACAAGGTTTTGCTAGAATGGTTACAAAAGAAGAGGCATTAAAAATATTAAGGGAGGCTGAAGAATATGGATTAGTACATAAAGCATTCCATCCACATTCAGATATATATAAAGCTGAAACTTCAATTTGTAACTGTTGCACTTGCTGCTGTGAAACTTTTGATCAATTTAGGAAAGGTGCTTTGCCTATAATTAATGTAACCAATTATTTATCGTGTGTGAATCCTGATCTTTGCATAGGTTGTGGAACATGCATAGAAAAGTGTCCCATTGGTGCAATATCATTAAATGATGAAAATATAGCTGAAGTGACTGATTCTTATTGTATTGGATGCGGAATATGCGCTCATTTCTGTCCAGAAACAGCAATATCCTTATTAGAAGGGAGAAGGACTGTTTATATCCCTCCTCCAAGATTAAAATCTTAATATCATTAAATAAATTTTGTTTTCTTTTTATTTTTAAGAGAAAATATTTACAAATCCAATTATTTAAGATTATTTAGGTTGATTTTTCCCTTTTGGAATTATTATTTAGAAAGATTCATATAAAATTAATAAAATTGAGTTCGCAACTTAGAAATCAAAAGACCCTTATCCAATACTTGAATACCATTGTTTTTTCCAAATTTTTCTGAAAATTCACTAGATTTACTACAAATCATAACTCCACCCTCAATATCCTCAATATCTTTGCAAGCTTTATTTAATTGACGAATCTGAGTTATTGAGATTTCTCGTTTCCAATCTCGAATAAAGACTCCAAATTTTCCGTTGTCTAATATTAATGCGTCAAATTTCCAAACTTTTCCTGATTTACCTCGAAATGTTTTTTCTTCATCTATATATCGATAATTCGCAGAAAATAAAATTTTTGCTAATTCTCGCAGGTTTTTATCTTTTAAATCCAATTCACATGCACATTTTTTTTCTTTTTTAGCGAAATATTGAGATCGTATCTAAATCTAGTTTATTTTTAAAAAATATTTAACATAATATAATATTGAGAAAGTATATCAATTTTTGTCGGATTTCCATTTTTTATTAATTTAATCTAACTTGATTAATGAATCATCTCTGATATTTGAATCAATTTCTTTCGAATAATTTTTAAAAATTTCATCAAAATTTTTTACTAAATTATTTGCTAAGACTTCACATCTATTAGAGAATTCAATTTTTTCTATATCTGTTTCTCGATATCTTTCGATTGATAGTATTTTTGCTAATTCTCTCAGATTTTTTTCATTTATATCCAATTAAGATTCACAACTTTTAATTTCAATTTGTTAAATATTATTCGTATAGTATCTAAATCTACATCTGTGGGATATTTAATACATTGTGATATCTGCGGAATATCATTCTAAAAGAAATCACTAATTTTTATTAGAGGATAATCTCCTTTATTAGGACCAAATTTTTCTAAATATAAATCCAAGATGCTTTTAAAAAAGTTTATTATATTAATCGCAACTACTTCACAAATATTGTTACAATCAAAGTAATTATCTAGAAGCAAAGGACATCTTGGATTAAATTTTTTACAATATTTTTTCATTTGGAGTGAAAATCCTTCTGCTTGAAGTGTTTCAAAATAATTCCATGAGTCTTTGAATCCAGCAAACTCACAAGGCTTTATTTCTTGAAGTCTCTCTTCTAAAGATTTTTTATTGAATTTGAATTTTAAACGGTGTTTTATTTTTTTCAATTCAATAGCAAATTCTGCTTGACTCCAATTACTATACATCTGGAGTAAAGCTTCAGCTTTTATAACCTTTTCAGGTGAAATTATTCTCCAACCATCTGCTCTTTTACATTTAATATTTTTATTTTCAAAATTATCAAAATTAGTCGGATATATCCAACACTGAGGAGGTTTAAGACCTGTGGAATGGAGTTTACATCCATTTATCTTTTTATCATAGAATGAGCACTTTGCTGTTTTGTTATCAATCCTTATTTGAAATGAAAAAACATCTCCTCTAATAAAATCTTCTTCTTTACCTAATCCTTGTCTTATAATTTCTTCAGCTAATATTTTGGGGACATCGATAAATATAGAGCAGCAATCAGCATGGCAAATATTTGGGTTTGTACAATCAGGACCTGTTATTCCCTCTTTCATTAATTTATTGTAATTCCTGATAATTTCTAATATATCCTTTTCAAGGATATTTTGATTTTCTTCTCTATTCAGTTCATTTACTTTCAAATTTCTTCATTTATTATAATAAAAGGGGATTAAGCAAAAACATAGCGGTAATTTCTAATATCATTCAAAACGTATCGAAATTAAATTTATTTTGTTTTTTAATATTAAAAAGTATTTAAGAATTCAATTTTTTATTTAAGAATTACTATAAATTATTTATTACATAATTTATATTAAATCTATAAGAAACATCATACAATACCCCTAATTAATTAAAATTTTAAGGTATAAGTTAAATGAGTGATACAGAATTTAAAAAAAATTTATTAATTGTAATTGATATAACCGAAAAAGAAAATACTATTCTCAACGATTTAGGAGATATTAAAGAAATAAATGGAATCGGGAAATTAATTATAAAAAATCCGTCTGATAAAAGTCGATTGTGGAACATTACATGTGATCTAAAAGAAACGGTGAAAACTTCATTTTCTGCACGTGAAATAAAAATAGATACTCTAGACCCGTTAAAGGATTTTTCTTCCGATTATACAATTTCTAACATAAAAGAACCTCTTTTAACAATTACTGAAAAATTCGATACTTTATCAGATTTTTCAGATCGAGAAAATAACACGTTTTTATTTGCTCAAGATACTAAATGTCAGTTAAAACTCCATTTAACAAATCAAATAAGTGGAGATATTATCAATATTAAACTTATTAAAGAGATTCCTCCTATACTTAAAGATATTGAGCTCGTTCCACCTAATAATGGAACAGCTTCAATGAAAGAAGAAGAAGGTTCGAATAAAATATTTTGGGAATTAAACTCTTTAGGTGTTGGTCAATCGGCTGAATTAGTAGTAAATTGTATTGGATTAGCAAATTCCGTAGAAATGCAACCACTTGGAGAAATAAGTGCTACATATCTAGTAAACAATAGAATATTAACAATGATTGATCCAGATATAGTTGCAATAACAGATTCGATGAGTGGAGTAACAAGGGATGAAGGTAGTAAACCAGGGGTATGGGATTGTAATGTTGAATTCATTAATGAATCTGAATTTCAAGTAAAGTTAAATGATGTAAGAGTAGAACATAATATTATTACTGGGAAAGAAATTGTAGTATCCCAAGCACCCGGAAAGATTTTAAACAGAGACCAAGCATGGGATTATGATTTCATTGTTGAATCTAAAGAAGTCCCTCAATTAGAACCAACTTTCGAATTCACTACTTTATTTACAGTGATAAAACGAGTTGAGGGAACTATATATAAAGAACCATTATATTATCCCGTACTTCGGGCAGAAGTTTCAAAAGATATTAAACCAAATGAGGTAGGAGCTTATGCAAATACTGATATGGAAATCTTTAACACTATTTTTAATAAAGGATCAGCTCCAATCGATAAATTACTGATTACAGATGAAATAAACGAAGATTTTGAACCTCCAGACCTGAATAAAATTAAACTCTTTGCAAAAACTGGTGGGGAATTAAAAGGAATTTTCGGTAATGAATATGTTAAGGTATTTCAAATTACCCCGGATAATAAGGACTTGACAAAATCTCATAGAATAGAAATTGAACTATTTAATATGGCAAATGACTTATCATCAGATAGTACTTTAGAAATTTCTTATCCAATAATTGCTAGAAATCCAAAACCTGATAAATCGTATCAAATTCCAATTACTGTTCAATTAAATACGAAAATTGAAGGAAAACCCTATATTATTGGCCCAAGTGAAACCCCGGAAATAAGAATTAAATATATTGCTAGAAAATTTAAAACTCTTAAAAGTATTAAGCCAGGTAGTGCAGCGGGGGAGTTTATTGTGAGTATTCGACTCCAAAATCAAGGAAATGTTGAATTAGAAAATATTCTATTTAAGGATAAAATTCCAGTCAATTTTGAATTGATAAGCTTTTCTCCAATGGAATTGAAATATGAGTTAAATAAGATTGAAAATGAATCTGAATTAGTTGTAAGAATTATAGAGTTAAAAGCTGATACTGTATTGAAGATCGAATATCAATGTTCTGGTATTGGTGAATACCCACGACATGAACCAGTAGTTATTGTTGAAGGAAGGAAAGACGTCATTTCTCAGCCTGAAGAAAAGGTAGAACCAACTGTAAGTAGAACACCCGAATCATCAATAAGTTCCTTTGCAGAAAACATATCATTCTCAATTAAATCACAAATTATTGATGAGATAATTAATCTTGAGAAAAAAATTACCCCTGGATTAAAATCAGTGGATGTCGCCAATATGATTGAATATATGAGAGATCTTATTGCTAACATTGCGAGAGTTGGTCCCTTCATTCATGAAATTGGACAAATTGCAAAAGAGTTTAAAGATCTAGGAGAAAAAACCGTTGTTGGTGAATCTCACGATAAAATTACCAAAAAAATCAAAGAATGGAAAGCTAAATTTTCATAAAAATCTAATTTTTATATATATATTTTTTTATTATTAATTGAAATGAAGTTATAGAAAGCACAGATTTATTGCTTTTTACTCATCATCTGCTTTTGGAATTTTGGGAAGTATCCTTCCAGAAACTTTAATTGTTTTAGGTTTAGTTTGATTATCTTTAGTTGTTGCTAAAGTGTCTTTCTTTGCACTCGATGTCTTAGATATGACCTTTTTAGCTGTTGTTTTTGTAGGTGTTTTTTTACTTATCGTTTTAGTGGATATTTTTTTAGCTGGCGTTCTAGAGGGTGTTTTTTTTACCGGAGTTCTAGTTGATGTTTTATTATTTCTCATTGGAGTCTTTTTATCTAGTGTTAATACTTCAATCCCTTTTATTATAGCACGTTCCTCATCAATATAAACCTTTATCTTATTATTTTCTAGTTCAATTATTCCACTAGGAAATTTTTTAATTCTTTCCCATTCTATATCCTCAACTTCCTCTCCAAGAACAGTAGTTATCTTAGAGACCGCTCCATATAAATAGTTCCCCATTATGATATTTTGCCGTTTATATCCAGTTGGAATTTCATTTTTTAAAATTTCATTCAAAATTCTTTTAACTTGATCTTGAGAAAAAGATGATTTTTTAGTAGCGTATCTAGGACTTATACTTGATGGAGTTATTGGAATAGGTTTAGAAGTTACTTTTTCATTTACTTGAGGTTTAAAACCAGGAGATACTAGAGTAGATTCCATAGCATTCCCATTAAAACTACCTAAAGCCGGGGAATAATAATCTGTACTTTCTACTTTCTTCGAAACCGGATCTGCATCCAGAATTATCCCTTGAATCTTACCATCTCTTTCTATATTTCTAATATATCTCATATCTGGTAATCTTTCAGTTACTTCCATCGATTCTAGACCAAACACATTCAAAAATTCGACCAATTCATCGCCTTGATCGATTGATTTTATTATACATCGATGAAATCCTGCTGATTTTATTAACTCATTTTGCAGTTCTTGGGCAACTCGTGAAGATATAAATCTCTTCCGAACTGAAGACTTAGAACCTTTCCAAATAAAAATTCTCCTTAGATCTTCCCTAACTATCACAAATACCTGATTAGGATCTAAAATTGATCCTAATGCTTCAGAAGATATATTCAGTTCATTTCTATTTCCATCATCCAATAATTCAAAAGCCATAAATTCCTTGTATTCAGTCATTATTCTTCTTTATACTTGTCTCAAATTAAAAGCAATTTTCTCTATAACCTTTAGATAAAAGCTCTCTTATTTGAATATATTTATTTTTAATTTTGTCTAAATCTACAAAAACTAATATATTCATATAATATCTATATATATTTTTATCCATCTTCATGTTTTAGATTAATACTATAGGATAATTATGATCTAATCGAAAATAATTCTATAACGACCATTAAACTCTCGTCTAGCAACCAAATTATCTTAATTTAATCAAAAATATTAATACAAATTTAACAATAATTATATAAATCTTTATTCTCATATTGTTATTAAATTAAATTAATCAATTTCATTATTAAAAGGTTTGAATAAAATGGGAGTAAATTTTTGCCCAAGTTGTGGTGATCCTTTACAACCTGGTCAGAAGTTCTGTGAAAAATGCGGTGCTAAAATTGATGACTCTGCACCAGTACCTTCTCAAACTAAAAGTGCTACCAGCCCCGTTCGAAGTGGTGGAATCTTTGATATTAACAGAAACTACTATGTCTTGAAAGAGAAATACTGGGATTGGGGGTCTGGCGATATTCTTGATGAAAAGGGGCAACCCATCGGGAGAATGCATCGAAAAATAATTTCACTTAGAAGGAAAGTTGAGCTTATGGAATTGGATGGTACTATCCAAGCAACAATTCATGCTAAGATTGTTAGTGCAAGAGGATCTCAAGATTTGAAAGATCCAGAGGGAAATATGATCGCTAGAATCAAAAAATCAATAACTAGTGTTTTTCGCCCTAAATTTTACTTAGAATCTCCTGATGGAGATAAATGGTATGAAGCTCAAGGTAAATTCATGGGTTGGTCCTACAAAGTCACAAATTTTAAAACTGGTGAGTTAGTTGCAGAAATCGAGAAAGCTGATCGGTGGAGGGATATTTTTTTGGGTGGTATGTTCGATTTTAAGGACACATACGCCTTACGGATTCATGATAATAAAACTGATAGGCGTATTTTAGTGGGGTTTGTTCTTTCAATTGATAACGTCTTACATGATCATTAATAATATTTAATTCTTTTTTTTTCTATACTTCTTTTTTCTAAAATTGTGATAAAAATGATATCATTTTTAGGAACCCTATTTAATTAGTACAATTTATTCAAACCTAAAGTAATTATTGAAAGATATTTTATTTTAATTAAGAAGATATTTATATAAATAAGTAGAAATAATAATAGGTCTTTTACAATGAGTATGATTCGTCTCTTAAAATTAAAGGATTACATCACTCTTTCAGGGACAATTTGTGGGATTTTTGCTTTAATGATTGGAATTATAATTAAAGATTTAGCTTTGGGATTTTTTTTAATTATGATTTGTCAAGGGACTGATCTGTTAGATGGATATGTAGCAAGAAAATTAAATCAAAAAAATGAAATTGGAAAAGAAATAGATTCATTAAATGATTTATTTTGTTTTGGAGTTGTTCCTGCAATGTTAATTTTTATTAACTATTGTGATGATTTACCCTTTGAATTAATATTCTACATTCCAGCGATCATTATATTCATTTTGTGTGCTCTACTTAGATTAGCAAGATTTAATATTATGGATGCAAAGGGATATACAGGGATAGTAACTCCTTTATCCGGTATAATGGTGACCTTCTTTTATTATATAGATTATTTTAGTATTCAAACTTTTGAAGAAAATAATTTCATTTCAATTTGGGTTCAATTACTATTTCCATTTTTATTAGGATTTTTGGGTTACTTAAATATTACTACTTTTATTATATATGGTGAAGAGATAAAGAAAAAGTCTGGTAACTTAAAATATGTCTTTATTATCGGAGGTATTCTCACAATCGTAATCGGTATAATTGGATTAACTTTTCCAAAACAGTTAGCGGCTCTGCCTTTCCTTATTATATTTATTGGATCTTTTGTATTAGGATGGTTTTATATTTTTATTGGTTTTAAAAATTATTTAAATTCAAGAAAGAATATCAAAAAGGAACTTAATTCAACTAACTAATTTGCCAATCTTTCAATCCAATTTTTAATTCGATTTTTCAGTACTTTTTGTACATCCTCATCAAGCTTTCCTTTATTTTTGACATCTGTTATCCAACGGCGTATATCATTTAGTATTACAGAGAAGCCTTTATTTTCAAGAATATAGTCATTTAATTCTTCTAAATGTTTTGCAATTACATTTCCATTTTTACTATCTAATTCTTCTGAAATTGCGATAAATCGAGAGCCAATCTCGGTCAATTCTCCCTTTAGAACTCCACTTTTAAGAATTTCATCTTTAATGGATTTCAATGGTGCTTTTTCTTTCTTTTCTTCAATGACCTCAATAATTTTTTCCTTTTCTTCAATAAATGTAGAAATTGTATCGATTTCTTTACCAATTGGCTCTTTCTTCTCAGCAATTTCTCCAGATGGAGGAGGAATTTTTATTTCTTCAGATTTTTTTATGATTTTAATTGGCATTTGTTTTGTTTTTTCAAACAGAAATTGAAATGCCTGATTATTTTGGTGAATTGGTGAAGACATAAAGTTAAAAACGTTTGCTAATAATTCAAATATTTTTTGGCTAAGAGATTCATCAAAAATGGAGAATTTTTCTTCTTCTTTTTCTAAGACCATATTAAAAGTTTTCTCTTGATCACTAATAGTTTGTTCATACTCGTACATTAAATCAAATAAACTCATTCGAATCTCATTTTCAATTTTCCCAACTTGAGAAGATATTTCATTAATGTTTTGCTGTAAGATCTCTGAATTTTTTTTAAACACATCAGGTAATTTTTCATTGAAACTTTCTTTAATTTCATTAATTTTATTATCAATAATTTTATCTACTAATAATTTTATATCTTTCTGCTTTTTTTTAAGGTTAAATTCTTCGAGATTTTCCATAATTTCTTGTTTCGTATTCTCGATTTGTTTTACAAAATTTTGAAAATGTAAATTGAAAACGTTCTCTACCATTTTATAAAATTTACTGGTATTGTTTAATAATAGATTTAATTCAGGGATTAATGAAACTCCATCTTCATAATCCGCTTTTATTAAACTTAAATTTGCTACAATTGTGGTTTTTGCTTCTTGAAAATTCTTAATATAATTTTTTAAATTTAATAAAAATCCAGATTCTTCTTTAATCTCATTAAAAATTTTGGATATTTTATCAGGTAATTCATTGGCCATTTGATTTGATTTAACATCAAATTTCTCATAATAATTTAAAAATGCACGATATGGGGGTATAGCGTAATAATAAGGTGTAATTTCCTCGGAAGATTCTGAGTTAGAAATACACAAACCTTTAGTTAAAAGCTCTTCGATTAAACTTTTATTTAATTCTTCATTTGTAGTTTCTGTAATTGATGAGATTTCTTCCATTGTTAAGGGAGGTCTCCCAATAATTTTTAAATAAAGGTCAAGACTATCATGTGAAAGATCCAATTCATTTAATAATTGAGTTAAAAAATCTTTATCATTATTATTTGCCATAATCAAGCACTATTAGTGAGTAATGATTTTTATAATATTTGATTTGATTTTATATCTTTGTTTGTAGTTTTGATTAGGAGTTTTAAAATTATATAAATTCTAAGGTTCTTTTAAAATAATAATAAAAAAAAAGATTAAGTTAAAAATGTGAGTATTGGTAATAATGGAGATTGATAAGATATCAATTGGAACCGAAGCAACTTTCCTTCCACCTTTTGAAAATGGCATTAAGACGGTAAAAAGACTTGAAGAAACCGGATATGCTTCTTTATGGTGGGCAGACCACTTAATGGGTTGGATACCCGAATCTATCTGGACTCCAGATATTATTAATGTAGCAGCTTATCAGAAAACACCCCATTTTTTCTTTGAAGCTTATACTACGATTGCTGTTGCGGCTTGGAATACCGAAAGAGTAAAATTGGGCACATCTGTTACTGAAACTTTTAGGAGACATCCTGCTGTACTTGCACAGTCCTTTTTAACTTTAGATCATCTCTCTAAAGGCAGAGTAATTCTTGGTATCGGAGCTGGTGAAGGTGAAAACGTCATTCCATATGGAATTGAATGGAATAAACCAGTGAGTAGATTGGAAGAAGCGATTAAAATTATTAAACTTCTTTGGAAAAATGATAAAAAAGTGGATTTCGATGGAAATTTCTGGAAATTAAAAGATGCAATTCTTGCAATGGGTCCCTATAAAAATGGGGAATATCCTCCAATATGGATTGGGGCACACGGACCTAAAATGCTTGAATTAACAGGAAAATTAGGAGATGGGTGGTTACCTGCAAATCTAGATCTCAATTCCTATAAGAAAGGGCTTAAAATTATTCAAGAGTCAGCAAAAAAAGTAGGTAAAAATCTAGACAACTTCACTCCAGCATTATGGTGTTACGCAATTTTAGATGAGGATCATGAGGGTTGTTTAAATATGCTTGAAGCTCCATTAATTAAATGTCTTGCGTTAGTTATGTCCCATGAAAAATTCAATCAATACGGTATTTCACACCCTCTAGGTGAGAATTATAGAGGTCTTTTCGATTTTATCCCCACTAGGGTTGATCGAAAAACAGTGCTAGAAGCAATTGAGAAAATTCCAAAAAAAATGTGCGAAGATATCTACTTATATGGAACTCCTGATGAAATTATTGGAAAAATAGAAGAGTATGCTAAAGTTGGTCTCAAACATATAGTAATCCAAAACGCTACTATTTTTTCGGGTGTTAAAGAAATCAAGACTTCATTTAACTGTTTAAAGAAGGTGTTAAACTATTTTAATGGATAAAATATTTTATTTTACTTTCTTTTTTAATTTAAATCACTCTAGAATTTTCAGATTCTTCACTGACAAATCTAAAGTTAAGAGAAAGAAAGAAATTTAAATTATTTAACATATATACTCTTGAGAAAATAGAAATTATTAAAATTAATTATATTATCCTATCATAAAAAAATGAGGTTAAATACAAATGATTGTCCCCTATACTCTCCCGCTTGATTTATTAGAAGTATTTCAAGGAAGTTTTAGTTTGATTTTTGCTATTATTTCAATATTTGTAGGATTACGAATTCTATTTAAATATTTTGAATATAAGAGAAGAGAATTAATCCTTGTCGGAATATCATGGATTGGAATAGCGAGTCCTTGGATTCCTGATTCAATTAATTTTATAATGATTTTAGGCTTTAGTTCTATTCTAACAGAAGAAGCCTATCTCATTATCGGAAATGTTTTTATGCCGTTTTTCATTATTTGCTGGTTAATAGTAATTACCGATTTTTTGTATAAAGTAAGACAAAAGGTGATACTCATATTATGTCTTATTTGGACTGTAATTTTCGAAATAATTTTTTTTACATTACTCTTTATTGACTCTACATTAGTTGGAACATTTCTAGGACCATTTCAAGTAGAATTTGGTGATTTTATCACATTTACGTTATTATTTACTATTGTTATATTATTAATAAGTGGCTTATTGTTTGCTCGAGAATCACTAAAGTCAGAGGATAAAGAAATTAAATTGAAAGGGAAATTTCTCATAGCTGCATTTCTTTCATTCACTATTGGTGCGATTTTAGACTCATCAATTTCATTAATACCAATAACTGTAGTAATTACTAGGTTAATTTTAATATCAAGCGCAATTGAATTTTATCTCGGCTTTATCTTACCTAAATGGGTAAAAAAATTTTTAATTAAGGAATTAAAAAGGTAATAAATTAAATTTTTATGAGAAGATAAATAAAATTTAATGAGTTTATTAAAAGAATTCTGTAAAAACCTAAAAATTTTTTTTAATTAAAAGTTTTATTATTAAATAAAAGACATTTTTTAATTGGTATAAGATATTTTGTAGGCTAGAACATGATAGAACTCCAAAAAGAAGATTTATTCATTTTTATCGATATAACAACTGATTTCTTAAAAAAAAAGACACTTTTTAAAGGACTTAAAGAATTAATTGATAAAAAGAAACAATTCAATATTTTAACAATATTTAATTTGCTGTTATTCAAAGAAGATGCCAATCCTTTATTGATAATGGATAAAACCTCTTATGGAGAGATAATTGATATTTTATCTGAAAACTGGAGTTATAGAAATAAAACAAGCCTATTTGAGAATGGGATGTTTCTAACTTTATCTGAAATTCTAAAGAAAGCAAAAAAAGGTGTTGCAAATTATCGTATTATTGTAATTACAGATAGTCCAAGTGAAATCCCTGAAGAAATGCAAGCAACCTTATTTGATCTTATAAGCAAGGTAAAGATTCTTCCAACATTCATAGATATTGTAAGAGTAGGAGATAAAAAATTCTATGCTGATGATGTAAAACTTAAAATAATTACAATGGAAACTACTGGTGGGATGTTTTATGCTGATTCTACTAATTATTTTATGAACATTATGAATATTCTTGCAAAAAATAAACAAATTCAAAATGTTATTGTTGGAGAAATTAAGAAACAGATACAACCAGAAGATAAACTATTTTATGAAAAACTGGCTAGTGATTTACTTTCTCCAGAACCTGGAGAAGAATTAACTTGCACAATATGTAATATGCCCATTTGTCCAATATGTTTAGATAAAAATGATACTCCTCACAAATGTTTTAATTGTAATATTTCTTATCATGAATGTTGCGCTGCACAATATTCCGCACTTAAAAACATTGGTCTTATTCATATTTTTAGATGTGCTGGTTGTGGTACTCTATTAAAATTAGAGGAAAATATGGTTCTCGAAAAAGTAAAAAATCTTGAACAATTAAAACTTATTGAAGAAGATATTGAAACTTTAGAGGAAAAAAGAAGGGAAGCAGTCAAAACTCCGATTCCTTCTAGTTCCGAAGAATTTATCTCAATATCTTCCGAAACAGAAATTTCAGATGAAAATAAAGCTGATTTTATAATTGTAGACAGTGAAGAGTCAAAAACATTTGAAGATTTAGTACCTTCTCCCCCACCTCCACCAACTATCAAGAAAAAGATAAGAATTGGAGGTTTTTTTGGACCCGAAATAGAAATTGAGGCAAAATCACAACCTCAGAAAGAAATTGAAAGCCAGAAATATTGGTCTCCCACTAGATCAACGCCTTCCCAAGTCTCTTCAATCACTCAATTAAGACCTCCAAAAACAAAACCTACATTATGGTTTTGCAAAATTTGTGGAGGGCCAATAAAAGGAAATGATAAGGCTTGTAGGTCATGCGGAGCTCCTGTTTAGATTCTTAAATATTTTGTCCTAGTATCTCTTGAAATATTGTTTTTATATCTTTTTGCATAGGAGGGCAACCTTCTATAATATAATCTACCGGAATTACTTCTGATAGATCTTCTGAATCTATTGCTAAATTTTTTAAATTTTGACCTTCAAGATTGAATATCTCTTGCCTCTCGGTTCCGCAATTTCCAAAGGATATGATAATATGATTTTTCTTAATACTCTGCCAGATTTCTAATAATTTCTCTCTATGGATTTTCAATAAACACCCTGTAATTAATAAACAATTGCAATCTTCAGGATTATTTGTTTGTGAAATTTTTTTAAATCCGTTTTCTTTTTTATGTAGTAAAAATGAAGTGAGAGCTAAACTACATTTATTACATTCACCAAGATTTAAGATATGTAACTTTATTTTACCAGTTATCAATGATTTTTTGGACGTCAAGTTATTAATCATCTTAAAATATGAGAAGTCTCTGAAAATACATAATTTTTTATATAATATTATTATACCTAATTTTTATTAAATATAACTCAGCTCTTCTAATTGAAAATAAACTTATAAAATTCTATATATCTTTATATGTCATATTTTGTTCACAACATTTTGGTACGGGTTGATGACCACAATCTTCTGAACAACAACATAATAAATAATCTTCCTTTAATATCATTGATTGATTGCAACATTTTGGAACCTTTATTTCCGAACCACAAATCTCACAAACTAATTTTGGTATATTTATCATCTCTTTTTAGAGTATAATATATAATTATTAGTTCTTTATTTTATATTCTCTAACAAGGTCGGTGAAATTATAATAGGACAATTTAGTCGTTTGGAGACTCTCATCCGTATGTTTTTAATCGATAAATTATGGGGAAAAAAAATAAGCAATAATTAATTATATTTTAAAACTTATTTTTAAAACATCGAATATTATTTTGATCATGGGACTATTTACTATCAAAAATATAATAAGTTTAGTTTCCATGGGTCCATCATTTTTACAGTCAATAGTAAGAAAAGTTCCATTATATGTGAATTATGATATAACTTGGCAATGTAACTTAAAATGTAAACATTGTTATTTTTTCTCATCAACATCGGAATTAAAAAATAAAAGAAGGGAATTATCGGACGAAGAATGGATTAAGGTTTTTAAATACCATAGAAATTTAGGAACAAAAATAGCTGTTTTAACTGGTGGAGAACCTACTTTGAGAATGGATGTTATAAAAGAAGCGATTAAAATTTTTCCCACAGTTCAAGTTGTATCAAATGGAGTTATAAAATTACCTCGATTTAATGGATATAAACAACCGAAATACTGGGTAAGTATAGATGGTACCAAGGAAACTCATAATAATATAAGAGGTGCAAGGGTTTTTGATAAAGTCATACAAAACATTCGGGAGAGCAATCCGGTCGTTACATCAACCATCATGACATTAAATTATAAGGAAATTGAAGATATTGTAAAGATTGCTCACGATAATGGTGCTTCTGGATTAATCTTTCTATTATATACCGGCTATCCTGACAACCCACTTTTATTAAAAGGTAATATATTAAAAAAGACAATAAAAGACATTTTAAAAGTAATGCGTGAATACGGAAATTTTATTTTTTATTCCAAAAAAATGTTAGAAGTATACCTGTCAAAAGAATTTGTGCCACATTGCATATTTAAAACTGGTCAAGTAAAAAGTTTCTATCCTGATGGAACACAAAAGTTTTGTGTCATGGGAAATTCCCCACTTTTATGTGAAAATTGTGGATGTGTCGTGCCAATTGCTGCTTATGCCTTATTTAAGAAATTTGATTCCGGTACAGTTGATAAAGCGAGAAAATTGTTTAATTTCAAGTAATTTTTGCTATTGAGTAAAATCATTTTTTATTTATCAGAATCAAACTTCAAACTTGAATGATTAAACTATATTTATTTATATACTATTAGTAAAAATGGAATTGTATTTTCTATCTTCTTTTTTCACGGTATCTATATAAAAATAATACCATAATAACAAGTAAAACTCCAAACCCCACTTCTGTTATCCCTACTACGGGTTCTTCTTGGAAAAATAAAGCTAATATAACTAATCCAATTTCAAACACTGCCAGATAATTTAAAAGAGCTAGGAATTTATTTTCTAATTCACTTGCTATAGTATTTAGTTTTTCTCTTTCTTTTCCAAGCGTTTCACGTATTCTCTTAATTATATCATCTGTTTGTCTTGAAAATGTATCACCATCAAGTTTATAGATCATCTCTAAAAACATGCTAGTTTTAAAAGTACTCGTAAATAATAAGCGTGTGATTTTAAAAATTATTATATCTTTGTTTAATTCCAGAATAGTTTGATTCAATCCTGACTCTAAATCTTCTAATTTTGCGATTTTTGCTTTTAATGAGAGTTTTTTCTTAGTAGCTTCAGTCTCAAATACTTTTTTATCAAATTCTTCAGCAATTGTGAGTATATTATGCATATGCATAAGTATTAAATATCTTTGCACGTTTCCTACTTCTGGAGCAAATAATGTATCAATTAAAAAATTCTTCATTGCCTTGGGGTCCAAAAGTCCGGGTCCTGGAATAATTACGTTTCCCGCATGAGTGATCATAACAAATTCATCAGTATATGGAGAGAGATTTTTCAGATTAATTTGATCTCTATAAGCAATTGGGTCTAATTCTCGCCATTTATCAGTACGTAATGTAAGGCCTATAGAATATCTTGCATTTTTTCCAATATCTGTTCCAGTAAATTTATAATCAGCTCTATTAAAATCTGGTTTAGCATCCCAAATAATCCATGTATGATGCCAAGGCTCAAGAGCAGAAGCTTTACTTTTTTTTTCTGCAAATCTCCCTGAACTGTTTAATACCTCATTGATCTCCCTTCTAATCTCCTGAAATTTTTCAGTTATCGGACGATCAGTACTCTCAAGAATAATATTAGATGGTTGTGAAATTTCAATAAATTCTTCAATTTTATGGTAGTTGTCAAAGAGTAGCTCGCAATGTATTACCAGAACTGAACCATAATGAATATGTCCTTCTAACCTGAGTTGCCCTGTAATGTTTGGTACGGTTTTACATGAAAATTTATCCATACCTATCTTATAGCAAACTGGAGCATAAAGATGAGATTGACTGGAAATCCATTTTAAAGGCTGGTGTATTATTTTTCCATCTTTTTCAATCTCAAAATGATAACTATCATATATTTTGAATGAACCTTCTTGTTGTAAATATTCTTTTACTTCTGGAAGTGTAAAATAACTATTTATCTCATAAAATTTCCAGAATACAAGAGTTACCTTAAAAGAATATTCTTTTTCCTTTTTTATTTCAAAATTTTCCAAAATTCAACACCCTTTTTATGGTTCGCATTTAACAAATGGGCCTCTATCATCGTTTCCAAAACGTTTAAATCCAAATTTTGCATGTAAAGCTGCTGACATTTCATTTTTCCAAATATAATGCGATTTAATAACACGATATTTATCTTTAATTACTTGTTTTTTAAATGCGTCTGTTAACATCGATCCTAATCCTTTCTTTCGAAGATTTTCTAGAACCGCAACTTGATATAACCAAAATTCTCCCTCTATATCAATATTTGGAAAACCGACTATGAATCCAACAAGTTTTTTATCATCATTTTCCAATACAAAAAAATATCTTTGAAAACATCGAGCTAAATATTCATAAGTCCCTGTAACCGAATTTCGCACCCATGGAGCACATTTTTCTGCAACTTCGGTAACTTTTGGTGCATCCTCTATTTTAGCATTTCTCAGTTTGACGCCCATTAAAAATACATTTTTTGTAATTTATATAAATAATATATAAAGCATATTTTTTAGATTATAAAAACGTTAATAATTACTTTTAAAAGGAATTTCATTATTTTTTCCACAAACTCATTATTATATAAGTGTTAGTCTCAATAATTCCGTCAATTAAATCACTTTTATTAGCAAAAATCTTATGTAATTCCTCAGTAGGTTCAGTTTAATGAAAAAACCTTTTGGACTTGTTTTGCATTGTGTTTATTCATGTTATTTAACATTTTTAAGATCTTTAGATATGGGACCTAAATTTTTAAGGGTTTCCGAAAATTCTTTAATCGTATCAGCAAATTTTTGACCTTCTCCAGCAGAAATACTTATTATCTTAACCCTATTATTATTTATTTTTAATTCTTCAAGCATTGAAATTATACTCTCATATCTATTTTCTGCTTTAATGAATCCAGTTGTATAATGGCAATCTTGTGGGTGACAACCTGCTATTAAAACTCCATCTGCACCATTGAATAAAGCTTCAAAAACTAAAGCAGGGTCAATCATAGCCGTACACATCACATGAATTGGCCTAGTATTAGTTGGATATTGAATCTTGCTGGTTCCTGCTAAATCTGCACCAATATAAGAACACCAATTACAAAGAAATGTCACAATTAAAGGCGACTCTTTTTTTTTATCTGTTATCACTTTTAATTGTGTTATGATTTCTTCTTTAGTAAATCCTGGAACTGTTAATGCATTTTTATGACACATAGCCGCACATGCACCACACCCCACACAATTTGCCTCTATAATATGCAACTGTTCATTCTCTATTTCAATCGCATTAAATACACAGACATTTTCACATAAGCGACATAAATCGCATAAATCACGGTTATATTGCACAACTAATGGATCTAATTCTATTTCTCCCTTAGTTAAAAGAGCAATTGTCTTAGAAGCAGTAGATTCCGCTTGACTAATGCTATTCGGAATATCCTTGGGAAACTGAATTGCTCCTGCAATATAAATCCCTTTAACTGATGAATCTGAAGGTCTAACTTTGAGATGACTTTCTAATAAAAATCCGTAAGTATCTGTTGAAATATTTAAGATTTGTGCCAATTCCTCCGTTCCTTCAGCTGGTTCGATTCCAACGGCTAAAACCACTAACTCCGTAGGATTTTCAAATAAATGATCATCTAAAATATTCTCTCCTCTTAATAATAATTCATTGCTGGTATCACTTTTAATAATAGTTGAAATATTACTTTTGATAAACCTAATTTGAAATTCTTCTCTTGCCCTATTATAAAACTCTTCGCAGAACTTTCCTATGGCTCTAATATCTGTATAATATATCATTATATCTAAATTTTTTATTTGTTTTTTAGCCAAAATTGCTTGTTTTACAGAATAATTGCAACAAACTTGACTACAATACTCATGATTTATTTTTTTATTTCTTGAGCCGACACACAATATAAAAGAAATACTTTTTGGAATGCTACCATCAGAAGGTTTTAAAATCACTCCCTTAGTTGGTCCATCTGTATTAAGTAATCTTTCCATCTCCAACCCTGTTATTATATTAGGATATTTTGTATAATTATATTCTCCCAAAATTGTTGGATCGAATGTTTTATATCCCGTTGCTACAATAATTGCACCAACTTTAAATCTTTTTATTTCTTTGGTTTGAGAAAAATTAATTGCTTCCCGTTCTCCACATGCTATTTCGCATGCTTTACATCCTATGCAATATTCTTCCAATATATTTGGAATTAATGGTATTGCCTGTGGATATGAAACATCTATTGCCTTTCTGGGGAAAAAAGTATCTTCAACATCAATTGGGCAAACTTCTCTACATATCTCAAAACACCCAACGCATTTATCTTCAAAAATAAATCGAGGTTTTTTTTCAATAGTTATTTCAAAGTTTCCAATATAACCTGATACTTCTTTTACTTCTGAATAAGTTAATAATTCTATATTTGGATGATCTTTTACCTCTACCATTATTGGTCCTAAAATACATATGCTACAATCTAGAGTTGGGAAGGTTTTATCAAATAAAGCCATTTTTCCTCCAATCGTAGGTTCCCTTTCAACAAGATACACTTTATATCCCGCATCAGCAATTTGTAAAGACGCTTTAATTCCAGCAATACCTCCCCCAATAATCAATACCGAAGGTGTAATTTTTGCTTTTCTTCGTTTCAATGGCTTTAATAATTTTACTCGTTCAATAGCCATATCAATTTGATCTATTGCTTTTTCAGTTGCTCGCATTGGTTCATTTGCATGAACCCATGAATTTTGTTCACGAATATTTGCAAAGGCTATTAAATATCTATTAATTCCTGTTTTTTCAATTGAATTGCGAAATAACTCTCCGTGTAATTTGAAAGAACAAGCAGCAATTACTACTCTATCTATTTTATTTTCCTTTATTTCATCCGCAATCAAATTTAATCCCAATTCAGCGCATAAATATTTATCTTCAAAAACATAGATCTCTGGGTATGTTTTAAAATGCTCCATTATAGCCTTAATATCTAATACGCCAGCGATATTCGTTCCACAATCACAAAGAAATAATCCGATTTTCAAATTTTTCACCTTCTAAGTATAAACAATATTTTGAATAATAAAACATTTAATTTATTTTCTATAATAGCTAAATATTATTAACTTAATTTTAAAAATAATTAATAAAATTTTTAGATAATATACTTAGTTAAAATTTATATATCTTCAATTAACTTTAAGGATTTGATTCTATTCTAGAAAAAATATTTAATGATCCGAATCTAAGTCAAGAAGAACTTACGTGGCTTAAAAGATATATAATTATTTTTGGAATTCTTTTTATAACCCATTTCTGCTTAGTTGTATTTATTTTTTCAATTTACGATTGGTTAGTTCTTCTGGGTTTGACATATTTCTGCTTATTACCAGCTTTTCTCAGTAATGCGTGTATGACATTTGCTGGAAAATTTCCAGTAAAACTTTATCCTATTGATGGAGGTCGAATGTGGAAAAACACTAACGAGAGAATTCTTGGTGATGGAAAAACTTGGAATGGGATCATTATTGGAATATTTTTTAGTTTCTTAATCTGTTTGATTACCTCTTTTATATACTTTCCTCTTGCTGACATAACAATATATCGATTTGAACTTAGCCCAACTGTCTTAAAGCTTTTTAGTCAAGAGGATATACTCTTTTTTGTAAAAATTAGAGATAAATTTAATAATTTTCTCTTAAGAATCCTTCTTATGAGTATAGGGGCACCAATTGGAGATTTAATTGGTAGTTTTATAAAAAGACGGATGGGAAAAGAAAGAGGTGGACAAATTTTTTTGATAGATCAATTAGATTTTATTGCTTTCTCAGTTATTATGGTGTATCCAATTTTTCCCATACCATGGTATTTTATAATTTTTATTTTTATCTCGACACCATTAGTCGCAATATTTTCAAATGTTGTTGCATATTACCTCGATTTAAAGAAGGTTCCATGGTAAATAATATTCAGTTCTAGCCTTTATTGATATCTCTTAAAAATGGATAAACTTCTTTTATTTTAAAATTATGAGCTTTCATTTCTAAAAAGAAGTCCTTTTCTAACTGGAACTCTTTCTTTAAAATATCCAAAATCCTTTCTTGAGAATAAGATTCACCATTAGTGATATTAATACCTTTACATTTTTTTAAATTTTCATCCCAATTCTTCTTTATGGTAAGAATTATCCGCCAAACTGGATATGAACTACATTGAAAGGGCCGAACTGAATAAATTTTACACATATTGTTTTTTCCAAGAAAACAACACTCTTCATTATCTCCTACTAATTTAAATACAATAGTATCATAATAATAGCTCTTTTTTACATCCGTATTATTATCTTTATAAGCACGCTTTTGCGAAATAATCTCTAAATGCTTTTTTGCGAATTCATATTTTTTCGCTTCAGTAGTGCATTTAAAATGTTCAAATAGTTTCTCTAAATCTGGCTTATAAATAAAAATATAACCTTTTTTTTTACCCTTGCAACAATTTCCACATATTTGGCATGCAAATTTAAAATCTTTTGCCGGTCCGCAGAGTTTGAACTGCATAGTAATTATGTATTAATAAAATTAAAGATAATAAAAATCTTAATAAAAAGTAATAATTAATATGAAAACTAAAAGTTAAAGGAATTTTTAGTGATTGAAACAAAAGAGATCTCTGGAGAAATAATCGCCCATTTATTTGGAGCACATTCAGATAGTTTTAAAAATACATACCAAATATTAGATTCTCTATTCGGATTATATAATCTTCAAAACAATGAAGAATTTAAAGAATGGAAAAAATTATTCATCAAAATTTATAGTGATAGGAACTGTAATAAAGAATTATTTCTTACACACACTTATTTAGCCTTATTAATAAAAGTAATTTTAATCCGAGTTGTCTTGAGCAAAATTGAATTTGAGCTTATTGATTTAAAAAATATCTTTAGCTTATTAAACGATTTTTCTAACGATTTCAGTCATTTTGAACGGAATTTTGGCAATTGGATATTTTTAAACGTAGAAAATAACCCAAAAGTAATAAATGATATGATAAAGCAATTGGTCTTTAATCTTCGTATTATTTATAATTCAATTATTAAAACTGAAGTTCTTAGAGAGGATTTATTCCATCATATTTATCAAGAATTGATTTCTGCTTCTATAAAGCATTTAATGGGGGAATTCTACACTCCTATTTATCTTGCCAGAAAAATGATTATCAATTCCTATGATTTTGGTGAAAAAGTATTGGATCCTGCATGTGGGAGTAGTACTTTCATCATTGAGCTAATTAAACATATCAAATCAAAAAATACACCCTTAAAGAATCAAATTTCAGCAATTAATAACATTTATGGGTATGATTTAAACCCATTTGCAGTATTTATTTCCAAAATAAATATTTTCCTATTAATCAAGGATTTAATTCCACATTGTAAAATAAATATAGAATTGCGTGATTCATTATTTCCGGAGGAAAATATCGAAAATAAATTCGATTTAATAATCGGAAATCCGCCTTGGTTGACATATAGCTCGTTAGAATCTTTAGAAGATCAAAATAAATTAAAGGTTCTAGTTGAAAATTTACAAATCAAACCATCTCCTAAGAATATTCTGAATTTAGATTTATCTGCTGTCTTCTTTTATCAATGCTGTAATCTCTACTTGAAAAATAGGGGTAAAATCTTTTTTGTAATAACCTCCGGAATTATCACAGGAAGTCATAATGACCGATTTAGAACATTCCGTGGGTTTAGAAATATTAAAATCTGGACATTTACTAAAGAAATATTTAATGTAAATTTTATTTGTTTATTCGCAATTAAAGATAAACTAAATGGCAATAAAAGTAGGGAAGAACTTGAGCAAAGGGAAATACCCGTAGAACATTTTGACTTTGAAAAATTAAATTCTAGTTTAAAAATAATGAAAATAAAGGAAGATATCTATGTTCCCTATGCAGTTGTCGAAAGAAGCGGAAAACTTTTCGTAAAAAAGTTTATTCCAAAAGAAATTAAAAATAAAATGTATCCATATGCTAAATCCTATTATTTTGACTTATTTCATAAAGGTGCCGATCTAAACCCGCGAAATCTAATATTCATAGAATTCAAACAAAAATCTGATTTATTGGCTATTATCAATGTAGATAAAAGAATCCTCAAAAAGGCAAAATCTCCTTGGAATAAGATAGAATACCAAAATCAAATTATAGAAAAAAAATACATCTTCAAATGTGCAAAAAGTACTGAATTGGTAAAATTTAATGTCTTTTATACCTACAACGTCTTTTTGCCCATTGAGAAATATGATTTAACATGGGAACCAACATCTCTATCAAAATATGGTTCATCATTTTACACGTTAATCAATGAAAAATACTTGAAATATAAAAAAAATACTACTAAACATAAATCCTTAATGGAAAACTTAAATCGATGGGGAAAATTGTTAAATAAAAGGCAATTTTCAGATATTAAAGTAGGATATAACAATTCAGGTTCAGTGTTAAACGCAGCAGTTATTACTGGGGATTGTATTATTACAGGCGATCTGAGCTTTCTTAATACTTCTAATCTTAATGAAGCTTTTTACTTAACAGCAATTTTAAATTCTCCAATTTTATCTGAACAAATTAAAATTAGAAAAAGCTCACGCCATATTTTTAAAAAAGCATTAGAATTCCCCATAGAAAAATACAATGAAAATAATAAAATCCATAAAAATCTAAGCGAAATTGGAAAAATTGCTACTCTTAAATCAAAAGAAGTATGCAAAAAATTTAATTCTAAAGTGAATAATTCTATTTCGAAATGGGAAATTCAAAAACAATTACATCAAATTCTTAAACCCTTATTTGATAAAACAGATAATCTTATATTTAAAATGATTTATAAATCAGACGCAATTAATGAGAATTTAAATTAATTAAGCAATGAAATTTTATTGCAGAATTATTTGTCTTACGAATGATACGAACAATAATATGATCTATTAACTTTTATTATTCTAAAAAATAATCTCATATTGAAGGAATTTAATATCTTTGGCGGGTTTTTCCCGCAACTTTAAAACATTGGATTTCGCCCTCTTCTCGTGAAATCATTGCACGGGATCTCCTCCTTATACTTAATTTAAAGAGATACCGAATTCCTTCGGTTTTCTTTTTAACCTATTAATTATTTCCATAAAATTAAATATAATTGAATTTTAAGAAATTCAAAAAATTTGATTTACTTTTCATCTGATTATTAGTAGGTAATCAATTAAATTAAAATTAATATTACAATAAAATGAAATTAATAATATTATTAATTTTCAATATTTTTTATTATCTAAAAAAAAATTTGGTGAAAACCATTGAGTGAAGAAGAAATCTTATCTAAAAAAACATATATTTTAATTCTCGAAATAACGCTTGGTATTGCTATAGTCGGACTTATGCTAATGGTTGCTGGATTAAATGAATGGTTTGGTGATACTTTAGTTAACAATGACGTCGTCTATTATTTGTTTACTGCCATATCTTATTTGGGAGATACTTTAGTTTATATTATTATCGGAGTAACTCTATATTTAATTTATGATAAACGATTTGCGAAAAACTTATTCCTTGCTCTATTAGGATCGAATTATTTGGACAATTCTTTAAAAGATATATTTCAAGATCCTAGACCTGCATCAAATGCTCTTAGAGCCAATGCAACAGGCTACGGTTTTCCTTCCGGACATGCGCAAGGCTCTACGGTAACATATGGATATTTAGCATTTCATACTCAAAAGAATTATGCACAAGAGAAGTGGTATAAATATATTCCTTGGATTTTTCTAGTTGTAATATATTTAGTTGCAATTTCAAGGCAGATAATAGGAGTTCATGATGTTGAGGATATAGTTGGTGGATTATTAATCGGAATAAGCTTTTTGCTCTTATTTATTAATTTAGAACCACTTATAACTGAAAAAATAAACACATTTGATTTGCCAATAAAACTAATAATTGCAGTAGCGATTCCTGTGATTTTATTTATTGTTGCATTGCTGATCTATCCTACGGGTTTAGGTGATTATGGAAGGGCTTGCGGAGCTTTAACTGGATTATCAGTGGGTTATTTAATCGAAAATGAAAAAATACATTATAATCCACATGATCTTGATAATAAACAGAGAATTATCAATTTAGCCATAGGACTTGCAATTACTATTGTTTTGTATTTACTTTTAAGCCTAATACCTTTAGATGTTCAAATTTGGAAATTTTTTGAATACTTAATAGTGGCATTAGTAGTTACTTTACTTATACCATGGCTTTTATTATTGATTCAAGAAAAACTAAGTGGGAGAGAAAAAGTAGCAAAAGTAGCAAAAGTAGCAAAAGTAGAAAAAGTTGAAAGTACAGAATAAAAATATTCAAATCTCTTTTTTTTTTTATTATTATCTAACTTTTAAAATTGGCAACCTAATATTATTATTATTATTGATTTCCATTAAATTATTCATATACTTAAAGAATAATATAAATCAGTAGAATTACGTTAAAAAACATACTCTTTTTCGTTTCTTTCACTTATTTTAGACTCTAATTTTTTAGATAGTTGAGTCAAACGAAACTCTTTAATAATGTAATATAAAGTATAGAATAACGAAACACGTATGAACTTCGAAGAAAGATCTTCATCTTCAATTCCAAGCGAAAAAAATTGAAAGATATAATCTATATGGAATAGAAATTGAATATTTAATAGTAAAAAAGCGCTAATGAATATAATAATAAATAAAATTCTATTATTCGCTTTATATAGAAAATAAGGTATTATTAAAAACATTGTTAGTTTAAAACAGATAAAGGCTAATAAAATAGGGGGTATATATTTATCTTCTTCGTATAGAAATGCAATTAAAAGAATGAAAATACTAAATGGTTCAATATTTCCAATTAAAATGTATACAAATGTAAAAAAAGAAAATATCAATACAACAAAATAATTTTTCTCTAATTTAAATAATAAATATATTGAACCTATCCAACAACATGTTAGAAATACTATGTATATTTCTAAATTAATATAAAATGGTGTTAAAAAGAAAAAGCTTGGAAAATAATTGAGTCCATAAAAAACTTCGCTATTCCAAAATTTTTGAATTGCAGGAGAATAATATACGAAATAATCCCAAAAAATAATTACTGCGGGTTCTATTGACTCCCAATAAATAGAATAAATAGTTAAAATAAGGCAAAGAATAAATAAAGAAATAGGAAATAAGATTTTTTGAGTTTTTTTCTTAAACATGGATATCTTACTATACGTAATTATATTTATGATATAATTTTTTTTGAAATTTAAATTGTTACACAGAATAAGAAAAAGTTTTAATCTATTTAGAATTGAATAAAATATTATATTAATATGATCAAATTCACGTTAGGCACTATATGAAAATCAGTTTTGTTATACCAACTTATAATGAACATGGGAATATTGATAGGCTAATTAAAAAAATTAATTCAATCACTAAAGAGCATAACTTAACTAATGAAATAATAATAGTAGATGATAATAGTACTGATGGTACAATTGACGATGTGAGAAACCTACAAAAGACTCAAGATAATATAAAATTAATTGTAAGAGATAAACTATTAGGCATCGGAACTGCTCATATAGATGGGTATAATCAAGCAACGGGCGATTTGATAATTTCAATGGATGCAGATTTGCAACATCCCCCCGAAAAAATACCAGAATTTATCGCAAAAATCAAAATTGGATACGATGTTGTGGTAAGTTCACGATACATGAAAGGCGGATCAACAGAAACAAGTTTTCATAACAGAATTATAAGTAAATTGGGTGGTATTTATCTTTCCCTTATGTTTGGAATCAAAATAAAAGACTTTTCAACTGGTTATCGAGCAATAAAAATGGAAGTATGGCAAAAGATTAGAAATTATAGATACTCAAGTAAAAATGTATTTTTAATTGAGAGTGTTTATTATGCACATAAAAATGGAGCAAAAATTACTGATATTCCAATCCTATTTAAAAAAAGAGATATGGGTGAATCTAAAACTCCATTTATAAGTGAGTCAATAAAGTCACTGATGTTACCATTTAAAGTAATATTTTCATCAATTAAAAGGAAATAACAAAGCTTTTGCATTAAAAAATTAATTATTTTTCCTGATTTTTGTTAATATTTTCTCTAAAAGTCCATAATTTATTTCCCACAAAATTAACTAAGAATGCTGCTATAATAGCAATAACCTCAGCAAAAATATACCAAATATAAAAATATTCGACAAGAACAAAAAGAATAATGATATTAACAGCTAAAGAAATTACACTTACTATTGAATACTGAATAAATTTTTTTACCATATTTTCTTTAAATTCTTCTTTAAAAGTCCAAATTTTATTAATTATATAATTATTTAAAACAGAAATAAAAAATGCAATTATTTCAGAGATTAGGTAATAAATCTTAAAGATATCAGTCAAAAGATAGAGTATTGATAAATTCACTACTGTTCCTATAGCTCCGACAATAGCAAATTTAGTAAATTCTAAAATAAATGGTTTTGAAAAAATTTTATGAAATACTTCCGAAAGGAATTCAGACATTATCGTAAATAACGCAGAGATTTTAAAGTATCTATGATAATAATTAACTTAATACTTCAAATTTATATTTTTTGGAATTTAATGTAATAGTATATAATGTTGAATCATAATATCAAAAATAAAATCCTGTGAAAAATAAATGTCGGAAAAAGAAATGTCAGAATCAAGAGAGATAAAAACTAAAAGATATTATTGGATAGATCATGCAAGAGGGTTTATAATGATTTGGCTAGTTGTTGCTTTATTTCTTCCTATATGGATTACTGAAGGTCCAGCACGATTTTTTCTTGCACATCCAGAAAATCAACGAACTACAACTCTTATGAATCTATATGATGTTGGTGTGCCTGCATTCATTTTTATTATGGGTTTTCTTATGCCAATATCATTTACCAGAAGAAAAGAAAGAGATGGAGTAAAAAAAACAGTTATACATATGATTATACGCTATGGTATTATTTTAGGACTTGGATTACTTATTTTTATCGTGGATGGAGGTTATTTAATAAAAGAGAGTGGTGGCGAATGGGTATTAATTGCTGGAATTCCTGTTATTCGATGGGACGTTCTTCCCTCGCTAGGTCTTGTAGGTTTAATAACTATACCCTTTCTTTGGTTAAAACCTAAATTTCGGAGTATTGTAGCTGCAATATTATTAATTTTTTATCAAATTATGTTATTATTTGGCGGTTGGCGTGAGTATGCAATTGAATCTATTCATGGTGGTATTCTAGGAACTATATTTGGTTTATCTGTAGTTATGATTTGGGCAACGTGCTTTGGTGAATTATTACTAATTAATGATAAATTAACGGAAAAAAGGAAATATCAAATTTATGCTCTTGGAGGGATCGTTTGTCTAATAGTCGGATTATTAATAATGCTAATTCCAGAATGGTACCCCAATAAACGTCAAATTACACTAACATATATATTGATAAGTACCGGTGTAACGATTTTAGGCTCATTTTTGTTTATTGGAATTGATAAAAAACTACAGAAACCAATATTCATTTTAGATAGTTATGGAAAAAGTCCTTTTCTAATTTACGTAATCAGTGTTGTAATAGAATTCTTAATAGTAGATCTTATCGGTTATGAAATGGATCTATTGGTGGCTATTCCAATGATTATAGTTGTTTCGGTAATTGCTATTCTCCTCGACAAAAAGGGAAAAATTATAAAATTATAAATTTTAATTTCTTTTTCTTATTTTGTGTTTAAATCAAAATACGCAATTTATTGAATAGGATGCAGCAATGTCTTGTGTAGGTATTATACAAATATTCACTTGGTTGTCACCTGTTATAAGAAGATACAAAGAATTAAAAGCATATAACCTGGTCCTTGTTTTATCTTATAAAAATCATAAAAAAGTATTCATTAATATGGTATTAGGATACCTTTATGAATAATAATAGAGAGAAAGCGTAAAATTTAAATTTTTTTTTACTATTTTCCTTTTATGCTTTCAATAATTGCCGTAGTTATCAATAATCTTGAGGTTACTCAGAGATTTATATCAAGTATTAAGCAGTATACAATAGAAAAATATGAACTTATTCTTATTGATAATGGTTCGACGATTAAGAAAGCTATTAACTATTTTAAGAGAGTAGCAAACATTTATTTTCGATTTGATAAAACGATTGATTTAGCAAAAGCATGGAATAAAGGTATTAGTTTGTCTAAAGGAAATTACATTGCTGTTGTTAATAATGATATAGTAGTTCCACCAAATTGGTTTGAACCATTAAAAGAAGTGCTTGATACACATAATAAGGCAGGTATGGTAAGTCCAATTACCTATTGGTTAATTAGAGACGGTTATTTTTTATATAAAGGGTTAAAAAATTTTGATAAAACCTTTAGCAAACCATTTAAACTTAAAAAATTTAAAGATTTAGTATGGGGTGAGTTTTGTCTATTCAAAAAGCAAGCATTAAAGGATGTTGGTGGCTACTGTGAACTATATCGAAAATTTAGTGGGGAAGATTTAGAAATGTGTTTCCAACTTTATTCAAAAGGATATGAAATTTATGTTGATCCGCGAGTTTTTGTATATCATCAAGGTAAAGCATCACAAATACCAGAGATCATAGTTAAAGAAGAAAGAGATAAAATAGATCAAGAAAATTTTGAATTATTTAAGTCAAGATGGCCTAAATATACAAAAGGTTGGAAATGATTATTTTTTTTACATTTAAGATTTTGGAAAAATACTTTAAATTTGACTGAAACTCTGAAATATTTAATTTTCTTCATTTTTACTTTTTAATCTTCATTTTCTCCATTTCTATTCTTCTTTTAACAATTTCAGCAATGTTTTTGGCGAAATCTATACCATCCACCATTTCATAAAATTTTTCAAGAAATTTTATTTCTACTTGATAATGTAGTTTGTGATGTTCAGCTATTAAAAATGAAAATGGGTTTAAATCGGTAAAAGGAGCGGATTTGATTCTTGGTAAAGTTGTTTCTTTTAAAAATTTTAGATTATCCTCTCTAGCTTCAATTTGTTTTTTAATCAACTTGAGAATTTTTCGTTTGTTAAGCATTAATAAAAATGGCATAACTGAATCAATATCAAAATAGTAATCTTGAATGAATTCAAGCTGATTTGTCAATTGATTAATAGTTTCAGCTCTACCTTTCGGAGTGAATTTATAAACCATTCTTTCAGGTCTATTTGAATCTTTTATTGTTGTACTTTCAAAAAAACCTTCTTTATCGAGTTGTTTCAAATGATAATAGAATGAAGCTTGAGATGCTTTAATGTAGTTTTCAAAATGCCATTCTTTTGCGATCTTCCCTAATTCATATCCAGAAATCTCATCACCCTCAAATAAAGTAATTAAACCTAAGATAAATGTCCTAAGGGGTGAACTTTTAGAATTTTTTTTCATATGTATCCACTTTATATATGTTTTTTTTTCTTATTAAATATACTTAAATTTGAATACTTTAATATAAATAGTCAAGTTTAAATATTTAAATTTGATTACTATATTTATAATATTTTTTGAAAAATTAAAATAAAAATTTACAAATTGAGAGGTAAAGTTGATTTTGACTATAAATGTAATAGGGAATTACAATAAAAATCTTAAAATAAAAGATCTCGAAAGTTTGGAAAAAAATCCAAAAGATTGGTCTTGGAAAGATTTCATTTCTTCATTTTTTTGGGGTCCATTGATACTCATTCAATTTATACAATCTTTTTTTGTTTATAATTTTTTAAACATTGACTTACTATGCCTTCTTGGATGGATCATTTGGATATTTAGTCTTTTCTTCGGTTTTATGCCTTTTTATGAATTTAAAAAGAAAGGTGGTGTAACAAAGGGTGATAGTTATATTAAAACTACAAAACTCGTTGATACTGGAATTTATGCTATTGTTCGGCATGGTCAATATCTAGCAGGGATACTGTGGAGTTTTGCATTAATTTTAATAACTCAACACTGGTTTAACCTATTATGTGGCATCCCAGTGATGATTGGAATTTATTATGATATGTTTAGGGCAGATAAAGAATTAATAATGAAATTTGGAGATAATTATATGGATTATATGAAAAAGGTTCCAAGAGCAAATTTTATATGGGGTATCGTTAAGTATCTTTACCGAAAAAGATAATGCTTTTTTTAAAAAAAATATTATCCATTTTTTTTTTATAAACTGGAATTATTAGGATTTAATTTCAATCATAACTCACGTAGATTAAAAATAAAGTATGATAAAATAAAATCAAACCCTATATAGATTAATTGAATAGAAATATTTGTTATTATCGATGGAGTTAGCCATATTCGCATATATATAAAAAAAGTAGATTCATAATATCTTAAATCTGGAAAATTGAAAATTTGTACATTCATACTTCCGTGATAAGTTATTAAATATATAGGTTCTACATATGGAAGAAACAACGTTAGGAAAGTCGAAATTGTACTAAATCCTACAAAAAGCAATAGGAATGAAATTATAATTGAAAATGAAACTGATCTCATAAATGAACTGATTGCTAAAATAAAGGTTGAAACCGCGATTCCATATAAAAGTGTAAATAAATATGATAAGAAAAATTCAAATGATATTTGCTGAAAAAAAATTAAACCAAGTATTAAATAATATATGTAATAAATTGTTAAAACACTAAGAAATAAAATTAGATTTCCTAAAAATTTACCAGCTATCAGTTTAAGTTTGTTTATCTTTGGAAATAATATTAAATAAGTTTTATATTGAAATTCTTCGGCAATTATCGCTCCAAAAAAGAAAAATGATGCAAAAATTATTATATAGTTGATAAAACCTAATTGAGTGGATGCAAAATCATTAAAGGTATCTTGCAATAAATCTGGATTGACAAGATATGGAATTAATCCTGATAATGTAATTAAAGCTAAACTAATTAATGTAAAAAGATAGAAACGACCTTTATGGCGTTTCAATTCAAATAATAATGTAATGGAGGTTTGACTCATAATTGACCCTTTTTATTTTGATTTTTATATTCTAAATCTTTACGTCGCTTAACTTCATCTCTTTTTATTAAAGCCATATAAATACTTTCTAATTGATATGTTTTTGGTGTAAAAAATGAGGTTATTTTTAAATTAGTTTCTTTTATTAAAGTCGTTAATATTTTGTTTTGAGTATCTTCTTTTCCATCATATAATATTTTGAGCCCTTTAACGGAAGGATCATATAGAATATGATGTTGTTGATTTGTGTAAGTAGAAGCCTCAACTAAATAAGATTTTAATTTATCTTCCAACATCGAAAGAATGGAACCTACATATTCAGATTCAATTGGATCTAATAGAAGGCATTTAATCTCATGCATTGGCAACTTTTTTTCAAGCTCAGATATTTTATCAAATTCTAATAGTATACCACGATTAATAAGAGCGATTTTATCGCAAACTTCAGATATTTCGTATAACATATGAGACGCAAGAAATATTGTTTTCCCATTCTTCTGAAGATCCTTAAGAATATTTCTAATATCTACGCGTGCTTTTGGATCTAACCCAATTTGGGGTTCATCTAATACAACTATTTGCGGATCATGAATTAAGGCTTGAGCTAAACCTAATTTTTGTTTCATTCCTTTTGAAAAAATTTTCACCTTTTGATGTTTCCACTCGAATAAATCAATCAGTTGTAGTACTTCATCAATTCTAGATTCGACCATATTTTTAGGGTAATTTTGTAATTTTGCAAAATATTTTAGAAGTTCATAAGCAGTTATACCCTCATAAAAACTAGGAATATCAATAAGAAATCCGCTTTTATTTAGAATATTTGGATTAGTAACAACATCTTGTAATTTATTATTTTTATCTTTAAGCAAAATCCGCCCTTGAGAAGGAGTTAAAATATTAGCTAGCATTTTTATCGCAGTTGTTTTCCCAGCTCCATTGGGTCCAACTAATCCAATTATCTCACCTTCATATACTTCCAAATTTAAATTATCTACAGCTCTAATTTGACCAAAATCTTTAGTCAGATTTTCAAATTTGATTAAAGGAATTTCACTAATTGTCATTAAAACCCTTTTGATTTTATTTTTTCGTTTAAAATTCTATAACGTTTGATTAATATAATAATTGTTGAGAAAATTGTTATAATTATTACACTTATAAGAGGAAAACTGGGTATAGCAGGAAATGTAATTTCTTTAATTTCAAATCCATCAAAATACATTTTATATGAGATAGATTCAAATGGGTATTGAAAATTTTTTCCTAAATAAATAAAACCAGTATTACTTCCTCCAATAGTATATTCTTGGAAATCTTGGAGATCTTCAAGTGCATAACTTACAGCCCCTATAGAATAATTATTTATTTCCAAGATTTTAGATTTATCTAAATAAATTAAGATATCATTACTCCAAAATTTAATATTAAAGTAATACCAGGTGTTGTTTATTAATTCAGCTGAGCTATAAGCACTTGAAAAAGAAGTAAAAGTATAATTATATGAGGCAGAAATAATATTTGTGGTGTTTAACCATAGTTTGAAATCTTTCTCTATTGTAAATATGTTTGGGTCGTGAATGTATACTATATCAACTGGGGTAATAGAGTTAATTGATTCAAAGAAGAACCAAAAATTTATCTCTTTCTCAAATAAACTGTGATTGTAATCAAAAATTGCATATGACAAATTATCATCAATATCTTTTGAAACATTTAAAGAATTTTGTCCCGAATTTTTATATTCTTCTGTTATGCTACAATTCGATAAAGTCCAGTCATCTGGGATCGTTTCAAAATCTTGATAATAGGGAATATAATTAAAGAAATGATTAATTAATGTTGCCATAAAAAGGGTTGAAATGAAACTAATTAATGTAATGACAATTAAGATTTTAGTTGTTTTTCTTTTCATGTAAAAATCATTTTTATTTTCAGATATTCTAAGTTAATATTAGGTAATAATTTATTTTAATAATTATTAAATTTAAAGATTCTAATACAAAATAAAGATTTTATAAATTAATATAGTAATTTCCATTTTAATAAAAAAAAAGATGATATTTTGACAAAGACTTACGAAGAAATCAATAAAAAAATTGAAAATGGTGAAGCAGTTGTAGTCACTGCTGAGGAGATGATCAATATTGTTGAACAAAAAGGCATTAAAGTAGCTGCAGAGGAAATCGATGTAGTTACAACGGGAACATTTGGTGCGATGTGTTCCAGTGGGGCTTTTCTAAATTTTGGAGATTCAGATCCTCCTATCAAATTTGAACACTTATGGTTGAATGGTGTTCATGCATACCATGGAAATGCTGCAGTTGATTGCTATATCGGTGTAACCCGCATGAATGATAAGAGTCCATTCGAATATGGTGGTGGGCATGTGATTGAAGATTTAGTTAGTGAAAAACCAATTCATTTAAGAGGGACATCTTATACTACTGATTGCTATCCAAAAGAAGAAGTTGACACATATATTACTTTAGATGATTTAAATCAAGCGATATTATGTAATCCACGAAACGCCTATCAGAGGTATAATTGTGCAGTAAATAGTTCAAATCGTACCTTATATACATATATGGGTAAACTTCTACCAAATTTTGGAAACGCTACGTTTTCTGGTGCTGGATGTTTAAATCCTTTATGTAATGATCCTGACTATGAGACTATTGGAATTGGAACAAGAATTTTTTTAGGGGGAGGTATTGGATACGTTATTGGTGAAGGAACTCAGCATAATCCAACAAAAAGGCTAGGATCCTTATTTGTTAAAGGTAATCTGAAGCAAATGAGCGCGAATTATTTGAAAGGAGTTAATTTCGAAAAATATGGAACTAGTATTTATATTGGTTTGGGAATTCCAATTCCGATTTTAAATGAAAATATGGCGAGAAAAACTTCAATTAAAGATGAAGATATTAAGACAGAAATTGTAGATTATGGCATCCCAAGAAGAAAAAAACCAGTGTTAAAGGAGGTAAATTATAAAGAATTAAAAAGCGGAACCATCGAAATAAAAGGTAAGAAAGTTAAAGTGTCTTCACTTTCATCCTTATTTATGGCAAGAAAGATTGCAAATGAATTAAAAATTTGGATTGAAAAGGGAAAATTTTTCTTGAATCCACCTGCTGAAAGACTTCCAAGAGAAACGGTATTTAAACCAATGAAAGAAGTAAAAACACAAAAATTTGTAAAAGATATCAAAAAACAGGCTATAATATGCCATTTAAATGATAGTATTAATAACGTTGCAAGGAAAATTATTGAAGAAAATGAAAATCATGTTGCAATAATTGATGATGATGGTATTTTAAAGGGAATAGTTACAAGTTTTGATATCACTCGTGCTATTGCTGAAAATAAAAAAGTTTTATCAGAAATTATCACAAAAAAAGTAATTACTACCACAGATGATGAACCTATCGATATTGCTGCAAGAAAAATGAGAGTTAATAATATCAACGGACTTCCAGTAATTGATAAATATATGAGAGTAATTGGATTAATAACTTCGGAGGAATTATTGTTAAAATGACAATTATAAATATTAACATTCCAGTTAGAATAATTGACAGCATTAAGGATTATGCTAAAATAATCCAAGATGTTGTGAAAATGAACATTTCTTTTGATATTCTTAAATTTTCCACGACACCAAAAGGAATAACTTTAATAATTGATGTTCCTTCTGAAAAAGTGAGCCAAATTAATGAAGCTTTCAAAAAGGAAGGAATTATTGTAGAAAGAAAGAGTACAGTTTGTGTAGATAATGAGCTTTGTATTGATTGCGGTGCCTGCATCTCATTATGTCCTACTGGAGCACTTCATTTAAAAAATAATGATGAGTTAGAATTTACTAAGGAAAAATGTATAGGATGTTTGATTTGCCTTGATTCTTGTCCAAGAAGCGCAATTAAAGAAACTTAAAATTTTTATCTCTTGCTTAATTATATTATTTAATTATTTGATTTTGTTCGATTTAATTTTAGAATAAGAATAGGGAATTACTATTTATAAAAAAATAATTTGTTTTGCAGGAAAGGGTGGTGTAGGAAAATCTACTCTTGCTGTTCTTTTTTTAAAATATTTAATCTCTAAGTTTCCAAAACAAAAAAACCTTATGATAGATGCAGATCCTGATGCTAATATCTCAGATCTGATAAATAAACAAATTAGTTTTAGAGATACGATTGCTGGAATAATTACAGAATTAGGTAGAAAATTAGAAAGAAAAGAAATACCTCCATATTTGTCGGAAAAATCTTTAGTAGAGGAAGAAGTATTTAGACATATTATTCCATTTAATAACTTCGATCTCATAACATTGGGGAGATCAGAAGGAGAGGGTTGTTATTGCTCTATTAACAATATTCTAAAACATCTGATGAAGATTTTAGCTGAAAATTATAAAATTACTATTATTGACTCTCCTGCTGGTTTAGAATTTTTCGCGAGAAAAATTTCTGTAAATGTAGATGATTTGATTTTAGTTACTGACCCAAGTAAAATGAGTTTTCACACATTACAGAGAGTTATTGAAGTGAAAGATGAAGTTAGTCTAGAATTTAAAAATATATGGGTCTTGGGTAATCGATTTAATGGAAAAATCAAAAACCTATTCATAGAAAGGTTTGAAAAAAATTTAGGGAATCACATGAAATTGCTCGGCTTTTTTAGTAATAGCGATGAAATTCAAGAATTTAACTTAAATAATAAATCTTTACTTGAACTACCAGAAAATAGTTTTGCGTATAAAGAAGCTATTAAAATATATTCCAAGATTTTTTAATTTATTTTAACATTTTAAAATCCTTTTTTGACTTCTCGATAAATAATATAATTGAAATAAAATACTACTCTATTTTATTAAACGATTTCAGGAAGAATTGCATTATTTGGACAATTTTTAAAGCATTTTAAGCAATTAAAGCATTTAGAGACGGACTGTTTTTTAAAGCCAATTGATTCTTCTCCAGTTAAATCATCTTTTTTGAGGTAAAATAAATTTTGAAAACAGAAATCAGTCTCAAGACAGAGTTTGCATAATGTGCATTTATCTGAATTAATATTAAAGCCAATTAAATGACCTTGTTTAATTGAGATGACTTCAATAGCACCATGTTCGCAGATGTCTACACATTTTAAGCAGCCTTTGCATTTGTTATAATCTACATATCGCAGTGAATTATTAAAAAAAATGGCCTTAGATGGGCATCTTAATTCACACCGTTCACATCGAACACACAAATTTGAATTAGTGCTAATTGGAAATAATTTTTCATCTTCCATTTTAATTAAATTTAAATGTTTAAGTTGTCTTCATAAATAATTTAACTTCATTTAATAAATAATTTTATACTTTTAGTTCCTCAAGAAGAGAGCCAAAAGTCAATTGGCAATATTTATCACATTCATATCCCATAAGAAGCCCAATTACTTCATTAATATGAACTGCTGGGATTGTTAGTGCTTCACCAAAAAGATCTTTCATTTCATCCCTAAATTTATTAAGCGTGTACAGACAGGTAGGACAATTGGTAATAAGAATATCCGATTTCACCATTTCTGCACTTTTTAATTTATTAAAGGTTATTTGTAATGATTTTTCTCTATGTATTACATTTTGCGATGCGCCCCACCCGCAGCAAGAATCTCGTTCTTGATACTCTATTGGCGTCCCTCCTAAAGTTTCTATTAAGTCTTCTAATTTATGTTTTGGTGCTATAAAACTTATATCGTTTTTTTTATCTAATTTTAAATTACTATAATGGCAGCCATAATGAACCGTACATTTTAAACCATTCAATGAATATTTTAAATGGTCTCCAATATGTTCTCTTATTAAATGCAAAAAATCGAGTACATGTATAATTTTTAAATTAGGATTAATCGAGATTTTTTGATTGAATTTTTTTAATATAATTGCTGTCTTTTCTCTTACTTCTTTTGTCCTAAGAAATTTACGACCTCTTAGTAAAGAATTATTGCATCCATTGCAGGAAACAATTAAAATATCGGCTATTTTATCTATTGCAGCAATATTTCTTTCATTAATCGCGGCAAATTGAGATCTTGTTATTAAATTTCTTTGAAAAAAAGTGCCAGAACAACAAGATTGCTCTGGGCTAGTGACTACATTTAAACCAAAATCTTCTAACATCAATTTTAGGCAATTTCTGACTCCCGGATAGTAATATTCCAAACATGCTTTAAATAAACAAATTGTTTTATCTTTAAAAAATTCTAAAGGATTATCTCCATACTGTTTTAGAATCTCATCAGGATCTAATACAACTGAATCAACATAATCTTTCATATTTATTAGCAATACTCCTCTCTTTTATTATTCCATTCCAATATCTTTCTTACTTGCTTTATAAAGATATTGTATTCTAGCAAATTCACAAATTTTATCTATTTCCTTTATTCTCTCCTGTTTTAAATCTGATTCTTTCATGACAGTTCCATTTTCTAAAAAGTTCTTGCACATATTAATATATCTTGTTAATTGAGGTATTGCATATCCTTTTTTAAATGCTTCATTTCTTAGGGATAAAATGAATAAAGGTATATTAATTCCTTCTTTAGGACATATCCTTGAACACTTATTACATAAGAAACAATACCATATGTCCTCTTCTCTTAAAATTGTCTCATCTCCAGTTAAAACTCTTTCAACTATTTTCCGAATATTAAAATCCGAGATTTTACTCGCTGGACAATCACCGACGCATTTCCCACAACTAATACATTGAATTATATTCCAATTTTCTTCGACATCTTTAACTATTCGATTAAAAAAGTTCCAATTATATTTTGATTCGTTTTTGGTAGCCATCTTTAATGATTTCTTCCAAATTTTTTATTTCTTAAATTATCTCAATTCTCTATATATTAAAATGAATAAAAAAGTTATTTTATTTAATTTATAAGCTTATTTTCAAGTTGAATAACTTTTTTTATTTTCAATATCCCTTTACTTCTTTAATTTATCTTAGGATTTTTTTCTCAAAAGGTTAATGTTTAATTGAATTTAAAAAAATGAAAAAAAAATATAATTAGTTCTACATCATTTTCATAGAGAAAAAATGAGAGATATAATAGTTTCAGTGCCAGATGAAATATTTAGAAGAATGAAAAAATATCCCAAAATTGATTGTGGTTCTGTAACTCTTTATGTAGTTGAAAACTATCTTGAGAATTTACAAATTTCAGATAAAATCCCTTCAAAAAGTACTCTTACAATGGAAGATACTGAAATAATTGGAGATGGGTTGAAAAAAAGAAGTTGGGAAATATATAAAAAGTATCTAAAACAATTTTAAAAATGAATTTGAAGTAATTTACGATAGTATAATACTTTAAAAGAATTATTTTTCTAAATCTTTAAAATAGGGTATAATTTTGTCTCTAAAGATTTCATAGACTTTGTTCACATCTGGTCCTCGATTCATAATTGTCAAATGTGTTGCACCGGCGTCTTTATATTTCTCTATACTCGCAATAACATCATCTGTTGTACCTAAACAGTTAAAATCTTGGAGGATGGTTTCGGGTAGTTTGTCTACATATTTTAATTGCTCCATTGCGCCTTCACTGCTCATTACAAAATTATGAATGGTTAGATCACCAGATAAATTTATATTTGGATAAGCTTCGTTAACAATTGAAGTATTGAGTAGATATGTCCCTCTAAAAAATTCACACCTTTTAATAGCATTTTCTGGATTTTTATCATCTATTGCCACAAAGCAGTCATATACATAATCAATTTCTGAAGGATCCCGACCAGCTTTCTTTGCAGCATCAGCTACTCTCTCTCGATTTTTTTTATATACCCAAGGAGGTTGATAAAGTGGATACCATCCATCTCCTAATTCTCCAGTCAATTGACGAGTTTTTGGCCCATTGCCAGCAATGTAAATTGGTGGGCTTTTTTGAACAGGTTTTATTTGAATATAAGCCTTTTTCATTTCTCCCCAGAATTCACTTTTTGCATTAACTTTTCTCTTAGTCCAAAAATCTCTCATTAGAATTATATATTCTCTTAATTTAGTAAGAGATCTTTTCCGATTCATTCCGTACATATCAATATTCATCGCTTCACCAGCTCCAACACCAAACATAGCTCTACCATTGCTAATATGGTCTAAGGTGGCTACTTTATGCGCCATTAGAGCAGGATGGAACCGATGACAATCAGAAACTCCAGTACATAATGAAACCTTATTCGTTATCATTGCTAATGCCGATAAAAAACTAAAAGCATCAAAGCAAAGACCTGGTCCGGGTGGCAACATAACTGTGTGATCTGCATAAAAAACGGAATTAAAGCCACACTTCTCAGCTTTCTCTGTCCCGTTAAACATATATTCAATGCGTGGTGTAGGTACAGGTATATGAAATCCAAACTTCATATTTCTTAAAAATTACCTAAACCTATTAAAAATTTTTATTTAAAAATAGAAATTAAAAATAAATTTCTTTTTTTCGGGCGTAAAACTTTACTAATTCAAACGGAATAATTGTAATTAATGAGATCAAGAAACAGATTAACCAATCCAATGCAGTTAAATTCATAAACATAAAATTAATACCAATTTGTGCTAATCCTACTTGAACTCCAGGCATATACATTAATAATAAAAACACAGCATATAGAAAGCCTAGAATTAAATACATTCTTTTATTACTCGCTTCTTTTACACTTTTTATCAAAGATTCATTAGGGCGCCTTATTTGTAGAACTAAGATTGTTTCAGAAAAAAATAATGTAGTCATTAGCATAGTGAGTGTTTTAACAACGTTTAAATCAATACCTGAAGTCAAAGACATTGTTTCAGTTGTGAAAAGATAAGCAGCATTTAAAATATCAAATTCATAATTCAATGGAAAAACGGGATATAATCCTGTAATACATATTATATAAACAACTCCCATACTGATTGCAAGTAATCCACCAAATATTAGAAGTAATATAATAACATTTTTAGATAAAATTTCTTCGGAATCGCGAGGTTTCTCTTTCATTATATCTTTAGATGTAGTATCGAAAGTTAAAACCAGACCTGGGAAAGTATGAAGAGTAATTGCCAAAAATATCCATTGGAAAATATATTCTTCTGTGAGGAAATATGGGAATCCTAGAATGGCAAATAAAATAAATTGAAAAATACCTTCAAATAAATTTATACAAATATAAAAAAATACTACAGCTCTAATTCTTGTAAAAATTCCTCGTCCTTCTCGAATTCCTTCAACAATAGAAATGAAAGAATCATCAGAAATTACCATATCAGACGCTTCTTTCGCAACATCAGTTCCTTGTATTCCCATGGCAATACCTGCATCTGCCATATTTAAAGCTAATGCGTCATTAACTCCATCTCCTGTCATTGCAACAACTTTCTTCTGTTCTTGATATTTTTCAACGATATCCTGTTTGTGTTCAGGAGACACCCTTGCAAAAACTCTCACTTTATTAAACTCCTTAGATGATTTAATAGATTTTATCTGATTCCCTTCTATTACCAATTCTCCTTCAGATAAGATTGAAATTTGGGATGCAATCGCTTTTGCAGTATTTGGGGAATCACCAGTTATCATTATAACTTCTACTCCAGCATTATTGCATAATTCAACGGATTCTTTTACACCTTCTCTTGGAGGATCTAAAATTGTCACAAATCCGATATAGATCATTTCCGATTCGCAAATATTTCTTCCTTCTTCAAGATTTTCAGGAAGGAGATCTAATTTTTTGTAGCAGAGACTTAATATCCTGTAACCCATATTTGCATATTTATTAACATTATTCAGAATTTCCTGCTTTAAATCATCAGATAGATCCATTTCTTTATTATGATACAAAACTCGTTTACATTGCGGAATTAAGATCTCAGTTGCGCCTTTTGTAAATGAGAAAAAAATTTTTTCTTTTTTATATATTTTAGTCATTCTTTTTATTGAAGAATCAAATGGATATTCTCTTATGAATTTAAACTCTTCATCAACATTATAATTTTGTATAGATTTTTGATATAATACATTGAGGGCTCCTTCAGTCGGTGAGCCAATTATATCATATTTATTAATAATTTTTTGACCTTTTGTGGCAGTTTTAATCTCTTTTTTAACTAAAGCTGAATTATTATTAAGAAAACCTGAAATCAGCAATAATTTCAACTGAGGATATTTTTCCACATTTTTAATAATTTTAGGATTCTTTATATCGTCCATCAAAATGACGTCTCCCTCTGGATTATAGCCACTCCCTGAAATTTTAAAAATTGAGCCATTTACCCAGACATGTTGCACACACATTTGATTTTTAGTTAAAGTCCCAGTTTTATCTGAACATACAACGCTCACTCTACCTAAACTATCAACTGAGGCAAGATTTCGAATTATGACTCCTTTTTGAGCCATAAATAAAACTCCTGTTAATAATACAATCGTTGTAAGTAGAGGTATATTAATTGGCATTATATCCATTGCTGAGTTCAAACTATCTACTATTTCAAAATTTGTAAATTGACTCGCGATCCATTTGATCATTAACGTTCCGAACCAGAATATCAAAACTGCTAGTCCTAGCCATTTTCCAAAGTTATTCATCTTTTCTCTTATAGGAATTTCACTTGTTCCTGCTTCTTCCATTAAATGTGAGATTTTACCAATTTCAGTATTACCACCAGTCTTTACCGTTATTGCATTACCATTTCCTGTTGCTATGAATGTTCCGTAGAAAATCATATTTTTCCGTTCTGAAATGGGAATCTTTTCAGAACTAAGAGCTGTTCCTTTCTCTAATTTCTTTACTGGTTCACTTTCTCCTGTTAGACTAGCTTCATTAACTAGCAAATTTGAAGATTCAATAATCCTAGCATCTGCTGGAATTCTATCACCTTGGTTTAAAACTAATAAATCACCTGGAACAACATTATTTGTTGGTATTTGTTTCTTTTCACCATCCCTTTTAACAACAGTAGTAGGTGCAGATAATTGTCTTAATGCTTGTAATTTTTTTGTTGCTCTATATTGTTGAATAATTGCAACTACGCAATTCAGAAGCACAACCCCTAAAGTTAAATAAACTATTATTAGATTTCCCTCTTCTAAAAATATAACAGCTAAAAATAGGATTAGAGCACCTATTAAATATATTACTATAAGCCAATTGAAAAGAGGTGCTAAATAAACTTTAAAAATTGATTTCTTAACTTTAGGAATCTCATTTAATCCATGTAATTCCAGCCTTTTCTTAGCCTCAACCTCAGTTAATCCAGTATTTTCATTAGTTTGAAAAATTTCACGAATTTCTTTAATAGATTTATTATAATAAATATCGTTCATTAAAATTTCACTTTTTTTATCTTACTAAAAACATAATAAATAAACTTTAAAAATATTGATTAGAAAAATATTTTTCGTTTTCTTGCAAAATATTTAAAAAGTTCTACTCCAACAACACTTTGAGCAACAAAAAAAAGCACCCAAATCCAATCTGTTGGACCTAAAAACATATAATTAAATTGAAAGTTTAAACCTAGAACATCATTTATCGCATAATTGACAGGATATGAAAATACTATAAATAAAACGTGAATTATAACACAAAACATACTCATACCCATCAAATATTTGTCGAATTCATTGATAAAACTGTGTTTAAATGAATTATTTGGGCGTCGAATGCTCCAAATAAAAGTTGTTTCAGATAAATATAACACTGTCATACACATAGTTCTAGCTTTTTGGTGTGCTAAATTCATTGGCAAAACTAACCTATCTGAACCATATAGATCTTCCGCCAAAATGTAACTTAAATTTTGATCCAAATTAAACTCATTAATAGGTATTATATTGAAAAACGTAAGATAATATGATAAAGCGAACCCTAAACCCATTAAAACAGCTTGAGCAATTAATAACATAATTAATTGCTTATTTAATATTTCTTCCTCATTTCTTGGAGGTTCTTTCATGATATCTTTCGGAACTTTATCTACTACTAATGCAAGGGATGGGAAAGAATGGACAATTGCAAATACATATATATGCTGCCAATTATTAAATAGCTTAAATCCTTCAATAGGAAGAAATTCAGCAGTAAAAAAGAAAACTGCTTCCACAATATTTATGCAAATGAAGAAAAATATTATTACTCTAATTCTAGAAACAATTCCACGACCAATTCTCACTCCTTTTTCTATTGATACAAAGTTGTCATCGGAGATTACCATATCAGATACTTCTTTTGCAACATCCGTCCCAGTTATACCCATTGCAATCCCAGTATTAGCTAATTTTAGTGCAAGAGAATCATTAATTCCATCTCCAGTCATTGCTACGATACGACCTTGTTCTTGGTATCTTTTAATAATTTTTTCTTTATCAGATGGAACCACTCTCGCAAAAACAGATACGTTATTAAAATCTTTTGTAGTTAAGCTTTCTATGTTTTTTCCCTCAACAACGATATCACCCTCATCAAAAAGATCAATATTTTTTGCTATTGCTTCGGCCGTTGCTGGATGATCACCTGTGATCATAACTACATCTATTCCCGCAGATTTACAACTTTTAATAGCTTCTGTTACTCCTTCACGGGGTGGGTCTAAAATTACCACAAACCCTAAAAATATTAAATTGATTTCAACATAATCTCGACTAAATTTTTCATTTTTAGCCATAGTATTATCTATTTCTTTATAAGCAATACTTAAAGTACGAAATCCACTTTCTGCATATTCCTTAATTAAATCCAAAATTTCTAATTGTTTTTCATCACTTAATGATAAAATTTTCTTATTTAATATAATTTGATTGCATCTTTTCACAATTATTTCTGAAGCACCCTTCACGAATGCATAGATTTTCTTTTCTTTCTTATCTTTAGGTTTATATATTGTACTCATTCTCTTAACAGAAGAGTCAAATGAAAATTCTTGAATACGTTCAAATTTTTCCTTTAATTTATTAAGATCCATACCAGATTTTTCAGCTAAAACTAATAATGCTGCTTCAGTTGGACTTCCTAAAGCACGTCTAATTGTTTTAGTTTTCTTTTTTTTTGTTTTTATTTTTACGTCTTCTTCAACTATCGAAGAAATATTATTCAAAACCATAGATGTAATAAAAAAATCAAAATGATTTTTCTTATCAAAAGTAGCTTTTTTACCATCAATTTTGATTTCTCCCTCTTTATCATACCCAACACCCGAAACTTCATAAATAACGTTATCAAACCAGAATTTTTTGACAGTCATCTCATTTTTTGTGATTGTTCCTGTTTTATCTGTACATATAACTGAAACTCTACCCATAGATTCTATTGCTGATAAGTTACGAATTATTACACCGCTTTTTGCCAAATTTAGCACTCCTGTGAGCATCACCAATGTAGCTAAAATAGGAAGATTTATAGGAATAACATTCATAGATCTAATAATTGCAGCAACTAGTTCTCCTCTGATATTTTCGGAATTAAAAATCTCAAGTATTGCTAACACGCTGAGTTTATATATAACCAAAATTGAGAGATTTATAAATACAATTACAACAAGCCATTTGGCAAAATTGTTCATTTTTCGAGTTAAAGGGATATCTTCTATACTTCCCATTTCATTTAAAGTTTGAGAGATTTTTCCAATTTCGGTTCTTATTCCGGTTGCAGCAACTATTGCTTTCCCTCTACCTGTCGCAACATAAGTTCCCATAAAAGCCATGTTAAGTTGTTTTTGTAAAGGAATTTCTTTTTTTTCAATTTTTCTTTCATTTTTTTCAATAGAAACACTCTCACCAGTTAATGGTGCTTCATCTATTGAAAAATTTACACTTTCAAATAATCTTGCATCAGTGGGAATCTTATCTCCTTGATTTATTACAATAATATCACCAGGAACGAGTTCTCGAGTTTCTATTTCTATTCGAGCTCCATCTCGAATTACAGTTGTAGTTAGTGCTGAAATTTTTTTTAAAGACTCTAATGCCTTTTGTGCTCTATATTGTTGAATAATTGCAGTGAGAGAGTTTGCAATAATTACACCCCAAGTTATGTATGTAGAAGCTGGATCTCCTAAGATCAAAATAATTGTGCCAGAAAGAATTAAAATAACGATTAAAAAATTAAAAACTGGTGCTAAATACACTTTCCAAATTGATTTTCTTATTTTTGGAAGTTCGTTATAACCATATTCTTTTACTCTATCTTCAATATCTTCCTGTCTTAAACCGACTTCAATGTTTGTATTTAAATCTTTTGAAATTTCCTCAATAGAGTAATTATAATATGGCTTAGAAGCTATTGCCTTTATCCTCTCTAATTCTAATAGCGCCTTCTCATCAATGCGAAAAATTTTATTCTTTATTTTCTTTAAAGTTTTAGGTAATTTTTTGGTTTTTGAAGAAGTTTTTTGAGATTTATCTTCTTGATTTTTCATTATAATTCATGTAATATTGATTTCTTCGATTAATAAAAAGTAAACAATATAGACTTAAAATCTTTTTAATAAAAATTAATAATAAAGAGATATCTTTAGAAAAAGCTCAATTTAAAAAAAGTTATTATGAATTATAATTAAAAAAAGATTGATCTCCTTCTTCTCCTTCGATAAATTCTATGCCCTCGTCCAAATAATAATGCAGCACCAACAGCTAATCCAATATTATCGTCTCCTCCATGTACTCCAGAATAAATTGGTGGCGGTGATGATTGAGATGATGGATTTGGATTATCTATCTCATATGGATTAGATGGATCAGCAGCTTGTGATGTTTGAACTGATTGTGTTTGAAAATTTGGGCTTGGATCTTCTTTCAACTCCCATCCACAATCAGGGCAGAATCTTATACTTGGGTCTAATTTTTTTCCACAATACTGACAAAAATTAACTATTTTTTATCACCAATTAAAAAAGAAGAAACTAAGTATATAAATATCATTAAGTCCAATTTTTATAAATCAAAATATTATCATTAATAATTGAATAAAAAATAAAGGCATGATTATGAATAAAGTAGCGATAATAGGTGTAGGGCATACAAAATTTGGGAAGTTGGAAGATAAAAATTTGTTAGATCTATTATGCGATGCCTCATTACAAGCAATTGAAAATTCAAATACTAACGATAAAGATTTTGATGCTGTTTATGTATCATGCATGTTAGCAGAAACATTGAATCATATGACAGGAATTGCAAGTGCTTTAGTAGATCGAATTGGCTTAATTCCGGCTGCAGCTGATCATATCAAGAATGGTCCTGCATCGGGTGGCTCGGCAATTAAAAATGCATTTTATGCAATTACCTCAGGGTTATGTGATATGGTTCTAGTTGCGGGCGCTGAAAAAATGACTCATATTACAACGCCTGGCTCTATAACCTCAGCAATTGCCACTATAACCCATCATAATGCTGAAAGAATTCACGGAATCTCCCTCCCCTCATTAGGTGGATTACTTACTCGAAGTTATATGGAAAAATATAATGTTCCTAAAGAATGGATAACTAGTATTGCTGTGAAAAACCACAAAAATGGAATGAATAATCCTAATGCTCACTTTCAAAAAGAAATAACACTTGAAAAAGCTTTAAATTCTCCTATTATAGCGGATCCACTACGACTATATGATACTTGCCCTGTATCAGATGGAGGTGCTGCAATGGTTTTATGTTCTGCTGAAATGGCAAAAAGGTTCTGTGATACACCTATCCTTATTACAGGTGTGGGTCAGGCGACAGATACTCATATTGTTTATGAAAGAGAAGATCTAACTGTTTTAAAGGCACTTCAAATCTGCTCAAAACAAGCTTATAATATGGCTAAAAAAACTCCTATAGATATTGATGTTGCAGAATTACATGATGCATTTACAATTCTTGAAGTTGTAGAAAGTGAAGATATCGGCTTCTTCAAAAAAGGTGAGGGGGCAAAAGCCGCTTTTGATGGAATTACACAGATCGGTGGTAAAATTCCAATAAATCCTTCAGGTGGGTTAAAAGCCCGGGGACATCCACTAGGTGCCACAGGTATTGCCCAAGTGATCGAATTGGTTTGGCAATTACAAAATGAAGCGGGGAAACGGCAAGTTCAAAATGCTCAAACAGGTATAACATGTAACTTTGGAGGATTTGGTAATAATATTGTGAGTATATTAGTGGAGAGGATGTAAAATATGAGTGAAACTACTATTATTTGGAAAAAATGCAAAAAATGCGGGAAACTTCAACATCCTGACCATCTCCGGTGCATTCAATGTAAAAATACAACATTTAATATAGTAAAATCTTCAGAAGATTGCAAATTATTAACTTATACAATTCTTACTGCTCCCCCCTCTGAATACCGCGATAAGAAATCTTACGCAATTGGTGTTGTAGAATATTCTAATGGATTGAAAGCAATAGGACAAATAAAAAGTCAAGAGAATCTTAAGATTGGAATGAAATTAAGAACCAAAGTTGGAAAATTGACTAATAATTTAGATGGAGTTATAATTTTTGGAATTAAATATGAACCTTTTTAAAAATTAAATAATCATAGTATTTATTAAAGTCTTTATCGAGATTAACCAAAAATCCAAATCAAATTGAAATAACTGAAAACAACTGAATTAAATTGATAAAAATAAATCTCTAGAAAATCAATAATCTTTTTGTAAATATATTTAAGAAATAAATTTGATAACAGTTATTATGAGTGAAAAAAATAAAGCAACTTATGTTGATATATTTGAAAAGATATTAAAAAGCTCAGATATATGTTATATAAGAAATTATAGCACTCAAACACAACCTTTTATGGGCTTAAACTTAGAAAATTTTGATTTTATTGCATTTAATGCGTTAGATGTAGATAAAAAATATGTGATTGATGTAATTGGGTTCGATTATCCTAATCCTTACGAAAAATCCGATAAAGCATATGAAATTGATGCTAAAATACCTCAAAGCTCAATAGATGATAATAGAAAAAATATCGAACATATGATTTTTTGGCAGAACTTATTTAGCGGAAGTTTTAAAAGTCTTTTAGTATTTTTTTATGAATTTAAGGTAAAAACTTCTGAAGAAAAATATAAATCCATAATGAAAAATAAAGTAGAAATAGTAGAATATAAAGAAGAAACAAACGTACGCAAATTTGGCATGACTGTTATTAAAGGTGATGATTATCTCTCTTATATTAATTTGAACGAAATTGATCCTGCTAATATAAGATTTAACCCTGGAGATGGACCAAATTTTCTTACCAAATTGAGTGATTTTCTACTTATAGAAAATTATAAGATCTCTTAAATAAATTTAGATTAAAATACCCACAGGCTCTCCCAGAAACTGTTTTATATAATTAAATTGTTTCCTTATAGTGGTAGCACTGAAGTCTGAAACTTCTTCATCTGCTATTATTTTTTGTGTAAAAATTTTTTTAAAAGGGCTAATCTGTGAAATATAATAAAAGAATCCTGCAGTAAAAGCTTTTAGATTAACACTGTTAATAAATTTATAAGGAATTAGTTTTAATACCTTATAAGCCAAGAGCTGCATTTGAATTTTCATATTTTCAAATTTTTCTTCGTTTTCAATATAATTGCTAACTAAATGATATGAAATTCTGTTTATTTCTCTATTAAATAGAAACTTAATTTGTTCTTTTAATTTCTTTTCTAATTCTAATTTCAATTGTTTTTTTTCTTTTTTTATGAATGTTAACACATAATCCTTATCTTTTTTTTTCTTTACTTTAATCGTACTTACTTTAATCACTGCGTTATTTAACATCTTTTTATTAATTTTATGGCCTATCTCATTACAAATTTCTAAATATCTTTCAATTCTAATATTTGTTGAGTCTTTTATTTCATCCCAGATAATTGCAAAAAATATCAAAATCATATTTTGAAAGGGTTTTTTAAAGTTCTTTAGATAAGTAAGATATTTCTTTTTAATTGATTCAAATTGAACAGAATCAATCTGAATATTATGATTTTTAAGTAAATCAATCTCACTCTTTTGACGAGTAAAATTAGTTTTTGAATCTTTATACCATTTGCCGAGTTTTTTAATCTTATCATATTTTAGCTTTATTATTGGATCTTGTAAAGCTGCTTTATCCAGTTTTTTGATGCGATATTCATAAATACGTTGCTGATTTTCTAACTCACTGGAGTATGGGAAATTATCTTTTAATATTGTAATATCTTCACTTAATATCAAACCACAATCTTTACAAACGATATGCCCTCTATCCCTCAGTAAATTCTTATGAGAACATGACGTGGCGTCTTTTTTTACCAGATTTAACTTACTGTCTTTTTTTTGCATGCCATTCTCTAATTTTATTTTAAATGTTTTTATTTTAAAATAAATAGTTGCAAAATCTATATATTTTTTTATATAAGATAATTCTCTATATTTATTCTATAAAAAAAATTATTGCTAAGAAAAAAAAAAAGAAAAATAGGTTAAAATTTATGGAACTTATGTCCCATGCGAGGCATTTTGTAATTATAGGTATGATTATTTTAGTATCTTGTTTTATATATGTAGAATTGCTATATCTAACTGTTGGTTTGTTAATCATCCCTATGGTTATTGCGTGTGTTTTAGTTGTATGCGGGATGGTCTTTACAGCTGTTGGAATAAAACAATTCATCATAATGAAAAATCAAGTAGAAAAATAATCGAAGAAATAAGCAAAAAATTAAAACATAGAGTTTTAATCTCTTTTCTTTTATTTATTCAAAAGCACCTTTTAATCCTTAATAGCATCCGATAGCTTTTTTTTTTCGTTAATATTTGCCATTATATTAAATAAAACTAATTTTCTGCGTGGAATATATTCAGCGTATAATTCTAATTTATCAATCATACTTAAAATCATTTCAATTAGGAATTCTTTATCCTTAATTCCAGATTGTTCAGAAAGTTCATCGATTCTTAATCGTTTGAATTTTGTTCCTATCTCCATTAATATTTTCTTTTTTTCTTGAATTTCACTTTTTTCAATAAACCTATTGATATTAGATATTTTAGAATCAATCGTATTAATAAATCTTAGAGAAAAACTTTCTTTAAATGAAATTGTTCTATACTCCTTTAACTTTTCAATATCTTTTTCTAAATTACTCTTAGTTTTGCTTTCTTTAAATTGGATTAAATCTAAAAAATTATTAATTTCATTTTTAAGGTTCTCAATTCTTATTCTCTCTTTTAATTCTTCTTGTTTAATTTTTTCTCTTTCCTCTCTTTCCTTTATTTCTTTCTCTTGTCTTTCTTTCACAATTTTCTCTTGTTCAATTCTTTCTCTTTCTGTTTTTTGTTTCTCTCTCTTAATTTTTTCAATTTCCTCTAAATCAGTTTTTTCAATTCTTTCTTTTTTAGGCTTTTGAACTTCTGGAATTTCTTCTACTTTTGGTTTCCCAATTATCTTTTGACCACAAGATGTACAAAAACCCCAATGTGGTTTAAGTAGTGCTCCACAAAATCTACAGAACTTATCTTTTTTTTCACTCATATATCCTCGTTTTAAACCAAATTTATTATTATATAAAATTTAAAATTCCAGAAATTTGCAAATAAAGTAAAACCGCTGTTAAAATAATTAAACCAATAAATATTAATGTGGTAAAAAATCTCCATTTTATTGAGATACGGCCTCGTTTTTCTTCACGATAAATAAAAAACAATAAAATTGCGCCAAAGACAATGATTGAGAAAAGTATTAAAAATATATTAGGAGGTATGAAGCCAAATAAAGTTCCAATAACTGAGCCATAAATAATACAATAATATATCATTTTTACCCGGAAACTACTTTCAGGGTCCCCACTAGCTATCTCATGCATAATTGGATAAGCCAATAAAAATGAAACAACCAAATCTACTGGCAAAGCATGAAACCAAGCTAAGTTTAGTGGGGGTATTCCAATATTTTCTTCTAATAAGATAAATATTACTATAAAAATGATGATAATAATTATCCCCCAAATGTATTTCCAATTTTTCTTTAAGAAATTAATTATTCTATTATAAGCATTTAAAATTGCAATTTTTATCGAATTAAGGAAATTTACAATTACAATCTTTAGTGCTCTGAACTTTCTCAAAAGATAATCGACCATTTTTCCAAACTGTTCTTTCAATTCTTCAAAAAAGAATATAAATGGATATAATAGAAGAGTAATTACAAAGAATACTGTACTCCAAATATAGGATAAAGAAAAATAATAAACAATTACGCTTAATGATAAGAAAGTAGCAATCCAAAAGAGAAGTGCTCGTAATGAATGTTTTTTAAATGGTTTAATATCAATAGCATAAAAAGTTAAAAGAATCAACATAGCAACACTTAAATTAAATGGCCAATTTGTTATGTAGGGTTGTAATAAAAGTCCTAAATATAGAAAACAATTTAAAGAGAGTAAGAATCCAAGAAATAAAAATGAAATTCTTCTGATATTTAATCTTGACTTCTCTTCAAAGACTCCGATATTGATATCAAGATAAGAAAGAACAAATAATATTACTAAAGAAAAAATAATCAAATTAAGGACAACTATAATATCTAAACTTGCGAAATAAAAAGGCCAGGATATAAAATCTACATATAAAACAAATAACAAGAATCTTTTAATCATATTTTTATTAGTTCTGATTATTTTTATATTCCGCAATAGATAAAATAAGTAATAGAATTCAATTATTAGGAATATTATTATTAGAGGGATAAATGTAATTAGGAATATTAAGATCCAATCTATAAACATTATGGGAGATATCATTATCAATATCCAGGAAATAATTTTAATAGAATCTGACCATTTTGATATTAAGAATTTAAACAAATATTGATCAATTATCATCAAAAGATGAACAGCAATACTTAATAGCATTATTTGAAATTCAAGTGGCAATATGCCCAACGCTCTTTGAATAAATATGAATAAAAATAGATAAAATATCAATCCTATAATTCCTTGGATGAATAATTTCTTTTCATTAAGGGTTTCGATTTTTTTATAAAATCTAGACATCATAAAGAACTGTTTAAGTGTTGAAAACAATGCATAATTAGTATAAAATTGCATTGTAAAAAATAAAAATAAATTAAACCAGAGAAGGTCTGGATTGATAACTAAAAATTGGTTTAAAAATAAGAGTAAAAATATAGATATCAACAAATAACTCAGTGTATGAATTAAATATCCATATCTTTTCCTAAAATTCTTTATGATATGTAGTTCAAATATTGATAATAAAAAGAGTGTAATTAAAGAAATTAATGAACTCTCAAGAAATCCAAAACTCTCAAATAGACTGTAAATTAATAGTACTAGCTCAATATATAAACAAAATATAATCAGTGAATATCCTTTTGCTTTAAAATCAAGATATTTTTCTTTAAAATATAATTGATTTACTAAATATATTGAGTAAAATGAAAATGAACTCTCAATTATTAGTAATAAGCCTATATTGAAAAAATTTAGAAGCAGAAATATCTCAAAAATAGTAATCCAGTAGATTGTAAAAAGAATTTGAATGAAAATGAAAAGAAGAAATTCAATCTGGAGAACAAATTTAATTTGAACTATTTTGTTATAAATCAAGTTTGAAAAGAATAATAACACTACAGATAATAATAAGAAAAGTAAGGTGGTTGGATAACCAATCAATAATTCATTAATACCTAAAAGTAAATTGGATATTAATGATGAAAAATAAAATGAATTCATTATAAGAATAGAATAAATCAAACAAACCCTCAAGAAAGAGCTTGTTTTTTTATATTTTACGTCTATTTGGGATAAAAAATACGTCGATATTAAATTTAATAGAGATAATGTTAATAGTAAAAGAAAAATATCCAAATGGAAAAGATATAGGTATATAGAAAATAAATTACATCCAATAAACCAAGACCAAAATATCATCTGATTTCTTATTTTTGAAATCAAATATTTAAAAAGATATTTATCTATGACGAAACTCTCTAAAAATAAAATACTGCTACCTAATAAAGATATTAAAAATAATGAATACAAAATTTCAACCTCAACCTCTATTAGAAAAATCAAAACATTAAGGAGAATCGCGGTTGGAAGAAGGCAATATAAAAATAAACTCAATCCATTCAAAAAATTTGTTAATGGTTTGACTTTTAATTTAATTCCAGATAATTCTATATATTTCAAAGAGCATAATAGTAATGTAGACCAAATTATTAAAAATTCAAAAATCTGATTATACCAAGAAATTGGAGTAAGAAATGAAATCCATATTGAAATAAATAAAGAATTAATGATAAAACATGCAGAATTTAGAATTCTTAATATGAGATCTTTTTGAATTATTTCTAAATATTCATTTTTAATTTTAATTCTTCCTTTTTTGGCTAAGATACTGAATAAATTTATAATAACCTGTAAAAAACTAAAATAGACCATTAACCATGTTATAATTCCGATAGTATGAATTATTGGAATAAATAATAGGAGTGCTTGAATAAGAAAAGTTAGAGGAAATGGAACAAGAAATAATAATACAAATCTATATTTATCTAAAAGGGGATAGAAAAATAATATTAATACTGAGCTAAAAATGAAACAAATAAACATTGGAGACCCCTGAATGAAAGGAAATAATAATGATGTAATTGTCAAAGATGTTCCAAACGCCATAATTGTCCAGGGAATTGCTTTATTAAAACTAATAATCATTTTTTCATATCGGTTAAAAACGAAGAAAGTACCTCCAAATATTGCAATTGCAAAAAATATAGAAAATAGTTCAAATCCTGGTATAATAAAAAACGAGAAGAGTGTTAATAAAGAGAAATTAATAATCAAAATAATTGAAATAACAAAATGAACATATTTCTTGTTTAATTTCAGATATTTTGATGAAAACATGCTAAATCCTAAAATTATAAAAGAAATATTAACAGCGATAAATGGATTGAGAAGAATCGCATATAAGATAAAATAAATTAATAAAAACATTCCAAGCAAAAATGTTATATAGGAAAAAATAAGTATTGCAATTTTACTTCTTATCAAAGGAAAATACGAATAAATCATGGAAAATAGCCCTATAGCGATAAGAACAATGGATGTAATTATCTCGGGCAACATATTTAAAAAGATTAAATAGAAAATTAAAAACACAATATTGATTCCACTTAAAAGAATCCATAATTTTGAAAGAACCTTCCAATACTTTAATTTGTAGATTATTGGCATTAATAAAAATATTGAAATTATTGTAAAAGAAAGATAAGTGAGAAGAAAGTTCTCTCCAAATATATTAAATGTAATCCATGCAACCAATCCAAAGCTTTCAATCCAGAAGAATAATAAAATTTGACCAAAGTGTGCCTTAATTTTTGTGTATAGAACAGGTAAATACAATAATGAAGAAATTAAGATTGAAATAATTAATGACCCGGTAAAATCTAATGTTCCAAAAAATGTGATTGCATTAGTATATATATCGATATCAAGGAATATTCTATAGATTACAACGAAATTAACGATAGGAAATAAATTCCACAGCCACCACCCTGCTTTCCAAATTGCCCAAGATATCTTCCATTTATAAATTCCAATTGAAATGTAAAAAAGAAGAATTCCTAGATTTAATGAGATAATTAGAGGAAAAGGTTCTTCAAGGGGAATTGGTAAATAATATGTAAGTAAGAAAAATAAAAATGTTGGAAGTGATATAACAATTGCGGTTAAAAATGTATAGAATAAATATTTTCTATATCTCTCAGGGATTTCATTAAATAATAAAACAAATCCGAATCCTGTTATGCTTAAGGTAAAAGTGAAAATCAAAATATTATTAATTAAATCATCTACAGGGAGTATAAATAAAAATTGATAAGAAATATAGCTAATTACATCAAAAATAATTAATGCAATTAAAGTTTTCTTATACAAATGATAATTTTTATCACCAATTCGACGAAGTAAAACTGAATAAAAGAATAAAACTATTCCAAGCGAAATAGTGATATTATATAATAGTAAAATATTAGTGAAAGTCAAGAAAAAGACAAAAGATATTGCAGAAATTGATCCATACAAAATAAATTCTTCAAGATGGGAATGCTCTTTGAGGTTCAAAATTATAGCAAAAAATAATACACAAGATAAAGATACTAAATATTCTATAATAAAAAATCCTAGAGGGATCGGCTCAAAAACAGAGAAATCAAAACCTGAATATATATGAAACATTAAATAAAATCTTAAAAATGTGATATAACTAAGTAAGAAAATATTTAAAATTCTTAAAATTAAATTTTCATTTCTAACACGAAAAATTAAAATATAAAGGAGAAAGAGAAAAATAAAAGAAATAATGGGCTCTATATAAAGAAGACTAATGAAAAGAACTAAATTGAGAGAAAATAATCCAATTATTCTGAATCTAATCTCTTTTACAATTAAATAATAATTTTTCAAAAAACAGTAATTGAAAAAAATAAAAATATTTACACATAGAGTTCCAATTAAAATAATTGGATTTTCATTAAAGAATGAAAAATTAATTGCAAAACCCCAAAATACTTCAATAAAAAATATAAGAAATGAACCGATAAATGTAAAAATAGTGATATTTTCTATAAATATTATATTTTTATCCAATGAAATTCTTGCTTTTTTTAAATAGGAAATAGTTATTGGTGATAAAATTGAGAAAATTGCAATAAAAAATGTGATTTTATTAAGAATTGAAAATGGCAAATAATTTGAAATCAGGAGAATAAGAACTATTTTGACATACAACCAAGAGACTAATTCAATGATTTCTTTTACTTTAAAGAACTCAATTCTAAGAGTTAATTCGCTTATCTTAAATAAAACTAAAATTGATGAGAAAAAAGAAATAAAATATATAGTATAATTCAATAAAGCAAGATCTGGTGGAAATATAATTATTAAACTAATAATATTGTGAAATATTAACATCACTAGGTAAGATAACGTAAAAGTAGACCCAAAAAATATTATATTATAGCAAGTTTTTAAAGAACTACTACTGATAACTCCAAGTTTTTGCATCTTTTTTAATGTATAAATATTAAAAAAGAAAAAAATCAAAATCGATATTGAAATTAAAAACTCATTAATTATAATTGAAAGAAAAATTACTGACGCTGAAATAGAGATTAAAAACCACACAAATATCTGTGATTTACTTATTAACCTCTGATTAACTTCTTTATATTTATAACGAATAGATACATATTCTAATAATTTTAAAAAGCCAAATATCAAAAATAGCGTACAATCTAAATCAATTAAAATTAGAAATATACTAAAAAGAATTATCCCTGTATTTAACATATCTAATAAGATGATTGTAGGAAGGATAATAATAGAAACCGATAAAAAGATATTATCTATTGCAATTAACTTTTTATACCAATTCTCATGAATTAATTTTTTATAAAAAATATAATAAATTGGAAGAAATAAAATAATACAAGAAGAAATCACAGGAACAGTTAATAAATAATAAGTTCCGTAAAAGAACAAAAAAGTATAGTAAAAAATAATAATGGAAAGAAAAATTAATGTAAAACTTGTGAATTTAATTATAAATTCTCTAGAAAAAAGTTCTTCTTTAAGAGAAAAGATATTAACTAACATACAAATAATTGCTGTTGATAAAAATATAGAAATTAGTAGAAATGAAACATTTAAGAGAAAGACCAATTCAAAAAATATGTAAAATAAAATTGTAAATAATTCACCAGCAACAATATATGAATTAAACTTTACATAATTTTGATATTTTGAAATAGCAATTTTTCCTAACTTTACTCCAAATTTCAAAAGATAGTGAAGTGTAATTGAAAAAAATAAAAGATCTAATAATAGGGCTATAATATTAAAATAAACTGAAATAATTGAAATAAAAATTGAAGCGAATAAAAACCAGGAAGCGAAATAACTATAATTAAAGAAATTTCCTTTAGAAAAGATTCCAGTAAGGTAATTAAGAAATGTAAACAAAATAAATAATAAAGGGAATAAGATAGATGATATTATTAAGGAATTAAGAAAGAATCCAGGATCTTCAGGAACCACAAGGAAATAAATTCTAAAATTAATTAAAATAAATAGAAAAATTTCTATTAAAAATGAGATAACGGTTAAACTTTTTTTAAAAAATTTTGACGCTTTTCTATTAAATCTACTAAAATATAATCGATATAAAGAACTTAGCAGTGCTATTAAGAAGATTAATGCATTTATGAAAATTTGAGAATAAAATATAATGAAAGGATCTGAAGTAAAAACAATATATGCACTAAATATAAAAGGAAAAAATAAATAAATAATAAGGAAAAAGCTAGAAATTATAAGAAAATCTTGAACAATCGAAACATTTCTTTTATCAAGTAATTTAATTCTAGCAAAAATTTCTAAAATAAAATATAAAACTATACAAAAAACAATTAGTTGTTCATTCCAATTTAATTGTAAAATTCTGAAACAAAATGAAGCTAAAATTATAATAGTATTAGTCATATAGAGGATTCTATTATATTTTTTATTCGAAAAATCAGCCCTTTCTTCTAAATAAAACAGAATATTTATAAAAATAAGTGATAAAAATGCAAGAATTGCAAAATCCAAAAATAATAATAGTGAAAATATACTGGCGATTAATGTTAATGAAAGAATAGAATTAATTTTTTGACGATTATTATGTCTAATTTGCTCCTTTTCTCTCCTTTCTTCACTTGTCAGTGCTATATGGTGTGTATAATGAAAATATACATATAACTCAACTTTAAGAAAGATTATAATAAGGCATAAGATAATTAATGATACATTAAATAATTCTAAACCTGAAAGTGGTGGCATTAATGGGCTAAATAGTATATGCAAAAGAATTAATAGAATTGAAATACAAAAAAAAAGCCCAGCATTAGAACTAACTAATTTTTGTTTAAATTCAATTAATTCATTTAAAAACTTTTGATTTTCCTTTATTGCATTAGTAATTCTAAAACGGACATTTCTTGTAATGAAGAGCGTAATTCCATAAAAAAATACATTTAAAATTAATAAATAAAGCCAAGATAGTTGAGTATAAGATAGAATCGCTAAAAATCCAATTTGAATTATGTAATTAATTATAAATAAGAAATTGTGTAAATTTGTAAATATTGAAGTAATACCTTCGATATGCTTAAATCTTTTTTCTGCATCATCAAATAAATCAACTGGCTTAAAGTAAAAATAAAACCAAGTGATATTATAAATTACTATAAAAGCAATTAAAGGAAAAAGTCCAAATTTTCCTGTCTGCCATTGAGAAGTAATAAATTCAACTATTGGCGTTAAAACAACAGCAGCAAATGTAACAAAATAAGAAATATGAATCCTGGCAGCCAAATTATTTTCTATGTTCTTAAAAAATGGTTTATCCCGATATCGATCAAAACCAATATAAAAGAAAAATAATGAAAAAGTGAGGGCTAAAAGCGAAAAGGCGATTGCAAAATTCAAATCTGATTGTCCCGTAATTTGAATCGTTATAAAATCTGTAATATAAAAAGTTAATAAAGCACAAGCTATCGGAGCAATAATTAAATAAAAACAAAACCACCAAACTTTCCAAATAAATTCTGTTGCTTTCCTAATTCTCTCTTCAGAACTATTTGATGATTTTGAATTCATATTTCTGGTAAAACACCTAATTATAATTTAAATTCTTAAACAAAATTGACGGTTGGAGGACTCCTATTAGAATTTGTTTTTTATTAGAAAATAATTATATTATTATACCAAAAATACTTTTTCTTTTCTTTACTATATTAATGATTCTGAGACCAATTTTTTTCACAATAAAATTTACAAGTTCCTTTTAAAGAACATATAATAAATTAACTTTTGATTAAAAATTGTTATTGAGATCCGATAAAGGAATACTTACTTTAATAAAAATAAGAATTAAAAAAAAAATTTTAGAGATTTAATTATTCTATTTTTTTACGACGTTTTCGATATAACAATGCTGTTGTTATAATAACAACTGCTCCTCCACCAGAAATTGATGCAATAATTGCAATGATCAGTGCGAGAGGAGGTCCTTCTTCAATACTTTTTTCCAAAGTCTCTGGATCTACTGCGAAATCTGCTTCGAAATATTTTTCATTGTAACCCGAAGCCGAGATTGTCATGTTTAGCAATATTGGATCGTCTCCAGGTGCAACGCTTATGGGGGTTAATGAAATAGAAAATAATCCGCTTCCAAGGTTTTGAACACTCGCTGAAACATCAGTTCCATTCCACCACATTTGTAACGTTGCGAAGTCGATGGCTTGACCGAATCCATTGTAAATATAAAAATTTATATCGAATTCTTCCGTTGAGAATGATTGGTCTATAATTTCTACATATAGTAAATTTGATACAGTACATGGTTCCACCGCAAGATAAGTCTCGAAGTATTTTTCATTGTAACCCGAAGCCGAGATTGTCATGTTTAACAAAATCGGATCTTCATCAGGTGCAACGGTTATAGGAGTTAATGATATATTGAATAATCCGCTTCCAAGATTAACAACATTTGTGGAAACATCAATTCCATCCCACCACACTTGTATCGTTGTGAAGTCAATTCCTTGTCCGGTTGCATTATACACCGAAAATGTGATATAAAATTCTTCCGTTGAGAAAAATTGATCTACAATTTCTACATAAAGTAAATTTGATACATCACATGGTTCCACCGCAAGATAAGTCTCGAAATATTTATCAGTATAGCCCGAAGCCGAGATTGTCATGTTTAACAATATCGGATCCTCACCTGATTCTACGAAAATTGGATTTAGTGATACTTGATATAAACCCTCTCCAAGATTTTGAACACTCGCTGAAACATCGGTGCTATTCCACCACATTTGTATCGTTGCGAAGTTAATTCCTTGACCGGTCTCATTATATACCGAAAATGTGAGATTAAATTCTTCGGTTGAAAAAGATTGATCTATGAGATCTACGCTTAACAATTTAACTACATCTTTTATAACTGTTACACCTTTGGCGCCCTCGTTGTCAGCAATATCTTTCGCATAAAATGTGATGGTAATTTGTCCGTTTGGCGCTTTAGTCCAAGCATTTTGATCAATATATCCGAAAAATCCAGTAAAGGTAAAATTGGTTAAACCACTATCTATGGTATACCACGTAGAAACCAGATTGGTTTCATTAATAGAAATATAGAAGCCTGGAACCGTAATTCCAAAAATTTTATTCTGAATAGGCATGTTAATGTCAATCTCAGGTACTTTAGTATCAATTGAGAAATGTTTGATATCAGATTGTACCATAAATCCAATTGAAGTGTTTCCAAACACTTGAACCGTATGTGGTCCATCATCAGGCATTGGAAAAGTTTTATTTCCTAAAATTGCTCTATTGGCTTGATCGTCCAGAGAATAGCCCATCCAATCAAGAAAGGTGTTTTTTTCAAAACTAAGTAGTAATCCTTCCTCCATATTATCTCCGATTTCATAATTGGGATCCCAGGAATAGCCCACTGCGTCTATAAGCCATCCGGCATGACCATCAAATTCTTTAAAATGGATTTGATCAATTCCATTTGTCATATCTTTATACGTATCTTGATTATCGACCTCTAAAACATCATCTATATACCAATCAAAAGTATTATCACTTCGAAAAACAATTTTCAAATGATACCAAGTGTTATCTGAGCAAGGTTTTATATCATGCCATACTAAATCCTTATCAATCCATTTGAAATAGCCGCCATCGATATTAAATTGCAAAACAGCAATACCATCATCATTTAAGACAAATACTTGCTTTTGATATGCGTCATCCGCTTGAGCCCAAAATTCAATAGTTCCAGAAGTCTGATTTATAAAATTATTACTTGCTGAAGCCCAATGAGCCAATCTTTGTATTTTTAAAATGTGCTTGTGGCCTTCTAGTTCTTCAATGACTTCTACTGTATGACCATATACATCTACAAAACTAATATCGGTCCCTGTAGTTCCAACCGCATCACATTCAAACCCGTATGTCCCGGGATAATATCCGCTCATCGGTTCGGTGTAAGTTATATTTTCAGGTGTATTTATTGTAATTGTAGGTGGTGGGGCGTTCCACAGCAGTATTGAGACATTATTATCGTCAGAATTTGCAGTCACAATGTCGTTCCACGCGTCATTATTTGCATCTCCTATGAGAACACTAAGAGGCAAGGTCCCAACTGATCTTGTAAATTGCGGGTCCCAGTCACTTAAAGTATCGTTCCACAGCAGTATTGAGACGTTATCATCGAGTATATTTGTAGTCACAATGTCGTTCCACGCGTCATTATTTGCATCTCCTATGAAAACACTATTAGGCGTATTCCCAACTGATCTTGTAAATTGCGGGTACCAATCACTTAAAGTATCGTTCCACAGCAGTATTGAGACATTTTTATCGTTTTGATTTGCAGTCACAATGTCATTTAACCCGTCATTATTTGCATCTCCTATAAACACACTAGCAGGCTCGTTCCCAACCGATCTTGTAATTTGCGGATCCCAATCACCGGATGTTGCGTTCCACAGCAGTATTGAGACATTATCATCTTGATAATTTGCAGTCACAATGTCATTTAGCCCGTCATTATTTGGATCTCCTATGGAAACACTCCTAGGAGAATCCCCAACCGATCTTGTAATTTGCGGGTCCCAATCACCTGAAGTTGCGTTCCACAGTATTATTGAGATGTCATCATCCCAATAATTTGCAGTCACAATGTCATTCAGCCCGTCATTATTTGGATCTCCTATGAAAACACTCCAAGGATAGGACCCAACTGATCTTGTAATTTGCGGGTCCCAATCACCGGAGGTTGCGTTCCACAGTATTATTGAGATGTCATCATCACCAATATTAGCAGTTACGATGTCGTTGTACCCATCGTTATTTGGATCTCCTATGAAAACACTATAAGGAGCATCCCCAACCGATCTTGTAATTTGCGGGTCCCAATCACCGGAGATTGCGTTCCACAGCAGTATTGAGACATTATCATCAAAATTATTTGAAGTCACAATGTCATTGTGCCCGTCATTATTTGCATCTCCTATGAAAACACTCTTAGGCGTATTCCCAACTGATCTTGTAATTTGTGGGTTCCAATCATAAGATGCACTTCTTAATTGGGTTTTGGTATTCTCTTCTAAGCTTTTTTCATCATTTACTTGAACAACGTTGAGATTATGGTTGTTAATGGTTGCTAATGCGAAAATTATTCCTAAAACCAATATGATTATTTTTACTTTTTTATTAAATTTTATTTTAATCATTTTAAATTTCACTTTTTTTATACAAATTGAAAAGTTTTTTAGAATTTTTTTATTGTATTTTTTATGCAAGTTTGCATAAAATTTCAAGCAAATCTTTATTAAATTTGCAATAAAATATTTATATAGTTTAATATATAAATCTATGTAAAGTTGAGGAAATAATTATAAATTAGATTTTTTTAATATGACTAAAAAGACTCGTAAAGACTACGATTATTATACAATGAATATTCCCAATGAATTAAGAATTCTATATGAAGCTTATATTCTTAAATATCCAAATTTGGGATTTAAAAATGTCTCTCAATATTTACTTCATGTTTTACAATATAAAGCTCAAGAAATTTTGAAAGAAAATCCTGAATTTAAAAAAATTGAAGAAATTACAACATCAACTGGAATTTTTGTATTACAGGAAAATGGAACTTATAAGAAATTTGTAAATAAGGAAAAACTTCTTAAAAAAATCGATCAAATGTGGGGAGAAAAAGACCCTGAATGATTGAGAAAAATATGAATTGTTTTAAAAAAGTAAGTTATTAATCATAATTATTTAAATTCATTTTTTTTCTATTAAAAATAATCAAGTTCCATTATTATTAAATAATAAAACCAAGTAATTATTATACAAGATAGTCTATTGTATTAAAGTTATGATTGAAGAAAAAAATTCAGAATTGTCAAGAGTAAAGAATAAATCAATGAAAAGTGCAAGAAGAAAAAGAAATTTATTATTTATCAGTTTGCTTGTTGTATTTCAATTTCTTTTTTATTTTTTTACATTAATATATTTTTATATCCCTTATTTTGAAGATATATCTATCGCTTATTCTGATCTAAATTATTTGCCAATAATAACAGTTATTATAACAATTAGAATTATTATTTATATTAATCTAACTTATATCTTATTTAAAATGTGGATTTCTCAAAAAGAGCCGCATTATAGTGACATTCCTTTTCTGATAGGTCTCTCTTTTTATGGATTAATATCTGGAAAGCTGATTGAGTTAGTTGTATATACTTCCTTCGCGATTTTTACATACCATTCTGGACTTTCTGAATTATTTTTATTAAATATTTCAAAATTTAGGTATTTTATAATTATTACAGAACTGCTGCCAATTATTCTAGTGGGATTTTATCTTTTTCTCTTTAGACATAATTTAGGCAAACAAGATCGAAAAATAGAAAGGATTGCAAGAAGAAACACGATAATTTTTTCAATATTTTTCGTTTTTACTTTTTTAATTATTATAATTATTCAACAATCAATTACATTTTTTTCAATTATCTCAGGAATTATGAGTCTATTATCTATAAGTTTTATAATTTGGATGTTTATTACAGCTTATAGAGGGAAGATCCTTCCAGAAATAAATTGCTTAATAATTAGTATTGGATATATTTTAGCATTGATTTTTAACGTGATATTATCAATCCTTCTAAATATAATGCCACAAGTTTTTCCTTACGGTGAAGCTATTGCTATAACGATACTGGAAGGAGGAAGTTTAATATCAAACATATTATTTCTTATTGGATTCAAAACGAAATCACATTATAAAGTCTAGTGAAATTATTTTTCCACTCTAGACCATAATGGGAAAATCAATATAGAAAATATTATTTTAGGGTTATTAAAACTCATAAGCGAGAATATATTATTGAATCTATAGCAAAAAAGATAAATAAATCTAATGAATAAAATATAATCAGATTGATAAAACATAGTTTAATAAAATTAATTTGAACTATTTCGTGATTTGAAGTATGAATAAATTTGAAAAAGCACAAAAAGTCCTCCAAGATTTAAAGGGAGATGGTTGGTTAATAATATGCATGAATACGAGTGATGTCCACTCTCGTTTTTTATTAGGAGTAGGTTCTCATGCACGGCATTATATATTTATAGCTGCAAATGGGAAACATAAAATCCTTACCGTTGAGATGGAAGCACCTATGATAAAAAGATCTCTTAAGAATAAAGGTGTACAAGCAGAAGTCATTGTTTATAAGACGATGGATGAGCTAGTGAATCTATTAAGTCCACTAATTCACAAACCAAGGATTGCTCTTAATTTTGGAGAGAATGTATTGAGTGAAAAAGGAACCTCATATGCAGATTATATACGAGCAGGTGATTATTTTTCAATAAAAACGTTAGCCCCTGAAACAGAGTTCTTTTCTGCCGCACCCATAATATATGAACTAAGAAGCGTTAAATCTTCTGAGAATTTAAAGGATTTACGCAACGTATGTAAAGCTAATCTTGAATTATTAGAAAAAATCCCTGATTGGGTAAAAGTTGGAATGACAGAAAGAGAAATCAAAGCAAAATTAGAATATGAATATATGAAAGTGGGAAAACCTTCATTTGAAGCAATTATTGGAACTGGGGCACATTCTGCAGATCCGCACCATAACACTTCGGATAAAAAAATCGAAAACGGTGTTTTATTAATAGATACGGGATTACAGATTGATGAAATGTGCACAGATATAACATGGACGTACTGGGTTGGTAAAAATCCCTCAGAAGATTTTATAAAAGCGTATAATGCTCTTTATGAATCCAAAGAAGCTGCGAACTTATATTATAGAGATGGAATACCTAATAATCTCCCCGCTAAAAAGTGTCGTGAATCTTTAGCTAAAAACGGTTTTGACCATGAGAAGTTATTTTTTCACGGGCTTGGACATGCTCTTGGATTTGAAGTACATGGTGTTGGCGCTAGAATAAACTGGAAGGTACCAGAAGAATATAAGCTTAAAGAGAATATGGTTTACACCAATGAACCAGGCTTATATTGGTTTGATAAATGGGGGGTTAGGTTAGAAGATGATGTTATAATCGGGAAAGATAAATGTGAACAAGTCACTTATGTATCAAAAGATCCGATAATAATATGATAAGTATTTATAAAAAAAATTTGATTAATGAAATACCAATTTAATTTTTAATTAAATCACGGAAAGAAGTCAAAGATGGAGATTGAGTTGGTTTATTCCCAAAGAATATGGGATTAATCTTCGTGGAAATAATCCACAGTAATTCAAATTTGGATTCTAAGTATTAAACATTTTGTAAGGAACTCCGAAAAAGGTGTCTCCCCCAATGATACTCTTAATTTTATTCCGAGTAGTAATTGTATCATAATAAATAAATAATTCTCCCTTTCCATCACATGGTTCATTAATTTCAACCCAAACATATCCAAGACTCGTATTTTCAATAGATGTAATAACTTCCTGATGTTCCTCAACTGTTTCTCTCACAGTCTCAATACTTGGATAGTCTTCACAAGAAGGCCCTAAATTATCAATATAAGTCTTAATAGCACCATAAGATATAAGAATAAGCGATAGACTTCCAAATACAACTAAAATGATTATTAAAGCGTAAAGAATGTGTCGATTTTTTTTCCCCTTTGAAGTTTTATTATTTAATAAAATAGGATTCAAATGGGATTTTTTTGAAGAATCTTCAGACATATCATTCTTTCCTAAGTTAAAATTTTCGAAAAAGCCATAAGATAAATGATTAATTATAATTATAACAATATTCTAAATAATAATTTATGTCGATTTTATTATTTTAAATTATTTAAGATCAATTTTTGCCTTTAAAATATTATAAATTTAGTTTTGAAAAAATACAAAAAATCAATAATAGAACGTTTCGGATCAGTAGATTAATTGGATGTGACTTAATATTAATTTAATCTTGCTAAATTAAGAATATTATATTCATTTCAATTTTTTCCCGCAATTTCTACATACAAGAGATTTACCTTCTACAGCATTTCCACAATTAGGGCAATAATTTATTTGTAAACCAGTAATAAATTGATGATACAATTTAACAAATTGTTTAGCGTTCTTTTTTCCTAATGTACTATGTTCATTTATCAGAGCTAAATTATAAATTTTACCATTAGTCTTTTTAATAACAACTACATGAACTAATTTCACTTTTTATTTATATAGTTTCGAAATATCAGATAATGGGATGTTATAATTAAATCCTGTGCTATTTTTATAAAAATTTTCAGTTTGTTTTATTTTTCCTTCAAAATATAACCCATCGTTCTTGATTTTAACATCTACATAGTAAATATGCTCTTTCCAAACATAATCAAGCTTACCTTCACAAAATACTCCTTCCGCTTGGTATAATATTGACACAATTTCTCAACATATTTTGATAATTTTTTAATAAATTAATTTAAGTTTTAAATGATTTTAAGTCTATCTGAGTATTGGAATGCTAAAGAAATAGGGAAAAAATTTAAAAATAAAAAAAACAATTCTTCATTCAATTATTTCATTAATTAAAGACAATAATCTATTAGGTTGTTTAAGATGGCAAGAACTGCTCGAGAATATTGTTTATCTTTTATATTATTAGGGATATTAATCGTTGTTGTAATAATGCTTATACCATTTTTTGGACCCAAACCACTCTCAAATCCGATTGCATCTATTATTCTTTTCACCGTACTAATCATCTCATGTTGTTTGTTGAGTTTCAATAGAGTCATTATCGCCCATTTTAAGAAAAGAAAAAATAAGGTGGAGACAAAGAATAATCTCTTACATTGTCCGAAATGTGGCGCTGCTTATTTATATAAAGAGAATTTTTGTCCCAATTGCGGAGCAAAAATGGAACAATTCTAAAACCCAAATAATTTTACCATCCATTCTTTGGTTAAAAATTGCAGAAAAGTTATAAAGTTGAAGATGAATTGAATCTTACCAATAATTAAGTAATAGAATAATAAAAATTTATTCTGTTATTCATTTTTTCTTCGGTTAAGTAATTTTTATTGGAATTATAGATATATATTGAGTTAGTTCAATTTAATGCCCATCAACTAATAGATTTTGAAATTATCTCACTTTAGCATAATGTTTTTCATAATATTCTCTTAAAATATTCTTAATCGCAATAAAAAGACTATCTATTAATGATCTACTGAGATTTTTATCAATTCTTATCTTTTTTTCAACTTCAATCATAATTGCATTCACATTTTCTTTATCTTTATATTTGTAAATAACATATCCTCCAGGGTAATATTTATTATAACTTGTTCTAATTATCCCATTATCAACACTAAAATGTTTAGACAACTCTGAACTTAATTGAGTGCAACCTAATTTTTTATCGACAAAATTCAGAGTCTTTAAATAGAGAAGGCCAAAAATAATTTCTTTACTATCATCTCGTTTTTTGGTAAAGCCATGCATATCCAATAATAAACAGAAGCTATATTTATCTAAACAAATTTTAACATATTCATCTAGTGAGTTATGATATTCTTTATAAATTTGCTCGGCTTTTGTGCATTCTTTATTAAATGACTCAAGAGATTCGTAAGATCTATTAAAGTCTACCTTACTTCTATGTATTTTACCAATTAGGGAAAATAATTCAATATCGTCTGTTTTTAATTTGTGAATTAATTTTTTTGAGATTTTATAAATATTAACTTCAGATTTTTTAAAACCTTTAGTTTTATCTTTAATATCTCTTGGTTTTTTTCGTCCACCGTGAGGAACTGATAAGATTATAGGACAATTCCCCATTCTTTTTTCGATAAAGTGATTTCTAAACATATTTTAGAAGATTTTTTAAATAAATGATTAAATATAAGAATTTTTTTAAATCTCTTTATAATTCTTTTTATCAGAAAGAATTAGAAATCTATCTAAATACCTATTATGTATGTTTTTTATAATTTTATATTTTTTATTCAAGTTTGAATCTTGCCTCAAATAATAATTCTGAGTTTTTCTTGACTTACTCATATTGAATAGAATATAAAGTGAATTTGTTTAAATAAGAAAAGTATGCAAAAAGTTTAGGATTTCCTCATCAAATAAATTGATTAGAAGATAAAGAATATGTTTATATAATTTAATATAATATTTGATTAATATTACAAAGTCAATATTATTAGAATGGAATGGAGGTTGTAAATATAACTACTTGGTTATGTAAAAAATGCGGCAAAGAGTATGACAATCCTAGATGTAGGCTATCAAAATGTCCAAATTGTGGTGCACCTAAAGAACAGCATGAAAAGAAAAAATAATTTGAAAATAACGATTATTAAAATTGTATTTTCTAAATTTTTAAGTTTCGAGCTTTCATGATAAAAATTAATATTGGTTGTGCTGGTTGGGATTATTCTGATTGGCGTGGTCCATTTTATCCTAAGAATCTACACCGAAAATATTATTTGAACTACTATTCTAAATTTTTTGATTGTATAGAGATCAATACAGATGGAAATTAAAAAAATCATCTTAATTTTATGTCTCAGTATAGTTGGATTAAATTTTCTTGGACTCTGGATTATATCACAATGGTTTTCATATATAGTTGATGAGATTGCCATAGTTCTAGTGATTGGAGTCTTCTTTGGTACAATTTTATTAACTGTTATTGCTTATTTGAGTTCTGTATTAATTCAAAACATGAAATTGCCTTCATTTTTACTGTTTATTGTGATGGGTTCCCAAATATTTATACTTGTTTTTAATTCATTCATGTATTCGAATTTTTGGTTTAATGGAATCGTAGGTATTCCATCAACGCAAATTATTGCAATATTAACGATTTTGATTTCACTTTTTGCTGGGCTTCTATTTTGGGCTGATACCTTACCGATAGAGAGAAAAAAATCCTTCATTCTAAATTTAAAAACAAAAATTAAACCATTTCTTTTAAGCATCAGCTCGATTTGGGCATATATGCCGTTAATTGCTGGAATTTTATATCCAATGGTATATATGTTTCCATTAGCTTATACCTCGTGGATAATATTTCAATCATGGGGAGCAGGTAGTTGGGTTGATTCATGGATTGTAATTTTCTCCTGGGATTCTTCTTTCCGAGTTGATATTTTGCTCATTATTGAGATTATTATCTTTATTGTGGGTTTGTTGTTATTTTTTTGGGGGTTAATCCATCTTGTTAAAGGTAAAAAAATTGGATTAGATATTGTTCAGACAGGACCTTATAAACTTATTCGCCATCCTCAAAATCTTGGTATTCTTATAATGTTGTTTCCTTTTGCCTTATACACGCCAGGTTTTACTGACGACGGAATTCGAATAGGTGATATTCTTTCTTGGACATTGTTCTTTCTTATTATGATTTTTATTTCTGATTTTGAAGAATATCGATTAAAAGAGAAATCTCCTGAAAAATTTATAAATTATCGAAACACTACGGGATTTTTTTTCCCAAATCTACGTCACAATAGGAAAAATCAAGGTAAAGGTGAAAAAAATAATTATCTGAAACGTTATGGGTTATTAATTTTATGTTATGGTTTATTTATTCTAATTGCGTATTTTATAGTCCAAGATCTTTTAAACAAAGGTATTTTTCTTAAAACGAGGTAAATTGCAATTTGAGCTGAATTTAAACTTATCTTAGTACCTTCCCAATGTAAATCTCTCAATAACTATCTGGAATAACAGAAACAGAAGAATTTTTAAATCATGAATCAAGACCTATCTTCATTTTTGATCACCTTGAATTCTTTCAATTTTTCTCTCCTATTTCTAAAAAAATCATTAATTAGTTTTTAAGAGTAATCTCTACAGCATTATCAATACTTATCATGGCTATTCGATTATCAAAATCAGTACCATTTTTACTGTGCGGGATACTACGCTTTAAAAGCTCTAAAGGTCCATTAACCCAAATATCATCTGATTTCATAATACTCAAAATTTATTATTAGGATTTAAGATATATATTTTTCTCTCAGTACCTAAAAAATTTTTTAATAATATCATCTCATTTAAAAGGAGATGGCAGATCTCATTATTTTTTCTCATTTCAGTGAATTTATTTAAATCTTTTCACTACCATTAATTTCAACATATTGCCAAATCACTGAATTTTGTAAGCACCCAAAAAAATCTAATTTTTTTGCAAAAGTAAGTTGTTTTTTCTTGCAATGAGTATTAGTGCAGGGCTCGATTGCAGATATTTACCTTTATCGAAATCTCCATATACCTTTTCTATTATAAAACCAACCTTAGTAAACAATTCTTCCATCTCTTCTTTTTTCAATACCTTTTGTTTTATGTTTTTTATGCTACTTCTTTTAACTCGTTTTCCCTTTTTACCTCTCAGCTCGTTAAACATGTTTGAAGTTAATATACTTGATTTTTCATTAAAATCGATATTGGTTTTGATGATTAGAGTTTTATTTATTTTGGGAACGTATTTTTCGATTATTTTTCTAGGCACTGTTCTATTTTCTGGTAGATTCAATGGATTTTCTACGATAAATAGTAATTTTCCCTTCTCTGTTAGACTATTGTAAACATTTTTCAAAATCTTAATTTGCGTGTCCCTATATAGATAGAGCCTGAATGTGTTTGGTGTAAAAATAGCCAAATTAAATTTATTTTCGAGAGAGAAATTTATTAAATCTTGGAAAATTAAAGTTATCCTTTTTTGGACATTTAATGGCTGTTCTTTCAGTTTTTCTTTAGCAATTTTTAACATAGCCTTATTTCTCTCTACACCGTAAGCCTCGAATCCGACTCTGGCAAGAGAATGTAAAACAAGTCCGGTTCCACTACCACAATCTACGATGGGTCCATTTATTTCTTTTGCCACATCGATATAAAAATCCTCTCGATATATTTGTTCACCCCAGATATAATCAAAAACATTTGCTTGCCTGAAAGGATCTATTCTTTTCATTGAATTTTTACTCTTTTCGAAGCTTGTCTTAAACATAATGAAAAACAAATAAAATAATTTAATCGAAAAAAATTCGGTTATCTTTTTTTGCATGAGTGGTATAATAACTCAAGGCTTCCATTAGAATTTCCTTAAACTCTGTTTTATCGATTTTTGTTTTGTCTATATACTTTTTTAAATCAATATCTATTTCATTCGCCTTTAATAGCATATAAATTATAACCGGCGCTAATTTTTCAGGTATCCTTCCTTTAGTTCCTTTCTTTAAATATCTCCATACACGCCCAAAAAGATCAATGCATTCATTTTTTAAGAACTCTGATAACTGTAATGTAATAAGGATTTGAATAAATTCGATATCTGCCAATTGTAGAATGAAATTTTCATATCGGCTTGAGATCCGCTCGAGCTCAAAAGAGATTCCTTTTTTCCTGCTTTCTAACTTTGTTCCCACTCTTATTTCTCTCCTTAGTTCATTTGGATGATGTTGAATTGAATTGAGTATCATATCTGAAGACTGGTCTACTAATTGTCGTACCACAATTCCTACACAAAATGCCGTAATTAGATTCTATGAAGCTATTTGAACCGCAATTATGACATCCTTGAAAGAATTCAGGATTTTCTGGTATAATTATAGGCTTTCTTCCAAATGGAATACTCTTCTGAAGATAGTTTTTAGGTATCATTTTTTTCATTTTAATTTGTTATCAATTGATTATGATAGGGTAGGAGTTTTAATTTTAAAGATTACGCTTACCCTCTAAAAACTGGCTTTATTATACTTTAGACTGATTTTAGTAAGATAATTTAAGTAAAAAAATTGTAAAAATAGAATTATGTAATCACTATCAAGAAAATATTTTTAATTAAAACGCCTGAGGTCTCTTTTCTAAGAATAGTTAATAAAGACAATTAGAAAGATAGGAGTTATATAAAACTTTTTATAATTAAAATGAGTGGGCAAACATTTTTTCTTTTATTAGTATTCATTTTATTTTAATGACTCAAAGGAATTCTCATATCGATTTTTTATTGATTAAATTTTTAAAAAGACCTCTTTCTTTAAATATTTGTATTTTAAAATTTATAGTACTTAATAATTAACGATAGAATGAAACGAGAAATGTATTCAGAAGTAATGAATATTAGCATTATTGAAAAGATCAATACTCTTTTTGAAGATTATAAGGCAAAATGTCCTATTTGTGAGAGTCCATTCAAAACAAAAAATGTTAATTTCAAAAAAAAAATCGATAATTTTAACTAATTTAACCATAAAAAAATTAAAAAAAAAAGAAAAAAAAATGTTTGACGTGTCTGATTTCTATTATCTAACTGTAGAGTATCGTTTTTATCTGAATTATATCAAAAAATTCCTCAAGTTTACTATCCATAAATAAATTATGTCTCATGTGATATTTAATTTTAAAGTCTGGAAATTGAATAAATTCATTCATAAAGTTGTAGATGAATATATATAGATGGACTCACGTATAATCATCTGTATAATATGGCTAATAAATAAAATCAAAAAAAAGATTTTTAAAATTTTTGCGATCTTTTATCTGTTCATCATTAAAAATTTTATGTTATTTAAAAAATGATTGATTTATTTCAAATAGAGGTGTATATAATGTGTCATATCGAATAATCAAACAGATTACCGAGAAAGTTCTGAAAATATTAATTAGTTTAGATATTTATGGCTCAATTATCTGGGGAATTTTGGATCCAATGATGATAAGTTTAGGAGGAGTGTCTATCTCATTGTTCTTAATTGAATCACTTTTTGGGTTGTGGGGATTTGGCTACTGGGAGTATGTATATTTTCCAATAGATGAAATAAACTACATAGCTCTTTTAATCTTTGAATCGATTATTTTTTCTCTAGGTGTTGGATTATTCATCATCTCTTTTGTACAACTTGTCCGTGAGAAAGTACGTGGACAAGGACTCGTTCAGACGGGAATTTACGGAATCATACGCCATCCCCAAAATTTTTCCCTTATTTTTCTCGTTTTGCCTTTTTCATTATATATTCCCGGCTTTAGGGATTGGGGAATTCGGGTTGCGGATTTAATTTTTTTGGTTCATTTTATATATTTCATGATTATATTTTCGTATGTAGAAGAACACTTTCTTAAGAAGAAGTATCCTGAAGAATTTCAACAATACGTTCAAAATACTGGATTTATGATACCAATTATTAATAAATTTGCCATTTTTAAGAGAAGAAATATAAAAATAAAACCATCGCTAAAAATTGCATTATATATCATTAGTTATATCTTAATTATCGGCATTATATTTGCTACTTCGAATAGATTTAGAGTCGAATATTCAGGATGGTTTTAATTTTATATTAGAAAGGCTAAAGCTTCGATATTGCAAGCAACCTCCCCCTTTTGGTAGAAGTTGAAATTCTTCATTTTTAACTCTACTTCCATCAAACAGATTCTGGAGGGGTCCATTAACCTAACGTAAATCTTGTTATGAAACCAAAAAATAGGATTGCTCTCAAGATAATTAAAAGTCCCAATCACAAGGATTTGAATAGAAAACTGGAATGGGAAATCGAATTAACAGGAAAGATAGCGAAAAATTATATTTCAAGATTTTAAAGTAGAAAAAAAGTTAGACATTTTGGAATTTATTAGTTATTTCTATATATTTGTTGAAATAATTAATGTTTTTAATAGATTATTATTAACTTTTATTCCTTTATCATACAAATTAAATCCCATTAAAGAAATTATTGATGAATTAGATAAATTACAATAATATTTATTGAAATCTCCGATTTCATTAAGAATTTTTGTATTTAGAGAGTCGCTTAATCCGAGATTTTTCGAAAGAGGAGAAGACAAACCAAGATGGCGCGATTTCGGACCTCGATTTTTTTTCCAAAAATAAATTAATCTTTAAAAAAATAATCTATAATCCTAACTAATTTTACCAAAAAAAAAATGCAATAAAGATTCAAAAAAATCAAAAAAAAAAGAAAAAAAATGTTTGACGTGTCTAATTCCTATTATCTAACTGTAGAGTATCGTTTTTATCTGTTTGGCTCTACTCCTCAGTGTTACTTCAGTCACCTTCGCGGTTATTGCAATATCGGTCTGAGTCTTACGAGTAGAACTGTTCTTTGCCGCAATATAAAGAACTGCAGCGGCAAGCCCTTTCGGATCCTTCCCAACTCGTTTTAAACCTTTCTCAGAAGCTTTCCTGAGCATCTGAACAGCCTGCTTTTGCGTTGCCATATCAAGATTCAACTCATTCCCGAAGCGAAATATGAGACTTTCCGCAGTAATCGGCTGGTATTTTAGGCTCAATTCTGGCAAAACCTCCCTTACAATCATGCCCAAACTTCTATGGACCGTTCGCCTCGGAACTAAATTGTTCTGACAAATCTCGTCCAATAACCTCGGGAAATCATGCACGCGAATCGCCGCATAAAGCGAAGCCGCTATGAACCCGTTAATTGAACGACCCATAGTCAATTTCTTTTTAGCCACCACGGAATATATCTTCCACGCAGTTTCAACAATATATTCCGGAATATTCATCTTAGATGCAAGCATTTTGAGTTTGGGTTTTGCTTCCCAAAAATTTCGCTCTATTGATGAGATTAATGAGTTTTGTATCTTTGATAATCGCGAAAATAAGGCTTGTTCTTTTGCCCCAATCACACGGCCCTTGGAGTCCGTCTTGGTGTTCGGGAGCATTGTACGTGGACCAAAGTCTCTCCATCTAGGCTCCGTGCGCCTACGTTTTTGAACTTCCTCAATGGTATAAGCTCTTCTTTCACTCCCTACGAGATTTCTACCGAAGGTTAATCCGCAGTTCAAGCATACTTTATCTCCATCTCTAACTTCGATATTAGGATTATCACAACAAGTTTCGATTTCATTTTTGTCTTCAATTGTATCTTTAGTTTTCAATCTCTCTCTATAATTTTCACTCATGGATGGGGGTACCTTTTATTTATTTCAATTATATTAAGGAAAATATCTTTTGAAAATAGAAAATTTTTTAACTTATTCTGTAAGAAAAACATCAATATTTATAATTATATCTATGTTTTCTTAACGATTTTGTAGCAATGGGACAAAAAAGGCTTTTTTTCCCACTTCCCACAATCTTCCCAACTTTTATTTCCGAATATTTTACCTATATTTTGTATGTTTAAATTCTTTTTTCTATTAATATTGAATATAGTATTATTCTTATAAATACTATTTAAATATTTCGTTATGGAAATGATAAAATTACTTATATGATAAAAATAAAAAATTAAAAAATGTTATAATATATGCCCAAGCTTCTTAAATTTTAGATTTCAAGCATGTTTTTTGTTTTAATCGAAAATATTTTCGTTGGAATCAGAGAAAGGCATCTGATTTTTGAAAATGATCACTTTTTGCTGAAAAATGCATTTTAAACCGACTTTTTTTTTAAGAATTTTTAAAGGATTCAATTATAATTATCAATTTTGAAAGCAGAAAAAATGGGATAAATTAGAGTATATAATTTAACAAGGAAGTTTATATCAATAATTCAATAATGATTAAAATATAATTCAATATTCATAATAACTGATTGTAAAAATCTTAATTAATATAACCTAAAAATAAATCACAAAAGAGAGTGAAAAAAAATAATGGATTTTTATGAAGTGATTAAAAAGAGAAGAAGTGTTAGGTCCTTTTCCGAAAAGATACCCTCTTTGGAGGTTGTTGAAAAAATAATTGATACTGCCAGATTAGCTCCTACTTGGGCAAATATGCAGGGAGTAGAATATATTATTGTTAGAGAACCCGACAAGGTTAATCAAATTTGGCAAGCAATAGGTCAAGGAGATAAATTTAGGTCAGCACCTATGTTTATTGTTGGAATAATTTCTGAGAGAGGTTCTGGAAAAAATCCTAAGAGTGGAATAGGGTATTTTATGGTTGATTTTGGTATTTGTTTTGATCATTTAATATTAGCTGCTACAGCAGAAGGTTTAGCCACCTGTTGGATGGGAATGTTTGATGAGAAGAAGATTAAAGAAATTTTAGAAATTCCAAAAAAATTTAGAGTAATAAGTTTTACTCCGCTAGGGTATGCCAAAAAAGAATATGAACCAAGACCAAGAAAAGATCTTAAGCAAATTTTACATTATGAAAAATATAGAGGTAAAAAATAAAAAATGAAGTCTATTCGAATAAATGTATTAGATGGAAATATTGCATATGAGACAATTAATGTTGATTCAAAATTTTATCGAGTTGGAGGGCGTGCATTAACATCTTTAGTTGTTTCTGAAGAAGTTCCACCAAAATGTGATCCCATAGGAGAAAAGAATAAATTAATAATTTCAAATGGATTGATTACTGGGGGGTCAGCGGCTTGTTCTGCTAGGACGTCTATTGGAGCGAAAAGTCCTTTAACTAAGGGCATAAAAGAAGCCAACACTGGTGGAAACTCAGCTATGATCTTAGCAAGACAGGGTGTAAGAGCATTTATTTTTGAAGGAATTTCAGATATTTTAAGAATTTTAATAATAAGGGATGGAGCCGCAGAGTTATTACCCGGTGATTTCTTAAAAGGTAAGGGAACTTATGAAACCGCTGAAATTTTAAAGGAAAAATATGGAGAAAAAATTGGAGTTTATTCGATAGGACCTGCTGGCGAGTTTAAAATGAAAGCATCTTCGATCTCATCAACGGATTTAGAAGGGTATCCTAGTCGTCATGCTGCGAGAGGGGGATTGGGTGCTGTTATGGGTTCAAAAGGGATTAAAGCGGTGGTTTCGTTTCCAATTAAGACAAGTGAAATTAAATTTCATGATTTTGATGGATTTACCAAATATGCAAGACCGTTTGCAAAAAATTTAGTCGAAACAAGGGAAAAATTTTCCACTTATGGAACTGCAATAATGATTGATTTAATGAATAGTTTAGGAGGTCTTCCCACTAAGAATTTTTCATCGGGAAGTTTTGATAAAAGTCAAAATATAACGGGTCAAAAATTGATTGAACTCATTCAAGAGAGGGGAGGTAAAAATCGGCTTGCTTGTTCTCCAACCTGCGTAATAAGATGTTCAAATCTTTTTAATGACAAAAATGGCAACCATGTTACTTCTAGCTTTGAATATGAAACGATTGTAATGAATGGTTCTAATTTATTAATTGGAGATTTGGATGAGCTAGCACAAATTGATCATCTCTGTGATGATGTTGGTATAGATACTATTGAATTTGGAGCAACAATGGGGGTAGCAATGGAATCGGGAAAAATTAAATGGGGTGATGCAGAAGCAGTTAAATCCATATTAAATGAAATACGAAATGGTTCAGAAACGGGATTTCTGTATGGGAATGGAGTTGTTCATGCCGGAACCTCTTTAGGTATAAAAAGAATTCCTCAAGTTAAGGGACAAGCAATTTCAGCATATGATCCTCGAGTTTTTAAAGCAATGGCTGTTACTTTCAGTACATCACCAATGGGGGCGGATCACACAGCAGGAGCTGCAATTTATGGAAGAAAGGCTAGAATAAATAAGAATTATGGTGAATTGACTAACCCTAATATGAAAGTGGAACTTTCTTATGAATTACAAATTTTTACTGCGGTTTTAGATGCTATTGGCTGCTGCTATTTTATCGGACCAAGTTGGGAGAATATGAGTTATGTTGCGGATTTATTAAATGCTATGTATGGATGGGACATGTCCGCAGGGGATATGATGAATTTTGGCAAGGACATTATAAAGAGAGAATTAGACTTCAATAAACGAGCAGGAATAACGAATAATATGAATGACTTACCTGAATTTTTTAGAATCGAACCGTCAGAGCCCACAGGACTAACCTTTAATATTAAAAAAGAAGTATTAGCATCAATGTGGAAAAAATTAGATGAATCATGATAAAGATAAGATGGAGTTTTGGAATTAAAAATGTTAGAAATAGAAGATAAAGACCTTAAATTCTGGATAGGTTTAGCAATCTGTCGAATTTTCAAAAGGTTTTATACTTAAAATTTAATTTTTTTTAATGAAGATATTAAGAAAACATATAACCTTCAGATAAGAAATGGGTAATCTTAAATTTTTTTTTAAATTTATTAAATCTAATTTAAAGTATCTTATTAAAAACTATGTAATTAAGATTTCTTAAAAAAATTTTTAAGATGGTCAAAAGATGAGTATATTAGATAATCCAAGTCTGCGAATTAAAAGAATACGTAGAAGATTTATTGAAGATATTCCTATTATATCTATAGAACGAGCAAAATATTTCACAGAAAAATGGCATGAAACTGAAAAAAATGATCTTCCGATTGGTGTAAGAGTTGCCTTATCTATGAAGCATGTTTTTGAGAATATGAATCACTACATAGACCCAGATGATCGAATTGCTGGTAAATGGAGCGAAAATTTCTTAGGCATACCAATCGAGATTGAGAGAGGTATATGGAATAGAGTTTTCAAAATTGAACTTAGGAGAAGAAAAATGTCATTCTTTGGGCTTAAATCTAATTTGCGCTTTGCTTTTTACAAAATAAGAAAAGAAGGTCTATTTAGTTTCTTTAGAATCCTTCAAAATAGTAAAAAGACTGGAGCTTTAATAACAACATTGGGATCTGATACATTAGATAAACGAAAGATTAATCCATATAAAATAGACGTAAAAGATAGAAAAATTTTACTTAAGAAATTAATTCCCTATTGGAAAAACAAAACTGTTGCTGATATAATTGAAAAAGCGTATGCAGAATCTGATCTTTATACTGGAGAATTTGGAGAATTTATCGCTCATCTTCCACTCAAAACGACTCAAAATGATCTTGTTATCTCACCTTGTGCGGTAGTAGCTCTCTGGCAAGGACATTTAATACTTGATTACGAGAACGCAATTAAAAAGGGCTTGTTGGCTATGAGAAATGAAGTTCAAAAAGAAATCCTTAGTAATAAAAAATTATCTCAAGATGAACTGGATTTTCTAAAATCAATTGATATAACACTTGAAGGAATAATGATTTTTGCACGTAGAATGTTGGAAAAAATTGAAGAGGAACTAAATCAAACCACAGACCCTGACAGGAAAAAAATATTATCTGAAATGTTTGAAAATTGTAAAAATGTTCCACGATTACCCGCTAAAACTTTTCGTGAAGCTATTCAATTATTTTGGATTATTAAAACAACAGTTGATTTATCACTTCCCTTCGATGTCCACGCACCAGGACGTCTTGATCAAATATTCTATCCCTACTATATAAATGACATTAATGAAGGACGTATCACACGAGAAGAAGCTCGAGAATTAATTGAAGAACTTGTTTTAAAAGTAATGAGTCATAATATTCGTCCTTATTCAAATGCACTTGGAGATTTTAGCCAACGTTATGAAGGTTCAGAACCAGTTACAATGGGGGGTCTTAATAGAGATGGAGAAGATGCTACTAATGAATTATCATATGTAATACTAGAAGCAGCAGCTCGTTCAAAAGCCGCACTTAATTTTGCAGTGCGAGTTAACGATAATACACCTGAAGATTTCTTAATGACTTTAGCAGAAATACATTATAATGGTATTTCGAGCTTTGCAGTCTTAAATGATAATGTTAATATTCAAGCATTAATAAATAGAGGTTATTCTACAGAGGATGCAAGGAATTATGCACTAACGGGCTGTGTAGATATGTGTTCTCCAGGAAAAATAGGAGGAATTGGTTTTTCTGCAATTTTATTATGTCGCACCCTTGATATGACACTTCGAAATGGTAATTGTATGACTTTAGGTGGCTTAATAATGGATGTTGGACTAAAAACTGGAGATCCTGATTCTTTTGAAAGTTTTGAAGATTTTTTGGACGCATTTAATACTCAATCAAGTTTTGTTAACCAAAAAATTGTTGATGCTGTTGAAATCCGTGATCGTATATTTGCTGAACATCTTCCTTCACCATTTATCTCTGCATTTATGCAAGATTGTATTGAGAGAAAGAAAGATGTAACTCAAGGTGGTGCAATATATAATTTTGAAGGTATTTTATTTATGAATAGTATTGCGAATACCGTTGATTCCTTATATGTTATTAAAAAACTGATTTTTGATCAAAAGAAAATTACTTTTAAAGAATTACTTGATGCCATTGATAATAATTATAGAGATGAATACAAACATATTCATGAACTGATTTTAAATATCGAAGGAAAATGGGGTAATGGTAATCCAGAATGCGATGATCTTGCTCGTAAAGTAACAACTCGCTTATTTGAAGATACATATAAATATAAAACATATAAAGGAGGTAAAGTGGCTCCTTTTATTATAAGCATGACTTCACATACATATGATGGACGTATCTCAATAGCAACTCCAGATGGTAGATTAGCTGGTAAACCATTTGCTGCAAGTTGCAATCCTTATAATGTTGAGAAACATGGACCAACTGGCGTATTACGATCTGTATCTGCTCTTGATTTTGAGCATGTTTGTGGATGTGCTGTCAATATACGCATGCATCCTTCTGGAATTGGGGAAACCGAAGCAGCTAGGAAAAAGTGGATTTCACTTCTGAAGACATATTACAATTTAGGAGGTGCTCAAATTCAACCTACTGTGGTTTCTACAGAAGTCTTACTCGCTGCTCAACAAAATCCGGAAGAGTATTGTGATATAGTTGTTAAAGTTGGGGGATATAGCGCCTATTTCACAGAATTAGGTAGAGAAATTCAAGATGAAATTATATCAAGAACAGAACACCTTAAATTGTAAGTAAATGAAAGGCATTGTATTTGACATACAACATTATGCAATTTATGACGGTCCAGGAATACGTTCCACTATTTTCCTAAAAGGATGCCCTCTACGTTGTGCTTGGTGTCATAATCCTGAAAGTCAATTATTAGAACCACAAATTTCATACTATAAAGAAAAATGTGTGAAATGCGGGAAGTGTGTTGATGCTTGTCCTAATAATGCTCTTCAGCTTAAAGAGGATGGTGTTATTCGTGATGATAAGTTATGTAAAATATGTGGTGACTGCGTTGAAGCATGTCCAAATGAAGTAATGCAGATAATTGGAAAATATATGAGTGTCGAAGAAATTTTAGAACTTATTGCGAGAGATAAACCATTTTATGATAATTCGGGCGGTGGCGTAACCATATCAGGAGGAGAGCCTACATTTCAATTTGCATTTCTTATTGGACTTCTTAATGCATTGAAAGAAAAAGAAATACAAACAGCAATTGAAACTTGTGGATTTTTTGAGGAAAATTTAATTGATGAGCTTTTAAAATATGTTGATCTTTTTCTATTCGATATCAAACATATCGATAGTAATGTACATAAAGAATTTACTAATGTTCCGAATGAAAAAATTCTTTCAAATTTTAAAAAAATTGTTTCTGAAGCTGGAAGTAAAAGAATAATCTGTCGTATTCCTCTTATTCCCGGGGTTAATACTGATTTTAAAACAATTGATCGAATTCTTGATTTCTTAATAAAAATAAATTATTCCGGACCGATTCATTTAATGCCATATAATAAAATGGCTAAAACAAAATATGAAAAAATTGGAAAAGGAGATTTATATACAGATAAAGGCGAATTGAGTGAAACAATTCTTCAAGCAATAACTGAAAGAATTGAAGAAAAAGAATTTGAAGTTGTATGTAATAAATAAATTTATTTTATTTTTTCGATTTTCTCTTTATGTAATTTTTCTATTGCTTGTTTAATTTCCACATATTTATCCTTAGTAATAGGAAATTTTATCATTGATAATAATCCAAATCCTAATGCAATTGAAGGAAAAAGAAACATTAAAAGCCGAAGTCCAAGTTCAGTATCAGCAGTTCCTATGGGATCAAATATAGCCCATCCAGTACTATTAAAAACTAAACCAATAGAAAGAAATACCAATATTGTTGCAAATCTTAAGAAAAAAGTACTTATTCCTAAATATCCTCCAGTTCTCCTAATTTTCGTATCTAATTCATCTTCATCAATTACAGCAGAACTAAGAAGATCTAAGAAAAAGAAAGACCCAGATAATCCCAATCCAACAAAAAAGAATATAAAAAATGCTATAAATACATCAGATACAAATAAAAAGGGAATTAGTGTAATTATAAATACACTCATCGATATCATTATCCCTTTTCTGGCCCCAATTTTTAATGCAACAAATTTCCATAGAGGAATAAAAATCATCGCAGAAATAAATGTAAGTGCAAGTAAAAGACCGATTAATAGCGATTCTCCTTCACCAATTTTTAAAACAAAAGTACTATAAAGTGGCATTATTGTAGGTAACATTCCATAAACATACCAATTAACAAAATGACAAATTATATACCACCTAAATGATTTATTTTTTAATGAAATCTTTAAAGATTTAAAAAATGAAGGAGCCGCTTTATAATCTTCAGAAAATTCAGGAGTTTGTCTTGTTCCAAATTTAATAAAGAGAAAAGCAAATATTGCCATGGTAATTGCAGCAATTATTCCTACATAAGAATAATTTATAAAATATTTGGGATCATCAAGCTTTGGTATAAAAAATGTTGGCATAATGAAACCAACAACTAAGCCTAAAACTGTAAAAATCTGCCTAATATTATTTGCTTTAGCCCTCTCCTCTAAATTTTTAAATAGTTCTGGGAACATCGCTGCTTGACCCATGGAATAACAAGTATATGATGTATCAAATAAAATTATTATAATTATAAAATATATTAAAGATTGGATATCCGAGGTTGTAGGTGGTGTCCATAATAAAATCATTATAATACAGAATGGAACAATTCCAACTAGAACATAAGGTAATCTTCTTCCCCATCTCGTATTTGTGCGGTCTGATAATGCTCCGATTAAAGGATCATTTATTGCATTCCAAATACTCCAAATTATAAAACCAAATGTTATCCAATTAACATTTAATCCAACAACTGCATAGTAAAATGTAAAAATCAAAAATGTAAACATATAATAGCCAATAACGTCCGTTATTTGAGCAAAACTATAAGAAATAGCAAATTTAGTTGAAAAGGGTTCGATTACACTTTTATTTTTATTAGACATATTTCAATGTTTATTATATATTTAAAAAAAGTTTCCTATTTTAATAAAGCAGTTTAATACAGTTTAGAACTTATTTATGGTATTTAATAGTTGAAACTAAGATTAAAATAAATTAAGAAATAAGTATTATAAGAGTGATCCACAATAAGGGCAATAATTAAAATTTTGATTTTTAAAATGGGTCAAACAACTGGGACAATCCATAAAAAAACCTTTACCAAGTTGTTGCTCACGTTGTTTTCTATATTTTTTTCTTTTCCAATAACCAATAGACATTAAGTAAAACTTTTCAGGATTAAGAAAATAAACAGCTATGCCAACAAGCCCCCATCCAATGAATAAAATCGAAGTGCTAAAAAATAAAGATATAATTAACATAAGCCACATAAAAAAAATTCCTAGGAATAGCAATATAATATATCCTGCCAAATAAATTCTTACATCCGTTCTCTTAATAGGATATGACTTAACTGGAATTTCTATCACATTTAATTTATTTTTTATTCAAAAACTTCTATTTAATATATCTTTTTTAATATTTTTATATTTTTGTCTAAATTTTTTAAAATCGAACTATAACATCTAACAGGAACTACCCCTTAATATTAAAAAGGAAATTTCAAACTCCGTGTGGAATAGGTTATATGAATAATATTTTAAATATATTTCATTAACCCTTTTTTTTCATGCTTATTTCATCTATTATATTGCAGGAAAATCTTGCTTTAATTCTTATAATTGGGATAGATAAATGTTAATTTACGGATCATTTAAATAATCTACCGAATAACCTAAAAGGTTTAATTCTATTTAAGAAATTTCAAAAGTTAGGTAATTTTTCCGGCAATAACTTTTACTCCTTGTTTTATTGCCTGTTCAAAATTCATTGAATTGATTTCTAAACATACAAGCATCAATTCATCATAATTCTTCTTCTTGATTTGCTTAAACAATTCCCCTTTCTTAAGGATTTGGAAAATATCTCTATTATCTGCCTTGAATTTTACTTCTATTAATATAATTTTATCATTCTTTATTAAAATATCAATATCTGTATTATAATTTTCATAAAATATTTTTCCTTCGCTGTCGACAAGATCTTCTCGTTTAATCTCACTGACTCCAATATTCTCTTGAATTAATTTATCTTTTAAAAGACTTAAAATTGTATTTTGCAACTCAACCCCTCCTCTAGTACTTAAAGTTGTTATAGATACTCTTAATAATTCTCGATCTTTTCTTGCATCTTCAAATCCTCTATTCATTAGTTTAATTAATTCTTCAAATCGCTTATCCATTGCTTCAAATCGTTTGTCCATCCCTTCAAATCTCTTATTGAATTCTTCTATTACAAGCTTTATATCATCTTTAGTAGCTACTACTCCAGAAAGAGCTGTAATTATGGCACCTTTAACCTCGTCGTCCTCTCGAATTAATTTTGGTAGGAGCTTTAATAACTCATTTTTATCCAACATAGTAAAAATTCTCTAATAATATATTAAAAAACATTACTTAAATTTATAAACATAATTTAATCCTTTTGAATTAATTTCTTTTGACTATCATATACGATTTTAATATATTCCCAAAATAAAATCCAATCCAGAGATAAATAATATAAGATTACTTAAATAATTCTTATTCTTAAATAATATAAAATTATCATATATATTTCATTAACCCTTTTTTTCTCATACTTGTTTCCGCTATAAAATTACAAAAAAATCCCATGGTTGAGATTATTATAGGAATAGAATTGCCAATATTAATTTGTCCAATTAGAAAATCCAATTTAAAAGTAATTGAGAGAATCAAATATATCACAAAAGCGATTATAAAAATTATTTTTTCCTTTTGCTTTATTGATAAGGTAAAGTGTAAGGTGATAAATAATGCAAAATCTGAAATAATTACAGTAAGATATCTTAAAAAATAGTCCTGATCAACTGTAAAGATTAGTATAACAGCGTTAAATATTATTATGAAGATCAGAGAAATTATACCAAGTAAGAGTCTATTATCTTCAATTAAATCATAGGGTAGTTTTAATATAATCAGAGTAAGCGAAATGACTAAAATTAAACCTAAAATATAAAATGGATGACTTAAATAAAAAAAATCAACAATTAGAGTATAAATTAAGCCACCGAGTATTATAAACCATCCTAAGAAGCGTAAAATTGATAGTTTTTTGCCAACTATTCCCATGATATTCCGCTTGTATGATTTTATTAGTTATAATTTCTTTTCGATTTTATTTCTAATAATCTTCACTAATATTATTAATTCTATACATTTCTTTTTTCCCATGGTTTTTGGAATAATTATTTTAGGTTTTACTTTAATTCTAACCTTGATAAGTAATTTAGAAAGAAGATATTTTAAAACAATAAGTATATTGTTGAAAATTGGGATATTTTTCGAATTCGTTGCTATTATATTTGCTAACATATAATAAAGCTAAAACTTAAAAAGTCCTCCAAAAACTGCTTATTTTTTATCAAAAGATCCCTTAAATACTTTAAATTTTTTACACATTTTAGTTTTTTTCTCATTATATCTTAACTCCATTAGCATCAATAAATATTTCTTATACCATTATATTAACTCGAAAATCAACCTTTGCAAAACCATCTTGATCATAGATTTTATTAATGAAATAGTAACAAATGACGTTTTTAAAAATAATTCCAATTATATCTATGAGTCTAACGAAATTAAAGTAAATTAAAAAAAAGAAAGAAAAAACGTAGAACTCCTTTTTTACTTAAAGTAAAACAAGTTCGTCTTTTTTAGGATAAATATGACATTCTTCACTTTTTTCCAATTAAATTTAAATACAACCATATTAGATAGACCAATGTAGATTTAGATATTATACCAAAAAATAATTATCTAGAATTTAAAAATAAAATATTTATTTAAAAGTATTTATATATAACATAACCAGAATTGTTGAAAATATCCCAATTAGGCTACCTATAATTTATTTAAATTAAATGATTAATAAGATTATTTAAATTAACAAGATATTTAAAAAAACCCCACTCGATTAAGGAGGTCCTTCATCCATAAAAGTTAAACAATAATTATAAATATAATTTTTAAAAAAATAAAATGAATATGAGGGTCTTATGAAATATTTAAACTCTTCAATAAACTTGTTGAGATATGGTCTATTAATTTTTTCGCTGTATATTTATTATGACTTAATTATTATTGATATCTTCAGAGAAATAAATTCAATGATTCCAATAAATTTTCCGTCTTCTTCAATTGTAATATTTAGATTATTAGAGGAAGGTGAATGGTTATTTAATGTCTGGTATGGAATACCTTTAGAAAATGTTTTTTCCTTTTATACTATTTTAATTATTGAAATTATTGTATTTATAGGAGGTTTAACGCTTTTTTTAATAGGTTTAATTTATAGCTTTCAAGCAAAAAGAGTTAATAAAAAAATCATAAATTGTGGACCTTATAAATTTATTCGTCACCCTCAAAATGTAGGAATTATTTTAACATCTCTTCCATGTGTACTTTTCCTTCCATCAACTGAGGATTTAGGAATTCAAATAGGTGGAATTCCGTTGAGGATATTATTTATTGTGTGTATGATTATTTATTCAGACCTCCAAGAATTGAAGATACAACAAAAATTTCCAGAAGAATTTAAAACTTATAAAGAAAATGTCGGATTTTTTATTCCAAAAATACGGTTAAGAGAAATAGGTAAAATAAGTGCTAAAAAAAAGAATTATTTTTTGCGCTATTATGTTCTAATTTTAAGTTGGTTTTTTTCAATTTTGATAATAGAATTGATTATACATTTATTATTTTTGATGGAGATCGGAAGATTTATAATATATTTATAGAAAAGAAGGCAATGATTCGTATTAAAGATTTAAAGAGGGTTAGACAGGAGAGCTGAGAAGAATGGAAAACCACGATAGATTTAGAATATTGGCGGCACTAATTTTATTATTATCAGCGTCTATTCGTTCGCTTCAAGTTAATCTAGCAGAATTTACATGGAACGATATCGTCAGACTAATTTCCTTAATACTTTATGGACTTTTTGCATATGATTTGATACAAATAATTTTTATTGTATTTTATGGGATTCTTGGAATTTTTCTTCTTTTTTTAAAAGAAAATAAATTACTCACTTTTTCTTGTATTATTACTTCATTTATTAAAGGAACTCTTGGTTTTTTAAGCTTAATGAATTCTATAATACTGTATTTCTCAATGGATTGGTTTAGTATATTGATATTTTTAACCAATATTATTATTTTAGCTAGCTGTGTTCTTTATTATACGAACTTTACTAAAATGGATAAGAAAGAAATGATTAATTTTATTTATATTAATATAGTATTCGTAACTTTAATTATTTCTATACTTATTCTTGGAATTTTTTTTTATTCGTTATATTAATTATTTCTCATCCTGTTACGGAAAAAATTAACGACAAAAATTAATTGTTCCCTAATTAATTAAATATTAGTAAAATTTATATTATTCAATATTAAGTTCTTATTTATGAGATTAGGAGCTCATATGAGTATAGCGGGTGGTTTATTTAAAGCTATTGAGAGTGGAGATGAAATTAATTGCGAATCAATTCAAATATTTACAAAATCTAATCGTCAATGGGCAGCTAAACCATTAACCGAAGAAGATATTAAATCTTTTAAAGAAAAAAGAAAGAAAATAAAAAATATTTGGCCAATTTTTTCCCATACATCATATTTAATTAATTTGGGAGCTCATAATCCAGAAACCCTACAGAAGTCAATTGATTCAATGGAAATAGAGATTAATCGAGCCGAATCATTAGGATTAGAATATATTGTATTACATCCTGGAACTGCTACTGGTAAGGAAGAGGGTGAGACTGAAGAGGATGCTCTTAAAAGAATTGCAAATAATTTAAATATCCTATTCAAAAAAACCTCAGAATATAAATCTATAGTTTGCTTAGAAACTATGGCAGGGCAAGGTAATAATATTGGATATAAATTTGAGCATCTAAAATCTATTATCGATCAAATTAAGAATAAAAATAGAATAGGTGTATGTTTTGATACTTGCCACGTATTTGCAGCTGGGTATGATTTTTTAACTGAAAAAAGTTATAACAAAATGTGGGATGAGTTTGATAACATTATTGGATTAAAATATTTATTTATTTTTCATCTCAATGATTCTGAGAACGAGTTAGGTTCCAGGGTTGACCGGCATACTCATATTGGGCAAGGAAAAATTGGAAAAAAACCATTCGGATTTTTCCTAAACGATGAGCGTTTTAATGATTATCCTGGTATTCTAGAAACCCCAAAAAATTCAAAAGATACAACTAATGATGTTAAGAACTTGAAGATTTTAAGATCATTAATTAAAAATTAAGGATCTAAATATTAATTTTTATTCAGTTATTTATTAGAAAAGTTAATAAATCTGAATAATATACCATAAGATGTATAACAAATAAATTGATTATAATTTGACCTTAAGAATTGATTTTCTACGCCACTTTATTTTATTAGCAGAAGAGAAAAGTTTTTCAAAAGTTGCAGATAAAATTTCGATAACTCAAAGCGCTTTGTCTCAACAAATTGAGCATTTAGAAAATTATTTTAAGTGCAATCTTATTGATCGGAGTACAAGAACATTCAAATTAACAAAACAAGGCGAAATTTTATTAAGATATTCAAAGGATATAGTTTCCTTATTTGATAAAAGTCAAAAAGAAATATTTAATCTCAGTAAAGAATTTATAGGAACACTTTCTATTGCTGCTTCAACTATTCCAGGAAATCATATATTACCAAAATTTATTGCGGATTTTAAGAATAAGTATGCTAATGTTACAATCAATATTTGGATAAGAAATAGTAAGCAGAGTTTAATAGATCTAAAAAATAAGCACGTTGAATTTGCTGCAATTGGGAGTTTTATAAAGGAGGACCGTGAAAAATTTGAATATTTCCCAATTTTTACTGAGAATTTAGTCTTTATTTGTGCTGATGATCACGACTTGGTTAGAATTAAAAAAGGAAATGTCCTTTTTGAGGATTTAATTAAATATCCATTTATTTCCCGTGAAGATGGTTCTGGTACAAAACAATTTGCTATGGAAAATTTAGAAAAGTATGATAAATTAAATCATTTGCTAGAAATGACTAGTAATGAATCAATAATTTCTGCAGTAAGTAATTCAAATAATATATCAATTATTAGTGAGATGAGTGCCAAAAAAGCAGAAGATGCAAAACTAATTAAAATAATAAACATTTCAAATATACCTCCTTTAAGAAGAGAATTATATTTTGTCAAAAATAAAGGAAATAAATTAAATAAAGTTGCAAAAAAATTTTGGAATTTTATTTTTGAAAATAAAAGTTAAATATAATCAAGATATTAATTTTTCTAATAAATATTTAAAGTAAAATTAATAAATCCTCTTATTTTAATTTAATGTAATTAAATTTGATTAATTTGATTTAAAAATTAAATAAGGAATTCTAAATTATGGGAAAATTTTCAGTTATGATAATGGAATCACCCTATGGAAGGGAAAAACCATATACTGCTCTTAGGTTTGCACTAACTGCAATATTGGATGGTAATGATGTAACACTTACTTTAATGCAAGATGGAATATATGTTGGTTTGAAAGAACAAAATCCAAATGAATACCCTAATCATTTAGAATATTTAGAAAGTGCGATTTCAGAAGGATTGAAAGTAATTGTGTGCGGAGTTTGCTGTAAATCTCGTGGGATTAAGCAAGAACATTTAGTTGAAGGCGCCAAGATTGTTGGAATGCATGAGATTGTTCAAGCAGTGGGTGAAAGTGAAAATCATATCACATTTTAAATTATTGGAGGGATTAAATTGGATTCGGATGAGGAATTAAACGTAGAAGGAAAATCATGTCCCATGCCCTTATATTTAACGAAAAAAAAATTAAAACCTATGGGATCTGGAAAAACATTGAAACTTATTGGAGATTTTTTACCAGCTAAAGAAAATATAGTCGAATTTTTAGAGAAGGAAGGACATGACATTTTGGATCTTCAAGAAGTGAATGATCCGTATAAATTTACTATTTACATAAAAAAAGCTTAATTTGTTTTAGAAAGTGTTTTTTTTAAAAATTTTTAATGTATCTTTAATTATAATTTTAAAAAATAAAAGGAGGTTGAGTTGAAAAGTAGAGAAGAGTATCGATTAACTCAACAGGTTAAAATTTTTGGTTGATCATGCAAATTAGGTCCGAAAAAATTGAAGGAGTTATTAGAGAATGTTGGTTTAGCTGGTCTTACTGAAGATTGTTCAATTACTCCTGTTCCTAATACTAATTTATTATTGCTTCAAAATATAGATATATTTACTCCTATTGCAGATGAGCCAGAGATTATGGGAGAAATCGCTGCATGTAATGTAACAAACGATATTTTTGCCATGAATGTACCTGAGATACAAGGAATGCTTGTTTTCCTAGCAATGGATACAATGATGCCCATGGAGGTTGCTGAAGGAATTATGAATGGAATAAACAATTTTATGAAAAAAATTAACTCAAAAGTGTTAGGAGGGCATACAATTTACTGCGAATGGCCACTTATTGGTGGAGAAGCGTCCGGATTTGTGGAAAAAGATAAACTCATCAGAAAACAGGGTCCAAGAGAAGGTGATAAATTAATAATCACTAAACCTACGGGACTTCAACCGGTAATGGCTGCCTATAGAATATTAAAAAATACTCCGGAAATCTTAGAACTTTATTCGGCTAATGAGTTAAAAAGTTCAATCGATTATGCTATTGAATTAATGATTACATCAAATCAAAATGTTGTAAAAACAATACATTCCTATGATGATTTTTCATTTATTCATTCAATGACCGATGTAACTGGTTTTGGACTTGCAGGTCATACTAGAGAAATGCTTGAGGGTACAAATCTTTCCGCGTTAATTGAAACAGTTCCGATTATAAAATATGCAAAAGAACTTGCCAAGGATTTCAATTACCGCCTTGATTCATGTGAGGCTTCAGAAACTGCGGGGGGGATGCTTCTCTCGGTTGATGCAGACAATGTTGAGGAATTCTCAAACCTTCTATTAAGTAATAATATACATAATTGGGTTGTAGGGTTAATTGATAAAAAAGAGCCAGGATTAGTAAGACTCTCCAAAAATATTGAATTTGAGGAGGTTTCAAAAAAATAATAATGATGACTATGAAATAAGCTTAAACACTTGTAAGTGGGTGCTTATTGAGTTTCTCACCTGTGTGGTGTCATCATTAAAAACTAATTCTATTATCGCATGCCCCTAATTGGAACATTAGATTTGTTTGTAGTTTATAGAATAAGAGGAGATAGATAATTTAGAATTTTTCCTTTTCCATTATCTTCGGTTTTTAACCAAAAATTACTTGGATCTTTACCTTTCATTAAGATAAAAAAGCTGAAAATATGTTAAGGTAAAATCAAAGGGAAAAACAGTGGTTTGTTTGATGTGTGATAGTGGGTTGAAATTTTTAAGTACTAATCTATAAGGTCCATTATAAAGTAGCTTCTTTATTTAAGCTATACCATTAAGCTCCTTAATAATTAATTTTAAAAGGTTATATATTAATCCCACATCAGAGATTTTTAATCTTTCACTCGGCGAATGCAAGCCTTCGATTGTTGGACCTAGAGAAACCATTTGAAGACCACTTATCCTAGTGCTAATCATTCCAGTCTCTAATCCACCATGAATGACATTAGTTATTACCGGTTTTTTTATAAGATTCTCATATTGCTTAACAACATATTTTAAGAACTTAGATTCTAAATTAGGTAACCACTCGGGTAATACAGGTCTTAAAAACACTTTCCAACCCCCTAATTTCCCTAATTGTTTCATTGAAACAACAAAAGAATCCAATTCACTTCTTAATATACTACGCGGATAAAGCCAAATAATTTCGTCATTTTTTTCAGTATCTACAATAGCAAAATTGTTCGAACTTTCTACAAATCCTTCATAAATGTGAGACTTTTTAAGAACACCATTAGGGATTAAATGAGCGGTAGATAATAATATTTGTGAACCTTCTTTTGAAAGATAATTGTCTGGAAGAGATTGTTTATATTCGATTTTTAGGTTAGGCTCAAATTTTTCATAATAATCCTTAATCGATGCAATTTCTTTTTTAATTAATTCTTCAAATGCCTTTTGATCTTTTGATTCAATACCAAATTTTGCTATAGATTTAGCAGGTATGACATTTCCTTTAGTGCCTCCTTGCCATTTACAGATATAGATTTTCATTTCTTGGGCAAGAATTGATAATATTCTACCTACTATTTTAATTGCATTTGCTCTTGGTAAATGAATATCTTCTCCCGAATGCCCACTTAATAATCCTTGGCATGAAAGTTCAAAAAATTGAAGCTCATTACTTTCTTCAGGGGAAATCCAATTAAATTTTTTTGAAAATCTCACCCCTCGTCCACAAACAGAACCAATTACAACTACTTCGGCAGGTCCTCCATCTAGATTAATCATCAATTTACTTTTTATATTAAGAGTTTTAGGATCTAGATGAGTTGCTCCATCAAACCCATCTTCTTCATTCACAGTAAATAATACTTCAATGGGTCCATGAGAATCTATCGATTTATCAATTAGGATTGCTAAAGCAAATGCTAAGCCAATACCATTATCAGCTCCTAGAGATGTTCCATCTGCGTAAACCCATTCATTATTTTCCTGAATACGTACTGGAATTCCTTTATTGAAAAAATCAAATCCTTCAGGTTTATCTGTTTCACATACCATGTCGAGGTGAGCTTGAAGCATTATTGATGGAATTGACTCTTGTCCGGATGTCGCTGGTTTTTTGATTAGGATATTTCCAACTCCATCTTGATAAATCTGAAAATCATTATTATTTGTTTTGCCAGATTCCAATATAAAATCTTTTATCACTTCACGGATTTTTTCTTCATGTTTAGAAGGTCTCGGAGTTTTAGCAATAATATTTTCAAAAATATCCCATACAATTTTAGGTTTTAAATTTTCCAACACCATAATTATGACCTATTTTTTCTCTCTAAAAAACTTTTTATGAGGATAAATCATTAAGAAAAAAGAGGGTTTGATTTTGGAAGATATTGTATTATATGAAAAAAGTGGAGACATCGGAAAAATAATATTAAATAAGCTTGAAGAAAGAAATACAATTACTTTAGATGTGCTAAAGAAACTAATAGAACTCTTTGAAATGAGTGCTGAGAACATCGATGTTTGTGTTATTTATGCTGCTAAAGATAAGCAGTGTTTATCGGTTCATTCGTTATCGTTCATTAAGTATATCTCAAGCATGGCTAAGGTAATTCAGGTAAAAGACCCGATCAAATTTAATATACGGAACGATAACCCACTTAGAGCAGAAATCGAATTGGATTCGTCTGATAACATTTTTATTGCGCAAAATTCAAAAGATTTTATCTATTCCAGTCCTTCTACCTTGAATAAAAATTCAGATGATACGGGAGAAAACCATAAGTTAATTAACAAAAAGCCATCGAATTAAGAAAAAAATTTATTCTAATGTCGCATGTCTTTTATCAATATCAGCTTCAGTTACCCCTAATTTTCCACAAATTGCTCCACAAATTGAATCCAATACAGACAGTGTTGATATATCAAAAAGGCTTGTATATGGAGCAAGACTTTTTTCACTCATAGCAACATCTTTACTTTTCCCTTTAATTTCTATGGTAATATTTGAGATTTTTCCAATAATACTATTCGGGTTAGCCGTAAAGAGAGCTAATTTACCCCTAATTTTATTTGATTTCAAAGCTAATGCTACAGAACTTGTGGTTTCTCCACTTCCACTTATTATAATAAGTAAATCTTTCTCTGTGTATTGAGGGGTTACAGCATCTGATATAAAACAAGACTTAATTCCTAAGTGCATTAATCTTTGAGCAAAACATCTACCAATAAAACCAGAACGTCCTGCTCCATATATAAAAATTCTATTATCATTTTTATGTATATCAAGAATTAGAGTTATTAAATCTAAAATTATACCTTTATCTACAAGTCTTGAAATTTTTTTAATTTGTTGTGCAATCTCAGCCATTGTATCACTAAAACGTTTATTAATATCTTTCGACATAAATATTTCCCTCTATTTTTTTTTTTGAAAATAAAGCTGACATCTCTCTGGATTAACAAGTTTGTGCCATTCAATAATCGTTTCTTTAGGACCTAGTCCTATTAATATATCTCCTACTTCAAATCTAAAATCACGTTTATAATCATATATCCAATTTTTTCCCCTTTTTACAGCGATAATATGAACCCCTAATTGATATTTATCTAGCATTTCATCATGTGTGATATTTTTGAATCTAGATTGGTAGGAGACTTGTTCTCTTAATAAAATTTCAGAGGTTTCTTTTATTGCTTTTACTAAAATTGGATGAGGTTTAAAACCTTTAATTATCATTTCGGCAATGTTAGATGCGGCATCTGATATTAATTCACAACAGAAACCAATTCTTAAAATTCCAACAATATCCCTTGTATTTGGTACAAATTTAGCTAATTCTAATATTTGTTTTTCAAAAATAATATTTAATCCATCCATAATTTCCTCCATTTCAAGAACATCCTCTGCTACTTCTTCGTTAATAAAAAATGCTGTTGAGATTGCGAGTTGTATCATAGTTTCTGAAATATCAATCATCTGAATATATGTATTTTTTATTTTTGGCATAATTCCTTCAATTTCTGGTTGTTTTATATCAAATGAACTAATTTTCTCATCACCCTCAAATTTAAAAGATATCGGCGCTTCATCTTTACAATAAGATTTAATTTGTACTAGGGATGGCATTTCTCCTCTAACTATTATTCTGTCATTTTCAAGAATTCTTTGTTCTGCAATTGGATTATAAATCCATCGTTTTTTTCTTCGTATTGCAATTAAATCAACCCCAAAATTTGCTCTAAAATTAATTTCTCCGACTAAATTTCCAACAATCTCTGATTCAGGTGAAATTCTTACCTTAATTATAGGTTCAGGTATAAATCCCCATAGATATTGAGTAAAAACCCAAATTTCATCATTAATAAAGGTAACTTTAGCAATATCTGCAAGAGCATCAGAAATTTTATCTATAGCATAACCTATTCTTACTATTGGTTCAATACTTTTTGCATCCTGAAATCCTGGATGAGCCATCATTGCTTGTAAATCGATTAAAAAAACTAATTCATGGATTCTTTCTTCAATTTTTACGACTTCATTAGCAATCTCTTTACTTTGGAACCGTATAGCGCTATAAGCTAGATCTATCATCAAATCTAAATTTTCTTTCATTTCAATTAATATTTCTTTGAGTGAAATTGGTTTATATTTAAATCTTTTTAGTTTCGGCATTTGTTTTATTAATCCCTCATAAATTATTTTTCATTTTTGCTATATAAATATTTGTAGAATTATTAATAGGATAATTGGAGTAATTAAATCTGCTGTTGAAGTTAAGGTTGGAATCATAATATTATTGGGGTCTTTTCCATGTTTGAATAAAAAAATTGCACTTATGAAGCATATTATGAAAAATACAGTAAATAAAACTATAATTGTAATAAATAAAATGAAAGTATAAATAAATGGATTAAGAATTGAAAGTGAATTTGGAGGACTAATAATTATGCTTATTATACTTAAAAATAATACTGATAAAATTCCGGTAATTAATAATGCGAAAAAATTATTTCTTAATGTTTCAGATTTTTGAATTTTAGGAGGAATTAATCCTATATATAGATATGTAGTGAACTTAGAAATCAAAATTGTAGATAAATCACCAATACATGCATTTAATGGTGGTATAACCATTATAAAAATAGGAATAGAGCTTAATAAATCATATTGATCAGATAAATAAATACCAGAAATTAATCCTAAAAAAGAGGTTAATAAGACAATTATTATTGATTCTTTAACAATCATCTTGAAATATTCCATTTAAGGCACCCCCAATAGTATTAAAGATAGAAGAAAGCCAAAAACCGTTAGAAAATCATCAACGCATGTCATTATTGGATTTACAAGATTATTTGGATCTAAACCAAAGCGAAAGCAAGAGATGTTTAGAAATGAAGATAGTGGAATAGATATAATTAGATCAAACAGAATTGTAAACAATGGAATTGACAGAAAAATAAACAGATTAAAAATTTCATTTCCCAATAGAATACTCACAATCTGAGATAAAATTCCAATAAAGACTCCAACAAGAAGTGATATGAATAAAGTTGCTCCAATATTCTCAAGCCAACGTTTTATTGGTTTTAGCGTTTTGGATAATTCACCAGTAAATAAATCTCTTGTTGTTCGAGCAATGAAAGTCCCACTTACATTTCCACGTAGCGTTAATAGTGCTGGAATCATAATTATTAAATAAGAAAAACTTTCAAAAGGTATTATAAAGAAAACCATTATTATTCCAGCAAAAAGATCACCAGTAATTGATATTATCTCACCAACTATTGACTCCTTAACAATTTTTGTTTTAGAGTCTTGAGATAACATTCAACACACCATTGATATTTACTCATTTTAGTTAATTTAGATGTTTTTTGCTTTAAAACGATAATAGCTATAAGTAACGTCAATTATTTGTTCTCATTTCAAACTGAAATTGAGTTAAGTTATAAAAATCAATGTAATTTAAAAAATTTTAGAAATTTTTAATAGATTAAACTCTAGGTTATTTTAATTTAAAGATTAAAATGTTAATTTAGTTCCAACACCTAAATCATAAACATTTCTTAATTCTAACTTCAATTTATCTTTAAATTTTATACCAGAACAGTGCAAGGGAACAATTACTAATTTAGGGTTTTCAATTTGTAATTTTTTTAGATAGGCTATTGTTTCATTTATCCTTTTTTCACTAGCGTTTACTAAATGCATCCCTCCAATGATGCAAGAGATTTTTCTCTCAAACTGGTTTTTTATAAAATTTATAGTATTTATTAATCCCGAATGAGTACAACCAAGAATTATTATTAAGCCTTTATCTTGTCCCAAATCAATAAAAATCGTTTGATCATCAAGAATTTCATCATCTTCCGTAAATTCTTCTCTTTCTGAGGATTTCCAATAATAAAAACCTGAAACCATTTCAATATTATTAATTCTTGGGATTTCACCCGTAACATGAACATTTGGGAAAATTTCCGTTGTAATATCAGTCAGATGAAGATTATCTTTTTTTATATATTTAAGAATTGAATTGTAATCAACTCTCTGAGGATAAAAAATACCTTCAAGACTTTTAATCTCTTTTCTTGTCTTACCCAATAATTTATTTTTAGTATTTTCTTTATTTCGATTAAAAAATCTTTCACAGAATGCATCTGGATGTATATATAATTGAAGATTTTGAGAATCAGAAATTTCTTCTAAAATTTTTATTAAACACCCAGTATGATCGTAATGTCCATGAGATATGGCAATAGCATTTATCTCATTGATATTAAGATTTAATTGAGTAAAATTATTTAATACTGTACAGTTTATCGAACCTGTATCAAATAATAAAATATATTTTTCATTGTCGTAATAAATATTAATAAAAAAAGCTAGTCCATGTTCTCCTACTAAATTAGCTCCTTTTATTCTGGGTAATTCCATGATTTCTTTATCAATAGGTACATGATAATCAACAAGATTATCAGTGCCAATAAAAATTTCAACTTTTTTTATTTTTTTAACCATTTATTAGCCACAAAATAGACAGATAATCTTTATATTTCTAATATTTTTTCTATAACTATTTTATTGAATAGTTCTAACATGTATTATTTGTTTATGTATTAAATTCTAATTATTATATGAAAAATTAGTATTGAAATGAAATTATTTTAATTTTTTAATTATTAATTTTTCTCAAATTCTTTGTATTTCTGGAGCAATTGTTTTTGTTTTTCAGAAATAACTCTTGGAATCTCGACGATTATTCGAATATAATGGTCACCACGATCTCTATCATATAAATGTGGAACACCCCTTTTTTTAAATCGAAATTCGGTATTAGATTGTGTTCCAGGTGGTATACGTAGATCTTCTTCAATTATATTCTTATTTTTATGATCAAATGTTTTTACTTTTATTTTATCTCCCAAAATTGCTGTTATAAAATCAACTTTTACATCTGAATAAATATCGTCATTTCTTTTATAAAATGTATTCTCCTCCTTTACATTGATTTTAATATAGAGTTCTCCTGGAATTGCATCTCGAGTTGGAATATGCCCTGCTCCCTGAACTTTTAAATGAATGCCATTCTCTACTCCAGGTGGTAATGTTATTTTTATTTTTTTAGATTCTGGTAAAACTTTTTCTCCTTTACAAACTTTACATTTTTTTGTGATGATTTTTCCTTCACCACCACATTTTGAACAAGTTGCTTGCTGGATTATTGTACCCATTATAGTTTGCCTTCTATAAGTCATTTGCCCACTTCCACCACATTGAGGGCAATCCTTAACATTGGAAGGGGATTCTGCTCCAGTTCCCTCACATTCATCACATGGAACCATTCTTTCTATTGTAATTTCTTTCTTTTTTCCAAATATTGATTCTTCGAAAGTTATATCTATAGAATCTTCTATATCTCCACCTCTTACCCTTCTCTTTTGATATGCTCTTGTTCTTCCTCTCCTTCCAAAACTTCCAAAACCTCCAAATCCAAAATCATCTCCAAAAAAACTTCGAAAAATTTCGTCAATTCCTGGAATTCCCCCAGAAAAAATTTCATCTACGTTTATACTTACACCATCGAACCCAAATCTATCATATTGGTTTCTTTTTTGAGGATCTGATAACACTTCATATGCTTCTTGAACTTCTTTAAATTTCTCTACAGCACTAGGATCCGTCTTATTTAAATCAGGATGATATTTTTTAGCAAGTCTTCTATAAGATAGTTTTATATCATTTTCTGATGCCTCTTTGCTAATCCCCAAAACATCATAATAATCTCTTTTTTTCTTTCTGGAACTCATTTTAGTAGTAAATGATCGCTTTTTTAACTTATTCGATTAAGTTATTTGTTATTTATCTAGTAAAGAAATAAAACTTATTACTTTTATTAGTTTAGTAAAAGGATAATTATTATTATTTTCATTTTACTTAATTTTATTTTTGTAAATAACAATAATTATTAAAATATTTTTTAAAATTATAATTCAAAATAAAATAAATTAAAATGTTCAAAAAAAAACCTTTAAAGTTTTGGAAAAACTAATCTTTATTATTTTTTTGGTCTAATTAAAGCCACATGTATTGAAACTATAATCGCAATTATGATTAATATGATCTGAACCCAAAAAATTTTTATAAATATTAATGAGATCAGAATTGTTATCCATAAAAGAGTAATTGTAATTATTTTTACTTTAAGTGGCAATCCTTTACCATCTCGATAATCTCTAATGTATTTACCGAAAATCTTATGATTTAAAAGCCAATTATAAGCACTTTCTGAACTTCTTGCATAACAAGCAGCCGCCAGAAGTAAAAAGGGAGTCGTCGGGAGAATTGGAAAAAAAATTCCAATAAATCCAAAAATTAAGCAGCTTGAACCAGCGATGAAGTATAATTTCCTTTTAAATTTATTTTGGACTAATATTTCTTTATTAAAATCGCTTTTATCTAATTCTTCTACCTTTTCGGACATTTTTCTCCTGTATCTATTTATATTTTTTATTCTAATTCAAAGAAATATAAGAGTAAAAAAAAAAAGGGGCGGGAAAAAAAAAAATTCTACAAATTCAATCCTTTTTTAACCCTTTCACCCCAAGTTTGATCAGCTTTAAAAAAATGCTTGAGCATCCTTTCTTGTATAAATTTTGGCACAGTTTTTAAACTATTCACAAGATTCTGAATAAGTCTTTCCTGTTCATCAGATGGTAGTAATCTGTATAAATTTCCTGGTTGAACAAAATCATCATCAGTTGTAGGTTGGTCATATGCATCTGCATCACCAGAAATTTTTAATGGTGGTTCTTTAAATGCTGGGTTCTCTGTAGGTCCACCAAAACTATTTGGTTCATAATTAACAGAACCTCCAAAATTACCATCAAACCGCATGAAACCATCACGATGATAATTGGATATATTAGCGTTTTTTGGTCTATTTACAGGTAGACTTTGATAATTAACGCCAAGTCGATATCGATGTGCGTCAGCGTAAGAAAAAGTCCTAGCTTGTAACATTTTATCTGGTGAAAAAGAAATTCCGGGAACTCTATTAGAGGGATCAAAAGCTGCTTGTTCTACTTCTGCAAAATAGTTTGAGGGATTTCGGTTAATTTCCATTATTCCTACTTCAATCAAAGGATAATCTCCATGAGGCCATACCTTAGTTAAATCAAACGGATTCCATCGATAAGATTCAGCTTCAAGTTCAGGCATAATTTGAATGGATAATTCCCACTTTGGATATTCTCCCCTTTCAATTCTTTCATAAAGATCACGGGTGCCCCAATCAGGATTGGTACCAGCAAGTATATCAGCCTCTTCTTGCATAAAATTTTTAATTCCTTGCATGGTTTTAAAATGAAACTTCACCCAAAAACGTTCATCATTAGCGTTTATAAAACTATACGTATGGCTTCCGTAACCATTCATGTGCGGAAAACCTCTTGGTATACCGCGATCAGAAAAGAGGATAGTTACTTGATGCAATGATTCTGGAACTAAAGACCAAAAATCCCACCACATGGTTTGGGATCGAAGGTTTGTATGAGGCTCACGTTTTTGGGTATGGATGAAATCACTGAATTTTATGGGGTCTCTCACAAAAAATACGGGAGTATTGTTGCCAACTAAATCCCAATTACCTTCTTCCGTGTAAAATTTTAATGCAAAACCTCTCACATCTCTAACTGTATCAGCAGAGCCTCTTTCACCAGCTACTGTTGAAAATCTAGCAAACATCTCTGTTTTTTTTCCAACCTTTGAAAAGATTTTTGCTTTAGTATATTTTGAAATATCATGAGTTACAGTAAAAGTACCGTAGGCTCCAGCTCCTTTAGCGTGAACTATTCGTTCTGGTGTACGTTCTCTATTAAAATGTGCTAATTTTTCTAAAAGATAGACATCCTGTAATAAAAGTGGTCCTCTCTCACCAGCAGAAAGTGAATTCTGATTATCTGGAACAGGACGACCTGCCTGTGTGGTTAATTTTTTTACTTCTTTTTTTTCATTTTCTTTCATTGTTTTTCACCTATTTTTAAATATTAACCGTAAACTTTTGTTTTTTAAAATTTTTAAATATTTTTATTATCAATTATTATAAACTTAATTAAAAATCGCTTTCTAATAGAAATGTTCATCAAATGGAAATTAAAAAATATACAATAAAGTAAACTATTATAGATATAGATATGAAATGCGATGAAAATTTTAATTAAAATATATACTAAATTGATAATCTTTCTATATTTATTAGTTCAAATCGGATATCTATCAGTATGGGGTAAATACAAGGAAATCATTATGACGTATTGGACAAGAACCATAATAATGATGATAATGATAACCCTCCTAAATTCTTAGAGGTGAATTTTTTGCGTCCTTTATATAATAATGAAAATCATTTATCTTCGTCTTCTTCGTCCCATTCAACATCTACGACTTTCTTTTTGTCTTCTTTCTTTTCATCTTCAGCTTTCTTTGTATATTTAGCACCACCAGCTCCTACATCTTGAGGTTTAGCTTGATCCCCTCCAGGAAATCCTTGTGCGGCTTTTTGAGCTTGATCAGCTGCTTGTTGATATTGATCTTGCTGAGCTTGTTGGGTATAAATACGTTGAGAAAATCCATACATTGATTTTTGTAACTTATCCATTCCTTCTTTTATTCTCTGCACATCATCTGATTTAATATCTTCTTGTAGATCTTTAATGGCTGCTTCTATATTTTTCTTCTCATCTTCTTGAAGTTGATCTTTATATTCTTCCATCATTTTTTCCGTGCTAAAAATTAATGCATCGGCTTGATTTTTTGTTTGTACCATTTCCATAATTTCTTTATCTTTTTCTTCGTATTTTTTAGCATCTTCAATTTTTTGATTTATTTCCACTTCATTAAGTCCATGTGCGCCTGTTATAGTAATTCCTGTTTCCTTTCTTGTTCCTAAATCTTTTGCTTTCACATTTACTATTCCGTCTGCATCAATTGAAAAGGTAACTTCAATTTGTGGAATTCCTCTTGGAGCAGGAGGAATACCTGTTAAATGAAATTGGCCAAGCGTTATATTATCTTTAGCCATGGCTCTTTCACCTTGTAATATATTGATAGTAACCGCTGGTTGATTATTTGCTGCAGTACTAAAGATTTGACTTTTCTCGGTTGGAATTGTAGTGTTTCTTTCAATTATTTTTGTGAAAACTTCACCTAATGTTTCTACACCTAATGATAAAGGCGTAACATCCAACAATAATAAATCCCCAATATCACCTGCAATTATACCTCCTTGAATTGCAGCTCCTGTTGCAACACATTCCATTGGATCAACAGAAAGTTCTGGATTTTTTTTAAAAAATTTTTTAAATCGTTCTTGAACACATGGCATTCTAGTAGGGCCACCAACAAGAAGTATTTTTTCAATTTCTTCCACAGAGAGCTTCGCATCGGAAATAGATCTTCGCATTATTGGATCAAGTCTTTTAAGAGTGGGTTCAATCAAACTTTCTAGTTTAGCCCGACTAAAATCCATCTCTAAATGAAATGGTTCACCTTCTTTTTGAGAAAGATATGGAAGGTTTATTTTTGTTGATAATGTAGTTGATAATTCTATTTTGGCTTTTTCGCCAGCATCTCTTATCCTTATTATAGCTTTACTATCATTTCTTACATCGACTCCGTGTCTATTCCTAACTTCTTCAACAATCCAATCAACAATGGCATTATCCATATCTGTTCCACCAAGTTGAGTATCTCCAGCAGTAGATAATACCTCAACCACACCTTCTCCAAATTCCATAATAGTTACATCAAATGTTCCACCACCTAAATCTAATACACAAATTTTTAAAAGTTTTCCGCTGATTTTATCTAATCCATAAGCTAAACAAGCAGCAGTCGGTTCATTGATCATTCTTACAACTTCTAATCCTGCAATTTGGCCAGCATTTTTTGTCGCAGTTCTTTGAGCATCATTAAAATATGCTGGAACTGTGATAACTGCTTTTTTAACACTTTGACCAAGATATTTTGAGGCGTCATTTTTAATTTTAGTTAGTATCATCGCTGAAATTTCTTCTGGTGTAAATTCCTTACTCTCAGTTCCTACTTTAAGTTTTGCTTTATATTTTGTACCCATTTTACGCTTAATTGCAGTAATCGTTCCATCCGGATTGGAAACTGCCTGGCGTCTAGCAGGTTCCCCAACTATTTTTTGACCATCTTCGGTAAAAGCTACATAAGATGGAAAAGCTTTACCTCCTAAAGTTCGCCCTTCAACAGCTGGTATTATTTCTGGCTTTCCTGTTGGTGTTAGATAAGCACATGCACTATTTGATGTCCCTAAATCAATCCCAACAATTAATTCTTTCCTTTTAGGCTTTTCTTTGCTTTCTGTATCGCTCATAAATCTCAACTTTAATTTGGAGTTTTATAATCATTATATTTTATTTAATTATAAAAACCATTAAGATTAACAATTTATGAATTAAGTAGTAAATAAAAATTATAAATTTTTAGATTTATATTTAAATGATCTCAATGTCAAAATAAAACTTCTTTAAGTGGATACTTTAATTATTAATATCGTTAATAGTATAAGGAAATATTCTTCCATGTCTTATGAATTGCATATAAAAATTCAATAATTTCACGATTAAAAATCCAGAAAACAATAAAAATTAAAACATTATTTTATATTATTAAATTAAAGATCTATTAAATTGAAATAATGGGTCTTTAAGAATAATATCTAATTCAAAAATTTGAAATGATTATTAAATGAAACCAAAGGAAGACAATATTTCACCAGATAATACATTAAAAAAGAAAAAAAATGCGGAAAAGACCACAGAAGTGGGAGAAAAATCTGTCGATACAAAATCTTCAAAAGAAAAAACTCCGCAAGAAACTATTGAAGAATTAAAATCAAAATTAGATACGAAATTAAAAGAAAAAGATAAAGTAATAGAAGAATGGAAAAAAAAATTTATGCTAATCCAGGCTGATTTTGAAAATTATCAAAAGCGAATGGAAAAAAATAGAATACATATTCAAAGTATTGAAAGAGCTTCAATTTTAAGAGATTTTTTAAGAATAATGGATTCATTTGAGAGCGCAATAGATCATATTAATAATTCCCAAGAATCAAATTTTAAAGATATAAAATCAATATATAATCAATTATTAAATCAGTTTAAAAGGTATGAAGTCGAACAAATTCCGACTTCTAAAGGAGATTTATATGATTATAAAGTACATGAAGCTATTTCACATATTGAAAATCCAGATTTACCAGAAAATTCAATTGTAGATATATTGCAAACAGGTTGGAAAATGAGAAAAGACATTTTACGGTATTCAAAAGTTATTATTTCCAAAATTCCTAAAGAACCTGAACAAGATATAGATAAAAAGGAAAAAGAGAAAGAGGATAAAAAAGAACAAAATCAGATTCATCAAAATGAAAATAATAATGAAAAAATTAATAATAATAAAAATAATAACTAATATGTTATATTTAATTAAATAAAAATAGTGGATATAATTTGAGTGACGAACCACAATTTCCCCAAATTCCATCACTTGGAGATGCTTTAATTCGGAAAAAAAAGATGGAAGAGAGTAAATATTCAATCATAAAATGCAAATCATGTAAAGTTAAAAATGAAAGATTATTTCAAGAGGGAGATCATGTTTTTAAGAAATTAACTGATGAAATATGCTCTTCTTGTAAAAAAAAAGCTCTCTACATTAGTGAAATATTCTCAGAATGGAAAATACCTAAGAAAAAATGAATTTAGAATAAAAATATTTAAAATAAATTGACTTTTTTTAACGCTTTAAATTGGACTTAATAAAATCAACAATTATCTGTAAGGGGGTTCCAGGACCAAAAAAGCCAGTAAGTCCTTTTTTTTGAAGAAATGAGGTATCTTTTCTTGGTATTATTCCTCCAACGACAACTAAAACATCATCGATATTCTTTTCGTGAAGTTTTTCCATAATTATTGGACAGAGAGTATTATGCGCTCCAGATAAAAGACTTAGAGCTAAAACATCAGGATCTTCTTGTATAACAGCGTTTACAATATCTTCTGGAGTTTGATGTAAACCTGTATAAATTACTTCCATTCCTGCATCTCGTAAGGCGCGCGCTACAACTTTAATACCTCTATCATGCCCATCCAGACCAGGTTTGGCAGCAATAATTTTAATTCTTCTGGTTTTATTCATTTTTTTATCATTTCTAATATTTTTTTCTTCTATTATATTATTTGTTTCTCTCTATAAACTCCAAAAACTTCTTTTAGCGCTTCAATAATTTCTCCTATAGATGTATATTCTTTAACAGCATCCAAAATATAAGGAATCAAATTTTCAGTTCCTTTTGCAGCTTCTTTTAATTTAGTTAATAATATATTTACTTTTTCATTATCTCGGTTTTTCTTGATTTCATTCAACCTATTAATTTGGTGTTCAGAAACAGCTTCTTCAATGGCTAATAATTCAGGTAATTCAAATTTTTCTGATTGGAATTTATTAACTCCAATAATAAATCTTTTATTAGAATCAATTTCTCGCTGGTATTTATATGCTGCATTTGCAATTTCTGTTTGAAAGAAGTTTTTATGAATCGCGGGAATTACACCACCCAATTCTTCAATCCTACTAAAATATTCTTCAGCTTGTTGTTCCATTTTATCAGTTAACCATTCAATATAATATGAGCCAGCTAAAGGATCAACTGTATCTGCAACACCAGATTCATATGCAATTATTTGTTGAGTTCTTAATGCAATTTTAGCAGCTTTCTCTGTAGGTAAGCACAAAGCCTCATCAAATGAGTTTGTGTGAAGTGATTGTGTTCCTCCCAAAACTGCAGCTAACCCTTGTAAAGTAACTCTAACTATATTATTTTCGGGTTCCTGAGCGGTTAAAGAAACTCCTGCGGTCTGAGTATGAAACCTTAATCTTATGGACTCTTTTTTCTTTGCATTGTACTTATTGCGCATATGTTTTGCCCATATCCGACGTGCTGCTCTATATTTACAAATCTCCTCAAAAAAGTTATTATGACTATTAAAGAAAAAAGATAATCTTGGAGCAAAATCATCTATATTTAATCCCCTTTCTATTGCTGCTTCTACATAAGCAAATCCATCTGCAAGGGTGAATGCTAATTCCTGGACTGCTGTAGAACCAGCTTCTCTAATATGATACCCACTAATACTTATAGGATACCACTGTGGCACATATTTTGTACAATATTCAATAGTATCAACAATAAGCCTCATTGAAGGTTCTGGAGGAAAAATCCACGATTTTTGCGCAATATATTCCTTTAAAATATCATTCTGAATTGTTCCTCTTAATCTTTCTGGAGAAATACCTTGCTTCCCTGCAACAGCTATATACATAGAAAGTAAAATAGATGCTGGAGCATTTATAGTCATTGAAGTAGATATCTTTGATAAATCTATACCATCAAAAAGGATTTCCATGTCTTTAAGGGTATCAATTGCGACACCTTCTTTTCCAATCTCTCCCAATGCCCTTTTATCGCTTGCTTCATACCCATATATCGTATGCAAACTAAACGCTACACTTAAACCCGTTTGACCATGCCCTATTAGGAATTTATAGCGTTTGTTTGTTTGTTCTGCTGTTCCCATACCAGCAAATTGACGCATTGTCCAAAATTGACCCCTATACATTGATGGATATGCCCCTCTTGTGAAAGGAAATTGCCCAGGGAATCCTAATTTTTCCATATACTTCGTTTCCTTTATATCTAATGGAGTAAAAAGTCCTTTTATCTCAATATCTGATAAATTTTTAAACTGCGTCTGTCGCATTTCTTTACCATTAATGGATTTTTCTAATATGTTTTCTTCCCATTTTGTTAATTCTTTTAAAAAATCATCAAGTTCAGTCAAAGTGATTAACTCTGTATAAATATATTTAAATAAATTATAATCTAACTTATTTAATTATAATTAATTAATTCCTAATAAAAAATCTTTATTTTAAATTATATCTTTATTAAATCTAAAAAATTTTAACTCCATTAATTTCCAGTTATTAAGCGATATGCTTCTATAATTCCACTACAAGCTCCACATCTTACACAACCAGCCTTATTATTTAATGGATTTACATTAAATTTTTTCATTAATTTGGCTGAGTATTCAAAAATATTTAATAATATTAGAGGATTACAAACTGGTGCTTTAAATTTGGATTGTGGAATTGGTCTAACAGGAGTTATATGTGGAATTACGCCTAATTTAATCATTTTTTCAAGTTTATTCCAGAATTCTTCTGTAGGTTCTCCAAAACCTATTAAAATGAAAGAATCTACTTGATCTTTTCCAAAGATTTCAAGTGCATGAATCCAATTCTTTTCATACACCTCATAACTAGTTTTTGATTTACCTGGGCATATAACTTTTCTAATAGAATCATCAAGTATTTCAATATGAATTCCTATTGTATCAGCTCCAGCTTCTTTCAACATGCTTATATACTCAAGATTATCCACAGCTTCAATTTGAACATGAATGGGAATATCTGGAAACTTATTTTTAATCTCTTCTAGTATATTTATATATTTTAATACACCTTTATCAATTGATGATGTGGTTCCTGTGGTTAATAGTAAATGTTTGAATTTTCCTCCAATCTTAACTGCATTTATTACTTCAATTAGTTGTTTTGAAGTTTTTTCTTCTATAGTATCACCTCTTGCCAAACTTAATTCGATACCACAAAATTGACATTTACTTCCATTTTCCCAATAACAACATCTCTGATAAACTGTTGTAGCTAGACAATCAAGCCCATGTATTAAAGCAATTTTTTCCATGAGAATATCGTCTGTTGTAGTTATATTATAATAATTTGGATATGGAATTAATCTTAATTTAACGAAAACTGAATTTTTTGATTTATCAAATATTTCAAAATAACCATCCTTCTCATTTTTCAACACAAAATTAGTTTCTTTATTATTATGCCATAATGGAACATTTACAATAGTCTTATTATCATCAAATGCAAAATATCGCCCCCCTAAAGGACCCGCTCCACCTTTTCGTCCTTCCTCAAAAGGAATTCCTTTGGATTTATATGTATCTATAAATCTCTCATCAAGATTTACTCCTTTACAAAGAAGTTCCGTTTTAATCTCTAATATCCTTTTTAATTTCAGCATATTATTTTATAAAATTTTTTAAATTAATTTATGATTATTTAAGAGAATCATTCACTTTTTAAGAAATTTTATCGAAATTTAAATCACATTCCTTTAAACTATAACATAATAAAGAATATAAGTTATGAAAGGTTTTTTATCTCAATTTGCTAATATTAGAAAGTGATTTTTAATGGCTTCAAAGAGACCATGGCACTGCTATTCAAAAATTAAAGGACCTGCCTTTCAGCGGAAAAGAAGTAGGTCTCATCGACGAGAATATGCTCGAGGAGGAGCTGATTCAAAACTAAGATTTTTTCAAGGTGGATTGAATCTTAAAGAGAAGAAAAGAGAAGAATATGATTTTGTTGTTGGACTAAAGGCGGAAAAAAATGTGCAAATAAGCCATTATGCCTTAGAAGCGATAAGAATCACAATTAATAGTAGTCTTCAGAAAAGCATAGGACGTCAAAATTACCATTTAACAATTAAAATAAAACCGTTCCAAGTTATCAGAGAAAATAGACAACTCAATTTCGCGGGAGCTGATCGAATTCAGAGTGGGATGCGTAATAGCTTCGGGAAATCGATAGGAAAGGCTGCTCGGGTAAAGGCGGGCAAGATTATCTGTGAAGTGATGTGTAATGAGAAAGATTTACCTTTGGTAAAAGACAGATTAAGAATTGCTAATATAAAACTACCTACTAAATGCCAAACTGTTTTATTGCATTATAAATATGAAAAATTTCTAAAACAATCAGGATTACCTTTTTATGATGCGAAAAAGAAAAGAATAATTAGTCCTTTTGAACTGGAAAAGAAAATCGCTTTAACTACTTAATCGTATGTATATTAATAAAAGGATTTTTAAAAATCAAATTATAATTTTATCAATAATTTCGATATCTCTATTTATCATATAAAATTAATTTTGAGATTATGCTTTTTTATTGATATAAAATCAAGTTTTAAAAAAAATTTCCAGATTGAAGAATAAGGGTAGATAATTTTTTAAAAAAAAAACCAAAGAAATTTTATTACATTCAATTATAACAAAAAAATAAAGATTAATATTATTAAAAATATCTCCCAAATTATTTGTTTAATTCAATAATTACATGTCCAGGGGCTGCAACTCTTTCTCTATAAGTTAATGTACCATCATCAACTTCCTTGGTTTTAATAAGGTTTCTAGCAATATCTTTTTCTGAAATATATCCTCTTTCCCCAGCTTCAAATTTTTTTACTACATTTCCATCTTTTTTAATTTCCACAGGTGTAATTGTTGTTTGTTTGATATCCAAATAAACTCTATTACTCTCAATTTTTGTAACAGTTCCTTCTGTGATGAGGGTGTCTCCAACCCTGACCATACCACGCATTTCAATATCGAGTTCTATTAGTTTTCCACTTTTTCCAACAAAATCATCCAACATTTTTATTATAAAGCCAGAGCTAAATAATCCATGAGCTATTACTCCTTTTAATCCAGCTCTTTCAGCTATTGCATCATTTGTATGTATGGGATTTGTATCACCTGAAGATTTTGCGTATTTCTGTAATAATTCCCGAGTTATTTGATCGAATTCAGAACGTAAGACTTGTCCAACTTTTATATCAGAAATTTTCGGCATTTTTTAATAACCTCCTTCAGCTATTGCTGCACCAGCAGTAATTTGACATACTAACTCATCATTTTGATTTTTAACTGTTAAAAACATTTGAGCGAATAATCGCATTGACTCTTCATGAACCCATACCTTACCAAATCTTGCTTTTGCAATAAGAACATCACCAGGTTTAATTGGAACACAATTTTCCCAATTATATTTTTGGGAAGCATGAAGTAATTTTGTTGGGACTAAAGCTAAATCTCTTTTTACACCATCCTGTTCTAATTTTACACCCGGAACTAGAGTATAAAAAGCCTTAACTGCATAAGAATTAGCAAAAGCAGGACAAGCGATAATCCCCTCTTCTTCAGATCCAATATATTTCTTATCAGTAATTCCAAAACATTTTGCAAAATCAACCATTTTTTTATATTTACATCTAATTTTTGCCACGCCAGGAATTTCCATATCTGGGAGTTCTTTCATTAAAAACTCAGCATTTTTTTTAATTTGCTCTTTATCCATACTTTACCCACATTTTATTTTCTTTTGATTTTTAATAAATCATTTAATTTAATATTTTATTAATGATTAATTTAACTTAAAAATAAATAAAACTAAATATTTGAATTTCTGATTGAATTTAATAATCTGTGAGACATGAATTTAGAACCTTTTTTTAATCCAAAATCTTTAGTAATAATTGGCGCTTCAAGAAAAGAATTTACATTTAATCAAATAGTTGTAAGAAATTTACTAGATATCAGATTTAGTGGAAATATTTATATAATTAATCCAAATACAAATGAACTTTTAGGTATCCAGTCATATAATGATCTATCATCACTTCCTGAAATTCCGGAATTAGCAATAATTATGCTAAGAAATAATTTAAAAGACTTGTTCGAAGAATTAGGTATATTTGGTATAAAAAATGTTATGATTGAATCAGAATTAGGGGAAAAAAGCATAAATGGGAACATTATCCAAGAATTAGAAGAAACTTGTAATAAATATAATATTAGGTATATGGGGCCCTCTATGATTGGTGTCATGAATTATATTGATAATTTTACAACTTCGATAATTCCAGTTAGACGTCATATTCTTCAAAAAAATCGTGGGTTAAAATTTGGTGTTAGCATAATTATCGAATCAGGAGGTCTTGCAGGGGGATTGGGGTGGTGGAGTCCAAGCCAAAACTTGCCTATCTCAAAAGTAATACATCTTGGTGAAGGATATAAAATCAACATTGCAGATACATTATTTTATCTAGAAAAAGACGAGACAACAAGAGTCATTTCTCTTTTTTTAAGACAAATTGATCAAACATTAATAGATGCAGTCTCGAAAATTGCACCAAATAAACCAATTCTATTTTTTTATGTTGGAAAAGATACTGTTGCAGAAGAATCATTGAAAATGGCTGGTGGTCTTGCAGTTCAAAATTATATTGAACTTTTTGAATTATCAAAATTATTTCTCTGGCTTCCAAAGCCAGGTGGAAATAAATTAGGAATTATAGGTCCATCTTCCGGCGCAATTTTATTAATAGTTAAAGAAATGAGAAAGCAAGGCCTAAGTTTGGCAAAGCCTTCGCAAGTAAGTCAAGATTTAATATCAATGAAAATAGGAGGATCAACTTGCAAATACGGTAATCCAGTAGATTATTGGCCTCCAAAGAAATTTATTGGCACTGAAATATGTACAATTTATTATTTAGGAAGTGAAATTTTATTAAATGATGATGATGTTGATGGTTTAATTTTAGCTCTCGAATTTTTCCAAGAAATTGAATTTGATTTCTATATTTTTTCAAAAATAAAAGAAAAATTTCCTAATAAGCCAATAATAACTCTTCTAATCCAAGCGGAAAGAGAAGGTGCAATGCGGGTGATTGATATTGCAACAAAATTGAATATTCCAGTTTTTGAAAACGAGGTAGAGAGGGCTGTACGAGGCTACGCTATGCTTTTAAAATATTATAAAGATATAAAAAAAGAATAATGTTTATAATGAATTGAAAAAAAATCTAATCAAAAATCTTTTTCCACTTATCTGGAATTTTTATTTGTTCTTCCATAGGTGAGAGAACATAGATTTTTTCTCCACATTTACACTTTTCAGACTCAAAAAGATAAAATCCAAATTTTTCCTCTGATTCAGTTTCACTCCAAGAACATTTCTGCACATTTGAAAACTCGGCGATTTCTCCACAAACACAATGAATGGCTGTTTCAGGCGTATAATTTGGCATTATTAAACTAAAATCTTTAGCCTTCTCAAACTTGCAAGAATTTAATAGAGTATTTATTTCATTCTTTAAATCTTCTTTTAGTTCAACTTCGAATTTTTCAATTTCTCCATTTAAAACTTTAATATTTTTTAAAATTAAAAAATTGTCGACTTCTTCTGTTCTTTTCCCAGAAACAACAGGTTCCATATATTTTTTCTTAATTATTTCTGGAATAGGAAATGGTTCTACTCCAGGCGGATATTCAAATGTAAAAAAAAATTGTGTTATTCCACCTCTTAATACTTGTTCATTTATCAATTTTAAATTCTTATAATCACTGGAACTTAATGAGAACTTGATTAATTCTAGAGGTATTTTCTTGTCAAGAAGAGTTTTATGGATATTATCCAATGTAATTTGTACAAATTCTTTTAATAAAATTATTTTCTCTCTATTTTCTTGATAAAACATCTTTTTATTTTCTTCCTTAAAATTATTCCATTTTTGGACTATTCGAGAGCGTAGTAATTGTGGGAGGAAACAAAGAAAACAAATGGGTATCATAAGATAAAAAGTAAATTCAGGGGGTACGATATAAATAAGTATTACTAAAATGCAAAGCGGTGACATACCGATTAAACCATTTCTTTTTAATTTTGAATTCAATGATCTGTTTATATCGTTTTCTTGAGCAACTTCTTCTGCTTTAGATTTTAATTCAAAAATAGTAGGTTCTATTTGTTTTTGTTCATAAGTTTCTTGTGTTAAAGCTTCAGGACCTTCATCTAATTCACTTAGGTTCTTTTTTAACATATCCAGATATTTCTCTAAAATGCGATCTCGATAAATATAATCAAAAATATCTTCAGAAATTGAATCTATAAATTTCGAAATAAAGAGTTGTTTTTCTATTTTACCGATAGCTTCTTGATCTAAACCTAAGGCTTCTTGAATTAATTGTCCTTGAGTTTTCTTAATAAGTTCTTTTTTCTTTTCTGCTTCTTCTTCGGAGTTTTCAGATGTATTAGTATCGTTTTCTCTTTTCATAATTAATTCAATAAAGCATAGTAACTTTATATAATTTATTTTATTGGGAATTAATCTTAAATGTAGAATTGATAAAAAAAGGAGCTTAAATAAACTTAAATTACAAGTACTTAAGGCACAGATTCTACATATTGAATTTCAGGAATTACTTGTTTTAATGCCCTTTCAATCCCGAGTTTGAGAGTCATTTCCGAGTAAGCACATCCACGACAATGGCCTTGTAATCTTACTTTTACGATTCCATCGTCTGATACATCGACAAGTTCAACATCACCGCCATCCATTTGAAGCTGCGGTCTTATCTTTTGAATAATTTCATTTACTTTTTCTTTCATTTTAGCTACCTCAAATTAATTTTATTATTTATATATTGTACTTAAATTTAATAAAATTAGATTTTTATCAGTTCTCATTATAAAATATAAGAAGTAGATTCGAAATAAATTTAAGAAATTCTTATAATTTTGGTTTCATCTATAAAAGTTAAAGCTGATAAAATAATTTTAATTAATATCAAAATGAAAAAATATTTTTCATGAAAATAAAATAGGTTCTAAAAAAGTAAAACATAGAAATAATTCTGCAAATGAAATCAATACTTAGATCGGTGAAAGATTTGTAAAATTAATTCAAATTAATAATTAGAGACTATATTCTAAAATTAAATGGCTTCTATCCTTTTTACCACCCATTTTTCTTGCTACATAAGCATTTGCTATATTATCTGAGCCAACAGGCCAGGATCCTCCTTTTATATAATGAGGCGTTTTTCTATCCATTGCCTGCAAGAGTGTAAAACCATACATGAGCGATGACAAATATTTTTTCCTGTGATCTGAATGAACAACCCATGATTGGCAACTCATAGAATCAACTTCTCCCTTTTTATTTTTATGAAAGACATTAGGAAGAATATATCCACTCGCGACCATTTGATTGGTTTTTTTATCTCTTACGATCCACATCATCCATTCTGCTCCAAATTCATTTATAAAATTAATAATATTATCTGCATTATGAAGTTTTCCCGGTGTTATCTGAGCAGATGCAGGCATATATTTAGCATACAGTCCTGCAATTTCTACTTTAATTTTAAACAATTTTTCTGTACCAGGGTTAATATACTTATATGGATAATCACCAGTATCTAGAAAGTCATTTTTATAATTACCAGCATTAATACCTATATCTATCAATTTTTTATCTTTATGAGGATCCATTTTTAATGCTGGTACTTCATATCGATCTTCTTGAAATAAAACAATGAATCCATTTTTAAAAAAGATTTCTTGGTAGATTGGTGGGTTAATAGGTGAGCAGATAAATAAATCTTTTTTACTGCCTTTGACCATAAATCCCCAGCCAAAAATAACTGTAGGGATATTTATTGGTCCCCTAATTTTTTTATAGTTGTGATTTTTACCATATTCAATTAATTTGTCAACTAAATATTTAATTTTCTTAGAATCATGATCATATACTCTAAAAAAACCGAAAAACAAAATTGCACCGCCATCGTCGTAAATTAAAGCAATTCCGATTATATTATCTGTTTTTTCTCCAAAATCTTTTTTATTAATATTCTCTTTAAGAACAATTGCTTTAGCATTATATGCTTTTATGTCTCCTAAAATATATTTTTTAAATTCAAGTAAAATTGGGATGCTTATACCAAGGTGTAAATGATCCAAAATCTCGTCAGGATTACTTAAAATTTCTGTATATAATTCAGTATTTTCTTCTATTTCTAGGTTTGGCATTTTTTTTTAACCTACTTAGTCTTAGATTTCTATTTCAAATTTTTAAATATCGAATTGAATTAGCCTTAAATTATAACAACGAAATAATGAAAAAACTAAATTGAAAAAATTTATAATTATTTATAAATTCTGCCCTATTCCATAATATATTAATAATACTGAAGGAATTACTATAAAAAAGACTAAAAAAGACCAGATGGTTCTAAAAATTAAATCAGACCAAGTATTATAGAGCATCAAACCATAAAAGGCAAAACACATTCCAATAACGCCAATAATAAAGAACTTAAACTTTCTTTTTAATGTTCTATCTTTAAATGTATTGAATAATTTTATTGAAAATGTTATAGTTGGTATAACTGTACCAAGAGTGAAAATTATGTAAATGAAAGTAAGAAAACCCCAACTATAAGCGGGAACTCCTTCATTGAAAGTAATTAATCCAGGAATAATTAATACTAAAAGATTAATTATTGCATAAGCTGAAATAATTAAATTCTGTCTTTTTAACCAGAAATTTACGTCTATATAAAGAAGATTTATAATGAAAATTACTATAAAAATTTGTCCAAATAACATTAAAAAAGCTAATATAAAGTATATTATATATCCTGCAATGGTTGTACTGAGTGGTAAATAAATTAGATTTAATAGGAAAGATAATCCAGGAAGAATGTAATAGGCGCTTAAAATTAAAGATGAACGATTAAAATTTCTTTTGAGAATTTTAAATGCTAAATAAGAGTAAATAATTAAAATAAAAGAGTGCATAAAATAAACCAATAAAAGTCTAGGAAGATTAACGGTTTGTAATATCAAAAAATCACTAAATTTTAGTAATATACTAAATTATTAAAGAAATATTATTCAACTTTACTCCTATTATTAATAATAACTATATACTCCAAGGATTTATATATAAGTATTCAATTTTTACTTATAATTTTTTAATTGCAATTTTTATACCTTATTTTTTTTACTTTATAAAAAGTTAAAGTGGATCGGTTTCATTCGGAGATAATCATATCCAATAACATTTGGGGCTAAATTCATCTTTTTTATCTTAAGAATCCCAGTGAATATAACTTCGAAAGCAAGATAAGACGCAGTCATCTCGACGATAGGTGCAAGAGATATTGAAGGAATGTTTCCAGAAAACAGTCTTTCTAATACGCCTTGTTCTCTATTAAATGTTTCTTCAATTTCAGGAAATTTAATTAATTTATTTAAAAATGCTTTTTTTAGCTCAAGAAGTATTTTTTCAGATTTTTGAATCTCTTCGATCGTCATTTTATGAGTTTCAAACCCATAACATGTTTCATAATCGATACTGTCTGATGTAAACCACCATGCACAGAGATAAGGAATTCCCCATGATTCTAAAATAGGAATATTTTTTTTTGAACATTCTCGCGAAATCAAAATTGATGCTTTTGGATCATCTAATGTTAAAACAACAATCGATGTATTATTTAATATATTTAATGTAATTTTTTTTGTTATTTTATAATATTTTTGAAGTTCAATTTCCGGATTAATTTTTTTTAAAAGATTTTCGGTAACATCGACTTTATACCTTCCAAGATCCTCCCTAGTACATAGTTGCCGATTCAGGTTTGCTTCTTCGAATCTCTCATTGTCGCATATAATAAGTTTTTCGCAACCTGCTCTAACAAGTTGGACTGCTAACGAACCACCAAGCCCACCAACACCAAGAACGGTAATAAAAGTATTTCTTAATTTTTCTTGTTCTACGATTTTAACAAGTCCAATATTTCTTTTTATTTGATTCCAATAAGAATCTGACCAATTTTCAAGTCTTTTTTCGCTATACATATTAATATTACTCAAAAAATGTATTCATGTATCTAACTTACATTATAAATATTTTTTTAATTTTGTTTTTAGTTATGGAGCAGTTCCACAGTTTTTAAAATTAACTATTCTTCTAAAAATCTTAAAGCTTGAAGCATTTCTACAGTTTCAGGAATTAATTTTATATTATCATCAATTTTTCCTTTATAATAATTAAAAACTATTTGATCTTCAAAATAGTCTTTATCTTTATTATATTTCCAACAAGGAATATATCCTCTCGGATTGAAACCCGTATCGAGAAAAATTTTTTGATGCTTGGGATTGTAAGAAGAAACAAAACATTCGAAATAGTTAATTTCCATGTTTTTTATTAATTCTTTCAATTCTTGAATGAAAGTAAATAATTCTTCCAAAAAATTAATTTTATATATTGTTTTTTCAAAATTTCTACTTAATGGATTATATATAAATTTAAAATAAGAATTAGAATTTTTAATTGAAAAAGTTATCGCTTCATTACTAAATATATCTTTTTCCTTTCGCTGAATTATTTTTCCTTTAATTTCCTTTAATCTTTTAGAATTTAATTTAATTTGTGGATTTTTAATAATAGGAGTACCTAAATGAAATCTTTTATTAGAATATGCATAACAATTTAAAACTTGACGAATAATTTTTGGATTTTTCTTACGTCGATATTTATTCAAAGCTTTTTCGTCATAAATAACATGTAGAACATCAGATTCAATTTGATTAAAAAAAATATCTTTATTTGGAAAAAATGCTATGGGTTTTAATCCAATTAATGAAGTAAAATATTGCGAAGAACTCTCATTTGTACGCATCTCGCCATGCCATAATAAAATTTTACTCTTATAGGTTTTCCATAAAAAAATCACACAACCAATGAATGCCTTAAAAATATCTATAGCATTTTGATATTTTTTTTTTATTATAAATCCATAAAGAAATCCTCTTTTTTCCTCAAATTCTAAATGAGCACCGAAACATCCAACAGTTTCCATTGAATTTATTTTGAATAAGAACCATTGATAATTTGGATCGTTTATCATTTTTTTTACTTCTTGATCATCTGTCATTTGCTTATAAGGGTAAGTTCCTTTATAGATCTCCCTAAAGATTTGAGCAATTTCCTTTGAGTCTTCTGGTTTTGCTAATTGAATTATTGGATTTATCTTTTGAGAAGGATTTCCAATTTTTATTTGAAAATTAAGCTTTAATATGTTTTGGAAATCAGGGCTTATATCTTCTTTAAACAATTCTAAAAATTCATCAATTGTTTTAATTTTCTTTTTAACTAACTTACTTGAAAGTATTACAACTCACTTTTCTTTTATAAATATTTATAAATCTAAAATTGGTTAAAAAAATGGACCGTATTTGATGTAAGTTTCTATTAATGTATGGCGCAAAAACTGTATCCTAGAATTATCTGGGTTCAATCGTCCTGCCTTTTCAATAGTTTTTTTGGCCATATCGATATTTCCTTGATCAACTAAGGTAATCGTAAGTAATCCCCACGCCTCTTCTTTTGATACGTTAAGTTCAGTTGCAGCTGTAAAACATTCTATAGCCTTTTCTTTTTTACCTAAACGGCGTTTTGCTATACCAAGCAAAAGCCAAGCCTCATCATTTACGGGATCTTTTTTTACTATTTTATCTAAGTATTGTTCTGCTTTAACATTTTTTTTTACGTCTAAATATTCCGTTGCCTTACTGATTTGCTTTTCTAAAGATGATTTATCTAGTTGCATATTTCTGTCAATTGTATAAAATTTTACTTGTTAGTTTTAATCTTATATCAATAGTATATTTATATATATCTATTAATGGATAACAAATTCTAATTAAATAATTTTTTTTATAAGGATTTTGTAATTAATGACAAAAGAAAATAAATTTTTATATTCAATTTTAAGAATTTTCATCAAAACTTTCTATATTCAATTAAGAAAGGATTTTAAATGTCTCTCTAAATATAGAAGTGTTTTTTAATGAATTAACCCTTAAATGATATAATTTGCCTAAAATAATAGGGGGTGCTTTTTCTCAATTTTATTTAATGTAAAAACTAAGTCAGTTAAGAATTTTTCATTAGAATATTTATTTATAGTTTCACTTAAAATATCTAAAATTTGATGGGCAATTATTTTATCTTGTTTAGAAAGATTAGATTTATTATTGAATAATAAATCGAATTCCTCTTCAAACCAAATCAATTCTAGATGAAACTCTCCTTTTGAGATTTTGTAATAATTAAAATCTAAAATACTACATCTCCTCAGATATTGATAACGACAATAATTAAAGAATCCTCGAACTAATATAAAAGATAAAAATTAATACTTAAAAATGTATTTTTATCAACAATTTTTCCCGAAAGTATTGGGAAAAAAAGGATTTTAAAAAAATTTTATTATTTAATTAAGATAAATTCCAATAGATACGATTAAATAATTTAAATAAGCAATAATGACATTTATCATATTTTAAATCACATTTTTTAAAAATTATGAAAAAATCGAATTTTAAATAGATTATTTAAAACGGAAAATTGGGGCGTATTTTAATTTCATCTTTCCCATGAATTATTTCTTTTAAATCATTCGCTATTGTTTTTATATCATAATTGCCTTCTACTTTTGCATTATATATCTCTAAATATTTTTCTTTATCAGTTTTATTTTTATGAATTTCATAAGTAGAAATAGAGTATGTTTTTAATTTATATGAATTAGAAATAATAATACGCCGAGGATATTTTCTTTTTGAATATGGTTTTTTTTCTCTTAATATTATTTTAAATTTATTTTCATTATTCTTGATATCCTCTAAAAATATATTATTACATTTTTCAATTATGTTTAAAAGTGTTTTAATTTTATTGCGAGTCATTTCTGATTTTTTTTTAGAAATATTCTTGATTTTACATGAAAATACTTTCTTTTAAAAACTCGAAACCTAAATATATTTATAAATCTCCTCAAAAACCCCTTTGAAAAAATTTGTGTTCTCTCATAGATAATAGAGTTTGCATTTAAAAACCTATTTTAACTAGGCCGTCTAAAAATAATATTATTAAAAAGAGAATTTCTAATAGGAATTTGTTTTCTATTTATGAGGATTTTTTATTTATTAATCTATTCTTGGAATGGAGAAATAAAAAGTACTCCCTTTATTTCTTCCTTCCGATTCAACCCAAATCTTTCCACCGTGCAATTCTACAATTTTTTTAGAAATATATAATCCAAGCCCAGTACCCTCTATAATTACATCCCATCCTTTACCATATCTTTCAATTTTACCAAATTGTTTAAATAATTGCTTTTTTTCTTCTTCAGTGAGCCCAATTCCATTATCTTCTATAGAAATTATATAGAAATCATCTTTTATTTTAGATTGAATAATAATATTTCCCTCTGGAGGAGTATATTTAATAGCATTTGTTAATAAGTTTGAAATTACATCATGAATCATTTCTTTATCAAAATTTGTACTTAAAGAATCCTGAATCTTAAATATTATTGATTGTTTCCTTAATTCTGCTAATCCTTGCAACTCTTTTCCACAATCTTTAATTAAGGAGGTCAAATTACCTTTAGAAATTTTTAATTCTAACTTATCTTTATCCAATTTTGAACTTTGCAAAAGTGAATTTATAATATTTTCAAGTCTTTGACTCCCTTTCATAATTTCTTCTAAAATTGAAACAATTTTATCATCTAATTCGGATTTATAACGTACCAATAAAAGTTCAGTAAATCCTTTTATTGAAACAAGAGGGGTTTTTAATTCATGTGAAGTTCTAGATAACAACTCTGTTTTTACTTTATTAATTTCATTTAACATTATATTTTGTGCTTCTAAATCTTGTTGCATTTGCCGGCGTTTTTGTTCAATTTCAATTGCATCTCCGATTAAATATAAAACCATATTGTCTCGGTCAGTTGTATTTGGCTTATTTTTATAGAAGACACATAAAGCACTGTTAAACTCTGTATGAGATTGAATCAATTTTCCATAACATGCTTTTATCTTGTTATTAATGATAAATCGATCGGTCTTAGCGTATTTGGTTTCATTTAAATCAAAAAAGGTTTGAGGTACATCATGCTCAGCCAAAAATAATTGATTTACAAAAATATTCTCCAAGAAATATTCAGAATTGTAATTAAATACCTGATTATCGGATGTGATTACTTGATACTGCTCTTTTTTATTATTTGAATTTTTATAAATATATAAAACGAGATCCCCGTTCATTAATTTAAAACAAGTATCTAATAATAATTTTAAATTCTCTTGGACATCTGTTGTGAAATTTAAAAAATTATTATTTAATTCAAATATTAGTTCCTCATAGATTTTTTTTTCAGTAATATCTTCAAGAGTGACAAGAATTCCTACCACATTTTCTTCCGAATCGAAAAGAGGGATTCTATTTATATCCAACCATACTATGGTGCCCTTTTTTAATACCCATGATTCAACTATATGAAATTCAGGTTTTTTTGTTATCATAACTTTGGCTTCATGTTCTTTGAGATGCTTTATCTTTTCTTTATTAGTTAAAAAATCATTATCTGTTTTACCTATTATTTCCTCAGGATATTCAATACCTATAAGTTTAATATAGCTGTGATTACATCCTAAATATGTAGAATTAATATCTTTCCAAAATATATATTGAGGAATGCTTTCCATGACAGTATGAAGCATTTCATATGATTTTTGTAATACCGCTTCATATTTTTTTGGGTTAAATAATTTCCAAAAACGAATTTCTGGTATAGTTATAGTGAGTTTTTTAAACCTATCCTCATTTTCTCTTAACTTTTCCTCAATTTTCTTACGGTTTGAAATATTTTTTAAAATAATTAATATTTTTTCTTTATCACTATCATCTTTAAATCTTTTTTTCTTAATTTCAAACCAAATATATTTATTATTTTTATGTTTAAGTCTTATTTCATTTAAATAATCTTCAGATTCAGTTTTTTTTTTTAATATTTTTTTTACTATCTGCAAATCATCATGATGTAATAAATTTAAAAATGATTCTCCAATTAACTCTTTACTTGTATAACCCAATAAATTGATATAAATATGTTCATTTACGAATTCAAATTCAAATTTATTATTTGGATTAACAATACCAACCAAGAGATCAATATTTTCCAAAAATATTTGCGTTTTATAATCAATCAATATTTTAATATCAAAATATTATTATCACAAGATGCTAAATGATTATAATTCTAAAAAAAATTTTTCAATATATATATATGTTTCCTTTAATATTCTCGAATTAAATAAATACACAGAAAAACTCTCTGAAATCTTTCTTAATGAGGTTAAAATAATAACACAATTCCAAAGATAATAAAATGTGGATGATATGAATTCAAAAAAAGAAAAGGTTCATACAAACAATTTTAAAGAGGAATTATCCATAGCTGAAAAATTAATTCAGGAAGAAAAATTTGAACAAGCATTAAGTTTACTTGAAAAAATGAAAAATTATGAAGATGATGAATTTAATGATGCTCTTGCTCATAATTTTTTCATGCTTTATTCTAATACACAATCCATTGTTCGAGGTAAAAATATCTATAGAGATTTATTACCTTTCTCAAAAATAAAGGAAAAAGCATCTTACAAAGAAATTTTTGAATATTTAAAAGATAAAAATATTAATTTAGATATAGATACTATTAAGAGAGAAATAGAGTTGTTAATTTTAAAGGGTTTAATTTCTTGGAAATCAAAAAATAACACAATTTTTTTCAAAATTTAAGAAAAAAATTAAATCTTTAGTGTTATAGGTTTAATTTCCTTTACTTTTCCATAGGTTCCAATTATCCACATATAAATACAATATTTTAGATTTTTATAATTAGGTTTAGCAAAATTCATATGACCAAGTTCTCCAGGGAAGAGTAATCCTTCACCATTATATCGCTCCCTGACAATGGATTCTCCACTCTTATTTATTAAATATTGTGTAACAGCAGTAGTTTTATCGGGGATGCAAAAAATATAAACTTCGGGAAAACCTTGATGTATGTGAGGGTAAATTTCTAAATTCCCATCTGTTGATTTTTCAATATTAACGCTTGTTACAACTCCTTCCTTTAAGGATATGGATGGAATATCAGTTAATCCTGATATAAAATAACCATTTTTAAATGCGGTCCAAACGGTTCTAAATGTTCCCATTTTTTTATTGTCGCTCAATTCACCTCGAGGTAAAAAGTTATTAAATTCAAATCTTTGTAAATCAAATTTACAATCTGGATTTATATCTGTACTAATAATAGGCGTTTTTACGATACAAATTTTATTATTTATGAAATCTATTTCTTTTGGTAATATTTGAACCGAAGTATTCGGAGGTAGGAAGAACATATCAAACTGTTTTAATTCATATTTTTTATCTTTTAATATTAATTGAGATTTACCTTTTAATAACGCGGCATTTACAACTTGTTTATTTTTAGTCTCAATGATAAAATTTTCATCAAAATAGAAATATTCTACAGATGTATCTCCAAGACTCTTTTTTAATTTACCAGAGACTGGATCCTCAAAAAAAAAATCTTGCATTTCCTTTTTTGACAAAATTTTATTTTGCTTTGAAATTTTAAACTCACCAAAAAGAACTTTTTTTTTCTCTCTCAGAAATCATATCTTTTTCCAATTCCCCTTTATATATTCCTTTTTGAATCACATACATCATTATCTCATCTGTCCCTCCTCCAATTCGTAATAGGCGAACATCTCTTAGACATCTTTCTATAGGATATTTATTAGTATATCCGATTCCACCTAAAATTTGAAGTGCATCATCACAGATTTCAAATGCTACTTGGCAACAAAATAATTTCGTCATTGCTGCTAATGTTCCTGCTAATGTTCCACTCTCCATCGAATTTGTTATCCGGTTTAATAAAGATTTTGCTGCTTCAAATTTAGTAGCCATTTTTGCAATTTTAAAGCTAATTCCCTCAAATGCGGAGATGGGTCTTTTGAATTGAACCCTTTCTTGAGAGTATTTTATAGCAGTATATAATGCCGTCTTTGCGACTCCTAGAGCTTGAACTGATAATGCAACTCTCTCAGGAGCAAGCATATTTTGCAAACTAGCAATAGATGATGTCTTTCCAGATGATCGTTTGGGTGAATCTTTTTTGATTTCTTTATAAAATAACGCATTCTTAGAGGGAATTCTTAGATCTTTAAATTTAATATGCCCGAGATGTAGTCCGTGAAGTCCCATCATTTGATATTCTTCAATAACTTCAAAACCATCCCACGCAGATTCTATTATAAAACTTCCATTACGAGCATATACAACAAGATAATCTGCAATACTACCATTCACAATAAACCGCTTTTCACCTGTTAAAATATATTCATCGGCATTTTCATCCTTCTCAGCAATTGTTTTCATTCGTGATAAATCACTCCCCGCATCAGGCTCGGTAAAGCAAAAAGCTCCAATTTTTTCACCTTTTACTAACTCTTCAACATAATTTCTTAGTTGTTTTGTTTTACCAAACATTCGAATCAAAAAAGCCGGATAAGATCCTGATAATCTTGCCATATCAACTGGTAAACTGTAAGCAGAAATAGCTTCAGATAAAATTAATTCATATTTTGTCGGAAGTCCCAACCCTCCGAATCTTTTAGGAAATGTAGCACCACAATATCCTTTTTTACCAAGAGATTTTATTATATCCCACATTTCCTTTTTTCCGTTTTCAATATCTTCAACAAAAGGAGCGAGTTGATTTTTTAATGCTTCATCAACTTCATTTTTCCACATTATTTCTTGTTCCGTTAAATTTGGGAATATACTTCTCATTTTTAATAATTACTCTATTTTTTTTCTTAAACAATTTGAATTATTTCTCTTTTTAAATATAATATATGCTATCTTTTTAACATAAATATTTCACTGGTTTCTTTCTTGTAATTAAATTTCACTAGATTTTAAATCAAAAAAAATTGAGATTTAATAATAAAATAAGGGAAATCTGTATTCAAATTCTAATACTTTTTTTAAAAGATTAAAGGAGATAAAAAAAATATTTTGAAAAATTATAAAACAAATTAAATTGCGCTCATAATATTGTTTGAATTCTAATTTGCTTTTGAGAATTTGTTTCGATTGTAGAAATTAAGGTATCAATTTCTTGTCTAGTTTTATATTCAATTGATTTTTCTTCTCCTGGTAACCATGTATTAAATCCCATCATATGTTTATAAGTCTCAAATAGACCTTGTTGAATACCTGAATTTTCTATGGTAACACCGTTAAGAGTATCTTTAAGATTATTTTTAATTCGTAATTTATAAATAAAGGTACTTGAAAAAGTATCTTTATCAGTATCAATAGAAATTATAGTCATACCTTTTTTTATTGCAGGAGGGGGTTCAAATAATTCTAAACCCTCTTCTCTCTCTCTAAATAAACTATTATCGACTATTTCTTGCTCCTTTTGAGGGATTACAATAATTGGGATTTCAAAAGAGATTGTATCTCCCCCAACTTCTCTCTTCCTATTTCCTATTATCTCCAGAAACCATTTAGAATAATCCCCAAATTTAATTCCCCACTGATCTTTTTCTTGAGGTTCCCAAAGATATTCATGACTTGGTTCAGCGTGATTTGGAAGTTTTATCAATAGAAAACCTTGATCTGTTTTGGATGTTTTTGCTACACCCGCAATCACTGGAGGTAATTCCTCAATACTTCCACATTGTTCACCAAAAGGTTCACAAATACAGATTAAATTAGTCTTCTGTTTTAATCTTATTTGAAATAATGTTAAATTATCTGTTTTATAATCAATCTTAATAGTTTCGCCTGGTTTAAAAATATCTTTAGAAATTTCAATATTCATCCCTGACATAATTAATTTAATTGGGGTGGGAGTTCTATTTTGAAACATATTCCCTTTTGGAAGAATTTTAATGGGATTTTCTTTAAAAATTTCTATTTCTTTTTGAGAATTAAGAGGACTTTTAATTCTTAAAGTCATTTTAACTAAGTAGTGAATATTTCTTGCTGGAATTGTTGGAACTACTTTGGGATTAATAAGTTGTGATCTTTTTCTGATATATTCACCAGGCTCAAAAGTACCTTGATTGAATAATTCAGATTTGGTTATAATTAAGTCTCTTTTACATGGGTTTTTAGAAATTAATTTTATACCTCCCCACAAGATATCAGTTGTCTCTTCAAAAAAAATTTTAGTAATTACACTAATATAATCTCCCAAAATGATATTATCATCATTAACAAGACTTAATTTCATTTTTATCGTTTGATCGCTCTAAAAAAATTATTCAGAATGGATAGAAACAATTATATCAGAAAATAATTTCATATCTTCGAGGAGAACTCTTATCTTTTCACTCGATTCAGGATCCAATTTCTTTTCCGATTTCATTATTAAAACAGCCAATATGTATTTAAAGATATATAGTTGAAGCTCTTTACCTTCTTCTGAATTTCCTTTAAACTCTGCAGAATCAGATAAAAAGACATTCTCTCTAATTACATTACAAGAACTGATAAAGTCTCTTAAATCTGCCCTTAATGATAGTCCGCTTGAAACTCCTTGAACATTATGAACCAAAACATTTCCTGATATATCGGAAATAATAATTCGTGCATTTATCTCCTGTAAGTGCTTTTCCGCTTTTTCTATATGACCCTTTAATTCTGAATAAGATCCCATTAATATATCTCTGAAAATCTTTGTTAAATTTTGCTGATCATAGATACTCGTTAGGAAAGTTTGTGGGTTATAATCTTTGAACATGTCCGAAAAAAACTCTTTAGCTTTAATTATATTTGTATCTAAAAGTTCCTTTTGATAATCTTCAGTATCATATTTATGATAAAATAGACATACTTTTGGTTTCTGATAATTATCTTTATATAACTTTAAAACATCTTCAAAATACTTTTTTGATTTATCAAAAGAATTTGGATCGTGTAAATCTACGACAGGCACGAGAACATCCGTGCCCATGAATATTTTCGGCTTATCAAGATATTCTTTGATGTATTGGTCTTGACCTCCAAAATCAAAAATTGATATTTCTAATCCTAAAAAGGGATGCCTTCTTGTTTCATAGAGTATCGTTGGAGATAATCCCTTTGTTTCTTCAGGTGTTTTTTCCGCGAATATTACCGAATATAAAGAGGTTTTTCCACAACCAGATAATCCTATTAAACTAATTTTCATTTTTTTATATCTCGTTTATTCTTATTTAAATTTTTAATTTGATTTAATAAAAATTTTGTTGAAAAATTTTTTTATCTATTATTTTGATTTTTTTTCTTTTGGTTTAAGAGAATATTTCTTAAAAAAGAGTTTTCTATGTGAATCAGAAATATCTATAATTATTTCTCCAAGATCGTGTTCTCCATCTTTAATTTCTAATGGATAATTAATCTGAATAGATTCAAAAGGAAAAATTTCTTTTATTGTTGTAGTCCACGGTCGTTTTTCAAATAGTTCTTCCACAAAAGCAACCCTAATTTGTAAATTTTCAAGAAGATATCCAATAACATTTTCTATTGTAATTGCAGTAGCCGTTTGACTTTCATTCAGTTTTTGAGTAACCTTTAAAATTTTTCTTGTTCCAAACGGCGTTGCGATCTCAGCTTGCTCTTTCAATTCTGGTTTTGATTGAAATGGGTCTTTTTTATCTATATCTTTAACTATAAAAACCTTCCTTTTAAGAACTGTATATTGAGATACTTTCTTTAATCTTGCTAAGAACAAGACAGAATTTAAATTTTCCACTGAAAATGGTTCAGAACATAAATATCCCTTTTTTATAGCCTCCTCCATAATTTCTACTCCTATACCTGATCGTGCTAAAACTGTGTTTCTCTTCGGTCCACTTCCAACAGAACCCACCGAGATATCAGCATTTTCTGAAGTTAAATCTGTGCAAAAATTGCAACTTGATGATTTAAATTTATCTAATTCCTTTATTTTATAGGATTTTACTTCTGAATCTCCTCTGTAAAGATAAAATCTTCCTTTATTGATATCCATTTTTGTTATTTCCGCTAAATTAATTCCCTCCTTCTCAAAAAATGGTAATAATGCTTCATGTGAAAATGAATCCATACAAAATAATCCAATTTTAAAAACATGTGCTCTCATAAAATATTTTAACATTCCAAGTGGACTACTTTCCATTTTAAACACAGCATCTATGTTGCAAGGAGTTCCTACAAATGCGATAGAGCCCATGTCATTTCTAATCCCTTCCATTAAAGAATCAACTGTTTGTGAATGGCTATAAATAGAACCAGCAGCTTCAACAGCTTCTTCTTTTGTATTAATAAGTTGAGGTAACGGAACCCATGGTTTATTCGGATTTTTTTTAGTAACAACTGCTCCATCAATCAAATTTTCATCAAATAAATAACATAATATGCTCGTAACGGTTCCTCCGTCCTGACCACCAATAACTTCAGGAATTCCACTTGTTGTAACATAACCTGTTTTAAAATGGCCAACAAGTTGTTCGGGATTAGTAATAGTCCTTGGACATTGATTATAACAAATTCCACACCCAGAACATATACCAACTAATCGTGGTTCCTCTAAAATTGTATCCCATTCAAGAGCACTGCAAATCGCTGCACAAGTGCCACAATGAGTACAAACACCTGTTCTTATAACTTCCTTTACTAATTTTCCAAATGAATCTTTTTTTCCTTCTAATTTTTTTCTTATATATTCAAAAGAATGTTCATATTTAGATTCAGATTTTACTTTATTTATTTCTTCACTCACTCTATAAAACCTTTATTTACACTGAGATTTGAATAGAAATATTTATTTAAAACCTTAATCCTTAAAAAAAATTATTATAATTAAATAACAATTCATTTTTTTTAGAAAAATATCAGAAGAAAAAAAAGATATTCTATTGATTATTGAGTTTATTATCTATTCTTACTTCAATTTTTTTTATCATTTTGGTCATTAAAAGCCGGACTTTACTATGATAATCTCCTACACATTTTAAAAGATACTTAAGAATTTTTTCATCACCAATTTCTCCCAAATGTTTAACCACATCTCTTTTAATATTTGCTCTATTACATGAATTGAAATAATTACTTAATAGTTCTATTGTGTGTCTTTTGCAAGTATTGTTCTTTTTGTTAAATTTATTTAGGAATATAATACATTTTTTTAAATATATTTTTGGATTTGAAAATTCTTTTTTGATTTTTTATTAGTCTTCGAAATTATTATTAATGAAGTTATCAGTTTCGGAAATGCTTTTATATAAAGATTTAGAAAATCGGAAATAATAACCGAAACTGTATAATTCAAAATAATTTCTTAAGGTTTCTCGTAAAAATTAATTATTTTATTTTCCATTTCTGTCAGTATCGAATAATTTATATAATCATTAAGATAAAAATTATTAAATAAGGTAATTTCAAAATATAAAATTATTGAATCTGAAAATTATTATAAAAAGTTTTTTTAATTTGGAGCATTTTGAATTTTTTTAATCTAATAGTATAAATTTTAAAATAAAAATTATGAAACGAGTTGATGTGAAAAAAAATTGAGTAAAGAAATTTTACGCATTGGATATTATGCATGTCAATGAGGCTTGAATATTTCTGCGAAAGTTAATTGTTCTGAAGTTGCAGAGTATATGAAACAATTTGATAATATTGAAACAAGTCGCATCTTTAGTTTTTTATGTACTGAACAAGGGCAGAAATTAATAATGGATGATATCAAAGAAAAAAAGATAAATCGGGTTGTAGCGGCAGCTTGAACTCCTAGAACTCATGAACCGATTTATAGAGGGTCTTTAGAACGGGCAGGACTTAGTAAATTTTATTTTCAAATGGTAAATATTAGAGAACAATGTTCTTGGATTACTGAAGACGAAGTTTCAGCAACCAATAAAGCAAAGATTTTAAGCAGAGCAGGTTATGAAAGGGCTAAAAGATTGGAAATAGTACCGACAAAAATCATTCCCATAAAAAAAGCTACTTTGGTAGTTGGTGGAGGAATCGCTGGATTAAATGCAGCATTAGATCTGGCAAATCAAGGAATAAAGGTGTATTTAATAGAGAGTAAAACTACAATTGGGGGCAGAATGGCTCAGTTAGATCGAACATTTCCAACTGATGATTGTTCTATATGAATTCTTGGTCCAAAAATGCTTGAAGCTAATCGAAATGAAAATATTGAAATTATTAGTTATAGTGAAGTTGATAAAGTTGAAGGATATGTTGGAAATTATAAAGTTACGATAAAGAAAAAACCTAGATATGTTATAGAAGATTTGTGTAATGGTTGTGGAGATTGTACGCCAGTATGTCCAATTTACATACCAAATTATTGGCAAGAAAATTTAGGGTCAAGAAAATGTATCGATATATGTTTTGGGCAAGCAATTCCTTTTGTTTATGATCTTGAAAAAGAATCTTGCGTTGAATGATATGCATGTGTAGATGCTTGCGAGCCACATGCAATTGATTTGAGTCAAGAACCTGAATATATCGAAATTGAAGTTGGTACAATAATAATTGCAACGGGTTGGGATTTATATAATCCTACAGAATATGGATATGGAGAATATCAAAATGTTATAAACGAAATCCAGCTTGAAAGGATATTAGCACCAAATGGTCCAACAATGGGCCATGTAAAAAGACCATCAGATGGAAAAACACCTAAAGAAATATTATTTATTCAATGTGTTGGCTCGAGAGATACAGAAAGAGCGTATTGTTCTGGTGTGTGTTGCATGATCGCTTTAAAAAATGCTAAATTACTTAAAGAAGAAATCCCTGATTGCCATATAACCATCTGCTACATTGATATAAGAGCATCTGAAAAGAATTTTGAAGAATACTATATGAGAACTCGTGATAAAGGTATTGACTTTATTCGAGGTAAAGTTCCAGAACTAATAGAGGATTCTGAAACCAAAAATCTCAAGGTAAGAGTATATTCTTCATTAACAGATGAGATAATAAAAATTGACGCAGACTTAGTAGTTTTATCAACTGCGGTATTACCATCTAAAGGAACGAGACAAATAGCAGATATTCTTGGAATTGATTATGATATAAATGGATACCTGACTGAACATCATTTTGGCTTAAGCCCTCAAGAAACTAAATATCTAGGGATTTATATTTGTGGTTTTGCGCAAGGACCAAAAAATATATCATACTCGGTTTCTCAAGCGAGAGCAGCCGCAAGTAAGGTTGCAGAATTGACATCCAAGGGAGAAGCGGAGCTTGAATTAATATGTGCGATTGTTGATGAAGAAAATTGTATTTCTTGTTGTCGCTGCGAAAAAAATTGTCCAAAGAATGCTATTATTGTACCTGAAGGAAAAATTGCTGAGGTCGATGAGATCAATTGTGACGGATGTGGAATTTGTGCAACTTGTTGTCCAACTCAAGCAATACAAATTAGATATTATACAGATGATCAAATATTTAATCAAGTCTTAGCATTAGTAAAGGAGGAAAATGTATAAACCGAAAAATTCAGGTGAGATATATGAAAATGAATATCATTACATTTGCTTGTAATAAATGAGGTTATAGTGCGGCAGATTTAGCTGGTGTTTCAAGATTGAAATATACTCCCAATGTAAAAATTATTCGTTTGCGCTGTACAGGTAGAGTTGATATAAAACACCTAATTTATGCAATTAATAATGGTGCCGATGGAGTAATGGTTGTAGGCTGACTAGAAAATCAATGTGAATTTAAAACTGGAAACTTTATCGCTGCAAAACATGTCGAATTTGTTAGGCGAATTCTAGATAGGCGTGGTTTGGGAGGAGACCGAGTAAACATGTATAACTGCACTGGAGCTGAAGCTGTAAAATTTGTAAAATCGGTCGAAGATATGGTAAATAAAATAGAAAAATTGGGATTGAATCCGTTAAAAACAGATCAAGCAGTAATTAAGGCAGAAATAAAAGAAGTAGATAAAAAATTAAAAACTAAAACCCCCATTTGAATGATCTTTAAAATGAAACCTTAAAATTAAGAAATTTTATTGGGACATCCCTGCAAGGGATATGGGGGCTTAAAAAAAATTTAATTAGGAAGGTGAATCTTATAGAAAATACTGATCTAAAAAATCTAATGGAATCTACATATAACGCTATAAGTAATTTTCAAATTCGTGCATTATATGAAGGAAAAGATGATATTTTAAAATTTGGAAGATTTAGTGAGGAAGATTTTAATTTTATTTTAGATTCACTTCTCGATGCTGAGACAGAAAGAAATTTAATATTAAAAAAATTAATAGGGCTTCCTCTGCTTACTCTTGAAGAAATAGTGGAGAAAGTGGAATATGATAAGAAAAAATTAGTACAAACAGTTGAATATTTAACCCAACAAGGTTATGTTGAAAAATTAATTGAAATAAAGACAGAAATTAAAAAAGTAAAAAATAAAGAGGGAAATTTGATAGATAAAGAAATTAAGATTGAAATTATTCGATATCAAGCCAAATCCCTTGATAATTCTTTTCGAGAAAATTATTTTGAGCCAGTGTCTTTAGTATTTGAGAATAATTTTTGTTGTAATTGTGGTTATTGTTCATCAATATGCCCAGTTGGCTCAATAACAGTAACTGCAGATGATCTTAAAATTGATTCTGAGACTTGCATTAAATGCGGACTTTGTTTTTCTGTTTGCCCGAGGTCATTTCCATCTGAGCATATTTTTACAGTTTTAAATAAATTAAATCCTAATTTGAAGGATGGTGCCGCAAGTAATTATTATATAAATGCATATACTGCAAGTACAAAAAGTGATGAAATTAAAGAAGTATGCCAAGATGGTGGTATAATAACAACATTGTTATATTATTTACTAAAAGAAAAAGAAATTGATGCTGCGATAGCAGTAACCCATTCTGAAGATATTTGGAGGCCAAAACCTATTATAATTGAGAATGTTGATGATCTTTATAAAACCGCTGGTACAAAATATGCTAATTCTCCAAGTTTAACAATTTTGAATGAAGCACAAAAATTTGATAAAATTGCAGTCGTTGGAACTCCATGTATGATGTTAGCACTCAAAAAAGGAAGTATTTATCCAATTGGAACATCTTTTTTTAATAATATTAAATATACTATTGGTTTATTCTGCATGGAATCATTCAGCTATGATAATGTTATCAAAATAAGTACTGAAATTTTTAATAAGAAATTAGAGAACATTTTAAAAATGGACATTAGTGGAGGAAAATTTATTATCAAAGATAAAAATGGAGAAGAAGCCAAAGTTCCATTAAAAGAAGTAACTTCCTTAGCAAGAGATGTATGCCATTATTGTAGTGATTTAACGTCCGAATTTGCAGATATTTCAGTAGGTTCAATAGGTTCTAGTGCAGGCTGGTCTTCAGTTATTACAAGAACAAAAGTTGGGAATGATTTATTTAATAAATTAATAAATGGCAATTTAGTAGAAGTTAAGGATTTAGCTGAAGTAAAACCTGGATTCGGTTTGGTTAAGAAAATTTCAGGAATTAAAAATTCAAAATGTAAAAAAATTGAATTCGATGTAAAAAAATAATAAAATTTTATTAAAAAATGAGTCAAGATAAACCAATAAAAAATTTTAAAGATTTAATTAAAGAAGTTCATGATAAAGGCATTTGTCAATTATGTGGTGGGTGTGTAAGTTTTTGTAGTTCTGCTGATTATAAGATTATTGATTTTATTAAACCAGATTTGCCACCACAATATATAAATGAAAATGAATGCTTAGAGTGCGGAATATGTTATCATATTTGTCCACAAACTAAAGTATTAGAAAATGATTTAAATAATCAATATAATTATATCAAACCACTTGGCAATTATGAAAAGATATATTCATTTCAAGCGTTAGATAAAGATCTCTTAAAAAATGGAACTGATGGTGGAGTAGTATCTGCTATATTATTGTATTTATTAGAACATAATTTAATTGATGGAGCAATCGTTTCAAAAAAGTTGGGACCATTTTCGAGAGATTCAATGATTGCAAAATCTAAAGATGATTTAATTTTAGCTGCAGGTTCTCATTTTGATATTTCTTCACAAGTAACAGAAATTGCCAATTTTAGTACTTATAGTCCTACAATTATGGCATTAAATAGATATAAATTTAAAAAGTTAGCTGTTATAGGAACGCCTTGCCAAATTTATACGATAAGATGCATGCAAGAAATGGGGGTTACCCCCTCTCAAAATATAAAATATCTTCTTGGATTATTTTGTTATGGAAATTTTACAATGGGTAAAGATAAAAAAGAGAAATTTGAAACTCAATTTAATTTAAAAATTGATGAGATTGAGAAATTAAATATTAAGGAAGATATGTTAATAAAATTAAAAGGAAGTGAAGTTATTCAGCATATATCGTTTAATGAATTATCAGATTATATTCGTTCCGCTTGTAATGCATGTAATGATTTTACTAATATTTATGCAGATATTTCATTTGGTGGATTATCATCACCTGAAAAATATACAACAACTATACCTAGAACCAAACTTGGAACAAATATTGTTAAATCCGCTATAAATGAGGGATATATAAAAGTTTTAGAGGATTTAGAAGGAAAAAGAGATAAAATGTTAGAAAAATTAATTCAGTTTTCAAAATATAAAGAAGATAGATATAATTTATCGCAAAAAAACTTAGGAGTTAAATTTTAAAATTACTCAGATTTCTGACAATTCTATGATTATAAAAGGAAAATTAAGAGAATATCTTAACAATTGCTATCAATGTGCTATGTGTAGTGGCATTTGCCAAATGGGAAGAATCCAAAAATACACTCCTAGTAGGATAATACAACTGATCATTGAAGGTTTTGAAGATCGAATTGTTGAAAGTGGAATGCTTTGGGATTGCTTAACTTGCAATTCTTGCCTTGAAAAATGTCCATATGAAGTTAATTTTGCTGAAATAGTACGTGATGCAAGAAATAAAATGTTAGATGCCGGAATTATGCCTAAAATTGCTCATAAGGGATTCTATACACTTCTTTCGGAAATTATGAGTAAAGAAAATATTACTCCGGAAAAGACTTTTGAGTGGGTTCCTTCTGGGTGTGAGGTATCAGAAAAGGGAAATATCTTATATTTTGTAGGATGTGCTCCCCTTTTTAGTTATGAATTCGATGAGTCAATGAATAATGCTGTAGATACTTTAAAAATATTATGCAAAATTGAAAATGAACCAATAGTTTTGTTGAAAGATGAAAAATGTTGTGGTCATGATTTATTGTGGCAAGGTAAAATCGAAGCTTTTAAAAAATTAGCAATCCATAATATTAAATCTTTTGAAAGAAGTGGAGCTTCTTTAATAATAACTTCTTGTGCAGAAGGGTATAGGACTCTTAAAATTGATTATCCTTCGATGTTTGAGAATTTTAATGTTAAGGTTAAACACCTTGTTGAATATCTTTATGAGAAATTGAAGGAAAATAAAATTAAATTTAAAAAGGAAAAGAAAAACACAAAAATACTCAAATTAACTTATCATGATCCATGTAGATTAAGTAGATTTTTACCAAAATCTTTTAATATATATGAAAAAATAAGATATATTTTTAAAGAATTGGAAAAAGTAGGTTATGTATATAATGAAATGGTTCACAATAAATCCAATTCTTTATGTTGCGGAGTAAGTTGTTGGCTAAATTGTTCTGATAAAGCAAAAGCACTTCGATATCATAGAATGTTGGAAGCTAAAGATGTTGCTGATAATTTAGTCACTACTTGTCCAAAATGTGAAATTCACTTTAGATGCCTTCAAAATGATACAGAAACTGTCCAAGATATTAATGTTATAGATTTATCAAATCTCTTGGAAAACGTTATTGAAGTTATACCCTCACAACAAAATAAGGAGGTATCTAAAAAATGAGTAAAAGTAAAAACTCATCACAAAAAAGTCAAACCGATGATTTAATCGGAGCAGCCTTAGTAATTGGTGGTGGTATTGCAGGAATTCAAGCCTCTTTAGATTTAACTGAAATGGGATTTAAAGTATTTCTAGTAGAAAAGACTCCTTCAATTGGAGGACGTATGGCTCAATTAGACAAAACATTTCCTACTAATGATTGTTCTTTATGTATTCTTGCTCCAAAAATGGTTGAGGTTTTTAGAAATCCAAATATTAAATTAATGACTTATTCAGAAGTCATTGAAGTATCAGGTCATGCAGGTCATTTTTTTATAAAAATTTTAAAAAAACCCAGATATGTGGATGAGGATAAATGTAAGGGTTGTGGAGATTGTGCCTCGAAATGTCCTAAGATTGAGGCTCCAAATATTTTTGATATGAATTTGGGGAGAAGAAAATCTATTTATATCCCCTTTCCACAAGCTGTACCTCCAGTTTATTTAATAGACTCAGATATGTGCTTATTTTTGAATAAAGGGGTATGTAGAGTTTGTGAAAGAATCTGTGAAGCCCAAGCGATTAATTTTGAGCAGAAACCAGAAGAAGTCCAAATAGAAGTTGGGGCAATTATAGTTGCTATTGGTTTTGATATGTTAGCTTCTAAACTTCCAGATAATTGGGGTTATAAATATGAAAATGTTATTACCTCTTTAGAGTATGAAAGGATTTTATGTGCTTCTGGTCCATTCGAGGGGCACGTTTTAAGATTATCAGATGAGAAAGAACCCCATAAAATTGCTTTTATACAATGTGCTGGTTCTAGAGATTTTCATATTGGAATTCCTTATTGTTCTAGTGTCTGTTGTATGTATACAGCAAAAGAAGCAATAATTACTAAAGAACATTCGAATTCTTCAGAATGTTATATTTTTAGGCATGATTTGAGGGCATATGGGAAAAATTTTTATGAATATACTCAAAGAGCACAAGATGAGTATGGGGTTAAATATTTTAATTCAAAAATTAGCAAAATAGTAGAAGACCCTAAGACTAAAGATTTAATTATAAAATATGAAGATCTCGATGATGGGAAATTTCATGATTTAAGGGCAAATTTAGTAGTTTTAGCAACACCATTAGTACCATCTGAGGATTCTGAGAAGGTTGCCAAAATATTAGGAATAAACGTTGATAAATATAAGTTTTTTAAAGAAAAGACATTATATGATAAATTATCATCTGAACAAGAAGGAATTTTTCTATGTGGTTTTTGTCAAGGACCATTAGATATCCCTGAAACAGTTGCTGATGCAAGTGGAGTAGCAAATAAGGTTTCAACATTACTATATCTAGTGAGAAATACTCTATTAAAAGAAAAGGTAGTATCTGTACCTGAAAAAAAGATAAATTTAGAAGATGAACCTTGCATAGGTGTTATGATTTGCCATTGTGGAATAAATATTGGAAAATATGTAGATGTTCCCCAGGTTTTAGAATATATCAAAACATTACCTAATGTGACTGTTGCAGTAGATAATTTATATTCATGTTCTAGTGATTCCCAAACTAGAATTAAGGAATTAATTGCTGAGTATGATTTAAATAGATTTATAGTTGCGTCCTGTACGCCTAGAACCCATGAAAAATTATTTCAAGAAACATGTGAAGAAGCGGGTTTGAATAAATATCTTTTTGAAATGGTTAATATTCGAGATCAATGTTCTTGGGTACATATGGAACAAAAAGTGGATGGAACTAAGAAAGCCAAAGACCTCATAGAAATGGCTGTTGCAAAATCGAGATTATTAAAACCACAAAAAGAATCAAAACTATCAATTACTCCAGAGGCATTAATAATCGGAGGTGGCATTTCTGGTTTAATAGCCACATTAAATATTGCAAAACAAGGGTTTACAACCCATCTTGTAGAAAAGGAATCTAAACTTGGTGGAAATTTAAATAATTTATATCAAATTTTCCCAGGATATCAAAAAGCCTCAGAATTTTTAGAACCTTTTGTAAATAAAGTAAAATCACATTCAAACATTAATATTTATTTGAATTCAAATATCACGGAAATTAGGGGATATATTGGAAATTATGATGTTATAATAACCACTAAAGGAAATAAAGTAAATAATATAAAAGTTGGAATAATAATTGTTGCAACTGGAGCGAATGAGTTGATACCGGAAACAATATACAATTATAAAAAAGAAAAAAATGTTATTACACAACTTGAATTAGAGCAAAAATTAAGGAAAGAAAATATAGAATGGCTAGATAATATTAAAAGTATTACATTTATTTTATGTGTGAATTCCAGACAAAAAGAGGGTATAACATATTGTTCCAATATATGTTGTACAAATGCATTAAAGAATATTAATATCTTAAAGAAATTAAAACCTGATTTGGCATTAATTTTAATTTATCGAGATCTTCAAATGTCCAAAAAAGGAAATGAAGAATTTTATAGAGATTCAAGAAAAAACGCTTTATTCTTACGATATTCATTGGATAAACTTCCTATAATTTCAAAAACTAAAAATGGAAAATTTAATTATAAAATTACGTTATTCGAACACAATTTAAAAGGAGAAGTAGAATTTTATGGCGATCTTATAATTTTAGCTACACCTATGATTGCACCTGAAAATTTTAAAGAATTATCAAAAATGCTGAAAGTTCCGCAAGATCAAAGTGGTTTTTTTCTAGAAGCTCATGTTAAACTAAGACCTATTGATTTTGCAACAGATGGAGTTTTTTTATGTGGTTGCGCTCATTGGCCTAAGAATATTCAAGAATCAATAGCTCAAGCAAATGGTGCAGCTGGAAGAGCTATCAGGATTTTAAGTGCTAAAGAAATGAAAACTTCTGGTCTTGTTGCTGAGGTAATTGAAGATTATTGCATCGGCTGCGGGAAATGTGCTGACGTTTGTCCATATAACGCAATAGAATTAATTGAGGTTGAAAAAACATTTGAAGATTATACACTTTGTTTAAAAAAATCCAATATTAATTCTGCGTTATGTAAAGGATGTGGTACCTGTGGTGTTCAATGCCCTAATTCGGCCATATTTATTTCACATTTTAGTTTTAAACAAATAAATGCGATGATTAAGGCTTATTTAAAAAATTAATGAGAATAAATGAAAAAATATGAAAATCGTAGAAAAATCAGATAAAAAACAAGTTAAAAAAGATAGGGAATTTAAACCTAATATTGTATGTTTTTGCTGCAATTGGTGTAGCTATGCTGGAGCTGATTTGGCTGGAGTATCTCGTTTTCAGTATCCTGCCTCTATTAGAATAATTCGAGTAATGTGTTCTGGTCGAGTTGAACCAGCTTTTATTCTGAAATCTTTTAAGGATAATGTAGATGGTGTGTTAGTCACTGGGTGTCATATAGGAGATTGTCACTATATTAGCGGGAATGAATTTACAAAAGATAGATTTGAACGGTTAATGAAAATCTTAAAATATTTGGGATTAAAGGATAGATTTCGGCTTGAATGGATATCCGCAAGTGAAGGGAAAAAATTTGCTGAATTAGTAACTACTTTTACAAATCAAATTAAGAAATTAGGACCATTAAACAACATTTAGAAAGATTTAAACTATAGAATTAAAATTTTTACAGGGGTAATTGCCCCAAACAAACCTTTATCATATATTGCTAAGAAGTATGGATTTATATTAGAAACAATATTAAAAGAAGGGATATATATTGATAGATGCTATTTTGATGATTTGAGATATTATATGCTTAGAGAAGATTAGCTGGAAAAAAATAGATTAAAAAAAAAATAAAATAAAGATGTTAGAAATTCAATATATTCTTTATTAATACAATAAATTTTATTTTTATCTTTACATTTGTTAATTTGAGATTTGTTATATATTTAATTTTACATCTTTCTGAAAAAATTATGGCTGACATATTTGACGATAAAAATATAAAAGATTCTTCTGGTTTGAATCTGTGTGAAGTCTTCTTACTTTATTTCGATGAAATGAGAGGTCATATGCCATTATTATCTTATCCAGATGAAAAATTAATATATAATCCAAAAGCAATGCGACCAATAAATATCCATTCAATTTGGTTTTTAGATTTTAAAGAACAAGAAGTATTAGATCATGTGGATCTAGAATATAAAAATAAAATATACTCTGCAAAAAAATTTTTAGTGAAATCTGAACGAAAAAAACAAAGAGCTGGATTAAAGAAAGAAACTCCTGAAACTATTGTTATTATCGTAGCCCTACCTAATGAAATTGAAATTTTTGGAAGTTATATAATCAAAAAGCTTTTAAAAATTATACAAAAAAATTATGGTAATGTTCTATGGAAATTAATTGAAGGAGAAATTGCTAAAAGTGTAGTCATTAAAAACAAATCGGTGTTAGAGAATATAAAAAAAAGTGATGGAATTAAACAAAATATAAATTTCGATATTCATAATACCATCTTAAAATATTTTGGAAATGTGTTAATGGACAGTAAATCTGATTCAATTAAAAAACAGAAAGCTATGTCTTTTTTAGCACTAAAGGGATTCTATATTTCTTCATTAAAAGGATTTGAAGGGGCACCGTATGATGATGTAAATCTATTTGAAAAAGCAGCTTCTGCCAAAATTTTACAAGGAACTTTTAATCCTTTTAAAATTTCAGAAATAACTCTTTCAAAAAACAGTCAAGAATTAGAAGTTGTTATTGAAAACTCTTCTGAAGGCAATATGCATTCTATACAAGTAACTATTTCTCATGTTAGAGAATTTTTTGAGAAAGAAATATTGAATGAATTTGTTGATGAATGGTATCCGCATGAGGATTTGCTCTTTGTAGCTCCATTGTATCCCCATATAGATTCTTATATTTTGAATATAAATCAAAAAGATAAAAATTTAAGAATTTTTTCAAAACTAATTGAAATAAAAAAATATATGTAAAATTTAAATAAATATAGTGTTGATTATGGATGAAGATAAAATTATAATTCGAAATTATCGAAAATCTGATTATCAAGAAACTCTTGAAATTTTAAAAGAATTATCAGAATTATATGATATGGGATTTAATGAAGATAAATGGAAGGAATCTTCCGGATTACGGCAATTTAAACCCAATTTAAGGAGAATGACATTAGTTGCTGAAGTTGATAGTTTAGTTGTAGCTCTAGGAGTATTAGAAGCTAAAAAGTCTTCACTTGGTGAATATATTGGTTATCTTGAAAGTTGGGCAACCAAGAAAGAATATCTTGGAAAAGGTATAGGGAAGATATTGGCTGATAGAGCGATGAAACTCTTAAGATCATGGGGCGTTGATAGAATAAGAATTAATTTTGCATATAATGGTGATAAAAAAGTAATTGATGTAATCTGCAAAGGTGGAGGTTTCAAACCTATAATAATTGTATTAGAAAAAACTTACGAAAAAGAAAGTTAAAATAATTCTTTACTTGATATCTTTTTATTTGTTTATAGCAAATGCAGATTATTATTAAAGGTATAACTATATGATACCCAAAAAAATTTTTTTTACTAAAGGTGTTGGTAATCATTATGATAAATTACAATCGTTTGAGTTAGCACTTAGAAACGCAAGTATTGAGAAATTTAATTTAGTAAAAGTATCATCTATCATACCTCCTAAATGTGAGGAGATTTCAATTTCAAGTGGTTTAAAACTCTTGAAACCTGGACAAATTGTCTATACAGTGATGTGTAAGGCCAGTTCAAACGAATTAAACAAATTATTTTCAGCTTCAATTGGTATGGCAAGATCAAGGGATAATAATTCCTATGGATATCTTAGTGAGTATCAGGCTTTTGGTATGGAAAGTAGAAAAGCTGGTGTGATTGCTGAAGATTTAGCCGCATCTATGTTAGGAACAACTTGGGGTATCAGATTTAATCAAAATTTAGATTATGATGAAAAAATCAAATTTTTTAGGGATAAAGGAAAAGCAATTAAAACAAAAAGTATAACTGCAACCGCAACCGTTGGAGTAGAAAATGAATGGACAACAGTAATTGCAGCAGCGATTTTTATATTATAATTTATTATTGATTTATTATTTCGGAATTTTTTTTTTACTCATTATAAATAGGTTGAAGTCCAGTTTGAAAATGTCGTAATCTAAGATCAGCCCCACGTGAGATTTTTACTTTCGGAATTTTTTGCCTGTTATGATATAACTCAGTTATTGCTGCAACTGCATATGCTATATGTGATTCATTATAAACATTCCGAGGTACTGCAAATCGAACCAAATTAAAAATATCTTTTCTCTGTTCTGGAGGTTTTTTATCCCACTCAAATGCAAAAGGTCCTAATTCACAGGCTCTTATTCCATAATGTTTTAAAAGCTCTATAGTAAAACCTACACCCCCAAAATCACCAATTTTCATATTTGTTCCCTGAAAAAATTTTTCCATGTCAATATAAACTGCATGACCTCCCGCAGGAAGAATAACTGGGATATCATTTTGAGCTAATTTTTTTGTAAAATCCCTTACTTGTCCAATTCTTCTATTTAAGTATGGTTCCTTTACGATTTCATATAAACCTACTGTTAATGCCATAATATCCCTCCCACTTAACCCTCCATATGAATCATTTCCATAGGTTAAAATTTGTTTTTCCTTTAGTTGGAGTCCAATATCACCATAAATAGAAAAACGCTTATGAAAAACACCATTATCTCTAAAAAATAACCCTCCTCCCATATTAGCTAACCCATCTTTTTTAAAACTTATTGAAAACCCATCCACATATGAGAACATTTCTTCAATTATTCTCGAGATTGATTTATTTTGATAACCATTCTCGAATTTTTTAATAAAAAAAGTATTTTCTGCGAACCTACATGCATCAAAAAATAAAGGAATCCCGCATTTTTTGGCAATCTTTTGCACTGATTTAATATTATTCATAGAAACTGGTTGCCCAGCAGCTGTATTGTTTGTAATTGTTAAATAGATTAAAGGAATAGAATCTGGACCCTTAACATTAATTAATTCTTCTAATTTTTTAGTATCCATATCTCCCTTGAATGGATTTTTAATATCAATCTGATCAAGGGGAAAATCATTTAAAATATCAGAAGAAAATAGATTCACAGGAATAATTCTGTTCGCTGCAATATTTGCAGCTGTTGTATCAAAATGTCCATTACTTGGAATAACATATTTTTTCGCTCTGTCAATTTTTTTTAAAACTTCTGCGAGAGTTGAAAATAACAAATGCTCTGCACACCGACCTTGAGGGACAATAAAAGCATTAGGACGAATGAGTTGATGAATTCCACCATTAACGAATCCACCTTCAAATGATTTTAAATATAATTCATCTAATAACTTTTGGATATTTGTTTCTCCTGTGAGAATTAGATTTATTACCTTTTTAGGCTTATCACCTCTTTCAAAGGTATCCCGAATTGCATCTAATAGTACATAATATCCCTTATTTCTCCCATAAGACTCATCTCCATGAAAAAGAGCAGACCATTGTAAATCATTCATCGTGGAAGTGCCACTATCTGAAAGAAAATCTAAGACAAGTAAATCTGCTGGAAAAGAAAACATATTATACTCTATTTCTTGAAGTACTCTTTCACGTTGCTCCTTTGTAACATTTTTAATTGTTCGGGCCACCAAAGATTTATTGGCAGGAACTGGAACACCTAAATCGCACATAGATTTCATAATTTACACTAAAATCAAAATTATTTATTAATTATTTATTAATTAAGTAGAATAAGAAAAAAAAACTAAAAAAAGATATTCAAATACTAAAATATTTTATCGGAAATTATACAAAATAATTAATTGATTTTTTTTCTTTTATTTCCAATTACATTTAACAAGTGACCATTTTTCCGAATATTATTAAATTTCTCAACATAAAATATTCACAATATAATTTAAAAAAATATAAAAAAAAATTTTGAGAAATTATGATAGGAATAAAGTCTTATGGTGCATATTTGCCCAGGTACTTACTTTCAAGAAAGTTAATTGCTGATGCATGGGGTTTTCCTGTAATCCCAGGAAATAAAACTGTTGCAAATCACGACGAAGATAGCATAACAATGGCTGTTGAGGCTGGAATAGATTGTCTGTGGGGTTTTGATAAATCTACTATTGATGGTTTATATTTTGCTACTACTACTCAACCTTATATCGAGAAAAATTCTTCCTCATTAATTGCTACGGTTCTAGACTTAAAAAAGGACATAATTAGCATGGATTTTACAGATTCAATAAATGCTGGAGCTGCAGCTATAGCAAGAGCATTTGACACTATTAAAAGCAATGATGATGTCAAAAACATTATTGTGATTGCTTCTGATAAAAGAGAACCAGAACCCTCAACAATGTCTGAATTTGCAATGTCTGATGGAGCAGCCGCTTTTCTTATAGGAGAGGGTACTGTAGAAGATATTTTGGTATCAATTGAAAATTATTTTAGTGTATCTGATAACGTAACTGGACCTTGGAAGAGAACTGATTCTGATTCTTTTGTAAGAAATTTCGAACCTAAACATGAGGCAATATATGGTTATGTCAACAATATAACCGCAGCTATAAAGGGAGTTATGGATAAAAATAATCTAAAACCAGAAGATATGGGAATAGTGGTCTATTATTACAACAATCCAGGACTTCTTGGTCGAGTAAGCAAAATGTTGAAATTTTCTCAAGCACAAATTCAAGATAGTTTGTTTTTTACCCTTGGAGACACTGGAACACCTTTCTGTTTTATGTTATTGATTACAGCGCTAAAAAGAGTTAAACCTGAACAGAAAATCTTATTTGCTGGGTATGGTGATGGAGCAATAGCGTTTTATATGAAAATTGTAAATGATAAAGGCATTAGAAATATAAAAAAGACAAGAATGGGAATGATTAAATCAGAAAAGAGTATGATTGAATTAAAAAATTACAGCACATTTATAGACAATAGAAAATATTTAATAAAAGATCGTTATATTCGTAAATCATCTCCTGTTACTATTTGGCGTGATAGTGCTTCAATATATCCGATGCACGGTATGAAATGTAATAGTTGTAATGTTGTACAATATCCAATTTGGCCAATTTGTAGTATATGTGGAAGTCGAGATTTAACTGAAATTCCCTTAAAGTTAAAAGGAAAAATATTTACCTATACCTTGGATCATTTGGTCGGCGGTGGATATTACAGTAAACCAACCCCAAGATGTGTACTTGATTTAGATGGTGGTGGTCGTATTTTATGTGATATGACAGAATGCGAAAATCCTGAAGAAGATGTAAAAATTGATATGGAAGTTGAATTAACATTCAGAAAAGTGCATGAAGGAGCAAATTTTATGAATTATTATTGGAAATGTAGACCCGTAAGGGGGAGACCATAAAGGAGGTAAAAAAAAATGGCTATTAAAGGAATAAGAGATAAAGTTGCAATAATTGGTGTTGGTGCAACAAAGTTTGGAGAATTATGGGATGAAAATCAGTTTTCACTTTTAATAAAATCAACAGATGAGGCTATGGCGGATGCAGGTGTCAAACGAGATGATATTGAAGCTATTTGGGTTGGAATCCAATATTATTTTACAGGACTTTCAGGAGGAACAGTTGCTGATGCGTTAAAATTATGGGGCAAACCAATTACAAGAATAGAGAATTATTGTGCTTCGGGTATGGATGCATTTCGAAATGCGTGTAATGCAGTCGCTTCAGGAGTGAATGATGTAGTTCTGGCATGCGGGGTTGAAAAGCTTTTAGATGAGGGGTCTAAGGGTTTACCAGGGTTTCGAGAATTTGGATTTCCAGTATTACCAATGCCATCAGCTCCTGCTATGTTTGCATTTGCAGCTACTCGAAGTTTTAAAGAATATGGATGGACAAAAGAAGATCTTGCTAGGGTTGCTGTAAAGAATCATGAAAATGGATCACACCATCCTAAAGCTCATTTTAGAAAACCTGTTTCACTGGAAACTGTTATGAAAGCCCCAATGATCGCAGACCCATTAGGACGTTTTGATTGCTGTGCAATGTCAGATGGTTCGGCAGCTTTGATTTTAACCAGACCTGAACTTGCACCAAGTTACGCCCATGGAGATGATTATGTTATTGTGAAAGCAAATGCATTATCAGTTTATACAAATCTGCCTTGGTACTGGCCAAATTTTGACTTTACATCATTTCCATCGACAACAACCGCCGCTAAATTGGCATATAAAGAAGCAGGAATAACAAATCCTCGTAAAGAAATTGATTTTGCTGAAGTACACGATTGTTTTACAATTACTGAACTTTTAAATATCCAGGATCTTCAATTTTGTGAAAGAGGACAGGCCGCTGCTGAATTAAAAAATGGTACGTTTAACTGGGACGGAGAAATTGCAATAAATCCATCGGGTGGTCTTAAAAGTTTTGGTCACCCAATAGGAGCTACAGGCTGTCGAATGCTCTATGAAGTATCTAAACAAGTTCAAGGAAGAGCAGATGGAAGACAAGTTCCCGATGCAAAGATTGGTCTCGCTCATAATTTAGGCGGCGCCTATACTGTGTGTTCCACCACAATCTTAAGCCAAAATAAATAAAAAAATCTTCTTCTTATTTTCTTTTTTTTTCTTTTTGGATTAGGCAATCATTAAAATAATAATAACAAATTTTTAATTCTGTATTTCTTTAATTTACATATAATGGCTAGTAATTATCAATTTGATCAATTTATTGGCAATGTGAACACAGATAGAATTCGATATATCGCAGATCCTCAACTTAGAAATATAGTTAATGTTTCGATTGCGCTTGAGAGACCTTTATTAGTTAAGGGAGAGCCTGGAACTGGTAAAACTCTCTTAGCTCATGCGATTTCGGAAGCATTAGGAAAAAATCTATTTGTTTGGAATGTTAAATCAACCTCTGAAGCAATAGATGGGTGTTATATGTACGACACCGTTCAAAGACTTAATGATAGTCGATTTGGTTCAAATGATCGAAATGTTAATAATATTAAAGATTACATTACTTATGGCCCTTTAGGTGAGGCTTTTGTTTCTAATGAACAAGTTGTTCTCCTCATTGATGAAATAGATAAAGCTGACATAGAATTTCCAAATGACCTCTTACAAGAGTTAGATGTAATGGAATTTTATATCAAGGAAACTAAAGAGGTTATTAAAGCAAATTATCGTCCAATTGTCATAATCACTTCAAATAATGAAAAAGAGCTACCAGATGCATTTCTGAGACGTTGTGTTTTTCATTGGATTGAATTTCCAGAGAAAGATTTTATGGGACAGATTTGTCAATTGCATTATCCAAATCTAAAAAGGAATATTTTAATGCAATGTTTAAAGCAATTTTATTCACTTCGATTATATAAAAATCTTAGAAAAAAGCCCTCAACTTCAGAATTATTAGATTGGATTGGAGTTTTATTAAAAAGTGGAATAACTGCTGATGATTTGGAAAAGGATATTCCGTTTTTGGGAGTTCTCATTAAGAAAGAACAGGATATGGAGTATATCTCAAAAAAAACTGGTTTTTCTGTAAAGCCATAAAAAAAAAAATCAAAATAAAAATTAAAAATTAAATGTTCAAACAATATGTTTGTTGATTTCTTTTATTTTTTAAAGGGAAAATTACCAGTTAGCATAACGGAATTTTTAACATTATTAGAAGCATTTGATAAAGGACTTATTTCCGATATGGTTTCATATTATTATACTTGTCGGAGTATTCTTGTGAAATCAGAACATGATTTTGATATATTTGATAGATGTTTTGCTTCTTTTTATAAGGATATGGATGTAGAATTCCCCCAATCCATAAAAGATGAGATATGGAACTGGTTAAATCAACCGTTAGATTTTGATAATCTCCCTTTTCAGCTTCAAATGCCGCCGGGTATGATTCCTAAAGATTTAGAAGAATTAAGGGAATATTTTGAAAAAATTATGAATGAACAAGATGAACCTCATAATTTTGGCAATCGTTTTATAGGGCAACAGGGAACATCTCCTTTGGGGCACTCTGGAAAAAACCCATTTGGTATCAGAGTTGGTGGCAGTAGTGGTGCAAGAATGGCAGTTCAAATTGCAGAAAAACGAATTTTCAAAGATTATCGAAAAGATATTGTTTTGGATACAAGGCAAATTAAAGTCGCTTTGAAACGTTTGAAAAAATTAGAAGAAATTGGAAAGCAAGATGAGTTAGATCTAGATAAAACAATTGATGAAACCTGCAAAAATTGCGGAGATATTGAGTTGGTCTTTCATAAAAGAAGAAAAAATGACATTAAAGTACTTTTACTTCTTGATGTTGGTGGAAGTATGACGCCTTACGCTACTCTAGTTAATAAATTGTTTTCTGCTGCTCATCAATTATCTCATTTTCGTGATTTTAAATATTACTATTTTCATAATTGTATCTATGAACGATTATATGAGACCGCAGCTCGAGAAGATAATCGCAGTATTTTATTTGAAGATTTTATTCGTAAATATGATTCAAAGTATAGAGTAATAATTGTTGGAGACGCAGCAATGGCACCATATGAATTATCAGAGCGATACGGCTCAATTTACTATTATCATCGCAATGAAATTCCAGGGGCAATTTATATGCAAAAATTAAAAGAACATTTTCCTTTCACTGTATGGTTAAATCCAGAGATTATTAATCCCGATTGGGCGTGTTATACCAGGAAAGTATTATCCAAAATTTTTCCTATGTTTAATTTAACTTTAGAAGGATTAGAAAAAGCGATGAATTATTTACGCAAAGAAAGTAGACACCTTCCATCACTAACTAAAAACGTTACAGAATTATTATATCATTAATTTAAAAAGAAAATTTTCGGATTTTTAGTATTTCTTTTAAATATTAATCTTTATTCATAACTTAAATATGACTGAAATACAACTAAAAACAAAAAAAATATTTAAAAAAGGCCAAAAGGCAACTTTAGTTTCAGGAATTATTGCGTTTATTTTATTTTTTTTTAAAATTTTAATCGGATTTTTCTCAAATAGTTCAGCTCTACAAAGTGATGCATTGAATAATTTTTCGGATTTAATGATTATGGTTGCATCATGGATAGGTTTTCGAATCTCTAAAAGGGAAAAAACATTAAAATTTCAATTTGGGTTTTATAAAGCGGAGTCTCTAATGACTTTAACTTTGTCAATATTTATGACTTTGGGAACAATTTTTTTATTTTTTGAAGGTTTTTATAATATTTTCGAATTACCTGAAATATATAATCCTTTTTTTGCTTTAACAATATCTATTATATCTATTGGATTGTCCTTTGTAATTTCAAGATATTTAAGATACATGGGGGTTAAAATAAATTCAGATCTTTTAATTCTTAATTCCAAGGAGCGGATGATCGATGTTATATCATCGTTCATAGTTTTTATAGCAATTTTAGCTAGTTCTTTTCAAATTCCATTTATTGAGGGAGTTATTACAATGGTCATATCAACATTAGTGTTTAGAATTGGAATTATTTCAATAAAGGACGCTATTTTTTCATTAATGGATGTAAGTCCAAGTAAAAAGTTTGACGAATCTATTAAGGAAATCTTGAATGAAATTGAGGGTGTTGATGATTTTAAAGATCTAAAATTAAGAAAATCGGGATCTTTAATTTTTGGAGAGGTAAAAATAAATGTTAGAAAAACCATTAATGTTGATAAAGCACATGAAATTTCAGAAAAAATTGAATCTCAAATATATAAAATAATACCACAAATAGAATCATTTATGGTATATATTGAACCAAGTGAGAAAAAATTAATTAAAATAGTTATTCCAATTAAAAATAAAAAGGATTTAAATTCTGAAATTGTGGAGCATTTTGGACGAGCAAATTTTTTTTTTCTTGGTAATATAGAAAATTATATATTGAAAGAATCGGAAATATTAAAAAATCCCTTTATTGATAAAAAAATCAGGGCAGGATTATCTGTAGCCAAATTTTTTATTCAAAAAGAGATTGATATTCTTTTCACTATGCAAATAGGTGAAATATCTTATCATTTACTGAGAGATCATCTAGTAGATATATATTCATTGAATAAACTAAGTGTTAATACTGTAGAAAAGGTGTTAAATGAATATCAAAAAGGTAATTTATCTAAATTATTAAAACCAACCAGAGAAAAAGACTAAAAATAATAATAATTTTCTAAATTCTTTATTAGATCATCAAATTCAATGATTAAATCGATTTCTTTATTTACAACACAGACAGATATTTATTTTAGAATATTTAGATTTACTAATTTAAATTCAAAATATTTTTAAAAATTCTAACAAATATTAAAATATAATTAAGATTAACAGAAAATAAAAATTTTACATAAATGTGAAGAAATATGGGATTTAAAGAAACGTATGAAGATATAAAAAAAGATATCAATGCCGGAGAAAAAAACTTTAATGTAGAGTGTGAAATGCTCCCGGAAGGTATGCAGACAAAAGTTTCTATGGGGGCTAAACCTCATGTAGTTTTAATTGATGCTCCTGAAGGTTTAGGAGGGACAAATCAAGGGCCTTCTCCTTTATTAGCTATATTAGGCTCTATTGGTGCCTGTATTATTGCTGTTACTAAATTCTGGAGTATGATTCTTGATGTTCCTTTAGAAGAGATGAAAGTATTTTCTCGTGGTCATATTAATCTTGGTGCACTTTTTGGGCTCGATGATAATATGCTACCTGGTTATGATAAACTAGAACCTGTTATAAGAATCAAATCATCTGCTCCAAAAGAGAAGGTAGAAGAACTAATGGAAAAAGTATTTAGTCACTGCCCAGTATTAACAAATTTTGCTGGAGCATCAAAAATAACACCAAAATTGCAAATACGGGGATTAGATTAGAAATTTTAAGGGTATAATATTAAAATCTATTATTTTTTTTTTTAATGAATGTCTTCATCTAAAACTTTAAAAAATGAAGTTTCTTCTATGATTCTTTCAAGAATTTCTTAATTGGTTTAAAATTATTTATATCTGATTTTCTTTTCCATAAATTAGAAATTCATCTTACTAAAGAATAAGAAAAAATCAATTTTTTTAAGTAATTTAACTTAGTTTTGAGTATTAATTCTCCTAAAATAACTTTATTGTTAAAAAAAATAAAACTTATAAAAGAGGATTAATTTTGTTACTCATAAAATCGAACTTAGATTAGGGTTTGGTATAGCATTTTGTCGTTTGAAATATTAGAACTTATGAAAAAAAAGGGTTTTAAGGATACCTTACAAATTCTTTCAAAAAGAAAAGATTACAAGATGAATAAGCATACCTTCTATAATGAATTAAACAAATTTTCTTATTATAATTCATTTTTGAGAGTCAAAGATACACTTTTAAATCGGGATCTTATACATGTAAAAAAGAATAAAAACAAAAAATTGGAAATATCCTTAACGCCGAAAGGTGTTATTATGTTAGAAAAAATAGAAGAATTAAATGAGCTATTTACCAAAGGCAATGGCTTAATTTAGATTCTTCTATTATTTTTTTTTTTTTTCATTTATTTAACAACGTTCTTAGAAATTTGATGATTTCTAAAAAATTATAAAAAAATTAATAACCTTTAGTTAATTTTGAGATTTATGATTCTTGAAAAGCTAATCGTTGGAATGCTGGCTACAAACTGTTATATCTTTGGCTCAGAAAAATCTAAAGAAGTAGTTATTATAGACCCTGGAGAAGAATCCGATCGAATAATGAGTATGATTGATAATAATTCTTTAATTCCACTCGCAATTTTACTCACTCATGGGCATTTTGATCATACAAGGGCAATGCGAGCTCTCATTAGAACTTATCAGATTCCATTGATGTATAATGAGAAAGATAAAAGTATAGTGAAAAAAGAAGCGGGTAGATGGCTTTTTGAAGGTGATATAGTTAAAGTGGACGAATTTAATCTTCATGTATTAGAAACTCCGGGGCATAGTCCAGGAAGTTTATGTTTTTATACTAAAGATATTAAATTTTATAAAGATTTTCCAGTTGATGGAATCTTATTTTCTGGAGATTTGATTTTTAGAAGGAGTATTGGTAGATCCGATTTTGAAGGTGGTAATCAAAAGCTTTTATTTGAAAGCATAAAAAATAAAATTATGTATAATGAGAACCTTTCTGATAATTTTATTATATTTCCCGGGCATATGGGAAATACTACAATTGGAGAAGAACGCACAATGAATTTATTTAAAAATTATTTTTTATAATTTTTATTGGATTTTCTTAAAATAATTAATATTAATATCTTGAAAACAAGTATCAATAGTTTCTATTGTTTCTAATTCTTGTAAGCTAATTCTATTTTTATCTTTCAAATCTTTTGCAGCCCATAATAATTTATTAAATCTTTGATGATGATTATGAAATCTCTGATTTGCATAATCTTTAGCTTGTTTAGTATAAAGTAAAAAAGGCCAATCGCTCCCTTCCATTAAAAGTATTTCTCTAGCCATTTGTTTAAACAGCCTTTTACCCCATTCGTTAGGATTGGGATTTATTTCTAATACTTTTTCGAATTCTCTCATGCTTGAGTTTATATACGGCCAAATCCATATATGTTCTTTATTTTTCCACACTTGATAGTGACCACCCTCTCCCCAACTGCTCTCTCCCATTTCAATGATTGAAAAATCGGCTTCAAATTTCGAAACATAATCAGAGATTGTTGTCATACTTACAATTTCACTTTTGGAGACTAATTCGAACACTTTTTTTAGCCAAGCAATCCCTTCCATCCACCAATGTCCAAATAGTTCGAAATCAAATGGTGATATAATTATTCCTTTTTTTTGAAAATTTTTATTATAACTTTTTAACTCTTCAATTAATGAAGAAATAAAATGATTTGCATGAGAATTAACGCTTTCTTGTGCTTTAACTGGATCATAAAGTTCTTTATTTTCTTTATCTACTTTTTTATCTGTAATTCTCCAATAATGCAGACCAGATTGATGGTCTTTTTTATGAAATTCTCTATAGAAAAAATCACCAGGATATCCAATTTGTGCATCCCAAACTTGCCGACTAGTCTTTTTATTTCTCCCAAAAACCGCAGGACCATTCTTTAACTTATATCCAAAATTTGTATTTAATCCTATATTGTTTTTTTTTTCAATAATATTTGCATCTAAAATTCCATGAGCTTCAACAAAAAAATATTTTATACCCGAATTATTTAACCAATAATCAATGCTTTCCCTAAAAATTCCATATTTCTCTTCTTTTGGCCTATAAGCACATTCAGGTAACCAAAATCCAAGGGGATCCTTATTAAAATATTTCTTGTATGTATCTACACCAATTTGTATCTGAGAAAAAATTCCTGAATCGCTTTCTAGTAACGGTAAAAAGCCATGAGTAGCCGCAGATGTAATTATTTCAATCATATTTTCCTCTTGCAGCCATTTAAAAGTCCCTAAAATATCCCTATAATAATCATGATAAAATGCATCCAAAGCTTCTTCAAAATTTTTAAGATGAAAATCTGCAATTTGTTTTCTTATAATATGATTTTCAAATCGTTTAATATCTTTTTTAGCTCGAGAAATTAAATCTTCCATATATTCCGAAAAACGATTTTTCATATATTCATCAGCTAATTGGTCCGCCAAAATCGGAGTAATATTTATAGTAATTGCTGTATTAATACCATTGTTTTTAAGTTCCCTTAAAATATTAAGCATAGGAATATAAGTCTCTAAAATCGCTTCAAACAACCATTCCTCTCCCGCAGGCCAAGTACCAGAACGTTTACAATATGGAATATGTCCATGTAAGACTAAACCAAAATATCCTAAAGTCATATTAAACGATAAATTCATTTTTTTAAAATTAAATAATATGAATATATTAGAAAATAGATAAATATATCTTTTCTATAAACAATCTTATAAATAAAGTTAATTATAAGACAGGAGAAATGTATATATTTTTACTGTTACCTAAATTTTCATAATTTTCACATTTAGATTCTTGTATATCATCTATGTTTTCTTGAGAAACTCTTTGCCAGATTTTTATTTTTTTTCTATTACACAGATATAAAATATAAATTAATAAATCGACCAAGCACTGCCTATTTGGCTTGTTAAGCAAATTTAGAAAAGATATTGGTTCATTATCATATACTTCTAAGAGTTTATTATAAAAATTTTGAATTCTTATATTTAGGTTTTCTCGCTTTTCTTTGTTATTTTCAATAAGACTTTTAGGAAGAAAGCTGATTTTTTCCTTAATATTATCTTTTGGTTTTCTTGATATTTTTTCTTTATCTTTGGTTTTCATTACTTCTGTTAATGCGAGAGCTAAATCATTTAGATTAATCGCTTTATAAACCATATTTTTTGGTGATTTCAGGCAGATTTCATTATTATTTATTTTTTGATTTATTGTTCTTAAGTCCAAATGCTTATTGGTTTTAGTTTTCTCATCATAATCATCAAGTATTTCATCTTCAAAATTATTTTTATTTATTTCCTCCATTTCTTCAATACTATCTTGTGTATCAAGTGAATCATTTATAATACGTTTGGTTTTTGCTTTGAGTAAATAAGATGATGAAAATAATATTTTACCACTTTTACGGAAATTAATTTCTTCTTTTTCTTGCTTGACATCTTTAATATAGTTTGTTAGCATAGAATCTAAATGGCAATTCCAAATATTTCTTCTAATAATTTTTTTTAAACTCATTTCATTTAAAAGAAGATTATAATTTTGATTTGCAGAAAATTCATTCATTGAGTCAATATTTTCTTTACTTAATAAAGACTGATTTATTAGACGATTAGGAAACTTTTCCATTAGTAGAAAACCAAGATGAGTTCATACAAAATTGTTTTTAAGTGAAGATTTATATTTAAATTCTCTTATTAAAAAGATATATAAAAAAAATAAAATAAAATATAATATCTACGTAATATAAAATTTAACAAAGTTATTTTTTAAAATAGATTAGGTCTTTTTTATAATGATTGATTCAAAAGCAATAAAAGCCATAATTAGGCGATTTGAAGAAAAAGAAGGTGTTAGAGGGGTAATAATTGCTGATTCCAACGGTCTCCCCATTAAAAGTAATCTTGATATTGAAATTGCTGAAAATGTCTCTGCTTATATAACCTCTCTTATTGGAAAAGGAAAGCAATGTGTTGAATCTCTTAAGGAAGGAGAACTAAAATTTATCAGACTAGAGACTAGTAAAGGCGAAGTAATGGTTGCTAAAGAGGATATGTTTATCCTAATAGTTCTTAAATAAAAGTATTGATAATCTTTTTAAAAAATCCAATTTCAAAGCATCGCTTTATCGATAAAAACTGATTCTATTTAATATTGATGAGTTTTTTTAAAAATTTTAATTATTTTGAATTTGAAATTTCAAATTAACATACCTTCATAGATAAAATTTTAAATTAAAATAAAGGTATTAATATATTATTATATTTCATTAAAATGTATTAAGGATCTTATAGAAAATAAAAATTGAAGTGTCAAACAAATGGTCGATAAAGAAAAACTCGAACAATCTCTTGCTAATCTGATGGATGCTGTTGAAGTATGTGAAGGATTGATCGCAGCTGATACTCAAGGCAATGTAATTATTGGTCAAACGTTAACAGAAATGGACCACAAGAAAATTGCATTAGACTGTGTTAATATTATTAAGAATTCTGATGAGATCGGAAAAGATATTTCAAAAGGTAAATTACAAGATATTACTCTTACTTTAGAAGATGGATTTTTAATATTGGTTGGATCAGAACAATTGATTTTGATTGCTTTAGCAGGAAATGATGCATTATCTTCATTGGCTCTAATAAGGCGTAATCTGATTAATGTTTTAAGTTCTCAATAATTTTTTCTTATATTTTTTTATCGTATTTATTGACTTATTTTATCTTTTCTTTTTTAAGTAGTTCATCCAAATCAGCTTTTTCTTTTTTAATTTCTCTTTTATCAATTTCCTTTGCACGTAATTCAGAAACTTTCACATATTTACCTTTCCTAATTCTTTCAGGAGGTTTTTCAAAAATTTTCTCTATCTTTTTGTTTATTCTTATTCTATATAAGAGAGCTAATGCATAAAACAAGCCAATGCCAATAAAAAGAAATATAATTGATAATTGTACAATCTGAGTAAAGAAAGATTCACTATCTAAATCATATTTAAGAAAAAATTGAAATTCATCCTTTTCATTAGTTTTTAAAGTATTAAATGAAATATTGAATAAAATAGTTATATTATTATCCTCTATATTAGGAATAGAAATTTTATAAGAAATTTCAGTAGTTTCTTCTGGTTCAAGATAATTTAACTCATAATTGTTATATTTAGATATTGAATATGAAAAATTTGTTATTAAAGTAATATTAATATCTGTAAGTGTAGATGTACCAATATTTTTTATTCTAATGTTTACTTGATTTTCTTTATTTCGTAAAAATATTGTATTATTTGTAGAAGATTCTATGGTAATTTCGTTTGAAAAAATGATAAAATTAAAAGTATAATTAATTTCAGAAGATAATATATCTAGATTTCCGGTCCAATTCAATTTAATTTTTCCAGATGAATTTTTCATGAATTGATTTGAATCTATCTCGACAATTGTCCTTCCATTTATATCTGTAAGATCATAATTATCTCCATCGGTTCCTAAAAGTTCTTGCCATTCATTGTTAGAGTTTAAGAAGTAATATCTAATTTCCTTTCCTTCTAAAGGTTCTGCATTCTCCGTTCGTAAATATGCTGTTAAATTAAATTTATTACTCCAAGTAATTTCACTAGGATTAACTGATAAGTTTTTAAAACTGCTATCAAGTCTAAACGAGAATGATTCATTAATTTGATTAAATGAACTCATATAATATTCATCTATTATATTTATGAAAAAAGATGTGATTCCAGGTATATTAAATTCATCTCTATTAAAATTGAGTGCTAACCCCCTTGATGTTAAATCTTCTAAGTATTTAAAAGAAAGAATCTCCCCTTCAAAAACAGTTTCATTATCATTTATAATAATTGAATAATCATTATTTATCCAAGAACCACAAAATTCATCTTCAATAAATATTTTAACTTTTGTTTGACAACCACCAAGTCTAATAGGTGAATTTACCCCATACCATGTCCCATCCAGATTTTTACTATTAAAAGTTATATTATAATTAAATTCATATGAATCATTAGGTGTTCCTGTAAAGTTCAATAATTGATTTGGAGTATTCACTTCAGCCATGATCCAATTTGGATTAATGGGTGAAATTAATTGAATGGATAATCTTACGTTAAAAGGAAAATATAAATCTTTATTTTTTACTGTAATCTTAAAGGAAATATCTTCTTCTGGGCTTATTATCGTCTCATTTTGAAGGAAATTAGTCATTTCTACAATCAAATTATCAATACTTGAAAATTGCTCAGAGATTGAATTATTAATTGCAAATTTATTTATATCCGTTGATTCATTAACAGTTGCAATTAACAGAGAGATATTATTTAAATCAGTGTCAGCCCTAATTAGATTTCCTTCAAAAATATTTCCTCCTTCCTCCTCATCATAAATACAATCAATTATATTAAAATCGTATTCAGATAAAAAGAAAACTTTCTTTTTGCAGCCTATTGCAGTTCCATTATTCCAAAAGAAACCAATTGTGTAAGAACCTTTTTCGTTTAAAAAGGTTGAATTAAAAATATTCGAATTATCGAAATCATAAGTTGCAACATTTAAAGTATCATCAATTATTCCTTCAGAATCAGAAAGATTCCAAATATTTAATTTTGTTCCATTTGGTAAAAATAGACTTGCATTTGCAATTCCATTATAAACTGAGTCCCCCGTATGATCTTGGATATTTAATTGAACTGAAACATTATCTCCAAACATAAACCCATTAGTTGGCCAATAATATGAATTATTGAAGTTTAGATAAGATGTCATATTGTAAATACAATTAAAACTGGTTAATTTTAGAGAATAATTTCCATTATGATTTGGATTTGTAGTATTTATAATAGTATTATTTTGAACAATATATTTACCGAAAGAACCATTCTCAATTAAAGTTCCTGCAGAATTTGCATCATATTTTGATTTATAATCTGCACAGATTAAATCATATGGAGTCCAATATAAAGGATATATATACCAAAATTCTAAAAATGACCAATTGACGAAATAACTACTATCATTATTAAAAGTATAATTCAACTCCCATTTTGGAAGATTGTTATATGTGCAGTTATAAAGTGCAGTAGCATTTTCTAATGAATAAGCAGTTGCAGAGTATGATACATTGAAAAATAAGTGAGATGTAATATTTTTATTCCAATTCAAAACAACCTCAAATTTTGCACCGTTTGATGTATTTACTGGTTCTTCAAATTCTCCCGTCCAATTCCCTAAACTCCAAGTATATGTTGAAGATTCATTGTATGGATAAGTGCTAATTTCCATATTTGATATTGTTTTATTTTCTATAGTTATATTTAAAATATCATCAGGCATCCATCCTCTGGTTACATTAATTATGAAAGGACTTGCATCAAAGTTTGGTCCATAGCCTAGTTTTTGATATTTTATCCAAGAAGATCCACCATCCTCCGTTTTAAGTAATAAATGATTATTTATCGAATCAGGATCACTACCTTGACCCGTCCGTGGTAAAATCATTAAATGAAAGGCGTCCGTGCTAATATTTGATTTTATTACAAAAAAATAATTACTTACATTAAGATTTGTTATCGGTGTAGTAAAACTAAAATTGACTACTGAATCATCAGTATAATTAATTAATTCAATAGAATCAATAAAAATTTCTGGTTTAATTAAAATATTTTCAGCAGGGGTAATATCACCGGTTATTTGGCTTCTTAGAACAGTGCTATTTGCTCGATAAAGTGAAATAGTTAAGTTTGAATTTAAAGCTGCCGATAAATTTAATGCTCTTATCCACGCTTGAAAACCATTTACAGTTGCATTTCCTCTTAAATCAAACTCTAATGCAACATTCGATTGATTTGTAATTGATAATTCAAAAACTGAAGAGGCTGAAACATCAAATTCATACAAACTCAAATTATAATCTTCTATATCATTTTTGTAAATAAATTGTAAAGAACTTATTCCTGTTTTATTTATAAATCTTAAATTTTTATTAATTAAATCCAAACTTATGAATTCATCATTAGGATTTGAACAATTAATAAAAATGTCTGATGATACAATTCTCCATAAATAATCAATATTATCCCAAATTTTAACTGTTAAATTTGTATTTTTTGTTAAATTGGCTCTTAGCTCTATATCAATTCTACATATGTTAAGATAATTATATCCTGACTCAAAATAGTTCGAGAAATTCAAAGTAATAGTAAAATTAATAATATTTGATTCAGAAGTTGCGTTCCAAAATGTGCTAGGATTATCATCTGTCATATTCGATATCCCACTTTTACCATCATCAGTTCCATTCAATAGATTTAAAGTTGCATTATCAATAAAAATAAATTTCTTATTGGGGTAATCATATGCAGAATCATCTTCGATTTCATAAGTTGTATTGTAATTTTGATCAAATGTGAAATTAAATTCACCAGCCGTCAATTTTGAGTCTAAATTAGGAGCAGTGATAAAAAAGGAACCATTAGTCATTGTTGAAGTAGAGATATTTTTCATATATGCTCTTACCGTTTGATTTAATCCATCTCCATAAATTGGATTGTCTAAATCGGTTTGAGACATTGACGGATTATCCTTTTTATCATCAATTGGAGATTCAATATAAGTATTATAATTTTGATAGGATAAATTATTAGGAGTTATTATCAAAGAATTCAAAACTAAAAATGTTAAAATTATAGCCAAAAAGATACATTTTAATTTTGATTTTTTGATATTCACTTGTATTACCATTTACTTAATTTATAAAAATTAAAATTTCCTATAGATTTTAAAATTTATTAAATGAAAATTAATATTAAATTCGTTGTTATTTCTAATTCAATAGAAAATATATTACGTATTGCAACAAATTATTAAATTTTTAATTTATATTAAAATCCCAGAGATTCCTTTAAATTTAAAAGAAAAAATAAATATTAATAATATTGTAAGACTTAAACTGTTAAAATAAAATAACTGAACAATTAATTAAGGGTTGATTAATTGACTTACTTTAAATTGGTTTTAGGTTATGAATGTGGAGTAGATAAATCAGTTTGTCCTCTAGGTTATCCAGATTATTGTCCAAGATGTATATTTAAAAAATTTAAAAATGCAGAATTTATAATTGACAAAATAGAGACATTAGAACAGGATTCTGATATAAAAAGACAAGAAATGAATTATAGATATATTTGGAAAAAATATAAAGATATTTTAAATATAAGGCATATTATAATACTTTCAAATAATGGAGTTCCTATATATAATATGGCTGTTGGAGATTTTCCTATTGATGCAGCTTTATTGTCAGGATTTATTCAAGCAAATATTCTATTTTCATCTGAAAAATTAGCAATATCTGATAAAAAACGGACTTCTCAGGATACCTATGATAGAAAATTTTATGAATTCCAATATAAAGATTTTAATATACTTTTACGAAATGGTAAGTTTTGTAGAATCTGTCTAATACTAGATAATAGCGCTTCATCTAATTTAAGAGAATTATTATCACATTTTGTAGACATTTTTGAAAAGATCTATGAAGATAAATTGAAAGAATTTGAAAAAACCGGTAATTTAGAATTTTTTAAATCTGTTAAAAAATTGATTGAAAAAATGTTTGAAGTAAATTTAATTTATCCACAGACTTTATCTGCTCAAATTCCTCCCAATATTATCGATAATTTCTCTCTCATTCAACAAGCTGTTTTTGAATATAGTAATGATTTGTTGAAGGAGAAACCCTATTTTTTTATTCCAAATATTTTAGATACAACTGCACGAATATTAGGAACTATACCAAGAGAAGAAATACTTTGGAATATTTATCAAATGCTTAGACATAATCTAATTCTAAGTAAAGATTTACAATTTCAGAGAAACGAACTTGATATAAGGAAGCAGAAAAAAAAAGAAAGAGAATTCGAAATTCGAAAGATTTTGGAGAAAAAAGAATTGATAGAGATTGTAAATGAAAGCACATTAATAAGTATTGAAGAAGCTCATCAAAAAATGAATTTTTATCTCAAAAAAGCTGAGGTTGCTAAAAAAAATTCTGCGTATCAAGAAGCTTTAAATGAATATGAAAAAGCACTTGTTTATGCTAAAAGATATAATGCGCAAGCTGAAATCGGAAAAATTTCCTTTCAAATTTTGGAAGTTTTAAGGTTAAATAATGAAATAGAATTAGAATTTGCAAAAGATCAATCAACTAAAGCAGAAAAGAAAAAAGATTATATAAAAACTTTAAAATATTTATTTGAAATTAAGGATATATTAACTGCCGAATTTGATAACGAGAAAAATGAAAAGAAATTAATTAAATTAAATCAACACATAAAAAAGATTCAAAATTTATTGCGTTAAATTTATATCTTTTTAGCTAAATTGAAGGTTTACAAAATTTTTATAATTTTACAAAATTTTTAATTATTTTAACGTAACAATTAGTATAAGTAAGAATAAAAAAAAGTGATATGGGTTTATTTGTAAATTAGTGAATTATATTGGAAGAAATTAAACTCGAAGATACTGTAATCCTCATCGATTGCTCCCGTTCAATGATTAGAAGTGATTTTAAACCAAGAAGATTAACAGTAGCTTTAAACTCGGTAAAGAATTTCATTTCTTCCAAAATTCTAATTGATCCTAAAGACCGAATTATGTTAATTACATATGGAAAAGGCACAAAAAGAATAAGTCCTTTTTTAAATGATGAAACTAAGTTATTAAAACTATTAGAAAATGTAGAAATTTCGGGTCAGGGAAATTTAGGTGAAGGGATTAAATTTGCTCTACAAGTACTTGTCCAAGAAATGAGAAAAATCGGAGGAAAGATTCAGAGAATATTTATCATAACTGATGGAAAGATTGAAGATGATAGACCTGATCTTGATAAACTGGTTGATATTGCACAAGGGTTAGGAATTTTTATTGATGTGTGTCAAATCGGTAAAAGTATGCATTATCAGGAAAACTATCTTAAAAATTATTCTCAAAAGACAAATGGTGAATTTGGTTATTTTAATAATTCAAAGGCATTAATTAGTGCAGGTAAACAATTTGCTTCGAAGAAAAATTTGAAGGAAACATCAGATTATTTTTCCTCCAATAAATCTGAAAATCATCATCCGCCATTAGTGAATGATATTGCAGTTGAATTACGACGTCCTACAGTAACCGAAATTAAAGCAATGATGGGAGGAAAAGGTCAGGAAAAATGTCAAATTTGCCACTCAATTAAAAATCCTCTCAATGGTGCGGATTTTTTTGCTAGCGGTCGCTATTGCCCTTCTTGTGGCCGATCGTATCATCTACATTGCGCTGCGCTCTGGGCAAAGAAATCAGAATATGCAGTTTCTATTTTTCGCTGCCCTTTCTGTTATTTTTTATTGAGAGTGCCTCAATCAATAATGAAAATGGTTAATTCTATTTCAAAAGAAAAAATTGGTATTAAAATTATTGATCAACTAGATAAAAAATCAACACGAATGATTAAAATACCTGCAAATAAAGTCGTTGAGATAGATGAGTCTTGTTCACAATGTAGAAATATTTTTATTGGACAATATGATATTTACCGTTGCGAGAATTGTGGTGCATATTTCCATGAACCGTGCTTAAAAAAGATGTATAATGAAACAAAATCATGTCGAAACTGTGGTTCAATAATAATGTAAATTCGAATGGATTTAATCATATTTTTCCTTCTTTATATTATTTAATAAATATCAGTAAGATTAAATTATATTAAATATTTAGATAGATAATGATTGGGAGATTATTTGGCCGAAAAGATGAAAAAATTGAAGTTGCACCAACAGTTAAAGAATTATGGCCAATTTTTTTATCATATAGTATTATTGCTCTTACAATGGCTGCTTTTGTTCTAAATATGATAAATTTCTCCAATATTATGTGGCCTAATGATGAATTCCATGCATTTGAAATGGGTTTAATCGTATCAGTAAAATTTGTAGCAATGGCATTTTCAGGAATGATTATTGGGCACTTCACTGACCTTTTTTCGAGAAAAAATCTATTTCTATTTATTTTAAGTTTAATTGGATCCGCTTATCTCTTGAATGGTTTTGCACCAGAGGGTGAAGGAATAATTACTTGGATATGGTTTCTCTTATGTAATATGATAGCGGGATTTGGACTTGGAGGCATCCGTCCAATATTATTGAGCTACACTAATGATAATCTTGAAAGTGAAAATCGCTCCCAATTTTTTGGAATTTTTCACTCAATAGCCCAAATTTCATTAGTTATTGGTATGATTATCTCATCAGCTTTAATTTATGGGGGATATTGGAAAATTTATTATTGGAGTATAGGTATAATGGTCATTTTAAGCATATTCATAATTGGTTTAAAAATCAATGAACCCAAGAGAGCCTTTCGATCTTTAGGTGTATTAACGGAAGTACTTGAAGATAACAACATTACATATAACTATCGTTTAACAAAAAAAACAATTAAATCTACGATTTTAAGAACAACTAATATTGTTGCTTTTATTGAAGGTATATTCACCTGTGTCTTATTAGGCACACTTAATTTTTTAATATTACCATATCTACAAACACCTCCATTAAATATTAGTTCAGTTTCTACTGCATTCATTGTAGTTTTGTTCGGAATGCCTGGCGCATTTCTAGGCTCTTTGGGTTTTGCAAAAAAATCAGATGAATGGGGTAAAAAGAATATCCAAATCCGCCTTGATCTGATTGTTTTTTCAATTATATGGCTTGCTATTGCTCAATTATTTATTTTTATAGTGCCTTTTGGGGATTCGGGATTTACTGAAGAACAAGGCAATAATTTCTTTTTTTTATTGCAATTCCCTCAATTTTGGATTACTGGTGTTCTCTGGTTTTCCATCAGCTCAGTTCGAGCAATATATCAAATTAATCAACCACCAATTCTACAAGCAATTAATTTACCAGAGGCTCAAGGAAGAGTTTCCTCTTGGAATCAATTTTTAGAAACATTAGGTCAAGGAACTGGACCTTTAATTGCAGGAGCTGTGCTTTCAGCAAGCGGACAGAATTATATTTTAGCATCATTAGTTATTGCTTTTATTGGTGTGCCTGGAGCAATACTATGGGGATATGCAAAACGAAAAATAAATCAAGATATTGAAAATATAAAAGATATCCTTGCAAAAAGAGCAATTGAACTGAAAAATCTTAATAATACCGAAGTTGGATCTAATGAAAAAATTTGAGAAAAAAAAGATTTCAATGAGTGTTTTTTTTCTAGAAAAAACGATAATCAATTTCTGAATTTATTTAATCTTGAATCTTCTATTATTAAATAAACCATAAACTTCAAATTTTTATTAATTTTATTTATCTTGTAGTTATTCTTACTGTAGATTAATTGAAGGTGATAATTAAATTGAAAAACACCGATAAAAAAGAAAAATGGGTTTGTACTTCTGCATGGCCTTATGTAAATGCTATTCCGCATTTAGGAAACATGATTGGGAGTATTCTCTCTGCTGATATTTTTGCAAGATATTTAAGATCAAAAGGTGCAGAAGTTGTATTTGTATCTGGTAGTGATATGCATGGAAGTCCTGCTATTGTAGCAGCAAAAAAAATAAATATAACTCCCGAAGAGTTAGCAATAAAAAATCATAACTTAATCAAAGATCTTTTCGAGAAATGGCAAATATCTTTTGATAATTATACAAATACACATAACCCAATACATATGAAATTCGTTCAAGATTTTTTCCTTGACATTCAAAAAAATGGGTATATCTTTGAGAAAGAGACAGATGAATTTTATTGTGAAAATGATAAATTATTCTTACCCGACCGATTTATTGTTGGAACATGTCCTCATTGCGGATTTGATGCTGCTCGAGGCGATCAATGTGATTCGCCAGAATGTGGAAAATTATTAACACCTGTGGAATTGATAGAACCCCGATGTAATATATGTGGGAAAGAACCAATAATAAAGAAAACAAAACATTGGTATTTGGATTTTCCAAAATTAGAGAAAGAATTGGAGAAATTTATTGTTGAAAATAAACTAATACCTGCAAATGCCCGAACATTATGCCTTAATTCAATTAAAAAAGGATTACCACAGAGAGCAATTACTCGTGATTTAAAATGGGGAATTCCCGCACCATTTAAAGATGCAGAAAATAAATCTATATACGTATGGTTTGAAGCCGTATTGGGATATATCTCTGCAGTTAAAGAATGGGCAGAAAAAATAGTTGGAGATAAATCAAAATTTGAATATTTTTGGAATGATAAAAACACTCGTTCTGTTTATTTCATCGCGAAAGATAATATTATTTTTCATTTATTAATATTTCCCGGTTTAATTATAGCATATAATAAAAATAAATTCGAAAGTGAGAAATTTGAACTTCCTTATAATGTTTCATCAACTGAATTTTTAATGTTCGAGGATGATAAATTTTCAAAATCTAGAAACATAGGAATTTGGATTGATGAGGCTTTAGAATTAGCACCTGTAGATTATTGGCGATTTAATTTAATTTTTAATCGTCCAGAGAAGAGTGATACTTCATTTTTATGGTCTGAATTTCAAAACAATATTAATGTTTTAAATGATAATTTAGGAAATTTTATCCATCGAACATTTACTTTTATTTACAGATATTTTGAGGGAAAAGTTCCTCCACGAATGAAAACAGATAACTTAGATAAAGAATTTCTTTCAAAAATCGAAAATATTGGAAAAGTTGTTGGAAATTTAATTGATCAGTTTGAGTTAAAAAAGGCATTAAAAGAGATAATATCTTGTTCTAGAGAAGCAAATGTTTATTTAAGTGAAAAAGAACCGTGGCATTTAATTAAAGAAGATAAAACAAAAGCAAAAGCAGGACATGTTTTAAATATATGCATTCAATTTGTTCATAGCTTATCTATTTTATTAGAACCATTTATTCCTTTATCATCTAAAAAAATTGAATTTTTCTTAAATTTTGAGGAAGAAAGAACACTTACTAAATGGTCTCAAATTTCCACTAATGCTATTCAAACTGGACATAAAATTAAAAAACCAGAACCTATCTTCCAAAAACTTGAAATAAAAGATTTACAAAATAAATTAAAAGAAATTCGAAGTCAAAAAGGAGTAAGAAACGAATTGATAAAAGAATCTAAAAAAAAACCCCCTATCACATATGAAGATTTTAAAAAATTGGATATACGTATTGCCAAGATAATTGAAGCAAAACCTATTAAAAATGCGGATAAATTATTAAAATTAAAAATTGATCTGGAATTTGAGCAAAGAACTCTGGTTGCTGGAATAGCTGAGACCTACAAACCAGAAGAACTCATTGGAAAGAAGATCATTGTATTAACCAATTTACAACCTAAAAAAATGAAAGGAATTTTATCTCAAGGAATGCTTTTAGCCGCTGTTGATGAAAACGATAATATTTCTCTCTTAACTATTGACGAAAAAAAAGATTTAAAATTGGGATCAAAAATTGAATAACTACTATTTTTTTCTAAATTTTTAATATAAAATCAGGGTCTAGCCTTGCCACAATTGATCCTAAATCTAATTGCAATGTTTTAAGTATCACACTTCGATCCCGATATATAAATTGCATTTCTCTAGGATTTCTGAAAATCTTTTTGGCGCCAACTTTAGATTTTAGACTACACAGATAATATCTATTTGTTCCAACTTCTATTACTTCTTCTACATTTTCGATATCAGGAAATGCATATCCTGCACCGTGAGGTAAGATATTTGCATTTAACATTATATCCATTAAATCAAATTTCTGTGCAAGTTCAAGAAAATTAAGATTTTTTAAAACTGTATAAGAAAAATTTTGTTTTCCTTCGAAAATATATGCAGGCATATCTGCCCTAATACAAATTGGAAATAAATTTGAATGAGTATTATTGTACTTTGAAAGGTCTGTACAATGGCAACCTAAATATATATTATTATAATCAGATAAGAATTGATGGGATTTATTAGATATAATATCAAACTCATTAAATATTTTCGTTCCAATATATTCTCTTTTTTTTTCAGCAAAATTAATTGCGTAATTATGAAAATCCAAATATTCCTTTGCTAAACTATCTTGTAATATGTACTGATTCCCAAAAGGTGTTTTAACAAGAGTTGCGTGTTCCTTTAATGTATTAGATTTATCAATATATAATCCTAAACCATAATGATCATCGCGAAATTCAGATACGGAGCCATGAATAACAAACATAAATGGTGGAAAGTCAATATCAGATAAATTTTTTGTTTGATAAATATCAATAAAATGATTTCCTATAGAGTAATCCCACTTGAGTTTAACATTTTCTAGATACAGCTCTTCATTTTTAATATCTTCAATTCTTTTAATTATTTCAGAGGGATTTGGTCTCTCATATAAACCTCCAACCAATAAACCACAACCATTGGGTTTTGTATTTAAAAAAATAATTCTATCTTGACCGTTTCCCCAATTAAGTCGGCCTCCATAACTAACTCCAGAATTCCATCGAAATATATTTCTTGAAATTGTTTCATCTGGAGTTGAAATAAATAATGCATTTGGGTTTAAACCATATTTTTGTTGTATATAATGAAACTGGGCCAATCCATATGCCATATTTATCTTACTTAGCTGACTTGCTCCGTCATTTAGCCCTGTAGAAAAAATAAATTTCTTTGCTCTTTCGAGAATATCCTTTTTATTTAAATTGGAAAAATTTTCAGATAGATCTGGAATATTCATAAGTAAGCTAAAAACAAGATAAAAATATGACTATATAAAAATTTTTATAAATCATTTTTCAAAAAATTAATTTTTACTCGTTTAAATCTTATGAAATCCGGTATAAAATTCATTCCTTAGGAAAATATTAAAGGAAATAAATACAATGCATAAATTCATTTAAACTTTCGCAATATAATCAAATGGAAAAAAATAAATATGTAAAAAATACTTCTTTATTAGAAGATCATTTCGAATTTGTTTGATATTTAATGAAGTTTATAGAGCCCTCTTTTGAAATTGATAATAAGGGTAGAACAATTTGTAAAAATCATAATTATTATCAATTTTTTAAAATTCCACATAAAACGGTATATCAAGAAAGGCAACTTGAGAAGATATTAACTTGTAAGGCTTGTGAACATTATTATAATAATGATTGTTATTTTCCAAAGAGGGAAATTGATTTGATTGAAAGAGATCGGCAGAAAGAAAGAATTAAATGTCAATTGTGTGGTAATAGAATTCATAGACTCCTGACAATTGTTCAAAGTCTTTATTATGAAGCAAAATTTAATGTTAAAGTACCTCTAATTTGCTGTGATTGTCATTTAAGCTTGAATGATCAGTCATTTATGCAGAGAACAAAGTTGCGCCTGGTGGGGTTCATGATTAGTTTTTTAATATCAATCTATCTCATTTTTTATTTTTTTATCACTCTCTTGTCCCCAACAATATTTATTATATTTGGTTTAATGTTTTTGATTTTCTGGTTTTCTACGAGCATGAAAGATATAAAGAAAATATTTTATCTCAGGGAAGGGAGAAAATATTATAAAAAATTTATTTCTCAGCCTAATGGCAAAAAGTAATCATAATTTTAAACCATTAAACAAGATATTTTAAAAACCATTAAATTGATATTTCAATAAAAATTTTTAATCTCTATCAAGTAAAACGAACTCAGAAACTCTATTCATATAATATGGCTCTTGGGATTTGTCAATCATACCTTTTACACTAACCTTACTGCCAATAAACCGTCTAGGATTAGCGATTCCTGTTTTTACCATTTCACCTGTATTTTTATTTATAAAATAAATAACACTTTTATTGAAATCTTGTATCCCCATTGCTAAATCAGATAAATATACTTTAATATTTACTCCATTTTTCTGCTGAAGCATAATATGATGATAACCAGATTTTGGAGATCTCTTGAAATCCCTATATAATTGGCTTTCACTAACATTAACAATAATTCCAATTATCTCTTCTTCTTTTTTACTCATTTTAATCTCTACTCTATAATTACTGCTGATTTTGAACTAATTTCATATGATCAATTCTTTTTTGCAAAATCTTTTTAGTCCCAACGTCACTTCTATGAAATAATTTCCCTTCTATAAAACTTACTCCTTTTTCAGCAATTTTTTCTGCTTCTTCAAGAGTATCAGAAATTCCTAACATTCCAATCGCTCTCGAAGTTGTTGTATAAATTGAATTCTCCTTTTTATAAACAGAAGCATAATAAAACTTTGCCCCAATTTCTTCAATTTTTTCTTTATGAATAATAATTCTCTGATCTCTTAAAGGATTTACAGGATAACCTTCTGGGGCTAAATATTTACATACAGTCGCTTTTTTCTCAAAGTTAAGTTTAACGGGTAAATTGCCATCTAAAATCTTATAACACAAATCAACAAAATTATCTTTTAAAATTGGAAGAACATTCATTGCTTCTGGATCTCCTAATCTAACATTGAATTCTACTAATTTTATTCCCTTTTTAACTTTCATAAATTGACCATATAAAAAACCCTTGTATTCTGTTCCAGTCTCTTTCTTTACAGCACTAACAACTTTATTCATTTCTGAAATTGCTTCATTTACATCAAACACATCAATAAATGGCAATGAATGGTCTTCAATAGAATAAGAACCCATTCCACCAGTGTTAGGTCCTTTATCGTCATTATATGCTCTTTTAAAATCCTGAACTAAGGGATTTCCCACAACTCTATTTCCATCAACAAATGCCTGTAAAGTAAATTCTTCTCCATTTAATTTTTCTTCAATAATGAAATATGAGCCATTCTTAACTAATTTTTGACAGTAATCAATTATTTCTTGTTTTGAAAAAAGATGATCACCATAAACCCTTACACCTTTACCGCCTGTTAATCCATTAGGTTTCACAACAACATTCTCAACTCCGAGCTCCTTGATAAACGCTTCTACCCCATCCAGAGAAACGAAGATTTCATACATTATATTTGATTTAAGGTTATTTTTATCTAATAATTGTCTTGTAAATATTTTTGAACCTTCTAATTGTGCTGCTTCAATCTTTGGACCTATGCATGGAATTTGAGCTGTTTCGAGTGCATCTGCAATTCCTACTACTAACGGAGCCTCTGGTCCAACTACAGCAAAATCAATGCCATTTTGTTTGATGAAATTTATTAATTCTTTGAAATTATCTTCCTTTTCTATTTTGACACGCCCTTTACTCAATTCTTCTAAGCCAGCATTTCTAAAACTCATAAAAGCATATAATTCAGCTCCACCTTTTACTAAGGCTTCAGCAATCGTATGTTCACGAGCTCCATGACCAATTATTATTACTTTCGGCATAATTTTTCCTTCTAAAATATAATTATTTTTAATGTTTTAATTTAAGTTAAATAAAGGTTTAAAAAAAAATTTTATATTAAACAATTGTTAATATAGAATTAAATAGAAATACCAAAAATTAGTGATATAAATAGGATATATTGCAGAATTTTCGAATTTGTTTGTTATACTTTTATCGATTTTTGGAATTGGGTTATTAGTAATAATTATTATTTGCTATAAAATTTCAAAGAAGGGAGATAAAGATATCCTTACTTCTCTTATTATTTTAATTGGATTTATAGGAATTGAGATCTTTATAGAAAATACAATAATTCAATTATTATTTTTTGTATGTATTATTATTTTAATTATATATATTGTGTTCTTTTTTTTCATCCCTAGGTTATTTTACATTAAGGAACAGTTCTTATTTACAGAAATAAAATCAGAAGTCTGGGAAGATTTAAAAATGGATTCAACCATTGTAGAAAAACAACAAAAAGATTAAAGTTTTGAGAAAATAATGATTGGCATTCTAATTGCTACTATTCCGCTTTACTGTCTTTTAATTGGATTATTTTGGTCAATTTCTTGTTCTAAATCAACTTTTAGAAAGAAAATTTTAATTTTAATTTCAATTTTAATTTTATTTACTAATACATTAAATATTATTATTTTTTCATTATTTGATTTCCAAATATATGATTTCAATTTCAATTTAAATGTTGGAACCTTCTTTTTATGGGAAATTATATTTGCTTTGAATTTAATCATATTATATTTTTCAAAAGATGAAATGACAGGCATTTTAAATGAAAATTTATATGATTCCTTAATAATTTTAATTATATTTAGTTTAGTAGGGGCATCGCTTACTTCAAATATTTTAATTATTGTAATTTTTGTTATAATTGTTTTTATATCTCTGGGGTTAATTTTTTATTTTGGAATATATTCAAAACCGTTTAAATTATTAAGACTTTTCTTTATTTCAATAATTTTAAGCATCATTTTTTTAATTCTCGGAGTATTTTTAATTTATTTTATAATTGATTCTTTTATATTAACTGAAATTAAAAATTTTGAGTTAAATCCTGGCTTAAATCTACTAATCTCCTTATTATTCTTATTTGGATTTGGTATCCCATGCGGAATTATTCCCTTTTCAATATTTCATCTTAAGGTTTATTATCACGATTCAACATATACAACTTTATTTATAATTACCAATTTAACATTCCCAATAATTAATTTTATTCTATTTAAATTACTTTTAACCTTCACTTATGATTTAGGAATTAATTCACTAATAATTTTAATCATTGCAGCTGTTGGGTTAATTATATCAATTACTTACTCACTAACTGAGACTTTTACTACAATTGATGGAAATTCCTTTTCAATTAAAAAGATTTTAGGATTGTCTTCAAATTCTGATTTCAATATGATTTTATTAATTTCAGCTTTTATTGGATTTCTACCAACTGAATCAATAAAAATTGAATATGGGAATTTTGTTTTTTTCTTTATTTTTTGTATGATTTTAATAAAAATATTATTATTTTATAGTTTAAAACCAGTAATGCTTGAGACTTTGGATGATAATATTAAAATTTTAGGTGGATTTTGGCAAAAATATAAGATTTTTGGAATCTCTTATTTAATCGGGGGTATTTTACTAACAATTCCGTTTGCTTTGGGAAATATCTTAATAAATTTAATCTCAAATATTTTTACAGAATCTCTAATCGATTTACCGCATATTTCATTTATCGGTTTTACAATTTGGGCTATATTAATTTTTTATTTCATAATTATATTAATTTGGGTTTCTATCACTTTTAATGATATATTTATTGGGACTCCAAAATATTTAAAAAATAAAGATATTAGACCAATAACTAAATTAGACTACCTTCCTCTAATCTTAATTATTATATTTTCAATATTTTTATGTATCTTTTATTTTTTCAACAGCCTTTTATTTATGGAAATATTAAATTTTTCTACTGAACAATTTACGCATTAATTGGAGATTTCCTTTCTCTTTAAATATATTTCTGCAGCTTTATTAAGATCAACTGAAGTTAATGACCGTTTCAATTTATTCTGTAGTTTCTCAACATAAGTTTTACATAATTTTAAACTTAAATTTCCTTGTTTTTCTTTTATTAAATAAAATAATTCGCTCTCTAACGCAAATGATTTCTCTATAATTAAATCTTTTTTAACAGGATCTAGATTAACTTTAATATCCTGAGGTTTTAAAAATTGTTTTTTTGGCTTTTTCTCAATTTCCTTAATTGGCTTTTTTTCTGAAGTTTTTATTTTTGTTGTTTTAACTTGAGGAGGAAGAGGCTTTACCAAAACTTTTTGAGAAAATGAAATTTTTTCAGGAGCTTTAACCTTAAATTTCTCAACTTCTTTTTCTTTTTTTTCTTTTTCGATTAATTTTTCAATTTCACTAATTTTTTGCTCGATGGCTGATAAATGTATAAATTCTTGAAACCTATTGCAAATATCTTTTAAATGATTAAAATGATTAAGTGCATCTAAATATCTTTTGTTAATAACTTCATTTTCTGCAATTTTTAATAAATCATCAAATTCTGATGGAAATTCTTTTTTTACCTTTAATTCATTTGAAATAATATTTATTAATTTATTCTTAATTTCAGGATCTTTAAAGGAAATGCCAAACACTGGAAAATTAAATTCATTTTCTATTTGTTTGAGCTCTCTTGCTTCCGATAAATCTCTTTTATTTGCTAATATTATAAGTTTTGAAAATTTTGCATCGGTTTTTTGAAGATTAATAAAATGTTCCAATGTTTTGATTTTATAATTTGAAGAGTCAAAAACCAGCAAAATTAAATCGGCTCCACTTAAAAATTTATTCCATAAGGGAGAAAAATTATCTTCCAGTTGGAAATCCCATAAATCAAAATATAAGTTATCAATATTTATTTTATAAGATTTTGCAAAATTCATGAATATTTTGGGTTCAAAATTTAATTTTAAAAGATTTGCAATTGTTGTTTTTCCTGAACCATAAGGTCCTACTAGTGCGATCTTTGAATGAAGTTCATAATGAATTTTTTTCAAAAACTCAGCAAATTCATTTTTTTCTTTATTTTTTTCTTTAATCTCCAAAGAATTGGGAAATAAATTTTGAAATCTTTTAATAATTTTATCTAAAACTTCTTTAATATAATCGCTTTTATCAACAAGATCGGCTATAATTAAATAGAAAATATTATTTTTGGTAATGTAAAGCAATTGATAATCTCCAAACGGACGATTAAAAAACTGATTTGATATTGGTAAATCAATAAATTCATTTAATAGATCTTGAACATTTTTAAATTGCTCATAATTAAAAGCTAATGCATAAGAATAACTAAAAATTATATTTTTATTAAAAATAATATAAATGTGCCGTAGCAATTCTCAAAACCATCTATTCACAGCTTTTTATATTATCTATAATAAAAAATAACTCTTATAAGTGTTCCTTATTTCAGAAAAATCAAAATTAAATAGATTAGATTTTTACTATAACTTAATAAATTAATTAGAAATATTCTGGCTTAAAAAAATAATATGAATACTGATCCCCGCTCAATCGTTGATTTCCTTTTGAAACATGGATTTAGAAAACAAAATCTAGAACTCTTAAAAAAAGTCGCTGAAGATATTGATGCTTTATGTACCAAATGCCAACAAGATAGAATTCAATGTACTTTATCTCCCTTATGTTCAAGAAGATTTTTATTAAAATTGAGGATAAAATCAGGAGCGAAATTAGATGATGTTCCCACATTCTGTTATCGACAATTGGTGAGTCTTATTGCTCGAGATAAAGAAAAGAAGAGAACAATATATAAGCCGGTAGATTCCTATATTTATTTATTAGATTTCTTAGCAATTTTTTTCCCAAAAGATTATCGCTCTCTTTTCAAAAATTTATCATTTAGAAATTATGAAGAAGCTATAGAGGTGTTAGAATCTTTCAAAAAAAAAATGAAAGATGATTTTAGATATTTTTTGACAGACAATTACTTAATTATCGAATTTTATGAAAAAATTTATCTATCTTATTTAAAAGAGCAATATGTTTGCTGTAATTTAAGAAGAGATGAAATTTTTGATATAAATTTATTGGAAAATTTTATTTTATTTTTATCCACAAATTATTCTCATATAATAGTTGAAAGAACACCAGAAGATTCAATTTTAATTTCTTTAAGAGTATTTAAAAAGAAACAAACGGATTTACATAAATATTTTAATGAAGATATCGATGAAAATAGGTCGTTATTTTTAAAAGATATTGATATGATAAGCGATATCTCTGATGAAATTAAAATCTATTTTGATGAGTCAGACAATATTGATGTAAAAATAAATTTAATCCTAAAAACAAACATAAATCATGAATTTTTTGGAAAACGGCAAATAAATTATGAGAATATTCAAAATATATTTGAATTTTTTAACCATTTATATAAAGAAAACTAAAAGAGCAGAAAAAATGAAAAAAATATATATAAATTTAATTCATCTAAATAAAATAAGTGAGATAATGATAAATGTCTAGCGAAATATCTGGAGCGCCAACAGCAATGGAAAAAATTTTAGAACTAATTAAAGAAGAAAAGTTCCAAAGTGCTGTAGAAGCAATATATGAATATTTAGACGAAGAACATGAGGATTATATTAATCGTCTGGAGATTTTAATTGAAAAACTTTCTCATATTGCAAAGAAAGGGGCTGTTGTTATAAGGACAATAATACCTAAGTTGCTTAAAAACTTAGATATAAAAGATGATGTTCTAAGATATGCTTTCGTATTAACCTTAAAACCAATATGTGAAATGGAATATGAAATTATTTTACCCTTCGCAAAGGAATTATTAAAATCTGAAAACTCAAATGTGAAGGAAGGAATGCTTCAATTAATTAACTTTATTGCTAATGTACATAAAATCGAAGATAAAGATTTAATTAAATTAATCATTGAAAACCTTTCTGACGAGCAAGAATTTGTTCAGACTAAAGCTATTCAAACATTAAAATCGATTGGAAAAAATAATCCTACTAATTTAGAAGAAGTAATTTTAGAAGCCTGTAAACTAGCAGATGATAATTTTAAGGAAAAATGCGATGATGTCTTAAAATCTCTTACTTTTATTAAAGATTTAGAAGAAAAAGATATAGAAAAAAGAGAGCTGGCCGTAAAAGAAAAGGTATTAGAAGAACGGGAAATTGAAATTAAAAAAGAAGAACTTGAATTTAAAGAAAAAGAATTAGAGGATAAAGAGAAAGCTTTAAAGGACAGAGCAATAGATGAAGAATTAGAACAAAAAGAAAGAATTCTTGCAGATAAAGAACGGGAATTAAAAGGGAAAGAGCTTGAATTAAAAGAAAAGGAATTAGAAGTAGAAGAAAAAGAAAAACAATTAGAAGAAAAGAGTTTAGAAGTAAAGGAAGAATTATTAGAAAAGAAAAAAGAATTAGTTGAAAAAGAACAGGAATTATCCCATGCAGAGCTGGAATTAAAAGAAAAAGAACTTAAAGAAAAAGAACAAGAGGCTAAAAAAAAAAGAAAAGCAAAAAAATAATTAATAATCCAATTTAAACTAAAAAATTTTAAACAATCGGTTTTTTATGTAATCGTTTTACAATTTCTCTGAGAATTTCTACTCTATGTGATTCTGGAGGTAAACTCATTGATATTTCCTTCGCGATATCATATGCAATTTCAATAAATTTAAGATTTTCTAGCATCTCAATTATTTGTATTTTATAATCAATATCTTCAATTTCTTTTAGATAAATCAACAACTTCTCTTTAATTAGTTCAAATATTTGTGGATAGGATCGATCTTTATATACTATTTTTACTAAATTTTCAAATGAATTCAAAATGTTATATAACTCATTTTTTGAATAGCTATCAATATTATCTAAAATTTTTTTCACAAATAATTCGCTTTTTTCATACTTTTGCATTTTATTTGACGTTGAGATTAAACTTAATAACGATTGTTCGTAAAGAAACTTGCTTTTTATATTATTAATAATCTTATCATTAATCCATTCTATCAAATTCGGTATGTTAAATTTCTCAATTACATCACATAAGAAATTTATAACCGAAAAATATAATCTTGCATTTTCAATGTTGTTTGAACCAAGATAAGAGACCAACCCATACTTAATTCGTCCCATAGCATCTTCAAAATTAATAGGTGTTTCAGCAAATTTATCAAATACAGATTCTAATATTGTTCTAAGTTTTTGTTGGGCTTCAAAATCATAAACAAAATAACGACCAAAGTCAGGTTGAGGCCCTAAAACCCTTTCTTTTTTTTTCTTTCCTCCAACTTCTTTTGATTTCGGCATTATTTTTTGCTCGGTTTTTTTCCTTAATTTTAATTCCTCAGAAAGCTTTTTAGCCTGCTCTTCAGGCAAAATTTCTAAAATTATCTTATCTTTTTCTTTAGGGACATATAATTTGAAAAAAATATTCTCTATTGATTCGGGAAATAATTCATCCCGAATATTTTTAGGTATAGTTATCCCACCACTTTTCTTTAGATTAACGATGTCCTCAAAATATATTTTTTCAGGGTCATCCTTATCTTGATTTTCCATTATAGAATTACATCCATAAAATTTTTTATTTCTAAAAATAATAATATCTAAGGTTTTTTACTAATTTAATTGATTTAAAATAGGATATATATTTATATTCTTGCTTAATACCCTAGGTTTTTGTTAAAAATTTATACCACTTGATAGGTAAATTTTTTTTAATATTTTTTAGAAATTCTTTAATTTTTAATACACCTAATTCAGAAATTATCCCTGTAATGTATTTTGAAGGAGTAATATCAAAATAATAATTTTGAATTTCTAACAATTTATTCTGTATCGCTTTACTATAAATTTCTTGTGTTGGTTTTCTTTCTATAAGAATCTCTTCACCATAATGACTTTTAATGTTATATTTAAACGAATCACCAACGGCATATATTTCAATACCTTTTTCCTTGGCTAAATTTGCTAAAGGATAAGTTCCTATCTTGTTTATTATTGACCCATTTTTTAATATGCTATCAATGCCAACTAAGACCAAATTAATTTGATCAATAAATTTTCCTATAGCAGCGTCGATTACGAGATTTGTTTTAAAATAGGATGATCAAATTTCGGCAACAGTATGTCCCTCAAGAAGCGGTCTTGATTCTAAGACAAAAAATTCAAAATTATAGTCTTTTAGTTTGATTAGAAGATTAATGATAGTTGAACTATAAGAAATCAACATAATTTTCATATCTTTTTTATTATAGTTTTTTAGAAAAGTAAGGAATTCTTGTTCAAGGGCGTTTTCTCTCTTATTTTTTTCTTTTTTAAAATTATTTAACCTGCGGAACAGAGCTTTTTTAGTAAAGGTTTCTAAATCGTGAATCAAATAACCGATAAAATTGATAAGTGTGGCCATGCTAGGGCGAGATTCAATAATTTTTCTTGAGAGTTCAATCATAAGTTCTTTAATATCTTTATTTGGATCCGATATCAGTTCCAATTGTCTTTTTATTATTTCATAAGCATCATCAATAAGCTCATTAGCACCAGAAATGTTATTTTTTTTTAAATCTTGTATTAGTTTTTGAATTTTAATATCAATCAAATTACTTACATCTCAATAATCAATTAATTTATTTTTTCTATTTTTAGTTCTTTTTAGACATATACAATATTATATATATGCTTTAAATGAAAATAAACAAACAAAAAAAGAAAAAAATTTATAGATTAAAGTTTAAATATCATTTAACTAGTTAATCTCCAATTTTAGTGCCACAAAATCCGCAAAATTTGGCTTTTATTGGAATTTTACTACCACAGTAAGAACAAATTTTGGATTTTGCTGGTGTAGTTTTTGAAGTACTGCCGATTGCTCTTCCTTCTCTTTTACCTCCGCAATTCCGACAAAATTGATCATTTGGTTTAAGTTTTGAACCACAGCGCATGCATGTAGAGGAAGTTGCAGGTGTTTCCTTTGTATAAGGCGTTTCAGCTGATGGTTTTGAAGGTGCTTTAGCTTTCAGTTTTTTTTGACTTCTTCTAGCTAATACTGCTGCTATAATAACTATAAAGACGATTACACCAATTATCAGCAATATTGGTCTAAAGTCAATCCAACTATCAATAGCAGTAACCCCTGTATCATAAGTTACATCAAAAGTAATATATGTGGATTCTTCTGGTGAATTAAATGCGTCAAAATAAACGAAAAAGTACCAATTTCCATCATTAGGAACTGTGATTGAGCTCTCAGAAACTAAATTGACTGCTTCTACATAATAGTCTGCTTCAGTTAGATCTATTACATTTGTAGCGGTATAATTAACAATAAACTCCACATTAGCAGCAGTAATATCGTCACAATACCAAACGAGGAAGTAATCTTGAGTTCCCATATTCTCAGTAATTGAAAGAATTCCATCTTCTTGTGTGCAATTCTCAATATATTCAAAGTATGTAGGAGCTCCATATGTATTCCATTTATTGAAATTATCGCCATCAACTATGAAGAATTCTATTGGATTACTTGCATTAAATTGATAATCAATTGTCGACCCAGGTTTTAAAAATAAAGAATAATATTCATAGTTACCAGATTGAACAGGAAATTGATCACTAAAAAATCCATTCTTAGTTGTTAAAGGGAATGATTCAAATGGTTGATCCCAAATGGCAAAACTGATTAAGCTGGGCGATGATTGGACGGAAAAAGTGATTTCTTTTCCTTGATTTAAATTTTCATATTCATACCAATATTCATTATAATATAATGTTTCCGTTGAGCGATAATTTACAACACCAGATGTATCTGCATTACCAAAAGGAAATGCTATAGCAATACCGAGAAATGGAAGTGCTATTAATGCAAATATAATAATAAAAATTATACCTCCACCAATGTATGCAGGAGAATAATACCATGGGCGATAATAAGGGTAATACCAATGTCTGTAATATCTACCATAACGTCCATAAGATCTATGTCTATAAGGACCTCGTGTGCTTCTACTTACTGTTCGACTGGCACCGGTTCGACCAAAAGGTCTTCCACTTGTACCTCCACGACTACTACGAAAACTGGCACCACCTCCACGAAATCCACCGCCTCTAAAACCACCTCCACCACGACCACCCCCACCACGAGGCATCTTACATCGACACCTCATCTGTAATGGACTTAGATGTTCCTTTTTGACGGAACAAATAGTCACGATTGATAGCCAGAAAAAATAGTATCACTGAAATAATTGACATAAATAAACCAACGCCATCAACCAATACATTAACAGGAGGTGCTGCAGTCATAAATCCAACAATGAAAAACACCCATTCAAGGATTAGAAAAACGATAATTAACCATGGAATCACTTTTCGTACAATACGCCCCGTTTTAATATTCCTAGCATCAGAAAAACTTGTATAAATTAAAGAGAATAAACCTATAATACCAATAATTAGTATTAAGAAACTACAAGTAACTAATATTGCCCATATAATACCATTTCTAGTTATTAAGTTACTTAAAGGAACAAAGAAATCCGTGCCACGCGCTTCAAATAAATAAAAAGTAATTTCTCCTCCTCTAACTTCAGCCATGCCAAAAAAATTCATAAGATCTGTTTGATTTGCTGAAAAGTATCCAAAAACTCCAACAAGAGGTAAAAGGATACCCAAGACGAACGCTAAAATTGAACATACACTTGTAAACCAGAATTCTGCGTTTTTTGGATCTGCAATTGGAATAAGACCTATTTCATCTTCACTTACATCTGGAATATAATCCCAACAGTCTTGAATTGTACATACCCCAATAAGTTTTTCTTTATCAACCACGGGAACTACATTAACTTGTAAATCTCGCATCCTTGTAAATGCTTCGGAAACCGGAGTGTCTAATGATACAGAAGTAATTGTATACATTGCTGAAATAACCTTTGCAGATTTTGGATCAATACCTTCTGCAACTACATTCTGAACTATATCAAAATCTGCTATAACCCCAAGGACCTTGTTTGACTCCTTTTTAACAACCACTAAATCCGGCACTCCTAGCTCCTTCATTTTTTTAGCAGCATCTTGAATTGAAACATTAGAATCAATTATACCATATTCATCATCGATAATTAAATCTCGGACATAATATTCTTTTTTAGATTTCATAAAATACACCAATTCATTATTATTGGTTGTAAAACAAAGTTAAACTAAAATATATAAATGTTTTTATGATAAAAGATTAAATAATCTACTTAAAAAAAGAAAAAAAGAGTTAAATAAAAACTTCCTTTTGCAACTTCACGTAATTATTATATTCCTTCAACTCATCCGATACAAGCCCGTAAATAATCTCATAAATCTGCCGAAATAACTCATCGTGGAAAACTCGCATCTCAAAAATTACCATCGTAGTTAATTTCTCACTCAAAAATTGTGCATCTACCAGAATACTGCTTCTAAAAAAATGCACCAACTCCTCCTGACATTCCTTCTCAACCATATTCTTAATAATCTTCAAACCCAAATCAAGCGGGTCCAAAAAATATGGATAATTCTTATCGTCCAAAATCTTTCTGAAACCCAATACCCTAACTATCTCATTAACACAATAATCTAAAGAACCTTCCTCAATCATATATAAATCACAAAATTTCGACTTCTTCCTGTGCATCGGGAAAGATAATGGATGACGCTGGGCAACATATAAAGCAGCAACGAAATAATTCAAAATACTCTGAGGAATTCTCCCCTCCTCTAAATATCGAAACATAATTGATGATGTATATACCGATATCTTTTTCGGAACACCAAGATCCTCAAGATGCAACTGCCCTTTATTAATTATCTCTACAATAATCCTTTCCTTTGTATTAGCCAATTCTAACATACAACCACACAACCTCTAACAAAAATTTATTTCTGATATAAAAATTTTTGTACGATCCATATATCACGCTTATAATATATAAATGCATCGGATCTGCATCATATCTGATGCAAAGATTTATATATGAAAATTTGTTTCCAAATATTGTCGGTTAAAAAAAAACAATTAAATTAAAAAAAAAAATTAATGAAAAATAATGTCTGAAAAAGAATTTGTTGATGATTCAATAGAAAAAACTATAGTATCCGACAGAATTACTGCAAATTTGGATATATTCTATAGCAAAATTGTAAAGAATTTAGTTGGAACTCTTGGAAAAAGTCAGTCTGGAGTTATTAATTTCATCATTAAAACATGGATAAATGATAATTTAGAAGATATAAAAAATGTATATGGGATAGATGTGGCGGGAATAAGACGTGAAATCATATCAACAAAAGAGGATATAACCAAGCTCAATGATATTAAAAATGTTATTAGAGAGGTAGCAAGAATTAAAATTGATGATCTTGTGGAGCTTATAGAAGTGAATCGAGCAAATTTGTTGAGTTTAATAATTAATAATAATGATAAGTTAAATGTTGTAATAGATGGAGATTTTATTTCTCCTAGAAAGGATTAAAAAAAGAAGAATTTAATATAAAAGGTGAGAAAAAATTAAAGTTGTGAGATTAAGGTATGATAGGGATGAAATAGAGAAGGAAAATTTTCGTGATTTGGTTCGAAACACGGATTTTATCGAGCAATCTTATGTTTGGGAACACTTTTTTGTTATACAATTCTCTAAAAAGTATTTAGATAAATTCGGAGAAGTAATGAAAGATGTTCCAGTATGGAATGATGCTTTTAGTATATCTGAGTTAAAACCCGAATTAAAGGAATATCTTTTTCTGTGAATTTATTAACTTTTTATAATTAAAAGATTTTAATTTTGGAAATTATTTTTGATTTTTTTTATAATTGACTTTTCTTGATCAATTTCAAAATCTTCAAAAGTAGTAGGAGCATATTTTTTTAATTGTTTTAAGATCTTAATTACTAATTTTCTTATTTCCCATTGAGCACTTATGTTGCCACGAAGTTCTATTATATTACGCCATTCTCTAAAATTTGCAGAAACTACAATTTGGCTTTCAATAGCATTAGGTAACATAAATCTTGCATCTTCATTTCTTATTTCTAGATTTTTTAATTCTGAATAAACTCTTCTTGCCTCTTCCATAAATTTAATAAAAAGAGAATGGGCTTTTGAATTCTCTTTTATAGAATTCGGTTCAATGTATTTAAAATTAAGCTCAGATACATATCTTTGTGATTGTTGAGTAAATGAACATAATCTATGCCTAACTAATTGATGAGTTAATACTCTAGATACACCAGAAATGTTAAAAGTGGCATAAGCATGTTCTAATACAGAAGTATGCCCTCTTTTAATAAGCATTTTAATAAAATTTTTCTCAGAATTTTTTCCTTGTCTATTGAAAGATAAATGAGAAGTACGTCCGGCAATTTCTATTATTTTTTCAGGATCGGAAGTAATTGATAATAACTCAACTTTCATAATATTATATCACTTATGTAATTTAGTCATCTGTTCTTCTATTAATTTAAATATTTTTAGATTAATAGAATCTAAATTAGCTTATTGCAAATATTTTTGAAAAGATAAGAGTTTTTAAAAGTCAGTCATTTACCATTCATCATATTTTGGCTCTCTTTTTTCAAGAAAAGAAAACATTCCTTCCATAGCATCGTTAGTATTCAGTAAAAGTGTTTGAGTTCTATTTTCCAGTTTTATTGCTGACTCAAAAGATGGTGCATCAATATTCATATTTAATGCGTCCTTTGTAAATCGTATTCCCATAGGACTTTTATTAAATATTTCTTTTGCCATTTTTATTGATTCCTCAATAATTTTACTATCAGGAACTACTTTCGAGACAAGACCTATCCGATCAGCTTCTTTTGCTTCAACATTTCTTCCAGTATAAATAATTTCTGCAGCTTTTGAATAACCGATCAGCCGCGGGAGCCAATATGAACTCCCACAATCTGCACCTGAAACGCCTATTTTTATGAATGCATTACAAAAATAAGCACTTTCTCCTGCTATTCGAATGTCAGAAGCAAGTGCAAGTCCAAAAGCTGCACCATGAGCAGCTCCTTTAACTGCCGCTATTATGGGTTGTGGAATTTTTCTAAGCTTAATTAATATATCGGTCATAATTTTTTGTCCAATTATCATTCTCTTAATTTTATCTTTTGCCAGCAGGTGTTTAAATCTCTGGAATTCTTCGGGAACTTTCTTCATAATAACGACTCTACTATCTTTTAAATCAAGTCCAGCTGAGAATGCACGCCCTTCACCGGTTAAGATAACGACACGTATTTCAAAATTATTTTCTAAAAGAGTTATGTAATCATAGAGCTCTTCCATCATTTCAAAATTTAGTGCATTTAACCTTTCAGGTCTGTTTAATGTGATGATTGAGATTCCATCGTTTCTTTCTTCAATTTTAATTGTTTTAAATTCTTTCATAAATATCATATTAATTTTTTATTTGGGATAGATAAATAAATTTTTAGTAAAAATGAATAAAATCATGTTAATAGTATATTGTTTGAAACCTTGTAATAAAATATACTTTTTTCTAACTTAAATTTAAATTCTAAAACTTTTTATTATGAATAAAAAGGAAGTTCAATTTTTAGTGTGAGAAAAATATGTTTAAAAGATCATTTGATAAATTTTTAGAAAAATCTCCTTCCAAACCTAGTTTATATCCTTATATTTATTCAATTAATTTCAAGGGTTTAAAGACTAAGGCAAAAAAGAAAATAACTACAGAACCCATAAGATGCAGTCAATGTGGAGCTATTTTAACTAATATAGAATTAATTCAGGAAGATTCTAAAATTGGGACTTATTATAAATGCGAATATTGCGGAACCGTTAATGTTATTGATAAAGAACAAATTGTAGAATCCTTTCCAGATGATATTGATTTTATAATTGAGGATATTGTTAAAAAAGAACCAAAAACGGAAGAAAAGATTACTAAAGTAGGAGCAATAGAGGGAGAATTATATATATCTATTATCGATATTTCAGGAAGTATGAGTGGGGCAAAGATTGAGGCTGTCAAAAAATCGCTTATTCAAACAATAAAGGATTTCAAACTAAATTCTCCAACTACTAAATATATCCTTATTGCATTTGAAAGTTCAGTTTATTATTATTTAAGGCATGATAAAGACCCAATAAGGTTTAGTGGTGATTTATTATTCAACTTGGGGAAAATGAAAGAACAGTTAAAGAAATCCATTGTTAAAGAACGGTTAGGTTCAATAGGAGAATTTGCTGATGGGTGGGTTAGAAAAGTTCAAGAATTAAGGTCTATGGATATGACTGCATTAGGACCTGCCTTATATTTTGGTATAAATTCATTTGAAAATTTTCAATCTACTGGGAGAATAACTCTTTTAACAGATGGATTAGCAAATCAAGGAGTTGGAAATTTATCTGGTACAAGTGTGGGAGCTGAAAAATTTTATGAAAAGATGTCAGAATTATGCAATCAATTAAATATCGTTGTTGATGTAGTAGGAGTGTCTGCACATGGTGATAATAATGAAATGGGTTTACAAATTTTAGGGAAATTAACTGATAAAACGGGAGGAAAATTATTTTTAGTTTCAAGTCAAGAAATGGAATCTATTTTTACACAATTAAGGCAGACCAAATATCTTGGTAAAGATGTAAAAGTTAAGATTATTACTCCAAAAATAATAAATATAAGAAATATTACAGGAGCATTCAGTTCTAAAGGAACAGTAAAAGAATCTGAAGTAAATTTAGGAGCAATAACTGAAGACAGAGAATTATTTATTGAAATAGAAGCACCAAAAGTTATTAAAGAAGCTGAAAAAGAAGAAATTCCGATTCAATTACAAGTGGAATATAAAGATAAAGATGGACGTAAAAGATTACGAGTTATTAATGATAGAGTAAAAATCACAAAAGATGAAAATGAATTTGTAGCTAAATACGATCAAAAGCTTAATGCCATGATGAATATTCAATCTGCAGGTACATCCTATTATGCAGGTAAAGCAGATAAGTCTAAAAAGCAATTAAGCGGATTAAGAGGTGAAATGTTAAATGAGTTAAATCGTTTGAAGTCTATAGGCGCCGATTATTCGCAAAACGCATTTTCTGAGAGTTTAGAATTTTTAGATGATGAATTAGAAGAAATGGAATCTGAACAAAAAGAAGTTGCAGCATCTCCAAAAGCAAGTTATATGGCAGCTAAAGGACAATCTAGAAGCCGACTTTCTCAAGAATTAAAATCATTTAGAATTGCTGAAAAGAAAAAGAAAGCTAAAAAATAATAATAAAATTTTTTCTTATTTTCATTTTTTTTCAATGATTTAAATTCATTTTACCTAGTTAAAAAAGATTAAAGAATTGAAATTAAAAAAAAAAGGAATTGAATTAGAATTTAAACGGATATTTCTCGTCTCTTTAGACTCCATATACCAAAGAACAAAAGTAGTGCAGCGATTAAAATCCAAATCAATAGTGAAAAAACCGGCAAATAATAATTTGTTTTTTCTAAACCACCAAGGTTTATTCCTTGATCAGGGTCTATAGTTGAAGTTAGGCTATATACTCCGGTCATTTGTCCGAAAAAACTTTGCCAAGCTGCTGAGGGTGGAATAGCATTCAATGTTTCAATAAATAGCACAAAAACATTTCCTAAATGATAACCAAGATCGAAGTGATAAATTTGGAACATTCCATATAAAGCACCTGTAAGAGTTCTAATTATCATAAAGGCAAGAAATGATAAAATTATTAATATCAATACAACTATCGATGCAGTTCTTGATTTTTTGAATATCGAAGAAAACGCCATTGTAATACTTGTGAATAAAAATACGATAAAAACACTATAGAGATACAAAGCAGTTAAGAATGGTATTAAGCTAATAAAATGGTCAATATTTCCTGACTTTATTAATACTCCACTCCATCCAATTGTAAAGATGGAAATAAAACTTATTAACATTCCAAAGAAAATGACTGCTAAATATTTACCCAAGAAAATTTTAATACGACTAATTGGCTTACTCACTAATATCAGCATTGTCCCTGAACTTACTTCTTCAGCAATAAGATGTGATCCAGAAGTTCCGATAATAGCTGTATATGCAATTCCCAGAGTCCAAAAGAATACAGGAAAAAGAATTGCTATACCTATTATTGTTGCAGCGTGATGTGATGAGATTAAACCGAAATCGATACCCGTTGGCATGAGCATAAAGATAAATGGAAGAGATAGCATTGCGATAATAGTTATTACAATTTTTTTTAGTGAACATATATCAAAAAACGTTTTTCTAATTATTATAAATGTTTTTATTGAAATATATTTACCAAACCAAGTTTTCAGTGATTCAAAGAATTTATTATTTAATTTCTTAGCTCCAGGCTTAATTTCTTTAGTAGGGCTTGATTGTTCATTTTTCATTTCTCATCATCCTCCTTTTTTGACATAATTTCCATAAAAATATCTTGTAATGATAACTCAGGTTGATGGAAGCTTAATAATGTAGCCTTATTTTCAATTAGCATTTTAGGTATTATTTTTCTCAGTTTTTCTGGATCTTTGGGGATGATATGAATTTTACCATCGATTTCTTCAATTCTTGCTTTTGAGATAAAATCCTCATTTTTCAAAATTTCCAAGAATTTTTCATTCATATCAGTATCTAAAATATATAAATTACTAACAAAGCTTTTCTTTATATTCTTAATTGAATCAGATACAACAATTTTACCATGGTTTATCATTGTAACATCTTCACACATTTGCTCAATTTCAGATAAAATATGGCTTGAAACAAATACGCTAACTTTTTCTGATAATTCTTTAATTTTTTGGATAACATCTACTCTCCCAAGTGGATCTAAATTAGCCGTGGGTTCATCTAAGATTAAAACTTTGGGATCATGTATTAAGGCTGCTGCAATACCAATCTTTTGCTTCATGCCACCAGAATATTTCCCAATTTCCCGGTCTCTTTCATTAAAGAGGTCAAAATAATTTAACCATTCTTGAGCTTTTCTTTTTGCTTCTTTTGCTTTTAAACCACCTAATTGTCCCATATATATTAAATAATCTTCACCAGCCATATCCTCATAAAAAACTGGATCTTGGGGGAGAAAGCCAATTAGTTGTTTAGCGGCAACAGACCCAGCTTTTAGTTCTCTTATTTTAGCCTCTCCTTCCGTAATTGAAATAGCACCTACCAACATATTATAAGTAGTTGTTTTTCCAGCTCCATTTGGTCCAAGAAATCCATGAATCCCAGGTGCTACACGGAGATCAATTTTTGATACCGCTTCTAACTTTTCTTTTCCATCTCCATATATTTTCGTTAATCTTTCACTCCATACTTCATAATTGATTTTCATTTTTTTTTGTCTCATCTATTTTTTCCCTCCTTCATTGATTTTTTTATCAATTAAAACCATTTCTTTTTCTTTTTTCCTAAATCGCCTATAAACAATGAAACCTCCAACAGCTACACCAACAATAACAAAAGTTAAAATATATTGAATTAAATTAGGGGCAACTAATACGTTTATTGTATTAATAGCTATAATTAAACCACTTCTATCATACATAACGATATTAATTTGTTTCCACCCAGAACTTAAAGAAACAGGAATAATTTTTGATGTTGTAGATCCCTGACTAATTCCATCCACGAGAACTTCGAAAAAATCATAATTTGAATCTGTATCCCATTCAATGTTAAAATTATGCGAAGGCAATGCTTGTCCATCCAGTGGGTTTAAAATTTGAATCTTAAATTTTGAATTTACACAGAATATTAATTCGCCACTACTAACTAAAAGTTCTTTTTTTCCATCTTCATTTAAATCAATAATTGGGAATATAGAGTCAATATCCATCTTAAATCTATAAAGCATAGTTCGATTAATTACATCAAATATTTCAGTAGTAGTAATTGCAGTATAACTTTCAGTACCATATTCAGTAATTGTTTTTGTAAATGAATTATGCTCAATAAGAGTCTCACCATTGTTATCCCCATTTATATCCCCAATATTTTCAATAGAATCAAAAAATTCATATGATGGTGTAGCATAAGGAATAAGACAGCTAAAAGAATCTAGTTCCCAATAATATTCAGTTAGTTCAATTGCATTATTTTCATCACTGCTAGAAATATCATAAAACCTTATTTCTGATCCTTTACAGTAATCCCCCCAACCAGATCCATAACTCTCTGCCTGTAATCCGATTATTACATCTGATATTCCATCATTATTGCAATCTCCAATTGATGCAAATGGCATTTTAAGTTTATTTTGATTTGAAGTACTACTCGATGGTACATCTGTGCTTCCAAATAATTTTCTAAACAAAATAATTGAATCATTATCTGCCGAATTTCCACTATATATAATGATTTCCGTACCCCAAGTATATATAGCATATATATCTTGTGTTTCCCCCCTAAAAGAATATAAACCTACGTGATCAAGGTAATTATCTCCATCAAAATCTTCATAAGAAAATAATAATCTATAACCAGCCCCCTCTGAGCTAAAATCAATTGTTCCCGCAGTTGTAGAACTACCAAATGTAATTAAATTAGTTGTGGGAATTTTACTAATTATAGATTGACTATCAACATCAATGATTTGAATGTAAGTGAGCCCATATACCATATATTCAGGATCCCATTCGTAAGGCTGAACCAATCCATATTCACCTATAATAATTCCAATTTTTCCATCTTTTGATATAGTTGTTTTCCCAGGAAATTCATATCGATATCCAGATGTAGTATCAAATGGTGGAATTATCTCCCATATATAATCCATATCAACCTTAGATTCAGAGAAATTATCAAAATTTGTTATTTGAGAATTCCAATGAGGATTGCTGATTAATTTATGAGAACAATTATAATTAATTCCAAATTGAAATCTACCACTTATTAACCAACTATTCAAACTGTTATTCAAAGGTATAATTTGAACCATATAATTAGGGATATATGTTTGATTAATACTCCATTTTGTGAAAACTTGTTCATTTTTGATGTCAAAAAGGCGTATCCTTGTGCTCCATTTACTTTGTGAATAACTAGTTCCTTCAATTCCAATTATTGCAACTACATCTAAATATTCATCATCTGTACCATTAATTACTTCAAAATCTTGAATCTCTAAATTCAAAAGATTCACATTTGTAAACACATCTTCATTCCACTCGTATTGACCATATTGATATATGTAATATCGATCATATTGATTACTGGATAAATCCCAATCAAATAAACCCCAATAGAAGGACCCAATCCCAAAGTTATCAATTGTCAAATTAAATGGTTCATTACTTTTTCCATTAGTTACATTAATACGAATTCGAATGTCATTGTTTAAATCTATGAAATCTGATAAAGATGTTTTAGTTTCATAATCAAATTCTACGCACGGATCAGCATCATCAGTTCCGCGAGTGATAACATACATATGATCGTATTTATAGCTATTTTGAGAAAATGTAAAATCTGCAAAATTGGATCTATCAGGATAATCATAATCTCCATGAAGATCAGGATATGTATGATTATTCCAAGTCTTTGAATCTCGACTCCAATTGCACAGAACCCATTTACTAGTTGCTGCATTATAAATTTCGTAAGTAAAATTATACCAGCTAGAGCTTGACGTATTTACTGTTAATCTTGTTTGCATTTTAAGAGCAGAAAATCTTTCGATTTGGGAAAGGGGATAATCCATAAGTCCTAAAGATTTATCATCACTAAGATCTACAGGAATTGTTAGATTTAAAATAGCTTTCCATGAACTTCCATCTTGTGCAGCCTTAATGCTATAATTCCCATAAGTGTAAAGATAATTTACTACCAATAAATCAATAATAAGAGTAAATAAGGATTCATCTTGTGCTTCTAATCTTATTTTTACTAAATCATTAGAACCAGATGTTAAACCACTGATATTTTGTAAGTGCTTAGTCATTTTTGTATCGGTATCAGTTTGATTAATTTCATTAGTACTTAATTTGATCCAATGTGAATCAGAGAAATTATAGATAGAGATATCCATTTGCTCAATTGGATTATTAAGAATAAATCCTTTATAATCCACAACTATATATTGTAATTCCTTTCCAATATTTTGAGACTGATTAAATGACAATTCTATTTGCGTTTTGTTATTAATTGAATTTATAACCCAATAAAAATCATCATCACTTTCAATGGTTCCAATTGAGGTGCTGTTTGATGTTGTGCCAATTTTTAACGATTTTGACGATTCTGAGGAATTCTGGGAAATAATTGTATAATTTCCATCATATTCTCCTTGTAGATTAATTAAATTATCAGAAGATTCACCATATTCAATTTGCAACTCGTTTGCGTGTGAAAGTGTTTGTATTTTCCAATCATAATTCCACTTAATATCGCTTCCTGAAATCCAACTATCTGGAAATTTTTCATTTATTCTATTAATAATTTGATATTCTCCAGTATCTTCTTCAATTGGATCTGTATAGTTTCCATTATACTCATAATGTCTATAAAATTTATATGGAAACCCTAACAATGATGTCTCCCAGAATATTGCACCATCTGAACCATCTATGGCTAAAATTTTTGTATATTCATATAATAAAGCCCGATATACATTTTCCATGGTAGTACCTGATGGAAGAGAATCGTCACCTGAAAGGGTTCTTATAATATCAGTTATTTCAGAGGGTATTTCAGAGGGTATGATCCACGCAGCATAATCACTAATGTTGTCATTATTTACATCTCCTATATTTAAAAGGTCCATTAATCCTTCATAATATTGAGGAGAGGGAATATTAAAGGACCAAATTATATTTCCTGTTTTGGCATCTATTACAAATAATTCATTTATTATTTGAGTTGCCGTTTCTTCCTCGTCGGAGTAATAATCACTCGAATCAGTCCAACTCGGTTCAAAAATTCCAATTTTCTTAACTAAGAAATCATTTAAACCATCATTATTTATATCTTCGATTTCTACTAATTCAGTTTCGAAAGCCTCACTTCTAGTTCTTACCCATATTGTATTGTCATTTTTGCAATCAATGCATAAATAACGACCATTGGCACTAATCGCAAATAGATCATCAACACCATCCGAATTTACATCTCCAATATTTAATAGATAATGCCCTTCTTCTTTTTCTGGAATATAATATTTCGAATAAGAAAAATCAACTGTGTCTTCATCTTCATAAACAGTTATTGGATTTTGTGATTCTATATCATCAATAGCATATCGGCTAATCACTGATGTTGAATATCCCCCACCACTTCCTGCAAGTGAATATAAATAAATTTGGATATTTGACTCTAAGTCAATTATTTCTGGATAGGATCCAAAAAAAAACTGATCACAGGACCAATTTAAACTAGTAGTAATATTAATTTTATTGACTTCAGATTCTGGATTAATATTAAATATCTTACCATAAATAAAATATTGGTTTAGTTCTTTATAGTCAAGGTCGCAAGCAATTGATATATATTTAGTTATATTATCATTATTAATATCCGGAATTTCGTATATTTTTACTCCGGATTTCATAAATATTCTTTTAACTGATGTATAGGGAGAAATAGTTAATTGATTTGAATATAATGGAGTTGTAATATTTGCCATATCATAGCATATAACATTATCCAACTCAACACCTGAAACCCCAGAGATTAATCTTAAATATCCATCATCAGTAGCAATAAGAATATCATCATAATCATCATTATTAATATCACTAATAATTTTAATATCATCAATAGAATTAGGAACTTCTTTTTCACCATACCCTAATCCTACATAAGTTGGGAGTGCTGTTTTCTGAACATCAAATGTCCAGAGACTTATCCCATCTTTTGAGTCAAAAGCCCCTAATTTTCCCTCCTCCGAACCAGAAATAATGGTATCAAATCCATTACCATTTATATCTTCTAACACTTCTAATTTCCAAATATCATTAGTAAAATCATTGTTTTTTATCCATAATTCATTTCCATCTTTTCCACTCACGACAATCAATCTGAACCATGAAGAAATTGCAATTTCAGGCACAGAATCATCATTAATATCATTAATAATTTTGATATCCCAAGTATTGGTAATAAAATCGTGTGTTGCATAAGTTGTAGGGTCAATACCTTCTATTGTAGGTTTAAATTTCCATATCTCTGAGCCATTATTAGAGGTTATTGCAATTACATTCGGATATTCTTGATCATAAGTAATGAGGACTATATCACTTGCAGAATCACCAGAGATATCCTTAATGATTTCAAAATCAATAACATCTCCAAACGTTCTATAATTCATATTGATAAATCCATTTAATGTAATTGTTGCTATTCCTCCATCTGTTCCGACGATTATAAATTTTTCTCCACCACTAGTAAAACTAACTAATCTTGGTTGCATTGTGGCCCCTGTACCTGGTAATCCTTTACCTAATTTCCATAATATTGAATCTACACCAGAGTCTTCTGCTTGGGTTTTAATATTATTATTTAAATCTGGATTAGCATAATTCAATGGAATCATACTTATCAAGGGCATTATTAAGATAAGAATTAAGAAACTCAATCCTAAGATTTTTCTTGCTAATCTTTTTTTTAAAATGATTTTCATATTTAAATCACATTTGATTTCTTTTTAAATTGTTATTTAAAGTAAATAAAGGTATTATAGTTACCTTAGAATATTATTATTCACTTCCTTTATTTAATATTTTATATTTTTTTTAAGATTCTTAATTAATAATTTGATTGAATATGAAAAAAGTGGATGATATAATTGATTTCTTAAAAAAAAATACCGATTTAAACGATCAAAATAATAAACTTTTAGATGAGTTAAATAATCAAATTCTTAAATTGGCTAAAAATCCAAGTTCCAACAATTTACAAATAATCATATCATTAATGAAAATAATACCACCAGAATTAATGGCAAAAGTAATATTAAATCTTGTTTATGCTATTGGAGAAATCGGAAAAAATAATAAAATTCCATCTGATATAATTATATTTTTAAATAAATTTTATCATAAATCCGATCAATGGGTAAGAAAGGAAATAATTGAATCATTAGGAAAAATTGGAACCAATCAAGATTTAGATAAAAACTCGATTCAATTATTATATAATTCTTTAAATGATGATTATGTTGAGTTGAGACTAATAGCTTTAGAGATTTTAGCAACAAATAAGAAATATCAATCAATTAAATCTGCTTATATACTAATATCTTTCTTAGATAATCAAAATTTTGCCATAAAAGAGAATGCATCAAAAATATTGAAGATGCTTATAAAAGAAGAGAATACTTTAGTTGAAATTTTAACAAATTCTAAATTAAAATTAAATAAATTTCACATAAGGAATTTGGTAGTTCTTTTTTCAGATTCTATTTTCAAATTACATAAGTTAAAAGAGGCAATAGATAATTCAAATTTAGCGGAGAAAATTAAGGAAATCTTTTTTTCAGAGATTGATACTATAATTAAAATAATAAGTAAATAAGTAATGTTTTTTATTTTCTTTTTTTTGTGATATCCATGGTAAAGGTTGTAATTCCTCCTTCAATTTGCGTTCCAATTAATGGATATCCTGAATTATGAATTATATGAAGCATAGGTTTATTTTGCAAAAGTATTGATCCAGAAAATGTATTATATCGCAATTCACGTGCAATAGTTGCTAAATAATTTAATAAATATTTTGAAATACCCAATCCTCGCCATTCTTTACGCACAGTAAAAGCTAATTCACTATTTGAAGGCATAAACGTCTTAAAAAATCCACCTATTCCTACAATTTTTGCATTTCCATTATTTTCATATATAGCAACTATGATCATATCCGTCGAATAGTCAATATTGACATAAGGTTGAATTTTTTTGTGTCGAAAATCCATAATAGGCGAAAAAAATCTATAATATCGATCTTGTTTATCTAAGGAATAGTAAAGGTCTTGTAACATTCTTTCATCAGTTGGTTTTATAGGTCGAATTTCTAATGAAACATTATTTGATAAGATTAATCTAGTCTCATACTTTTCAGGATATAAACAAATTCTCCCATCAACTGAAATTGGTAATTTTTGATCTGAATACACGTAATGCCATTTTTTTGCATGTTCTAGTAATTCTTCCCGAAAATCCGGATGTGCTATATTAATCATCTGAAGAACTCTTTCTCTTATACTTTTTCCAAATAAATATGCTATTCCCCATTCAGTTATAACGTAATGAACATCTCCACGCGTAATTACAACTCCTGTCCCTTGTGCTAAGTAAGGCACTATTCTTGAAATAACTTTTCCATCTAGTAAAACAGCCGTTGAGGGTAAAACTATAATTGGCTTTCCTTCTTTACATCTTCCCGCTCCTCTAATAAAATCTACTTGCCCTCCTATACCACTGTAAAAATTATGCCCAAGGGAATCTGCATTAACTTGCCCTGTTAAATCTACAGTGAGTGCTGCATTTATTGCAACTTGCTTTCTATTTTGAGCAATAATGAATGGATCATTAACATAATCAGATGGGTGAAATTCAACACTTGGGTTATCATCAACAAAATCATAAAGTCTGCGAGAACCCATCACAAAAGAAGTAATAATTTTATCTTTATGAATTGTTTTCTTTTTACAAGTCACAATACCTTTTTCAACTAAATCAACCACACCATCTGAAAAAACCTCACTATGAACACCAAGATCTTTTTTATCATCTAAATATCTCGTAAATGCATTAGGAATCTGACCAATACCCATTTGTAGAGTTGACTCATTTTCAATTAATGAAGCTACAAATTTTCCAATTTTATTTGCAACTTCATTTGGAGGTTCATAATTAAATTCAATTATATTGTGATCAGATAAAATAAATGCATCAATATCATTCATATGAATAAATGAATCACCCAATGTTCTCGGCATATTGGGATTGATTTCGGCTACAACAAAATTAGCTTCTTCCGTAATTGGCTTCACTATATCGACATTAATCCCAAAACTACAGAATCCAAATTTATCTGGAGGACTAATTTGGATAAGGGCAGTATCCAAATGCATATGTCCTTGCTTAAAAAGACGAGGAATCTCAGATAAAAGCATTGGAGTATAATCTGCTAATCCTTCTTGAATCGCTTTTCTAAGGCTTGCTCCAATAAAAAAAGCGTTATGTCTAAAAAGATCTTCTATTCCACTAGCGGTTTCATAATAATTAAGATCACTAAGGCTTAAAAAATGTAATATCTCAACATCTGGAAGCGTTGGTCCAAGTTCTATTAATTTTTTAATAAGATCAATGGGTTCAGAACAACCGGAGTCAATGAAGATCCTATCTCCTGGTTTAATGAATTTTGTAATTGCCTTCTCTATTGAAACTTGCTTTTTGGAATAGTTTTTTAGCCATTCAGGATTTTTATTAATATTTTTATTGGGCACATAATTACTAATGAAGATTCCTTCTAATATTTTATTTAAATTTCATATAAAGAAATGAAATTATAATCTAACCGCCAATCTTGGATGATAAATTATCCGCAAAATGAATAATCCAAGCCTCGGGAGATTGCAATTCCATTGGGGAATCCCACTCTTTAAATTGATGGTGAGATAAAATAATGTGAATTAAATGTTTAGAAAGTTCATTTTCCTTCTCGGGGGAATATAATTTAAGACGATCTCAAAATATCAAGATATAATCAATAAATTAATAGTATATTATCTTTAACATTTGCCTTCCCCGAAATTGAATAAGATAATTCGACGATTCCATCTATTAGATTTATATCATTACCAGAATAATCATACCAATAATTACTATCAAAACTATAGTCCCAAATATTATAATTTTAAATAAATCCCAAATTCATCATTCTTGGAGTTATTATATATAATGTTCTTGGAAATTATATTTTCCTAAGAGCTTAAAAATTAAATCCTTGCATCTATGTAGCCAGCACTACAGAGTCTAAAGACCCTCCTGTGCCTCCTTGCTTACTGGTTATATTATCAATAGTATTGCTGTTGAGCGTATTAATTTTTTTTTAATGCAGTTAGATCCTTAGAAGATAAAATTCCAAGGGCACTTAGTGTAAGCATAAATTTATAATGTTAAATTTATTATCAAGAATTGGGAGATTTATGTGCAAATTATAAAAAAGTCCAAAGTAATAATTATTTGTATTTTATTGATAAATTCATTTTCGTTTTTAATATTTCCAGTTGATACTAAGGCTCAAGAAAAGTCACCCTTTATCCCAACATGGAATTGGGATCACTGGAAAAATGAATCTTTTGATCCTGAAACTGCTCCCATGGATAAACAGGGGGAAGCTGAGCAATCAAAACCTATTTAAACATGGTCATTGAGTATTGAATATCCTGATATTAGAGTAACATTTCAAGATACTGTAATTTGGAGAAAATATCAAGAAAAATTTAGTAATCGGATGCGATATTGGGAATTGCACCTTAATTATTATGATCAGAATGGAACTGATATACATAGTCGTTATGGTATTAAAGGTTTTAATTTTGGAACTAATCTTAGCATAGATAATCCAAATTATCAATTAAATGGGCAAGATTTAGGTAGAACTGAAGCACCACAGAGTGTAAGCTTTAGTGGAAACTTTGAAGAACGTTCTAATAACGATGTTATGAATTCTAGTACTGATAATAGTTCAAGTTTATTAGAATTCAATGTAAAATACACGAATATTAGCATTTATGATTATTATTTTAGTGGTTTCAATTTAACTAGTTGTAACATTTCAGAAGATTTCAATATGACAATTAAATTTCATATTTTTTACAACCAACAATTAATGAAAGTAAAAATAGATACAATTTTAAATGTGTCCAAAGTTAATTTCCAAAAGCTAAATGCAAAAGAACCTTTTAAAGTGTCAATGCATAATTCATATGAGCTTTATAATAACGATGATGATAAAGAAGTCCCTCCAATAGAAACAGATAACAATGAAATAAAAGAATTTAAAAATGGAGGTCTTAATATTTCTAATTTTGATTTAGGTGATTCTTATTTTATTAAGTATAAAAATGAAACTCTTGAAAAGAGAAATCTTTCTTCATTAATTGAATATCGGACGAATTGGGTTACTGGTAAAAAAGATTATTATTATTATTCATTTTTCAATCTAGTTGATGAAAGTAATATTACTCAATTAATTTATGATCCTATTATTAAGATTTACCCTGGAATGAGTAGTAATATTAATGGAAATAATGATAATGAAAACAATGATAATGAAAACAATGATGATAATGAAAATAAGAATAAATTTTCTATTTCTGGATATAATTTATACATTATTTTATGTTTAATGGGGATAATTTCAATATATTTTATAAAAAAGAAATTTTTAAAAAAATGATATTTTTCTCCAGTGAATTTTGAACATTATATATCAAACTGTTTCATGAAGTTTCTCTCTAACCTTTTATCCATCTCTATTTATTTTTTTATACACTGTCCATTTTTAATTTCAAAATTCTCACATTTAGAACAAAATCCAAATCCATTGATTTTCTCCTTTAATCCATAATTCCAACAGAGAGGACATAAATAATAATCAAAATATTTACCATTTTTTGATGTTTTTATTCTAAATACATTAAAGCCACATTTTTGACAGTTAGCATTCTTTAGAATGGAAATAGTCCCTCTTTGAGGTAAAGCAAAAGTAGTTTTACAATCTTCTGACTTACAAGCTAGAAACCTTGTTTTCTTTTTTGTTCTTATGACAACCATCGGTGCTTTTTTGCATACCGAGCATAGAGATTTAGTTTCTTGCCGCATCTTTTCTTGAATTGAAATTTGTGAATCTTCAAACTTTTTTAAAAAGATGGGTTTCCGCTTCCTGAATTTATCAAATAAATTTAGAAATTCTCGCCTTATTTTATCGGATATTAACTTCCAGTCAGATATTCCCTCTTTGATCTGTTCCAAATGAGTTTCTACGTGAGCAGTGAAACTGGGTTGCAAAAACTCTAACCAAATATCTTTTAGATTTTCAATTAAAGTATAACCCAATTCTGTTATGTGAGCGGATCCTTTTTTCCTTTCAATATAACCTCTATCCAGTAATAGTTTGATCATACTCGGTCTCGTACTTTTTGTACCGATTTTATTTGTTTCCATCAGCTTTATTAAGCTGTTATCTGTGTATCTTGGCGGCGGTTTTGTTTCCCTATCTTCGAGTTTAATTGATTCGATGTCTAATTCCTTTTCCTTATCGGACAGTTCTAGAGGCGGATTATATTTCTGCATCAAAAATGGAGCAATTTCATATGGTCCTTTTTCTATTAGTACATCATTTCTTAAGACAAAATCTTCATTTCTTACGGAAAAGATACACTTAGTTACAATTGCTTTTCCCGGGCTAGAAAAAAGTGATAAATAATATCTTGCCAGTAGGTCGTATACTTTAGAATGGAGTTGGGAAGGAAAGATTTTATTAGTTAAATCTACACTTTTTATCGTAGTGATTGGAGGGTGGTCTTGTGCATCTTTTTTACCTTGATTGGGAGTAGTTTTATTTTTATTTATTAAGAATCGAGAGAAATCTCCATAATCTGTATGTGTAAGAAATTGAGTAATATTTTCTTTATGGTTAAAACTTTCCTTATATTTGTCCGTATCCGTTCTTGGATAGGTAATTAACTGATTAAGATAAAGATCTTCCATAATCTTCAATGCATGTATAGCTGTAACATTTGAATGTTTAATAATAAGTTGTAAGGCTTTAGAAGTATTTAGAGGTATGGGAGGATATTTCAAAATGGTTCTAGAATTTTTATTTTTTATGTATCCATTTCTTTCATTCCGAATTTTGTTAAAAACAGTTTCTGCAGTTTTCTTATCTTGAATGGGATTTTTAAGATTCGGGCAAACATATTTGAACCCATTATTCTCTACGATCGCATTAATTACCCAAAACGGTTTTGGTATAAATTTTCTAATTTGAGTCTCTCTTAAAAATATTAGATATAAAAGACATGTTTGAACTCTTCCAATAGAAACGAATTGCACATTAGCTTTCTTTATCAAAGACTTCAATGTTAAAGAAACTTCTCTTGTGGCTGAAAAACCGATAATTGCATCGATAATAGCCCGTGCCTCACCTGCATAAGCCCAACCCCATTTAGGTTGTATCTGATTGTTATAAGCTCTAATAATATCCTGTTTTTGAAGCGAACTAAGCCATAATTGACTTATCTTAGTAATATTTTTAGAATTTTTTACAACTGAATATGCGTCAACTAAGCCTATATTACAACCCTCGACATCCGCATCGGTACCTATGATACAAGAATTAACATTCGCTTTATTAGAGACAGATTCTAATAAACGGATGTAGTTATTTGCATATGTAGAAGGGAATTTAAAAATTGAGTCGGAATTTATTAAAATATCACGGGGATCAGTCTTAGTCCAACTCTTATATTTATCGGTATTACGGTATTCTTTAATATGACCGCGTAGAGGAACTACATAAATATTTTTATCTTTAATGTAATAATAGGATAATTTATTAAATGATAATTTATCAGGTATCCCTATTGCATTTGCAATAGCTTCTGCTGCCTTTCTTTTTTCACAAATTATTAATTCGTTCAATATCTTTAGTATGAAAGTGAGACAATTTGTTTTTTATAAAAATCTCAATAATTGCTTAATTAAAATAAATATCGTATTTAGTATTTTACTGAATTTTTAATATATTTTACGAGAGGTTGTATATAAATAAAAAATTTTACGTTAAATCATCATAATCAATTATTATGGAAATATAATTGTAATATTTAAGAAATATCATCAAACACACAAGATTTAAAATCTTAGGTTTATTAGAGTAAATCATGGAAATTATTAGTGCTATTCTTATTTTTATTATTTTTATTATCATTCTCATTTCATATAGTAAAGAAAAGTTAGATTTTGTAAGTATTTCATTATTGGGAATGATCTTATGCATAGTTATTGTAAGTCTAAGCACACCAATTACATTTGAAGAATTTATGGATTACATTGAATTTAAAGCGCTTATTGTTATTTTAAGTATGCAAATAATTACTCAAATTTTACAAGAGTCAAATGTATTGGAATATGTTGCAATTAGGATGTTTCGTTTGTCAAGGGGAAATCAGCGATTATTTTTATATATAATTTGTTTGACTGGAGCTATATTAGCTGCAGTAATTTCAGATGTTGTAGTTGCATTAATCTTAGCTCCAATAATAATAAGGATATGTAATTTTTTAAAAATAAAAGCTGGCACTTATTTACTTGGTTTAACAATTATTATTAATATTGGAAGTATTCTTACACCATTTTCTTCTGGAGAAAATATTATTATCGCCCAACATTTCCAACTTGATACACTTTATTTTATTACGTACTACTGGCCCATCGCATTAATATCACTTTTCCTAACAATTCTTTTTATTGACATCCTAATATTAAGAAAAGAACCAAAAATGGAGCCTGAGCAAAGTCAATTAATAATGGAGATCCTTGATCCATCGATGGTAATAACTAATAAGAAATTATTCACATTCAATGGAATAGTTTTTCTATTAACAATAATATGTTTTGTTATATTTCCAGAAATATATATTATAGCATTAATTTCAGCTATGTGCATGGTTCTTGTAAATAATAAACGCGGAGATCGTCCTTTAAAAGAAATTTTAAAAGAGATCAATTGGGAAGTTATATTCTTTTTAATTGCGTTATTTGTAGTGATTGGATGTTTGCAAATTGTTGGAATTTTTGATTTGTTTCAATTAGGCGCATTACAAGATTTTAATATATATATCGTAAGTCTAATAATTTTATTGAGTGTAAGTTTATTGTCAGGATTTTTAGCAAACACTCCAACAATGTTAGTATTTTTACCAATTATTGATAGTTTGATTGGAGATTATAATTTTTCACCAATTCCCCTAATTTTTGCTTTAATAGTTGGGGTAAATTTGGGGGGAAATATTTTACCTCAAGGTGCTATGTGTGATGTTTTTACTTTAAAAATAGCTCAGGAAAATAAGGTAGAGAATTTTACTTTTAAGAGATTATTAAAAAATGGTTCTCTTTTTGCAGGGATCCACATCTTAATTTCTTCTGTTTTTTTGATTTTTCTATGTTTATTTTTTGGATGAGATTTTTTTATAAGTATAACATAACTTTTTATTATTTAAAACTAAAAATTATATAAAATATTTTTTTCAAGGTTGGCATATATGAATAAAATAGGGTTTTGCTCAGGAATTTTAAGTATTATTATTAGTTTTCTTCAATCTATTCCTTTAGGAATTTACTTCGCATCTGGAATTTCTTCCTATGCATCAATTTCACTAAATTTGTTCAGTAATAACAATGTTGATTTTTTTATCTGGGGAACTATCGATCAATCAACATTAGTGGTTCACTCATGGTTAGAATCTAATTTAATTAGTTTCTTCATGTTAAATCTTTTTATGATAATTACCGGGATTATAACTATAGTGGGAAGTACAATAGAAAAAATGTCGGGTAAGGCAATAATGTCCCTTAGTTCATTATTAATACTTATTGTAATCATTTATATCTCTATCTTTATACCGCTAAATAGTATCGAGTTAATTGGCATTTCAATAGATATAATGGGTTTATTCACCTCTCTTGGAAATGGTTATTATATATTAATAATTAATTTTACACTCGCTTTAGTTTCCATACGCACTCATCCCCTTGAGACCGATTAAACATAAATTAAATTAAAAATAGAATATGTTGGAGAAAATTTAAAATGGCTTTAAGGAAGACTGGATTTGCAGCTGGATTCCTTTCAATAACAATAGCTTTTATTGCAGGGATTCCATTTAGTTTTACCAATGAGACAGCTAATTCCATCTTAAATTTTTCAATTTTGATTATCAATAATGTGGAATACTTTTCTTGGGGCTATATTTCCAATAATGTTGGATATACATCACTTGGATTTAATTCAATTGAAAATTTAATAACAATATTAATTTGGCTGCTTTTTTTTTTACCTGGATTGTTTGGAATAATGGCATCTTCCCCTAAATCAATTCCTGAACATTCGAAAAAACTATATAAACTAAATATTTTATTTATATCATTAATCTTGTTTATTTATACTTTAGATTTTATTTTTAGTTTATTTTCTAGCTTATCTTCTGCATTTTTCGGATTTGGATATTATTTATTATATATAATCCTTGTTCTAAATATAATTTCGATAAAAATTTTAAAAAAGTCATAAATTAATCTTTTCTAAATTAACTCGATTCTCTTCAAAATTCTTAAAAAAAAGAAACACGTTATTAGAGAGATTTATAATCTGCAAAAGCCGCACGTGCTAACCCAACATAATTATCCGAAATCTTGTAATAATTTGTATCATTTTTAGATTTTTTAATTAAAAAATTTGTATCTATTTTCTTTTTTAATGAAGTCATCATTGTACTTAATGTTACTATACCAATATAGCCAAATCTTTTCGCAAACCTAACTAATTCATTTTCTGAATGCCAATTACCGTCTAACATGATTTCTATGAGTCTATTTTTTCTAACATCTTTAATTCTCTGAATACGATTTAATAACATTGTATAATTAGGCTTATAATATATTTCCTCAATTTTAGACAAATCATCTATTTTTTCCATTTTCTTCTTCAAAACCACTATTATGGAATTAAAATTAAATATAAATAAATTATAAAAAAATTAAAAATAAGATAATATTCAGATAACACAAATTGTATTATTTAATTAAAGTGAGTAAAAAATGCCTGAGAAAGCTGTTATAATAAAATCTATTATAAAATTAGAAGAATATGTTGAAAATGAAGATAAATTTAAATATTTATTTGAAGTTCAACTTACTCCACCAAATTTAAAAAATTTTAGACCCAGATTTAATTTTGATAAAGGTGGAACTCTATTAGTTGGTGATTTAGTTCTAAACCTTGAAGAAGAACAATTTTTAGAGAGTCATCCCTTTCCCGAATGGGTTGTACAATTAATATCAAAAGAAAAATCTATAGGAAAAGCTTATTTAGTTGTTCCAGATTTGCCCAATCGATTCATCTCTAAATTAAATAAAATGAATTATGGAAAAAGAATTTCAAAAATTGATGAAACAATTAAGAACTTAACAGATGATGAGTTAATTGCATTTGAATATCAAATTGGTGTAAGTATAAAGGTAAATGCTAATGTCCCTCACACTTTTATAGCCAAAATCGCACCTGAAAAAAATGAAAAACCACCTTATCTTCAAGTATATGAACCTAACCTCAAAATATTTAATGAAGTGCTAAAATTTAAAACCCCTTACTATAAATTGCCATTTAAGATAAAAATTTAATTAATTCTTTACTATAATAGATTTTCAGGAATTTCATCATTTACTGAAAATTTTGGAATTATTTCTAATCAATAGTTATGTCCAAAATTTATGTTTAAAAATATTTGAAAACGATTGGAAATGATAGCTTTAACAATCGTCAATGAGTTATACAGATTTTATGAATCTCCCCCTCGATTTTTAGCCGAAATTCACTAAAAGAAATAGATTTTAATGAAACCATTTAATTAGGAAAAAAAAACCCTTATCTTCAAATATATGAAATAAAATTAATCTAAAATATCCGTATAACAATCCTCTGGATAGAAGTTATTTTCGTCCTTATCATGATTAGGATACCATATCTGAGCAAAGAATGGATTTTTTTTAGCTATTTTATCATAATTCCAAGGTGGAGGCAAACATTTTGGGCACCAATGACCAGCTTTAATTATAGTATATGGTTTTGCTTCAAATTCATGATCGAAAGCACATTTCCACTTGAGTGTGGTATAAATATCACCGTCCCATTCTGTTGCGAGACATTTTCCTCCTCTAAATTCGGCAGCTCCTTGTAAATCTCCCAATTCAATTTGTTTTTTAGATTCATCATAACCGTGGTCAAGTCGGAGCCATTCAAGTTCAGGTTTCATTTGAGGCATATCAACCCCCCAATCGGGGATTGACTCGTAGGTTTCATAATCTTTATAAAAAGCGGAGATTCTCATATCATTATTGTTTTCATACCAATGGAGCGTTCCATTCTTGGTAGATGCTAACTCTTTCATTTTTTTATATGTTGCTTCTTGAACCTTCTTTTGTATTTTTGGAAACTTTATGCATAATTTAGCAATAAATTTCAAATACCACGGACTACTTTTAACTAACATTTCATAATAGTCTTCCATTGAATCTCTCCAATTATGTATGTATTCATTAAGAATATGACTGTCTTCAAAATATTGCATGTGAAAATTTCTTAATGCAAACCAATTACGCTCTGTGACTGCTTCAATACTTCCTAATCCATTTATTTCCATTGACTTATTCAGTAAATCATAATATGTACATCTACAAGCAGGCCCTCCAGCCATGTTATATACTCTACGCCAAAAATCGGAATTATCAGGAATGTCCAAACAATTGATAAGTCCTCGTCCTGCATCTCTCGCTGTGTTGTTTTCCATAAATGAATCGATTGGTTGATGAAACATAATTGGATCTAGCATATTCTTTGTAGTCATAATAAAAGTTTGCCGCAATGAAGCCCAATGTTTTATATTTGATTCTAAAACCGCACTTTCTCCATTAATCTTAGTTACAGCATAGAAATCAAATATAGAAGGTTTAAGAGGATCTCCTATTCTACCCATGTGAATACTTTGAAGGCGATCACCAGTTTCAGCTACAGTTCCTATATAAATAAGTTTTATATGCTCTACGCCATTTGGCTGCGACTCAATTGCTTTGACAATATAATGGATTGCCGTGGTATTAACTGCTTTTGCCATGCTGGGGTTATGATCAGCTGCAGGTGAAATGAACGCCATTGTACAAAGACACCAATCGATTCCATTACATGCTTCTAAGACATCATCATAATTGGTTGCGTCTCCCCAGACTATTTTCAATCCTTTGCCCTCTACTATTCCATTACCAGTTATCGATTTAATTCCACACTTTCTCTCATATTTCTTAAACAATTTTTTGTTTTTCTTAGATGCGCGTTGTAAAAGAACAATATCATATTTATCTCTTTTTACCCATAAATTTTTAAAAGCCTCGAATCCCATGGAACCACTTGCTCCAGCCAAAAATATTTTCTCTCTTTTCATTTTTGATTATACAAGTATTTTTTCTTTATTTTAATCTATTTCGAAGAATTATTATATTTGTTATTCCAATGAATTTGGGAAAAATATAATTGGGTTAATAGCAGCAAGGAAAATTTTTTAATAATTTCTTATTTTTATAGGTATATTTTTTTGTATATCAATTAAGTTTTCCAATTTTCCTTCTCCAAATTTAGAAAATTTTGAAGTTCTTCTTGAGTCATTACCGTTAATTCGGTATCTAATTCCACACCAAACTTTTCAATAGAATTTTTTACACTGTTAATAAGAGAATCTTTGATTGGGATATTTGGGAAGGGTAATGCAAAAATGACTTTAACCTTACTTTCATTTATTTCGATCTTTTTAATCATCCCGAGATCAATCAAAGAGCAATCAATAAACGGATGCTTTACTTGTGCTATTTCCTTATGAATTTGTTCTTCTGAGAAATTTTCGGTCATTATTTGTTTTTTATTATTAATTTTGGAATAAAAATTTAATTAATTTTCATTTTATAATAGATTTTCAGGTATTTCATCATTATAATATTGCTCCCGTGTAACCCAATTTTCTGAAAATTCAGGAATCATTCCCAATATTGATCCACCAATCCAAACCGAAAACATGCGTTCCTTAGGAGCAATTATTTTAACAATTTGTATTTTCTTTTTCTTTTTAGCTAAAGATAATTCTAATTCTTTATAGAGTCTAGATTTAAGATTAGGAAACATTGATGAACCCCCGGAAAGAAAAATATTGCCTAGTAATTTTGGTCTAATATCTACATCACACTCTTCTATGCATTCTAAAATTGCTTCATGTAATGGAGTAATTTCTAAATTAAAAAGTGAAGGATTAAAGATTAATTCAGGGATTAAAAATCTAAGCTTATCTATTTCTAAAATTTCACCATCTGGTAAAGAAAAAGGTTTTTTATATTCTTCAAACCGTGTCGTATCTTCTTTAAAATCCAATGAAACAAAACACGCTTTTTCTTTTATAACTCTTATAATTTGTTTCTTAACAGACGAATCTGCAGTAAATCCTGCTTGTTTTAATTGATGTTCCATAAATTCAGTAATCAAGTTACCCCCAAGATCTAATATCTTAATAGCATGAGATAACTGAAAACCTTCATAAACTGGAACAATTCTAGTGCTACTATCTCCAATTTCAATAATTAAACCTGTTTGAAACCCACCCGAATAAAGTGTTAGAAGTGAATCCAAAACTGGATAAAAACTAGCACAATTAAATTTCTCTAAAAAAATATCAAATAATCTTCTTTTATCTTGTTTTGGACTTAAAGGATGAACAGCATATAATACATTAGTTACAATTGGATCAACACGTAGATTATAAAATATATACTCAAGAATTTTTTCATAATAATTCCAATCATGAATTCTACCATTTTGTATCGGATGAAAAAGCTTATATAATCCCATTGCATCTTGGATTTCATTACCTATGCAAATGTCACTAATTTTTTCTCCATATGTGATATCTACATTTTGATATTTTGGTACTCCAACTAAAGTAAAAAAAACACTATTTGGATGGTCTTCACCGGCAAAACCAATTTTTGTTGAAAATTGTCCTATGTCCATGATTATTGTTACGTTTCCCATTATTGAGACTTACTCTTTTAATTATTTAAACTAATTGAAGCATAAATCAAATTTGTCCTTTTTTTAAACTAATAATATCCTTAATGGTACATATGTAGTTTCGGGAATATAAGCCTCTCCATATCTAGAATTTATTTCATTACCTCTTAATATAGCGGTGTCCTCTGCCCAATCTAGAACGCGTGATAATACTTCTTTTTGTGAGACATACACTTGATTAAATATTTCTTTTTTCTTTTCCCAATATTCTTCAATATCTACGATAATAAAGACTGAACTTTCAATATATTGAAACTTGCAAGAAGGACTCTCATAATAATAAACACCATATGGTATCCAAGATCGTTCATGTCCTCCATATGCTTTGCCAGTACAACAGTGATATATTGCCTCTCGAGAAATCAATGATAAATTTCGGTGCACTCGATGAAAATCGGTGTGATGAGGTATAAGGATTAAATGAGGCTTATAATCTCGAATCATATTTGTAATATGAGATATTTTCGAACGACTTATTTCTAAAGAAGTATAATTTAACTCTATAAATTTACATTTTAAAATTTCTGATAATTTTTTTAATTCATTTTCTCTTTGAGTTGAAATAGTATTTTCTTGTTCTTTTTTAGCGTATCCCCCTAATCCAGAAGTAGCAACAACAACGCAAATTTCCGCGCCCATTTCCAAGTATTTTAGGAGTGTTCCACCGCAACTTACTATTTCATCATCCGGGTGTCCTGCAAAAACCATAATTCTTTTAGGAACAACTATAGGAACATCTTCTTCACATATAATAAAACGCTTTTCTGGCATATGATATAGCTTTTTTGCCGTAATATTAAAAATTTATTAAAAAAAATCCTCTCAGATTAATAATTAAAAACTCAAATAGAACAAAATTTTTAAAATCCAACAACTACTTCAATTTAAGTTAAAGTATCTATGATTAGTCTGTATTAATATAAAATTAAATAATAGGTATTTAATCTCCACGCATAATCTTTTTTAAACGATTTAATTCATCTAACATTTCATCTCTTAAAGTACTTAAACTTCCTCCTGCTTGAGATGCAACCGCTGGACTAGGTGTAGTTGGAGTTGTTCCAAGTGATGGTGCTGCAGGGGGTCCAGAACGCTTTGCAAATGAGGGAGTCGAAACTACTGGACCAGCCTTAGAAGGTGGTCCTGCTTTTCCTGGAGCTGGTGGTAATTTTGGTGGGGGAGGTAAATTTTTTGAAGGTGGTCCTGCTTGTATAGGTGGTCCAGCTTTTGTAGGTGGTCCAGCTTTTGTAGGTGGTCCAGCCTTCGTAGGTGGTCCTGATGGGGGTCCTTTTTTAACTGGAGGCCCTGGTCTTTTAGGTGGTCCTGATATCGATGCAATCGATGCAGATGGTGTTGTTGCAGCTGTTGGAACGGCAGTAGTTTTTGCGCCAGCTCCACCTAATAAAGCGAATAAAGTACTTGCGGCTTGAGTTTTTGCAGTACCACCAGCTTCTACTTCCGGAGTTAGCTTTACTGAAGAAGAACTAACTGTTTTTCCTTTCACGACTTTAACTCCTTTAATATCATTCTCTGCTTTTTTCAAGGATTTACCAAAGTCATTTATTGTATCAACTGTATCCTGTAAAACTTCAGATAAATCACCTAAACTTTTACGAAGATATTTAATAACCCGTGTAACTGTTTTTTCATCAGAAGGCAAATATAATCACTCAAATTATAAAATTATAATCATTTAATTTAATATTATATATGAAATGAAATTTTTTAAATTTATATGCTAATTATATTTTTTCGGCTTAAAAAATTAATTAAATGTATAAAATATCTCTATATTATGAGATTCTCATTTTCAAAATTAATAAGGTTTTATTAAAACTTATTCTCTGATTTTTAATATTAATTTAATTAAATTATTTAAATTAAGAAAGAATGACACTTTAGGAAAATTAAAAAAAGAAAAATGATGGAATTACGCCGATTGAAGCTGAAAGAGTATTGAAGCGTGAGGTATGAAAAATTTATCCTTAGATTTAATTACAACTGTATGGAAATACTCGGCTAAACCTAAAAATCCTCTTATAACAGATTCATCTTCTTCAAAGGTAAATCTTACACTTGCTATCGCTGATTTTCCAGAAAAACTAACGTCTTCATAAACCCGCTCATCTATTAATGGAATTTTGAGTTCGTTTACAATTTCATAAACACGTTTGATAAATAATTCTTTTTTAGGCAAGATTTTCACTGTAAATTTTTAATCTTAATTTTATAATTAATTTAATTTGATTATAATATAAATTATTTTATATTTATTATATTTATACGTTTTCCATTTTTAAGTTATGCCAATTCTAAAAAAAAATAAAGAAATTAATTTGATTTAAATTTGGATTTCTCAAGAGCATAAAAAAGAAAAATTTTTTCAAACCTTTTAAATGTCAATTAATCAAGTGGATTTCAAAAAGAAATCAGGAAATCTTATTCTTTTAAACCGTTTGCAACTTTTATTAAAAAATCACTTATAATCGTTGCTTGGCCCATAAAACTATGAGAATTAAGATACTTTCTTTCTGGTTTCTCTAAAAACAGAACATTTTCATTTGGTAATTTTAAGGCTTCTTTTATTTTTAAGGCCTCTTCAAAATCAATTTGTATGTCTTTTTTACAATGTACAAGATATACTCTATCTTTATCGGGAATGGGGGTTTTTCTATCAAAAAAATATCTTGGAGACATTTCTCTATTAATTTCTTCCAGTGGTACTGTTAGATTTTTCGTAATTTTTCTTTTTATTATTTTAATAAAGATTCCAGTGACTGTGTATATTTTTCTTTTATATTTATTAAAAAGCTCTAATAAATCATAAGATGCTGCTAATCCTACAATTTTTTTAAGTCTTTTATCTTGATATCCTTGGGATAAAGCCGCAATTGCGCCCATTGAATGTCCCATCATAATTAATCGGTTCCCATCAACCTCATCCAAATTCTCCAAAAAATTAATTGCATTTTTAACATCAGACATGATACCTACAAAATCATTCGAATTAAATTTCTTTTTTTTTGATTCACCGTGTCCTCTTGCGTCATAACATAAAACTGTAAACCCATTTAAGGCTAGTGGTATAATAAAATGAAAATATCTTTCTTTTTTTGATGCATACCCGTGATGAAATAAAATTCCAATTTGTTTTTCTTTTGGATCACTTTTTTTATCTCTTATAACTAATCCTTTGAGATATTTACCTGGGATTTTGGATGGAATTTCAACTTTTTGAATATTTACTAAAGAAGTCGAGATCCATTTATGATATGGCCAAAAGAGATATTGGAAGTATATAATTAGTAAAATTAGAATATTAATAATTAATACTGCTAAGAATATGAAACCAAAAATGATATTGATTAAAAATAAAAGGTAAGTAGCATATATAAAAACCGTTAGAATAAAAGATAATAATATTATTCGAAATTCAATCATAATATGAAATTTTATAATAGGTGTCTCTTAAAAGTATTGATTTAAAGAGATTGTTGGGAAAATTAAAAAAAATTCTATAAAGCATTTTATAAAACTGTTTGAAACGAATTTTATTATCAAATTAATTGATGTTTATGCAAATAGAATAAAAATAGTCAATATTTAAGTACTTTTCATACCCAATATTATCTATCCTATCTTACAAGTAGAATTAATCTAATTTTTCAATTAATTTGAGTTTGAATTTACAAAAAGGGCAATAAAAAATATAATACACGCTTGAACTTAACATCTCCATTTGAGAATTACAACATTCAAGAATAAATCCCCCTTTTGAAGCCTTCATATCATATTTGTAATAAAATTTAATTGTTTTATTGCATTTATAATCAATAAATATAAGTTTCTTATGAGAATCTTCTCCTTTTCTAGTAAATTTATGATTATTAAAACAAATAAGATCAAATTTTAGATCTAGCCTATGTTTTTGCAATAGTAGTATTTGTTCTTTTTTCAATTTAGAAATTTTTCCTTTTTTTATCTTTTTTTTTTTTTTATCTTTTAATTTTTTTTTAAGTTTTTTACGTGCCATTGGAGTATTTAAAATTTTAGAGATTAATGTAGCTGGAAAGCCTATTGATATTGAAATTTGTTTTATTGTTAATCCTTGGCTTTTTAATCGAATTATATTATTTACTATTTCACTGGTCATTTTAGACTTCCATTAATTTTTTAAAATAGAATTTGTAATAAGGGGGTTAATATATAAGAAAATTGAGTTGTTTCAATTGTGAATTCAAATATTATGGATCATTCTCCTAATTTTATTTTTTGAAAATAAAATTAAAATTTAAGAGTTTTATGGTGTAATTCTATAAATAATATAATTAACAAATTTTTTTATAATTTCAGTAATTTTTTAATTTTAGAATTAATAAAATCGATTATTAAAAAGGATGAGTAAAAGGCTTAAAATTTTAATAACTGGACCTCCTAGATGTGGTAAAACAACTTTAGTTTCTCAGACCTCTATTCAACTTAAAAAAATGAATATTAAAATTTTTGGTTTTATAACTACTGAGGTTAAAAAAGGTCAAAAACGGATAGGATTTAGAGCAATTGATATTAATTCAAAAAATGAATGTTGGCTATCTCGTAAAACAAATAAAAAAACTCAATATATGGTGGGCAGCTATAATGTATTTATTGATGAGTTTGATCAATTTCTCGAAAAATGTTTTGAGAACTTTTCAATTGACAATTCTAATAATCTAATAATAATAGATGAGATAGGAAAAATGGAATTATATTCTAAAAAGTTTATCTCCTTGATTTCTGAAATATTTAAATCCAATAATTCAATATTGGCAACAATAGGTCAAAAGTTAAGGCATCCAGTTAAAGAAATGTTGCTGCAAATGAAGAATATTAAAATATATAATTTGAATCGTAATAATTTTAATGATATTAAATCTGACCTTATTCAAAACCTTTTAGAGCAATAAAGAAATAAAAAAAACAAATTTTTAAAATAAAAAGAATTTTAAAGCATGGAGACAGTATTATTAGTTTCATCGAGATTGATTATACCTTTTACAGCTAGTTGTTTAATCGTCCGAACAGCCATGATCGGAGGTACATCAAGCTTTTTTTTCAAATCATCAAGCTTACAACCACCCTTTTGCATAATTGTTGCGACAATCTCAACTTCAGGGATCTCTTCATCTGAATATTCCATTAGAAATGATACAAAGAAATTATCACTTTTTAGTTGGCTTAATTTATTATCTAGCTCTTCCAATTTTTCTTTGGAAAAAGTATTTTTTAGTTCATTCTCCCTACGTTCATTATCAAGTTTTATTTGATCCAACTTGGTTTTTTCAGATTCTTTTATAGTAATTTTTTCATTTAAAGAGTCTAGTTTTGAAATAAGATTTTCTAATTCAAAATGTGGTTTTTTCAACTCATCGGTTGCTGTTTCAAGATTTTTATTTAACTCAGTGATTTTTGCGGATAATGCTTCTCTTTTTAACTTTAATTCTATAACCTTTTTATCTAATTCTTCAGATTTGATTTTTAATTCAGTTGTTTCAGAATTTTGTTGGTGAATTGTATCTTCTAATTTTTCAATTTCTTTTTGTTCCGATTGCATATTTTTCCAACTCAAACTTAAATGTTGGATAATTTCTTCATTGTTTTTCTGTAGAGATTGTTGATATGTATCAAAAGCTCCTTCAAATTGTTCAATTAATGCCAAGATTTCCTTTGAGCTCATTAAAAACCAACCTCCTCTTTTAAAATAACTGTTCCAGCAGTCTCATCATATTTAATTGGCCCATTTAGCTCAACCATTTTTCTAAGAATTTTTTTAATTTGTTCTTCTTTCATATCTACAGCTGCGCTTATTTTTATTATTTCTAGAGTCGTACCTTTTTGTAGAGTTTTAATAACTTGCATTTGTGAAGAATGGATATAATCTTTCTTTATTAATAATTTCATGGCTTCTACTCTATTTCCAAAGGATTCAACAATTTTACTTTTCTTTTCAAAATCATTACCGAGTTGAAGTTGAATTTCTACTAATTTAGCTTCAAAGACTTCCTTTAATTTTATTAATTCCCGATTTTTAGATTCCAAATCTTTTAATCTCTCACTTCGATTTTCAAATTCTTTTTTCGTTGTATTTATTTTCTCTAAAGTTTCTGTTAAGTCATTTCGGGTAGCTTGAATTATATCCAGCAGTTTTTGACGTTCTTTAGTTAATTCATCAATTTCTTCTTCTAAATTTAAACTATTCCGATTATTTTGAGAAATTTTGTTTTTTAATGAATTGATATTATCTGTATTAGATTCTATTGTTTTTAAATTAGAATTTTTTTCTTCTTCAAATTTTTCAATTAATTCTAAGATCTTTTTAGTGTGTTCTATTAATTTAGGCATTGAATCTTTATTCAATCCGTTAATTCCTTCAATTATTGATGAAATTTTCTTTAAAGAAGTTTTTACTTCAGTTATATAACTCATAATATAACTCATATAATCTACTTGCAATATTTAATTCTTTCTAAAAGATTTAAAACTATATAAAATCGCAATTTGATAAAAATTAAAAAAAAAATAGAAATAAGGTTTATTTTATGTTTTCTTATTGAACTCCTAGAATATTATTAATCCTGCTCCAGCATTGAACATCATGAGTAAGCCCAGAAAAATCGATGCTGTTAGAGACATTACTACCAATAAAGTATTAATTGAAGGGCCCGCTGTGTCTTTAAATGGGTCACCAACAGTATCTCCGGTAATTGACGCCTTATGAACATCTGTTCCTTTACCACCCAAATTCCCATCTTCAATCCACTTTTTAGCATTATCCCAAGCACCTCCAGCATTAGACATCATAATTGCAAAGACAAATCCACTTAGAATAGCCCCCGCTAAGAAAGCCCCAAGTGCCGCAACACCAAACAAAATTCCGACAGTTAATGGTATTGCAATTGAAATAATACTTGGAAAAACAAGTTCTTTCAATGAACCTTTTGTTGCAATATCAATGCATTTATTAAAATCTGCGGCTTCTTCTCCTTTTAAAATCTTTGGATTAGATTCAAATTGCCTTCTAATTTCATCAACCATTTTAGCAGCATTTCTCTGAACAGCAAGAATCAATAGAGCAGAGAATAATGCTGGAACAACAACTCCAATAAAAGCGCCTATTAATACATTTATTTTAAGTAAGTCCATTGCTTGGATAGTTCCTGCTTGTATATTATTTGCTTCTGTTGTAAATGAAAACATTAATGCAAGTACTGTTAAATTTGCGGCTCCAATTGCAAACCCTTTAGTAATTGCTTTGGCTGTATTTCCAGCAGAATCCAAACGATCTGCTGTACGTATTACCTCATCACCTAAATCTCCTTGTTCTGCTATAGCACGTGCATTATCTACAATAGGGCCATAAGCATCGTTAGATACAATTGTTCCTACAATAGCAAGCATTCCGACTGCAGCCATTGCTACTCCAAAAACTCCACCTAATAAAAAAGCAACAGCCATTGCAACAATTACTCCTAAAGCAGCAGGTACTACACTCATGAGCCCGTAGGAGAACCCACTAAGAATGACAACAGCATGACCTTCTTTAGCAGCTTCTGCAATTGATCTTGTTGGTTTTTTATCATCTCTTGTGAAATAATCACTCGTAAAACCAATTATTATTCCAGAAAAGAGTCCAATTACAGCTGCACCCCAATTTCTCCACAACATAATTATTTCACTACTTGTTAATCCTATTGTCATAATTAAAGTAAATAATGCAGCCAATCCAGCAAAAATCAATGTTGATAAATAGGTACCACTGTTTAAAGCTTTACCAGGTTCATCGGATCCTTTTAATTTTATTATATATATTCCTATTAGAGATGCAATTAAACCTACACCGCATAAAACCACCGGAAATACAACATAGATAAATCGAGATTCTGTTGTTAAAGTAACATCAACAATCATAGCTAAAGATGCAGCTAACATCATTGCAGCAATAATTGAAGCAACATAGGAGTCAAAAAGGTCACTACCCATTCCTGCAATATCTCCAACATTGTCTCCCACATTATCAGCGATTGTAGCTGGATTTCGGGGATCATCTTCCGGAAGATCATATTCAGCTTTGCCTACTAAATCAGCGCCTACATCAGCCGTTTTTGTATAGATTCCTCCTCCACATTTCATAAATAATGCAACGCTACTTGCACCAAAACTAAATCCTAAGACAATGCTAGGATCAGGAATAATCATATACCAAATAGACAAACCGATTAAAGCAACACCCACCACTGCAAGCCCCATAACTGCTCCACCAAAGAAGGCAATATTAAATCCTTCTTTAGTTCCCTTGGTACATCCTTGAGCTGCTCGAGTATTTGCTTTCACACCTACATACATTCCTAACCAGCCTGCGAACATTGAACCAACAGCTCCAGTTGTATAAGCAATCACTTGTTCCCAATTTAACGCACCAGAAACAGCTCTTGTATATGTATCACTAGTTTCGAATGGAGAAGGCAAAAATAATAAGGCAATTGCAAGACAAGCCACAAAAATACCTAATATTTTGTATTGAACTTTTAGATAAGTTGTTGCTCCGGACTCGATGTATCCTGCAACTTCTATCATTTTTTCATTGCCAGGATCCTCTTTTAATACCAAATATCTAAAATATAGTGCCATTGCTATAGAAATAATCCCTGCAATTAAAGCAACAAATATAGTTAATGGTACTGCCATATTTTTTCACGTTTCGATAATTTCTTAATTTTTTAATTAAATTTTATTTAAATTAATTCAGTTTAATAACAAATTAACTTTAAATCTTATTATTTAAAACAATTTAATTCGATTTCAGAACTCATTATTGAAAATATTGTATTATCGTCAGATTATTATTTCCTATAAATCGAAATGGATATTCTACTATTCGTAAATTAGAAGAGAGTATTATAGTAATATTATGTTTTTTCTAAAATCGAAAAATGTATTATATTATTCCAGAAATCGAAAGATCCTATAGTGGAATATCTACATATTACCCTTTTCTATTTTCTGAAAATTATATTACATCTTTCGATTTTTAGAAATATTTATTCCCATTATAAAATATTAAAATAAGAAAAGACTCATGGAAATCATTAAGAAACTTAGAATTATTCCAAAAATTTAGGATAATATAAAAAATATTTTAAATAATACAAAATTGGAGTATATTTGTTCCATAATAATTCAAGCAAGAAATCTTTTTTTTATCAAGACCCTTAAAAGAAGCAATTTCTTCACAAATAATTTTATTAAAAATCATGATCATATTTTCATTAAGGAAACATATGATTATCCTTGGTATATTGTTAATACAAATGGAAAGAACTTTAAGAAAGCAGTTTTTTTAAAAATTTTGCAAAACCCCTAACTTTTTATTGAGAAAAAAAAAAGAAATAATTTTTAAATTTCATCTTAGTTTTTAGTAAGGGAGTATAAAAACTATTTATTTTATTCAATTCCCATTCTTTTTGTAATCTTCACTATTACGAAAATTACAAGAGCTACGATAAGAAATGTTATCAAAGTCCCAATAAAATGCCCAATTCTAAAAGGTCCAATAACAAGAGCTTCCCATTCGATGCCAGGCAGGAAAATTGAGACTATTGGCATAATTAAATCGTCAACAAGTGCTTGAATTACTAAACCAATATATATCCCTATAATAAAGGCAACTGCAAGTCCAAGAACCTTATATTTTGTAAGAAAAGCCTTGAATTCTTCCAACAAATTTTTCGGTGGGGGTGGAGGGGGTGGGGGGGTGAGTAACTCTCTAATTTGTTTCAATTCATCTAACATTTTATCTTCTTTAGACATTTAACTCACGTTTTAATAATTATTCTACTTATTTATTTTAAAATTTGTAATTTAATTATAAAATTCATGTTTTTTTCTCACTATTTATATCTTATTGTAAAAATTTTAAAGCAATTTAAAAAATGTAATAAAAGTAATTTTATGAGAGAAATCAATTTTGTTAATTTTAGAATAATTAAAACGCATCAAAAATAAATTCTCAAAAAAGTAAACTGAATAAATTTTTATTTTTTGGTAAAATTAATTTCTTCTATTTTTTATTTTTATATTCATCAATATACCTGTTCCGATAATAATAAAAGTGCAGCTAAAATAAACTCCTAAAAATAAAATCATTTGAGACATATACCAATGAGTAAAAGATAAATTTTGAAATGCAAAAGAAAATAAAAAATAATCGATAAAATTTGCTATAACTTCACAAAACCCAATTTCAATTAAAATAATGCCTTTCTGTCTTTGGGTCAAAATATCATAGATCATCAAATTAATTCCTAGAATATATAAACTTATAATAATAAGTGTGAAAAGACAAAGCGGGGTAATAGAGGATTCAAGTCCAATAATATTTGGTGGTTGGATTTGAGTAAACATGAATAGATATAATAAAAACCAGCTAAAAGTTAGCAACAATCCAATTATTATTATATATATTCCCTTTTTCCTATTTTCCATCTATTTTTTCCATTTCTAGGTGTTTTTTGTTGTATTTAAAGCCTCCTTATTAAATTAAAGACATTTACATGGGAAAAAAGTATCATTGTATGTAAATTTTTATAGATAGACATAATATTTTCGAATAACATTATATTTTAATATGACTCTTTTCAAATTTTCGAAATTTATGTTATGTCTTACTATTTATCGAAATAGATAATATTGTGACAGTATTTCCTAATGGAATATTCAAATATTACCCTTTTCTATTTTCCGAAAATTATATTATATCATTCGATTTATAGAAATAGATCATCTTGGCGTATTACATTTTGATTGAATTTTAGTGTAATATGTAAATGTATATAAAAGTTCGTGAAACAGCTCTTTCACGAAGATTCATATGTATCTGGATATTATCTGGGTAATATAATTTTTAAGAATGTAGTGATATTGTTTGAAACAATTTTCTAAATTTTTTATTAGATAATAAAAAAGTGAAAAAATTTATTATTGTCATTTCTATTATCATAATGACAATTAATAAAATAGTGAGAAATTATTGACTGAAAAATTAATCCAAAAAGTTTCTTCAAATGGAAGAATTGTTATTCCTAAAGAATGGAGAGACAAGTTATCAATTGATGACACTAGTTCGGTCGAGATGGAATTAAATGATGATAAAATTATTATAATTAGGCGAAAGATTCATCCGTTGGAAATTGAAGATAATCTTTTTAATGGTGTTTCACCTTTTACAAAAGAAGAATTAGAAAAAGCAAAACGCTCCGTATTTCCGACAAGTAAATAACTAAATCTTAATCTCAAAAGGAATAAGAAATGGCGGAAAAAGCAGTTGTTGATGCACAAGTCCTATTTTATTTTCATCATGATTATAAAAAGATTCCATTAATTTTGCAAGATCTAAAGAAAAAGGTAATAAGTGGGGAGATAACAGTAATTATCCCCACAATTGCTATTTCGGAACTATTTTGGAAAATGAGAAAGGTAGGAAAAACGGAGAACATGAAAACAGCTCTCGCAAGATGGGAAAGAGCTGCCCATATTATAATTGATAATTTCGATCTTGAAATTCTTAAATTAATGCTTAATAACATTGAAAGTCACGAGCTACATGATGAGATCATTGCTATGACTTGCAAAAAGCATAATACCAAAATTATCTATTCTACTGATGAAAAATTTAGAGATATATTTGGTTTAGAATTAAGGTCGTGGAAATAGAATCAGAAATTTTCTTTCACAAATTTTACATTAATAGATTTAATTTATCACAAATTTTTTAAGACTATTTTATTCAATTCTTTTTTAAGAGATTCATCAATCGGTTTTATTGGGTTTTTATTTGCTAATTTATCGCCTTCATCACGCGCTCTTTTTCTTGCAGATTTGGAACCCAGTTTTTTCCATGAATCGCGGGTCATTCTATCAATAATTAAACTTGGAAAAAATAATTCTTTTCTGAAAAGTTTTAAAGTAGATGGATGGGATAAAAGTTCTTCTTCTTCTCCATAATCTTTTAGGATTTCTAAAGCAAATGGAGACCCATAATCCTCAATGCCTTGAAGAAATCTTTTAACCATTCCAATAATTTCGTTATCAATTAAAAGTTTTTCAATACTTTGTGTAGATTCAAAATCAAGCATTCCGGGACCTGAAATCATATTAATTCCAGCTAATCCGGCTAGAAGTGCCCCCATTCCTGCTTCAAAACCAGCTTGAGCATCTGGGACTTTTGCATCACTTAGACTCATATAAGCGTGTGTTGGCATTTTTAAAAATTTGCCCATTTCTGTGTCACCAATGTTTATCATCATTGTCTCTATAGCTCCCATCGGAGTTGTGCCATGTTTCATATCCATTACTGCTGGTGATCCACCCCATATTAATGGTGCTCCACGTTTTGTTAATTGAGCAATTACAACCCCCCCAAGGCTTTCGGCACAATGTTGAGTAATTGATCCCAACAATGTAATTGGAGCACTTGCACCAGCCAATGGCATTGAAACAAACTCAGATGGAACCATACTTTTAGCAGCATCAATAACTGATTGAGTAGTAAGATCTGACCACTTTAAAGGTGGACTGGGGCAAGCGTCAAAGATTGCGATTGGTTTTCTCGCTAGATCATCTTCAGATAATCGGCAAGCTAAAAGAATTTCCCGCATAATTGAAAAACTTTCTTTACGAAATGTTCCGGTTACTACAGGTTTATAACAATTGGAAAGAGCAATAAAAAGTCGATGCCAATCTTGCGCTTTTTTGGGTACATCTTGATAGATTAATGCAGTGCTTTGAGCTTCAATATATTTTAATTGTTCAACGATTTTTGAAAATTTAATGAAATCATTCGAATTAGCTTCTCTAATTTCGCCTGTATTCTCATCCAAGATGAAAATTGCAGCGGATCCAGGATCAAAATGAACTTGGTCATCTTTCAATGAAATATGTTCCTTACCCTCTCGGTCAAATAAGGTTATTTCATTTGGAACCGATTCTAAACATTTATCAACTAAGTCACGTGGGATGAAGAAGCGTTGTTCCTTATAGTTAAGCCCTTGTTGCGAAAACAAATCTATAGCTTCTTGATTTTCTATGAAAACTCCTTGAGTTTCTAAAATATTTTTTGCTTCCTCAAAAATTAATTTCTTGTGCTCATTATCTAATAACTGAACTTTTGGTTTAATAATTGGCATACTAAATTTTTTTCGATTAAATCTTATATTATAATGAATCAATAATTTTACGTATTTCCATAATTGTTTGAGGCGATGTTCCACAACATCCGCCAACTATTTTTGCTCCCAAATTAATCATATCATGAATATCTCTTGCATAATCTTTTGTTGGATATTCATAAAACGGTTTACCATTTTTATCAATTTTTGGTTGTCCTGCATTTGGTTTAGCTGAAAGTGGCTTATTAGTTAATTTTATACTCTCTTCTATTAATCCAATCATATCGTTAGAACCAATTGTACAATTTGCTCCAATTACATCTACTTTTTTCTGTTCCAATATTTGAATACATTTTTCAAGAGAATCACCCATTATCGTAAAATAACCCCTTGGAGTTTTATTATATGTCATTGAAGCTATAATCGGTTTTTCAGAATTTTTTTTAACTGCTCGAATTGCTGCTTGCATTTCTTCAATATCTGAAATTGTTTCAATATGCCAGAGATCAACTCCATTTTCTAGTATTTTTACTTGATTAGCAAAACTGGATTGCCATTGTTCTGAAGTGGTATTTCCAACAGGTGGTCTAAATTCACCACTTGGTCCAATATCGCCCACAATTAAACAGGTAGGAAGACATACCTTTTTTATATTTTCAAGTGCTTTTTCATTAATTTCTTTAATTCGATCTTCAAGTTTATATTTTTTTAAATTTAATGAAGATGATCCAAAAGTGCATGTTTGGCACATATCTGAGCCGACATCATAGTATGATTTATGTATCTCAGAAATAATATCAGGTTTCTCAATATTCAATAGATCAGGAATCTTACCAGGTTCTATACCTCGTTTAAATATCTCTGTACCCATAGCTCCATCAAATAAAATTATCTTGGAATCATCTTTTAACCAATCATGGAATAACATTTTAACAAAATTCCTCCAAAATTTAAATTTTATATACGCAGGAGAGATTTAGCTAATTCAACTGCTTCTACAGCATTTCCAGCATAACCATCTGCACCGCATTCTTCAACCCATTTACTCGTCACCGGAGCACCACCAAGGATTACCTTAAATTTATTGCTAATTCCCTTTTTTTTCAAGATTTCTATAACTTTTTTCTGTCCTAACATAGTAGTTGTTAGAAGTGCTGATACTCCTATAATATCAACATTTTTTTCAATTGCTTCATCAATAATCTTTTCAGCGGGAACATCGGCACCCAAATCATAAACCTCAAAACCATACGCTCTTAACATTGTTGCAACAATTGTTTTCCCGATTGAGTGTATATCACCTTCAATAGTTGCTATTACTACTTTTCCTAATGTTTTTCTCTCTATACCGCCCTGTAGATGAGGTATGAGAAGATCCAAGCAATCTTGCATGATTTTTGCCCCTCTCATCAACTCTGGAAGGAAAAATTCACCCGCGTCCCATAATTCACCTACACGCCGAATTCCTGCTCCAAATCCTACTTCAATAACATTAAGTATATTAAAATTTTTATCGATTGCTTTATTGGCTAATTCTGTGGCTTTATCTTCATTTAAATTAACGATTGCATCAGAAATTTCTTCGTAAAATTTTTCTTGAGACATATTATTCTCTCTCCTTTTCTAAAAATTTTCTAAATATATTAGAACAAATAAACTAATTTATTATAGATTTTCTATTATTTGTTATTTAAAACTTGCAAAAATAATGATTGCTTAGATAAATTGAAAAAATTTTTGATTATTTCAAGCCGATGATGTAAGATTTCCTTGTGCTTTCTTAACTATCTCTTCCAGCTCTTTAGTCACATCATCTGCAAGTAGTTCGGGTTTATGGGTTGCTAAGATTTCCTCCTTACGTTTACGGCAACGTTTTTCCATGCTAGAAGCGCCTTTATTAATCCAAGTATCGTAATATTCCCTGTCTAAGAGAGTCGGGAACCATAATTCATTTCTGAAATGTTCAACTGTATGTTGTTTATCAAGAAAAGAACCTTTGGGACCAACCTTTTCAATAATATCAATAGCGAATGTCTCTTCTTCAAAGTTGATTTGTCTGTTGATGCTTTCTACATATGAGATGATTTCAGATTGCATTACAAGAAAATCTAAAGAACTTGCCTGATCTACACCACAGATTCCCATATGACCAAAAATATCAGCTCCAGCTGCAGTTCCTAATGCCAGAGTTAAACCACACTCGAGACCAGCTTGGGCATCTGGTCGTTTAGAATCAGTTAGCCCTACATTAATATAAACAGGCAAATTATAAAACTTACCCATCTGAGTCATTGCAACACTGAATATAGCCTGTTCAGGACCACTAAAAATTAATTGCGTGGTTTTCATATCAAAAGCATGGCATATCCCACCGTAGCATACCGGTATTCCTTCGCGTATGAGTTGAGTAATACATATTCCAGCTAAAATTTCAGCGTTTTCCTGAGCTAATGTTCCTGCAATTGTAGCAGGCGCAGATAATCCCATTTGAGCCATGGGTCCAATTGAAACCGGCATATTAAGTCGAGCAGTTTCAAATAGTAGGTCAATTCCGTTAAATGGAAAGGATAGAGGACTTACCGGTTCAAGTAAGGGATGAAACATTGGAAAATTTTGGGCTTTTTTCTCATCTCCTCTAAGGGCGATAATAATATCTACTATAAATTTTGCTGAAGCTCTATCATGGAACCAAAATATAATCGGTTTAGTAGTATTTTTAATAGTTTCAAACGCCACTGCTACACATCGCCATTCTACTGGAAGTTCATGTGGGTCTGCCATGGCTCCTGGTATGGTAATTTTTTCTAAAGCATCGGCAAATTTAACAGCAGTCGCAACATCATTAAGAGACGAGTATCTTCGTTTATTATCAATATTATCAATCCATAGTGCTTGACCGCCTGAAGTGTTGTAATTACGTTTCCCAAGACCAAACTCAGCCTTTTTCGAAAGGTCTCGTCCATAAAGAGTGAAATTTTTTCCCGCTTTTGAAAGCAGCTCCATTACTAAATCAGCTGAAATTCTTACTCGTTTATCTTTCATATCCACATTCGCCCCTCTCTCGGCGAAACGTGATAAAATTTCATCATGCGGGATAATTACACCAATCCTCTCAAGTATTATAAGAGATTTTTGGTGTATTATATTAATCTGCTGTTCTGTAAGCACTTTTGCGATCATTGACAATTGAACAATTATACTTAACTTTATATAAAACTTTTTATGGAAATTTTATTAGGCTTCATGTTTGGAATATTTTGAGATATAGATTAAGTTTATTTAAAAAAAAAAAAAATAATTTGAGATAAAATAAACTTTTGTAATTAAAAGCCGAATTCCTTCAATTGCTTTCTAATTTCTAATGTTTTTTCAGGTGTTAGAGGGTATTTTTGCCAAAATATAATTGTACAAACTAATAAAATAATGGCTGGAATTACACTCATATGAAAACGAATCCCCAATTGTGCTGGAGCTGATTGACTAGTTGCTCCTTCTACAAATCCAGTGAGTATATGAATAAATGTAAATATTGCGATTTGAGCTCCTCGAGAAAGCCGTGATAGGAAAGCTACAACACCTACAGTTGCACCCCTTACATCTGAACGAGTTAATACCACTCTTTCATCAAGCACGTCCGAAAAATAGATTGTTGTTAGAACCCAGAGGTTTCCCATTGTGAAACCCAAAATAAACATGTAAATCATCGAATCAATTACACCTATATAAAAAGTGGTTAAAAAACACCCTATAACTAGCAATACCCCCCCAATCACTGCAGTTTGCTTATTATTGTTATTTTTTTTAGCAAACCAAGTCCAGAACGGAACCGATACCAGCGCTCCAGTAAGAAAAGATGCGAATAGAAGGATCATATCAAGTTCTGTAGGTAAGTCACTCACCAAAACAAAATTCGCTGCATATGGAATAGAAGCTGTCATAGAACCGGTGACTATCATAAATCCAAAGAAGATTATGACATAATATACAAAACTTTTTTGTTTTAAGGTGGACTTCAATGCTTCTATGAAACTTTGACGTTTTTTCTCGCTTATATAATAGCGGTCAATGAGTTCTTTGTTCTCTTTCATTCCAAATAGGCATAATATTGAAACGGGTGCAATCGTACCAATAATAATCCAAACCATTGAGATATAAGCGACTTGGTTGTTTATACCTCCAAAAAGACCAAGTAATATTGGTGGGACGATATTAGCGACCGGTAATGCCATCATAGAAAGAGGAGTTCCCCAGCCTCTTGCCTTTCTACGTGCTGGACCAGTTCGAAATTTGTCAGGAAAAAGAGCATCAGCATTTACAAAACAAAGTGTTGTTAAAGAATCAAATAAGCAGGTTGTAAATATGATCCACCCAAAAAATGGCATTGGATTCGTTGCAGCATCGCCAGCTGGTGGCATAAATACAAGGGCTAAAACAAAATTGGCGGGTAAGATGCCTATAATTATCCAAATAAATCTTTTACCATACTTTCTTGTGAATTTCGTAATGCGATCAGTGAGGTGTCCTATAAGTGGATCATTAACAGCATCCCATAATGTAAAGATGAGCATCGCCAAAAAGATTAATAACGTGTCTAAACCAACCACGACTTCATAAAAGAAAAAAATGTATGCATTAAAAACTCCATATGCTAACCCGTTCCAAAAACCAGCACTGCCATAAGAAATCGTATTGAGAGTTGATGGTATTTTATAGGCTCCAGCATCAGTGGATTTCTCCTTATCTTTATTTTTTTTTACTTCATTCATTTATAAAAGACTCCTTTCTTTTTTAAAAAATTTTAAATAGAATTCAAATATATTTGATTGATCTTTTATTTAAAGCTTTCTTGCTTAGAAAATTTGGAAATTTTAATATTTTGCAAAAATAGTGCATTAAAAATATACAATTATTGAACTCATAACACCAATTAGAAATAGACTATTTATTTATTTATTTTTTTTTCTTTTTTTTTCCGTTTTTTTAAGTAGTTCCTTATCTATCTTGTTTTTCTAACCTTTCTAATGTTTCTTTAATTTTTTTCAATTCAACTTTTAGATCTTCGCCTTGTTTATTTTCTCCTTTTCTCCTACTTTTTAATTCTTCTTCATTGATTTTTTTTAAAAGAATATAATTTTTGAGTTCTTCTGAAATTATTTTTTTAATTTCCTTTAAAAATTGATTGCGAGGAAGTTCTTTTATTTCCATTATTCTTTCCCTTACTGCAGATCTAATAAATTCTGATTTCGACTGATTAGTTTTTTTAGCAAATATTTCAATTTCTTTTAATTCATTTTCATTTACCAGAAATTTGACTTGATATATTCTTTTTAACGTTTCTTCGACTTTTTTTAATTCTTCTCTACGTTTTCTTCTCTCTTCTTCTCTCGCTTTTAACGCTTCTTCGGGGGGTTCTTTAAAATATTTACCATTTTTATGAGATGGTATAAAATCTTCTTTATATTCTCTTATTATCGCTTTTCTAAGACTACTTGATATTCTTTTATTATAAATTGATTTCCGAATAATAATTTGATGAATCAACTTAGCAATTGCTTTTTCTAAATTGCTATTATCATTTATTGAAGTTTCAATGTAATCCACTAATCCCTCTTTTTTAACAAATTCACGATATTTTTTTCTATCAATGGTTTTAGGGTTTTCAATTAAATCAAATTTATTTCCAATTAATAGGAGTGGCCATCTATTTAAATTAATGTTATACCAAATTTTTTTAAGACATTTAGAGTGGTATTCAAAAGTTTCTGGTTTAGATAGGTCGAAGACAAATAAAACAGCTGAGGTTCCGCTGTAATATTGTTCATGGAGCTTTTCAAATTTTTTATCATCAATAAAATCCCAAATTTGAAGATTATAATTATTTTCATCAACCAATACTGATTTTTGAAAAAAATTTACACCAATTTTTAATTTCCAATCTTCTTTTTCTTCGAATTGTATTTTAGCATATTGTTCCATTATATTAGTTTTCCCAACTCCTGATTTTCCAAGAACTATAATTTTAAATTCATCCTTAAATTCTTCTTTACTCATGATTTTACTCATCACTAATTTGTTTATTTTTTAATTCTAATTTAATTTTTAAATTTATCTTTTATTTAAGCGTTAAATCTTCTTCAAAAGCTTTTAAAATAGTGTTTAATCGTCTTTTAACAATTTTTTTATACATAAAATGGTTATCGGTCAAAATATAGAATTTATTGTCCCTAATAGCTTGAAACACAATTTCTGCTACTTTTTTAGGAGATAGACCAGAATTAAACAGATGATTAATTAATTTCTGAGATAGATCAAATTCTGGATGAACTATTATTTCAGATGGATCATTTCTTAATTCAGATGGACGATTTCGCTCACATTCAAGAATTCTAGTTTTAACAAATCCTGGACAAAGAACGGAAACTTTAATTTTGGATTTTATATATGAAAGTTCGGCGGCAAGGCTTTCAGAAAGAGCGACAATACCGTGCTTAGTTATGCCATAAATACCATTTCCTGGGATTAATCCCGCTAGGGATGATGTATTGATAATATGACATTCAGTTCCTTGTTTAAGCATTATGGGAACAAAAATCCGAATACTATAAATTACACCCCATAAATTAACTCCTATAACCCATTCCAAATCTGCAAAAGTATATTCCCAGAGGTAGGTACTTACGGCAACACCTGCATTATTAAACAAGAAATGCACGGCTCCAAATGTATCGAGAGTTTTCTGAGCAAGTGCTTTAATATCATCAACTTTTGAAACATCTGTTAGCACCGATATTACTGTTGCACCTGTTGATTTAAGTTCTTTCTCTGTTTGAGAAAGTATTTTATCTTCAATATCAGCTAGAACTACTTTCATTCCTTCTTGGCAGCATCTTTCGGCTATGCCACGACCTATTCCGCTTGCACCACCAGTAATGACTGCAACTTTATCTTTAAATTCTTTCATTATTTAATCATATCTATTTTTTATGATTTTAGATTATAATTTTATTTTTATTATGTACTTAATATGTACATTTTATTATATAAATGTATCGATTCTGTACATAAATATATTTTAAAAAAATCATTAAGAGTTTCTCCATAGGAACCATTGATTTTCGTCTTGAAGGATGGAACATTTTAAATTTCATATTATCTCTATATTATCTCCATATTAATTACTAAATCTTTACACAAAATACGTGAAAAATCTTTTTATATCAGAGTTGATACCGGAGTTTTTAATTTCAAAAGAAATTGAAGAAGGTAATTCTAAATCAACAATTAAGGCATATAATTATGATTTAGAAAAATACATTGAGATTGTTGGAGATTCGAACATTGAACTCGTAACACCAACCAAAATTAGACTTTTCATAAAAAGTTTAAAAGATAAAAATTATACAAAAAGAGGAATTGCAAGAAAGATTGCTACTTTAAGATCTTTTTTTAAATTTCTCATAAGGAATGAATTCATATCAAAAAACCCAATGGAAAAAATCTCAAGCCCAAAAATTAAAATGGAAGAAAATATACCAAAATATTTAGAAATTAATGATATGGAGCTTATTCTTGAAAAATTAAAGGATAAAAGCATTTTTAATACCAAAAAGAGTGAAAGATATTATCTTCTAGTAAGATTGCTATACGCGACAATGGCTCGAGTGAGTGAAATTTCAAATATTAAAATTAAAGACATTAATTTTCAAGAAAGATTTGTTCACCTTAGGGGTAAGGGTAATAAAGAAAGAATTGTTCCCGTTGATAAGGATTCTCTAATTTTAATTGAAAAATATTTAAAAAATCGCTTAATTTATGCTGAAGATGATTACTTGCTTGTTAACACTCGTAATTTAAAACTTTCTCCTCGTGTAATTCAGGAAGATATAAAGGTTATTAAAGAAAAATGTGGCTTTTCTCAATTAAAACAAATTACTCCACATATTTTTCGCCATACTGGAGCCACCCATTTAAGAAGAGCTGGAATGGATATTAGTGAATTACAGGACATATTAGGACACTCAAGTTCAAACACAACTAGAATTTATGCTAAAAATGATATAAGTAATCTAAGAAGATCTTATAATAAAATGCACCCTCTTACTTCAAAAGAAGACTTAAGAATCAATAAATAATTTTCCTTCTAAAATTTTCATTAAATATTCTTCCAATTTTTCTGCGGGAACATCAAGTAGAGCTATTTTTAAATGTCTACCACGAGATTCTTCATCAATCCTAATCGAATCTGCCAACAAAATCTTTAATGTATTAAGTTGTCGTATATATTTTCTAAAAGACATTTTAACATGAGGTTCAATTTCATAAGTTTCACAAATGATTTTGTAATCCTCGTATGCATCATCAATTGTTGTAAACGATTTTTCACTATTTAATAAAGCTCTTACAACCGCATACAGGGATAAAAGTTCTTGATCTTTTAATCGATCAATAATATCAGCTCTAAATTCAGGATATGCAACTTCTGCAGCAGCATTTCGAATAATTTCAGCAGAGAACTCATCTATTCCCTCTTTGTCCATATATTGCCCACTTAATCTTAGTATTTCAATACCATGTCTCATATTTTTCGTATCTTCAACAATTTTCGCAATTAATTCGAGACTATCTTCATTCATAACGCCGTCTTTAAAAGCTAAGTCTACTCGATAATTTAATATTTCTTTTGCATCATCGAGATTATATGGTTTTAATTCAATTTTTTTGTTAATCCGGGATAATAATCTTTCTGACTCTATTCGAATCCAATCATGTTTTCTCGAAATTAACAATAACGACATTCTTACATTATGATGTCCGAAAGTTTCAGCAGTATCTAGTAAAGCCCATATATCATTTTTTGAAATTAAATGAATCTCATCTAAGATCAACAGAATATAGCCATTATCATTTTTAACCTTAGTAATTATTTGTTTCATTGCCTCATCATCGGAAAAACCTCTTCCTGAACCTTGACAATACTTTCCCAATAAAGTTCGAACAATTTTACTTTTAGTTCTAAAATTAACACAATCAAAATGCTCAATGAATAAATTAATACCCTTTTCAAGCACTGTTTCTCGAAAATTTCTCCCAAAAAACTTTGCAGAAACGGTTTTCCCAACACCGCCTTTGCCAATTAATAAACAATTACTAGAAAATTTCCCTTTTCCTTCTATTATACCCCTAAAATTGTGGATAAGTTCTCTGATTATATCATCTCGGCAGTATAATTTTTTCGGTACATAACTTAAATTAAGAGAACTAGAATCTCGAAATACTGATCTTTTGCTTAATTCTTTTCGAAAATTTTCCTTATCCATATTTTTAGGAACCAAAAATGTATAGAACTATTGCTCAGTTTATCCTTAATAAATTCAAATTTTCTATTTGATAAATAATTTATCTATTATTTAAAGTTAAAACATCTAAAAAAATAAGAAATTATATCATTTTCGATATTGTTTTGAACTTTTAAATTATTTAAATAAATTTAAAAAAATAGAAAATATTAGAATTTAAAGAAATAAAACAATAAAATCGATTAATTTCCATTAATTTTTAAAAGATGAAAGTAAGTTTAGTCGGACTTAATAACTGTGGTAAAACAAGTATCTGCTCGGTTGCATTCGGTCAAAAAAAAGCTGAAGATACTCAATCCTTAAATCCTACAATATTTTATGAGGTTAGGCATTATCCCTTTTTAGGATTTCAAATTGGAATCTTCGATTTTGGTGGTCAAGAAGATCATAGAAAGGAGTTTTTAGAAAAACCTGAAATTTTTGCTGGAACAGATATTCTTATTCCAGTTGTTGATTTACACGACCCTAAGAATTTTGAAAAGGCCAAAAAATATTTTAAAGAAATTTTAGATATTTTTAATCAAAGTAATAAAAAACCAAAGATTTTTTTACTCCTTCACAAATGTGATACAAAAAACTATCAGAAAGAGTTAATAGATGCAAATATTAGACAAGCAAGAAATATCTTTTTAGATCTTTTCGTAGAATTTGATTTTAATTTCATATTTACAAGCATTTTTGAACAAAATGATTTGAGATCAATATTTCGGGACATTTTACTCTCTTCCCATGCAAATTTAAAGATAAATATCCAAAAAATGGAAAAAGATCTTCAAGAAATTAAAACAAGCATAATTATTACAGATATATTAGGAAATATATTAATTCATAATGTTCAAAATATAGGTAGTGGGTTTATTTTAAGGAAAGATTTACGAAGTTTTCTTAATTCTTGTAATAATATCCGAGAAAAAATTTTTACTTCTGATTCTGCTAACTTTAAAGGTAAAAATGATGATGGAAAAGAAATTGAGATTTATATATTTAAATACATAATTTCTGTAATAATAATGAAATCAAGAGATTTTGATATGAATTCACATGATAAAGTTGCAATTTTATTAAATAATGTTAGATTATTAGCAGATTTTATAGTCAGCGCAAATTTTAACTAGAATTAGACTATAATTATTTTGATATTTTTTCTGAAGGAGATTTAAAATTAACTGTAGTAGATTTAATTGTGAGGATCATTTATTTATTCTTTCCTGATGATTGATACCAATCAAGCCAATCCTTTTTTCGATCTTTTTTCTTGTCATAATCGTCTATTTCTTCAAAATTAGTTTCTCTAATTTCTTTCCACATTCGATCCAACTCAGTTCTTGTCACAGTTAAACCACAACTTAAACATACCACCATTTTTAACTTTGAATTCCATTCCATCACACCAGCACATTCAGGGCACCTAGTAAATGCACTCACCTTTTCCGAGCATAATTAGTATGATTTATTATTGATTCCTTTTTATAAATAAAAAATACTATTCCAAAAAAATTTTACTATTTTTCTCGGTTTAATTAAGTAATAATGGTAGAAAATTATAAAATCAATTGATTAAAATATTATTTAACTGTAAATAATAAATCTTAATTTGCTGATTTAAGAAATATTGAAGTATATTTGGTTATTAATAATTTATATGAGAAAGGAAAAGAATACTATATTGGATAAATAAGAATTCTGCAAGAAAGAAATCTTGAAATAACAAATAAATTTTAGTTCTAAGTGAAAAAAAATGTTAAATAAGGATTTAAAAGATTACATTGATTTAGTGAATAAAGGGTCCAGTGATTTTTTAAAGAAAAAAGTCTCATTAGTAACGGGCGGTGCTGGAGGGATAGGCACAGCAATTTGTAAGGAATTAGCGAATTTAGGATCCATTGTTTATATTTGCGATATTAAGGAAGCAAAAAGTCTCGCAAATGAGATTAATGCCGGGTATTCTGATGTGCGAGCTATACCTATAAAAACTGATATATCTAATAAGTCTGAAGTTAAAAATATGTTTGAACAAATATTAAATGAAAATGGGGGTGTGGATATATTAATAAATAACGCAGCTGTGTATGGAGAGCCTCCACTTAATTTTTTAGAAATTTCATATGAAAATTTTAAAAAAATAATTAGTGTAGATTTAAGCGGAGCTATTTACTGCACTATTACCGCGATTCCGCATATGATTAAAAAAGGTTGGGGGAAAATAATGTTCACAGCTGCACCATTAAGTTCTTCAGGAATTCCAGCACCTTATTTAGCAGGAAAGTCCGGATTTATTGGATTAACTAAATATCTTTCTGAAAAATTAAAGAAATATGGAATTGGAACGTTTGCGGTTGTTCTAAGACATATTTATACGCCCATGATTAAAAAAGTAATAGAAAGTAGAAATATTGATATTAAAAATGCTAAAAAAGACTTGGATAAGAAATCACTTACAGGAAGAATGGCTACTACAGAAGAAATCGCCAAAATGTTCGCATACTTTGCCTTGCCAATATCAAATCATATGAGCGGTCAAACCATTCTTGCAGATGGTGGAATCTCATATTTAAGATAACAGGTGAAATAGAATGGAAAGCATGAGAGAATTAAAAGGAAAAAATTGCATATTTTTAGGCGCAAACGATTCATTTGGAAGGGAATTATGCAAAAATTTGGCTAAAGTTGGTCTTAATTTAGGTTTAATAGATTTTGACCACTTTGATTCATTAAATTTATCGAAAAACCTTAAAAATATAGGGGTTAAATCTATAAGTGCAACAGTTATTCCGGGAAAGGCTATTAGTTTTGAAAAGGCAGTTGCTAGAATAATAGAATATTTAGGAGATTTAGATTTTCTTATTTGTGCTTATTATTTTGATGAGGATATTAGCTATGAAAATGATGAATTTCATATAGATAAATTAAGCATGGAAAAATGGGATGATAACCTCCTGAAATGGGTAGGGAGCTATTTTTTGATGATAAAATCAGTTTTACCTCACATGCTTAATAAAAATAAAGGTAAAATTATCTTTACAAATCTAACTTCAGGCTACACTGGTGAGGGAGAAGGTGAAGGACAACTATCGGGAACAAGTTCATTATATTTCTCTGCTTGTTCTAGTGCAATAACTGGAACGATGACCTCTATTGCGAGAGAAATCATTCCTCTCGGTGTAAAGGTTAATGGCGTAGCTTTGCATCCTACACTTAAAAGGGATGATGATAGAATACTAAATGCTTTTATATTTTTACTCTCCGATATATCGTATTATACATGCGGGCAAATAATACGGCTATATTAAAATAGAAAGTAGTAGTGAAAAAAATGGATAAAGAATTAAAATCAAAAATCGTAAAAAAATGGGTTGGAGATTTACCATTTGAGCAGAAAGTAATAAAATTGTTTGAAAAAGTAAGAGATATACCTTTTGGGAGAGCGGGTTCAAGAGACCCAAGAGATGTTTATGAGAAAAATATCGGAACTTGCTCTGGAAAGAATTTATTATTAAGAGAATTGTATGATGAAATTGGATTACAAACAAAAGACATGCTAACCTTACATAGATTCAACGATCTAGTTTGGTTTTCCACAAATTCTTACCCACTCGTTCAAATTCCAACAAAAGTGAAGGAAATCCTAAATAAAGGTCCAATATACGATTTTCACAACTTTATAAAAATTTTTATTAATGGTAAATGGATTATAGCAGACGCAACTTTTGATACGCCTTTAAAAAAATATGGATTTATTATTAATGAAAATTGGAATGGAAAAACGGATATGACTATGTGTATTGTTGGCACTACTAAAATTTGGGATTGCGGTCATCAAGGATTAGAAATGAAGTCAAAAATGACGGCACTACTTACAGAAAATATTCAAAGAAATAGATTATTATTTCTTAAGAAATTAAGTGAATGGATTGCAGAACTGAGAAATAAAGGTTACCCTTAAAATTTTTTTCTCTATCCTATTTTTTAAAAAAGATTTTTCTTATATTCACTAAATTAATAATTAAACTTAAAAAAAATTGAATTTAAAATGGCTAAAGCTGATGTATATTTTTTTAGTGCAAATGCTCTAAAATCTAAAGATTCCTTATCAAAAGTTAAAGGACCTTTAAGTCTTGAATATCTTGGATTCAATAAGGAGGTTAAAAAAAATGATAGAGTTTGCATTAAAACACATTTTGGAGCATTGGAAAATACGCGGTATTTAAGACCCACTTACATGCGGTTCCTTTGTGATTATGTAAAAGAGTTTGGTGCTAGTCCATCAGTTGCAGAAAGCTGTGGATGGGGATTACCGGGTGCTGGAGGTGAATATGGAGGAAGAGCTAGTGAGAAAGAATATTTAGGGGTCGCATTGAAACACGGCTTTACAAAAGAAACAATGGGAGCTCCCATATTAATGCTAGATGGTCCAATAGGAATAGATTATGAAATCCAAAAAATTAATGGTAAATGGTTTAATGAAGTATTAGTCGCCGGAAGGTTAAGAGAATTTGACTTACTTATTTCTGCTGCCCATTTTAAAGGTCATCCAGGAGCTGGTTTTGGTGGAGCGTTAAAAAATTTAGGTATTGGGTGCGTATCAAAAGGTGGAAAAGTACAAGCTCATACTGGTAAAAATTTAACAAGAAATTTTGAGAAATGTGTTGATGGATGCACAGCTTGTATTGATATCTGTCCTACTCATTCTTTGCAAAAAGATTCAAATAATAAAATTACATACAACCAAGATACATGTAAACTCTGTTATATGTGTGTATCATCATGTAATGAGGAAGTTTTCCAAAGAGAAAAAATAACCCGAGAAAAATTTATTGAACAAATGATTGATAACGCTCTTGGCGTAGTTGAATTCTTTAATCAAGAAAAAATATTTTATATTAATTACGCTATTGACATAACTCACCAATGTGATTGCTCGGGTGGTTCTGATGTAAATTTCGTTCAAGACGTCGGAATTCTCGCTAGTAGAGATCCTGTAGCAGTTGATATGGCATGCGTTGATCTCGTTCATAAATCACCTGCATTACCTAATTCATGCTTAGATGGATTAGAGATTCCAGAGAAAAACGGTATTCATGAATGGTTTTCTTATATTCCAAGATTTGACTATGAAAATAATGAAACAGATTTGAATAAAAACGTAAAATATCAAGATTTTTGGAAAATTCAATTAAATGCGGCTGAAAAATTAGGGCTTGGAACAAAAAAATATAACTTAATTGAAATAACTGAATTTGAATAAAAAGATTAAATAACCAGAATAAATTAGATAATGGAAAATAAAAATAATACAGAAATTAGTACTAAAGACGGAAAATGGTCGCAATGGTGGCGAATTCCACGTTTTATTGTTTATATATTTGGAATCATTACCATTTATTGGTATTTCTGGTGTATTATTGGTTTAGTAATCGGAATCATTTATTTTATTTTTTTGAATGATCCAGCTTGGAAGCGTAATGGAATTGTATTAAGTCTATATATTGGCTTTATAACTACACTTATTTATCTAAATTTGCATGGAATTGGAATTTGGTTTCCCCCTCTTAATTTGGTCCTGTGGTATGGAACAGGATTTATTATAACCTATTTAATAATAATAATTGCATGGATTTCGCGTAAAAAAAGGTTCCTAAGTATTAGGGTTACACAATGGATTTCTCATAAATCAGAGAAGATCTCAAATAAAATGAAAATTTTGATTGATTTTTTCTTAATATTAATTCCCATTACATCGTGGATTTTAATAAGTATTGATTTTGAAGTAATGCTTGATAATAACCCACATATTCTTTGGATACATGCTCCCTCTAAAGTGAAAGTTGGCGAAAATTTTAACATAACAATTGAGGCATGGGATCAATTTGAACGTTTAAGCGCGGTTTATAACGGAGAAGTTAAGTTTTCTATTGAGTCCTACGATCTCTCCAATTATAATTCCATCAATTCTGTAGATGCTTTATTGCCCAATGAATATATTTTTACGGGTCAATTGCTGGGCTCGGACATTGCTTACGAAATTCTCGATGGTAAGGATAATGGCAGACATGTATTCGAAATCTCAATTAATACTCTAGGTATTCATTATATTCGTGTAGAAGATAGTATCACTCAAAATACATTCTATAGTAATCCCATTATTGTGGATAATTTTCCTGACTCGGAAAGAATGCTTTACTGGGGTGATCTACATACACATTCTCAGTTATCTGATGGAAGTGGAACACCCGAGCATAATTTTTATTATGCAAGATATATCGCCTGTATTGATTATATGGCTCTTACAGATCATGGAGAAATTTTATTATTTTCACCTGGATCCTTGGACATAATTGAATTTGCTACAAATAATGCTAATGAACCGAATATATTTGTAACCTTTCAAGGAATTGAGTGGACAAACACTCGAACGGGTCATTATACATGCATTTTCAGTGGGGATCAACTATTAAAAAATCCGATTTTATCATATTTAACAGTACCATCTACTAATGGATTATGGGATGCTCTTGACAATTTTACATCTAGTACAGGTTCTAACGCATTAGCCCTTCCTCATCACACCACTAAGAGATCATACCCACAAGACTGGACATATATCAACCCAAAATATGTTAAAATTGCTGAAGTCTGTTCTGTTCATGGTGATTTTTTATATGAGCAACGAGATGAGCTTAATTATCGTGGAGCTATCGATCCCCCTCCAATATACACACCTGGTTCTTCTATTATAGACGCTTTAAAAATGGGAAAAAAATTGACCCTTTATGCGGCAAGTGATGTCCACGATGGTCATCCTGGACATAGTTTATCTCATACGAGGGCTTTCATTGGTCATCAACGACCATTTTCTACATGGCATACGCGCAATGAGCATCCATATCCTGGAGGATTAACAGCCGTTTACGCTGATAATCTTACAAGAGAGGGTATTTTTGATGGTTTGGAAAATCAAAGAATTTTTGCAAACTCTGATCATGGTCGCCCCATATTACACTTTACAATTAATGGAATTGATGTAGGAGATAACTCAACAGTTTTTGTGGCAAATAAAAATTCTAGTAGGGAAATTAATCTATTTTTAGCTCAAGATGGCGCTCCAGTAGCTTTAAAATCCCAAGCAGCACAAACAACCTCCAATTGGTTGCCTAATTGGAATGCAACAATTGAAATCATTAAAAACGGGGAATTATGGTATAAAGAAAAAGTAAATTCTCCCATCCAAAAAATCTCAAAAAATGATGACGAACCGATTGTTGGAGCTAATTATGAAGATAATTGCTTAAAAATCGGGGATAACTATTATATTAATACTTATAGTGATAATCCTATTAATCCCACTACACTCAATACTGGAGGTTGTGACTTTTATTTGATTAGAGTTGTTGGTGAAAATGGAAGAACCTCCTATGTGGGACCAATTTGGGTGGAGTCTGTAAATTAAATAAATCATCCAAACCGTTCTTGAACAATAATATACTCAAAACCTAAGGTTATAAATTCAATTAAAACACTGATGATTAATGTCGCTAAAAGTCCAATTAATACCATTTCGAGTCCAAATGTTAACCAATGTCTTTCAGAATACAAACTTCTCATAACTCCTACGATAAATAAACCACCAAATGAAAAAATGGTTGCTATAATAAAAGACCAGAATTGCAGAGGAATAATAAAAGGAGCTAGTGGTAAAAGACTTCCAACAATAAAGGATAAAGTCATAAATAGTGCATTTATTGTTGGTTCTCTAATATTTAATTCTTTAGAATTTATATTTCGTATTTTATTTATAATTTTTGGGTGTTTTTTTAATAATTTATTTAGATCATCTAATTCTTCATTATAAAAACTACCTTTTTCTTTTAAAGATTTTAAAAGATCTTCAGAACTGAAAAAATCTTTAGTTTTAAAATTTTTAGAATAACTTCTTAGACATTGATTCTTGGTTTTTATCGAAATATATGCTCCAAAACCCATTGAAATCGAACCAGAGATCATCTCAGCTATTAAAGCAATTAATAACAGAAATGGATAATCGTAAACTAACATAATTAACGCAATCATTAAAACATAAGTGGAAATCAATCCATCTTGAAAGCCAAAAATAAAATCTTTAAACCTCTCTCCTCGATCTGAATAAATAAATTCTCTAATCATAATTTTTTCACACTTATCTATTTCTTAAAGTAATTAATATTTTTTTTTAAATTTCCAATTCAGAGTAAAAATATATTCTATTGGAAATATTAAGTAAAAAGTTCAATTCTTCCGATTTTTAAATTATCATCTAAAAATTATTCTACATAATTTAATTATTAAAAAAATTTAAAGACAATCCAAAATTATCTCTATTTTTTAATGCAATAATTCATCAATGTGATTGTTGGGACTTGAAACAAAAAAATATAACTTAATTGAAATAAATGATTGAAGTGGTTTTTATATATATTTTTTAAAAGTTATTTATTACTTTTAGTTATCCTAAAATTATTATAAAAAATTAAAAGGTGTTAAAATTTTATGGCAGAAGCTAAGAATTGGGTTTTTTTATTTCCTATAATTGCAGCTATAGTATTATTAATTTCTCTATTATATCCAATAATGCATATCGCTATAAATATTCCTGCAATCCCGCTGTTAATAGAAGGTGATTTATTACCATTTGGAGGGGGAATCGTTGATGAACTAGAGTCATATAAAGCAATCTTACCTGAGGCGGCGAGCCTTCAAACTACATTTTACTGGCTAGGAATAGGTTTTATGGTTTTTTTCATTCTTGGAGCATTATTTTTGATAATCTCAGCGATTAGAGTTTTATCTGGGAATATAGAACTTAAGAAAGCAAGGAAAAAATGGTTAAGAAATGGTCTTTCTTATATTATTACTGAAATAATATTTTTTTATGGTATACCATTTGTAGTTTCATATGCTTTAGAACAAATCGGTCTAGGGATTGAAATAATTTTTACAATGATGCTGGGAATGATTCTAATAATTGTTGCTGGAGGAATATTGATGTTTGCATATATTTGTGCAAAAATTGCAGAATAATTAATTAAATTGGCGCCCTTCTTTTAGGCCAAAGTATTACCTATAAAAGAATACATTATTTAAGTTTTAAAATTGAAAATTATGGTGGTAAAATATTCCTATATTTAAATCTGATGATATTGAAATTAATTATATTAAAGAAGGTATTGGTAAACCCCTTGTATTAGTTCATGGTTTTGGAACAAAACTGGGTGGATGGAACTTCCAAATACAATTTTTCAAACAAAAAATGATGGTTATTGCTTTAGATAATCGCGGTGTGGGGAAGAGTTCTAGACCAAATTACTCTTATAGTATGGATATATTTGTTGAAGATCTTAAAAATTTACTAGATTACTTGAATATTAAAGAAAAGATTCATTTATGTGGTATCAGTATGGGAGGAATGATTGTTCAGAACTTCGCGTTAAAGTACCCAGATATGGTTAAAACTTTAATATTATGCGCAACTTCTGCTTATATCAAACCAAATGTAATAAATGAATCTGTAAGTCAATTCAAACTTTTAGAAAGAATAGATTTAGAAAAAAGAGTTTTACAAATTATTCCCATTTTATTTTCAAGATCTTTTAGAAAAAAATTAAAAGAAGATACAAATTTGTTTGATGCCTTAAAAAACGATACTATTTTTATCACACCAATCGTAGATCCAACTCATAGTCAAGATTACAGTAATCATGGAGCTGCTATACTCAGTCACGATACACGTGATTCTTTAAATATAATTAAACAACCTACATTAATTATGGTTGGAACTAAAGATCGATTAGTTCCACTAATGAATTCAGAATTCTTACATCAAAGAATTCCTAACTCAAGATTAGAAGTGTTTGATGGTCTTGGACACGCCTTTACAATTGAATATTCAGAGAAAGTAAATAATATAATGTGGAATTTCATAAAAAAGCATCTTAATTAATTTTAAAATTATTTTACGTGAATTTATTTACTTTCCCTAAAAGCATATAAGAAAATGCATAGTAGAGATTATTCTTCTAATTTTTTACCAACAACAAATATTTCTGCGAGATATTGTTTTAGTTGAGGATAGGTATTTGAGTTGATTGAAGCGAAAGCCTCAAAAGCATTAGCGTCAAATAATTTATCCATATCACTAGTAGGTAATGGTTTCAAAAAATAAGATCCAGAATCCACAAATCTCAAAATATCTTTTGTTATATCTTCAAGTCTAGGAAGATTATACAAATATTTATGCCCTACTTTAATGTCTGCCTCTGATAACTCCAATGCCTTACCTATTCCAAGAATCTCCCCCAGCATTCGATTAAGACTAAACGCATTAGGGCATGTAATAAAAGTTAAACCATCTTTCTCTAAATAATAGTTAATCTTTTTAACAACTTTTAATCCATCTTCTCGTTTAAAATGTTCCAAAACAGCTGAACAAACTATTAAATCAAATTTTTCAGCTTTATCAAATTCCAATATGTTAGCTTTTATATATTTTATATTAGAACTTATTTTCTGAGGGTTCAAATCTAAAACTGTTAATTCTTTGGAAATTTTAGATGTATATTTACCATCCTTCCCCCCAATATCTAAAACTTTTTCAAAAATTTCCCTTTTTCCGTATTCCTGAATCTTTTTTATCATTAGATTATTTAAAAAGTCTTCTAACATGAGCTTGCATTAATTCTTTTTTGTATATTTTATCTTAATCTGTGGTTTCATAAAAGTAAAAAAAAAAAGTTTAATTAATCGATATCTAAATCTCCAAAATAATATCTTTTTCTAATAGGTTTTTTTACCTTCCAGACGCATTTTAATCCTTTTTTGAATTGGACGACATCACCCTTCTCAAAGGATATTTTTGAACCATCCTCACCAGTAACTTCCACCTCACCATCTAAAACATAACATGTTTCTGTATCATCATAATACCAATCAAACTCTGAGACTTCTTTTGACCATGTCCCCCAAGAATCCACATTTAATTTTTTTAATTCATCTTCAGTTACTTTCTTTTTTTTCATCGACATAATATATCATCTTTCAATAAAATTTATACAAATAAAATATATACTTTTAAATTTTTAAATAATCAAACTATAATTTAGAAAAAAAAACAAATTGAGAGTAAAAATGAGTGAAAAAAGTGAAAATAGTAAAGCTCCTAAAACTGGTGGAGATTTATTAATTGAATGTCTTCTTCAGGAAAATGTGAAATATTTGTTTGGAATACCCGGTGGGCAACTTTTGCCTATGTATGATGCAGTATTTAGATGGGGTAAGGAGAAAGGAATTCAAACAATACTTGTAAGACATGAACAAGCAGCAGCTCATGCAGCAGATGCGTATGCACGTGTTACTGGAGAATTGGGTGTATGTTTTGGGACCGTGGGACCAGGTGTAACCGATATGGTTCCTGGTGTTGGAGCTGCTTGGTCTGATAATACACCTCTTCTAGTAATTGGTGCTCAAGTAAAACGAGTATTAGACGGTAAATCTACACTTCAGGGCGATCTTGATCAACTAACCTTAATGAAACCTATTACCAAAGCTCAATTAAGAATTCAAAATCCTTTAGAGATTCCTAGAATCATTCCAAGAGCGATAAGAATTGCGTTTTCAGGTCAAATGGGACCTGTTTATGTGGATATTCGTGAAGAGGCTTTTTATGGGCAAGTTCCTTCAGATGCAAAATATGAGATATTATCCCCCGATAAATATCGACCTCAATTAGGTGTTGCTGGTGATTCTAAAGCAATAGAGAAGGCTATAAAACTTATAAAAAATGCAAAAAAGCCTTTAATAATTTGTGGAGGAGAAGTTAATAGTTTTAATGCGTCAGAAGAATTAAAAAAATTATCAGAAAAGTATGCAATTCCTGCAGCTACATCTGGTACGGGTATTGGGGGAATTTCAAGTGATTCTCCAACTCATTTAGGTGCTGGTGCAATTTCTGATGCTGTTATGAATGCTGCAAATAATACGGATGTTGTAATTTCAGTTGGATGTAAATGGGATTATACAATGGGGTTAGGACTTCCACCGTTATGGCCTACGGATCAAAAATTAATACAGATAGAAATTGAACCTTCCGAAATTGGAAAAAATCGACCCGTAGATGTTGGAATTGTGGGAAATTGTAAAAATATTTTAAATCAATTACTTGAAAAATTAGAAGGAGAAATATCAGAAAATTGTTTTTCAGAGTGGAATATTGATCAACAAGAAAAAAAAGAGGATGCATTAAAAAGAAGATTAAAAAAATTTAATTCAGAAAATGTTCCTATACTTCCTGAGAGGTTTATCAAGGAAACGCTTGAATTTTTTCCATCAGATTCAATTATTATCATGGATAGTGGGAATACTTCATTTTATGCAGGAGAACAAATAGATTTATATAAACCACGCCCTCCAAGAAGTACGTTAGCTTCAGTTGGTATGGGACATCTTGGTGCTGGTATTGGTTTTGCGCTGGGTGCTAAGTTGGCTTTTCCAGATAGGCAGACTGTAGTCATACAAGGTGATGGAAGCTTTTTATTTAATGTTCAAGAGCTTGAAACTGCAATACGATACAATTTGCCCTTTATTGTGGTTATTGCTAACGATAACGCTTGGGGTATGATTAAATCTGGACAATCAATGTTTTCAGGAAAACGATATCTTAATGTGGATATACCAAATATAGATTATGCAGCAATTGCTAAGGGATTCGGTTGTTACGCTGAGACCGTTGAAAAACCAGAAGAGATTAAACCTGCCCTACAGAGGGCTGTCAATTCGGGAAAAACTTCCGTTATAAATGTAAAAATTAAATGGGACACACCAAAAGCCACGAAAACATTATTTAATCTAGGAATAATTTAATTCAAAGAAAAAAAAGGAGTTTATATATCAACTTCTAGAGATTACAATAGGTTTATTTAATTAAACCTATGGGGTTTAAAATGAATAAGAGAAGTATTATAGCTTTAGCAATTTTATTAGCGGTTGCTTATGGAATCAATATGTCGATGGCAGGAGTAGCGATTCCCGGCTGTGCTGATGGTGTTCCGTAAGTAATTCAAACTAATAAACATTTTTTTTCTATTTTTTTTTGAGAGGTTAAATGACTAATAATTTTTGAAAAAAACTTTTTAATCTGTAATTCACAAAGAATTTTGGACATATCTTATTGAATAGACACTGTGAAAAAAATGACATTTAATACAATTGTAATCATAGGTTTAAGTTGGGGCGATGAGGGTAAAGGAAAGTTTTGTGACTATCTCGCTCAAGAAGCAGATATTGTATGCCGTTTCAATGGCGGAGCTAACGCTGGTCATACAATTGTAAGTGAAGGTCAAAAATTTAAATTTAAACTCATTCCTTCGGGTGCAGTGATGGAAAAAGAAATCATAATCGGCAATGGATGTGTTATAGATCCTGAGATTCTTATTGAAGAAATAGATACTCTTGAAAAATTAGGTAAAAATATTAATTTAAAAATCAGTTCTACTGCTCATGTTGTTTTTCCATTTCATAAAACGGTTGATGGTCTTGAAGAAACGTATAAAGAGAAATATAAAGCAGGAACAACTAAAAGAGGTATAGGACCTGCTTATTCTGATAAAGCTTCTAGATATGGAATAAGAATTTATGATTTATTAAATTCAGAAAAATTTAAACAAAAACTGTGGAATCTCTTTGAACTTAAAAAGAAAACAGTAAAACTTTATGGTGGTGTTTGGGATTTTGAATTTGATAAAATCTACAGACAATATATTGAATATGGAAAAAAAATTGAAAAATATGTTATTAATACAGCATTTTATTTAAACAATCAAATTGATATTGGAAAAAAGGTGATTTTTGAAGGTGCTCAAGGTGCACTTTTAGATATAGATCATGGAATGTATCCTTTTGGAACTTCCTCAAATGCAGATGCATTGGGAGTATGCGCTGGGACAGGTGTTCCTCCAAAAAAAATTGGCAAAATTGTGGGAATTATAAAAGCATATACTTCCAGGGTTGGAGATGGTCCTTTACCTACAGAATTGACTGATAAGATTGGAGAGCAGATAAGGGAACAAGGACATGAATTCGGGACAGTTACGGGACGTCCAAGACGAGTTGGCTGGTTAGATTTAGTTAATTTAAAATATTCATTAATGATTAATGGCGTCGATTATCTAGTTATAAGTTTATTGGATGCCCTAGAGGATATAAATCCTTTATTTATTTGCACTCATTATGAGTTTAATGGGAATTCTCTTGAGAGTTGGCCAATCCAATCAGAAATTATTGAACAATGTAAACCAGTTTATATAAAATTGGATGGTTGGGAAAAAAGAAGTAGAAAAGAATGGGCTGAAATTGCTAGAATTGGATATGATGCTTTACCTAAAAATATGAAAAAATATATTAGAACTATAGAAGATTTATTAAATCATAAAATCTCAATAATTTCAATTGGTCCAGAAAGGAATGAAACTATTCAATTGGAAAAAATTTTTACCTAAATTTTATTTTGTTCTAATTCATAAAATTAACTTCTCAATAATAATATTTTATTTAAATGTGTTTTACGAATTAATAAATTAAGAAATTAATTAAAAACAAATTCTCTCTCTTATGGAAAAATAATGGGATTAGTTCAAAAAGATAAACTGTTTTTAGAATTAATGAGAAATTTTATCGAAGCAATAGATGGAATAGAGGCTATCTGGATATATGATCGAGAAGGTCTTTTGATGAGCAAGTATGCTCGAGCAGAATTATCTAAAGATGGATTAAATGAATATGAGAGAGAAGAAATTTATGGTGCCTTCGCAAGTATATTCAATCCTTTGTTAAAAAAAATTAATTCTGAATATAAAATTGGAGAATTGGGTTCAATCACATTTGAAACTCCAGATCATCATATAATTTTTCTAGAAGCAGGTTCAAAAGCTGTAGTTCTCATCATAACAACGTATGATTTGGAAATAAGTTCAATCTTACCATATTGTTATTTATTTGTTGAAAAAGTTGTCCAGATAATAGAAGAGAGTTTTGATTTAAAATATAACACATTAATGATACCAAAATTAATAATTGGTAATTCTTTTGATAATACTTTAAAAACTTCCTTTGTAAAAACGGAAGATAATGAAATATATATAGGTAGAAAAAAAGAAGTACAATTTTTTAAGCTTATCATTCTCGGTGATGCTGCAGTTGGAAAGACAAGTATGGTTTCTCGATTTGTAAAAGGTAAGTTCTCAACAGATTATAGACCAACGCTAGGGATCTCCATAACAACTATGCGATTTAACATTCAAGGTTTTGAAGATTCTCAAGTGAGGTTTTTAATTTTTGATTTAGCTGGTCAAGAATTTTTTAAACGTGTTAGACATATGTATTTATCAGGAGCACAAGCAGTTTTTATAGTGTATGATATAACTAGAAGAGAAACTTTTGAGGGTGCAGATTATTGGTTTGAAGATGCTAAAAAAGAATTGGGAGATATGCCTTTTGTATTAATTGGAAATAAAATCGACTTAGAAAATGAAAGACAAATATCAACCGAAGAAGGAATGGAAAAAGCGAAGAAATTTAGATGCACATTCGTGGAGACTTCTGTAAAGGCAAATGTAAATATTGAAGATACATTTAAAATTTTAGGAATTGGGATGTTTTTTAGAAAAATTGAAGATTTTGATGGTCTTGAATCTTAATTATTACAATTCTTAATTATATTTGCGCCATTATTTTTTCACTAAAGTCTCCTTAACTCTAAGAAATAATGGAATAGAGCCTATAAAGAAAATCGTTCCGAAAACAAAGACGAAAGATTCTGGGACAAATCCTATAATCACGAAATAAGTTGCTACTAATCCTCCAATGAAAGCCCCTATTACTTGTGATATTGTATAAACTATATTAAATACTCCAAAGAATTTCCCTCTTTGATCTTTAGGTAATAAATCTTGAGACCATGTATCCATTGGTGTTACAATTCCTAAAACACCTATTAGAATAAATGGAAGTGCAACTATAAATAAAATATAATTTACTTCTGTTCCAATCTTTACAAATGGTGCCAAAAAAAAACCTATACATATAATTATGATTGAAATTGGTATATATTTTCTACGTCCATATTTATCAGCCAGTTTTCCTAAGAATGCAGTTATGATAAACAAAATTGGAAATCCGAATGCAACTCCAAGAAGTAACTCTATTGTTGACAAGTTCAATGCAAAAATCCAAATAAACAAGAAAGGCATTACTGTAGAAATTCCTGATCTAAAGATAGTAATGGCAAGTATTAATTTAAAAAGCTCTTTATTCGATTTAAGTTGTTCTATATTAACTATTTCTTTAAGTTCAACAAAAAATTTCTTTTTTGGAGGTAATTCTGAAACAGGTTTTTCTTTTATAAAAAGAAATCCTATCAAACCAGCAATTATAATACTAACTCCACCTATTGAAAGAACAAACAAATGCCCTTCTTGTCCTATAACCGTTTCTCCAGCCACATCTTGCCCAAATATAAGATCTGCGATTAAAAAAGCTGCAATAGCAATCAATAAACCTAAATATCCTATTATATTTATTCTCCCATTCGCTCTTCCTCTAAGTTCTAACTCTACTGTATCGGGGATTAATGATCTTTCAGAAACGTAATAAGCATTTGAAGCAATACCAATGATCACCACATCCAATATAATACAAATAGTATAAGCAACCATGACATCTCCTCCGCTAAGTTCTAAAGAAAAGGCAAATATAATCATTGAAATTCCTACAATAATTCCAGATAGTAAATATGGTCTACGCCTACCAAATTTAGAACGTGTATTATCGCTAATAATTCCCCATGTAAGGTTCCATATAAGCCCCATAATCGCTGATAAAATAACCATCACCGATATAAAAAGTGGAGCTAAATTCAAAACTTGATCTAAATATGTATTTAAATAATTCTGTTCGAAGAAACCAAATATTTGATCGCCAGCGAAAAGAATTCCGATTATAAGAACTTGCCTGCGTAAAAATTTATTAAAAACTTTTTCCTTTTTTTCCATTTTAAATTCTCCTAAATTTAAATAAAAAACTTTTATTGATTGTAATTTTGTTTTTATTTTTTAAAAGAACATGCAAATAAAAAAATTGAATTTTATTTGACTATAACACAAACTTTTCAAATTTTATTTTTTCAGATAGTTCTCTCACATCTTTTTTAGAGAATAATCCTGCCCCAGACATTAAGGTATTTGCAGCTCCGCACGCCATTCCCCATCTAAAACATTGTTCAAGATCATTTCCCAAATAGTATCCAACAATAAAACCACCTAACAGAGAATCGCCTGAACCAACTGTGTTTATAGGATTATCTACAATAATTTTTCCAAATAAACAAGTTTTTTGCAAAGCGGAAACACAAATTGCACCCCAACGATTTAAAGTAGTAATAACTATTTCTGTTTCATTAGATAATAATTCTCTTGATTTTTTTGCAATATTTTCAATATTTTCATTAGGATTTTTCATATATTTTTGAATTTCTGGTGAATCTGGAAAAAGAGTTGCTAATTCTTCCAAATTCGGTTTTAGTAGCCAGGGTCTTGACTTATATCCTTCAATTAATTCAAGTCCACTAGTATCTAATGCACATCTTGCTCCTTTTTTCTTACAAATATTTATCATATCAAAATAAATGTTATTAGGGACTCCAGGAGGGATAGACCCACAAAAAACAACAATGTCATCTTGATTAACAGTATCAACAATTAATTCCATAAAAGTATCTAATTCAGATTTATTCATAGTAAAACCTTTTTCTCTTATATGGGTTGCCGAATGAGTTCTAGGGTCAATTATCGTCTTATTAGATCTTGTATAACCATCTATTGGATTGAATTGAAATGAAATTTGTTTTGAATCTAAAAATGAATTGTATATTGGAATTTCTTCTTTCCCTATACAAGCTAAAACTTTAATTTCAATATCTTTTTCTTGGATTAGAGCATTACTTAACGTATTAGCGCTTAATGCGAAAGAAATACCTTTTCCTAATGGGAATTTCTGACTTCTTAGAACTTTAAATGTCCTACCAACTTTAAAATTATTAACTTCGATTACTTCATCGATGGTTGGATTTAATAATACTCCGATAATTTTTTGTTCCATATTTTTACTCTTTTTCCTAATTTTTTTTAATTTTATTTCTACTTCTAAGAATTTAAACATTTATTGTTAGTGTTATATTTTTTTTTAATATATGAATATTCTAAAAAGATCAAATATTTTTAATTAAAAATCATTCAATTTATAATTATTTATTTACAATGGAATCCATTTAACTATTGGGAAATATTGTGAAAAGTAAGAAAGATAAAATTAATTTAAAAATTAAACTGGATAGATCCTTAGATGCATTTCTTTATAGAAAAGGATGGAGGAAATCTTGGGATAGAAGGTTTAAAAAATTATATTGGTATTATCGAACGTCGATATTATTGAAATTTTTCGAAAAAATATTCCATTATGATTTTAATGAGTTTAATATTTATGCTTTAGGACAATCCCACCTTGATGCTTGTTGGAAATGGACAAAGCTTTCATCAATTCGACGAGCGATTCTTACTTTTGAAAGAGCAATAAAAAATTTAAAAAAATACTCTCATTTCATTTTCAGTCAAACTTCACCTCAATATTATGATTGGATAAAGAGATTAAGACCAAAATTATTTAATGAAATAAAGAAGTTTGTAGAACTAGGAAAATTTGAATTAATTGGTGGAATGTGGATTGAACCTGATGCTAATTTACCTTCTGGAGAATCTTTTGTACGGCAAAGATTTTATGGGCAATTATTTTACTTAGAAAATTTTGGAAAATTAAGTAAAACAGCAGCGTTACCTGATAGTTTTGGATTTTCCGGAAATTTACCGCAAATTTTAACTAAATCAGGAGCCGAATATTTTTGGACTACAAAGATAACTTGGAATGATTATAATAGATTTCCTTTTGCTAACTTTTTATGGCAAGGAATTGATGGAAGCTCAATTTTTTCTCATTGTTTTGTTTATAATATTTCAGTTTTATGGCATCTTTCAAAATACAAAGAATTAGCTAAACTTCCAAAAAAGACAGGTTTAATTTTTAATTCAACCATGAATTTAGATGAAATTAACTCGAATTTCCAAGAGAATTATGTTAAAACGTGCGGGATTTTTTATGGTTTTGGTGATGGAGCAATGGGTCCTTTCGAAGAAGAGATTACACTATATTCTGATATTGGTAGATTAGGATTATTAAAATTTACAACAATTGAAAATTTTTTTAAAATTTTGAAAAAAGAATGCAATGAATTAATCCCAATATGGAATGATGAGTTATATCTTGAAACCCATCGGGCATGTTATACAAGCCAATCAAATATTAAAAAATTAAATCGATTAGCAGAAATTAATTTAAGAAATTTTGAAATATTAAATACCTTTTTTACACTATTTTCTAAGAAATATGAATATCCAAGGAGAAAAAGTGAAGATTTATGGAAGATAACTCTATTCAATCAATTTCATGATATTTTACCAGGATCGAGTATTCAAGATGTCTATTATGAACAAGAACCAGAATTACATAATGTTATTCATGCCACAAAACATTCTTCAAAAATGATAATGCAAATGATCTCTGTTGCACTTATAAATGATAAATCAAGGTTAAATGATAATAAATTTCTAATCTTTAATCCTTTAAGTTGGACAAGGAACGGGACAATTAAAATGGAAAATGGAAAAAAATATTTTGAATACCAAGTAAAAAGGATCCCAGCATTATCTTTTAAAATAGTAGATATATCACTCTTAAAAAATGAAATTAAGCAAAATAATGAGAGTTTAATTGGAATAGAAACTAGAAAGCAAATTATTTTGGAAAATAAGAAAATTAAACTTGCAATAGATAAAAATTCAGGAAAGATTTCATCATTAATTTCAAAAATATTTAAAAAAGAGTTCATACGCTTGGGAGATGGAATTAGTTTTCAAGTTTTTCGCAATAAACCTCAAAAAAAATATTGTGTTTGGAATATTGATAAAAGATATCCACGTTATCCAATAAAACTTGGTGGAGTCAAAGGTCTAAGAGTAATAAAGGAAAAAAACAGGAAAATTATGGTTAAACTCATATTTGTATTTGGAAATTCCAAAATTATTCAATATATTATTTTGCGAGCAGAAGCCGATTATATTGAATTTCGAACTGAGATGGAAATATTTGATAAAAATAGGCTTTTTAAAATTAAATTTCCATTTGACTTAAACACAAATGAATTAATTTGTGAAATTCCATATGGTGCATTGAAAAGAAAAATAATTCCAAAAACAGAATTCGAAAAAGCTAAATGGGAATTTCCTGCACAAAAATGGGTTGCTATTTCGGATCAAAATTACGGTTTCGTATTAGCAAATGATAGTAAATATGGATTCAGTTCTACGAAAAAAGGCTTATACATGACTTTGTTAAATACACCTCATTACCCAACCGATCCATTCTTTTCTTATATTAAACGAGTTCCGAGAAAAGAAAGAGAGAAATATATTGATCAAGGACATCATATTATAAATTATGCATTGAAAATTTTCGAAGGTAATTGGGTGAAAGCAGAAGTATGGAAATTTGGTTATGAATTTAATTACCCTCTTATATTTGAGAAGCTTAAAAAAGACTATGATAATCAAAGAGTTATTGAAAAGTGTTTAGACACAGAAACTAAACGAGATATAATCAACTTTATTCAAAAAGAAAATTCATTAATTGAAATAAATGAGCCAAATATAATATTAGAGGTTATAAAACCTCATGAAACAATTCCAATGGGAAAATTTGGTCAAAAAATTTTTCACCAAAATATCAAGGAAGGATTGATTTTAAGGTTATACGAGACTGCGGGTAAAACAACAAGCTGTCATATTAAATTTAATGATTTTTTTAAATTAAAAGCAGTCTTTGAAACAGATTTACTCGAACTTAATAAATTTAATAAAAGTATTTTTAAAATTTCAGATAATCGTGAATTTAATGTTAATTTTACTCCTTTTGAGATTAAAACACTTCATATAAAATTAAATTAAGAACTTTAAGTCAAATTGGTTAATTTTTTTTAAAAATTCAAAATTTTTACTAACTATTATTTAATAAACGGAATTTTTTTAAATTTTCATTATTTCTCTTTATTCGTAAATTTAAATAAATATTTTTTAAGGAAATAAAAATATGAGTAAGATTAACGAAAAATTAGAAATTCAAAAGCAAGGGCCAAAATTTTCCATTGCGGAACCTCATGATTTGTTACCCAAATCAAAGTGGCTCAGAGATTATTATTTTAAAGGAGTCGAAAGAGAATGGAACAATGAATACACACCTTTCACAACTGGTACTGATTGGGATATTGTTTTTTATGAAGGTGATTATTATATTGTCCCTGAGTTGTATTACTATATGGGTATTAAAGATGTTGGACCATTTGCTTTTTCTATCAGATCTAGGGCATCTCCTGTTAAACTGCCTGAAAATTTCTGGAAAAAATCACTACCAGAACGTAGAGCTTTATTTTTTGAAGAAGTAATGTTAAATTATATACCTCAAGAGATTATTTCAGAAAATGATTTAATAGCAGGAGGGAGATTTAACACTCAATTAAGTAAATGCTTCAATGAAAAAGAAGCAAAAATATTTTGGAAAAAAAATCTAAAAAATAGAAGATCTATTTTTAAATTTCATAAAAATGGATTTGGAAACTGCGGTGCAACTGGCGGACACGTAATTGCTGATTACGAAACCGTTGTTAAGAAAGGATTTAAACATATTTATGAAAAAATTAAAAGAAATTACGAAGGGTTAAGTGAAAAAGATAAAAGAGGTCCCAAAGGTCAAGAACTTAGAGCAATGATGATATCCGCTCAAATTCCGAGAAAATTGGCAGAAAAATATGCTGTAGAATGTAGAAGATTAAAAAATGAAGCATCAACTCCCGAACGTGCAGAAGAACTTGAACAGATGGCAAAAAACCTGGAAATAGTTCCGTGGGAACCTGCTAAAACTTTCTGGCAAGGAATTCAATCTTTGTGGCTTATCCATATGTTAATAATGGCTGAAGAATCTTATCCCGGACCGGGAGTTTCTTTTGGAAGAACAGACTTACATTTATGGTCTTTATATAAAAAAGATGTAATTGATGAGAAAAATATTACAAAAGATTTCGCTAAAGAGATCTTAGGAAGTTTTTGGTTTCATTGTAATACCGTTTATGATGCCCAAATAAAGCTTGGAGGAAATCAGGGAATCACAAGTGGCTTCGGGCAGTTAATAACTTTATCTGGATGCGGAGCACAGGGAGAAGATTTATCAAATGAATTAACTTATGCAATACTAGAAGTTATAGACGAATGGAGCCCAATATTAGAACCTAAGCCAAATGTTCGTTTGCATCGAAATACTCCAGATAAATTGCTTGAAATTGTTGTAGATATGATTATAAGCGCTCAAGGAGCTCCGTTTTTATTAAATTTCGATGAAAGAAGTATTGCCGGAATGATTGTAGAAGGCATTCCTAAAGAGGAAGCATGGGATTATGCTTGTGTTGGTTGTTTAGAGAACACAATGCAAGGTAATGATCGCTCAGGAACAGTTAATTGTAATCCAAATTTAGCGAAAAGCATAGAATTAACTCTATGGAACGGAAAAAATATACCCGATAAAAATGACACTTCAAAATCAAAAGAACAATTTGGTCCGAAAACGGGAGATCCTGAAAATTTTGAGACGTGGGAAGATTTTTGGAAAGCATGGGTTGAACAGATGAAATTTATTATAAGATACACTGTTGAAGTGTACAACTCAACGGAAGAACTTCGTGGACAATATCTCCCAACACCATATTTATCAACTATGGTTAGAGGTTGTGCAGAAAAAGGATTAGATGTAAGACAAGGTGGTCCAGAACTAAGATTTATAACAATTGAAGGTGTTGGATATGCAACTGCAGTAGATTCCTTATTATCAATTAAGAGATACGTTTATGAAGATAAAAAATATACCATTGGTCAAATTAAAAAAGCTCTAATGGAAGATTATCAAGGTAAAGAGAATATTATAATGCAAACCTTATTCAAAAATAAGGCTCCAAAATATGGAGTTGACGACGATGAGTTTGATGAGTTAGGTAGGATGATAATGAAAACATGGTCAGACGAATGCTGGAAATATAAAACTCCAACTAATTTCCAATTCCGTCCAGGAATGTTATCTTGGAACTACTGGGCTGGAAATGACGCTGCAAATACAGTCGCTACTCCAAACGGTAGAAATAAAGGGAAATTTTTATCAAATGCGATTTGTCCTACAAATGGAGCGGATATAAAAGGTCCAACGGCTGTAACTAATTCAGTAGGAAAAGTTTTAGGAGGCAAGACTGAGGATGGAGAATATATAAATTATTTACCTAATGGATCAAGTCATATCATATCGTTTGATCCAAGTATGTTACGAGATCCCGAACATAAAAATAAATTTAAAGCTTATTTACGAGGGTATATTGAAAATGGCGGTACGGCTTTACAAATAAATATGATAGATGCAGAAATGTTAAAAGATGCTCAAAAACATCCTCAGAATTATAAAAATTTACTTGTAAGAGTTACAGGTTATAACGCCTACTTTCATGCGATTGGAAGGGAACTTCAAAATGAAATAATTGCTAGGGAGTCTCACCAAATGTAAAAATAAATGAATATCAATAAAAATTATAAAACAAGAGTTGATAAGTAAAATGGGTAAAGAAAAAGGATTGATAGAATGGTTTTCCGAATTTTCCGAGGAATCAATTGCTTTTACAAAGCCAGAACTTATAATAAAATTAGTTTCAACGATTAATCCCCGTGGTTGGCCTCATATAACTCTCATTTCTTGTAATCAAGCAAAAAATAAAAATCAAGTAATTTGGGGACAATTTACTGAAGGATTAAGCAAAAAATATGTAGAAAAGAATCCAAAACAAGGAATATTTTGGATGACAACAGAGATGCCATTTAAAATTCTCCAGGCAAAAGTAAAGCTGAACTATACGAAAACGGAGGGAGAAGATATGGAATTTTTTAATAAATTAAATATTATGCGATATAATGCATATATTAGTGTCTGGAAAGTTTTTTATAATGATGTAGTAGTGGTATCTCCAATAAGAAAGTTATCTTTATTAGGAGTTATTAAAGGCATTTTATTGGATATGATAGGAAAGGGTGCAACTAAAACTAAACTTTCCGAGAAGCGATTAAATGTTACTGGTTATAAACTTTTTAAAGGTCCGTTAAATGCCAAATTTATTTCTTACATTGATCCTGAAGATGGCTATCCGATTATTATTCCGTGTATTCAGCTGCAGGCTGCTGATCATAATAGGCTTATCTTTCCACTTACGGTTTTAAAAGAAGATTTGGAAAAAATTCCGACTAATTCGAAAATCGCTGTTTTTGGAATGAATACGGATTTAGTTAGTCAATTGGTTAATGGGACGTTTATAGGGTTTAAAAAATTTAGGGCAATAAAGTTTGGCATAGTTGAAATTGAAGAGATTTATAATAGTTGTCCGCCTTTAGTCGGAAAAATTTATCCAGAAATTGAGACACGACCAAAAGTTACAAATTTTCATTTATAACCTTCTTTTTTTTCTTTAACGTTATCTACAATAAATAATAGTATTTTTATTCCTGATTATTTATTATCAATTTTTTTTTGGAGAATTAATATAAAGAAAAAAAATTTCTGAGAGAGTTAAAAATGGCTTAATTGTTAGAGCAATTATTGACTTCTTGTAAAAATAATAGCTATTTAAAGATTAAGTGGTTTAAAAATGAAAAATTGCGATTAAATGTATCTTTTTTCGTGAAATTCAATAGTTTCTCAAAGAAACTAATATATCTAGATATTATCCTATAATAAAGGAAAAAATAAGTTAATCGTATTAATTATTAATTTAAAGAAAAAATTAAATAGTAAAATTGATATTATGCCCATTCTTTTTACCCACTTTTTTAAAAAAAGGAGCCAGCAATGAAGCCTGACTAAAAGTGGTCGTAATAAGAAGAATTTTATCAACAAATTCTTTTATTTTTAAGGATGTCTCATACATGGGAGTAATTTTTTCATTAATTAAATCAATATTTTTATCAAAAAAGTTTATTAATTCCTCATACTTATCGAATTCTTCAAATGCTTTACTCAATTTATCTTCAATATCTTTAAGATTAAATTCTTTTTTTTTATCGTTCATTGATTTATTTACTTTTTCTTGGAATTTTTAAATGTAAAGAGAGTGATGTATTACTGATTTTCTAATTTATTTGTCGTAATTCCCCAATTTTTGAAAATTTAAAGAAAATATAATCTTTAATCCATTTGTTTAAATTATAATTTCTTAAACGATATTTGCATTCATCTAAATCTACTTCCTCTATTCTTGGAGCAATAAAATAAGTCATTGTTGTCTTTCCTAATTCTTTAAATTTGATATCAAAGTTATTTCTATCAAAAATAATTAACAAAAAAAGAAATAAATATAAGTTCAAAAATAGAATAATTTTTAAAATTAAATATTTTTATTTAAATAATTTTTAGGGATGAAATTGGGGAAAAAATCACTCACTAATGAATTAATGAATAAAATTGAGGTCTATTTTAAGGGCATGCACTACTTATCCAATTGTGGGAGCCCGTTTGACGAATCGAAATTTGAAAAATTAGATCGCATACTTGTAAAGGCAGATGCCGCTTTTGGACCGGCTAAAAGAGCAGAAATGATGGCTGAAACAAAGAAAATTCTCCCTGTTAAAATGGGTGACGGATGGAAAGACGGAAGAGACAGTTTGAGATTAAATCTTATAAATGGGTTAAATCAAGGCTTTAAAGCCTTCAATAAAGCTCTAATGGAAACCTCTCCGGATAAAGATACAGCCAAAAAAATGTTGAAAATCCTGAACAAATATAAATAAAGAAGTAATTTCTTGTGTTCTGTATTATGGTGAGGTTCAATTACCATTTTTTGCAAATATGGCATGAATCTTTGACCTAAAAAATTACTAATATATCATGACACAATCGATTTTTAGTAAAAATGAGAATATTTTAAGGAATTAATTTTTGTAAGTGAAATTAAAATAACTTAATAGTTTTAGTTCTCAATTTATTTTAAGAAAATTTTGAGGAAATCGATTACAAATGCTATCTATTTAAATATTAAGTATTTTTAATTAATATTGTTCATTTAAATATAATTTAAAGAAGGTAAAAATAAAGAGAGAAATTTAAAAATGTCAAGTGATCAACTCGCTTTTTTAGAAAAAATGAAGAAATTGGCAGAAGAAAATGAGGAATTTAAAGAAGAATTAGAAGATCTTGATGAAATTATCGCTCAAAATGTAATTACAGATGTTAATTATAAATTCTGGATTAAATTCGGAGGAGGAAAATTTGAATATGGCGAAGGCGAGATAGATAATCCTTCATTTACAATGTCTTGCACTGCAGCTATTATGACCGGCATGGGCACGGGAGAAGTTGAAGGTACTTCAGCCTATATGGCAGGTGATTTAGCTATAGAAGGAGATTTACAAGGTGCAATAGCCTATGGTGAAATTACTGGAATCGCCAGAGACATTTTAGAAGAAGAATAAAATAATTCTAAAAAATAATTGATTTATTCCATTTTTTTTATTTTTTATTATTTTTTTTATAATCATTAAACAAACTTTATTTTTATAGCATTTTTCATTATTTATCCATTATAAAATAGTTTTCTTAAAATCTTAAATTTGATAAATTCTAAACACGGATTAATATTTGAAATCCAGAGAATGTCTACAGAGGATGGTCCGGGAATCAGGTCAACAGTATTTTTTAAAGGTTGTCCCTTAAAATGTGTATGGTGTCATAACCCTGAAAGTATTTCAAAGGAGCCACAACTTCAATGGTTTAAAAATAAATGTATTGGCTGTAATACATGTATTGAAATTTGCCAGCAACAAGCCTTATCTTTTGATAAAGATGGATTAAAAATAGATCGAGATAAATGTATCTCATGTGGAAATTGCGCCGATGAGTGTCCTAGTACTGCATTAAATATGATTGGTAAAAAATGGGAGCTCAATGACTTATTTCATGAGATAGAGAAGGATAAGGTATATTATACTACATCAACGGGAGGTATTACAGTTTCAGGAGGCGAGCCTACATTACAATCGAAATTTATAGAAGATTTTCTAAAGAGATGTAAAGAAAATAGCATCAATACTGCACTAGATACTTGCGGATATGCATCTAAAGAGGTTTACCAAAAATTATTACCATATGTAGATTTAGTCCTTTTTGATATTAAAGAAATTAACCCCAGAAAACATAAAGAATTTACTGGCGTTTCTAATGAGAGAATTTTAGAAAATGCTATTTGGATTTTAGATTATATAGAAAAGCATGATAAAAAAATGTGGATAAGAACACCTTTAATTCCGAATTTTACTGCTACTGAAGAAAATATCAAAGGAATAGGAAATTTCATTGTAAATGATTTAGGGAATAAAATTGAACGTTGGGATCTTTTGGCCTTCAATTCGCTTTGCTCGGGAAAATATTCCCGATTGGGGATATCGTGGGTATTAAAGGATGAACCGTTGTTAACTGATGAAAAAATGGAATATTTTTATAAAATTGCTAAAGAAATCGGTGTTATTAATGTTCAATGGTCAGGATTAACTAAAAAAATTGATACTGAAAATAACAACTGAATTACTTAACAAATTTTTTCCTATCTATTTCTTCTATCTAAATAAATATTTTTTAACCTAGCTATTTATTAATAATATAAGTTTAAGGTCAGAAATAAAATGTGATTTTTATTGGATAAAATAATAATAGTCCGCTGGGATAGTCAACTTGGTCCCCAGTTCATTATACAATATCCACCAGAAAAGGAAATGCCTAAGAAAGATTTATTTGTAAAAATATGGGCAAAATATGAATTACAAAAAGAAAAATCAATCATCGTGCTTACCACAGAAGATATAGATAAGGATATGGGTAAAAAAAATATAAATTATTTGACAGTTACTCAACAATATGAAGGAGAATTATATTTTTTTATTCTTGAGTTAGAAAGATTACAAAAAGACCAAAACTTTGAAGATTATTCTGAGATATTGGGGTCTATTAGCAAGAATCTTATTGAACTAATTCATTCTGATAAATTTATGAGAGCACTATCTGAAGGATATACTCAAATTAAGGGTTTTGTTAAATTAGAAAAAGAACAAAACATAATTAACATATTTAAAGATAAAATAAAAACTCATATTTTAAAAGTCCTTGAAAAGGGAGTGATTTCAAAAGTTGAACTAATAAATAAATTAAAGGAAAATTATGGTTTTTCTGGAGAAAATATTGATTTATTATTATCTTCATTCTTAAAGGAAGGGTTAATTCTTAAAAAAAATTTACCTGGAATTAAAGAATGCATATTTCTGGTTAAAGATTTAGTATGTATAAGAATTCCACCAAATTTTTCAACTTTAAATCTGGGTCATAAGAAAATCGCCGGAAAAAAGCTTAAAGTAAGTTCTAAGAAATTCTATAAAGATTATATTAATAAATTAAAAGAATTTTTCACTAATTTTGATAATATAAGTGAAATTAAAGATAATACATTATATGCACTTTTCTTTAATGAAAATATCTACAATCTGATAAAAAAATTAAGAGAAACAACTATTCCAGTTGAAAAAGCATTAATAGTTTTAGAAGATAAACAAGAATTATTTAATGATCTTTTGGATAAAACCATTATTCTTGAAAGAAAAGGCATGATATATCTATTTTCTGATATTAGGTTTATTAGCTTCCTTCCGATTTTTATTCTTAAAAATCTCAAGGAGCGTTATGATAACATGGAAATCACTTCAGATCAATATGTTACTCATGTTGAAATTCTTTTAAATGAGTTAAATAAAGAAAAAAAAGAAATTTATACTATTATCTAACAAAAAAATTTAAGTAAATTATTGTGGTTTTGCCAATATCGCTTTTACTCGTAATGTATTGAACATACTAGTAGGAGCAGGTCTAATTAAACATACTGTATCTGCACCACGCCCTGTACCTCCAATACAGATAATATCCTTATCTAGTGATCTTATTAACCCAGCGTCCACCGCCATTGAAGCAATCTCCATGCAAACTTTTGTACCTTGGCTAAAGTTTTCACGTAGAAAATATGCCATCATTTCGACAAAACACCATTGATTCATTTTCATTCGAATATTTCGCTCTATTCCAGCCATAGCATGAGTCCCTGAAAAAATCTTTAGACCTTTTCTTCTTAATTCTTCCATTTTTAATTCATCGAATTCTTGGGGCACTGATTTTTCACCTCTGACTACAAAATGATAAGTGTGAGTAATTAAAACTAAATTATATTGAGTTGGATCAAAAATATCAAGAATTTTTTCCGCAGTTGTTCCAGTAGTACTTGCAAAAACTATATCTTTAATATTTAATAAATCAGCATATTTCTTAGCAATCTGAAGCGCTTTCTCAGTATTGGCTGGTCCAGGTTTTTCAAAAATTGTTATTTCCATATTTAAATCTGGCATTCAATAAAACCTTCTATTTTTTAATATGTATTATATTTCATTTATTAGATTTTAAATTTTTATATCAAATTAAAATTTATTTAAAGATTATACTATTTTAACAAAATGAGTTATAGAAATAAGTTTGAAAAGAGAATTCTATTATTTAAACTAAAACTGAGCTAAATAACTTAATAAAATTTGAAAAAAGGTTTATTTTTATATTCAATTTGAATTTTTATGAAATATTGACCCAAATCCTTTTTTAATATATTTTAAAAATTTTACAATTAAAATTCATTATAATGTAGAAAAGGTAAGAAGAGAATACAAATTAAATACAAGGTATAGTAAAAAACAATTAATTAATAGTCAATTTTTTAAGCTAAGATTTTAGCATTAATATTTATAATTCTTATTACGTATGATTAATTAAATTTTAATTATACAACCATTTTCTAATTTATAGGATTAAATATCAAAAAAAAGGTTAATTCCATGCTTAGAAGGAAAGAAGAACATATAAAGGGTGGTGAGAAGATTCGCAGTATTCTTCTTGGACTTAACGATGGGTTAATATCTACTTTTACACTACTCGTCGGTGTTGCTGTAGCTACAATGGCTCTTGGAAATACTATAGTTATTTTAACCGGTTTAGCAGAGATGTTTTCCGCAGCAATAAGTATGGGTCTTGGAGAATATATCTCATCCAAATCACAATTGAAATATTATAGGAATGAAATTATAAGAGAAAGTGCAGAGATTGATTTATTTCCCGAAGAAGAAAAATTAGAAGTTCGAGAGTCATTCGAAAAAATGGGGGTTACAGGTACAGCTCTAAATGAAGTTGTAGAGAGTATAACATCTGATAAGCAAAGATGGTTAGATTTTATGGTAAAGGATGAATTAGGTTTTTCAGATGAACCTTATAGTCCAATATTAGGGGGTACATTAACTTTTCTAGCTTTTTTAATAGGAGCTTTTATCCCACTTTTTCCATATTTTATAGAATTAGGATTTATTTCTTTGATTATATCATCTTCTCTCTCATTCATTATTTTATTTACGGTTGGTGCACTTAAAAAGTATATTACTGGAGAAAAATGGTTGAGGGCAGGAATAGAAATGGTAATAATTGGTGCAATTGCATTTACAGTTTCTTATTTAATTGGATTGATATTAGAACGTATGATTGTTGGGTAAATATAATAATTTTTTTAATTCATTTCGATTTTTTCATAAAAAATCGAACTATGATCACACAACGGACATTTTGATGGAATTTTGCCAATCTCAATGTTTCCACAAATTTTACAAACATAAATTTCATATTTTTTAAATAGCTTTTTTTGTGTAAGAATTTTAAAAAATTTGGTGAACAATTTTGAATGAATTTCTTCAGCCATTTTTGCTAATTTAAAAGATAATTCAGCTACATTTTCTTTATTTTTTTTTGCAGATTTTTCAAAATTTTTATACATTATTTTAAACTCATAGTTTTCACCATCAATAGCATTAAGAAGATTTGAACTCGTATCTTTAACTTGTTTATAAATCTCATCTTCATTTATTTTAACAATGTCATTCAGATTTATCGGCGACTCAATTATTGAAGATAATGCTTTTAAATGATTTTTTATATGAATGCTTTCTGCAAAAGCCGTTGCAATAAATAAATGAGCAATTTCAAGAAGGTTTTCTTTTACTGCTTGTTCGGCAAATAATTCATATTTTCGTTTAGCAATGCTTTCTCCAATTAAAGCCTCTTTTAAATTATTAATAATATTCTCCATAATTTTTTCTCATCTAACTTCTTGTTAACATTTCAATTCCTAAATTAGAAACATAATAGCTTACTGAAAAAAATACTGCCAATATTATCATTAAAATAATACTTGAGATGATTAATATACAGGCAATAGAGTTCATCAAATTCTTGAAGAACGGATTTTTCACCTCTTAAAACAAAATGATTAAAAATATCTAATATTTTATCTGCTGTGCCTCCCGTCATAGACGCAAAAACTACTTTTTTTTTTTTTTGCTTTTTCAAAAATTGTTATTTCTATATTTAGATCCGGCATTTGATAAAACCTTCTATGTTTAAATATTTTTTAAATTTTGATATTTAAATATAAGAATAATAATATTTTATAATGTTAATAATTAATTAAAATAGTGTAAAATAGATTTATTGATGTCTATTGTATAACCTTATGCCAATAATCCCTATTATAATTAAGAGGGAATAAAGAATCATTGGAAATCCATAAAATTCTTGAAGAGTAAAATAGAAGTAAGCAAGAATTATTAATGAGAAGAATATAACAAATATACATATTGCATAAAATATACGATCAAAAATTATTTCTTTACGTAGTCTTTTTCTCATACGTAGTCTTTTTCTCATATTAAATACTCCTTAAACCTAATTCTATTTCTTTATCTTTCTTTTAATAATAATTTTAATAATGTTCGCCTATATCCTCTCCAAACTTTTTTAAATCATCTAATAACAAACTAATTCGCTTCCTATTTGATAATAATAGCCTTATTTTATCGATTTCCTTTATATCCGGCATTTCAATACCTAATCTCATCTGTTTAAATAACGTATTTGCCTGATTTATATAGGTTCTTGCTTGATTTAATAATTTACCTTCTAATGGCGTTATTGAAAGGCGTCTCTTTAATTTTGAAAAATTATAAAACCATAACATTCCACTCAATAAAATAATTAAGATAATAGCAATTATATCAAAAATATGAGGATATCTAGGATTGGGATATTCATATTCTTCATATGATGGCTCGGGATCTTGATATATAACAGTGAATTTGAATGTTAGAGTTTCCGCAGCTAATTCTGGATGATCCAAAAGTAAAACAAAATAATAATCACCTGTTTTATCAAACCAAGTAGTATCAAAATAGACCATAAAGTTTCCAGGTTGTGTTTCAAACATCGGGAGAATCGGTATTTCGAATCCCATTAATGAAGCATTTATCATTGTCCCATCTTCATATACAAACCCTGAAATAAAGAATAAATCATCATCTAAATACTCTTTTATCTCATCGTAATTCAATAAATTTGCGGTTAAATAGATTTTATCCCCAGTTTTAACTGTATTATTTCCAACGGATAAATTAAAATCATAAAATTTGTTAAATGCCCATTTACCAATATTGACCGCAAATGGGCTATTACTAAAGCTTTCAAGTCCAGAAATTCCAAACATATCCTTGTCTCCTATGGCTAAAACTCTTCCTTTTCCGTATGTTGCTACCCCAATATAATCGCATAATAAATCTACATTTTCGGAATTTGCATTTAATTTTCCAATATTAACTGGATCAAGCAATTTAATGGTACCTATCCCATCAAAAAGGTTGTATAAATTGGTGCGATTATTACTAGATATAAATTTATTACCAGAATTATATCCGGAAGTAGTTAGGTTAAATTTTGTTAAGAGATTATTGATTGTAGTAATATTATTTTCTGTATTGTTTTCGATAAAAAACACTAAAACTCCACCATTTTCAACCCATTCTATAATATCTTCAGTTTCATTTATTGAATAAGCTGATTCTGGATCATTTAAAATTAGTACATCGAAGAGTTGTATTATGTCATGATTAATATTATTTGTCGTTATGACTTCATTTTCTAGGTAATATCCACCAAGTATACTTCCTAATAAATTCTCCGTTCCTTCCATATCTTCGGTGAGAGATGAGAAATTTAAAGCTGTTAAATCATATTCAATACCAGGCAAGAGTGTCACAATTGTTGCGCCTTTGGGTTCCAAATTACTCCATAACTCACGTAATCCATAAAAATTCCCATAAGGATGGTCATATCTTTCATCCCATTCAAAGTTTATATCAGTTCCATTCATATATAGTGTTATATTATTATGAACTACGTCAAAAAGTGCTCTTCCACGATAATCACTTATAGTAAAATTTACTAAAAGATCATAGAATTTCACATTTTGTGAATAAAATGAAATGTTAAATGCAATTTCTCCCGGTCTCGATATTGGAGGTGCCATAACAAATAATGGGATGCAAAAATAGGGATCGACAAGATCATAATTTAAAGTTTTATTAAAAGTCATATCAACAGAAAATGCTGGGTCTGTTTGATTATCATCTTTACTTCCGAACCCTGTTAAAAGATCTGATAATCCTGCGCTAAAATTTAGAAGAATAAAATCACAAAATTGTTTCCCGAAATCATCTATTGTAACATATAAATCCGAAATTTCAGTTAATGAGTAAATCGTAATATTATAAATACCAAGATCACCGGGGAAGAAAATTTTGAAGGGGATTTGATCAATTTTTTCAGGTGATATGAACAAGGAATTCAAATTCCAACTTTGATATTGAATATAATCAATAATAAATATATTACGCACAAGATAATTGTTGAAAATATTTTCATCGGAATTAGCTGTAAAAAATCCAAGATCAGGTCCAATTAAACTAATAATTAGTTCTAAACCTAATATCCAGCCACAAGTATAGACTCCTACGCTTGTTGGCGTCCAATTAGCATTAAATTCTAAAATATCAAATGGTTTAAGATTTTCAACCAAAAAAATAACAGAAAACACTTCTAAAACACCATATTCATTTGTTTTATTAATAGCAAATATAACTTCAGTTGAATTTATAAGTGTCGATCCGACATTCATTATTTTTACTGAGGATTCATATCTTTCATTAAGTTTCCCAATTCTAGAAAAATCAACTTCAAGAACTATTAAATCAGTTATATTATTGTAAATTGTGATGTTTGAATTAATTAATCTCATTTGATCAATCAATGCATCATAAGCAGAACTATTATCTGTTCCAATGCCTGTTCCAAGTATTGATGTAAAATTTATTTGATCATTGGGTTGAAGATTTTCCGCCATATCCCAAATCATTGCAAATCCAGGATCTTCTAAACCCTGCTGATATGTAGAATAGTTCGCTAAATTATATGAACCATCTTCTTGAGTTAAATCGATTAATAAATTAGTGCTATTTCCAATTTCCCAAGAACTCAAATTATGAGAAGTTGAATTAAATCCGATGGTTGTAAAATTAGAAGCATAATCATAATAAGTATTATTATTTTCATCATAAATATAAATTAATTCATCATTTTCATCATATTTACAAATGTCATCAAGAGATGCGGTATTATACTCCATGTAATTTGTCATATTTCCAGCAGTTTCATTTAAAAATAAATCAACTTTAAAAAATGAGACTAATTGTAGATTGTTAATTTGGGTAATACCTAAATTGAAAAAATACAAATTAAATTTAAATGCATTTATTCGATTAGTATAATTTTTAAAAAGATATGTACCATTTTCATATTCTGCTGAATAATCCCAAGATTCAACGATGGCTACTATATAGAGTTCAATATCTTCTACTTTTAAAATACTTAAATATCTTTTATACATTTCCCAACCAACAGGTGATAGCGTAATTTGATGCATTTCACGAATTACATTAAATTCCGAGAACCAATTAGTTCTTGTGTTGTTATATCTTAATCCAAATTGATTTAAGAGTAAATGTATTGTAGTAAAATTATAATCAGAACCATTATTTATCATCAATATTGGAAGCATCATTTGGGAACTCAAGAGAGCTGAAATATCATATGCATGTAAATTTGGAGGGCGATTAATTGAATCTGTTAATTTTATTGAGTCTTGAGAATATATAAATCCAGGATATATTAATGGCGCTGGTAAATTCAAAACGTTATATTGTTTTGCTGTAAAATAGTCTAGTAAAAAGTTATATGATGCAGATATATTGATTAATCCAGAACCCACGGCATTTTTATCATCAGAAATTTGAATAGTTGTACTTATCAAAGCATATCTTATTAACTCAGGTGTTGCTAATGGAAATGCTTCTAATAATAAGGCTATAGCACCACTTGTAACTGATGATGCCGCACCTGTGCCACTGGCCATTGTATAATTACCATCGATTATAGATCCATATTCCGGTTGTGGAAACGTCCCTTCAGGGATATAAAAATCTGAATATCCAAAATCTTCAAGTGTATAACCTAAAATTGAAAAATTATCTAGAGAACCGGAAAATACCTTTGCTCTTGGACCAATAAGGTTTACACCAGGTGCGAGAATATCAGGGCACATTCTAAAGTCTAGTGAAGGACCTCTACTACTAAAATCTGCAACATTATGATTGGAATGATTATATACACCAACTGTGATTGATTTTAATGCCATTCCAGGGGTATCTAAACTCATATAACTTCCTCCCTCATCTCCAGCGGGTGTAACTACAATAACGCCTTTATCTACAACATTATTAATAGCCATAGAGACAGGATCCATATAAAATCCAGGAATACTAGCACAAAATAGTAGAATATCAGCACCATGAGATAAAGACCATTCTATTCCTGAAATGATAAAAGACCAATAAGTAATGCCAATCGAATCATAAATTTTTACATTTAAATAGGATGCACCTGGAGCAACTCCCTTATATGAAGAATTATATTTACCTATCCCACAAGCAATTCCTGCATGAAAAGTGCCTCGCCCATTAAAATCAGTATAATATAATGGTTCTTCTGGCACCATAGAAACGGCACCTATTACTTTAGTTTTAAGAGTAATATTATCTTCAGCTGGGAAACCCAAATCGCCATCGTATTGACCTGTAAGATCTACTCCTGTATCTAATACAGAAATTATAATATTGGAACCATTATAACCCAAATCCCACAAATTTGTAGCGCCAATAATCTCTGTAAAATTACAAAATGAATTTGAACCTTGAAAATCAGCCTTTTTTATATAATTTTCACTATTTTCTATTAATTCAGCCTCACCATTCTCCCAAATTGAAATTACTTTTGAATAATCTGCATTTTTTTTAAGATCAGAGATAAAGCATTCCATTAATATACCATCAATTATCGTGTATTCCTTTTTAATTTCATATTGGATTTTATTCCCCTCTAAATATATTTTAAAATCAGTTAAAACTGATTTCTTTCCACTTGAATAATCAAATAGAATTATTACTTCAATTTTTTTATCATCTTCTAAGTTATTTTCAATTACATGAAAATATAATTCTTTTAATTTATCACTCAATTTTTCTATTGGATTTTTGAGAATAACTGAATTATTTTTTTCTACAATAACATTTAAATCTGCTGATTTAGAGAATACTAATAAATTTGAAAATAAAAATATTGAAAAAATAAATAATGTTAGCAGATTGGTTTTATTTACTTTTTTAATTGACGTCCATCTCCCCATTTTTATTTATTTTTTTTTTTGCTTTATCTATTTTGGGTTTAACTGTTGAAACAAAAGTAAAGTAATCAATCATATCAATTGAGACCTTAATATCGACAGAATCTATAGCTATATGATTCTCTTCAAGTTTTGCCAAGATTACATCTATTAGTTTTTCCCGTTGCATATTTGAGAGCAATCTAATTCGTTCACCACGTTGTATAACAAAATCAATCTCTTTAATATCTTTTAAAATATTGAGTATATCAAGTTGTATAGTTTTAAATTCAATTTCTACGGCATAGCCTTTTCCTGGCAGTTTATTTTTTAGCTCTTCAGGAGTTCCGAAATCGTAAAACCCGATATTTTTCAAAAAAATGGCTGCTTTATCACAATATTCAATTTCATCCAAATAATGAGAGATTACAACTAATGTAATATCATATTCTTTATTAATAAAATCCAAGTATTGCCACAGTTCATATCGAGCTTGAGGATCAAGACCAGAAGTTGGTTCATCCAAGAAAATAACATGAGGATTATGTACCATAGAAATTGCTATACTGACTCTTCTTTTTTGACCACCAGAAAGTGAATCAACTGGTTGATTTGCAACAGTAGCAATTCCTAAATCCTCCAAGATCTTTTTGCCTCTTTGAATAATTATATCTTCAGGAATTCCGTATTGGCGACCGAAACTTACTATATTTTCTAATGCATTAAAATTTCCATACATCCGGCTTAATTCCTGTGGAATATATCCAATAAAAGGGGATACCGTTTTAGTATCTCTTGCATTATATCCAAATAGATTAATTTTACCTTTATAATCATACTCTCCTAAAATTGCTTTTAATGTGGTGGACTTTCCAGCTCCAGATTCTCCAATAATTCCTAAAATTTCTCCCCGATTTAATTCAAAATTTACATCATGAATTATAGTTTTACCTCCTAATTTAACCAATAAATCTTTAACTTCTAACACTTTTTTAGAAAGAGAAAGTTCTTCACCAATTTGAAAAGTAATATTTTGGGGTTGAACTTTTCCAATATCCGACTTATTTGAAACTTGAATAACCCAATCTTGTGAGACAAATTCCTTAAATTCTTCATTTAATGGATTTTCTCGGTCAAATGCATCAAGCACTTCTATGATAAATTCTCTATTTTCCACCTTTTTAATGGTTCCATAAACAACAACTTTTTCAGCTTTTTTTTCTAACAATAGAATTCCATCAATTAAACATGTAATTCGAAATTTTGGTAGGAAACTTTCTAACCACTCTATTGCGTTATGATATTCTTTACCTCTAAAAAAAATTAATTCTTGACGATCAACTTTAAAACTATTCCTTAAAACAAAAATACTTGGATATAATAATAAACTTTCTTTAGTTTTTCTAAAGTTTCTTGGAATTTTTACTATATGTCTTCCAATGAGAATATTTTCAGACCCTAATTCACCTTCTTCTAACAATAGATACAATTTATCAGTAAAAATTTCAGATGTAAATTTTCTCAATAATGTTCCTTTTGCTTTTAGAAATTTTGACGTAAACCAAGTTCCTGTAACTTCAACCTCAATAATATAATTTTGACGGTCTTTTAGCCAGAGAATAATCTCATCAAATTGATTAGCTGAGAAAATTGCTTCTTCTATTAGTTCCTCCACACCAACTTTTCTTATCGTCATTTTTTATATTTTTTTTTAATTTTTTTCTAATAAAATTTTAAATCTATAATAACACTTTTTTACGTTTGTAAAATATATATGCTGCAAGAAAGAATATAATACATTCACTAAATTGAATTAAATAATAAATATATTCAGATAAAGGAGATTGTCCTCGTAGTGCAATAGATACAATTAATAAACTTGTATTAGCTAAAGGTAACAAACTTAAAATTAACTCATTTTGTACAAACAAAACTGCAATTATTTGAAAGAGAAAAACAAAAATGAATAGCTGCAGCGCTTCTAAGGGTTCTCTAGCTATTGAAGACATAAATAAACCATATATAATTCCTAATAAAGCGCATAAGAATAAAATCCAGAAAAAATCAAAAACCGATCCTCTAATTTGTAATCCAAGAAAATAAGATAATATTAAAAGAATTAGAATTAAAGATGTCATTAATGTTTGTAAAGAAATTAATTTTGTTAGGATAATTTCAAACTTATTAGCTGGTGTTAATGCTAATCTATCTTTAGGAATATCAGAAACAATTAATTGAGCACCCGTTAAAGATGCAATTGCAAATATAACCATTGGAAAAAATAATGAAACTCCTGAAAAAAGTTGTCTACCTGTTTCAGGAATATTTGCACGAGTAATTTCATAATCAAAAACTCCAGTAAAATTATTCTCTTCCTTAAAGTCTTCAATTATTACATCAATTATGGCTTGAGATGCTTGAAATCCTGACAATTCTAAAACATCTATTACTACAACTAGTATTGTTGGAAAATGAATTGATAAATTATACTCAAACATCTCAGGAATTATTATATAAGCACTTATTATACCTTGACCTAACAAAATTTCCAATTTGCTTTGATTATTAGACTCTATTATCTCCACCTCTTCAGCTTCTTCGTATTGCATGCATTTATTAACAAAAATTTTTGATAAATCAATATTTGGAAATCCTTCACTATTATCATTATCAATTAACCCAATGGCTGGAATCTCAAGTCCTCCACCCATCATTGAAGCTAAGCCCCCACCTCCATTATCTCCTCCTGTGCCATTACCTCCAAATACCCCACCAAGAAATAAAACTAAAAAAACTGGCATAGCATAAATTATAAACATAGCAAAAATATCTTTCAATAATACTTTCAATTCTTTTATATAGAGCCCTCGAATTCTGAAAATACTCTTTTTTATTTCTTCCAGTTTCCCCATTTATTTCACTTTTACTAAGATTTTTTCAAACAAACTCCTTTTTAATATATTGAAAATACACAACATTAATAATAAAAAAGAACAGAGTTATAATTGATAAATTTAACAAGTTTGGCCAAATATCAATTAAAGTTTTACCTCTATATGCTAAATCCACAAAAGCGGCAGTAGCTTGTTCTAATGGTAAAAAATTAACAATTACTGGAATTCTCACAATTTGAGTTATTACCAACATCATTATAAAAAAGAATAGAAATAGTTGTGAAGATTGTAAGCGGCTAGAGCTGATGGAAGAAAAAAAAACTCCAATAACTACACTATTCACAGCGAAAAGTAATAACATCAAAAATAATTCAATAAAAAGACATCTATATTGGATCCCGAACACAAATTCCAAAAATAATAAAATCAATACTATTTGAATTATAGCTAAAATTGAATAAGAGATAATCTTCCCAATAATTACTTCAAATCTAAAAGTTGGAGTTGTTAATAATCTTTTAAGTGGTTTATCTCCTACAATACATTGCGTCGTAATTAAATTTATACATGCAAAAATCATTATTGATACAAGAAATGGAGCTGCAATTTGTAATATATTTAATGATTCTACAGGTTTCATAACAGGGAAATAAAAAAGGTCAGACTCAAATTGTTGATTTATTATTTGATAATGAACAGTCGCATCTATAATTGAAGCTTGAGCTGAAAAAGCACTAAAGAAATCAATATAATCGATAAAAATTGGCAATTCTGTTGATTTATTGTTTTTTAAATTTTCAGAAAAATTTTCAATTAAAATAATATATGCTACAATTTCTTCGGTTGGTAATTTTTCCTTAGCTTGTTCCTCGAATTCTTCCGCAGTCATATTAAAATCTTCTTTTACTTTCACTGAAACTTCTGCAGTCGTATTATATTTAAATGTATCGATAAATTCTTGGGATTCATCAGAATCATCATAATCGATAATATAAAGTTCTACCAGACCACCTATTAGAGAAAATTCTCCTACACCAATCAAAGTTATGACACAAATAGGAATTATAAATAAAATAACCATTGAGACTTTATCTTTAACCAATGTATCTAATTCCTTCCTAATTAGAGAAAATATCCTTCGCCTACGCTCTTTTAAAGATCTAATATCGATACTCATAATATATTTCTATTATGCTCCTATAAAATAAAATAAAACAATAAGAATATAAATAAATATTCTAAAAATTTTAAATATAATAAGTGTTCAGTATTTCTTAAAATATTTCAAGTAAATATGTCCAAGATTAAAGCTTCTGGCAAAATTGATGATAAAAAAGATGAATATTCAGACTTTAGCCTAATTTTAGATAAAATATATGCAAGTTATGAGAGTGGAAAAAATGTTCTTGAAGATATATCATTTAGGGCAAAAAAAGGAGATATTCTTGGAATTATCGGAGGAAGTGGTGCCGGAAAAAGTACTTTGCTTCGCGCAATGACAGGTCAATTAGATAGAAAAATCTTACATAAAGGAAATGTAATAACTGCTGGTATAAATGTTTTAAAAAAAAAAGAAGAATTAATAAATAAGATTGGATATGTTCCACAACTAGAATATCTTTCATTATATTTTGAATTTAATGCTATAGATAATTGCATCTTTTTTGGAAAGAATTATCAATTAGATAAAAATACAATAAGAGAGAATGCAAAAGAAATTTTAGAAGTTTTGGGGTTTGATGAAGAATTAATGCATAAACCAGTTAAAAGGTTATCTGGTGGAGAGAAAAAGAGAGTTAGCATCGCTGTTGGATTAATTAATACCCCAGAAATTTTATTTTTGGACGAACCAACCACAGGTTTAGATCCCCATCTTCGACTTGCGGTTTTAAATTTCTTATTAAAAATAAATAGAAAATATAACACAACTATTGTAATTGTATCTCATAATCTTGAAATCTCTGATTACTGTGATTTAATTGCCGTTTTAATTAAAGGAAAATTAAGAAGTTTTGGTAGTGCTGATGGTATGATCCAATCACTTCCATCAGAGGGAAAAGTTATTTTATGCAAATTCAAATATCTTGATTTAAATCAAATTAAAGCAATTAAAGGGTTAAAAAACGTGGAATTTATATTGCATGCTGGAAGAAATCAAATTAAATTATTTTTAAAAGATTTTTCACAATTCAGAAAAACCTATAACCAATTAATTGAATTAAATCTTCCCTTGTCATCTTTTTCAATAAAGCGAGGTAGCTTTATTGACTACTTTAGAATAATTGGAGAGAAGGCAATACAATAATGGGAGGGTAGTCTAGCTTGGTATGATTCTATAAAGCTCTCAACTTTATAGCGTTCAATCTTGGTTCGGAACCAAGGGATCGTGAGTTCAAATCTCACCCCTCCCATTTATTTAGATCACAATAAAAAAATAGAATTTAGTTCCAATAATTCTTGAAAATAATGGAGTGATCAATCTTTAATTGTTTCTAGTAGGCTTATTAAGCGATAAATTATTGTGCGAGCATGGAATGGGCAATTTGGGTCAGTGCTTAAATCACCGATTAACGATAGTGCATTACTAGCTAATACTGCTGGGGAATCATCGCCAGCTTTTAAATTTTCAAGAGATTTTTGAGCTTTTCTCTTTATATTACGTGGTACTGTGCGATCTTGAAGAAGCATGTCGATTAAAGTTGCAACGTCCGCAAAAGTTTCTCTTATCTCTTTTTTAAATTTACTCCATACATCGCTCATAATATCTAATTCACCTATGTTGATATCAAAAAGAGTATCCATCTACGACAATATATAAAATAAATTTTGAAATTTAACTTTTTTGATTTATTTATCCACTTACTACAATTTAAAGAATATAAACTATTAAAAAAAATTGATATCTTAAATAATTTGATTTATTTTTTTCAATATTTTGGGGATTTCTTTAGAATAATCAACTATTTTTTCTTTATAATTATCTCTCAGTTCAGTAAAATCATCATAATTTCTATTTTTAATTTTATTCACGAAATTAACACCCAATTCAGATAATTCCCCAAATAAAAGATTTATCTGTCTATTCTTCTCAATTATGGTTGAATGAATCTTCTTCCGTTTCTTTCGTATATGATTTCTTAGCTTTCCTCGTGGAATCCGCAAATCTTCAATCATTTTATCGCAATGGAGAAGTAAATTATATGCAAGAACTTTCTCCCCTTCTTTTAATGAATCTTCAATTACTTCAGTTCTCCAAGTTAAAATTCTACCTCTAGCATAAGTGTCAGGGTTCAAAGATATACTATCTATTTTTTGTTTAATTAAAAATTTTAAAAACTCTGGATAATCACTAGGAGCCTGGCCGCAAATCCCCACGTATTTACTGCGTTCGTGAGCAATTTTTATTAAATGTTCAATAGCTCGCTTAATTGCTTCACTATTAGCAATATAATTATATTTTTCCGCAAGAGGGAATAGTTTTTGATTATCTCTACCACAACCAAAGACTAACTGTGTTAAATCATTTGAACCAATTGAAAATCCATCAAAATAATTACAAAAAATATCAGCTAGAAATATATTTGATGGAATTTCTGCCATTACATAAACTTTTAATCCATCTTGACCTCTTACAAGTCCTTCCACTTGCATCAATTTAATAATTGCTTCTGCTTCATCCGGGGTTCTACAAAATGGCACCATAGGAATAATATTCGTCAAACCCCATGATCGAGCTCTTTTCATAGCACGTAATTCTAAACGAAATGCTTCCTCAAAATCTTCAGAAACATATCTTGAACCACCTCGAAATCCGAGCATTGGATTATTTTCATCATGTTCATATAACCAGCCGCCAATAAGATTTTTATATTCATTTGTTTTGAAATCAGAAAGCCTTACAACAGCTTCAGCAATAGAACCATCGGGCAATGTTTTCCAAACTCCAGCAGCTATTATTGCAATACCCTCAGCTAACTTTTGAACATAATATTCCTCTTTATTATCATATCCAGTTGTAAGATCTGCAATTTTTTCTAAAGTATTTCTTAAATTCTCAATTTCTAGTAAAAATGGATCTTTTTTTATTAAATCGCTTTTTTTTAATGATTCAATTTGTTCTTTTTTTTCCAATAATTCATGCATGTGAATGATTAAATCATCAAAATGTAGTAATGCATTAGGATGAATTTGAATCAAATCGTTGATAATAAATTCTAATCTTGCAAGACCTGTCCCATCGGGATATTTTCCGGATGATAAGGCTCCTTTTGGAATCCCAAGATTTACTAAAATTTTAGTTTTGGTTCTCGGCAAGTTATTAAACTCAATTGTGTCATAATCAAACTCAACTTCTCCGCCCCAGATTCTTGCTTCTCCTTCGGAACAATCAAGAGTAATGGATATATTCCCTTTTTTTGCATATTCCTTAAGAATTTGGACTATATTATCAGCACCTACAATTGACGCTAATTCTAATTCACGTGAAACAATCGCAGCGTGGCATGTTGGACCTCCTCTTTCAGTTATTACACCATTTAGGTTTTGCATGTAAGAAGTCCAATCAGGATTGGTTTCTAAGGTAACTAATATATCTCCTTCCTCCAGAAGATGAGCATAATTAATATCTTCAATTACTTTTAGTCTACCAATTGCGATTTTACGACCAATAGCAGTACCAGTCGAACTTATCAATTTGCCTTTTTCTTTTAAATCTTGAGGATTATCAATTAAATAATAGATTTCTTCTTTATCCCCCTTAATCGAATGAACCGTTTCTGGACGCGCTTGGACAATATAAATCTTATCATTATTTCCTATAGCCCATTCTATATCCATACGTTTTCCATAATGTTTTCGAATTTTCATACCATATTTGGCAAGTTCAATTGCTTGTTCTCCAGTCAAACAGAATTTATTTTGTAATTCAACAGGAACAGGAATTGTTTTTGTTCCACCAATTTCTGTATCGAATATTAATTGATTCTTTTTAGTAACAAGATCACTGGCAATTATTGTAAGGCCCTTAGGATTATGTTTGAAAATAATATTTTCATCTCCTTCTTCCGCTCCTTGAACAATCAATTCTCCTAATCCCCATACTCCCCTTATAACAATAACATTTTCATTTCCTGAATCTGGATCTTCTGTAAACATTACTCCTGATGATTTTACTCCACCTAAACCACCAGCCATCTCTTGAACTCCAACACTTAATTTGACATCAAAATGATCATATCCAGACCTTTCTCGATATGCAGTAGCACGTGTTGTAAATATTGAAGCCATATCTTTTAAAATATATCTTAAAATATTTTCTTCGCCACTAATGTTTAAGTGAGTATCTTGTTGACCTGCAAAACTAGATTCTGGTAAATCTTCTGCAGTTGCACTGGAACGGATTGCAAATGATGTTTCTTCTCCAATTTTTTCTAGTAATTTATGATAAGCATCTAAAATTTCATCTTGCATACTATCTGGTATTTGGGATTGTTCAATTGCAGTCCTAATGCTAGCACAGATCTGATCTACTCTCTGTATTGCCGAAATATCCTCGCTTTGTAGTTCTTTTTTTATTGAACCAATTTGTCTTCGAATATATTCTTTCAGTGTAATCTCTTCATTTTTTATCGTATAATAATTATTTTCCAAAATGTAATCAAATGCATTGGCAGTTACTGCAAATCCTAATGGAACAGCTATGCCAAAACTTAATAATTCTCCTAATGAGGCATTCTTGCCGCCAACTAAATCGATATCAGTGGTTCTGACGTTCTCAAAGAACTTAATAAATAGATAATTGTCTAAAGACGACATAAGTATATCAAAATTTAATTATTGATTTGATAAAATTAATTTATTAGTATTTTAATAAACAATTTGATTATAAGATTGTTTTGATTTTTATATTTAATTAGTATAGTTAAAATTTAATCATTTAGTTTAAAATTTTTAATATAGATAAAAAATAAAAATTACTTATAAATAAGAGATGGTATAGTTAACAGAAAATTCTAAAAAAGAAATAAAATATAATGATTTAACTCTTTATATTATTATTGTACTAGGTATTTCCTTTAGTGTATTTGGAGTATTTTATGTTTTAGGACTTATTTTCCAATTTTTATCAATTGAAATATTTAACATTTTCGTTTTAGCATATATGTTTCTGCCAACCTTTAATTTTAATTTTATTTTTTGGGCTTAATTATCCCGAACATCGAATTGAAGGGGTTTTTATGATGGTTGGTAATCATCAAAATATGCTCTACTTAATATTCTATTAATATATTTATAAATAACCAGGGTCTTAATTATTTAAACTAAAGGAATTATATTCTTTAATAAATCAAAATAGGTAAGAGATTATGAATTCTCAAAATGTAATTCAAAATAAACAGATTAAAACTCTTTTTAAAAATATAATTCATAAATTAAAACACTCTCTCCTAAAAATTAAAGATTTTATCTCAAAAAATATAATACCTAATATTTTTATAACTCTTTGTTTTGTTTTACTAATTTTTGTTAATACTCTTATTCTTTTATATCCTCAATCGCAAACCATTAATGAATTTACATCTATATTCACTTTACTAATTTCAATTAATTTTTCTATTTTTGCATTATCTCTAACCATATATACATTTATCATAAAACTCACACACGGGCAAACAATTAGTAAATATATTGTTTCTGACATAAAAATGAAGAGAATATGCATAATTTTCTTTTTTTTGATGTTAATATTGATTTTCAATTATACTGTTTATCTTATTAGCAGTCAACAAATAAATTTAATTGCGATTATTTTATGGGCGATGATTTTCATCATAATTATTATATTTTTATTAATTAAAATTATTCTAAAAATGGTTTCAGCAACTACAAACGAAGAGTTTTTTGTTTATTTTATAAGGCAGGCAATGAAAGTGAAAAAACCGTTTTTAAAGGAATATAGAAGATTTATTGATAAACAAATGCCCAATCTTAACAATAAAATTGAAGAAAATATGATAAGAGATAAAATTATCTATAATTTATCCACCAAATTCTTAGATCGAGAAAAATATATACAACTTCATAAAGATGCTTTGAATATTTTAATAGAAATACAAGAAAACACGAAATCAATGAATAAAAAAATATTTGAGGATATTGGTCGATTTTTAGTACCACCTCACACATTTGGATTAGGTACTGATTTTATTAGAGACAATGTTGTAATTCCAGTAAAATCGTTGTATAAAAAATATCCTGATTTTAATAAAGGATTTTTATGGTATTTAGAAAGTTATATTATCGGAATACTTGACTCTGAATTATTAGATACAATAATGCTTAGTGATATAAGACAATTACTCCCAGAAATAGAAAACATCGGTTATATATCAGAATCGTTAATATTTGATGAAACAAATGATATATTGTATTGTATAGCTAAGAAAATAACCACATTAGATTTCAAAATAGACACAGATATATTTTATCATACTAAGGATGGTATTATCAATAATATAATCAATATAGTGTTTAATAGTAGAAAGATTGATGTAGATGTCAATCCATATTACAGAACAACATTAATGAATAATACATTGATGTCCCGACTAAGAGATCTATGTCGATTAGAACTTACTTGGTATCAAAAAACCACTATTATCAACAAATGTATAGAAATCGTGGAAAATATAAGCAAATCAAAGAACTATCATTATACTTATGGATTTTTTTCTTCATTTCAAGATATGTGGGAAAGTTTGTTAAAAGAAGAAAATATTTCTGATTATAGAGAACAACAAATGAAATTGCCTGGTTTATACCCTTTTACAATAATCCCCTATATCCGTGATGTCGTGGATAAATTCATAGAAATGACATACAAAAATACAATTTTCGTAATAGATTCAAAGCAATACGCTCTTCCCAATTATTTTCCCTTTATGAAGCAAGTAAATCGTATAATGATTAATTTGGCTTTTGAATTATTTAATGTATTCCAATCCACAAAAAATGATGAAATGAAGAATATCGCATTAAAAACACTTCACTATACCTATGATAAATCAGTTGAGTTAGGGGAAAAACTTGAATCTATTGAAAATTTTGATATAATTAATTACATTTCTTGTCCGATCATCATTGGTCATTTTCTCATTACTTGTGCAGTGGTAGAAGGAAATAAGGATGGTTTAAAATATTTAGAAAACAAAGTAGATTCAGAATTTGGAATTAAATGTATTTTTGGAATAAAATTCATAATATATTTATACAAAAAAGCGAATGAAAATTATATTCTTAAAGATGAAATGTATAATGATTTAGTTAAAAAACATTTGGATGATATTAAATTGATATTTTTTAGATCTGAATTAGAATTTGAAAAATATGAGAAAGGTGAGATACCTAATCCTCGTTCCCCCTTATATTATATTAATGATTTTTTAAACTCCATTGAATGGGGATATGGAAAAATGGAAAGTAAGGGGATTATGATATCAAAGCATATAAATCAAATCATACTTATGCTTTCAGACATTCGTTATCAAAAAGAAAGGAATACCTTTTTTCAATTAATTACTAATTAATCTAAATTTTTTTAATGAAACAATTGATTGATTTTTATTAATCTAATTTCATAAATAAATTATGTTTCAATCGCAAATGTCGTTCCACACTACTCTTATATTTGCTTCTAAAATCGCAAATCTTTATGATGGTGTCGATAGAGCAATTCCTTATACAATAGTAGATAAGTTTAAAGCCCAATTCTATGAACTATATTCTATAAACAGGCAAGAATTAGTGATGGAGCGTTTCTTTGATTCGGGTAATGAAGTAATGAAAGTAGTTTTGGAATTGATAAAGGGACAAAAATATTCTCCAGATATAGAGGAACTTTTTCAAATGGAAGCCGCACGAGAGCTTTCAAGAGTAAGCATTCAGATTAAGCATTCTGGAATATCAGTGGATACTTTAAGGAAACAGGTCGAAAATGATCTTAGTGGTAAGTCTGTAAAGAAAATTAAATTGTATTTGATCGGTTATACACCATATGAGATTCCGACAAGCGGGAAAGATCCATTCAATAGGTTCAAAATTACTTCTTTCGGGACTCCATCTTATTTTAGTAATAAATATAATTTTGATCAGATAGAGATCATGTAGATTTGAGTATCCCCACGCATGGAACAGTGTTCAGAGATAAGAATGGGGTTATTATTAATAAATTCGAAATAACCCTTTTCAGAGATGAACTTAATGACCCATTACTATTATCTTCTTTAGCTACCATTTTACAGTTTCCTACTACAAAACCGTCTAAAGTAAAAATACTTGAAGAGTTTTCAAAAGAGAGTATGAAATTATTAATAAAAGATTCAATGAAAGAGACAAAAGCATTTTTGTTATATAAATTAAAGGAACTTCTAGATCCGAGTCAAATGAACTATCAAAGAATTCATTAGAGAGTTTACGATATGAATTCGTCCGGATATGTTGATATTACTAAAGCTGAGGGCGGTTTTGGAAAAGTATATAATATAAATAATCTTGATTCATTGGTAGAAAAATTTCTTGTTGATATTTTTGTTTTTAATAGATTAGTTTTAATTGGGGATGATAAAGAGAATTTTATCTACGGGCTTACTAAGGAGGGATTTAAGAGACCACAAGATTTATTTTCTAGTGTACATCCTATTAGTCATCAGATTACGCAATCCTATTTTACTTCATCAGTATCCTTCTATTTGCAACGAGGTCTTACACTAAATGGTGTTACAAATAGTATGAATGATGTCTGGTTTGATATTTGGAGCGACAACATTGCAATAAATTCTCAAGGAGATATTTGGTATAACTTCTGGTTTTATAAGAAATTATTTGAGACATACTGGTCCTAAGAAGAACTTTTCATTTTTCTCTTCTTTTTTTAAAAAACTCTAAAATAAAGATTCTAACTCTTCCTCGTTTAAGTACTTTAAGTAGCCTTCGTTCTTCAGATATTCTTGGACAATTGGATGACCACTTGTGTAACGTTTAGCAATTTCTTCCTTGAACACTTTCTTAGCAATCGGATCTCCTACTTCTGTGAGCTTTTTTAATAATGGGAAGGCGAGATTTCTATGAAGCAGGCGGGTATCATAATCATTTTCAGCCCATACTTGCAAGTTTGAACAATGACCCCAGAATTCAGTCATTACAGGAATTCCCGCAACCGGTCTATCTGTATATTCTAACGATCGATCCATTTTAACTGCTGCCTTATCAATGGAATCGATTTCACTGAAATCTTTAGCTTTATCAATCGAGATCGGTATCAAAAGAAATTTACATTGGTCAAATCGCTGCCCCTTCACATATATAAATGTCTCTTTTTTTGGTATCCTACTTTTCGGATTATCTTCAAGTTTTAAAGTGATAAATTCATTTACCTTAAAATTTATATCAAGATTGAAATCTTTTACCCAGATACATGCTAATACATTTAAGATTTTGTGATCTCTAATAGTAGATGTTCCGATTGACTCTTGAATACTATTGCCTTCAAGTCTTAATTGCTTCAGCTTTTTTAAATTTCCAATGCCTTTTATCTCGTCAATCTGATTGTTCCTTATATCTAATAGTTTTAACCATTTAAGATTTTCAAGTCCCTTTAATTCGGTAATTTGATTATTCTGAAGGAACAAATCTTTAAGTTTTGTGAGATTTTCTAACCCCTTTATTTCTTTAATTTGATTATTCATTAAATTTAGTCCTCCTAAGTTTTTTAGATTTTCTAATCCTGCTATCTCAGTAATCTTATTATTTCTAATATCCAGCCTTTTCAAATTTTGAAGGTTTTCCAGACCTTTAATTACACGAATATTATTACCATATAACCACATAAATTCTAATTTAGTTTGAGATTCTAGATTATAGATCTTTGTTATTCGATTATTACCTAAATCTAAATTTGTTAAATTTTCAAGTCTCTTAAGCCCCTTAATCTCACTTATTTGATTGCCACTTAAGTTAAGTTTCTTTAACGTATTTAAGCTTTCTAGCCCTTTAATCTCCTTAATTTGATTTTTACCCAAATCTAACTTCTTAACGGAAGTGAGATATTCAAGTCCCTTGATTTCAGATATGTCCTTAATTCCTTGTTCTCTTAAAATCAAGTCTCCCTCAATAAGCGGTGGGTATCCTTCAACAAGCGAAGGTCTTTTCTTTACTTTGTATTTCTTGCCCTTATATAAAAGATACTCTGGCATAAAATTTCTTTCTAAATTTTCTTAAAGACAATTAATTTAAGGTTTTTTCTTGACAAAATAATCTTTTGAAAATTTTAAAAATTCTCTCCAAATTCTTCAAGTTTTTTTAATTAAAACAAATAATTTTATCTATTTAAATAAAGATAGTCTGAGAAAGTATAATAAATTGTATTTTACCATTTTTCACAAGTTTATATTTTTGTATAATTCGAAATTGAAAAAAGTATAAATATATACATATATAGATGACATAAAAATAAGCCCATTAGACCATCATTTCCGATCTAAAATGTAAAGTATATGAATGGTAAACTTATTTGAAATTCGGGTTTTTTATTTGTTTTATCCCCATTTTTTTTATGTATCTTTTAAATATGAACTACTTAATTTTATATCAATTTCTTCAAGAAATCTAGATTTAGATAAATTGCCGAATATGAAATAGTTGAAAAAAATCTTTAAGAAAAATGAATATGGAGTAAAATAAATAAAAAAAAAAGGGTTTATATTTTTTTTTCTAATTCGACGGCTCTTTGTTAATTAACTTGTGGTATCTGCCGATGATTACTCACAAATACTATCAGGTATTTGGGATTGTTCAATTGCAGTTCTAATGCTAGCACAGATCTGATCTACTCTCTGTATTGCCAAAATATCCTCGCTTTGTAGTTCTTTTTTTATTGAACCAATTTGTCTTCGAATATATTCTTTCAGTGTAATCTCTTCATTTTTTATCGTATAATAATTATTTTCCAAAATGTAGTCAAATGCACTAGCACTTACTGCAAATCCTAATGGAACAGGTATACCAAAACTTAATAATTCACCTAAACTTGCGTTCTTACCTCCTACGAGGTCAATATCAGAGGTCCTTACTTCCTCAAAAAACTTTATAAATCGATAATTGCCTAAAGACGACATGAGTATATCAAAATTTAATTATTGATTTGATAAATTTAATTTATTAGTATTTTAAAAAACACTTTGATTATAAGTTTGTTTTGATTTTCATATTTAATTAGTATAGCTAAAATATAAATCATTTTTTGCTAAAATTTTTAATATCGAAAAAAATGAAAATTAAATATAAATAAGAAATGATATCATTAACAGAAAATTCTAAAGAAAAAATGAAATATAATGATTTATCTCTTTATATTATTATTGTAATTGGTCTTTCCTTTAGTGTATTTGGAATCTTTTATGTTTTAGGACTTATTTTCCAATTTTTATCCAGTGAAATTATTAACATTTTCATTTTGGCATATATGTTCCTGCCAACCTTAACAGCAATAATTATCCAAAAATTTATCCGAAAAGAAAAAATTTTGAATATTAAGGGGTTAAAATTTGGTAAATTCACTTATTATTTAATTGCAATTGTTTTAAGCTTTATAATTGTTTTTTTAGCATTTTTTATTGCTCTCTCCTTTCCTGGAGTAGAGTATGATAAAAACTTGGAGATCTTGCAACAATATGCAGATTTACCAGAATCCTTATTATCACTACCAGATCCCGCCATGATTTATATATTAACATCAATTCCAAATGCAATTATTTTTGGTGCTACATATAATGCATTTTTTGCATTTGGTGAAGAGCTGGGTTGGAGAGGATTTATGTTAGATTCATTGGGTAAAAAAAAATTTGGATTTTGGAGGGCTTCAATTTTAATTGGAATTGTGTGGGGGTTCTGGCATGCACCAATTATATTATTTTTTGGGCTGAATTATCCTGAACACCGAATTGAAGGTGTTTTTATGATGGTCGGTTTTACAGTATTACTTTCACCAATCCTAACATATTTAACATTAAAAGGCGAATCAGTTTTCATTGCCTCAGTTTTCCACGGAACAATTAATGCAATTGCAGGGATTTCTATAGTCCTAAAAGGTGGAAATGATTTAATAAATTCTGTGGCTGGATTATCTGGATTCATTGCTTGTATCATACTTATAATAATAATGGTAACTATTGATAGGTTTCTTGTAAAGAATCCATTAATAAACCAAAAAGAGAAATTTAAAGCAAATTAATTATTCTTTTCAGAAATTATAATGTAAAAAAAATTGAAATAAGATAAGAAAAAGTTAAATTAGATTCTTATTTTTGCTTTTCTATATCTCTTAATTCTCGATGAAGAACCTTTCCTACTATTGTTTTGGGTAATTCTTCAATGAATTCTACGTATCGTGGATATTTATCAAAACCCATATTTTCTTTAGCCCAATCAATTATATCTTGGTTAGAAACTTTATCTTTAAATTCCTCTTTTAAAACAACATAAGCTTTTATGTTTTCATTACCATCATCATCAACAATACCAATTACACCACATTCTTCAATTACTTCGTAATTATATAATAAATCTTCGATTTCTGCGGGATAAACGGAATGCCCTTTATATTTTATTAAGTTTTTAAGTCTATCTTTTATTATCAAATATCCATCTTCATCCATTAAAGCTAAATCACCTGTCCATAACCAACCCTCTTTTATCGTGTCATTTGTTTCTTTTTCTCTCTTATAGTAGCCTTTCATCATTTGTGGACCTCTAACAACCAATTCTCCTACTTCATTAATTCCAAGAAGATTTCCTTCAGGATCACAAATCTTTACATCAGTGTTAGGTACTGGCATTCCTATTGTATAATTTTTAAATATTCCTTCAAATGGGTTTGCAGTAACAAGTGGAGACATTTCAGTTAATCCATAGGCATTACGAAGTTTTGAACCCGTTAATTCTTCAAATCTTTTTCCTATCTCATCTGGGAGCGGTCCTGCAGAACTAACACAATATTTTATATAAGATAAATCATGTTTTTCTATTCCTTCATAATTATTTAAATTATTATATAAAGCAGCCACACCAGGAAAGAAAGTTACTCTCGCTGCCTCAATAACCTCTAAAACTTCGTGAGCTTCTCTAGGATTAAATACACATGCAAGTTTCCAACCACAATGAATGGCAATATTCATCATATATCCCATATAGATGTGATAAAATGGTAATGCTGCAAGAAGTACTTCTTTACCAAGTTCTTTCTCAGGAAACCATGCTTCTCCTTGGAAAACATTTGCAACAATGCTTCCATGAGTTAATATTGCACCTTTTGGATAACCCGTAGTTCCTCCTGTATATTGTAACATGGCAACATCATCTTGAGTTATTTTAATATCCGGAGGATTTGGCTTAGTCTCACGAATTATGTCTTCAAATGTAGGTTCACCACCACTAGCGGGATATTCAGGTTTTGCCATTGGGTCTGATGATAAATAAGGCCCTAAATTACTATAAAATATGTGTTTAACCCCTGTTTGATCAATAATTGGATCAACCATCGAGTTAAAACCCTCCCAGCCAATATAGACTTTGGTTTCACTATCATTTAATTGCCTTTTAATTTCCAAACTTTTAAATAATGGAGATATGGTCGTAACTACTGCTCCTATTTTTAAAATACCATAATAATACGCAACAAATGCTGGATTATTAGTAAAATGTATTGCTACGCAATCACCTTTTTTAATACCAAGCTCAGTTAATTTTGTGGCTACACGATATACTATATCCTGTAATTGAATATATGTAAGCTCAAAACCCATAAAGTAAGTTATAACATTATTAGTATAAGTTTTAACTGAATCTTCAAAAAAGTCTACAAGTGTTTTAGTTGGAATAATGACTTCTTTAGGAACACTTTTAGGCCAATGTTTGTAATATATTTTTTGATCTGACATAAATTTAGTTTAAATATTATTATATTTAACTTTAATTTTTCCCATAAAAGTATAAGCATTAAGAACGGGGACTGCTTTTATTTATAAAATTCTCAAAGAGCTTAATTCTAAGTATTATTACATTTTAATGGACAATAATCTTTTAAAAGTCGAGTTTAATCCAATTTCTTCAACTTTTTTGCTTAAAAATTTCATATTAATTTTATTTTTATTAAGATGAAAAATTGTTAAAAAATCAAATATATCTTGATATTCAAGAAGTCCTGAATCTGGAATATCATCAATTTTTCCCATATACATAATTTTTCCTAATAATACGTATTCAAGAGGTGCAATACATAAATCATGGCCCAATAATTTTTATTGAATAGCATTATTTAGAACTTCTAGCTCTCTCCAATTTTAAGAAATTTCCCGAATATTTGAGGCGATTCGAGAAGAGCTACGAGGAATATAGGGTTATTTATGCGGAAGATACAAGAAACCCAAGTTTAAAGGGACAAGGTATGTATTTCAAACATAGAAGAATAAAGCTGAATCGGTGGTATCGGAATTATCTTCAATTAAAGGAGCAATATCTCGCTGTAATTTGAAATAAAAGGATTGCGAAAAAATTTAAATGACATCACTATCTTTTGTAACCACCCAAAAAAATTTTTTCAAAACTTCTGTCTTATAATTTTTGAAATCAATTTCATTTATAAATATGAGTATGTTTATCGTATGATCATAACCTAAGTAGGTGCAAAATATCGGATAAAAGTATATTTAAAAAGTTGAAGAGATAATTATAATATAATTAAACTCATTTTGTAGTAAATCGAGATGCCATGTCCGATAAAACTGAAAAATATTCTATGAAAATACCTAAAAAATTGAAAGACTTGTTCCAAGAATATATCAATGAAAACCCAAATTTAGGATTTAATAAAGTCTCACAATTTGTCTTATTTATTCTACAACAAAAAGCCGTAGAAATAAAAAAAGAATTAGATAAGAATAAAAAAACATAAAAACTTTAACTTTTAAAATAATTCCATTGGATCAGGGTGTAATTAACTATGAATAAATTATTTCTTTAAATAGAAGTAAAATAATTTGTATGTATTATGTTATTTCCTACTATTTTTGAACTTGGATATGAATTAAATCTTCTCCCTATTAATTCAACGGACTGTGCTATGGGTAATTCTGATAAGTTTCAATTAGAACTAACATCTTTCATTTTGTTTTTTAGGATTTAATTTTTTTTTGATTTTATTTAAATATCAAAAAGATAACTCCTTTTGTTTAAAAAAAGAGAATTTAAAATTTTAAAGATAGTCATTTTTTACTCGTAGCAATAGAGTAAAAAGTATGATTAAACCTCCTATAAAAATAAAAACAATAAAAACATTCCATTTGTCGAGAATAATTCCTATAAATGGGAAAATAAGTGCTCTTAAGAAACTTGTAAACATGTTAATAGTGCTGAGAACTGTTGCTCTATTTTCAGACTCAACCTGTTTATTTATACCATTAATATATATTAGATATCTAGGATATCCAGTTGCTACGATTGTAAGGATTAATAAAATACCTAATATAGCATTAAAAGTAAATCCTAAAAAAATATATGTAATACCACAGATTATATCAACTGAGATTAAAAGGATCAATTTATTCTTGATTCTCTGCGAAATCATGGGTATAACATTTAGAAAAATTAAGTTTACTACACCTATTGCGGAAGCTACAAAACCAAAAAATAATATAGGAACATTAACAGCTCCAAGATATATTTGATACGTCCAAAATAGAATAAAAATTAAAGATTCAATTAATACTCTGTCTAAACACAGAATTCTTAGAATCTTATTTCTTTTTAATTCCTTAAAACCATCTTTTATTATATTTAAATATCGGTCAGATTTATGGTTATTATTCTTGGAATGAGGTTCTTTAAATGAAAATGAAACTAAAAAAGCTAAAGCATATATAAAACCTAAAAACACCATAGTAAAATGCAATGAAACATAAGTAGCAATGACAGAACCTAATGGTGCAGAAATTATTTGTGCACCAATATACATTGTCCGGCTTCTCGCCATATATTTTGAAAGTTCTTTTTCTTTACCAAGTGTCTTTAATGTAGTATATAGAAAGGCTTCATCTGTACCTGACCTTAATGCAATTCCGAGAGCCCAAAAAGTTTCTGCTATAAAAAATAACCATAAATTTGGAACAAGAAAGTAAAATATTGTAGCAAAAACTAGAGATAATGCAGATAACGTTAGTGCCTTATTTCTCCCTAAGAAATCTGCAATAGCTCCAGAAGGTATTTCCAAAAGAAATATCATTAATGTGAAATAACTCTGCAATATCATTATTTGGAAAAATGTTAACCCACACCATATAGTTTCATAAACAATATAAACACCCCGAACTGTATGTATGCCCGAAATAAAGTAAAATAAATATAATTTGTGTATATTTCCTTTATATTTTTTTTCTATAGATTCGATTTCTTCTAAAATTACCTTACTTTTTAAATTATAGGGCTCAGAAATTTGAAATTCACCTCTAATTTTAATCTTAAATTATGGCAAATCTTTTATACTTTCTTTACCATTTATTATGTGACTAATGGCAATTATCTATTTAAACTTTTGCCATTTTTTTATGAACTTTTAAAAATGGAAAATTTTTATATAATATACTGCCGTAATTTAATATGATTTAATAATATCAAATTGTAAAAAATGACAGAGCTCGATGATAAAGATTTAGCTATAATGCGAACAATAGAAGATTATGGACCTAAGATTTCTACTGAGATTTTAAGCGAAAAACTCGGTTATCCCTCAAGAACGATACGATACCGTATTAATAAATTGAAAGAAAAAGGGTATCTCAAACCTCTTAAAATGAAAACCCATGAACGTAAACTTGGTTTGGGAGAAAACTTAATTGTATTAGATGTAAATCAAAAGATGCAGAGTAGACTACTAAACATTTTCAAGAAAATACCATATATATACCATTATCATTCTACTTATGGAAAATACAATGGATATTTGATAAGGTCTGTTTTTTCATTGAATCAACCAAATATAAATTTAGATTTATTAGATGCTATGAAAAGAAAGGGTTATATTTCTGATTATTATATTTTTAACTTGGTGAACTATAGAATTAAAGGTAAAGATCTTACTTTTTTCAATCCCGAAAGAGGATGGATATATAAATGGGAAGAATGGTATGATTATCTTAAAACGATAAAAAATAACAAAGAAGTGGAGTTTAATTTTGAAATAGAATTAGATGAAGATGTCGTGGATTTTGATTATAAAGATGTTATTTTATTAAAAAATATGTGGCAAGATGCCTCTATTACATTAAAAGAACTTAAAGAAATTCTCAATTTATCTGAACCACAAATAAGTATAAGAATTCAAAAATTAGAAGAAAAAGATATAATAAAAGGGTATTATTTAGATTATTCTTTACTTAAAACTGAAGAGTCTGTTTACTTTTATTGTTTTCTTGAGGTTGAAGAAGCTGTAAAAAATGTCTTATCATGTTTTTTTAAAATCCCTTATCAATTCGTTATATATATTGAATCTTCTAACAAATTCTGCATCAGTTTAGTTCTAGAAGCTAAAGATTTTAATAAATTTTTAAAAGGATTTGACCTGATAAGACCATTTATCAATTCTTATTTCTTTCAATTTATATATGGTAAAGCTAAAAGAGGTGATCAAGACTTATATGATCTTTACAATGGGATGAAAAGAACTTGGGAAACACCATTAAACGATTATATTTCTATTATCGAAAAAGAAGCTGAAATGTAATTTAGTTTTTATTTTTATATTGATATTTAAAAAAGTGTTTTGTCTTTTTGTAACCTTACATGCTTAAAAATAACTATTGTTATTATTATGACAATTAAACCAATAAACGCAAAAATTCCAAATCCGATTTTCAAGACAATATTTACATATAGAAATTGAACTGGATTTTCTTCAATAGAGAGAAGTATTATTTGAAAGTACAATTATTAAATCATATTAAAATGCAGCAGAATATTAGATAAAAATTATCTAATTTTAATAGATTGGAAAAAAATGGCAAAAGTTTAAATAGATAATTGCCATTAGTCATATAATAAATGGTAAAGAAAGTATAAAAGATTTGCCATAATTTAAAATTAACTCTCAGTGTTATGGAACTTACAAAAGAAATACAAGAATTTTTGTTATATAATGCTTTAGAACGGTTTTTAAGATATGTAAAGATTTGGACAACTTCTAATGAAAAATCAGATTCCATTCCATCAACTAAGAATCAACTTGAATTAGGTAAAATATTAGTTGAAGAATTAAAAAAGCTTAATCTAGAAGATGTTGTCCATGACGATTTGGGTTTCATTTATGGATATTTACCACCTAGTCAAGGGTATGAAAATACAAAAACAATTGGGTTAATAGCACATTTGGATACATCTCCAGCAGTAAGTGGTAAAGATGTAAAGCCTGTTATTCATAAGAATTATAATGGTACTGAAATAAGATTTGCGCAAAATCCTAAATTGAGCTTAACTATTAATGATTCACCTAATTTAGAAGAATATATTGGTCTTGATATAATAACTTCACAAGGGGATACTTTATTAGGAGCCGATGATAAAGCTGGTATTGCTGAGATTGTAACTACATTAGCAGCATGGAAAAAATTTCCGGAATTAAAGCATAGTCCAATTAAGATTTGTTTTACTCCTGATGAGGAAATAATAAGAGGTATACATAAAATTGATAAGGAAAAACTCCCTGAAGTATGTTATACTGTTGATGGGAGTAAAATGGGAGAATTAGAAATTGAATGTTTTGATGCTTGGCGAGCAATTATTAAGTTTAAGGGATTAAATGTGCATCCAGGATATGCTAAAAATTTGATGATAAATGCTATCCATATTGCTTGTAGATTTTTAAGTGAATTGCCTGAAGCAGAGACTCCTGAACATACAGAAGAGAGAGAAGGTTTTTTTCATGTAAATAAATTACAAGGGACATCAGAAGAAGCCAATGCTACACTAATAATAAGGGATTTTGAATTAAAGAATAACCAGAGAAGAACAGATTACCTTAAAAATCTGAAAAAATTATATGAGCTTCGTTATCCTGGCTTAAAAATTGAGTTAGATTTTATACATCAATATAATAATATGTTAAAATATTTAGAGAAAGATAAAATTGTGATTGATCTAGCGAAAAAAGCAATAGATTTAGCTGGATTAGAAGTAAAACTGCATTCTATTAGAGGTGGAACTGACGGCACTATACTCAGTGAAAAAGGAATTCCAACACCAAATATCTTTACAGGAGGAGAATTATTTCACTCTAGAAAAGAATATATCCCTACTTTAGCTTTACAAAAAGCAGCTGAAGTTTTAATATATTTAGGTTACCTATGGACACAATAAAAGTAATTTTATAATGAAATTTGGAAATCTTCAAAAAAGTCTACAAGTGTTTTATTTGGAATATTGACTTCTTTAGGAACACTTTTAGGCCAATGTTTGTAATATATTTTTTGATCTGACATAAATTTAGTTTAAATATTATTATATTTAACTTTAATTTTTCACATAATAGTATAAGTATGAACAGAGAGAATTTTTATATATAAAATTTTATTCTTTTTTTCCCATAACTAAAAAAGATCCAGAACTACTGATCTGTATTCTAATGGTTTCATTTACTTTTTAATAGATTAATGATATATGAAGATATGGGTGATTCTTTTTATTTATTAGGAGTTTTATTAGCAATACTAGCAGGAGTAGTAAATAATTTTGGCACTGTATTGCAAAAGAAAGTTGTAAATGATCTCCGAGAAGATTCAAAATTTATTAGGAGTTTGATTAAGAGACCATTATGGCTACTAGGATTAGTTATGGGGCTAGGTCTCGGTACATCTTTTTTTCTAACAGCTCAAATATTTATTGGACCAGCACTTATCCCAGGTCTCATGGCTTCAGGTTTAATTGTTCTAGCTCTGGGTTCAATTAAAATTGTAGGGGAGAAATTAAAGAGAGAAGAAATAATAGGAATTATATTGATGATTCTAGCTATATTTTTATTGGGCATTAGCGAATTATCAATCAATATCGCTGAAACAAATTTATTAGAAGTAGGTTTTCTTATTAGAACAATAATTTTCACCATCCTTTTAACTATATTTGCTGCATTTTGCGGAATTTTTCAAAAAAAAAAAGAACAATATAAAGGAATATTATTAGCAATTTTTTCAGGTTTTATGTTCGCAATTTCAAATTTTTGGATAAGCCCATTAATGGGTGTTATTTCTCATATTTTTGGAGGCATATATAACTTAGGTGAACTTATACTATTTATTTCCTCATCGATAATTTTAGTTTTAACTAATATGATTGGTATAATGACAATTCAACAGTCTTTTAGAGTTGGCCAAGCAAGTAATATGATTCCTATCCAACAAGTGCCGATACAAACAACACCGATAATAGTATATTTCTTAGTATTTTTATTAGCTGCTCCTAACGTCTTTTCTATTTTTTATTTAATTGTTGGTGTCATTTTAATTATTTTTAGTTCATTTTTATTCGGAAAAAAACAAGCGCAATTAGAAGAAATCAAATAAAATTATTAAAAGGTTAAGATAATTGGTAATTAGAATTGAATTGTCTTAGAGTAAAAAAATTTTATATCTGAATGAAATATGGCAAAAATAATTTTCTTTCAAGCACATCCAGATGATTTGGAGCATAAATGTGGGCATATAATGCATTATCTTGCCATAAAAAGTAATAATAGGTATATTATTAAAATTGCTTCAATGACTAAAGGTGAATTTGGCCTTCCAGGTGCTCAGTATGATAAGTTTAAAGGCGATTTTCTTGCAAAAGTCAGAATGCGCGAATTATTTAATGCTGAAAGTATTCATGGTATCCCTCCTGAAAATATCGAATTTTTTGGTTATATAGATGGTTTTGTAAAATTCAATAAAGAATTTATTAAAAAAATTACTGTTTATCTCACACGAGAAAAGCCAGATATAATATTTGCCCCAGAAGCGCTTTACACTTGGTATTATCATATGGATCATGTCAATACTGGTAGAGCAATATTTTATATAATTCACAATAAATTAATTGATTTTACTCCTATTCTATATTTCTATACTTCATTAAGCCCAAATTTTTTCTTTGGGTTTAAAAAAGAAGATCTTGCATTAACATATCAATTACTTGCATGTCATAAAACGCAAAATTGGTTACTTAATTATACAACAATTCCTTATAAATTTACGAGTAGATTTGCTGGAAGAAAAATCAGAGGTTGGAAGTACGCAGAACCTTTTCGACGTGTTTATTTTAATAAAATCAATTTGCAAAAGAATAAACCATCGTTGATAGTGCGAATTTTTACTCATTTTTTTTCCAACCTACCATGGTTCAAGGCAAAATATCCTCAAAACATATTATTAGAACTTAAAAACAAAAAAGGCAGAAAATAATATTATAAAATAAAGAAAAATTTAAGAAAAAAATCAAATCTTATAGGATTTTACATCTGAAAAACTTTATTTTTAGAACAAAACTAATTGAATTAAAATGGCATTAAAAATTACAAAAGAATGGTTTATTGATGAAAAAGGTCGAGTAGTATTATTGAGAGGAGTGAATTTAGGAGGGAGTTCAAAAGTTCCTGTGACTCCTAATGGAGCAACTCATATTAAAACAGATTTTAGTGATTATAGGGATGTTTCTTTTGTAGGTCATCCTTTTCCAATAAAGGAAGCAGATGAACACTATAAACGATTAAAACATTGGGGTTTCAATTGCTTGAGATTTCTAGTAACTTGGGAAGCAATAGAACACCAAGGGCCTAAGCAATACGATAAAGAATATTTAGATTATGTTGAAGAGTTATTAAAAATTGCTGAGAGCTATGGGTTTTATACATACATTGATCCACACCAAGATGTTTGGAGTAGAATGACAGGCGGAGATGGAGCCCCTGGCTGGACCTTCGAGAAGGTCGGTTTAGATTATACGAAGTTTGATGCTTCTGAGGCTGCTTTTATAATGCAATATCGATATGATCCTGAAGATTCGAAAAAATACCTTCCAATATATTGGGTTGGGAATACTTATAGATTTGCAAACGGATCGATGTGGACACTTTTCTTTGGTGGAAACGATTTTGCGCCATCGTTAAAAATTGAAGGTTTAAGTGCTCAAAATTACTTGCAAAATCACTTTTTTGACGCAATTAAACAATTAGCATTAAGAATAAAAGATAATCCCTATGTAATTGGATTTGAAACGTTAAATGAACCTAATGAAGGATGGATAGGAAAATATCTCGACGGGAGCGAGTGGGAGGGCATTTCTGAAGTATTAGGATATGCATTTACCCCCATAGATGCAATGCTCACGGGAGCAGGATATTCTAGAACAGTTGGTTATAGAGAAGTTAAAAGATTTGGCGTTAAAGAAACTAGAAGAGACGAATTAAATAGAGATAAAAATTCATGTTGGTTAGAAGGGTTAGAGGATATTTGGAAAAAGGAGGGTGTTTGGGATTTAGACGATAATGGCAATCCAATTGTTTTAAATAACGATTACTTTGTAATTAAGAACGGGAAAAAGATCGATTTCTGTCACGACTATTTATCTCCTTTTATAAAGAGATATACTGAAGCTGTTCGAAGTGTTATCGCTAATGCAATAATTTTTTTTGATTATTCATCAGAAAGTATGATGAAAGGGGAACCTTTACATTTAGATTTACCAAATAATATTGTGAATGCTGCACATTGGTATGATGTGGCTACGATAGGTACAAAACGAGCAATGATCAAGGCAAATTTCAATATTATCACGGGAAAACCAGTCGTTGGAAAAAAAAATATCCAAAATATGTTTAATTCACAACTTGAAAACATTAAAAATTTCTCTAAATCGATACATGGAGGAATTCCAACTTTATTAGGAGAATTTGGCCTAACTTATGATATCAATAATAAAGAAGCGTATGAAATGTTTAAAACCGAGCCAAATGAAGCTTGGAAAACTCATATAAAAGCACTTAATTTGTATTATAACGCTTTGGATATTAACCTCTTAAGTTCTACTCAATGGAATTATACTGCTGATAATAATAACGTGTGGGGAGACTTATGGAACTTGGAGGATTTATCAATCTTTAGCAAGGATCAACAGATCGATCCAGCTGATATAAATAGCGGAGGAAGGGCAATTAATGGTTTCTGTCGTCCACATTTCATTCGTTGTGCTGGCATTCCATTAAAAATGGAGTTTAATATTAAGGATGGAGCATTTAATTTTGAATTTGATGGAAAAACTTCAATTCAGGCGCCAACAATTATTTATATTCCAAAAATTCATTATCCGAATGGCTATGAAATAAATGTTTCTGAAGGAGAAATTAAGAAAGAAGAAGACATACAATTAGTTTTGGTAAAAATAAACGAAAATGGATTTCATACCGTAAATATTACAAGAATTTAATAAATATTTTTTTCCTTCTTATTGTTATTATTATTTTAACTAGTTAATTTGGATTTATTTATGATAAAAAAAAAAAAATGAAAAAACAAAATAATTATTCCCATTTCAAATTTCCATAATTTTTTTGCATTGCCTCTTCTAAACCATCTAAAATGCTTTTTGTACCCATTGTTTTATAAGTTTTCATTAGTTCATCCATCGTTGTGATAGTCCCTTTTTTAGCAGAAAGATAAGAAAGAAGTACTACAGCAACACCTTGTTTTGCTTGTTCGGGAGTAAATTTTGGCTCCTTATCTTCTAGAATGCATTCGGCAAAATAAGCATCTTCATGTCCCATAGATATGTTATAATATTTTGGAAATGAACCGTGTTCAATTGAGGGGCTATAAAACTCTCCCTTTTTTTCTGCATCTGGATGTGAAGAAAAAATTTGAACGGGTTTTTCCCAGGAATGATCTTCAAGAATAGTACCTTTGGTTCCATGCAACTCCGTTCTATTGGTGGGAAGATGAACTGCATTAGAAGAAATATCAACAGTTATTATAGCTCCACTTTTATACCGTAAGAGAACAATTGCAGTATCTTCTCCTTTATTAGGGGGAGAATTCACGGTTTTTCCCAGCCAGCATTGTGCAGAATCGACCTCGCCAAGAAACCAATTTAACATTGTAAATTTATGAACTCCTTGATCAGCAACAACCCCACCACCTCCCCTATCATAAGTAAATGACCAATAATCTGGATTGAGAAATTGATCA